>Ga0265296_1000025_pt1 | contig 380330 bp, 366 predicted proteins | sample MunlanPumphouse1_FD_189073 | JGI IMG/M metagenome (GOLD analysis project Ga0265296, IMG submission 189073) | Groundwater microbial communities from a municipal landfill in Southern Ontario, Canada - Pumphouse #1 | ecosystem: Environmental > Aquatic > Deep subsurface > Groundwater | place...
TGAAAGATGCTCTTGGCGAGATCCAGACCAACAGTGCTAACCTGTCCCATGGACGCCTCCTCGAGTGTTGTTCAACACCCTCACTCTGGCACATCGATGCCGTCGGGGGGCGTCCACCCCATCACCCTTAGCGGACCCTGAGAGAGTCCGCTTTCGGGAGTTGTGCGTTTGCTGCCTTGGGGGCCTCCAAGGAGGGCGCAATGGCCCAGACCGATCTCTTCAGCTTTCCTCAAAAACCCTGGAACGCTGGCCGGGTAGTTGGTGCAAAGGCACCGCTGAAGCCGAAGCACATTTGGGGGATACGCCAGCAGCTGAAATCTACAGGGCGAGTTCGCGATCTAGCGATGTTCAACTGCGCCTTGGACGCGAAACTGCGAGGCTGCGACCTTGTCGCGCTGCGCATCGGTGATGTGGTGCAAGGCGGCATTCTTCGCGCGAGATCGGTTGTCGTCCAACAGAAGACAGGACGCCCTGTCCCATTCGAAATAACGTCACCTGCACGCGACGCCCTTGCCCGTTGGCTAGAGATACGTGGCGATCATGCATGCGATTGGCTGTTTCCAAGCCGCATGCGGGAGGGCCAGCACATCAGCACCCGCCAGTATGCACGGCTCGTGGACAGTTGGGTTCGGACGATTGACTTGGACGTCGGCGCGTACGGCACCCACAGCCTGAGAAGGACGAAGGTCGCGCTGATTTATAAGCAGACCGGCAATCTCCGCGTTTGCCAGCTACTTCTTGGACACGGAAAGCTTGAGAGCACTGTGCGATATTTGGGTATCGAAGTTGACGACGCCCTCTCCCTTTCGGAGCAGATTGAGCTCTAGGCACTCATCCCGAAAGCGGACTCTCTCAGGGTCCGCTAAGGGTGGAAAGCGGACATTGTCTAGCCGCCCGAGGGCAGACATTCAGGTCGTCACCTGATCCGGGCCGACACCTAGTCCTCGTTCAGACAGATGCCCAGCTCCCCATGAGGCGTTCAGGCCCGTCATACTCTGCGGCGGCGCGCGTTGCTGTTTGTGCGCTGAGAAGCGGCAGCGACGCGGAACATCTCCCGAAGGTTCACGTTCGTGAATCTCACTTTGGGAGGATCAACATGACCAGGATTTTTTTTGCCGGTGTCGCTTCAATCGCGCTGCTGACAGCCTGCAACGAACAAGGGGCATCTCCAGCAGTCGACGCAGCTCAGGATGCAGCGTCGGCTCCCGTCGGCCAGACTTCGGCAGCGACGATGGGCGGCAACCTCGTGAGCGCCTACGTGCCTAACGCCGCTATGGGCGACATGTATGAGATACAAGCCTCAGACATAGCTCTGGAGCGCTCGACAAACGACCAAGTCAAAGAACTGGCTACGATGATCAAGGCTGATCACACCGCAGCCTCCACCAAGTTCAAAGCGACGGCCCCAGCAGCTGCGCCTGACGTCACCATGCCAACTTCGCTGGATGAACGTCGGCAAGGCCTGATTGATAACCTGCGATCAGCGAGCGCTTCCGACTTCAACAGGGTCTACCTGGACCAGCAAATTGCCGCCCACCAGGAAGCCATCACACTGCATCGTGGCTTCGCAGACAACACCGACGCCCCGGCGCTGGCTGCACACGCCAGAGAAGTTCTGCCCAAGATCGAAGCGCACCTTCGACAAGCCGAAGAGCTCAAGGCAGCAATGTAATCCTATCGATAGCCAAAGCCCGTCGTCCCAGTGGGGCGGCGGGTTTATGGTTGAGGCGCAGCCTTATGTCCCGATCCTTAAAGCTAAAGTGCCACGTCAGATTTGGTTGGCGTGGCCTTTGCTTCGCTGAGTTGTTTAGCCGCCGTCCTGCACTCTTTTAAGAGGTCGCTCCTGACGCTGGGCAGTGACAGGGACGCTACTTCTACGTTGTTGTACCCTTCGCTCTTCAGCGCCCGGTCAATGTCCCTTGAGACTTTGAACCGTCCCGAGTTTGCGAGCTCGAAGGCTCGCTCCATCGCCGGTTTGTGCATTGCTATTCCTCAGTGTCGGGCGATCAAGTGCTGGACGACGGGATCCATAAGCGAGGCGATGACTTCCAGGTCGAACGCATCTTGTGCTTCGGTCAGGTCCGCCAACACCATCGGCTGGTTCCGACGCATGGTCGATATGCGGTAGTGACAGCCATTGGCCTTGCCAAAGGACTTCGGCTCACCAACCTCGAAAAGCTTTACCCCTGCCTCTTCGCGCAACAGTTTCCTAGTCGATGCCATGACGTCACCTCCTTGAGCGGAAGATCATCACAGGGATGCGCCTATGTCGAATCTGCCGGAACCTCAGGCCGGTTTCGCGCACTGTCTATGCGGAGCCGGCCCGGACCTTTCCCCCCGTTAGCCTGGGTCGCTCCGCTTCTGATAACCGATCCTTAGACCCCCGGTGCCTCCAGCGCCGGGGGTCTTTGATTGGTCGCTGTCGCGATAGCTGCAAACCGGACTCTTGGGATGTCCGCTTTGGGTGGTGAGCGGACGTTCGTTAGCGGCTTCCGCCCTGCATCGCTGTGGTGAATTCGGCGTCCAGTGTTTGGAATTCTTGAAAAAGCGCGTCGCAGGCGGAGCGTTCTGCATCGCAGCGCATAGATCGCTTCATTCGAAGTGCACCCCCGTCTTCATATAGTTCCCGACAAGAAACTGCCGGATACGCTGGCTCCGTGGGCAAGGTGGCGACCAGTTGATATCTGACAGGATCGCCCCCTTCGAATATTTCGAAGCGGTCAGAAGCGATCGGCACTGCCGTAAGGTCTGCGGATTGACGAGCGGTCGCGAGGAGGTCAGTGGCGTCTGCCCCCACAATCCCACACATCGCGGCCGATCCATCTGCAAATCGATGGACTCCCTCGGGAACACTCTGCGCGGAAGTTGGGGAGGGGGCACCCATAAGTAGGGCAACTGCCAAGACCAGCCTGTTCAATATAGCCTCCCGCGTCGAGCCCATCTTACCGTCCGGGTTGGGGAGCACAATGTCCGCTTTGGGTCGAAATCAGCCCTTCACGCCGAGCCGCATAGCCGACGCTCTAGCCACGCGGGCAGCTATCAACCTAGCGGCAGTCGAAGCGTGCCACTTAGCGCCGCGAACAGTGGCGATGCCCTGTCGGTTGAGCTCGGCTGCCACAGCCGAGGGCTTCGTGTGTCCGGCAGCCATGATCGCAGCCACAACGGGAGCGAGCTCGCGATATCGAGTGGCCGTTCGGCGCGCACGCGCCCGCCGAGCTAGCGTCAAATCTCCTGCGTATCTCCCGAGCGCTCCTTCAGCACGAGGATTGCCCAGTCCCTTCACAGGTCGTCCGCTTCGGCTGGATAGGTGTGTCTCACCACGAGCGATCTTGTGTTTGATTGCGGCCAGGGCCTCGGTTGTTCTCCGCGAAATCATCTCGCGCTCAGCCTGGGCGATCACGGCGAGCACGCCGATGGTTAGGTCATTCGCATCCGGGACATCTGCAGCCAAGAACCGCGCACCGCTGTCTCTCAGGGTCAGCAAGAATGCCGCGTTACGAGACAGCCGATCAAGTTTCGCAATCACGAGGGTCGCCTCAGTCAGCTTCGCTCTGGCCAGAGCCTTCTTCAACACGGGACGGTCGTCGCGTCGGCCTGTTTCCACCTCGGTGAACTCGGCCAAAATTGACATTCCACGCCGCATTGCAAGTTGCTGAACGGCGTGTCGTTGAGCGTCTAATCCCAGACCGCTGCGCCCTTGGGAGGCCGTGCTCACTCGGTAATAAGCGATAGCTTTCATCGACGTTTCCCGACCTACCTCACGGCAAATGAACGTTTGCCGAAATGGCCGGGGTCACCCGAAAAGAGCGTTCGGGCAACGAGGCTGGGCGGAGGCCTGCGCTTCGTCAGCCCTGCGCCAAATGCAGACCTCGGCGGTCCCTCTCGATCTCGGACGATTAGCCTCCAGCAATGCCATGTGGGTGCGGGTTTCTGGTGTCAGTTACAAATCAAGCGACCCTAAAGCGGAAAACCCTTCGAATTCATCATATTTTTCAATGGGGTTTTCTTGGCTTGAAAAATGGGGAAGGCACGAGGTAGAAGACTATATAAATTAAGCAGTGTGACATGGTGAGTGACGACGTCGTTCAGTTTCTGAAGAAGCATGGTCCTTCCCGCGCCGGCAGGATCGCAGAGGCGTTTGTCAAAAAGGGCGCGAGTGCCGAAGCGGCTCGCCAGAGAGTCTTCCGAACGCGAAGTGGCATTCACCGATTCCCGGTGCAAGTGTTGCCCAAGCGCGAGGCGTTCCTCTATCTGCATTCGCAGCGCAGCCAAGAAATTTTCTGGGCCAATCTCATGCGAGATTTGCGCGAGACGAATTCCGTTTTTGGCGCAGCGCTCGATGGAATGGCCGCAAGAGGTGGCTTCGTCACCGAGAGCGAGTTTGCTGTCATCAGCGCCGCCTACGCCTATCCGCAACGCGGCCAAGTGACGTCACATGCGCTCGCGAAGTCGATGCTCGCGGCCGACTTCATCCGACAATATCGCAACGAAGAGCTGGGGAAAGGATACCTTCTTTGCCCAGGGCTTGCCCTCGGCTTGGGGGAAAAGGATGTCCGCGCCCGTCGTACCGCAGAGCGCGTTTTGATTGATGCGGTCAGAGAGTGGGCGCGGAAAATTGGCTTCGCCGGTTACAACTCGATTTCCGTGCGCGGCGAGGAGCGGCTGACACCAATCGGGCCGTTCTCATACGACCTGGCCGGGCCAAGCTATCTTCTCCCGTTAAAGCGCGAGAAGCAGGAATTCGGCTTCCTTGTCGCTGACGTTTTTGTCGACCGGGTGATGACCGTGCACGACATCCAGTATTTCATTCGTAAGGCGCGCATGACGCGATCAGCGTTGCCGAGCGCGGGGGTCGTCTCGATCCTTGTCGCTGAGCGTTTCACGGGGGAAGCGCTGACTGCCGGTCACCGGGCGGGCATCATGCTGGCGACGCCTTACGATTTGTTCGGGCGTCGCACCGGGGCGGCCCTGGCCTCTCTCGTGGAGACGTTGAAGAACGCTGCTGCTTATGCCGCATCGAGTCCGAAGCGCCTTCTCGACCTTGTCGACAATCTCAGCGACATCGAAGGCCGCGCGGGTAATCTGCGCGGCATACTGTTCGAGCTGCTGGTCGCCTATCTCGTCCGCCGCAATGCCGCGTCCATCGACATGGGCATCATCGCGCGCGACCCCGACACCCAAAAGCCCGTCGATATGGATGTCATCGCATTCAACAATGCGGGCAGCGACATCAGGACCATCGAATGCAAGGCGAAGGAGCCGGGCGGTGTGCTGACCTTGGCCGAGGTCGACGAGTGGCTGACGAAGATCGCCGTGATGCGGGCGCACTACAAGAACGATCCTTATCGACGCGAGGCGAAACTCCAGTTCGAGCTTTGGACAACCGGCACGATCGAGGCCGATGCGCTCGTGAAACTCGCGGCCGAGAAAGCCGCGCGCACGCGCACGCCGATTGACTGGAAGGATGGTCAGGCAGTCCTTGCCGTTGCCAAGGCGGACAAGGAGAAGGGCATCACGGACGCGTTGTACCAGCATTTCATCAGGCACCCCCTTGTGACGGTTGCCGTCGAAGGAAGAGCGAGCGGTTTGGTCGTGCCGTCTGTGTTTCCTGACCTCGACACCGAGCTCGGCGGGGGCGCTGCGAGCCGTCCCAAGTTGACTGCCTTGTCGCGCGACAATCTTCCGATGGTGGCGATGCCGCTGTGGCGAGATCGTATCGACGATTTCGGAGATCTGGACGAGGACTAGCGCGGCTTCGGGCGATGAAAGTCTCGCACGTGCCCACCTCGGTCAAATAATGAAAAGCGGGCTTGGCCGCGCCCTAGAGACGACCAGCATGAGGCTGCGCTTTGCGCGGCTCATGGCGACGTAGAGTTTCGCCCTCGCTGCCGGAGTGCTGGAAAATGATGATCGGTCGCAAGGCATAAGCATGACGTTGTCAAATTCTAGCCCCTTGGCCTTGTGGATGGTACTGATTGCTTTTTCAGGCAGTATCGGGCGTGTGTGAGTGCGCCACCTAGCGATCTCCGCGAACCCTTCGTCCGGATCGTCGAAGCCGGCGAGCTGGATCGCCTCGGCCAACTCCCGGGCGTGATGAATATGGACATCGGCAAACGACCTCTGGGAGGCTCTTAGCTCGCGCAGCCGGTTTAATGCGGCCGCTACGCCTCGATGATCAGGTCGTTCGACAATGGCGCGGGCCATCGACTGGACGAGTTCAGGCTTGCCTCGGCGCTTGCCGGTACATCCGGTCTCCGCCTCTTCGATAAGTATCTTGCCCTGATCGCTGAGGGTGAAACCTGACCCGACTTTCTGCAAAAACGAAACGGTGCCGCGCGCCAGCGCGCCGGGATTGCCAGCGTTGTCTCTGGTATGGACCACCAACGCGGCCATGTGGTCGCGGACATGTCCCTCCCAGAGCGGGATCGAGCGCCCAAAGAACGCTCGAAGTGCGGTGCAGGTGTCGTTCGCTCCGGTCAGAACTAACATCTGCGGAAGTCTGCTCCGGGCGTATATCGGAGGCGACAAACGCCGGTCCACACTGAACCCCAGAGCTGTCTGGGCGGTATTGTCTGCGTAATGAACGGTGAGCCCGCGCGGCAGCACGCCCGTAAGATCAATCTGCCCGCCAGCTTTGAGGGCATCCCTCGCATCCAAGATCCAGCGTCCAAGTTCAGGCTCTCCGCTGTCCCACCTGTGCGGATAATCAAGTTCTTCAAACTTGCAGGCCGACCCCTTCAGGTTGACCCATCGCGCTTCTGCCTGAGCGATCTCTGCAGTTCTCGCGTGCGACCCATAGATTTGCTGCATCGGGTCGCCAAAAATCCGTAAGCGCGAGCCAGCGCGATGAAGGCTCATGATGATGGCGTGTTGGTCCGCGCTGGCGTCCTGATGCTCGTCGCAAATGATCATCGGGTATCGGTGCGCGAGGCTGGCCGCGATGAAAGGGCTTCGCGCAAGTAGAACTGCAACTTGGGCTGCGAGTTGGTCGTAGCCGTCGTTTCGCCGTGCCCATGCTCCAACGTCGGCAGGTAGACCAAGAGCCTTGTGATAGGCCCCCGCGATCTCTGTGATGAGACCATGGATGGTGCGGATTTCAGTGGAGCTGCCGATGCCCTTGGTTCGGTGCGCGAACACATCGCACGCTGCGTTCGTGTGCGTGAGGATCAGAAGCCGCCCGCCCCCCAAAACTGGAGCGGCGTCTCGTGCGAACTCAGCCCCCTGATAAGTCTTACCGCAGCCACCCGGCGCTTCCACGACAACTAAGCGCGCGGAAGATCGAAGAGCCTCTGCGACCGACGCATCGCTCATCAAGCTACCAATTCAATGTCTTCTAGATCGACGGTTCGCCGGACAGCATTCACGAATGGCAGGAGTTCATCAGAGAGTTTTGGCCAGATGCCCAAGGCGAAGACTTTTTCGGCCAGTTCCTTCCCGCCGTCGCGGGTTTTAAACCACCGCTGACCATGCTTTTTCCAAGCCTTCTTGGTCTCCTTGCTCGCTTCAGGATCGGGATGCGAGGCGCCGGTGGCCGCCTCAATGATGAGCTGTCTGAAGGCGGGACCATTTTCCCGAAGAGCCACTGTCGATGTGTTCGGCAGACCCAGCCGGTCAGCCATTGTGCGCAGACGTTCGCCCGCGTCTCCGTCGGGATCACGGATGAACTCTTCCAACTTTTCGTCTGGAATATGCGCAATGACGTTGGCTTCGAGGCAGCCCGATTTCCATCGGAGCAATCGGTCGCCTAGCTGATTCTTCACACCTGCCCAGCCAGTGCCATCAGTACCTTCGTCGTCCGCAAACCCGCCAAACGTCAACCGGCTTTTTGTAAGTGCCTGAAGGACGGCCAGCGTCTCTGTGTTGCTACCGCCGTCGCTCACCCAAAGGCCATGTCGGCGAATGTCACCACCAAGAGCGCGGGTCAGCAGTTCGGTTACGAAGCCGACTTCCGTCTTGCCTTCAGCGATGATCGCCAACCTAGCGAGGAAGGTTTCTGGGTCGCGGGCTCGCTGAGCGGCTAATGAAGATGGAAGGTGACCGATGGCGCTTGTGGAATCGACGTACCAGAGATCGGCACCCTCCGCCGCGCTCACAGCCGCGGCGCTGTGGGTTGTCACGAACGCTTGTGAGGGGCTGCTGATCAGCTCTTCGACCAAGACGCGCTGGCGGTAGGATTCTAATCCCCGTTCGATCTCGTCGACCACCATAATCGGATGTGCAACTTGATGGGCGTTGGCAACCTCCAGGGCGGCAAGTCGTCGTGTGCCGGCACCCCAGCTGGAGAGTGGTAGATCTACTCCGTCCTTTTCGGAAGTCAGGCCGACCAAAGCGCTTAGGGAAAAGCCCGGGCCGCCTACAAGGCCCAGCCCTAGAACGCTTGGTAAGTTGCGTTCTTGGAACCGCTCGCCGAGCGCGTCCAACGCGTCCTCTGCCTCCGGCTTTAGCGCGCCTTCGATGTCGCTTTCTGCAACCTTCTGACCCAGCTTTGCCCGAAGCGTTTTGTCGTTGAGAAGACGCTCCAGCGCCGAACCCTGAACAAGCCTCAGGTCTCGATCATTCCGATCATCCCCGGTTAGCTTTACGACCCCGATTTTACGACGGACTGCCACCGAGAAGTGGTCAAATGTATCATCGGGTTGACCGATCTCGTAGACCAGCTCGAAGTCAGGCGAGCCGGTTACGCGAACGCAGTAAACGGGCTCTTTTGGCGACGGATCGCCTGCTTCCGTGGCCGGAAGCTTCGGGTTCTCTCCATCCCATTCCCAAGGCCAGACCGCATTACGTTGTTCGGCAATTCCAGTCGCTAGTGGGAGCGACATTGTCGCGGCTATCTGAAACCCTTGATCGTTGTCCCGCTGCCAATAATCGGAGTCAGACAGCGCCGTCGCATTGGTCGGGTTGAGAAGCAACGCGATTGCCTCAAGGATAGTAGTCTTACCGACATCTCCTCCACCGAGGAGGATGTTGACTCCCCTGGCGGGCCGCCAAGTCAAACCCTCAATCCCGCGAAACCGTTTGATGGTCAGCAATCGAATAAACGGCACATCGGCCGCGATCTGAGTCTCTTGTGTCGACATAACGCTAGATCACCCGATGCCTGCGCCGCATGAAAATCCAGTCGAGTAGGCTGTCCTGAGTATTGCACGCCCTCTCGCCTATAACAGACGTTTTCACTGCCGCTTTGAGTCACATGCGGCGATCAATCAGACGATCTCTGTGCCGCGTTCGTCGAGCCGCACGATGGTCGTGCCGCCTCCGTCCATTGCACCATCCGTGAGATCGTCTCGCAACTTCGCTTCGATCTGCTTCGTCAGGAGTGTCGAAACATCACCGTCGAGCGCCGCTTTGATTGCGCTCCGCTCAATGCCGATGAAGCGCGGTGACAGCTTCAGACGTTGCAGCGTTTCTTGGTCACTGACCGAGATGTCCTGTTCGGCAATCACACCGCCCCGAGTGACGAACCCGCCGATCAGGTCGTCAGACAGCTCACCGGCCGCCCCGTCGCCGCGGCGGACCGTTTTACTCTCGCCACTGTCGAGCAGGGCTTCGACGCGAGTACGAGCGAGCGCCTCACGGTTTCGGAACGATGTTTCTGCCAATTCATCCAGAGCGGAAGCGAGCTCCACATGACCGAGAGGGCGAAGGAGCGACGCCATGTGCCGTCGTGCGATGCCTACGCCCGCTTGGGCAAGTTGTTCCTCACTGACATCCTCACCCTCTTCGATAGGGTCCTTCACTGCCAGGATAGGCTGAGATGGGCTGCCCAAAGCTAGGAAACCCCATCTTGTCGCGATGGCGTACCGTTTGAAGCGTGCTCTACGGCCGCCGATCTGGATTTCGACTCTCTCTGCTTGGCGGTAGGCACTGGCGAGGATACGGCTGGGACCCGCGGGAGCATGCGTGCCTTTGGCTTCAACTATTCCCATGCCCATGCGCGGGCTCCAGACCGCCCAGTCTGGGAGATCACCCCTGTGCCTCGGCCGCCGCACGACAAGAGCCCGGCTCAACCGATGCAGGCGCATCGGGGGACTGTGGATGTGCGCAAAATGGGTGAAGTTCAGATAGCGGCTCGCGTAAGCGCGAGCGACGAAACGGCCGAAGAGACCGGAGATCGCAGTCTTTACCTCCCGTGACTTTCCGAGGGTTTCGCGAAAGACGAAGTCCGGATTGCCCGGATCAAGGAGAGGATCGAATAGCCCCCAGTGGCCCACCGGCGCACCCGGCGTTTGCAGAATCTCGAGAAGACCCGCGTTCTCGATTTCGATTGTCGAGAGCGCGCATGTGGAACCAACCGGGTCTGCAGCGGCCGGATCAAACCGGTGGATGAAGTTTGGCATGTCAGTCCCAGAGCTCCGGTCGCAAGTGCGCTCTCGCGAGGCATAAAAAGTCCTCAGTCTGAGCAGCTGTGAGACGCGTCCTGATTGACATCGGAAAGTCGTCCAGTGGGCGAGTACGTCGTGCACCGAGCCCGGACTTGAGGGAGTTGGCACCCGCGCGCGGCCCCCGGTGCAGATAAACGGCGGTCGGTTGCAAGCTCAGACGATGACTGAGCCTTAGCGCGATGTCGTACACTAGCAGCGGCTTGCCATTTTTAGGGAGACTCAGGGCTCGCTCAACCGCCTCATAAAGCTCGTGAAAGCTGGTCACCTGTGAGAGCTCAGCCTCGTGAGAGGCGAGCTGCTTTGCGAGCGCGTTTAGATCAGCTTTCGAGAAGGTCCATTGATGAGCGTCACGTGTCGTCTCGCTGCCAAGGGTGAACAGTGCTCGCTGGCACGTGTGCTCAAAGGAGAGTGTTGGGTCTCCCCACCAGAGCGCCTCACGTTGACCACGATCACCCCGCTCTTTCAGAAATAGCTCGACCATCTCTTTCAAGGACCGACATCGACCGAACGAGAGCGGTCCGCAACCAGATATCGGCACCTCGGTTCTACAGCTCACCAGACCCTCTTTCGGACCGCCAACGCTTCTATCTCATAGCCGACTTGCCACGCCGCCATGACCTGAACACGTGCAGCGACGACTCTGTGTCAGAGGATCGTTTGATGCACCCGCTCAGCCAGGAAATAGAGGCCCTGGATGGTGCAAAACAGCACACTGGCTGTGATGAAAGTTAAGAGAGCCACGAATGACAGGCTGACCACCAGAGCGGTGTGCTCAAGCAGTTTGACGTCATTAAAATCGGCAGCCCAGGTCGCGACGCTAGGAGCAATCAACGCCGCACCTACGCAGATGAAGAAACCGACGAATGAAATCACTGTTAGGTAGGCGAACAAATAGCAGAGGAAGACTCTCAGGCTGATAGGCAAGTTGTCTTCATCTCCGTTCACCACCATCGCCACTGTTACGCCGGGCAGCTCCTTATCTAGGTCACCGCCGTTAAATGTGGCGACCGCGGCGAGGGCGGCAATGAAGAAGCCGGGCAATGTAGCGAAAAATCCGGCCATGTAGTCGGCGGCCGATTTGTCGCCAACGAGATCAACTCGCTCAGGCAAAAGCACGTAGGCCAGTAATGCAATCACTGTCACAGCCACAGGCCAGACAAGGCGGTATAGACCGAGGCTAGGACCATCAATCGTCATGAAGGCGAGCGGGCGGAGGAATTGATAGCGCTCGCTCACACGGTTCTCTCCTTTAACAGAAGCGTGGACATGAGATCGGCGAAATGGGTCACGATGGCGTCGGCAGAACTATTTTCAAGCATAGGCGTAATCCCGGCGAACCTGCGAGAGCGGATATACGCCTCGCCAATGACCTTGCCCGTGGTGGTATCAACGTCGACGTGGAACGATTTACCACCCTCTTCGGGTTGGACGTAAATTCGCGCCAGCGGGAATTCAGCGTTCTTGGACGCGATGTCTGTGAACAACGTCTTCCAACGCTGCCCTTTCGGTATGTCCTTCGACACGCTTACGTCCATCGAGTAGTTGTTGACGTGTAAGAATGGACTTTGGCCCAAGACCTGTTTGCCTTGGGGAGCGATCAGTTTCAGGCCCGAGACTTTGCCTGTTTCTAAATCACTCAGGAACTGCTTCGAGGGGTGCCCTCCAAGCACGATGTGAGGGACATACGTCTTCGGCTTCTGCTTGATCCCGCCCGCCTTCACAAAGGTGAAGAGGCTATCATCTGCCTTGCATAGAAGCCGAATAGCCGTGTTGAGAGTGGACTGGATCTTCGCGATCGACACGCCAGGAATGGCTTCGATAAGGGCTAGATACGTATTCGGTTGTCCCTTCTGCTGCTTGAGCGACAGGACGATGTGAGCGGAATGACCATTACCCTCGGGCTTGGCCTTGGGCAGATGCCTAGCAGTTTTTGCTTCGTGGTCCAGATAGGTCTGGTTCGGAGCATTTTTGTCTGACACCTCGATCAGCAGAGTTGCGACGTCGTCAGGCACGATCGAAATGTCTTTGATGATGGATGTGATCGAGCCCTTCTCGAACTCTTTGGCCGGAAATTTTGGGTTGGCATGGGCGGTAGCCCAAAGCGCGACTAGTGCCGACAGCGGAGGAAAGGGAGCCTGATTGGTCCGGCGTTCAACGATCACGTCAAAGAACAGAATATCACGGGCGTGTTTTGATGCTGCCATAATAGCCTCCCTTACGAAGCCATCCGCGGCCCGCCAATCCCAGACGGAAGCTAGCTTAACGCATGAAGATTCACCAATGAGTAGAAGATACCTCATTCTCTGACTTCATAATTGGGGCGGATGTACCTATTATGTTCTGAAGCGCGACGATCTCGTGATCTACGTTTCGCTTAGGAGACCAATTGCAGCCGATGCGCGTAAGGCAGGCAATGCGAAGAAGGCGAATGGCGCGCAGGTCGCTGGCGCGGGAGCCGATGCGTTTGCAGGCATAGAACAGTAGCCAAGGTTTTGCCGAGTGGGATCACGCAGGATCAATGTGCCGAGGCGATCAACGACCACTTGCCCTTGAAGTCGTCCTGAGAGATGGGCTATTCGCCCACCGCGCTGTTCGGCGTCGTCTCCTCAAACGTAATCAGTAGGCCGAAAAGCTTTGCCAGCCGGCCTCTAGAAACGAGAGCTGCCAGAGCGGGCTCATTCGAACCTTTCTTGATTTGATCGCAGAGGCCAAACGTCACCAACGATCCTCGCCCGGCTGTGCTGCCTGCTGCTCTTCAGCGTACGCGATGCAGCCTTCTTCAAACGACAAGCTGTTGCCGCCGCAGTCAGCGGGATCGGCAACGCCATTTTCCTCGGCCCAGGTCCAACCAGCGTCGTGGCCTGAGCAGTCATCGGTGCAGCCGTATGGTGCGCCCGCGTCCTGATAGCCGGAACTGACATATGGCTCAGGCGAACCATAATCCGTGGCCGGATAATCGACGGTCGGATATGCTGGATATTCCGTCTCTGGCACTTCGATGGTGCTGAAACTGGAGTAGTCGGTTTCGACCTCTTCTGGCGTCCGATCGCGGGTGCATTGCCAAACGACGACCGCGACAACCGCAATCGCTATCCAAGCGCCGCAACCGTTGCCGTTAGCGCTCATAGCCAACTAGCCACGCCACCATGCCCTGAACACGTGCCGCGACGGCTCTGGGAGAAGCTGTATGTCCCGTCACGACAACGAGCTGTTGCACCCGATGGAATGTTGGAAGTGCCTAATAACCCTTGCGCTTGACCGGCTCTTGGACGGCGCGGCGACGGAATGCAGTTGCCAGCCGAATTGCGATAATAGCCCGAGCCACACGACAGCGCTTCGGCCGGGACAACGCCAACAAACACCGTCGGCATCGCCAGCGCAAAACACACTAATAGGATTTGAAGCCGCACAAGCCCTCCCCAGGACGCCTCCAACCTATCCGGCAATCATCAGCACCTGTCTAGCCTCTAGTTGTGCAAGGCATCTAAAGGCTATTGAAGTGGCCTCTTCGCTTCGCTCATCGGCGCTCCTTCGGAGCAGTCAATGAGGTAGGTTGAAGCTCTAAAGGTCTGAGCTCAGTAAGAAGACTAGCCCTTCTCCCCAACGGGACTTTTACTGAAGCAACCAAAGCAAGGGGATCAGCCCTCCCAGCCTGCGCTGGGAGGGCCAGCCTTATGCGGCTCGGGGGTATTTCCACAGTCGCAATCCTAAGCGACGCCCATCCGCCGTTAGCGACCCCAGGTTCGCCAAAAGGTCCAGCTTGGTCACCGTGAGCAGTTCTGATGGACGGAGGCCCGGCAACTCTTTTGCCAAGGCGGTTAAGGCTGTGGAGACAGGCCCAGACGCCGTCACGCTATGGGGTGTGAAGACCTTCTTCTTCCCGTTTTCAACATCAGTCCGCTTGCAGGGTATCCCGGCAGCGGTGAGTTTCATTGCAAACTGCGCAGCGGTCAGACCATCGCTGTCTTTGTCTAACCCAGCCTCACCGTGGTGCCGGGCGGTACAAAGAACCTTCCGTAGAAGTTTGATGTCGGGGTTTTCGGCGTGGACATAGCCTACGTCGCCACCACTCGCCTTCAAAGCGATCCGCATGGCAAAACCGGTGTAGTCATCCTGGGTCATTATGCAGCCGCGCTGTGGAGCCGATGCCCCACCCTCGGCGCTGCCAGCTTTGTTGACGGCGCGATAAGCGTCGAGTTCATCACGCACAGTGTTAAACTGTTCGACCGTATCCCACGGCATGCTGCTCCACGAGACGTGGCGGTATTCGCCGACTACACCGCTCCCGATGGCCTCAGGTCGGCGCTTGAAATCGTATTCCATGCCGAGCCGGCGCGTGTAGTGCCTATCGACCAAGTCGTTCTTATCGAGAACAATGTCCCGTACGCCCGTCAGCGACTTGATAAGAACCGTCGTCGTCGGAGTTCGGGTCAGGAAAAGCTCCACGATGTGTTCGTTCTGCTCGGCAACCGTTTGACATTGAGCAGGCGTGCGAATCCCAGCTTTTGCCAAGACGTAGTTGAACGCTGGCTCATCGGCCTTTGGCTCTCCAGGCTTTAACGTCGCCTGCCCTCTGGCGCGCCACCCCAGGAGCTGGCCCGTCTGATGTTTGGCCTCAACGATCTGGCTTGATCCAGCGATTAGCATCCGCGCTTCGCGATAGGAGGTTGCCAACGTTCCAGTGCTCGCGGCGTCGATCTGGTCTTGCGTTGCCGTCGATAGGAAGCCGTCCGTCGTGCAGCTAAAAACCTGCACCTGCACGGGCAGGGCGTTCATGATCTCGGCCAAGATCGCACGCACGTAGCCCGTTACGAATGCCGCGAAATACGGATTGGTGATCAGGCTAGGTTCCAGGGGCTTCATCGATGAATCTGACACGTTGAAGACGCGTTTCACCCGGAGACCTTGAGCGAGCTTGCCGTAAAGGCTGTTGACCAACTCTTTCCAGAATCGGTTCTCCAGTGACCCCTTGGCGTGCTTGTTGCGCTCCTTGATTGCGTCTTCGACGAAGGTACCGAACGGCCGGATAGAGGTTGTCAGCCAGGGCACAACGGCACCCTCTTTGACCGTCACCGTTGCACCGAGTTCAACCGCAAGAGCGATCTCAGGGGCTGTGCAATAGCTGCGACCGCGACGTGGAAAGATGATCCCCCGATCAGTGCGGATGGGCAGGCAAGGAAATCGCACCGACACAGGAAACTCGAAGTCGACAAGCGCCACACCCAAGACCGAGTGGCTGAAATCCGATAGCTCCGGCCGCAAGTTCATATTGTCCCAGTCCGGATAGCCGATCAGGGACATGGCGGTCGGATAGGCGTTCGATAGGTCGAAATCGTTCCAGACCATGGGAGGCGATGACGCGGTCGGCACCAAAGGCCTTGGTGCGTGCTGTAGCCAGGTCGCTGCTTGGGGCTGATCCGGTCCTGGACCAAACCAGAATTGCTCACCTCGCCCGCCATGGTATGCCTCAATGGCTAGGGCTCGCCTCAGGTGCACGAGCTCCCGATCCACGACCGACTTCTTCTTAAAGACTCGCCCAGTCCGATCATCGAACGTCCGCCCCTGAACCTCCTCAAGGCCCAACACTTGCAACGGTTCGATGGCCTTATGGCGAACCCACATTTGTTCAAGGCGTTTCACCCCGATGCCGCTAAGGGTGAGCGGAACTTTCGCCGTGCCGATGGTCTTTCGGCAAAGCTCACGCAAATGTTCGTAATAGCGCACGCATATCTCCGCATCGGACAGGGCGTAGCGCTCAAAAAGATCGGGATCTGTAGCTAGCACCAAGTCCATACGAGACTTGATCGCGGCCTCGTCCTCAGGGTCCTCGGCAAGCTTGATCTTGGGCACACCGACAACCTCGCCGAGGTCTTCAAGACGCTTTGCGCCTTCGGCAGTCAGAAGATACGTGTCACGGATCGAGACCTTCAGGTCGATCGGCCCGGTATCCAACGCGTAACGCAGCTTGAGCGGTTGCAGAGTGACGAACACGCCTCGAACCGCGTCCAGAAATGGAGTGAGTTGATCGAGGTCTTCCAGCATCGGCATGTCAGCACGGCTGAAGTGGCTGATGAGTTCAATGCGGCGCGGCACCTTTGTGACGTGGCCCATCTCAACGCCCCGGCAAACCGCAAAGCTGATTACTTCATCGAGATGAAAGCGGTCGTCGGCGGTGACGGGATAAAAAACGCCTGACCACTCTTTGCCATTCTCGGGGCTCTCCCCGTCCACCAACCGGCAATGCACTTGGTATGACACCGGCGTGGCTTTGCCTTTGCCAGCTTTAAGGTCGTCTCGAGAGGTCAAAGGCGGAGGGACGTATTCGGTGTCAAAGCCAATCACGAGGCAAGCGTCCTCACCTCGACCGCCACTGACATCAGACGCCTTCCGTGCAGAGCCTTTGGGGGGTTTCGGAGGGGTTCCGTAAAAGTAATCTTCCCTCACCCCAATTGGGATTTTACTGAACTCTCCAGCGATACGAATGCGGACTTCAGACTGAGGGCGGGCGGCAGTGTAGAATTGGGTCTGGCGGCTCATGTGGAGCTCCTGAGGTGTCTCGAATGGTGTGGGGGGCCGCCGCTGTCATCACAGATGACGAGACGGGCGGCCTCAGTGAGCGAGGGCAGCGGTTTGGCGGGCCGCTACGTCTGCTCTGCCTGCTGCTGAAATTTCCTGGACAGGATCAGCACTGAGCCTGCTCCCCACTCTTCGCCCGAGCGTCGATGCAGTCTGACCCTCTCAGCGGGATCAGAACCAAACGTTCTGTGGCGGGCATTGTCCCCGTCCCAGCGTTCTGCAGCCTTGCCGAAGCGGTGGTTAAGTTGGCTGGCGATCGAAGCCTGGGTGGAGATGAAGGTCTCGGGATCAGTGCAGCGCAGGTAGACGGCCCAGTGGGTGAGCCTCTCGCCATCTACCTTCATCGCTACGTAGAGCCGGTCACCTGCTAGGCCTTGGCGCACTCGAGCGCCCCAATAGTCACCACACAATTTGAGATCAGCGAACGTCTGCTGCACCTCGACCAGGGGGGTCGTAGGCGTGACGATGAAAGCATTCCGGATAAAGGCGTTGGCAGAAGCCATAGGGACGTCGAAGTCGGACGTGTGAAGGCCTTCGAATTCTTGGACGACGTCGACCGGGGCCTCATCCGCACTGGTGAGAATGTCGGGCGATGAGCGGCTGGATCGCGGCTGCTCAGCTGGATGGGTCTGTGAGGGTGAACCAGCGTTTTCGCGGTACTGGGCAACCGCACTTTTTGCCGGCCCGTCGGGTGACAACGGCTTAGCGCTCATGTCTGAGCTGCCGTCGACTACGGTGGCAGAGCTCTGGATCCTGGGGTAGGAAGATTGATCGCCGATCGGCTTGGTTGACCTAATCAGGCCGACGTGATTGTTTGCCGTCGCTGCGGTCGGGTCGCACAGCTGAATGGCTGATATGTCGTTCGTTGTTCTGGTCATATTTGCCTCTGGGGTGAATAAGAGGCAGACCAAGTAGACGGTATTTTCCGACAAAATTACCGAAAAGAAACATTGCCCATCAAACAATTAAAGCAACCAACGCTCGCTGACGTTGGGCCGTATGAGACCATCATCGAATTTTTGCTGGTGCGCCGAGGTTCCGGTTTTTTTGCGGTTCTACCCGGCTATTGGAATTTCAGGCAGTTTGCCCCGGCGACGACAGAAGGCCGGTTCAAACTGCCTGAGAATCGATTTTTCGCCGGGTTTGATCGGATGATCAGAACCGATTGAATGAGCTGTCACGCTGCTGTTGGGTCAAGCCGGTCATGTATGCCGTGAATGAATCCCAGGTGGCGTTGGAAATGGCAATCCGGCCGATCCAACTGCGCTGCTGTGGTGTGGGATTCTCGCACGCTCCTTGCCCTCCCTCGTTCTTGGTGAGCCAGATGTTCGTCCCTGTTCCGGCCCAGTGATACTGACGAATGGACGTGCCCCGGGTGTCGACCGCCGTTGGTTCGCCAAGCGTTGTGCGGACGTATTGATCAAACTGCGAGCCGACTGTCGCTTGATCAGGGCCACACACGGAATCCACCAGGCGATAAGGCAGGTAGTAGTCCCGATTGAACGCCACGCTGAGTTCGTAATGCCCGCCGCCTTCTCTCCGGCTCGGGCATCTCAGGTCGAACTGATAGCCGTTGGTCGGGTCGTCGGTTGGGGCCGTTCCGATCCCAGGGTCGTCCCGGCGTCGGATGTGGCACTTCGCTAGCTGCTCGACATCGGTGTCCAGCGTGTTGCCAGCGAAAACCTGACTGATCATGTCCGGCTTTGGGTCAAGGGTATCGGCGAAGTTCTGCGTTGGGATACAGATGTCTTGCGTCCGAGGGGCTGCGATCGGGATGAAGGCATAGCAAAGGCGATCACCGACACGCCGAGCCGTCGGATCGAGGTCGGGATATCTAAACCTGTCTGGGTTTGGCGTGCTGATTGGGGGTGCTGGACGGCTCTGGGGAACGCCGGCTTCGCTCCCGCCGATGAATGTTTCCGCATAGGCGGGCGTGCAAAGGGTTCCGGCAACGAGGATGGCGGTCAGGGACGTTTTCATTGGGGCGGCCTCGGCTTGGCTTTGTTGGCGATGGCGTTGAGCGACGCAATGTCTTCGGCGGAGTAGCCGTCGGGACGTTCATCGCTTTGGAAATGGACCGTGGCGAACAGCGCCGGGATCTCGGTCTCAGGCGGGGTTTTCAGTTTGCTCTTTGGCTTGGAGCGCTTCACGTCCTGCGCCCTTGCACATTAGCCTTGGCAATCCCGTATGCGAGCCACAGGATGACCACGACAAACGGCTGGACCAGTGTCATGGCGATGCCCGTGAGCAGGTTGGTCTTGCTGACATTGACGACCAGCATGACGAGGCACGTAGCGCCGAAGAACACGCGGCCCGATGCGGGGACGCCCATAGTCGAAACGAATAGCCCGCCGACGATGCCAACGAGGTAGGTGACGTTCCACCAGTTCAAGATCAGCGGCCACTGGAACTGGCGACTGGTGTGTTCGGCGAGCGACTTGGTCGCCAACAGCCCTGCGATGATGCCGAGAAGCGGGATCAGCAGCAGGCCACCGAACGCCGCCTTTTTCCATTCAGGCACTTTGCGCTTCGCCGGTGCGGGTTCGCTCCCCTCAACTGGTATTGGCGAGGCTGGTTCGAACGAGTTCTCATAGCTTTCGGAAGCGGGAAGCCTTTCGACAGGTGCGAGGTCGAACGTCGGTTCAGTGGGTGGCTCCTCGATGCTTTGAATCGGTGCCGGGCTGGGTGGTAACGCCAGTTCTGGCTCTGGATCGGGTACCGATAGCCGTTCCCCCACCGGCCTTGGTCGGCTGGCGTATTCCAGCGCCTCAAGCTCTTCATCCAGCAGCTCTGCGAGACATTGGCGATCAGCCCCGCAGATGGTGAGGCTGTTTGCCCATGCGGTGTGGTTGTCTCGCACACGGTTCGGCTCGTCGGCTGAATCGAGTGCCCTGGAATAGGCGGCGTCAACCTCACGGTCTTTTTGGGCAAGATGCGGAGTTGCGCAGATCGTGGCCACAGCTTCTGATCGAGGCCGACGGCAGTCAAAACTTGATTGGGCAACGCTGACCTCGGTCGCAAGCAACATGAAGCCCATTGCAGCAAGAGCGGTGTGCGTGATCTTCATGCCGTGTCCCCTCGTGAGAGGCCGGCATCCACCAGCTCCCCGCCACGGACAACCGCACCTATTATTCTTTATATGGAATAAACTTGAGCCCTGGTCACCGTCAACGGTGGTCGGATGGACCTGCGCAAGACAATTGGCGGCAACGTGAAGCGGCTTCGCCTAGCGGCCGGTCTCACTCAGGAGGAGCTTGCCGTGAAGGCGGCGTCCGATCAGCGTTTCGTCAGTGAGATGGAGCGAGGCGAACGAAATCTGACAATCGACAATCTCGAAAACATAGCTCTGTCGCTTGGCACCACCGTCGTTGTCTTGGTGTCGGAGCCGTCGGAAACCGGCCGGAGAGGCTGATCCGCAGCCTTCGGAGGCCGACAATGTCCAATGAACCCAGCGGGCCAATTCTCTTCTTGGAAGCCTTCGCGGAGCACATTCGGAGATGGCGGACGGCCCTAGAGATCAGTCAGGCGGCGGTTGCGAGGCACTCGTGCCTGTCAGTCTCCACAATCCGTAGGATCGAAGCGGGCAAGGTGGACATGAAGGTCACAACATTCTTGGCCCTGACCAAGGCCATGGACGCTGAGCTTTACGAACTCGTGGATGTTGGATGGGACGAATTTGCGGTCAAATCGGACGCCTATTTCAAGGCCACGAAGCACTAGATCCATCCTCGAGACGGGCCCAAGGACGGCGAAATAGGGGCCCGCCAAACATCGTACTGTTTAAGAAATAAGCTGAGCAGATTGTGACCGCCGGCGGCGGCGATCTCCAGCGCGCGCTTGGCGCTTTCCTGACCCTTGACCTCGCGCAGATCAGGCACGCGGGCTCCATCGCGCATGGCCCCCGGCTCGGGCCGCCGCAGCACCTGCACGCCCTTGAAATGGTTGACCAGGCCGATCAGCGAGCGCGGGGCCAGCACGGCGACATCACCCGCCCAGGCCGCCTCTGGCCCGTTGAACTCCGGACAGATAAGACCCAGCCCCATGGCATCGGCGGCCACGGCGGCGGGCAGGGCTCCGCCCACCGGCGCGATCTGGCCGTCCAGCCCCAGCTCCCCGATCGCGGCCCAGCCTTGCAGGGCGTCCGGCGGAATGACGCCCATGGAGGCCAGCAGGGCCAGGGCGATGGGCAGGTCGAAATGGCTGCCTTCCTTGGGCAGGTCGGCGGGGGCCAGGTTGGCGATGATGCGCTTGGACGGCAAAGCCAGTCCTATGCCCGCGAACGCCCCCCGCACCCGTTCCCGGCTCTCGGCCACCGCCTTGTCGGCCAGGCCGACGATGGTGAAGGACGGCTGGTCGCTGGACAGCTGCTGGACCTGCACGTCCACACGCCGCGCATCCACCCCCTCGAAGGCAACCGTGACGACACTGGCGACCATGACCCGCTCCCGCTATCCGAGAAAGAACGAACCATGAACTAAAGTGGATTGCAATACCAGAAACCCTGTTCAGCGAGCGAGGGCGGCTTCGGGGGCGAGGGTGTGGATCACCTCGCCGGCGGCATTCAGAAACTCGATCGCCCCATAGCCTTCCGGCGTCACGGTCATGCGAACGCGAGTACGGTCGTCGCTGTCTGCAAGACCAACGGCAGGGGTTCCATCTGCGGCGACGCTCAACTGAACGCGCGTGGAGGTCTGGACGCCGGGGACAAGCCGGTCGCCCAAGGCGGGGTCGCGGATCAGCGGAGGAGCCTGATTTATGCTGAAGCTGACGGAACCGTCCGGGGATACTCGCCAGCCGATAGCGTCCATGGCTGGATGATCGAGAGCCAGCACGGCCATGCCGCCGTCTACGTCTGCGACACCGAAGCCGCCTCGCTCACTGCCATCCTCGTCATAGAGGATCAGTCCCGAAACGCCGAAGGCCCGGCGATACTGGATGCCATCGATGATCGGGGCCGGAGTGTCCGCCGCCAGTGTCATGCGTATGGTGCCGTCCTCATCGACGACATCGATCCGTCGAACCGCGATCCGGTCGTGATCCACGGTCTCCACGCGCGTTTGCGGACTGCGTGTCTCGATGATGGATTTCAGCTGTTCGATTGTCGGGCGGCGAGGTGACGCGGCGTCCTGCGGCGGAGCCGGTTGGGCTGAGAGGACTGAAGCAAGAAGCAAAAGGGCCTGCATTGAAAACTCCGATACAAAACTACGCTGATGGGATGCGCCGCGTCTCGATCGCGTCCCACATCAGGGCGGCGGCATCCACGCCGCTGAACTGCTTCAGCTGCTGGGCCCCCGTCGGCGAAGTGACGTTGATCTCGGTCATCCAGTCGCCGATCACGTCGATGCCGACGAAGATGAGGCCGCGCTCCCTCAGGGTCGGGCCGATGGCGGCACAGATTTCCAGGTCGCGCGGCGTCAGTTCGACCGGAGCCGCCGTGCCACCGACGCGCAGGTTGGAGCGGACCTGATCCTTCAGCGGCACGCGGTTGATGGCCCCGACGGGTTCGCCGTCGACCAGCAGGATGCGCTTGTCGCCCGCTGACACCGCCGGCAGGAATTTCTGGATCACCAGGGGGTCGCGCGAGCCGGTCGCGTGGATTTCGATCAGGGCCTCCAGATTGGGGTCGTCCGCCTTCAGCCGCACTACGCCCGAACCGGCCGCGCCGTGCAGGGGTTTCAGCACCACATCGCCGTGGCGCTTGTGGAAATCGACCAGGGCGACCGGGTCGGAACTGATCAGGGTCGGCGGGGTCAGGTCGGGGAAGTGGGTGACCAGCAGCTTTTCGGGCGCGCTGCGGACCTGGGCCGGGTCGTTGACGACCAGAGTCTGGGGGTGGACCGTCTCCAGCAGATAGGTGGCGGTGACATAGGCCATGTCGAAGGGTGGATCCTGACGCATCAGGATGACGTCGACGTCCTTGCCGAGGTCCAGCTTGACCTCCTCGCCGAAGGTGACGTGGTCGCCCTCGACCTGGCGCAGGGTCACCGGGCGGGCGCGGCAGTACAGGCTCCCTTCGTCGAGGGCCAGGGTGCGGAAATCATAGACCCAGAGCGGATAGCCCCGATCTTGCGCCTCCATCGCCATCAGCCAGGTGGTGTCCGAGGCGATGTTGACCCCTTCGATGGGGTCCATCTGGATGGCGACTTTCATGGGCTCGGTCCTCGGCTGCTCTGCCCCAGACTAATGGGCAGGCGGGCAAGGCGGCGCAAGGCCGGGCGGTCTCAGTTCAGCTGAAGCCGGACCCGGTCCAGGCTGATCTGGCGGCGCGCGGCCAGCGGGTCGTCCAGGGTGCGGGCGCAGGCCAGGGCCTGGAGCGCGCCGGTCAGGGCCCCCTGCTTCTCGCGCGCGGTGGCGACGTCCAGCCAGGGACGGTGATCCTCGGGGTCCAGCAGGGCGCATCGCAGCGCCGACCGCTCGGCCCCCTCATAGTCATGGGCGTGGATGGCGCGGACGAAGACCATGTTCTGCAGCCGGATCAGGGCCTCGCGGTCGCTGACCGGGGCCATGAGCAGATCCAGCCGGTCGGCGACGTGGGGCGTGAGGCCCGCCCGCAGCGCGCGACGGCTGAGCTCGGACGGCAGGACCAGCCGCCCCTGGCTGAACGGGTCCAGGGCGACTGGCCCTTCGGCCGTTTCCACCCGCAACAGGAAGTGGCCGGGAAAATCCACGCCGTCGGCCCGCAGGTCGTTGCGCCGCGCGGCGTCCAGATAGAAGACGCTGAGCGCTGCCGACAGGCCACGCCTGCGCTCGGCGATGTCGATGATGTCCGTATTGGCCGGATCGTCGTGATGCAGCAGGTCGCCGTTGAGGCGGAAGTCGCTGCACATCGTTTCGGACAGGGCCTCGTCAGGACTGTCCTCGATCAGTCGCTCGGCCAGGCGTTCGGCGGCGCGGTCGGCCAGGTCGCGGACGGGCGCGGGGTCACGCAGGGGGGCGTCGTGGATAGCGCAGGCGATGGCGGCGTCCAGAAGCGGAAAGGCATCGTCCTCGGCCTGACCGGCCTGGGTCAGAACTTCGATGGCCTCGTCGCGCGTCATGTCGTCAGCCCCTCTTAGCCCCTCCCCATGGGCTCTATGCCGCGACGATGAACCGGAAACCGTCCGGGGGCCAGCGCCACAATATCGATACGCAGCAGATGCCCGGCCAAGCTGGGTCTTTGGCGCAACACCGCGCGTCCGGCGGAGAGCAGGCGCTCGTACTGGTCCGGGCCGATGGCCAGCAGCGCCTGTTCGACGCTGGCGCGGCGCTTGACCTCGACCACGGCCAGCGTCTTGCCCCGGCGGGCCAGGATGTCGATTTCGCCGGCGCGGGTCTTCAGGCGAAAACCCAACAGCTGATAGCCCTTCAGCATCAGCCAGGCCGCCGCCAGCCATTCGGAGCGATGGCCTTGGCGGTGGGCGTCGCGGCCCAGGGTCATGCGCCAGCCCTGCTTGGCCCGCGCGACGGCGGCGGGTTTCAGCCGGGGGGCTTTGCGGCTCACCGGCCCTGCATCTCCAGCGCCCGCTTGTAGAGGGGCTTGCGCGGCAGGTTCAGGGCGCGGGAGACCTCGGCGGCGGCCTCGCCCGGCGGCAGGCGGGTCATGGCCTCGGCCAGGGCGGCGTCGGTGTCAGCCTCACTGGCGACCTCGACCTCGCCGGGGCCGATGACGACGACGATTTCGCCCTTGGGCGACTGGCAGCGGGGGTCGGTGGCCAGTTCGTCCAGCGTCCCGCGCACGCACTCTTCATAGAGTTTGGTCAGCTCGCGGGCGACGGCGGCGGGGCGGGGGCCGAGGACGGCGGCCATGTCGGCCAGGCTGTCGGCCAGGCGCGGTCCGCTCTCGAAGACGACCAGGGTCTGGCGGGTGGTGCGCAGCTCTTCCAGGGCAGAGCGGCGGGCACCTGACTTGGGCGGCAGGAAGCCGGCGAAGGTGACGCGGTCGGCGGGCAGCCCTGCGATGCACAGGGCGGCCAGCAGGCTGGAAGCACCGGGGATGGGATGGACCGGCAGGCCCTCGGCAATCACGGCCCGGGCCACGACGAAGCCGGGGTCGCTGACCAGGGGCGTGCCCGCATCCGAGACCAAGGCCACCACCGCCCCGTCACGCAGCCGTTCGATGGCCAGTTCCGCCGCCCGGGCGGAGGCGTGGTCGTCGCAGCGTTCCAGTTTGGCCTTGAGCCCATAGGCTGACAGCAGCTTGCCCGTGACGCGCGTGTCCTCGGCCAGGACCAGATCGGCGGCGGCCAGAACGTCCAGCGCCCGCAGCGTCATGTCGCGCAGGTTCCCGATCGGTGTCGCCACCAGATACAGGCCCGGCGAAACCAGGCGCGGCGGCGGGGCGGTCGGCGGAAAGGGCGAGGGCTCGGTCATCTGCCGCGACCCTGCCAGCGCGGGCGGTCAGGGTCGAGAGTCTTCATCGCGCCCGAAAAAGGCGCGGACGCGTGTTTCGGGTGAAACGGAGCATCAGCGCGCGGAGGGTTCGCCTGTGCGTCCAGGCGCAACAGAGGAGATCGACGTGTCAAAGGCCGACTGAATCCCGCGCGGACAGGGTCCGGCAGGTTCAGACGAGGATTATACCCCGGCTGGAGAGTGTGGTGAGGAGAAAGCGGCCCTTGCGCCGGACCTGAGGGTCCAGTGTCTCCATTCACAGGCGCGAAGGGACGGGAGGATCAGGGTCCGGATTACACCGCTGCCACCGCAAAAGGCTTCGGCTTTTCGGCCGAAACCATGGTCATAAAAACCGGGTGTCGCTCAGGCTTGCTTGATCGCCATGACCGTTGGAAGCGGCTCATCACGTTCGCCACGGCGATTGCGCATCCTGAACTGGCTTTGATAGCGGCGGCGTTGCTTTGCGACCTCGTAGATAACGATACCCGAGCTCGTCCCAAGGTTGAGACTTTCGATCATGCCGAACATGGGGACACTGACGCACATGGCGCTGCGTTCCACCGCGCGCTCGCTGATGCCAATGGACTCACTTCCGAACCATACTGCCAGTTTGGCGTGGACCGTGTAGTCACCGTCGTCCAGATACAGGCTCGTCTTGCCCTTCACATGGGGTGAGGTGACGATGGACACGAAGCCCTTCTTTTCGAGATAGTCGAAGCACTCGTCTGTGCTGTCGAAGCGCTTCACGAAAGTCCACTTCACTGCCGAAACCGAAATCTTGGAGATGGCCCTGTCGCTGCGCAACTCCTGCCAATCGTCGGGCAAGGCACGGCGCGGATCGACCACGTAGACTTTCTCAACGCCGAGCGCGTTCACGTTTCGAATGACCGTTCCGATATTCTTTATGTCGGCTGGGTCTTCGATCACTGCGATGAGATTCTTGCAGCGAAACGGCTTGATGGCATCCGCCTTCGCGCGAACCGATCGTTTTGAGGTGGCGGTATCTTCCATCGCTTATGACTAGCGCTGCTTTGGGTGATCTTGCCACGCGAAACTGACTCGGCGCCCGTCTACGTTTATGTGAGCAAGACTTTTAGCACCCCGTCCAATACAGGCCGCCCCGTCGCCGTCGCGCGGACCTGTCCGGTCTCGACCTCCAGAAACCCGTCTGCGATCAGGTCTGCCAGCGGCCCCGCCTCAACTTTTCGGCCCAGCGTCGCCAGCTCCGCCAGCGCCAGACCTTCGACTGTGCGCAAACCCAGCAGGACCTTTTCCTCGGCGGCGTCGGTGGGGGAGAGGGGCTGTTGCTCGCTCCAGGGGGTACCGGCCGCGACGCCGGTGACATAGTCGGCGATGCCCCGGTGGGCGACGGTGGCGGTGCGGACGCCGTCCAGGGTCAGGCGGCCGTGGGCGCCGGGACCGAGGCCCAGATAGTCGCCGCCGCGCCAGACATGCAGGTTGTGGCTGGAGCGGGCCGCGACGCCGCGCGCGTGGTTGGACACCTCATAGGCTTCGAAGCCGGCGGCCTGAAGCACGATCTGCGTCGTCTCATAGAGGTCTGCGGCCAGATCCTCATCCGGCGGCGACCAGGCGCCGCGCGCGACGGCGCGGCCGAAGGCGGTCGTGGGTTCGATGGTCAGTTGATAGGGGGAGATGTGCTCGAACCCCAGATCGAGCGCCTGGGTCAGGTCCTCGGTCCAGCCGGCCACCGTCTGGCCGGGGCGGGCATAGATCAGGTCGATCGACAGTCGGTCGAAGGCGCGGGCGGCGACGGCGACGGCGCGCCGGGCCTCGTCCGCCGAATGGTTGCGGCCCAGAAACCTGAGCGCCTCATTGTCCAGCGCCTGGACCCCCATCGACAGGCGGTTGATGCCGGCGTCTCTCAGGGCCGCGAACCGGTCGGCCTCGGCATCCGTGGGATTGGCCTCCAGCGTGATCTCGATGGGGCCGAGGGGAGCGAACCGGCCCGTGGCGGCGGCGATGATGCGGGCCACGGCGTCCGGGTCCAGCAGAGAGGGCGTACCGCCGCCGAAGAAGATGGAGGCCAGACGGCGCGGACCAATCAGGGCGGCCTGCGCCTCCAGATCGGCCAGGATCGCCTCCACCAGACCGGCCTGTTCCTGATCCCGCCCCCGGTCGCGCACGACGTTGAAATCGCAATAGGGGCAGATGCGCGCGCAGTAGGGCCAGTGGACGTAGAGGGCCAGATGGTCTTTGGGGTCGCTAACGCTCGCGACGCGGTCACTCGCTGCTTGAGCGACAGGATTGACCGCGTTGGTGACGGCGTCAGTCAATCAACGCATCCCGCAGCTTTTCGAAGGCCCGGGCGCGGTGGCTGATGGAATCCTTGAAGGCGGGGTCCAGCTCGCCGAAGGTCTGGTCGTGGCCCTCGGGGATGAAGATGGGGTCATAGCCGAAGCCCCGCGTGCCCCGGGGCGGGAATGTCAGGATGCCGTCGACGCGGCCCTCGACCACCACGGCCGGACCGTTCGGCCAGGCCACGGCCAGGGCCGAGGTGAACCAGGCGCTGCGGTCATGCGCGCCGATTTCCTCCAGCCGCTGCTCGACCTTCTTCATGGCAAAGGCGAAATCCTTGTCCGGCCCTGCCCAGCGGGCGGAGAAGATGCCGGGGGCGCCGTCCAGCGCCGCGATCGACAGGCCGGAATCGTCGGCAATGGCGACCTCTCCCGCCAGGTCCGCCGCATGGCGCGCCTTCAGCAGGGCATTACCCACGAAGGTGCTCTCGGTCTCGTCCGGTTCGGGCAGGTTCAGGCTGCCGGCGGTGACGACGCTGTAATGTCCGCCCAGCAGGGCCTCGATCTCGGGCACCTTGCCGGGATTGTGTGTCGCCAGGACCAGACGCATCCCCTTGATTAGCTTCAGATTCATCGTCTTCACCCGCTCGGTTACAATCCATTGCCAAAGTTTAATATCGTTAAACGATATGTAACATGACTTCGTTCAGCGCACGGCCTATCTATTGTTTCAAGGACGGACGCCGCGACGTTCTCCGATCTAGCCGATAACGGCAAGATCGATGCAGCGGAAACAAAACGAGGGGTGAAAACATCCCTCACTCAGGATCAACGGAGAACGACAATGAACACCATGAACGCTTCCTACTTCATCGAAAAGATCGGCCACGGCGTGATCAACACAATGCTGCTCGCCGCCCTGCCGGTCGCCCTGATCGCGACGCTCGTCCAAGGCCTGTAAGAACAAAACGGAGCTTTGACGATCGGCATGACAAGCGCGAGAGTTAAGACCGCGTGTGGGTTCGCCGGACCCCGCGCGGCATCCTCGCCCTCTGCCCCGGCCTGACGACGAATAGGCCTTACTGCATGCGCCTGCCGAGACTGAAATTTCCGGTGAATCGCCGAACTCGTGTTCCCGGCCTGTCCCTCGGTTCGATGACCAGCCTGTTGAGCGTAGCCCTTGGGGCCGCCTTCTGGATCCTGGCCCTGGTGACCATCGCCGTCACCGCTGTCTTCATTTTTCTCGTGTTTTTGCCTCTTGAGCAACTGAACCTGACGTTCAGGGACACGCAGGTTCCCGTAGGCCGGGCCTACATATTGTTCGGTGTCGGCGCGGCCTGTGCCTACCTGGGCGGATTTACCCTCATTCTCAGGCATCTGCGCCAGATCGTGCAGACACTGCGCATCGGCGACCCCTTTCATCCTGCCAATACCGGGCGCCTCAAGCAGATCGGCTTCATCCTGGCCGTCGTGACCGGCGGCGCGTGGATTGGCCAGAGCCTTGTGTCGCGCCTGGTGCGAGGCGCTATGGAAGCGCCCAGTCTGTTCGACCTGGTGACGCCCGCCTTTTCCGTTCTGGTGGTGACCGTGCTGGCGCAGATTTTCCGCGAAGGGGCGCGCCTGCGCCGCGAATCCGAACTGACCATTTAACTGGCAGCGCGGTCAGAAGGCTCCGCCCTTCTGACGCTTCGCGCCGCCCCTCGGGTCGACCCGATGATTGCCGTTAGATAGAGAGACATCATGGCCATCCGCATCCAGCTTGACCGCATCCTGCTCGAACGGCGCATGTCGCTGACCGAGTTGGCCGATCGCGTGGGCGTGACCCTGGCCAATCTGTCGATCCTGAAGACGGGCAAGGCGCGCGCCGTGCGGTTCACCACCCTGGACGCCCTGTGCCGCGAACTGGACTGCCAGCCCGGCGACCTGCTGGCCTATGCGCCGGGGCCGCAGGATCAGGGTTCGGACGAGGATGCCGACGGGACCGCCTCCGGCACGACATGAGCCCCGCCTCGTGACCAGACGCGATGATCTGAGCCCCGACGACCGGCATATCTGGTCCCGCGTGGCCGGGTCGGTGACGCCGTCACGGCCGAAGAAGGCTCCGCGCATCGTCGTCGGGGCGGTCCAGCCCGATCCTCCAGCGGCTCCCCATCCCACCGGCAAGGGCAAGGCTGCGCCCCGGCCGGTGCCGTCCTTTTCTCCAGCCGTATCTCCCCCCGCCTCCCGTAGCGTGCCGGAGGTTCTGGAGCCGCGCCGCCAGCGGCGTCTGTCGCGCGAGCGCGATCCGATCGAGGCGCGGATCGACCTGCACGGCTATGGCCGGTTCCAGGCGCAGGACGCCCTGACCGCCTTCCTGATGGGGGCGCAGGCGCGCGGCTATCGCTCGGTGCTGGTGATCACCGGTCAGGGGCGACGCGGCGGCACCGGCGTGATCCGGGGCTCGGTCCATGAGTGGCTGACCGGCCCGGCCCTGCGCGGGGTCGTCTCCGGCTTCGCCCCGGCGGCACGCCACCACGGGGGCGACGGGGCGCTTTATGTGACGATCAGGCGGGGGTGAGGGTCAGTCCCGCGTCCTTCGCCAGCGCTTCCAACGACGTCATGGGTCGCGGTCCCCAGTGGGCGATGACTTCCGCCGCCGCCAGCGACCCCAGCGTACCCGCCTCCTTCAGCGACAGGCCGCGCGCGAGGCCCAGCAGGACCCCGGCGGCGTACTGATCGCCTGCGCCGGTGGTATCGATGACCTTATCGACCGGGAAGGCGGCGACCTCGACCCGTTCGTCGCCGGACAGCAGAACCGAGCCCTCGGGCCCGCGCGTGATGGCGGCGACTTCCGTCATGGAGGCCAGGCGGGCGGCGGCGGCGTCGAAATCATCTGTTTCGAACAGGGCGGCCAGCTCGGCCTCATTGGCCAGGACGATGTCGGCCGACGCCTCGATGAAGGCCAGCAGTTCGGCACGCCAGCGGGCGACGACGAAGGTGTCGGACAGGGTGATGGCGACCCTGCGGCCTGCCGCGTGGGCGGCAGCGGCGGCGGCCTCGAAGGCGGCACGGGCCGGGGCCGGGTCGAACAGATAGCCCTCCAGATAGACGATGGCCGAGGCCGCGATCTGTTCGGCGTCGATGTCGTCGGCCGACAGCTGGTTGGCGGCCCCCAGAAAGGTGCACATTGTGCGTTGCCCGTCCGGCGTGACATTGATCAGGCAGCGACCGGTGCCCAGACCCTGTTCGGCCCCGCCGGTCAGGACCGGGCTGTTAAACGCCACGCCGGCGGCGCGGATGTCGTGGGTGAAGACGCCGCCCAGGGTGTCGTCTGCCACCTTGCCCACATAGGCCGCGCGTCCGCCGAAGGAGCCGACGCCCGCCACGGTATTGCCCGCCGATCCGCCCGAGGCCTCGACGCCCGCCGCCATGGCATCATAGAGGGCCGCGCTTTGCTTCGCATCAACCAGCTGCATCGAGCCAGGCGTCAGGCCCTGGGCGTTCAGGAAGGCGTCGTCGCAGGGGGCCAGCACATCGACGATGGCATTGCCGACGGCGCAGACGTCGAAACGGATAGGCAGAGAGGTTTGGGTCATCGCGAGGCCTTACCCGGCGCGGGGCTTTCGCGCTAGATCGCCGCCATGACCCAGATCGCCGTCCTGACCCCCGACCCGTCCGATCCGTCCTATGCGGGCCAGTGGCCGGGCGTACTGGAAAGGTTGCAGGCTGCGCTGGCGCTGGAGGGGATCACGGTCGAGCCGATGCCCTGGACGGACCACATCGAGGATGGATCGCGGCTGGCGGCGTTTCCGCTGGTCCTGCCGCTGATCGTCTGGGGCTATCACCGCGATCATGCGCGGTGGGTGCAGGCCTGCGCCACCTGGGAGGCCGCGGGGGTACGGATGCTGAACCCGCCGTCGGTCCTGAGGTGGAATTCGGACAAATCCTATCTGCGGCGGCTGGCCGAGCGCGGCGTGGCCATGCCCCAGACGCAGTGGGTCGAGGGCGTGACCCAGGCGAATGTCGATGCCGCCTTCGACCGGTTCGGCACCGAGACGGTGGTGGTCAAGCCGCGTGTCTCCGGCGGGGCCTGGCAGACCCTGCGTCTGTCGCGCGGCGAACAGATGCTGGGCGCGCCCGACGGGGCGGCGATGATCCAGCCTTATCTGCCGTCCATCGAAACGGAGGGGGAGATCTCCCTGCTGATCTTCGGCGGTCAGCTCAGCCATGTGGTCAACAAGCGGCCCGTCAACGGCGACTTCCGCATTCAGGTCCAGTACGGCGGTCAGTATGTCGCCCTGCCCGAGCCGCCCGAGTGGGCCTGGGACCTGGCGCAGCAGACGCTGGCCGCGATCGACGAGGACCTGCTGTATGCCCGCATCGACATGGCGCGCGGTCCCAATGGCGGCTGGCTGCTGATGGAGGCGGAGCTGATCGAGCCGGACTTCTACCTGGGCTCCGCGCCCGAGGGCGGACGGCGGTTCGCGCAGGCGGTCAAGGCCAGGCTGGCCCAGGCTGCGGCGTGAGGTCGCCTGTCGCGGACGGGTCGGCGTCCCCATGTCGATGGGCATGAAACGCCGACATCTCCTCGCCGCCGGCCTGAGCCTGCCCGCCCTGTCCGTACCTCTGGTCGCCTGTGGCCAGTCGACGGTGCCTGCCCCGGCGTCTGCCCCTCGCACAGAAGGTCTGGATGCCGCCCTGACGGCGGCGGCGGTCGAGGCGGCGCGTGATCTGCCCAAGATGCGCGCCCTGATCGTGGCGCGGGACGGCCGGCCCCTGGTCGAGGAGGTGTTGCGCGGGCCGGGGCTGGATACGGCGGTCAACGTCAAGTCCGCCTCAAAGTCCGTCCTGGCCGCCGTCGCCGGGGCAGCGATCGGAAAGGGCCTGCTGACCGGGGTGGACCAGACCGTCGCGCCTTTCCTGTCCGACCGGTTTCCGGCCGATCCCGATCCACGCCTGAATGCCCTGACGGTGGGCCATCTTCTGTCGATGCGGGCGGGGCTGGCCTCGACCTCGGGGGCCAACTACGGGGCCTGGGTGTCCAGCCGGGACTGGGTCCGCTACGCCCTGGCCCAGCCGTTCGAGAGCGATCCTGGCGGGACGCTGATCTATTCCACCGGCACCTCTCACCTGACCTCGGCGGTGCTGACCCGGGCGTCGGGACGATCCACCCTGGCCCTGACGCGCGAACTGCTCGGTGAGCCGTTGGGTCTGACCATTCCCGAATGGCCCGCCGATCCGCAGGGGATCTATTTCGGCGGCAATGAGATGCGCCTGTCGCCGCGCGCCCTGCTGGCGTTCGGTGAACTGTATCGCAACGACGGCCTGCATGAGGGCGTCCGGGTCCTGCCCGAGGGCTGGGTCGAGGCGTCGTGGGAGCCGCGCGGAAATTCGCGCTGGACGGGCGACGGCCACGGCTATGGCTGGTGGATGCGCAAGGCGCGCGGCCACGATGTCTTCTATGCCTGGGGCTATGGCGGCCAGATGGTCTTTGTCGTGCCGGACCTGCGGCTGACGGTGGTGATGACGTCAGACTCCGCCCCGGTCGAGGCGCGCGACGGCCACGTCCAGGCCCTGCATGCGCTGCTGGCCAATGGCTTTATCCCGGCCGCCGAGCGCGGGGCCTAGGCCGCCTCTCCTGACGCCATCAGGTCGCCGCGCGACGGGCACAGGTCGGAGATCACGCAGGCTGCGCACTTCGGTTTGCGCGCCGTGCAGGTGTAGCGGCCGTGCAGGATCAGCCAGTGATGCGCCTTGGGCAGCCAGGCGGCAGGCACGACCTTGTGCAACTGAGCCTCGACCTTGTCCGGCGTGGCGGCATTGGCCAGACCCAGGCGGTGCGAGACGCGGAACACATGGGTGTCCACCGCGATGGCGGGCTCGATGCCCAGCTCGTTCAGCACTACGCTGGCCGTCTTGCGCCCCACGCCGGGCAGGGCCTGAAGATCGGCGCGGTTCAGCGGCACGACCCCGCCATGCTGCTCCAGCACGATCCGGCTGAGGGCGATGACGTTCCTCGCCTTGCCGCGATACAGGCCGATGGAGGCGATGTAGGGCACCAGCCCCTCCTCCCCCAGGGCCAGCATCTTTGCGGGCGTGTCGGCGACCTTGAACAATTTGTCCGTGGCCTTGTTGACCGAGACGTCCGTCGCCTGGGCCGACAGGGCGACGGCGACGACCAGGGTGAAGGGGTCGACGAAATCCAGCTCGGTCTTCGGCTCCGGCATGATGGCCGCCAGCCGCTGGAAGATCGTCTCGACCCGATCTTCGTCCGGCGGCCAGCCCAGGGCGCGGGGCGCGCGCTTGGGCGTCTTCGAGCGGGGCGTTGAGGGCTTAGGCACGGGGGGCATGATCATGGCTTCGCCGTGCACGGCTTCCGGGTCAAGCCGAAGGCGGGCCGTTCGCGGTTGGCCACGTCCGGCAATCGGCCTAAACCGCACCCATTGTTGTTTAAGGAGCGTCGCCCATGCTGATCCATCTGTCGTCCTGGCCCGAGATCGATGCGCGGCTGAAACAGACGAAGACGGTCGTGGTGCCGATCGGCTCCAACGAGCAGCACGGGCCGACCGGTCTTCTGGGCACGGACTGGATGTGTCCCGAGATCATCGCCCATGCGGCGGAGCAGGCCGATGAGAATCTGGTGGTCGCCCCGACCTTCAACATCGGCATGGCCCAGCATCATCTGGCCTTTGCGGGGACCATCTCGCTCCGCCCCTCGACCTTCATGGCCGCAATCACCGACTGGGTGTCGTCGCTGAGCCGGCACGGGTTCGAACGGATCTATTTCCTGAATGGGCACGGCGGCAATGTCGCCACGATCGAGGCGACCTTCGCCGAGATCTATGCGGAGTGGAGCTTTGTCGAGGAGCGGCCTCCGTTCGTGCTGAAGCTGAAGAACTGGTGGGACCTGCCGGGCGTCAACAGCCTGTGCAATCGCATCTTCCCGACCGGCCACGGCATGCATGCGACCCCGTCCGAGATCGCGGTGACCCAGGCCGCCTATCCGGACCACATCAAGTCTGCTCCGTACAGCCCGCAGATCGCGCCCATTGGCCCAATCCGGGACGCGCTGGACTATCGCGCCCGCTTCCCCGACGGCCGCATCGGCTCCGATCCGGCCCAGGCCAGTCCGGAAAAGGGCCAGACCATCATCGATGCCGCCGTGCCCGCCCTGCTCAAGGATGTGGCCGACTTCTCCAACGAGGTCTTGCCGGAGGCCTGAATGAGGCGCAGGGCTGAGCCATGACACAGATCGATCGCGCCGTGAAAACCGGCCGCAAGCTGACCCGTAACGCCAGTTCGGCCAGCCACACGGCCCTGTCCGGCGGCGAAATGCTGAGCGCGGCCGGCGACGTGATCGCCGCCCGGATGAAGATCATGGCCGATGGCATGACCGATCCGGCCAAGGTCGACCTGAAGGAAATGTCGCTGATGAGCAGCGAAAAGGTCGAGGCCCTGTCGGAATCCGCGGCGGCTATGGGCAAGACTTTCGGCGACATCGGCCAGCGGCTGAACGCCAATGCCGTCACCGAGGCGGGCCTGGCCAGCCGCGCCGCTTCGGCTATCGCCGGGGCCTCGACCCCGGCGGCGGCCATGCAGGCGCAAGTCAGCTATGCCCTGGGCTGGTGGAGCCGGGCGGCGGGCCAGATGCTGACGCTCAACACCGAACTGCTGAAGGGCCAGGCCGAGGCGCTGAAGCCCATCCACCGCACGGCGGTGGCCAATGCCCGGCGGCTGAAGAAATAGTCTACCTGAACGGCGGCTCGTCGAAGGCGCGCAGCTTGCGTGAGTGCAGGCGGTTACCCTCGGCCCGCAGCAGGTCGATGGCGTGGATGCCGATCTGAAGGTGTTCCGAGATGGAGCCCTCGTAGAAACGGTTGGCCTGGCCCGGCAGCTTGATCTCGCCATGCAGGGGCTTGTCCGACACGCAGAGAAGCGTGCCGTAGGGGACGCGGAAGCGATAACCTTGGGCCGCGATGGTCGCGCTTTCCATGTCGATGGCGACGGCGCGGCTCTGATTGAAGCGAAGCGCCGATTTGGAATAGCGCAGCTCCCAGTTCCGGTCGTCGGTGGTCACGACCGTGCCGGTGCGCAGGCGACGCTTGACCTCTTCGCCCGGCGCGCCGGACACCTGTTTGGCCGCGTCGTACAGGGCGCGCTGGACCTCGGCGATCGAAGGGATCGGAATGTCCGGCGGCAGGACCGCGTCCAGCACATGGTCGTCACGCAAGTAAGCGTGGGCCAGGACATAGTCGCCGATCGTCTGGCTGGGACGCAGGCCGCCGCAGTGGCCGATCATCATCCAGGCGTGCGGGCGGGTCACGGCCAGGTGGTCGCAGATCGTCTTGGCGTTGGAAGGCCCGACCCCGATGTTGACCAGGGTGATACCCGCATGGCCCGGTGCCGTCAGGTGATAGGCCGGCATCTGGTGCTTCTTCCAGGCCGCGTCCATCGCCGCCGCCTCCAGATCCGGCGTGTCTCGCGTCAGTACCACGCCGCCTGCACAGGACAGGGTCTCATAGGCGCTGTCCGGGTCGGTCAGCTGGGCGCAGGCCCAGCGCACGAACTCGTCGACATAGCGGTTGTAGTTGGTGAACAGCACATAGGACTGGACGTCCTCGACCGGTGTGCCGGTGTAGTGGCGCAGGCGTGCCAGGGAGAAGTCGGTGCGCAGGCCGTCGAACTGGGCCAGCGGAAAGTCCTTGCCCAGGTCGAACAGGCCGTCGGAAATCTCGTCGCCGATATGAGCCAGGTCCGTGGTCGGGAAATAGCGGGCGACGGCGGCGGTCTGGGTCCGGTCCAGCACGACGTCCGAGCCGTCCATCACATAGGGAAACGGGATTTCCTGTTCGGACGGGCGCACCTCGAATGTCGCGCCATAGTCCTGTTCCAGCAGGGTCAGCTGTTCCAGCAGATAGGATCGGTACAGGTCCGGCCGGGTTACGGTGGTCGCATAGACGCCGGGCCTGGACAGGCGGGCATAGGCGCGGCTGGCCAGGTTTTCAGGCCGGTCGCCGAACCAGCTGACCCGCAGTTCGGGATAGGCGAACAGGCCCTTGGCCCGGGCCTCGGCATCGGCGCGTTCGCCGGTTTTCAGGAAGCTGCCCACGGCGGCGCGCAAGTTCGCGACGGATTGGGCGTAGAGGGTTTCGAGGCGGTCCAGTGCCGCCAGGGCCTGCGTCGAGGCTGTCATTGTGTTTGTCATGATCTCCCCTAGCGGAAGAAGATGACCTTGGCGAGACGGCCACGCTTTGTTGTGGCGCTAGCGCTCGCAAGGCGGTTGCTCGCTGCTTGAGCGCGCGTTCAGCCCAGCTCGCGGCGCATAAAGCCGGTGACGTCGTCCAGAACGGGGGCCTTCTTGCGGAACAGGGGAGAGAAGGTCGCGATCAGGTCGGCGTGGTTCAGGCCGGGATAGAGTTTGGCCTCGCAGCGTCCGCCGACGGCGGTCATCCGTTCGCACAGGATGGTGGTGTCCTCGTCATGCACCACGACATCGTCGGTGCCGTGGCCCAGCCACAGGGGAGGCGCATCGGCGCGGGCGAAGGTAACCGGCTGGGTCAGGGTCGGGTCGGGCGCGCGGCCAAAGGCATTGCGCGAGGCGGCCACGTCGAAGGGCAGGAACTCATAGGGTCCGGCCAGACCCGCAGCCGCCTTGATCAGGGTCGGCTGGTCCACGGCCGCCATGTAGCGCCGGTCCAGCGCGATCATCATGGCCAGATGGGCCCCGGCGGAATGGCCGATGACGCCCAGGCGGGCCGGGTCGCCGCCATAGGTCGCAGCCAGCGCGCCCGCGCGGGCTGTGGCCTCCGCCGCGTCCTGGATGAAGGCCGGGAAGTGGACCTGGGGCACCAGACGGTAGTCAGGCACAAAGACGACGAAGCCGCGCGCGGCCAGAGCCTGCGCCGCCCAGCCATAGACGGTGCGATCCCCGGAATCCCAGCCGCCGCCGTAGAAGAAGACCAGAACGGGCAGGTTCGCGGCCTGGGCCGGAGCATAGACGTCCATCCTTTGGCGCGGGTCGTCACCGTAGGGCAGGTCCCGGGCGATCCGCCCGGCCCCGCGATCGCGCGGCCCGACCGCATTCAGCAGCGATAGCGGCGAACAGGCGGCGGCGGCAAGGCCCAGCAGGGGGGCGAACAGGCCTCTTCGGGTCATGGGTGTCCTGTTGAATGCGGCTTCGCGTCAGATACGCACGAAGCCGCGCTTCGGCTCAATCTCGAACGAAATTAATGCCCTGCCGGTCGACACTCGCCGCGTGCGTCATTTTTCATTCCCGAAACTGTCGTCAAAACTTTACAAATGCAGAAAAGAGCGCATTCTTATGTCCGAACCCGGAGCGAATTCGGGATGATTTGGAGGATTTCCTGATGCGCTTGTTCGCAGTTTCCGCCGCCACCCTGCTGGTTCTGGCCAGCGCCGCCCCTGCCCTGGCCCAGAACTTCTCGACGCAGAACCAGACGCAGCTTCCGCCCGCCCCGCGCGCGTCGCAACAGGTCGCCCAGCCGCGGGCCGTTATGGTCTGCGACGCCGACGCCGCCACCCGCGTCGCCTTCACCCGCGAATATGGTGCCGCGCCAGTGTTTATCACCGCGCGCCAGGCCGTCGAAGTGCGCCGCACGGGCGAGACCTGGTCCATGCCGCGCTGCATGACCGCCCGCGAACACGATCGCTACGTCAATCTGACCCGGTCGATCGCCGCGCGCTAATTTGCGCGCGCTCAAGCAACGAGGTCCCGCGGGCCGAGAGATAGCGTCCTAAAAAGAAAAGCCCCGCAGTCCGGTCGACTGCGGGGCTTCTGGCTGTTGTCAGCCCCGGATCACTCCGCCGGCTTCAGATACTTGTCCAGCCAGCCGAACACTTCGTTGTGCCACTGCTGGCTGTTGGCCGGGCGCAGCACCCAGTGGTTCTCGTCCGGGAAGACCACCAGCCGGCTGTCGATCCCCTTCCGTTGCAAGGCGGTGAAGGTCGACAGGCTCTGGGCAGTGGGGATGCGGAAATCCAGATCGCCCTGGATGACCAGCATCGGGTCGCGCCAGTTGCGGACGTGGTTGGCCGGGTTGAATTCCTGATACCCACGCGGGTTTTCCCAGGGCGTGCCGCCATATTCCCACTCGGTGAACCACAGCTCCTCGGTCGAATAGCCCATGCCGAAGGTGTCGAAGACGCCGTCGTGATTGACCAGGCATTTGAACTCACCGGCCCAGTTGCCCGCGATCCAGTTGATCATATAGCCGCCGTATGACGCGCCGAGCGCACAGGCGTTCTCGCCGTCGATGAAGTCGTACTTCTCCTGCGCGGCGGCCCAGCCCTTCTGCAGGTCTTCCAAAGGGCGGTCGCCCCAGTGCTGGCTGATGGAATCGGTGAAGGCCTGGCCGTAGCCGGTCGATCCGTGGAAATCGATCATCACCACCGCATAGCCGGCACCCGCATAGGTCATAGGGTTCCAGCGGTAGGACCAGCTGTTGCCGAACGACCCTTGCGGTCCACCGTGGATCAGGAAGGCGACCGGATACTTCTGACCTTCCACCGCATTGGCGGGCTTGATGACATAGCCGTGGACCTCCTCGCCGTTCCAGCCCGCGAAGGTGAACTGCTCGGCCGCGCCGAAGGCGCGTTCGTCCAGCTGCGAGTTCACATCGGTGATGCGGCGCGGCATCTCGCGACCCCGGAACGTCTTGACGAACAGCTCGCTGGGCCGGGTCAGGCTGTCCTGGGCGAAGACGAAGCCGGACGGCGTCTGCTGGAAGGCCGAGACATGACCCTCGCCTGTGATCGGCACGACGGAGCCTGATGTCACATCGATGGCGAACAGCCGGGTCTGACCCACGTCGCCCGCCGTCGTGTACAGGGTCTGGCCGTCCTTCGACCATTGCAGGCTATCCGCCGAACGGTCCCAGTTGGCCGCGATCTGGCGCACCTGCCCCGAGGCCACATCGCGCAGGAAGACGGCATATTTGTCGGCCTCGAAGCCGGGGCGGGCCATGGCGCGATAGGCGAGGGTACGACCGTCGGGCGAAAAGACCGGGCCGGTGTCCCAGGCCTCGTTGTCGTCCGTCAGGTTGTTCAGCTGTCCCGGAGCCGAGACAGAAACCTGATAGAGGTCGAAATTGGTGCTCCAGGGCTCGGACTGACCGGCCTGGCGCGAGGCGAAGACGACGGACTGGCCGTCGGGCGCAAAGGTGAACTCGCTCTCGTCGCCGAAGGGCTTGGAGGGGGTGTCGCCGTCGAAGCCGCGCGTGACCCAGACGGGCTCGCCGATCGCGGCACCGGTGGCACCGATGTCCTGAACGAACAGATGGTTCTGGGTGTGGTCGTTCCAGGTGTCCCAGTGGCGCACGAACATGCGGCCATAGACCTGGCCGGTGTTCTTCTGGGCCGCCACGGCCTGGGCGCGCTCGACCGAGGCGGCCAGGGTTTCGGCCTCGGGATAGACGGCCAGGGAAACCACCACACGCCCCGCGTCGGGGCTCAGGCGATAGGCGTTGACGTCGGTCGGCAGGTCGGTGACCTGCACCGGTCCGGTGCCGTCCGCCTCGGCCCGCCAGACCTGGCTGGAGCCGGACCGGCCCGACAGGAAGTACAGCTTTCCGTCCGAGCCCCAACGCGCCGTATTGGCCCCGCCCTCATTGATCGCCAGACGCACGGGCTCGCCCGGATTGGTCAGGTCCAGGGCATGCAGGGCTCCGGCGCGGCTGTTGGCCGCCACATCGGTGGTTGTCACCGAATAGACGACCCAGCGCCCGTCCGGCGACACCTGCGGATCGCCCAGGCGATTGGCCGGGATCATGTCTTGGTAGGTGAAGGGCGTCTGGCTCTGGGCGGATGTCGTTGCGGCAGGCGGCGCAGCGGCGGGGGCCTCGGCCAGGGCCGGGACGGCAACGACGAGCGCCAGGGCGCAGCAGGCGCTGGCAAGCAGGGAGCGGTGGCGCATCGGACGGTTCTCCTTGATCAGGCGACTGGCCTAGCACCGTCATCCACACAGTCAAAGCCGGGCCGCTTGCGGAGGCCCATGCAAACGGCGACAACCGGACCTGCATGACCCCGACCGCTTCGGCCCCCTTAAAGACAAAGCCTGCACCGCACATCTGCGAGGTGCTGATCGCCGAGCGGGCCCCGCAGCTGACCCGATCGGTCATCTGGCCGGCGGTGCGGCCGCTGTTGTACCGGGTGCTGGGGTTTCGGCATGCCGTGCGGATGGCCGATGCGATCCTGCCCTTGTCGGGGCAGGAGGCGCTGCACCACGTCAGCAATCTGCTGGATCTGCGGGTCTCGACGCTGAATCTGGAGCGGATACCCGCGACCGGCCGCTGTTTGATCGTGGCCAATCATCCAACGGGCATCGCCGATGGCATTGCCGTCTTCGATGCGGTGCGCAAACGGCGAGACGACGCCATCTTCTTCGCCAATGCCGATGCCGTGCGGGTCGCTCCCCGTCTGGGCGAGGCCATCGTGCCGGTCGAATGGGTGACCGAAAAGCGCACGCGCGAGAAGACCCGCGCCACGCTCCAGGCCGCAAAGGAGGCGTTCGAGGCGGAACGCTGCGTGGTCATGTTCCCCGCCGGCCGGCTGGCCCGCGTCGGCCCGGATGGCAGCCTGACCGACCCGGAATGGGCCCAGACGGCGGCGTCCCTGGCCCGCAAATACGATGCGCCCGTGGTGCCCATCCATGTGGCGGGACCGACGTCGAAACTGTTCCATCTGTTCGACCGGTTCTCGCAGGAACTGCGGGACATCACCCTGTTTCACGAACTGCTCAACAAGAAGCGCGGGGCCTTCCAGCTCAAGGTCGGCAAGCCGATCCCGGCCCGACGGCTGGACATCGACGCGGGCAAGGCGACCTATGCGCTGAAGGCCTTCACTGAACGGGTCCTGCCTGGCCAGCCCGACGCGGATTTCGCATGAGCCTTCTGACCCTTCCTCTCGCTGATGCCGACGCCACCACACGGTTGGGCGCTACGCTTGCCCCACTCATGGGACACGGTGAAGCCCTGCTTCTGTACGGCCCACTGGGTATGGGCAAATCGACCCTGGCGCGAGGCCTGATCCGCGCCCTGACGCAGCCCGACGAGGATGTGCCGTCGCCGACCTTCACCCTGGTTCAGTTCTATGACAGCGAGCCGCCGGTCGCCCATTTCGATCTCTACCGCCTGACCCGGCCGGAAGAGGCCGTCGAGATCGGGCTGGACGAGGCGCTGGACACCGGCTTTGCCGTCATCGAATGGCCTGAGCGTCTGGGCGACGATCCCGCCGCCTGGCTGGGGCCGGACCAGCTGATCGTCGCCTTATCCGAAGACGGAGACGGACGTGTTGCGACCGTTTCTGGCGTAGGGGCGTGGGAAGCCAAGTTGAAGGATCTGCATGTCTGACCGCGAGCATCAACGCATCGAGTTTCTGAAGGCCTCCGGTCTGGGCGAGGCCGTGCGCGCGCCCCTGCCTGGCGATGCGTCCACGCGCCGCTACGAGCGGCTGACCCTGCCGTCGGGCACCACCCTGATGCTGATGGACCAGGCTGCCTCGGCCGAGAGCCCGCCCGCCGACCCCGCCTGGACGCCCGAGCAACGCCGCGCCTCCGGCTGGAACGCCACCGCCCGCCTGTCCGCCGGGCGGATCGAAGCCTTCGCGGCCGTTGCCGCGCATCTGCGAAGCCTGGGCCTGTCCGCGCCAGAGATCATCGCGGTCGATGCCCCTGCCGGGCTGGCTGTGCTGGAAGACTTCGGCGACGACCTGTTCGCCCGCGTCATCGAAGCCGGCGAACCGGAAGAGCCGCTTTATCTGGCCGCGGTCGAGGCCCTTGCGACCCTGCACGACGCCCCGACGCCGGACGTCCTGACCGGGGCGGCGGGCGAGTGGTCGCTACAGACCTACGACGCGACGGCGCTTCAGGGCGGGGCCGATCTGTTCGCGGAGTGGATGCCTCAACTGGAGCCGGGTCTCGCTTTCGACGCCGCCGCCATCGACGACTGGCGCTCGGCCTGGGCTCCGGTGGTGGCGCGGGGCGAGGACGAGGCGACCGTCATGGCGCACCGGGATTACCATGCAGAGAATCTGATCCGGCTGCACGGTCGGGCGGGACCGGCCATGGTCGGACTGATCGACTTTCAGGACGCGGTGAAGGCTCATCCGTCCTGGGACCTGCACTCCCTGCTCCAGGATGCGCGGCGGGATGTGTCGCCTGCGCTAGAGGCCCGGGCACTGGACCATTATTTCGCCCTGCGGCCCCAGGTCGAGCGCGAGGCCTTCATGCGCGACTATGCCGGCCTGGCGGCCCTGAACGAGGCCCGCATCCTGGGCATCTTTGCCCGCCTGATCGTGCGCGACGGCAAGCCGCGCTATCGCGCCTTCATGCCGCGCATGTGGCGGCACCTGAATGCCAACCTCGACAAGCCGGGGCTGGAGTCGGTCCGCGACTGGTTCGCCCGCCACCTCCCTGAGGACAGCCGCCGATGAGCACAGCCCCAAAGACTGCCATGGTTCTCGCCGCTGGTCTGGGCACCCGCATGCGTCCGCTGACCGACGACCGGCCCAAGGCGCTGGTCGAGCTCGGGGGGCGAGCGCTGATCGACCATGTGCTGGACCGGTTGGCGGACGCCGGCGTCGAAAAGGCCGTCGTCAATGTCCACTGGTTCGCCGACCGTCTGGAGGCGCATCTGGCCGCACGCGGGAGCGGGCCTGAGATCGTCATTTCCGATGAGCGGGCCGAGCTTCTGGAGACGGGCGGCGGGCTGAAGAAGGCCGCACCCCTGCTGGGCGACGCCTCGGTGTTCGTAGCCAATATCGACAGCGTCTGGCTGGGCCGGGGCGAAGCCCTGTCTGAACTGTCTCGCTTGTGGGACCCTGAGCATATGGACGCGGCCCTGCTGCTGGCCCGCCGTGAGGGCTCCATCGGCTTCGAGGGCGACGGGGACTTCTTTCTGGCGGACGACGGGCAGCTGACATTCAGGGGCGAGGCGGCGTCTGCGCCGTTTGCCTATATGGGCGTCCATATCTGCCGGCCCGACTATGTCGCCGAGGGGCCGGAGGGGCCGTTTTCGCTCAGCGGTTTCTGGCGAAAATCGGCAGAGGCGGAACGGCTGTTCGGCTGTGTGCTTGACGGCGACTGGATGCATGTCGGAGATCCCCAGGCCCGTGACGAGGCCGAGGCCCGGCTGGCGCAGGGCGGATGAGCACGGCTTTCGATCCTTTCTCGGGTACCTCGCCGCGCTGGTACGCCATCGAGGCGCGGCGGCCGTTTCTGGACGATCTGGCGGCGGGGGTACTGGCCTGGCTGGGCGAACATCCGCCCGAGGCCTTGTCTGACGCGGTCATCCTTCTGCCCAACCGCCGCGCGGCGCGGGCCTTCACCTTGGCGCTGACCCGTCAGGCGCAGGGGCGGTCGCTGCTGCTGCCTCAGGTCACACCGCTGGGCGATCTGGAGGAGGACGAGCCGCCGTTCGCGCCTGGCGAACTGGGTCTGGACCTGCCGCCCGCCATCGCCCCCCTGACGCGCCGGTTCGAGATGGCGCGGATGATCGTCGAGGATTTCCGGCCCGGCCTGACGCCTCTGCGGGCGCTGGAGATGGCCGATGCCCTAGGCAGCTTTCTCGATTCCTGCCAGCTGGAGGAGGTCGAGGACATGGCGCGGGTCGCCACCCTGGTCGAGGGCGATCTGGCCGAACACTGGCAGGCGTCGGCCGAGTTCCTGGGGCTGGCCGTCGAAGCCTGGCCCCGGCGGCTCGAGGCCATGGGTCTGGTCGATCCGGCCTGGCGTCGGGCGAAGCTGCTGCGTCTGCTGGCCACGGCCTGGACCGAGCGCCCGCCGCAGCAGCCGGTGATCGCCGCCGGTTCGACCGGCTCAGCGCCGGCCGCCGCCGACGTGCTGGCCGCCGTGGCTGCCGCGCCCCAGGGGTGCGTGGTGCTGCCCGGACTGGACTTTGAGCTGGATGCCCGCGTCTGGGACGGGCTGGGGGACAGCGAACAGCATCCTCAGAACGCGCTCTGGCGACTGCTGGATCGTGCCGGGGTCGCGCGCGATCAGGTCCGCCCGTGGTTTCAGCCGCCCGAACCGACCGAGACCGCATCGCGTGGTCGAGCGCGTCAGCGCCTGCTCAACGAGGCCCTGCGTCCGGCCCAGGCCACCGCCGACTGGCGCGAGACCATCCGCGATCTTCGGGCCAATGCCGCGAGCGTCCGCTCCGTCGACCCCATTGCCGAGGGGCTGGAGGGCCTGTCGGTCGTCACCGTCCGCGCCGAAGAGGACGCCGCCGCCGCCATCGCCCTGATGATGCGCGAGACGCTGGAAGAACCCGGCAAGACCTGTGCCCTGGTCACCCCCGACCTGGACCTGGGGCGACGGGTGGAGGCGCGGCTGGAGCGATGGGGGATCACGGCGGACAGCTCGTCCGGCCAGCCTCTATCGCGGATGGCGGCAGGGCGGCTGGTCGATCTGGCGGCGGGGTTCATGGCCGAGCCGCTGGACCCGCATGTGCTGCTAGGCCTGCTGAAACATCCGTTGGTCCGGATCGACATGAACGACGCCGATTACGGGCAGGCGGTTGCAGCTCTGGAACGTCATGCCCTGCGCGGCCCCCGCCGCCGGGACTGGGCCGGGGCACGGCGCGCCTTGCTTAAGGCTACACAGCCTCGCGACGACGGCCAACTGCCTTCGGACCGTACAAGGGCCGATGTCGCAATGGCGGGACACTTGCTGGATCGACTGGAGTCGCTGTCGGGCAGGGCACGCCAGGCCCTGTTGCCGACCGACTCGCTGGACGAGGCGGCGCGCGCTCTGACCCGCCTGATCGAAAGTCTGGCAGGCTCCGAGGTCTGGGCCGGTCCGGATGGAGAGGCGGCTGCGGCCGTGCTGTCCAGCCTTATCGAGGGTGGTGCAGCCCTGCCGCCGGTGACGCCGGCCGAGATGGCCGATCTGGTCTCGACGCTTCTGACGGAACAGACGGTGCGGACGGGTGGGGCCAGCCAGCCGCGCCTGCGCATTCTGGGGGCCATCGAGGCACGGCTGGTGCGGGCCGACCGGATGATCCTGGCCGGGCTGGAGGAGGGCGTCTGGCCCAATGCCGCCCCGACCGATCCCTTCCTGTCGCGGCCGATGCGCAAGAGCCTGGGCCTGCCGCCGCCCGAGCGTCGCCTGGGCCAGACCGCCCAGGATTTTGTCCAGGCGGCCTGCGCCGATGATGCCATCCTAATCCATTCCGAACGCCGCGGCGGCCAGCCAGCAGTCAAGTCGCGCTGGCTGTGGCGGCTGGAAATGCTGACTCGCGGTGCCGATTCCGAGGCCACGCCCGTGCAGATGCATCGTCCGTGCGTAGGACTGGACCAGGCACGGGCTCTGGATGCTCCGACCCGCGCTACGCCGGACTATGCCCGCCGCCCCGCGCCCCGTCCCCCGGTCGAGCGCCGCCCGCGCCAGCTGCCGGTGACCGGCGTCGAACGCTGGGTGCGCGATCCCTATGCGGTGTATGCCCGCTATGTGCTGAATCTGCGTCAACTCGACCGGCCCGGTCAGTCGGCCGAGGCCATCGCGCGTGGTCAGGCGGTACACAAGGCGGTGGAGCGACTGACCCTCAGCTGGCCCGACGTCCTGCCCGACGATTGCGAGGGCGAGATTTCCAAACTGCTGCATGAGGAACTGACCCATCACGGCTTCGAGGACGCGGCCATGGCGCGCGAGGCCCCGCTGGCCCGCAATGCCGCCCGCTGGCTGGCCGGGTTCGAGATGCGGCGTCGCGCGCGCGGCATCGACATCCGCGTGGAGGAAACGCTGTCCCTGACGTTCGAGGCCCCCGCCGGGCCCTTTACCCTGACGGCCAAGGCCGACAGGATCGAACTGTCGGGCTCGGGCGCGGCGGTTCTGGATTTCAAGACAGGCCAGATTCCGTCGGCCAAACAGCTGAAGACGGGTTTCTCGCCCCAGCTGACCCTCACCGGTGCCATCCTGACCGAAGCCGGGTCGAAGACCTCCGGACCCGTCGAGCCGGAGGAGCTGACCTATGTCCGCGTCGTGGGCCGCAAGGTGCCGGGCGAGGCGAAAACCCTGGCCGAGGGTGCGGAGGCGGCGCATCTGTCGCAGGCGGCGCTCGCCGGTCTGAAGGCGCGGGTGGCGCGCTTCGACAGTGAACGGACGCCCTATCTGAGCTGGGTCGCGCCTCAGTTCATGGGCAATTTCGGCGGCAACTACGATCATCTGGCCCGCGTCTGGGAATGGCATGTCGTCGGCGGCGATGAGGGGGAGACATGAGCCTAGAAGCCTCCACTCGCATCCTGCCCGACCCCTATCAGATCGCGGCGGCGGACCCGCGCCAGTCGGTCTTCGTCACGGCCAATGCGGGGTCGGGCAAGACCTCGACCCTGGTCGATCGGGTAGCGCGATTGCTGCTGGAGGAGGTCCAGCCCGGTGAAATCCTGTGCGTCACCTACACCAAGGCCGCCGCAGCAGAGATGCAGGCACGGCTGTTCGACCGTCTGGGGGCTTGGGCGGTCATGGATGACCGGGCGCTGGCCCGTTCGCTGGCCGATCTGGACGGGCGGGATGAGGCGGCGCTGTCGGACCTGGACCTGTCCAAGGCGCGCCAGTTGTTCGCCAAGGCGCTGGATACGCCGGGCGGGCTGAAGATCCAGACCCTGCATGCCTTCTGCGAAAAGCTGTTGCGGCGGTTTCCGATCGAGGCGGGTGTCACGCCGGGTTTCACCGTGCTGGAGGATCAGGCCGCGACGGCTCTGTCGCACGGCGCGCGCGAGGATCTGGCGCGTGAGGCCCTGAAGGACGAAGACGGCGCGATCGGCCGGGCCTATGCCCATTTCGCGGTCGAGCTGAGCTGGCCCGATTTCGAGGCCCTGCTGGCGCGGGTGGAGCAGGATCGCGTCCGTCTGATCGACTATACCCGCCGCGTGGTCGAGGGACTGGCCCCCGGTCCGCACGCCCTGGTCGGGGCCGATCCAGACCGCGACGTAGCGTCTATCCACGACGACTTCATGCGCTGGCTGGACCACGCCGAATGGCTGGCCGTCGCCGAACAGATGGCGACCGGCTCGGTCACGGATCAGGCCTGTGCCGACCGCATGTGGAAGGCCGACTGGACCTTCCCCGATGTCTCGTCCGTCTTCCTGACCGGTGGTTCGCCGCGCAAGTCGATGGCGACCAAGAGCGCCCGGCCTCACGCCCGCGACTGGCTGACGGCGATGCAGGACAAGGTGGTCTCGGCACTGGGACAGGTGCGCAAGGCTCGCGTCGCCGAGGACACCGTCCACGTCCTGACCTTGGCCCAGGCGCATGGTGCCCTCTATGACCAGGCCAAGGAAAAGAAGGGTGCGCTCGACTTCGGCGACCTGGTCGCACGCACCGTCGAACTGCTGACTGTCCGGTCCAGCGCCGCCTGGGTTCTGTACAAGCTGGACGGCGGCATCGAACACGTCCTGATCGACGAGGCGCAGGACACCGCCCCCGAGCAATGGGACATCCTGAGGGCCCTGACCGAAGGCTTCTTTGCGGGCGAAGGCTCGCAGCGTTTCGGGGCCGGTCATGTGGACCGGACCGTCTTCGCCGTCGGCGACGAGAAGCAGTCGATCTATTCCTTCCAGGGCGCACGGCCCGAGCGGCTGCGGCAGGAGGCGCAGCGGTATGACGGTCTGGTGCGCGGGGCAGGACAGGCCTTCGAAGGCGTCGAACTGGCCACCTCTTTCCGCTCCACGCCCGAGGTTCTGGCCTTCGTGGACGCGGTCTTCGAAGGCCCGGCGCGCACCACTGCGTTGGTCGGGCAGGAGATCGCGGCCATCCCGCCTCATAGAGCCATGCGCGCGGGCGATCACGGCTGTATCGACCTGTGGCCGCTCTACATCGACGAAAAACCGCCCGAGCGCGACGCCTGGGACGACCCGCTGGATCAGGAGCCGGTCCAGAGCGCGCGCAAGCGGATGGCCGGGGACCTGGCCCGCGAGATCAAGCGCCAGGTCGAGACCGGTGTGGCGGTGCAGGACAAGGCTAAACGGGAACTTCGCCCCTGCGGCTACGGCGATTTCCTGATCCTTGTCCGCCGCCGCGACGCGACGTTCGAGGAGATCATCCGCGCCCTGAAATCCGCCGGCGTGCCGGTGGCAGGGGCGGACCGGCTGAAGCTGTCGTCGCATATCGTATTTGACGACCTGATCGCGATGGCGAGGTTCGTTCTGTTCCCCGACGACGACCTCAGCCTGGCGGGCATCCTGCGCAGCCCGTTCTGCGACGTGGACGAGGACGGGCTTTACGAACTGGCGGGATCGAATCCGAAGCGACGCAGGTTGTGGCAGGAGTTACAGCGTCGGGCGATCGAGCGCACGGAATGGCGGCGGGCGCGCGACCTGCTGGCATTTGCAATCGGGGCCCGCGATCGGGATCCCTTCGCCTTCTTTTCGGCCCTGCTGAACCGGGTGGACGAGACAGGTGTCTCGGGCCGGGCGCGCGTCCTGACCCGGTTGGGGCGCGAGGCGGAGGAGGCGATCGACGAGACGTTGAACCAGGTCCTGGCCGCCGAACAGCGCGGCGCGACCGATCTGGAAACCTGCCTGGCCCTGCTGGAGGCTGCCGACGTCGAGGTGAAGCGCGAGCTGGAGGGGGCGCGGGGCGAAGTACGTGTCATGACCGTGCACGGGGCCAAGGGGCTTGAGGCACCGATCGTGATCCTGCCTGACACCACGGCGCGGGCCAAGGCGCAGGGGCCGACATTGATGCCGGTGGAACAACCGGACGGAACCGAGGCCTGGCTGATGTGCCCTGGCTCAGAGAAAGAAGACTGCGAGGCCTCGGGCGAAGCGCGTCAGGCGCGTCAGGACCGGGTCGATGCCGAGACGCTGCGACTGCTTTACGTCGCCCTGACGCGGGCGCGGGACCGGATCGTGATCCTGGGGCGTGGCAGCGGCAGGTCGAAGCTGGGCTATGACGATGGCAGCTGGTGGGCGGTCCTGACCGAGACCTTCGAGCGTCTCGGCGCGCAGGTGCGCAACATCGGCGACGGCCGTCAGAGGTTCGGTGTCGATCCGGCCGTCCTTGCGGTGGGCGTCGGTGCCGTCGCCGAGACAATCGAGGTCCCGGCCTGGGCAAGCACAGAACCCGCGCTCGATACCGCCGCCCGTTTCGCCTCGCCTTCGACGATGGAGGGTGCCGTGCGCATCGCTGCGCCATCGCCGCTCGCGAAATCGGGTGTGTCGCTGGGCCGGTTCCGCCGGGGCGACCTGATCCACCGCCTGCTGGAACGGCTCCCTGACATCGCGCCTGACGACCGCGCAAAAGCGGCCTTGCGCATGCTGTCGCGCGAGCGAGACATCGACGAGGTGCAGCGCCATGAGATGATCGGGGCAGCTTTCGGCGTTCTCGACGATCCCCGGTTCGCGCCCGTGTTCGGGCCGGGTTCGCGTGCCGAAGTGGCCCTGACCGGCGTCGTGGATAGCGTACCTATCTCGGGACGGATGGATCGGCTGGTGATCGAGCCGAACCGCATTCTGGTCGTCGATTTCAAGAGCAATCGACCCGCACCGGACCGGATCGAAGACGCCGATCCGGCCTATGTGCTTCAGGCGGCGCTTTATGTCTCCATCCTGCGACAGCTTTATCCGGTCCGCCCGGTCGAAGCCGCCCTGGTCTGGACGGATGGGCCCAGACTGATGCCGGTGCCCGATACCCTGCTTGAAGCCGCACTGTCGCGTTAAGCCGGAAAGGCGCGTTGACCCGCGCGACTGTCGTCCCCACATTCGCGCCAACGGCCCGATTCAGGGCTATGAAACCAGCCCGCCGCGCGGGTCAGAAGGATCGTTTCTCATGGCCACTGTCAAAGTCACCGACGACAGCTTCGACGCTGACGTTCTGAAGTCCAGCACACCCGTGCTGGTCGATTTCTGGGCCGAATGGTGCGGGCCGTGCAAGCAGATCGGCCCGGCCCTGGAGCAGATCGCCGACGAACTGTCCGGCCAGGTGACGATCGCCAAGGTCAACATCGACGATTCGCCCATGATCCCGTCCAAACTGGGCGTGAAGGGCATCCCGACCCTTATGCTCTTCAAGGACGGTCAGATGACCTCGATGAAGGTCGGCGCCATGCCCAAGGGCAAGATCGTCGAATGGCTGGCCGAGGCCGGCATCGGCCAGACCGCAGCCTAGGCGCTTTCGGCCATCCGGCTGAGCTGATCCAGCACCGCCGACCCGTAGCGTTCGATCTTGGACTGTCCCACTCCGGCGATTCCGGCCAGCACGGTCAGATCGCCGGGCTGGCGGATGGCGATTTCCAGCAGGGTCTTGTCCTGGAAGATGACATAGGGCGGCACGCGCTGTTCGGCCGCGCGGTCACGGCGCCAGGCGCGCAGGGCCTCGAACCGGGCGCGGACGTCGGCGTCCATCGTCTCCAGCGCGGCGTTGCGGCCCGTGCGGGTGCGCTCGCGCGGGGACGATGAGGCGCGGGCCGGGGCATTGCGGACCTCCACGACCCGCTCGCCACGATAGACGGCGCGGACGGCCTCCGGCTCACCCAGCCGGATCAGGGGCTTGCCGTCGTTGGGGTCCTCGACCAGCAGGCCGTCGAACATCAGGTGATCGACCACGTCGCGCCAGGTGTGACTGGCGGTGTCCGCCCCGATGCCCCAGGTCGACAGCGCCGTCTCCCAGCCCTGCACATCCCGCGTCTTGCCCAGCAGATGGTCGATGACGCGCGTCTTGCCGAACCGTTCGCCCAGACGCTGGACCGCCGCCAAGACCTTCTGCGCCTGGACCGTCGCATCGAACACGGCGGGCGGATCGAGACACAGGTCGCAGACGCCGCAGACCTGGGCATCGGTTTCACCAAAATAGCGCCGCACCGCCTGGGGGCGGCAGGTGGCTCCGTCCAGCATGGCATAGAGGCGGCGGGCCTTTGACACCTGGACCGCCTTAACCTCCTCGGCCATCGGGCGACCCTCCAGCCGCTTCAGCGTCCAGGCGATGTCGGAGGGACCATACAGCGTGATGCCCTCGGCTGGTTCGCCATCGCGGCCCGCGCGCCCGATCTCCTGCCAATAGGCCTCCAGCGAACCGGGCGGATCGGCGTGGATGACGAAGCGGACGTCCGCCTTGTCCACCCCCATGCCGAAGGCGATGGTGGCGACCATGACCGCCCCGTCCTCGGCCAGGAAGCGCGCCAGCAACCGGTCGCGCTGACGCGCATCCATGCCCGCATGATAGGCGATGGCATTGACGCCGGCGTCGCGCAGGGCCCCGGCCACGCGCTCGCAGCCGTCTCGGCTGCCGCAATAGACCACGCCGAACTTGCCGCGCCGCTGACGGACCAGTTCGATCACATGGGCATCGGCCTTGGCGCGCGAGCCGTTTTCCTTGCGCTCGGCGGACAGTTGCAGGTTCGGCCGGGCGAAGCTGTCGACGAGCACCCGCGCCCCGTCCAGGCGCAAGGAAGCGACGATGTCCTCGCGCGTGCGGGCATCGGCGGTGGCGGTCACGGCGATGCGCGGCACATCCGGGAAAATCTCGGCCAACCGCCCCAGACCGCGATAGTCGGGCCGGAAGTCATGTCCCCATTGCGAGACACAGTGAGCCTCATCGATGGCAATGAGGGACAGCGGCAGATCCCGCAGCCGATCGATCAGATGCGGCTGGGCCAGTCCCTCGGGCGAGACATAGAGCAGATCGAGCTCGCCCGCCCGCGCCTGCCGCCAAATTTCGGACCGGTCGTCCATGGAAACGCCCGAGTCCAGCCGCGCCGCCGCCACCCCCTGCTGTTTCAGCGCCTCGACCTGATCGGTCATCAGGGCGATCAGGGGCGAGACGACCAGCCCAAGGCCGGGGCGCAGAATGGCCGGTATCTGATAGCAGACCGACTTGCCCCCACCCGTGGGCAGGACGGCCAGCACGTTTCGGCCCCCCAGAATCTCCGTGACCACCTGGGACTGCAGGCCACGAAAATCGCCATGGCCCCAGACCCGCTCCAGGGTCGCACGGGCGTCGTCCAGGGTCGGCGGGGGGGCATTCAGGACTGAGTCGGCCAGCATCGGGGCCTTGTGCCGGATTTGTTCCGGGCTCGCCAGCTTCGCCTATGGCTTGAAAGCGGATAAGGAGCCGCAGATGACCAGTACCCTCCTCTATGGCCGCCCGCCCGCCGTCTTCGATCCGCCCGGTAGCGCGATCCAGGTCTCGCCCCTGATCCCCGGTTCGACCTCGCTGGAAGACGTCGCGCCCGGTTCGGTCGATGACATCATGATTTATGCCCCGCCCGGCGTACTGGAGCGGCGCTATACCCTGGCCCTGGCGCTGCGGGCGCTGAAGCCCGGTGGACGGCTGGACGTCATGGCCGCCAAGGACAAGGGCGGCTCGCGCCTGAAGAAGGAGCTGGAGGCTCTTGGCGTCACCGTGGGTGAGACGGCCAAGGCCCACCATCGCCGCTGTGTCGTCACCGCGCCCGAGACGGCGACAGGCCTGGATGAGGCGATTTTCGCAGGCGCTCCGCGTCTGGTCGAGGGACTGGATGCCTGGTCCCAGCCCGGGGTCTTTGCCTGGGACCGGATCGATGCCGGATCGCTGTCGCTGGCCCAGCGCCTGCCGCCGATGAAGGGGCGCGGGGCGGACCTGGGCTGCGGCTACGGGGCGTTGAGCACCGTCGTGCTGAAATCGCCCGCCGTGACAGCTTTGCATATGGTCGATCTGGACCGGCGCGCGGTCGAGGCGGCGCGGCGCAATGTCGAGGACGCCCGCGTCACCATCGACTGGGCCGACGTTCGCACGCTGGACGCCGCGGGCGATCTGGATTTCGTGGTCATGAACCCGCCCTTCCACGACGGTGGAGCCGAGGATCGCCGTCTGGGTCAGGCCTTCATCCGAAAGGCGGCCGAACTGCTGGGCAAGGGCAGTGTCCTGTGGTGCGTCGCCAACCGGCACCTGCCCTATGAGGCCGAGCTGAACGCCGCCTTCAAGCGCGTGCGGCTGGTCGCCGATGCGGGCGGCTACAAGCTGTTCGAGGCGGTGAAGTGACCCTGCCCTCGAGTAGCCCGACGGGCGATAGGGCAAACAAGAAAGTCCCCACAAGCCGAGTGGACAAGCTGCTGGGCTCGATGGGCTATGGCTCGCGCACCGAGATGGCGCGGCTGGGTCGGGCGGGCGGCATCGTGCTGGACGGGGTCGAACTGACCGATGTGTCCAAGCGCATCCCGGTCACCCCCGACCTGCCGATGCGGATGCAGGTGGATGGCCGTCCGCTGGACCCGCCCGCCGGCCTGGTCATGATGCTGCACAAGCCGCTGGGCATGACCTGTTCGCGCAAGGAGGACGGGGCGCTGGTCTATGACGTCCTGCCGGACCGTTGGCGCAGGCGAGACCCGGCCATTTCGACCATCGGGCGGCTGGACAAGCAGACGACAGGTTTGCTGCTGCTGACCGACGACGGCGACCTGCTGCACCGGGTGATTTCGCCCAAACGCCATGTGGCCAAGGTTTACCGCGCCACCCTGGCCCGACCGCTGGTGGGTACAGAACAGGCGGTTTTCGAGGCGGGCGGTCTGGTGCTGGAGGGCGAGGACAAGCCCCTGTCACCCGCCGTTCTGGAGGTGCTGTCTCCCACCGAAGCGCGACTGACGGTGACGGAAGGCCGCTATCACATGGTGCGTCGGATGTTCGCGGCGGTCGGCAATCACGTCGAGGCCCTGCACCGCGAGCGGATCGGGGGCCTCAGCCTGCCGGACGACCTGGAGCCCGGTCAGTGGCGGCTGATGACGCCGGACGAGATCGCGCTGATCTTCGCCTGACGGAACCGCAAGGCTTGTCGCCGCTTTAGCCTGCGCCCTGGAGACGACGGACATGAGCGGCGCGACACACAAGCGGGATTTGCGAACCAGCCAACCGCTCTGGGCGGACAGCCCGGGCCTGGGCGTCCCCGCGCATCCCTTGAAGGCGGCCATCTCCGTCGATGTCGCCATCGTCGGCGCAGGCATCAGTGGGGCCTTCATGGCGCATGAGCTGAGCCGCGATCATTCCGTCGCCGTGCTGGATCGTCGTCCGCCGCTGACCGGATCGACCATGGCCTCGACCGCCATGCTGCAGTGGGAGATCGACCTTCCGCTCACGGCCCTGACCGACAAGATCGGGGCCGAAAAGGCGCGCCGGGCCTATCTGCGGTCATTCAGCGCGGTCGCCGCCCTGAAGCGGACCGTGGCCGAGGAGCGGATCGTCTGCGGCCTGAAGGACAAGTCGTCGCTGTATCTGGCGGGCGATGAATACGGGCACCGGGCGCTGGAGGCCGAGGCGCAGGCCCGCGCCGAGATCGGGCTGGACAGCGCCTATCTGAAGCCTGCCGACCTGCGCGAACGCTTCGGCATCGATCGCACCGGAGCCCTGTTCAGCAGCGGCTCGGCCGGGGCCGACCCTGCCCGTCTGGCGGCAGGCCTGCTGCGCCGCGCCCAGGCGAAGGGGGCCAAGGTCTATTCTCCGGTGGAGGTCATGCAGGCCGCGAGCGATCCGGAGGGCGTGACGCTGCTGACCGACGCCGGTCATGCCGTGCGGGCAAAATCGGTGGTGTTCTGCTGTGGCTATGAGTTTCCTGAAGGCGTTCCAACCCCGGGGGCGGAGATCATCTCGACCTGGGCTCTGGCGACGAAACCGCGCACGGCGTGCCCGACCTGGCTGCGCGATGCCCTGGTCTGGGAGGCGTCAGATCCGTATCTGTATTTCCGCATGGGCGGCGACGGGCGACTGATCATCGGCGGCGAAGACGAAGCCTCGCCCGATGCGCATGAGGATCAGGCCAAGCTGAAGCGGAAGTGCGAGACCATCTCCGCCAAGCTGAGGCGGCTTCTTCCCGAACTCGAATTCGAGATCGACTACAGCTGGGCCGGGGCGTTCGGCGAGAGCGCGACCGGCCTGCCGTCGATCGGCCCGGTGCCCGACATGGACCACACCTGGGCCGTCATGGGCTTCGGCGGCAACGGTATCACCTATTCGGTGATCGCGTCGCAGGTCGTCGGTGCGGCGGTGAGGGGGACGAGGGATCCGGACGCGGACCTGTACCGTTCCTAGGTGGACGATGGCCATCCAGATGGCTATATTCTATGCATGACCCATTATTCCGTCGCCGAGGCCAAGAACAACCTGCCCAAGCTTCTGGACCGTATGCTGGCAGGGGAGGATGTGGTGATCACCCGTCGCGGAAAGCCGATCGCTCGGCTTGAGCCGGAGTCCAAGCCACAGACGGATTTCAAACTCGATCTGGAATGGCTCGACGCCAATCGCATCAAGCCCGCGTCCGGTCCTGTCGATACCGCCGCATGTGTCGCCGAAATGCGACGGGGATATCGGTATTGAGGACCTATCTTGATACCAGCGTCATCGTCTCCTTCTTCATCGACGACATACACGCGACAACCAGCCGAAACTGGGCGGCCACCCAGCCGTCTGTCGCCCTGAGCGAATGGACGCTGACAGAATTCACATCGGCCCTTTCACACCTCGTGCGCGCTCGGACACTGAGCGAACGAGAACGCAACATCGCCGAGCTTGCATTCGACCGATGGGCTGCGGGAGGGATCGTCCTTGAGGTTCCGCGCGAGCGATTTCAGGAGGCCCGCACGCTGATGCGGATGCACCAACGTCTTCGTGCACCCGACGCCCTGCATCTGGCCATTGCGCGTCACGCTGGACTGGCGTTGGCGACAGTCGATCGGGACATGAAGGACGCGGCGGTCGCCGAAGGTATGGACGTTGTGGACCTATGACCCACGTCAAGATCTGTGGCCTGACTACACCCGACACCCTGAACGCTGCGCTTGACCATGGCGCAGCCTTCGTCGGAGCCGTCGTCTTCCCGAAAAGTCCCCGCCATATCGACCCCCTGCATGCCGCCACCCTTTTCGAGCGGGCGAGGGGGCGGGTGAAAATCGTGGCGGTGACGGTGGATGCCGACGACGCCCTGCTGACCGAGATCGCCCTGATCCTGAAGCCGGATTTGATCCAGCTGCACGGGTCGGAGACGCCTGAGCGGGCGGTCGAGGCGCGTCGCCTGACCGGGGCGGGGATCATCAAGGCGCTGCCGGTCTCGACCCCAGCTGACCTGCAATCTGCTGACACCTGGGGAGACGTCGCCGATCACCTGATGTTCGATGCCCGGCCGCCCGAGGGGTCCGATCTGCCCGGCGGGGTCGGTGCCCGGTTTGACTGGACGATGATGCAGGGGCGAACCTATCGCCATCCGTGGTTTCTGGCGGGCGGATTGAACCCGCAGAATGCGGCCCAGGCTGCGGCGATCAGCGGCGCACCGATGCTGGACGTGTCCTCTGGCGTCGAAAGCGCGCCGGGTGTTAAGGACAGCGCCCGGATCGCGGCGTTTCTGGACGCCGTGCGCCGGTCGTAATTCCGACGCCCCCTTGCGTGAAAGCTGCGCCCGTGAACGCCATCATCCCCAATGAGTACGCCATGCCCGACGCCGAGGGCCGGTTCGGCCCCTATGGCGGGCGGTTCGTGGCCGAGACCCTGATGCCGCTCGTGCACGAGCTGACGGCGGCCTATGAGGCGGCCAAGGCAGACCCGTCGTTCCAGGCCGAGCTGGACGGCTTCCTGACCGACTATGTCGGCCGGCCCAGCCCGCTGTATCTGGCAGAGCGGCTGACGGAGCACTACGGCGCGGCCAACATCTGGTTCAAGCGCGACGAGCTGAACCACACGGGCGCACACAAGATCAACAACTGCATGGGCCAGATCCTGCTGGCCATGCGGATGGGCAAGACGCGGATCATCGCAGAAACAGGCGCGGGCCAGCATGGTGTAGCGACCGCGACGGTCTGCGCCCGCTTCGGCCTGAAATGCGTGGTCTACATGGGTGCGACCGACGTCGAGCGTCAGATGCCCAACGTCTTCCGCATGAAGCTGCTGGGGGCCGAGGTGGTGCCGGTCACGGTCGGTCGTGCGACCTTGAAGGACGCCATGAACGAGGCGATGCGCGACTGGGTCACCAATGTCGAGGACACCTATTACCTGATCGGCACGGCGGCGGGTCCGCACCCCTATCCGGCCATGGTCCGTGATTTCCAGAGCGTGATCGGCAAGGAAACCCGCGCCGCCATGCTGGCCCGCAAGGGCAAGCTGCCTGACGCCTGCGTCGCGGCCATCGGCGGCGGTTCGAATGCCATCGGCCTGTTTCATCCCTTCATCGACGATGCCGAGGTTCGGTTGATTGGCATCGAGGCGGCCGGGCGCGGTCTCGACGGCCCGGACCATGCGGCGTCGCTGCAGGGCGGTCGCCCCGGTGTGCTGCACGGCAACCGCACATACCTGCTTCAGGATGACGATGGCCAGATTCTGGAAGGGCATTCGATTTCGGCGGGTCTCGACTATCCTGGCATCGGGCCGGAGCACGCCTGGCTGAAAGACATCGGCCGCGCCGAATACCGCGCCACGACGGATGCCGAAGCGCTCGAAGCCTTCCAGCTGTGCGCCCGGCTGGAGGGGATCATCCCTGCTCTGGAGCCCAGCCATGCCCTGGCGCGCATCGGCGAGATCGCCAGCGAAGTTGGCAAGGGCGGCGATGTCGTGCTGAACATGTGCGGGCGTGGCGACAAGGATATCTTTGCCGTCGCGGCCCATCTGGGTGTGGAGATCTGAGTGCATGAGTATTCTGGCAATCGCCGCGGTCACGGCCGCCCTATCGTCACCTGTTCCCTCGCAGGCCGCTCCGGACACTGACAGCGCCACTCGCCCGGCCCTGAACGTGGAGCTTCCCAATGTGGCGGGCACGACCGCCGACCCCACATGCGGTGGATTGGCCGAACTGGCGCGCATCGCCTTCTGTGTCGCCTCGACGCAAGCCGGGATGCAGGCGGTCGCCGACGCCTATACGAGCGATTTCGCACAACAGGGTTGGCTGGTCGGCGCAGGTGATGAGAATCTGATCGTCTATGTGCGTCGTCGCGAAGGCGGCGGATGCGACGCGTTCCAGATGAGGGCTTTTACGGACGAAAGCCGGGTTCCCGCTCCCGGAGCGCCTGCCTATCTGGCCTTCGCCACCATCCCTGGCGACATCTGTTCGACCGCACCTGTTGAAAGCGCGCCACCACAATGAGCTTCATCGTCGCTGCTTTCGCCCTCGCTCTGGCCTCCCAAACGCCGCCCGCGACCAGTCCCTTGCCCTTCGTTCCGGGAACGACGCCCGCCCCCGACTGCGGTGGCATGCGGGATGTCGTGAGCCGGGGAAACGAGGCGATGCAATGCATCACCTTTCCGATCGAACAGGCGGCTGACCAGTTCAATGCCCAACTACAGCAGGTCCGGCTTGCCGGCTGGTCTCCCGCAGGCGGACAGGCCAACATCATACTGTTTCAGAAGCCTGACGCCGCAGGAGGCTGTGAACGCCTGACTGTCGCCGGGTTTTGGGACTTCCGACAGCATCCCCAGCCAGCGGGGGGTATTCCAGCCTACATCGGTTTGATGATCGAGCCCGGCCAAGCCTGCCAGACGCCAAATGGTTCGGCCGCCCAATGACGACTGCCCGTATCGATGCCCGCTTCGCCGCGTTGAAGGCCGAGGGCCGGGCCGGCTTCGTCGCTTATGTCATGGCCGGCGATCCTACGCGCGACCAGGCGCTGGATATCCTGCGTGGCCTGCCTGCCGCCGGGGCCGACATCATCGAGCTGGGCTTTCCGTTCAGCGATCCGATGGCCGAAGGGCCGCCGATCCAGCGCGCGGCCCTGCGTGGATTGAAGGCAGGCCTTACGCTGAAGGGTACGCTTGATCTGGCTGCCGCCTTTCGCCAGGGCGATGCGGACACGCCCGTGATCCTGATGGGTTATCTGAACCCGATAGAATCCTACGGCTATGAGGCGTTCGCAAGCGACGCGGCGTCCAGTGGCGTGGACGGGATCATCGTCGTGGACTGCCCTCCGGAAGAGGCTGCACCGCTCAGCGATGCGCTGGATGCGGCCCATATCTCGCTGATCCGTCTTGCCACGCCGACATCAGACGACGCGCGGCTGAAGATCATCGCCGAGCGGACCTCCGGCTTCGTCTACTATGTCTCGGTCGCAGGTGTGACCGGGGTCAAGGAAGCCCAGGCTCTGTCGGTGGCTCCGGCCGTCGAGCGTGTCCGCAAGGCCTCTGGCCTGCCCGTCGCCGTCGGCTTCGGCGTCAAGACGCCCGAGCGCGCCGCCGAGATCGCCCGCGTCGCCGATGCCGTCGTGGCCGGGTCCGTCCTCGTCGACGAGGTCGCGGCCGCGCTCGAGGCGAACGAACCCGCCGCCCGGCGCGTTCTGGCCAAGGTCCGCCAGCTGGCCGATGCGGTCAGGGGTGCGCGGACGCCGGAAACCGTCTAAAGCCGCGCCATGATCGACAAGACCAAACCCGCTGCCCCCACCGTGAAGCCTGACGCCAAACCCGCCGAGAAGCGCGGCGGCTGGCTGTCGCGGTTTGCCCCAGGCGTGCGCAAGATCGTCAACCGGCGCGACGCGACGCCCGACAATCTGTGGGTCAAGGACCCGGACAGCGGCGAGATGCTGTACCGCCCGGACCTGGAGGCCAGCCTGTGGGTTACGCCGTCCGGCCGTCATATGCGCATCGACGCCCCGACCCGCCTGGCCGCCACCTTTGACGACGGCAAATACGTCTCCATCGACACCCCCGACGTGCCCGAGGACCCGCTGAAGTTCTCGGACGGCAAGCCCTACAAGGATCGTCTGGCGGCCGCGCGCAAGGCGGCGGGCCGCAAGGACACGATGGCTATCGGCTTCGGCACCCTGGACGGCACGCCCGCCGTGGTGATCGTTCAGGACTTCACCTTCATGGGCGGCTCTCTGGGCATGGCCGCAGGCGAGGCCTTCATCGCCGCCGCACGCGAGGCCGTGAAGCGCGGCGTGCCGCTGGTCTGCTACACCGCCGCCGGCGGAGCGCGCATGCAGGAGGGCGCGCTCAGCCTGATGCAGATGGCCCGCACCACCCTGGCCATCCAGGAACTGAAGGCGGTCAAACTGCCCTTCGTCGTCGTGCTGACCGACCCGACCACCGGGGGCGTGACCGCCAGCTATGCCATGCTGGGTGACGTCCATCTGGCCGAGCCGGGTGCCCTGATCGGCTTTGCCGGTCCGCGCGTGATCGAGGCCACCATCCGCGAGAAACTGCCGCCGGGTTTCCAGCGCGCCGAATATCTTCAGGAAAAGGGCATGGTCGACAAGGTCGTGGCCCGCGCCGATCTGCCGGCCACCCTGGGGCGCATCCTGTCGATGCTGATGGACGGCCAGCGCCGCGCGGCCTGATCGCGCGCCGATGGACCCCATCTCCGCACGCCTGCGCGCCCGCCACCCCCAGCGGATCGACCTGTCGCTGGACCGGATGCGTCTTCTCTGCGCGGCGCTGGGTGATCCGCAGGAGCGGTTGCCGCCTGTGATCCATGTGGCCGGGACCAACGGCAAGGGCTCGACCGTCGCCTTCATCCGCGCCATCGCCGAGGCGGCCGGGCTAACGGTCCACACCTATACCTCACCGCATCTGGTGCGGTTCAACGAGCGCATCCGGCTGGCGGGACAGCTGATCGAGGACGCCCCGCTGAACGCTATTCTGGACCGCATCGAGCGGGTGGCAGGCGAAGCCACGGTGTTCGAGAGCACCACCGCCGCCGCCTTCGTCGCCATGAGCGAGACACCTGCAGACCTGGCCATCGTCGAGGTGGGCCTGGGCGGCGTGCTGGACGCGACCAATGTCATCGCGCGCCCGCTTCTGAGCGTCATCACCCCCGTCGATCTGGACCATGCGGAGTTTCTGGGCACTTCCCTGCGCGGCATCGCGGTCGAGAAGGCTGGTATCCTCAAGACTGGCGCGCGCGGTCTGATCGGTCGTCAGTCCGAAGAGGCGATGGACGCCATCGCCGTCGCCGCCGACGCGGTTCACAGCCCCCTGACGGTCATGGGCACGGACTTCGACGCCTTCGCCGAGCGCGGCGGCATGGCGTTTCAGGATCAGGAGCGGTTTCTGGACCTGCCGCTGCCCGCACTCGCCGGCGCGCATCAGATCGACAATGCCGGGCTGGCCGTGGCCGTGGCGCTTGAGCTGGATCTGCCGGAGGCCGCCATCGTCGAAGGCCTGTCATCCGTTCGCTGGCCCGCGCGGATGCAGCGGCTGACGGCTGGCCTCTATGGCGAGATGGCCCGCGCCGCAGAGGCCGAGCTGTGGCTGGACGGCGGGCATAATCCCCACGCCGCCCGCGCCCTGGCCGAGGCCCTGGCCCAGCGCCAGGCCAGGGCACCGCGTCCCCTGGCCCTGATCGTCGGCATGCTGGGCAACAAGGATGCCGGCGGCTTCTTCGAGGCCCTGAAGGACAGCGGTGCCCACGTCTTCACCGTGCCCTTCGACGGCGCGGCAGCAGAGCCGGAGGCGCTGGCAGCGGTCGCGCGCGGTCATGGCCTGGGGGCCACGCCCATGACCTCGGCTCAGGAAGCCCTGTCGCGCGCCCTGGCCCTGGGGGCCGGGCGTGTCGTCATCTGCGGCTCGCTGTATCTCGCAGGCGAGGTCTTGGGGGCCAGCCGCGAGACGTGGCCGGACTGATCGCGGATCAGGGCTGCGTCGGCGCTGCAGCCTGGCCCGTCAGCATCTGGGCAAAGCCGCGCAACTGCTGAAGCCAGATCACGGTCGGCTCCTGAAGCTGGTCAGGGCCGGTCTGGGTCAGCAGGACGTCGTACTGCAGCACGATGCTGGGGTTGCCGCCGGTCGCCGGGGCCGGAGAGAAGGCGGCCTTCAGATAGCGGCTCTGCAGATTCCACTGATTGGCTTGCTCGATGGTCAGGGGACCCGTGAAGACGGCGCTGAACTGCAGGTCGTCGCACAGGGCCGTGCAGGCGTAGAAGGTGAGGTTCCAGGGCAGGGGTTCGTCTGCCACGCGCAGGATCTGGGCCCCGGTCACGGCTTCCGGCTCGCCCACGGATCCGCCCAGGCCCGTCAGCCAGGTTCGGGCATCGGCAACCGTGACGCCGACGGCGGGGGCTGGCGCGGCGGTGGGCGCAGGCGTCTGGGCCAGCGTCACGGTCGGCAAGGCGGCGCTCAGGGCGAGGGCGGCGAACAGGGCGGGCAGGCGCATGAGCAGGTCTCTCTTGAGGGAAGGCGAGGCAGTTGCGCCGCGCGGTCCAGCAGAATTAAGGCCAGCCTAGACCGAACGCTCGCGCGTCATCCAGTCGGCCGCCTGCATTTCGTTCAGACGCGAGGCGGTGCGCTCGAACTCAAAGGCACCGACGCCCTCGGGATAGAGCGCTTCCGGCGCGGCGGCGGCCAAGGTGACCAGTCGCGTCCCCGCTTCGTACAGAGCGTCGATCAGGGTCACGAGACGCCGGGCCTCCTGCTGATTGGCGGGGCTGAGCAGGGGCACATCCTCGAGAAACAGGGTGTGGAAGCGCTCGGCGATGGCCAGATAGTCCTGCGGGCCCAGCGGCTTGCCACACAGCTCGGCGAAGGTGGCGCGGGCCATGCTGCCGGCGGTACGCGTAACGACCACGTCGCGGCCCAAGACGGTCAGGTGCGCGGGCTCCTCCGGCTCGCCGCCGCGCAGGTCGGACCACAGGTCTTCGAACCCCTGTCGCGCCGCCTCGTCCATCGGCGAGAACCAGACCTTGCCGCCTGTCAGCCGGTGCAGGCGCCAGTCGCGCTCGCCAGTCAGCGACACCACCTCGCATCGCGCCTCGATCTGTTCGATGAAGGGCACAAACAGCTGGCGGTTGATGCCGTTCAGATACAGCTGGTCCGGGGCGCGGTTGGAGGTGACGGCCAGCACCACCTTTTTCTCGAACAGAGCCTCGAACAGCCGCCCCAAGATCATGGCGTCCGCGATGTCGGTGACCTGCAGCTCGTCAAAGCACAGCAGCCGGGCCTCCGACGCGATCAGGGCGGCGATCGGCGGGATGGGGTCGTCGCCCTTGTGCGTGCCGAAGACGGCCTTGCGGGTCTTGGCATCCCCCTCGCGCCACTGGCGGACAAGGTCGTGGATACGGGCCATGAAGGCGTGGAAGTGAGCCCGCAGCTTCTTCGGCTCGGGCGTCGAGGTGACGAACAGGTCCATCAGCATGGACTTGCCCCGCCCCGGCGGCCCCCAGATGTAGAGCCCCCGCACCTCGGGCAGTCCGCCGAACAGGCCGCGCCTGGCCAGATCCTCCTCCAGCCGCTCCATCGCCGCGATCAGTGGGGCCTGGGCCGGATCGGGCGCGATGACCCCTTCCTCGATGCGAATGTCATAGGCGGAACGAATGCGGGACGTCATGGCTCCGATTACCGAGGCAACGACATCGAAGGAAGAAAAATACAGTCCACTCAGTCCACTCAGTCCACTTCGTTCGCCGGGTCTGGCCCATCCAACCGACGGGAGGTCCGTCGCGCTACGGACCGTGGGGACATCCTAAGGCAGCCGCACGTCAAAATCGGACGCAAGTGATGAGAGCGGATTGTCCGTAGCAGCAACGCCATAAGGACGATGAATGGCATGGCGTTGCGAACTTGACGGAGTTAAAGCCAAAAACCGTTGCTTCGCGCCTGCGAAGGCCTACATGCAGTGACCTCCTACCACCGCACATTCCGCGCTCAAGCAGCGAGCCACCGCGTGGCGAGCGTTAGCGCGTCCGAAGGACCAACAAAGATGAGCTACAAGGTCGCCATCGTGGGCGCTACCGGCAACGTCGGGCGCGAGATGCTGAACATCCTCGAAGAACTGGAATTTCCGGTCTCCGAAATGCACGCCGTCGCCTCGCGCAAGTCCAAGGGCGTCGAGGTGTCCTGGGGCGACAAGACGATCAAATGCGAAGACATCGACAGCTTCGATTTCTCGCAGGTCGATCTGGTCCTGATGAGCGCCGGCGGCGACGCCTCGCGCGCCTGGTCCGAAAAGATCGGCAAGATGGGCCCCATCGTCATCGACAACTCGTCCGCCTTCCGCATGGACCCGGACGTGCCGCTGATTGTGCCGGAGGTGAACCCGGACGACATCAAGCTGGCGTCCAAGAAGAACATCATCGCCAACCCCAATTGCTCGACGGCCCAGCTGGTCGTGGCGCTCAAGCCCCTGCATGACGCGGCCAGGATCAAGCGCGCGGTGGTCTCGACCTATCAATCGGTGTCGGGCGCGGGCAAGGCCGGCATGGATGAGCTGTGGAACCAGACCAAGGCCATCTACGGTCTGGGCGACGCGCGGCCCAAGCTGTTCCCCAAACAGATCGCCTTCAACGTCATTCCCTTCATCGGCTCCTTTCGCGACGACGGCTTCACCGACGAAGAGGCCAAGATGTGGGACGAGACCCACAAGATGCTGGATCCCGACATCAAGCTGACCGTCACCTGCGTGCGCGTGCCGGTCTTCGTCGGCCACTCCGAGGCGGTGGCGCTGGAGTTCGACAAGCCGATCACCCCGGACGAGGCCCGCGCTATCCTGCGTGACGCGCCCGGCATCCAGGTGGTCGATAAGCAGGAGCACGACGGCTACATCACCCCCGTCGATGCCGCCGGCGAGCACTCGGTCTATGTCAGCCGCATCCGCAAGGACCCCTCGGTGGAGAACGGCCTGATGCTGTGGATCGTGGGCGACAACCTGCGCAAGGGCGCGGCGCTGAATGCCGTCCAGATCGCCCAGCTGCTGGACGAGACCGGCATGATCAAGCCGTCCTCGGGCTATCGCACCATCACGGTCTGAGGCCGTGACCACCGCCCCGGCCGGGGAGGATCGCAAGGCCCTGATCGCGGGCGTCGCCTGCTATGCCATCTGGGGCTTCATCCCCCTGGTGTTCCAGGCGATGGACCGGGCCGGGGCCGATGCCTTCGAGATCATGGCGCACCGCACCGCCTGGGCGGTGCTGTGGGCCGGGGCGCTGGTGCTGGTGGTGCGTCAGGGCGGGCAGGTCATGCAGGCCCTGCGCTCGCCGCGCGTCATGGGCTGGATCGCCCTGTCGACGACGCTGATCGCGGTGAACTGGACCACCTATGTCATCGCCGTGAACAACGGCCGGACGCTGGATGCCAGCCTGGGCTACTACCTCAACCCCTTGCTCAATATGGCGGCGGGGGCCTGGCTGTTCCGCGAGAAGATTTCGCGCACCGGCCTGGTCGCCATCGCCCTGGCCGGGTGCGGGGTGGTGCTTCAGGCCGTGGCCCTGGGGCATCTGCCCTGGGTATCGCTGCTGCTGGCCACGACCTTCTGTGCCTATGGGGTGATCCGCAAGCGGGTGTCCGTCGACGCTCAGAGCGGCCTGTTCCTGGAATGCCTGCTGCTGGCCGGGCCCGGCCTGGCCTGGGTGCTGTGGATCGCCTCCCAGGGTCAGGGCCATTTCGGCCAGTCGACGGCGGCGACCCTGTGGCTGCTGGCCGCCGGGCCGATCACCGTGGTGCCCATGGTGCTGTTCGCCTGGGCCGCGCGGCGCATGCCCCTGTCGACCATGGGCTTCCTGCAGTTCCTGGCCCCGACCATCGTCTTCGTCATCGGGGTCAGCCAGGGTGAGCCCTTCGGCCTGCTGCGGGCCATATCGTTCGGCTTCATCTGGGCCGGGGCGGTTGTCTTCGCCATCGCGGCCGTCCGGTCGCGGCGCAGGTCCGTCGTCGTCGCCCCCGAGCCCGGCCTGCTGGACGACCCCGCCGAGGACCGGAGCCGTCAGCGCGAAGCGTAGAACGCTTCGATCAACCGCGTCGCCCGGGGGTCGCCCAGCAGGTGCGGCGACTGGCGGGTCATGACATAGGCCGCCGAGATCCTCCCGCCCGGATCGGCGAAGGCGCAGCTGCCACCCCAGCCACAGTGTCCCAGGGTTTCGGGATTGGGGCCGAAGATGTTCAGCCGCTCGTTGCGCATGATCCCCGCCGCCCAGCTGACGTCGAAGGGCACGACCCGATCCAGCCCGGCAATCCGCTCGCGGCGCAACTGGTTCAGGGTGTCGGGTGACAGAACCGTCCGCCCGTCCAGCACGCCCGTCGTCAGCACGCTCATGAATCGCGCCAGATCGGCGGCGGTGGCGTGCATATTGGCCGACGGAATCTCCATGGTCCGCCATTCGGTCGAGCCCCGCCCGCCGGGGGCCGAGCCCTTGTCCAGAAAGGCCGCACGTTTGACCGCGTCGATGACACCCAGGTCGGGTGCCGAGGCTGGCTTGCGCATCTGGGCCACCCGCCCGTGCTCGGCCTCGGGCAGGCCGATCCACAGGTCCAGGCCGGAAAAGTCCTGACGCAGGGCCGTGCCCATGGTTCGCCCGTCCACGATGCGGAACAGCTCGCCCGCCAGATAGCCGATGGTGATGGGATGATAGCCGCTGGCCGTGCCCGGCGGCCACATGGGGGCCTGGCCGCAGAGCTGATCCAGCACCGCCTGCCGGTCGAACCAGATGGTCGGATCGACCGTCTCCGAAAAGCCGGGCAGGCCCGACTGATGGCTCATCATCTGGGCGACGGTGATGGCGTCCTTGCCGTTCTGGCCGAAGGCGGGCCAGTAGCGCGAGACCGGCGCGTCATAGTCCAGCAGGCCGCGCTCGACGCAGGTGGCGATCAGGGTCGCCATCACGGCCTTGCCGGTCGAGAAGACGGGCGTCAGCGTCCGCTCGCCGAACGGCACCGTCCGCGCCGCGTCGGCCCAGCCACCCATCAGATCGACGACCATCTCCCCGTCGATGCAGACGCTGAACCGCGCGCCCTGTTCATTCAGCCCCTCGGGCGCATCGGTGAAGTTGGCGGCGAAGGCGTCCTTCACGGCATCGAAACGCGGCGGGCACAGGCCCTGGATTTCAGGCAGGTCGGTCATGGGGGGGTTCTAGCCAAGGCGAGGCGGGCCGTCACCCGGCACTGGCGCGGTCTTCGGTTCCGAGCGTGGCACCGCCGCCCATGCCGCCACCCATTCCTCCGCCCATGCCTCCACCGCCGCCGCCTCCACCGCCCTGACCGCCGCCGCCCTGACCGCCGCCACCTCGGCCACCGCTGGAGCCGGACGGGCGCGAAGGCCCTTGCGCCGGGATCGCCAGTCCAGCGGGAATGGGATCGAGGTCCAGAGCATGGCGGATGAAGTCTCTCAGCGACACGACCAACTCATGCATCTGCGCCGGTCGCCCTTCCACGAGATCGAGCGCCGCCCTCTGGGCCAGTCGCACGTGTTCCTCAGTCCCCAGCAGGATGATGTCGGACAGGGCGGCCTCGACCGCATCGCGGATGCGCCGCGCGCGGTCGGAGCCATTGGCTGAAGCGTCGGCGGCTGCGCCCTCGGTCGTTTCGGCCTGTGCCCGCCTGAGGTCGCGCATGTGGCGCGGGTCCACGGCCAGGTCGCCCGTGAACGATCCGCCCAGCACCTTGTAGGCCGCGATCAGCGTCTTCAGCCGCTCGTTGATCTGGCGGTTCATGCGCTGCTGGCGCTGCTGGAAGGTCATCATCATGACTAACCGGATGCCCACCCCGATCAGGGCGAACAGGGCCAGCCCGACCAGACTGGCCACCACGTTTTCCCACGAACTCAGATCGATGCCGCGCATGCCGTCCTCCTCAATCCGCCTGCGCCCGGTCCAGCCAGGCCAGCACCCCGTCCGCCGCCACGACACCCGAGGCCATCGTCGCCTGCAACAGATAGCCGCCGGTCGGGGCCTCCCAGTCCAGCATTTCTCCGGCCACGAAGACACCGGGCAGGGCCTTCAGCATCAGGCCGTCGTCGATCTGATCCAGACGGACGCCGCCCGCCGACGATATGGCCCGCTCCAGCCCCTGCACCCCGGTCAGGGTCAGGCGCACCGCCTTGATCCGCTTGGCCAGTTTTTCGGTGCCCAGCGGCAGGTCTCCGGGAATCTCGCGCAGCAGGCCGACCGCCACCGGTGAAAGACCCCCCGCCTTCCTCAGCCAGTTGGTCACGCTGTCCTTGCCGCGCGGTTTCGCCAGCCGCTGGGCCAGAGCCTCCTCGCTCAGGTCGGGACGCAGGTCGATCACGACGCTGGCGGTGCCGTCCCGTTCGATGGCGTCGCGCAGGCCTGCCGACAGGGCATAGACCACGCCGCCTTCCAGCCCATAGCGGGTGATCATCGCCTCGCCACGCACCGTCTCGCCATCATGAGTGAGGGCGATGGGCTTCAGCGGCTGGCCCGCGAAACGCTCGGCGAAAATCTCGCTCCAGCCCACATCGAAGCCGACGTTGGAGGGGCGGAACAGCGCGACCTCGACGCCGTCTGCGATCAGTCCCTCGCGCCAGGCTCCGTCAGACCCCAGTCTCGGCCAGCTGGCTCCGCCCAGCGCCAGCACCACCGCATCAGGCCGCTCGATCCGCTCTCCGTCGGGCGTGGCAAAAACGAAGCCACCGCCCCTGCGTCCGACCCAGCGCGAGCGCGTTCGCACCTCGACCCCCAACTCCGCCAGTCGTCCCAGCCAGGCCCTCAGCAGCGGCGAGGCCTTCATCGCGCGCGGAAAGACCCGACCCGACGACCCCGTGAACACCGGCTGGCCCAGCCCCTCGGCCCAGCCAATCAAATGTGTCGGCGAGAACCGCTCCAGCCACGAGGCCGCCGTCGCTGACGCTTCGCGGTACCGCGCCGTAAAGGCCTCGATCCCTTCCGAATGGGTCAGGTTCAGCCCGCCACGTCCGGCCATCAGCAGCTTGCGCCCCACCGACGGCATGGCGTCATGCACCACGACCGACACCCCCGCCCGCGCCAGCCGTTCGGCCGCCATCAATCCGGCGGGTCCGGCCCCGATGACGTGGACGGTGGACTTGGAAGGGGCGGGATCGGTCATGTCGTCTTCCTAGCGGCAACCGCCCGGAACGCCTATCTTCCGTACCATGAGCGTTGCCTTCACCCGCGAGGAGGATCTGGAGGCCACGGCCGCCGATCTTCCCGACCGCCCGATCTCGCCCCATCCGAATCTGGTCACGCCTGCGGGCCTGGCCGCGATCGACGACGCCCTGGCCTCCTCGCGTGCCGCGTATTCTGCGGCCCAGGCGCACGGGGATATCGAGGTCGACCGCACCGCCATGGCCCGCGCCACGCGCGATCTGCGCTACTGGTCCGCCCGCCGCGCCACGGCTCAACTCGTCGAAACCAAGCCGGAGGGCCGCGTGCGTTTCGGGGGCTCGGTCACCATCGAGCGCGAGGATGGCCGTACCCAGACCTGGCACATCGCCGGCGAGGACGAGGCCGACCCGGCCGCCGGCTCCGTCAGCCATGTCTCGCCCCTGTCGGTCGCCCTGATGGGCAAACAGGTCGGCGACGAGGCGGTGATCGCGGGTCAGACGGTCGAGATCGTCGCCGTCGATTGATCTTCCGATCACGGCAGAGGTTGTCCCCGACGCCCGCTTGCTCCACCTTGTCTGAAAATAGAGAGACCAATATCTATGGCCCGTAAGCCCAACTACAGTTTCGAACGTCAGGAACGCGAGCGCGCCGACGCCAAGAAGGCCGCCGAGAAGGCTGCCGCCAAGGCCGAAAAGAAAGCCGCCGCCGCCGCCCGCAAGGAAGCCGGCCTGCCGCCGCTCGAAGAGGACTGAGCCCTAGACCAGCCCTGTAAGGGCCGGAGCCTCAGCCGCACTGTCGGGGAAGACCCGGGCATCCAGTGCGGCCTGGTCCACGCCCAGGTGATCGCGCAGCACGCCTTTGAACACCGATCGTACGTCCAGCGTCGGGGCCAGATCGCGGTCTTCGAACAGACGATTGTCGGCCAGGGTCGGCCAGTCGCCGATGGGCCCGCCTGGCTTCAGCGCCCCGCCGGCCAGCAGCAGAGACGAGGCCGTGCCGTGGTCCGTGCCTTGGGTACCGTTGGTGCGGGCCGTGCGGCCGAACTCGGTGGCGACCACCAGCACGGTCTGGCTCCATTGCGGCCCCAGGCCGGTGCGGATGCCGCCGATCAGGGCGTCCAGTCCGTCCAGCCGGGTCTGCATCTGCGCATTCTGGCGGGCGTGGGTGTCCCAGCCATCGACCGACAGGGCCACGACATCGGCGCCCTGTTCGCCCGTCATCAGACGCGCCACCGCCTGGCCCAGACCGGCCACATCGGCGCGGCGCAGGGGCGTGCCGTCGCTCATGGCCGAGGCCAGCGCCTCGGTCTCCAGCCCGCGCGCCAGGCTCGTGCCCAGCATGGGATCCTCGACGTAGAGGTCCTGAAGCAACGAGGCGATGCGATCCTCGCCCTTGACCTGACCGCCAGGGGCCCAACTGGAGGTCTCGGCCCGGCCGCGCAGGATCAGCGGCGTCTGGGCCCCTATCGACAGGCCCTTCAACGTTCCCTGACCACCTGCAGAGACCAGGGCGCGGTTCAACCAGCCATCGGACTGAGCCCTCAGACCCTCGCCGCCGTTTTCCAGCACATCTTGGGCGTCGAAATGCGAGCGGACCCGCACGGGAATGGCGACGGCGGGGGCGAACCGCATCTGCCCCTCGCCATACATCTGATGCAGGGTCGTCAGGGCCGGGTGCAGGCCGAAGCCCTCTGACAGGGCCATCGCCCCGTTCGCCTCGCCGGGCGCGGCAATGGCCAGTGTCCCGCGCAAGGCGCGATAGTTGGCATCGCCATAGGGGACCGTCACCGACAGCCCGTCCATGGCCCCGCGCGCGATGACGACGACCAGCTTGGGCCGGGTCGAGGCGGATTGCGCCGCCACCCGCCCGGCATAGGCCAGGCCGACACCAGCGGCCCCGAGACCGCCCAGCAGCAGGCGACGATTGAGATGGATCATCTGGGTCATCGACGTTGGAACTCCGGCGACATCAGGAACAGGGTCAGGGCCTCGGGACGGCTTTCGGCGCGGGCGATGGCCAGGCGACTGCGCTCGCCCAGACGCGGCCCTAGCGCGGCGGCGGCCACGGCATCGGCGTCGGTTTCGGCGGCGCGATCGCCCACCGTCTTTGCCCAGTTCAGGCGTTTGACCAGGGCATCGGGTCCCGCCCAGTCCGCCGCCGTATCGGGCCAGCCCTCGGGTGAGGGGGCGGAAAAGGCCGGTTGCCCCATCTGGATCAGGGCCTGCTGCAAGGGCTGCGGGCGCTGCGGCCGGGTGCCGAGCGCCCGGTGGGTGGAGACGATGAACTCATAGGGCGTCTTGATCTTGGTGGCCTGCGGTTCCCACGCGTCCGGAGCCTCGATCAGGGCACGGGCCACCTGGGCCAGGTCGCCGCGCGACGAAGTCCAGGCCGCTTCCAGTTTTTGAACCAGGGCGGGGGACGGCTCGTCCGCCACGAAATGCCGGGCCAGATTGTGGCTCAGACGCCGGCCCGTCTGGGGCGCATTCGCCAGATCGCGCAGGATGGCCCGGCCCTGTTCGGCCCCACCCTCTGCATAGGTCTTGCCGAGCACCGTCCGTGTGCCCGGCTCGTGAATGATGGTGCGGAAGACGAAGCCGTTCTCGCTTGCGGGTTCGGCCAGGGCGGCGCCCCGGCGTCCTCGACGCCTCTGGCCCCGTCCTTGACCGCCAGCGCCCCGATTGGTGGGGATCGACCAGCCGGTGAGGGCCCGCGCCAGTTCCGTCACATCGGCCTGGGTATAGCCGCCGTCGGTGCCGAGGGTATGAAGCTCCAGGATTTCCCGCGCCAGGTTCTCGTTCAGGCCCGCATTGCGCCTCTGGCCCGCGACGCTGTTCGGACCCACCGACTGGGCCTGATCCAGATAGGTCAGCATGGCGGGATGGCTTTCGGTCGCCAGAACCAGATCCTCGAACCGGCCGAACACGTGGGGCCGGATCGCCTCGCGCTCATAGGGGCCGATGAAGATGCCGGACTGGAATTTTATTGCCGAGACCGTGAAGGCATTGGCCCAGAACAGGGCCCAGCGTTCTGCGAACCCGTCGGGCGTCGTCGCCCCCAGATCGGCCCGGGCCACGAACTCCCTCGCCGTCTCCTGCGCCAGATCGCGCCGGCTCTCGCGTCGCGCATCGAAGGCGGCCTGGGCCTCGTCCGACAGGGGTGCCGTCTGCGCCGGGGTCTGCCCCTGCTGCGCCATGCCCGACATCGCCGCGCCCTCGGCCATGGGCTGAGCCCTTGCCGCGGGCGGTAAAGCGTTCTGCGGGCCTGCACCTTCCTGTCGGCGAATCTGCCGCCGTTGCTGACCCGTCTGCTGATAGGCCAGCCAGTCCTGCACCCGCTCGTCAGTGGTCGGCAGGTCGCCCTGAGGCGAGGGTGCCCCATCGGGCCGGATCTGCGCCGCCAGCCAGTCGCGCGCATCGTTACCGACAGCCTCGATCTCGCCGGGGCCCGCACCCAGCCCGAACCGGGTCAGGGCGATGGCCGCATTCAGACTGGCATTCTGGCTAGGACTCTGGCGCATCCACCGTCTCCTTGTCGCCCCGACAGTGACACGGGGCAGGCGCAAGAGTCCGTCGCAGATGCAAAAAGGGCGGGCCCAATTGCTGGACCCGCCCTCCTGTTCGTTCAGCGTGAGCTGGGCGTGGATCAGAAGTCCATGCCGCCCATGCCGCCGCCCATGCCGCCCATGTCGGGGGCACCGCCGCCGGACGCCTTCTTGGGCGCATCGGCGACTGCGGCTTCGGTCGTGATCAGGATGCCGGCCACGGAGGCGGCGTCCTGCAGGGCGGTGCGGACCACCTTGGCGGGGTCGATCACGCCCATGGCGACCAGGTCGCCGTACTCTTCCGTCTGGGCGTTGAAGCCGAAGGTGACGGAGTTGTTTTCCAGCACCTTGCCGACCACGATGGAGCCTTCGACGCCGGCGTTTTCGACGATCTGACGGATCGGGGCCTGGATGGCGCGGCGGATGATGGCGATGCCTGCGGTCTGGTCGGCGTTGTCGCCCGTCAGGCCTTCCAGCGACTTGGTCGCCTTCAGCAGGGCGATACCACCGCCGGGGACGATGCCTTCTTCAACGGCTGCACGCGTGGCGTTCAGCGCGTCGTCGACGCGGTCCTTCTTCTCTTTCACTTCCACTTCGGTAGAGCCGCCGACGCGGATGACGGCAACACCGCCGGCCAGCTTGGCCAGACGTTCCTGCAGCTTTTCCTTGTCGTAGTCCGAGGTGGTGTCCTCGATCTGCTTCTTGATCTGGCCGATGCGGGCTTCGATCTCGGGCTTGCCGCCGACGCCGTCCACGATGGTGGTGTCGTCCTTGGTGATCGTGACCTTCTTGGCCTTGCCCAGCATGTCGAGGGTGACGTTCTCAAGCTTGATGCCCAGGTCTTCGCTGATGACCTGGCCGCCGGTCAGGACGGCGATGTCTTCCAGCATGGCCTTGCGGCGATCGCCAAACCCAGGCGCCTTGACGGCGGCGACGCGCAGTCCGCCACGCAGCTTGTTGACCACCAGGGTGGCCAGGGCCTCACCTTCGATGTCTTCGGCGATGATGACCAGCGGGCGACCCGACTGAACCACGGCTTCCAGGATCGGCAGCATGGCCTGCAGGCTCGACAGCTTCTTCTCGTGCAGCAGGATCATCGGCTCTTCGAGCTCGACCTGCATCTTGTCGGCGTTGGTGATGAAGTAGGGCGACAGGTAGCCGCGGTCGAACTGCATGCCTTCGACGACATCCAGCTCGGTCTCGGCGGTCTTGGCTTCTTCAACCGTGATGACGCCTTCGTTGCCGACCTTTTCCATGGCCTTGGCGATCATCTCGCCGACTTCCTTGTCGCCGTTGGCCGAGATGGTGCCGACTTGGGCGATTTCGGAGTTGTTGGAGACCTTCTTGGCCGAGGCCTTGATGTCGGCCAGGACGGCGGTGACCGCCTTGTCGATGCCGCGCTTCAGGTCCATCGGGTTCATGCCTGCGGCGACGGACTTGAGGCCTTCCTGCACGATCGATTGCGCCAGGACGGTCGCGGTGGTGGTGCCGTCGCCCGCCTTGTCGTTCGTCTTCGAAGCGACTTCGCGGATCATCTGGGCGCCCATGTTCTCGAAGGCGTCTTCCAGCTCGATTTCCTTGGCGACCGAGACGCCGTCCTTGGTCGAGCGCGGGGCGCCGAAGGACTTCTGGATCACGACGTTGCGGCCCTTGGGACCCAGCGTCACCTTGACCGCATTGGCCAGGACGTTGACGCCGCGCAGCATCTTTTCGCGCGCATCGGTGGAGAACATTACTTGTTTGGCGGCCATGAGGCAGCTCCTAGTCTTGAATTGTCAGGGAAAAGGTCGGCGACGCGGGTGCTTAGGACAGCACGCCCAGAACGTCGGATTCCTTCATGATGATCAGGTCTTCGCCTTCCAGCTTGACCTCGGTGCCCGACCACTTGCCGAACAGGATGCGGTCGCCGGCCTTCAGTTCCAGAGCATTGATCACGCCTTTTTCGTCGCGCAGGCCGGGGCCAACCGAGACGACTTCGCCTTCCTGAGGCTTTTCCTTGGCGGTGTCGGGGATGATGATCCCGCCCTTGGTCTTGGATTCTTCTTCCACGCGCTTGACCAGCACGCGATCGCCGAGAGGACGAAACGCCATCTGTGTGTTCTCCGATGAAGTCTTCTAAGGTTTCTTCGCCAGTTCCCTCGGATCGGCCGTTTTGGCAGCCGCCACCCGAGAGTGCTAACGCGTCGGGGACGTAGGAGGGGGTCGCTCTCACGTCAAGCGCCGGCGGACATTCTTGCCTGCATTGGCAGATCAAACCGGCTCCGAGCCGTGACTTTGCGATGAACGCGCAATGAACGACCACCTCGCGGGGCGTTCAGGCTCGACCCTCTAGGGTGATTTCATGTTCGGCATGGTGCCGCACGAAATAGTCCGGAAGGAATGATCATGAACATGTTTTCCAAGATCGCTCTCGCTTCGCCGGCCGTGATCGGTGCGGCGGCAGTCACCCTGATGTCGGCCAGCCCTGCCGATGCCCAGAGCTACCGCGACCGCGACAACAACACGGGCCGCGACGCCGTGGTCGGTGCCGTGGTCGGTGGCCTCGCCGGGGCCCTGATCGGTCAGGGCGACGGGACCTACATCGCCGGGGGTGCCCTGGCCGGTGCTGCCCTGGGTGCCACCGCCTCAAACCGTGGTTCGGGCTGCGAATATTACCGCGGCGGCCGCTGCTACCGGAACCAGGGTCACTGGGAACGCGAGCACGGTATCAACAGCCGCGATCCGCGCTGGGAACAGCGCCGCGACTACCGCGAGCATCGCTACGACCGTCGCGACAATCGCCGTTATAACCGGGACTATCGTTACGATCGTCGCTGGTAACAGCCTCCTGCCGGTCGCGTGAGTAGGACCGGCCGTTGAAGGCGAGGAAGGGGCGGGGATCTTCGGGTCTCCGCCCTTTCTGCGTGGGCAGAGCTAACAGGGAGCGCGGACCTCCAGGTCCGCTCTTGCATCGCCTCTGACAAGATGCGGACCTGGAGGTCCGCGCTCCTCAGACCAGCAACCGCTTCATCAGCTCCGCCGTCGAGGCGTCCAGATCCGGCGAAGGTTCGCCCCTGCGCACGTCTTCAAGCACCGCCCTGGCCAGTTGCTTGCCCAGTTCCACGCCCCACTGGTCAAAGCTGTTGATGTCCCAGATCACGCCCTCGACGAAGGTCTTGTGCTCGTACAGCGCCAGCAGCGCCCCGACCGCCTCGGGTGTCAGCGCGTCCATCACGATCGTCGTGGATGGCCGGTCGCCGGGAAAGGTCTTGTGCGAGGCCAGACGGTCCGCCTCGGCCTCGTCCGCGCCGGCCGCGATCAGTTCGGCCCGCGCCTGGGCTGCCGTCTTGCCGATCATCAGGGCCTGGGCCTGGGCCAGGGCATTGGACCACAGGGGCGCATCGCCCTCTCGATCATCGACGGCGGCCTTGGATGTATGACCGACCACCACGAACTCGGCCGGGACCACCTGTGGTCCCTGATGGATCTGCTGGAAGAAGGCGTGCTGGCCATTGGTCCCCGGTTCGCCGAAGACGATGGGGCCGGTCGCCGTATCGACGGGGGCGCCGTCGCGCTTCACCCGCTTGCCGTTCGACTCCATCTCCAGCTGTTGCAGGAAGGCCGGCAGGCGGCGCAGGCCGTGGGCATAGGGGGCGACGGTGCGGGCGTGTCTCCCGCGACCCTCGACATTGTAGATCTGGGCCATGGCCAGCACGATCGGCGCATTGACCTCGGGCGAGGCCTCCAGGAAATGCTGGTCCATGGCCCGCGCCCCGTCCAGCACGCGCTGGAAGACGTCCCAGCCAAGGGCCACGGCGACCGACAGGGACACCGACGACCAGAGGGAATAGCGCCCGCCGACCCAGTCGCGGAACCCGAATGTGCGCCCGCATCCCCAGGCCTCGGCCTTCTCCGGCGCGGCCGTGACGCCGACCAGATGCTTGACCATGCGGCGCGGCGACAGGCTTTCGGCCAGCCAGGCCTTGGCCAGTTCGGCATTGGCCAGTGTTTCCTGGGTGGTGAAGGTCTTGGACACAACCACGACCAGCGTCGTCTCCGGGTCCAGACCCGACAAGGCCTCGGCCATGTCTCGCGGATCGATATTGGCCACGAACCGCAACTGGATCGTCGGCTCCAGCGGCTTCAGCGCCTCCCATAGCAGACGCGGCCCAAGATCCGATCCGCCGATGCCGATGTGGACGATGGCATTGAACGGCTGGCGCGTGCCCCCGACCTCGGCCCCCGAGCCGATGGCCTGGGCATAGGTGGCGATCTGGTTGCGGGTCTCGGCCACTTCCTGCGAGACCGGCTCGCCCAGGGCATGAAAGTCGGCATCGTCGGCGGCACGAAGTGCGGGGTGCAGCACCGCCCGCCCTTCCGTGACATTGACCGCTTCGCCCGCGAACAGGGCGTCGCGTCGCCCTTCGATGTCGCAGGTCCGCGCCAGGTCCAGTGCCGCCTCGAAGCCCTCCAGGCTCCACGACTGTTTCGACACATCGAGATACAGTCCCGCCGCCTCGATGCCCATGCGCTGCACCCGGCCAGGATCGGTGGCGAACTGGTGCACGATACGGGTGCCCTCGTCCTTGCGAGCGACGGCGCGAAGCATGTCCAGGGCCTGGGTGCGGGGGGTCATCGGCGGCACTCTGAAAAGGGGTCGGGTAAACCCTCGTTTACGGGTGAGGCGTAGAGGGGTTCAACCGCCGAATCGTGAATCGGCCTGAATAGAGATGAGGTTCGCCATGTCCTGTGGTGTCGCCCTGGCCGTTTCCCTCCTGCTCAGCGATCCGAATGTAGCCCTGGCCGCAGCCCAGCCGCCCGCCTTGGCGTCGGCTCCGGTCTCGGTTGCGGGCGAGCCCCTGTTCGTCGACATCGTGACCCGCTCGACCACGCTGAAGACGATGGTCGAGGGCTGGGGCACCTCGGGCCTGATTGATCAGGACGGCTTTCTGAACGGCGCTGCCTTCGCCGATTTCAAGGTCCAGGCCAATGCCCTGGCCGAGATGGACATGCAGGGTCACCTGATCCTGAAAGAGCGCGGCATCGACGGCGACCTGAAATGCATCCTGCGCGGCATCTCCGAGGACATGCCCAAGAAGGTTGCGGCCGTCGAGACCGCCGCCACCTCCGCCGAGCGCCGCGTCGCCCTCGACGAACTGGCCTATCTGCTCAACGACAACGTCGAAGTGATCACCGCCCCGCCTCAGCCGGAGGTTTGATCGGGCCGGGTGCGGAGGGCCTCAGCCCTCCACCGTCTCCGGATATTTGACCGAGCAGCCATAGGGCGTGGCGAACGCCGTCTGCACCGGGCGGCCCGCCTCCATATCGGCCAGGGCGGCGCGGACGTAGTTGTTGGCGCCGTCAAGGTCCTCGACCTTGTTGGTGGGCCGGTCGTCGATCCCGCCGACGAAGCGCACGATGCCGTCGGCATCGATCACCCGCATGTCTGGCGTGGTCTTGGCGTCGAACAGCTTGCCGACCTCTCCGGTCGGATCCAGCAGCAGATGGGTCGAGGCGCCATTGGTGCGCGTCCGCCATTCCCGCGCGGCCTGACCCTCGACGAACCCCTGGGTGCCCGGTGCCGATGAAATGATGGTCAGCCAGATCACGCCGTCGGCCACCGCCTCGCGCTGCAGCGCCTGCATGGCCCCTGAATAGTGTTTGATCACATAGGGACAGCCCTCGTTGGTCCATTCCAGCACGACGGTCTTGCCGCGGAAGTCGGCCAGGGAGCGCGGCGTCCCCTCGGCATCGACCAGGGTGAAGGCCGGCGCGGCCTGACCGGCCGACGGCGGCGTGGTGGCGGTTGTCGCGACGGGCGCGGGCGTTTCCGCATTGTCTGGAGCGGTGGTCGGCGGCTGACAGGCCCTGAGGAAAAAGGCCGCAGCGGCAACGGGTATTGCAATGGAGATAGCGGTAAGATGTTTCATGACGAACTCCTTCTAGGGGCGGACATCGTCCAGGGCGTCGATGACGACCCCCTCGGTTAGAAGTTGGGGCAAGATGCGCGGCTCCGACGAGCCTGGTGAATACAACAGATACAGCGGAACGCCGGAGCGGCCGTGCCGCTGCAATTCTGCGGCGATGACGTCGTCGCGCCGGGTCCAGTCACCGACCAGATAGACGGCATTGGCCTGTTCCATCGCTCCCTGAACCTTGGCGGACGACAGCGAGGTTCGCTCATTGATCTTGCAGGTCACGCACCAGTCGGCGGTGAAGTTGACCAGTACCGGACGGCCCTCGGCCATTGCAGACTGAACCGCCGCTTCGGACCACGCCGCGCTGGCCAGTGTCGTGCCGCTGTCAGTGGCGGATGCCTCGTCGGGCGCGACTGGTGTGCGCGCGGCCAGAAACAATGCCCCGCCCGCCAGCATCAGGCTGACGATACCCGCGGTCAGATGCAGAAGGCCGCGCCGACCTGCGGTTCGTTCCGCCTGCCCCCCCCCGATCAGCCAGACCCCCGCCGCCAGCAGCAAACCCGCCACGAACAACAGGCCCAAGGCGTCGGTGCCTGTCTGTCTTCCGAACACCCAGGCCAGCCAAAGGGCCGTGCCATACATGGGAAAGGCCAGCAGGCCCTTCAGACGCTCCATCCACGGACCGGGGCGCGGCAGGCGGCTCAACAGGCCGGGCGTCACGCTGACGATCACGAAGGGCAGGGCCAGGCCCAGGCCCAGACCCAGGAACACGCCGAGCGCCAGCGGCCATGGCATCACAAGCGCCGCTCCCAGCGCAAAGGCCATGAAGGGGGCGGTGCAAGGCGCGGCCACGATCACGGCCAGCACGCCGGTGAAAAAAGCCCCCACGCCGCCGGGCAAGCGCGAAAGAGGCCCGGACCCCGCGCCCTGCAGGCCTGCGCCGATATGGAAGACCCCGGACAGGTTCAGCGCGACCGCCAGCATCAGCAGGGCCAGAGCCGCCGTGACCGGGGGCGATTGCAGCTGGAAGCCCCAGCCTACCGCCTCACCCGCCGCCCTCAGCGTCAGCAGCAACCCGGCCAGCAGAAGGAAGGTGGTCAGGACGCCGGCCAGAAAGGCCAGGCCGTCGCGGCGCGCATGAGCGGGATGGTGCGCCGCCGACGCCAGGGATGCGGCCTTCATCGCCAGAATGGGGAAGACGCAGGGCATCAGGTTCAGGATCAACCCGCCCAGCACGGCGAACAGCAGGGCTTGGAAGAAGACGGCCAGACCAGTGTCCGGGGGGCTGGTGGCTGCTCTCTCGGAAGCGGCGTCGGGTGCCGCCGTCAGCGATCCCGAACCGGTCGCGCCGGGCAGGGTGCCGCCAGGCTGGGCCGTGATTTCGAATGCGCCTTGGGCGGTGACGAGGATGCCCTGAACGGGTTCGGTGATCCCAGCGGCGCGCGTCGCACCTCCAGGCGTCAGGCGAAGCGTCAGGCCTTGAGGGCCCCAGGCCCCGGTCTGGGGGGCCGGATGACTGATCACCCCGCTGCCGAAGGGAAAGAAGTAGCTGGGCCCGGGGTTCTGGCCGACCAGCGGCCCTCCCGATGCCGTCAGGGTGAGTTGACCGTTTTCAAGGACGATCCGCGCCTCGATTCCGGCCGGGCGTGGCGCATTCTCAAGGACCGTCTGGATGGCCTTGCCGTGTTCCGGATCCAGCGGCGCGGCTCCGTCTCGAATGGGCAGGTCGAGCACCAGGGTTAGCTCGTCCGGCACGCACATCTCTGCGCTGCAAACCAGGAACAGGGCCTGGGTGGTCAAACGCAGGGTCGTGCCTGGGCGCGCACTGGCCGGTATCTCGATCGGCACCGGCAGATAGACCGCGCCGGAATAGCCATAGTTCATCAGCCCCGACAGCCGCTGGCGCTCAGGCACGGGCCAGACGATCTCGCCCGCCGTGACACCTGCAGGCAGGTTCCAGCTCAGGGTTGTCGCCCCGCCGGAATCGCCGGGATTGCGCCAGTAGGTATGCCAGTCCGGCTTGATGGTCTGCTTCACAGCCACCACGGCTGTGGAACCAGGGGTCGCCCAGGCAGACATCGGCACCAGTTCCGCCTCGATCCGGTCGGTTCTCTGGGGGCCCGGCCCGGCGATACGGCTTGCTGTCGCCTGGGGCGCAGTCGCCTGCGCCACAACGGGCAAGGGCGACAGGCACAAGGCCAGCAGGATCAACAGACGGGCAAAAGGTCTCACGCGGCCTCCGGAACGCATCCGGGCGACCTTAGTCGTCCGCGTAGCCTGGCGTCCACCGACCCCGCCGCTTGCGCGGCGTCACGCCTCAGGTTCGTGGTGACGCCTCGACCAGCACCTCGGTGCGACGCCGCATGGGTTCGTTAACGCCTCCGGGCATGGCGGCCCCCTGATCGCCAACGCCATCCACATCGAACACCGGGGCGGGCCAACCCGCCGCTTCGAAGGCTTCGACGACGGCGATGGCACGGCGTTCGGATAGCGTCTGGTTGGCGCTGTGCCCGCCGCTGGCATCCGCCAGGCCGATCACCTGCACCTTGTCGATGCGGCAACCCTGAAGCTGCGTCGCCGTCAGGCCGATGGCCTGGCGCGCCACATCCGTCAGCCTGGCTTCACCCTCGGCAAAATAGACTTCGAACCGCTTCGTCGTGCACGCCGACGGCTCCGCCACGATGTCGCTTCGGCTCATCGTCGGGGCCAGATTGCATCCTGCCGCCGTCAGCCCGACCGCGACCAGTCCGCCCACCAGAAATACTCTCACAAGCCCACCCTCCATACTCACTTCACCACCGTCGCAGCCCGCAGCGAACTGCGCCAGTGCCCAATCGCAAAAAGGGCGGCGCGTCTTTCGACCCGCCGCCCTCTTCAAACCAGTCTACAGGATGGGTCTAGCGGCGACGCTGACCATTTTCCCAGTAGCATTCGTTCTGACGGCCATCGTAGCAGTAGTAGTAGCCGCCGTTGTTGTCGCGGTAACGCTGCTGGTTGGCGCGGTCCTGGCTGGAGCCGCGCACGGCCCCGGCCACACCACCCACGGCACCGCCGATAAGCGCGCCGGTTGCGGCATTGCCGCCACCCACGTTGTTGCCGATGATGGCACCGGCGACAGCGCCGATACCGGCACCGATTGCGCCCTGACGGGTCGCTTCATTGACGCCGCTGCCGCCGTAGCCGTCGCTGGCACAGGCGCTGGCCATCATGCCGGCTGCAGCAATGGCGAGAATTGCCTTTTTCATGGTGAAATCCTTTGTTCCCGGGTTCGCCCCTGTCGTCACAACGCCAAGCTAGCACCCCGGTTCCCCCAATGGTCAAGGTTGTTGTGGCGGTAGCGGTCTGCTCGCCTGGATGACATAGTCAGCGTAAAGCAGGGGCCGGAACATCGGCGAGACGAGGGCGTTCGGGCGGACATGACAGACGTTGAAATCCCCGTCGGCCCTGCCGAAATCCCTGAAGCGCCGCTGCCGGCTCTGACCCCCCATGTCTCGCTCAAGACCGTGATCATGCTGGTCAACTCGCTGTCGGGAAGTGTGAGCAACCAGGCGGCCGAGGAAGCGGGGGCTATATTTTCGGAGTATGACTGCCAGGCAAGCGTGGTGTCTCTGGAGCCCGGGCAGTTCGATGAGCAGATCAGAACCGCCATTGAGGCTTGCCCCGACGCCCTTTTCGTCCTGGCGGGGGACGGCACGGCCGGAACGATCGCGTCTCGTGCGGGCCCTAATGGACCGTTGGTCGCCCCGCTGCCGGGCGGAACCATGAACATGCTCCCCAAGGCCCTGTACGGCACCGCCGACTGGAAGGCCGCCCTCAGACTGGCGCTGGAACAGGGCGAAGCCCAGGACGTAGCGGGCGGCGAGGTTTCGGACGGGGTCGTCACCCAGGCTTTCTATTGCGCGGCCATCCTGGGGGCCCCCGCCCTGTGGGCCCCGGCTCGGGAAGCCATGCGAACCGGTAAGGTCAGCCTGGCCTGGACCCACGCCCGCAAGGCGTTGAAGCGTGCGTTCTCGGGACGCCTTCGCTACTCCCTGGACGGCTCTGCCATGAAGCGGACCGAGGCCCTGGTCTTGATCAGCCCGATGATCTCCAAAGCCATGGACGAGAATACGGGACTGGAGGCAGCGGCCATGAATCCGACCGATGCGGCGCAGGCGTTTCGCTTGGCCGCCCACGCGGTTCTTAATGACTGGCGCAACGATCCTGCCGTGACCACCAAGGCGACCCGCAAGGTGGAGGTCACCGCCCGCTCGCGCATCCCGGCCGTAATCGATGGCGAGCCGATCCTGCTTAAGTCCACGGCCAGGGTGAAGTTTGTCAAGAAAGCCTTCAAGGCCCTGGCTCCCACACTCCCTGTGGAGGATGCCGCCTGATGGGGCGCATCCTCCAGTTTTCGGACATCCATTTCGGGTGCGAACACAAACAGGCCTGTGAAGCTGCCCTGGACTACGCCCACGCCAATCCGTCCGATCTGGTTCTGATCACGGGCGACATTACCCAGCAGGGTTTGCCGGACGAATTCGAGGCTGCGGCCCGCTGGATCGACCGCATGCCGGACCCACGCTTCGTTATCGTCGGCAATCACGACGTGCCGTATTGGGGACTGTTCGCGCGGCTGTTCCATCCCTGGAAGGCCTTTGAAAAGGCGACGGGTCACCCCGCTCATGATCATCAGTTCCTGAGCCCTGGTGTGATGGTGCGCGGCGTCGTGACCGCCAGGGGATGGCAAGCACGCGCCAACTGGTCCAAGGGCGTCATCGATCTGGCGCAGACCCGAAAGGCTGCCGAAGCGTTGCGCCAGGCTCCAGTCGGCGCTCTTCGCGTGCTGGCCTGCCATCATCCCCTGATCGAGATGATCGGCACGCCCATGACAGGCGACGTCAAACGCGGCGATGCGGCGGCGCTGATCTTTGCCGAGGCGGGCGTCGACCTGATCACGACCGGCCATGTCCACGTGCCTTTTGCTCTCCCGATCGCGTTGGGTGATCGCTGCTCCTATGCCGTCGGCTGCGGGACGCTGTCGCATCGCGAGCGGGGCTCTCCGCCCAGCTTCAACCAGATCGAATGGGACGCTCACCACATTACTGTGACCGTCGTGGCCTGGGTGGGTGACCGGTTCGAGCCCAGCGACGTGTGGAAGCTGGCCCGCCGTCAGGACACGCGGAAACTGGCGACAGCACCGAATCCCAATGCTCCTGGCGAGAGGGAAATGGCCGCCACCTAGATCGAGACCCCACGCCAAAGACAAGGGCCGCAGGATTGCTCCTGCGGCCCTCATTCTTCGACACTAGTCAGTGGCTAGTACCGGCGGCGTCCGTGCGACTTTTCGGTGAACGCGGCAGCGACCATCGTGGCCAAAGCCGGGTTCCTGAGGAAGATCCAGCCGCCCGCCAAGGCCGCGACGGCTCCCAGAATCGGGCGCTCGCGGAACAGCGAAAATGCGCGCTGACCCATGCCGACGGGCTCGTCATCCTCTTCATCGCCGCTATCACCCTTCAGGTAGACCAGGGCGACGATCAGAGCGATCAGACCAAATATGGCGAAGGTGATCGCGGCTGCACCCATCGCCGGCACGACCAGGCACAAGGCATAGAAGATCGTCCCGCCCAAGGCGACCAGCGCCACGAAGCCCGCCCCGGCCGCGACTGCGGCAGCGACAGCCTTCTTAACCAGCCCGCGGGCAAGCCCCCCGCCCAACATCAGCGACGACGGCCCGACAGGAGCATGCCCAGAACGACGCCGACGCCGAGCGCGATGGCGGTCGACTGGATGGGACGCTCTTGGACCCGCTCGACGACATAACGCTGGGCCTCGTCGATGCGCTCGGACGCTTCATCGTAATATTCGCGGCCACGCACGCGGGCCGTGTCGTAATAGCCGCGAGCCCGCTTGCGCAGCACTTCGCTCTGTTCCCGCAACTTGGTTTCTGTCTCTGAGGCCTTGGCACGAACCTTGGCTTCGGCGGCGGTCGCCTTCTCGCGCAGTGCGGCCTTTTCTTCGGCTCCCAGAACCTTGAGGTCATCCTTCAGGGTATTGAGGTCGTCTTTGACGGTTGCCCGTGCTGTCTTGTTATTGGCCATGATGCGCGCTCCTGTCGTCAAGCTTGACGGTTAGATAGATAATCTTGCGAGGGAACGCCACTCCACCGTCGCGGTTCCCGCATTGCAGCACGACGCCGCGCCCGGATTGGTGGCGATTCCCGGAATGGCGAGTTAGGAAAACAACATGACACAGTGGTTGTTCCCGCCTGCCCAGACACCCGGCCTGCCGATCGCGGGGCGCACCGAGCGTTTTCCTGTACGCCGCATTCTTTGCGTGGGTCAGAACTATGCCGCCCATGCCCGGGAGATGGGGCATGAGCGCGCCGAGCCCTTCTTCTTCTCCAAACCGGCCGATGCCCTGCTCACCGACGGGGCCCACCCCACCTATCCGACCGCGACAGGCAATCTGCACCACGAGGTCGAACTGGTGTGCGCCATCGGAGAGGACGGCGATATCATCGGCTGGGCGGTGGGTTGCGATCTGACCCGGCGCGATCTTCAGGCGGCAGCCAAGGACAAGGGGCGGCCCTGGGATGCGGCCAAGGGGTTCGACCAGTCGGCGCCCTGCGGGGCCCTGACGCTGGGTGCCCTGCCTGATCCGGCGGCGGCGATCGCCCTGACCGTCAATGGCCAGACGCGCCAGTCCGGGCGGCTGGACGACATGGTCTGGAGCCCGGTCGAGGTGCTGGAGAAGGCGCGGACGCTGTGGGACGTGCAAGCCGGCGACCTGATCTTCACCGGCACGCCGGAGGGCGTCGGCCCGCTGGTGCCCGGCGACCGGGTCGAAGCTATGATCGCGGGCCTGTCACCCCTGTCCTTCACTGTGAGGCCCCGATGATCCTGCATGGCTACTGGCGCTCCGGTGCCGCCTATCGCGTCCGTATCGCCCTGGCGCTGAAGGGCCTCGCCTATGAGACGCAGGGTCGCGACCTGCGTACGGGCGCCCAGAAGGCGGCAGACTTTGTCGCCCTGAACCCCCAGGGGATGGTGCCGGCGCTACAGATCGACGGCGCGGTCCTGACCCAGAGCCCGGCCATTCTGGAGTGGCTGGAGGAGACCCATCCCCAGCCGCCGCTGTTGCCGTCCGAACCGCTAACTCGTGCGCGGGTGCGGGCCATGGCGGCGCTGATCGCCTGCGACATCCATCCGCTGAACAATCTGCGTGTCGGCAAGAGCCTGCGCGAGGATTTCGGGGCCGATCAGGCGGCCGTCGATGCCTGGGCCGCGCGCTGGATCGCGCCGGGCTTCACGGCGCTGGAGGCGCTGGTAGAGCGCGACGGACAGGGCTGGTGCTTTGGCGACACCCCTACACTGGCCGACGCCTGCCTGATCCCGCAAATCTACTCGGCGCACCGGTTCAATGTCCCGCTGGACGCTTATCCCCGGCTGCTGGCGATCGACGCGGCCGCCCAGGCTCATCCCGCCTTCATCGCCGCCCATCCGGACTGCCAACCGGACGCGGACTGACCGCGCTCCAGTCCCGGAACATCAAGCCAGAAAGCGGTTCACGGCAGCCAGGAAACGGTCCGGCTGGTCGATCATCACCATATGCTCGGCCCCCTCGATCCGTTCGAAGGTGGCGGGCGAGCGCAGGCGCGCATAGGCAGACCGGAACAGGCTGTCGGCCCGGCTGCGCGGTGAGGCGTCGTCCGGGCTCCAGCCATAGACCACGGTAACGGGCACGCGAACATCGGCCAGCCGTGGGCGCAGGTCCACGGTCATGACCTCATACAGCGCCTGGGCCAGCACGCGACGGTCGCCGCCCTGCCAGCCTATGGAGCCGAACAGGGCGTCGCTGGCCCCGCCCAGCTCGACACCCATGGCGCGGCTGCGGGCCAGCAGGACGTCGTCGCCGAGGAACTGCAGGGCCTGATAGGCCACTTGGGCCAGAGGCTCGACATCGCGGGTCGTCGCCTGGGGGCTGATCAGGGCCGGGAAGAACGGCGAGGAGTCCACCGTCATGACCCGGTCCACACGATCCCCGGCATCGGCGGCGACACGCAGACCCAGTTGTCCGCCCATGGAGTGGCCGATGATGGCAGGTCGCTCCAGCCGTTGCTCGGCAATATAGCGGCGCACCTCATCGGCAACGGTCGCCAGGATCGGCCCGCTGGCATTGGCCTGGGCCGGCAGGTCGCCGAACCCGCGGATCGAGACCAGATGCAGCCGCCGCTGACCCTCCAGCCGCTGGGCGGTCCCGCGCCAGACCTCGGCCGTCGAGGCCAGTCCGGGGATCAGGATCAGATCGGGGCCCTGCCCGCGCGAGCTGATCGCTATCCGCTGTGAGGCAAAGGCCGACTGGGCCCAGCCCGCAGGGGCGGCCAGGCCCGCCAGGGTCAGGCCGCCGATCGCTCTCAGGATGTCGCGTCTATGTGTCATGTCACCGTCGTGCCAAGGTCGCGTCCAGGATCGCATTCAAGGACAACGCAGGAGAGACCGAAATGAACCCGTCACCACAAGAGATCGTCCTCTACACCAATCCGATGTCGCGCGGCCGCATCGCCCGCTGGATGCTGGAAGAAGTGGGCCAGCCCTATCGCACCGTGGTTCTGGATTACGGCACGACGATGAAGGGCGACGACTATCTGGCCATCAATCCGATGGGCAAGGTGCCGGCGATCACCCATCGCGGGGTGACGGTCACCGAATGCGCCGCCATCTGCGCCTATCTCGCCGACGCCTTTCCGCAGGCGGGCCTGGCCCCGGCCTTCGACGATCCCGGGCGCGGGACCTATCTGCGCTGGATGTTCTTTGCAGCGGGTCCGCTGGAAGCGGCAGTCACGGCCAAGTCGTTGGGCCTGCTGGCCCCGACGGAAAAGTCCGGCATGGTCGGCTACGGCTCGTTCGATCAGGTGGTCGACGCACTGGAGACGGCGGTGACCAAGGGCCCATGGATATTGGGCGACAATTTCTCGGCGGCCGATGTCTATGTCGGCAGCCAGATTGTCTGGGGTCTGCAGTTCAAGACCCTGCCCGAGCGTGATGCGTTCAAGGCCTATGCCGACCGGCTGCAATCGCGTGAGGCGGCGGGACAGGCGCGGGCTCTCGACGACGCGCTGATGGCCCTGGCGAGTTGAACGAACAGAATATTTTCCGCTCATCCCGGCGAAAGCCGGGATCCAGTACTGTCCAGCCTGACACCTGCGTCTCAGGACCACCGCCCATGCTGGATTGTATCGACTGATCATCCAAAGCACTGGGTCCCGGCTTTCGCCGGGATGAGCGGATCAAGGAGGGACGGAATTAACCTTGGGTGGACGCCGGCCGAAGCGCCGCGCTCTGAACCTGCGGACGGCGTTCGCCGCCGGCGGCGCGGATGCGGTCGATGCGGGCCTTTTCGGCGCGGAAGGCGTTCAGATCGGCCCCGGCCAGGACGGTGCCTTCCTCGGTACGGACCCCGGCGGGATTGATCCGCTGGCCACCACGCCAGATTTCATAGTGCAGGTGTGGACCGGTCGAGGCTCCGGTCGAGCCGACATAGGCGACGACCTGACCCTGACGCACGCGCTGACCGGCACGGATACCGGAGGCATAACGTGACAGGTGGCCGTAGCCGCTTTCCAGACCGTTCGAATGGCGGATACGCAGCCAGTTGCCATAGCCGCCCCAGCGACGCGCCTCGACGACCACGCCATCAGCAGGAGCCACCACCGGTGTGCCGGAGCCTGCGGCGAAGTCGATGCCCTGGTGCATCTTGCGATAGCCGGCGATCGGGTGGCGGCGGAAACCAAAGGACGAGGAAACACGAAAGCCTCGCTCCAGCGGCGTGCGCATGAAGGCCGAGCGGGTGTTCTTGCCCGTGGCGTCGAAATACTGCGCTTCCTTCGCGCCCGCAGGCTGGAAGCGATAGAAGGCCACGCCCTTCAGCTCGGCATACAGCAGGCCGTCGGTGCCGATGGTGCGGCCCGCCTCGGTGACGGTGCGGCCAAAGACATAGGTGAACTGGTCGTTGGACTGGATGTCGCGATCCATGTCGAACTTGTGCGAGAACAGGCGACCGGCGACCCTGGTAATATCGGCGGGCACGCCTTCGCGCCGGGCGGTGCGGGACAGCGACCCCTCGACCTTGCCGCTCAGGACAACGGTCTCGTGGGCAACGCGCTCTTCCAGCGCCCGGAGACGCAAAGCGCCGTCAAAGCTGCGAGACACGGTGACCTGGGTCGCCGGCCCGGTGCGCATCGTCAGGCCGATCAGGCGGGCATCGCCCCGGCCACCGCGCGGACGTGAAATGGCGGTTTCGAACTTCTGGCCCGCGCGCATGGCGGTCACATCCACGGCGTTGGACAGGGTGGCGGCGACGGCGGAGGCCTCTTCCGGCGCGATGCCGGTGCGGCGCACGGCCTGCTCGAAGGTTTCGCCGCGGCGGATCTGGACGGGAATGGCCTCGGGCGCGGTAAGACCGTCAGGGGCACTGGCCGTGGCCAGGGCATTGGCCTCCATCGCGGCCATCTGGGATGCGCTGGGGGGCGGAACCACTTCCGCCTGTGCGGGTTGGTACGAACGTCCTGCGAACAGCGCCACCGAGAGCGCGGCCACGGCCGTGAGGGCGTGTGGCGCGATGCGCATCGGTTGGCGACGTGGGTCGAACTGAGCCATCGGTCCCCGAAACATAACGACGCCGGTCGGCGCCAAGCCACTGGTAATCGGTACTGCGCGACGTGACTTTGTCCCGTTGCGAGACGGGGCCTATAACCCGTCCGTCCCATGATGGGAAGACAGCACGTTACAAACTGTTAACCGCCGCGATAACATCGGTGAGTTTCGCCGTTCGCCGGGTGTGGCAGGCGCGCATCTTTCGAGTAATCGCGGGGTTTTCTTCAAGATCAGTGAGTGCCAAAGATTCTCTTGCCTGGACGCGGTGCGCAGTGTTGGAGAGGTGGCTGATCTGACACTCTACTGTGGTTCGTTCGCAACGGGCCTGATGCTGTTTCCGGAGCCGCTCTTGCCCCACGTATGTTCAGAGAATGACTCTCAAGGATGTCGCGTTTGAACACGGACTCCGATAGCCCGACGCCACCCAAGGCCACCGTGCGCAAAAGCGGCTGGCGACGCCTGGGGTTGGCCCTCGGCGTGTTCGTCGCCATCGTCCTGGTCTTGCTGGCGACGCTGTATCTTAATCGCCGGGCGGCGACGCGCGAGGTCCTGATCGGCTGGCTGGAGCGTCAGGGGATCGACGCCGACATGCAGGTCGAGCGGGTGGAACTTGACGGCATCGTCGCCAGCATCCGCATCGGCGATCCGGCAAACCCCGACGTGATCATCGAGCGGGTCGAGGTCGATTACGCCGTTGCCGCCCCCTGGTCACGCACCGGCCTGGGTGTGACGCCCAGCCGCATCCGGCTGATCCGCCCGGTGGTCCGGGCCGGATTTCGTGACGGCAATCTGACCTTTGACTCCCTCGATCCCCTGATCGATCGCTTCACCGGCCAGCCACCCCGCCCCGACAGTCGTAGCCCGCTGGTCATCGTCGAACAGGGGCGTCTGCGGCTGGACACCGACTATGGCCCCGTCACTGTCCTGGCCGATGCGCGGGTGGACAATGGCAAGCTGATGCAGCTGAACGCCCGCCTGCCCGAAACGGCCCTGCGCAGCGGCGATATACAGGCCCAGGGCCTGAAGGCCACTGTTCAATTGACGACGACGGGCGACCGGGTCGATGTGCGGGCCAGCGCCTCGGCGGATGCCGCGACTGTATCGGGCGTGTCGACCGAGGCCGGGTCCCTGAGCTTGACCGGTACTGTGCCCTATCCCGACCTGAAAACGCGCCGTGGTGACGGGGCGGCGGACGTGCAGGCCGTGGTGGCGGCGCGTCGGCTTCGCTCCGGCGTGACGGATGCGCGTGACCTCAGCGCCCGCCTGAGTTTCGACGGCCAGATGCGGGGCTGGATCGAAACCTTCACGATCGAGGGCCAGACCAGGGCCGACATCCGCGCGGCCCGTCTCGACGCCTCTGACGCAAGCGCGACCGGTGCCCGTCTGATGCTGGAGCGCAATCCGGTATCGCTGTCGCGCAATGCCGACGGATTGGCCTGGCGTGTCGATGGCCCGCTGCAGATGACGGCGGCCCGCGCGTCGGGAGCGGGGCTGGACGGCGAGGGGGTGCGGTTGTCCTCGCGCGTTTTCACCCTCGGAGGCCGAGGCGAGGCCGTAGAATTCCAGGCCCCTCTTAGGCTTCAGGCCCGCCGCCTGACATGGGATGAGCTTTCTCTCAGCGGCGTGGATGGGGCGGTCAGCCTCGACGCCGTCGTCGATCAAGGCTTCCGGGTCACGGGCACCGGGCGGCTGCGCAGCGCGGGCGGGGCCTGGCCCCTGTTCGGCCCTCCGGCGTCGGACGACATTGCCGAGCTGGGGGCTATGAAGCGGGCGCTGGGCGACTTCGCGGTCGACATCCCGGCGTTCACGGTCGCCGTGTCTTCCGCCACCACCCGCGTGACGCTGGACCGGCCTGCGACGCTGACACCGCGCAACGGTGGCGTGCTGACGCTCCGCCCCGCTGCCACCCCCATATTCAGCGCCCGCGATGGTCAGGCGGGCGGCGGAGCTTTGTCCCTGACCGCAACGCGCGGTGAGGGCCTGCCGGAGGCCACCTTCGACATTCCGGCCTGGCGACTGACACCCGGTGGCTTTACTGCCACCCTGGACGGTCGCGCGGCGCTCGACTTCGACCTGGCAAGAGGCATTGCGCTGCAGACGCGCGGCGAGCTGGCCTCCTCCAATGGCCGTCTGACCTATGTGGCCGAGAGTTGCATTCCCCTGACGGTCGAGCGGCTGGAACTAGACGAGAGTGACGTCACCACGATCGCCGGTCAGATCTGTCCCGCCGACCGCCCGCTCGTCACTGTGGCCGACGGCGGCTGGCGCGCGGAGGGTCTCATTGCGGGCCTCGACGCTGCGGCCCCTTTCCTTGCGCTGAACTTCACCGACGCCAAGGGCAGCTTCGTGGCGACCGGGGGACCGTTCGGCGTGGGGCTGGAGGCACAGGTCGCCTCGGCTCTTGTTGTCGACGCCACCACCCCCGCCCGGTTCAATCCGGTCACGGCCCAGGGTTCGGCCCGCCTGGCCAACGAAAACTGGACCGGCACCTTCGACCTGGCCCGCAGCGGCACGGCCCTGGGTCGCATGACCCTGGCGCATGACGGGCGGGCAGGGGCGGGTGGTCTGACCATCGATGCGCCGTCCATCGTCTTTGCCGAGCCGGGTCTTCAGCCCGACGACCTCAGCCCCCTGGTCGCCGATTTCATCCAGTCGCCCGCCACCGGCTCGGTCGGCTTTCAGGGCCGGATCGACTGGTCGTCGGACACCGATGGCTCGAGCTCCGGTCGCCTGACCATCCCCGGCCTGGACTTCGTCAGTCCCGGTGGTCCGGTGAAGGGGCTGCGCGGCACGGTCGACTTCACCAGCCTGGCCCCCTTGGTCACCGCGCCGGACCAGCGGCTGACCATCGACACCTTGGAATCGGTCGCGCCGATCACGGACGTCGCCGTCACCTTCGACCTGGCCGCCGACGCCTTCATGATCGACGGCGGAGAGATCAACATCGCGGGCGGCAAGGTGACGGTCGAGCCGTTCGCCGTGCCGCTGGACATCTCCAAGGGCTTCTCCGGCGTGATCACCCTGGACCGGGTGCAGCTGGGCGAGGTGGTGGCCAACTCCGGCTTTGCCGACAAGGTGACGATGGATGCCGTCGTTTCGGGCCGGCTGCCCTATACCTATGATCCGACCAACGGCATCCGCATCCAGTCCGGCACGATGGAGGCGGTCCAGCCGGGTCGCCTGTCCATTTCGCGCGACGCCCTGACCGGCGTCCAGGCCGGCGGTGCAGGCGGCGAGGTGCCACCGAATACCGTTCAGGACCTGGCCTTCCAGGCGATGGAGAACTTGGCCTTCGACGTCCTGACGGCCCAGCTCAACAGCTTGGACGAGGGCCGGATCGGCGTGCTGTTCCACATCCAGGGCCGTCACGAACCGCCGCAATACCAAGACCTGCGCGTCACCATTCCCGACCTGATCAGCCGCGAGTTCCTGAACCGGCCCATTCCCCTGCCGTCGGGCACGGCCATCGACCTGACGCTGGATACGACACTGAACGCCAATGAGCTGGCAGGCGATCTGATGGAGCTGAACCGTTCGCGCAACGGCGAGGTGAGTGCACCCAGAACGGAGCCAGACCCGGAGCCCGAAGCCGCCGCCCCGACTGAGCCCGCAGCCGAAACGCCTTGATGAAGGCACCTTGGCCGTTCAGAACCCATTCACCCTGAAAGGTGTTAGTCAGGGGCGACAGTTTGAGACCGGAGACCACAGCCATGAACCGGACGCGTTTGACCGTCGCCCTTCTGGGCCTCGCCGCCGTGACCACTGCGGCCTGCACGCCGACGATCCGGCTGCAGGTGGACCCTATCCAGATCTATGCGAAACTTGACGCGGACGTGCGCGTCCGCCTCGACAAGGAGCTTCAGGACCTCCTGGTCGAAAACCCCAACCTGTTCTGATGCGAAAGTTGACCGCCATGTCTTTCCGCAAACTCTTCGTCGTGACGGCTGCCGTTGCGGCCATCGGCGTGGCCGCGGGCGCGGCCTTTGCCCAGACCCCCGCCCAGAAGTCCATGATCGACGCCGCCAAGGCGCAAGGCACCGTGGGTGAGCAGGCCGACGGCTATCTCGGTTTCCGCACCCCGTCCTCGGACGGCTCGCTGACCCAGGCCGTCCAGGCGACCAATGAAGCCCGCCGCGCCGCCTATGCCCGCAGCGCCCAGGCCGCCGGCACCGCGCCCGACGTCGCCGCCGCCCGCGCCTTCGAGACCATCGTCTTGCCGCGCATCAGCTCGGGCCAGTGGTACCGCAACGCCTCGGGCCAGTGGGTCCAGCGCTAGGCCGGGTCTGACGCCGTGGGCACCGTTCGTCAGCTCCTGATCGTCCTGGCCGTCGCCGTCGTCTCGACCGTGGCGGTCGGTGCGGCCTGGATGGCCATCGGCGGCGGCACACTGCCGATCCACGGCTGGATCGCGCTCAGCCTCGGCATCGCCGGCACCGTCGCCCTGACCTGGGTGCTGATGCGACTGGCCTTTCGCTCCGACCGCGAGGGATGGGACGCCCGCGCCGATGACACCTCCGACCTGACGCCGGGGCGCAACTCGCCCGAGGCTTGAGCCCATCGCCGCGACGGGCGATAGGTCGCCCATGACCGCACCTGCCGACACGTCCCGCGCCGACATCACCTATGCTGGCTATCTGTCGCTCGACGACCTGCTGGCGGCCCAGCACCCCCTTTCGGACGAGCACGACGAAATGCTGTTCGTCGTCATCCACCAGACCAAGGAACTGTGGCTCAAGCAGATCCTGCATGAGGTCGCCCAGGCGCAAGCCCTGGTCCGCGCCGGCGATCTGGTTCCCGCCTACAAGAGCCTGGCGCGCGTCAGCCGTATCCAGGCCGTCATGACCATGAGCTGGGACATCCTGGCCACCATGACCCCCGCCGACTATCTGCGCTTCCGCGGCGTGCTCGGCTCGTCCTCCGGCTTTCAGAGCGATCAGTTCCGCCGTTTCGAGGCCATGCTGGGCCTGAAGGACGCGCGCTTCCTCAAGTTCCACACCGAACGCCCCGCCGCCCTGGCCGCGCTACAGGCCGCCATTGACGCCCCCAGCCTGTATGACGACGCTTTGGCCCAACTGGCGGCGGCGGGCCTGCCTGTGCCTTCCGAGGTCCTGAACCGCGACGTCAGCCAGCCCTATGAGCCGTCGCAGGGCGTCGAGGATGCGTGGCTGGAGGTCTACCGTGACACCACCCGCTGGTGGCCCCTGTATCAACTGGCGGAAAAGCTGGTCGATCTGGACGACGCCCTGCTGACCTGGCGGCACAAGCATGTGGTGACGGTCGAGCGGATCATCGGCCGCCGTCGCGGGACGGGCGGCACCGAGGGCGTGGCCTATCTGACCGAGACCCTGCAACGCCGCTGCTTCCCCGAGCTGTGGTCTCTGCGCACGAAACTGTAACCGCCATTTGTCGAATTTGGCGTCATGTTGCGCCGCAACCTCCGCCGTTTCGGGCCGTTCTAGGCACCTGACATTGCGGAGACCTCCCATGACCGACGCCAACCGCCACGATATCCAGGTCCTGAACGGCCTGATCCAGTCGATGATCGACAGCGCCGAAAGTTATGGCGAGGCCGCCGCCGAAACCACCAATCCCGAATACGGCGAACTGTACGCCCGGCGCGAGGCCGAGCGCCGCGCCCTGGCCGAGGACCTGTCCCAGCATGTCCGCCTGCTGGGCGGCGAGCCCCAGACCTCCGGCTCCATCATCGCCAAGGCCCAGCGCGCCCTGACCGACGTCAAACACGCCCTGATGCGCAATGAGGCGACCGTGGCGGGCGGCCCCGAACAGGCCGAGGACGCCATCAGCGCCCGGTTCGACAAGGCCGTCGCCGACACCTCCATCTCGGCCACCACCCGCGAAACCATCCGCCGCGTGCACGCTGCCATCCGCTCCGGCCATGCTGAGATGAGCGAGCTGAAACACACCCTCGAGAGCCGCCAGACCGCCGAGAGCGGGCTGTTTCCGAGCTGATGGCTATACGCGGGGGATTTGACTGGATCACGAAAGCGGTCTTCGCCCTGGGCGGCCTTCTGCTCATGGGCATTGCGCTGGGCCTTATGATCTATGCGCCAATCACTTTGGTGCGTGCCTTCACCCAGACCGAGGGCCTGGACGTGGAGCTGTTCCGCTCGATCGGCTATCTGATCGTCGCCATCGCCGTCTTCGACGTCGCCAAATACATCTTTGAGGAAGAGGTGCTCAGCGATGACGAGCGGCGCAATGCCGCCGAGACGCGGCGGTCACTAACCAAATTCGGCTCCACCATTGTGATCGCGGTCCTGCTGGAAAGCCTGGTCATGACGTTCGAGATTGCGCGTGAGGAGCCTGCCGAGTTGATCTACCCCGTCTTTCTGATGCTGGCGGGAACTGTTCTTTTCCTTGCCCTCGCGGTCTTCCAGCGCCTCAGCGCCTCGACTGAGCGCATGGTGCAGGAACGCGACCCGGAGGCGGCCGCAACACCGCCCAAGCCTTCGACACGGAAGCGCGCATAAAAAAGGCCCCGGCGTTTCCACCGGGGCCTTCTTCAATCTCGAACCGATGAAGCGGCTTAGGCTTCGGTGTCGGCGGCCTTGTCGGCGGTGCCGGTTTCCGGAACGGCCACGCCCTTGGCGGGACGCACGGTCTGCTTTTCGGCGATCCGGGCCGACTTGCCGCGGCGGTCACGCAGGTAATACAGCTTGGCGCGACGCACGACGCCGCGACGCTTGACCTCGATCGCGTCGATGTTCGGCGACATCAGCGGGAAGACGCGCTCGACGCCCTCGCCGAAGCTGATCTTGCGCACGGTGAAATTCTCGTTGATCCCGCCACCGGCGCGGGCAATGCAGACGCCCTCGAAGGCCTGGATGCGTTCGCGCTCGCCTTCCTTGATCTTGACCATGACGCGCAGCGTGTCGCCGGGCTGGAAGTCGGGAATGGCGCGTTTTTCGGTCAGGCGGGCTTTTTCTTCCGCCGCGATGGTCTGCAAGATGTTCATTCTATTCTCCTCGAGCTTTGTCGCTCTTTACCTGTGATTTGGCGAGGTCATGCCCCGCTTGGGTCTTGTCCAGATGCGCCGCCCAGAGGTCCGGCCGACGCGCCTTCGTGGTCTCTTCCCGTTGTTGCTGACGCCATCGGGCAACCTTCTTGTGGTCGCCCGACAGCAGAACATCGGGGATCGTTTGTCCCTCGAACGTCCGCGGTCGCGTGTACTGCGGATGTTCCAGAAGACCGTCCTCGAAACTCTCTGACGACAGGCTGTCTGCCGCGCCGAGCACTCCGGGGATCAATCGTACGCACGCCTCGATCACCACCATCGCCGCCGCCTCGCCACCGGCCAGGACCGCGTCGCCGACGGCGACCTCCTCGAACCCGCGCGCGTCCAGCACGCGCTGATCCACCCCCTCGAACCGGCCGCACAGGACGGTGATCCCGTCCGCCTTGGCCCATTCCTTCACACGTGCCTGGGTCAGGGGCCGACCCCGGGCACTCATGTACAAAAGCGGCCGCGAAGACCCCGGAATGCTGTCGAGCGCCCGGGCCACCACGTCCGCTTTCAAGACGGCTCCGGGGCCGCCACCCGCAGGGGTGTCGTCCAGGAAGCCGCGCTTATCCTCGGAAAAGTCCCGAATGTCCAGCGTCTGCAAGGCCCACAGCCCCTTCTCGCGCCAGGCGGTGCCGATCAGGCTCACACCCAACGGCCCCGGAAAGGCCTCGGGGAACATGGTCAGGACGGTGGCGGTGAAGGGCGGACGGGTCGTCATGGCGGGGGCACATACACCAAACCTCACCATTCAGCGACCTGTGCGCTCAAGCAGCGAGCGACCGCGTCGCGAGCGTTAGCGCCCTAACAAGACTGCCCCGCCGCCCATCCTGACGACCAGGCCCACTGAAAGTTATAGCCGCCCAGCCAGCCGGTGATGTCCACCGCCTCGCCTATGACGAACAGGCCGGGGACCGGGGTCGCGGCCATCGTCTGCTGGTCCAGCTGGTCCGTCGCGACGCCGCCCAGGGTGACCTCGGCTGTGCGGTAGCCTTCGGAGCCGACGGGCTTGACGGTCCAGGCGTTCACCGCCTCATCCAGCCGGCGCAGGGTCTTGTCGCCGATCTCGGCCAGCTTGCCCTTTACGCCTTCGCGCTCGGCGATGCTTTCGGCCAGGCGGCGCGGCACGATGTGGCCCAGCGCCGTGTGCAGCATCTGCTTGCCGTTCTCTTCCTTGGCCGCCTTCAGCCGGGCATAGACGTCCGCGCCGGGGGCTAGGGCGGCGGTGATCGCTTCGCCCTCGCGCCAGTAGGAGCTGATCTGCAGGATCGACGGGCCGGACAGCCCGCGATGGGTGAACAGGAGGCCTTCTTTGAAGACCGTTTGCCCATTGGGCCTACCGCGCTCCGCGCTGCTTGAGGCCCGGTGTGTTATCTCCGCCTCGACCGACAGGCCGGACAGCGAGGCCAGCTTCTCCAGCAGGCCCGGCTCGAAGGTCAGAGGCACCAAGGCGGGGCGGGTTTCGGTGACCCTCAGGCCGAATTGACGGGCGGTATCATAGGCCCAGCCTGTCGCCCCCATCTTGGGGATCGACTTGCCGCCGGTGGCCAGCACCAGGGAAGCGCAGCGCACGACCGCGCCGTCCGACAGGGCCGCCTCAAAGCCATCGCCGTAACGTGCCACCCGATCCACGCCCGTGCCCATCTTCAACACGGCCCCCGCATTGCGCATGTCGTCCGTCAGCATGCGGACAATCTGTTTGGCGCTGTCGTCGCAGAACAGCTGGCCCAAGGTCTTCTCGTGCCAGGCGATGCCGGCGCGATCGACCCGCTTGATGAAGTCGTGCTGGGTGAACCGCTTCAGGGCGCTGGTGGCGAAACGGGGGTTCTCGCCCAGGAAGTTGGCTGCTGTGGTGCCCAAATTGGTGAAGTTGCAGCGACCGCCGCCCGAGATGCGGATCTTCTCGCCGGGATTGCGGGCGTGATCGACGATCAGGACGGAGCGGCCGCGCCGGGCCGCCTCGACCGCGCACATCATCCCGGCGGCGCCGGCCCCGACGATCAGGACGTCGATGGATCGGGAAGATGAGGCGGCGGGCGTGACCATGACGCCCCATACATCGCCGGAGCCGTCTGGCGAAATGGGCCGGCTTCATCGTTTCGCATACCGCCGATTGACTTGGCCGTGGCGTTTTGAATAGCTGCGCTTGTCGGAAGGGAGAGAGACGATGAAGCGGCTATTGGGGGCGACCGTCGCGGTGGCGGCGATCATGGGCGCGTCGGCGGTGGCGGCGCAGGACTATTCGCTGAGCCCAAACTATGGCGAGGTGCGGCTGAGTTCCGGCTTTTCGCCCGACCCTCACACCGTCTCGGTGACGGCGGGCGGGACGATCGACGCGGCCAAGCTGGGCTCTCCCTGCTCGGGCCGCATTAGCGATGCGCCGGACGTGCAGGTGACCTATTCACCCGGCAGCCTGCCGCTGATCTTCCGCACGGCGTCGGACAGCGACACGACACTGGTCGTTAATGCGCCGGACGGCCAGTGGTACTGCGACGACGACGGCTTTACCGACCTGGGGGCCGAGGTGCGGTTCAACAGTCCGCGCAGCGGCAACTACGACGTCTGGATCGGCACCTTCGGCGGCGGGACGGCGGCGGCGACGCTGTATGTGACCGAGCTGAACGACGCCAGCGACTACGGCGGCGGCAACAGCGGCGGGGGCGGCACGATCAACTCGGGCCTGACCGCCACCTATGGCGAGGTGCGGCTGAACTCCGGCTTCACGCCCGACCCGCACCGGGTCAGCCTGACGGCCGGCGGCAGTATCGAGGCCTCGACCGCGGCCCGGGATTGCAGCGGCATGGTAGCGGCGGCCCCGGACTATCAGATCACCTATTCAGCCGGCAGCCTGCCGCTGGTGATCCGCACAGAGTCCGGATCGGACACCACCCTGCTGGTCAACGGGCCGGGCGGAGAGTGGTATTGCGACGACGACAGCGGCGGCGGCACCAATGCCCAGGTGCGGCTGAACAAGCCGTCGTCGGGCGTCTATGACATCTGGGTCGGCACCTTCGGCAGTGACACGGCCTCGGCCAGCCTGCTGATCACCGAGGTGCCCTGAGGGCCCGGCGACCCGCCGACAGGGTCGCCTTTCCACTACAAGCGGTAAAAAAACCGGACCGGCCCCCGACGCAAAGCGGGGGCCGGTGTCGGCGTGCGGACAATCGGGCCGGACCTAGGGCGGTCGGGCGGCATCGGGGCTAGCGCTGTCAAAGACCGGTCAGGCAGGGCGGGCTCGTGGAGGGCCCGGTGCGCATTATAACCCGGCGAGCCCATGGGGCGGGAAAAAGGGCGCGGCGTGGGGGTGTCGGGCGGCTGTCCGGGCGGTGACGGGGCCAGAAGGGCCAGCTGAGGGGTCGCAAAGGGCGACAGGATCAGGGTCGGGAATCCACCCTTCAGGGATTGGCGGGGGTGCCGATGCCGGTTGTGGAGAAACGGAACAAAGCAGGAACAATTGTCTTGCCAGAGACGCGCGGCGGGTCTTGTGTGAGGGCCTCGCCGCCCCCCCGCCCAGAGCCCTGCCCAGAGCCCCGCCTAGAGAGCTTTCATGACCGTCACCCCCAACCCCGCCCCCGACCTGCTGGCTTCGCTACAGGGCCTGGACCTGACCAGCGCCGACGGCCGCGCCGGCATCCGCACCCTGTTGTCAGAGATCGAGCGCCTGTCGCCCGGCCTGATTCTGCAACAGGCCGCCGGTATCGAACTGCAGCGCGTGGGCATCCGCCGCTCGGCCCGCGAGGCTACGTGACGGGAGTCCTGCGCTTCGCCTTTAGCTTAGATTATTCCACCTTTGCCCCAAGCCGTGCTGTTTGGCTGCTTCTAGCTCCCCCTAATGCGCCTCGTCCCAGTTCGCCGCCGCTCGCGCCTCGACCACCAGCGGCACCGATAGCGCCACGGCCGGTTCCGCCGCCTTTTCCATCGTTCGCTTGATCACGGCGATGGCGCGGTCGGCCTCGGCTTCGGGGGCTTCGAAGACCAGTTCGTCGTGGACCTGGAGCAGCATGCGGGTGCCGAGGCCTGCGTCGGCCAGGGCCCCAGGCATGCGCATCATGGCGCGGCGGATGATGTCGGCGGCGGCACCCTGGATGGGGGCGTTGATGGCGGCGCGTTCGCCGAACTGGCGCTCGGCGGCGGATTTGGACTGGATGGCCGGGATATGGATGCGGCGGCCGAAGATCGTGGAGACCGTACCGGTTTCGCGCACCAGGGCCTTGGTCGCATCCATATAGGTGCGGATGCCGGGGAAGCGTTCGAAATAGGTCTTGATGTAGGCCCCAGCCTCGCCCTGGTCGATGTTCAGCTGATTGGCCAGGCCGAAGGCGGAGATGCCATAGACGATGCCGAAGTTGATGGCCTTGGCGCGCCTGCGGGTCTCGGGGTCCATCTGGTCGACGGGGACGCCGAACATCTCCGAGGCCGTGGCGGTATGGATGTCGATGCCGGCGGCGAAGGCGCGCTTCAGCTCCGGGATGTCGCCGATGTGGGCGAGGAGGCGCAGCTCGATCTGGCTGTAGTCGGCGGAAATCAGGACGTGGCCGGGGGAGGCGATGAAAGCCTGGCGGATCTGGCGGCCGGTCTCGGTACGGATGGGGATGTTCTGAAGGTTGGGGTCGCTGGAGGCCAGGCGGCCGGTGGTGGCGGCGGCCAGTTGGTAGCTGGTGTGGACGCGGTCGGTGGTCTTGTCCGCCGCCTCGATCAGGGCGTCGGTATAGGTGCCTTTCAGCTTGGACAGCTGACGCCAGTCCAGCAGGACGCGGGGCAGGTCGTGGGTGAGGGCCAGGGTTTCGAGGGTGGCGGCGCCGGTCTCCCACTGGCCGGATGCGGTCTTCTTGCCGCCGGACAGGTTCAGCTCTCCGAACAGGATGTCGCCGATCTGTTTGGGGCTGCCGATGTTGAAGGGGCGGCCGGCGATCTGATGGGCCTGGGTCTCCAGCTCGGCCATGCGCAGGCCGAACTCGCTGGACAGCCGTTTCAGGCGGTCGGGGTCGACGCGGATGCCGGCCCGCTCCATGTCGGCCAGGACGGCAGGCATGCCGCGCTCCAGCGTCTCATAGACGGTGACCAGACCTTCCTCGGCCAGGCGGGGCTTGAGGATGTGCCACAGCCGCAGGGTGACGTCCGCATCCTCGGCCGCATAGCGGGTGGCGGGGACCAGATCGACATGGCGGAAGGACTTCTGGCTCTTGCCCGTGCCCGCCACCTGTTTGAACGGAATGGGGTCGTGGCCCAGGTGCAGCCGCGCCAGCTCGTCCATGCCGTGGCCGTGCAGACCGCCCTCCAGCACATAGGAGATCAGCATGGTGTCATCGATGGGGGCCACGCGGATGCCGCGCTGGGCCATGACGGCCAGGTCGTATTTGCCGTTCTGGACGACCTTCAGCACGCCGGGGTCCTCCAGCAGGACCTTGAGCCGGGCCAGGGCCGTGGGCTTGTCGATCTGGGTCGGGACGGGGGAGCAGGCGGCGTCGTTGTCGGTGCCGCCGAAATCGAGGCCGCCGGTGCCGGCCACAGGCTCGGCCTCGTGCGTCAGGGGGATATAGCAGGCGTCATTGGGCCCGATGGCCAGGGAGATGCCGCACAGCCCTGCATGGGTCGCGGACAGGGCCGAGGTCTCGGTGTCGAAGCCGACGAGGCCCGCCTCTGTGGCCCGGGCGATGAAGGTGTCCAGAGCCTCAAGCGTCTGGATGCAGACATAGGCGTCCAGGTCGAAGGTCTGGTCGGCGACGGGGGCCGTGGCTTCCTTCGGCGCATAGCGGGGCGTCATGACCGGGGCGGTCAGGGGCCTGGGCCGGACCACGAAGGCGGTGCCGTCCTTGGCCGGGGCCACGCCGTCGCCGACACGGTTGCGAAGGCTGCGGAACTCCATCTGGTCCAGGAAATCGCCCAGCACCTGGGGGTCGGGGTGGCGCACGACGAAGTCGTCGATGGGCTCGGGCGCGGGCGCATCGCAGGTCAGGCGTACCAGCTCGCGGCTGAGCAGGATCTGGTCCTTGAAGTTGATCAGGGTCTCGCGCCGCTTGGGCTGTTTGATCTCGCCGGCGCGTGCCAGAAGCGTGTCCAGGTCGCCGTATTCGTCCAGCAGCTGGGCCGCCGTCTTGGGGCCGATGCCGGGGGCACCGGGGACGTTGTCGACGCTGTCGCCGATCAGGGCCTGGAGGTCGACCATCTTCTCGGGCAGGACGCCGAACTTCTCCATGACCGCCTCCTCGGCCAGGCGGCGATCCTTCATCGGATCCCACATGACCACCCCGCCGCCGATCAGCTGCATCAGATCCTTGTCGGAAGACACGATCACCGCCTCGCCGCCCGCGTCGCGCGCCTTGCAGGCATAGGTGGCGATCAGGTCGTCGGCCTCATAGCCGGGCAGCTCCAGACAGGCGACGCCGAACGCCGCAGTCGCCTCGCGCACCAGCGGGAACTGGGGGATCAGGTCTTCGGGCGGGGCGCTGCGATTGGCCTTGTACTGATCATACAGGTCGTTGCGGAAGGTCTTTTCCGAATGGTCGAAGATGGCCACCAGATGGGTCGGGCCGTCCGATCCCTTCATGTCCTGCAACAGCTTCCACAGCATGTTGCAATAGCCCTGGACCGCCCCGACGGGCAGGCCGTCCGACTTGCGCGTCAGGGGCGGCAGGGCGTGATAGGCGCGAAAGATATAGGCCGAGGCGTCGATCATCCACAGCCGCAGCGGCGGGCCGTCCTGGGTGAGGGGGCGGTCTGTAGTTTCGGGCGCAGCGTCGATCATGCGGCGAACATAGGCGGGCAGATCGCCGCCGTCATCGCCCGTTTGCCGCTACTTCGCCCGCAGGCCCGTGATCGTGCGGTTGGGGGCGATGTCCTCGGCCGAGGTGATGAGGTGAAGCAATGCGGGGCGGCCGGCCTTGCGAGCGGCGTCCAGGGCGGCGGGGAAGTCCTCGGTGCGCTCGCAGCGGATGCCGAAGGCCCCGAAGGCCTCGGCATATTTGACGAAGTCGGGGTTCTTCAGGTCGGTGGCGATGACGCGGTCGGCTCCGGGATAGTGCCCCTCCTGATGCATGCGGATGGTGCCATAGGTGCCGTTGTCGACGACGATCACGACGGCGTTGATGCCGTACTGGACGGCGGTGGCCAGCTCCTGACCGGTCATCAGATAGTCGCCGTCGCCCGCCACGCAGATGACCTCGCGGTCGGGATGCAGGCTCTTGGCCGCCAGGGCCGCCGGATAGCCATAGCCCATGGCTCCCGACGTCGGCGCCAGCTGGGTCCGGCAGGCGCGGTGGCGATAGAAGCGATGCAGCCAGGCGGCGAAGTTCCCGGCCCCGTTGGTGACGATGGCGGTCGGCGGCAGGGCCTGACCCAGATGCGCCATGCATTCGCTCATGTTCACCGCGCCTGTGACCGACACGGGGCTCGAGAAGGCCTGATAGTGATCGTGGGCCGCCCTGGCCTGGTCATGCCAGGTGCGGCCCGGGTCGATGGTGGACAGGGCGTGGGCGGCCAGGGAATTGTCGGCCGTCGCGCTGAGCAACGGTGTCCAGACGCGGCCCAGTTCCTCGGCCCCGGGATGGATGTGAACCAGCGTCTCTGCCGTGCGGGCCCGGTCGAACAGGGTGTAGCCCTGGGTGGGATTTTCGCCCAGCCGCGCGCCGATGGCGATCAGAAGGTCCGCGTCCTTGGCGCGCTTCATCAGTTCGGGATTGCAGCCCAGGCCCAGATCGCCCGCATAGTTGGGGCGGGCGTTCGACAGGATGTCCTTGCGCCGGAACGACAGGCTGACCGGCAGGCCCAGCCGTTCCGACCAGTCGCCGATGGCGGCGGCGGCCTCTTCCGTCCAGCCGGAGCCGCCCAGGACCAGCAGGGGCCGCTCGGCCCTCGACAGGCGTTCGCGCACGGCCTCGACAAAGGCCGGGTCCAGTGCCGCACGCGCCGGAGCTACGGGCCGGATCGGGGCGGGACCGCCGTCCTCATGCAGGATGTCTTCGGGCAGGGCGATGACCACGGGCCCCATCCGGCCCTGCTGGGCGGTGGCGAAGGCGCGCTCGACCACCTCGACGGTGCGGTCGGGGCTTTCGATCTCGGTCGCCCATTTGGCCAGGCCGCCGAACACCTCGCGGTAATCGACCTCCTGAAAGGCCCCGCGCCCCCGATCGGTCAGGGCGATCTGGCCGACGAACAGGATCATCGGCGTGGAGTCCTGATGGGCCGTGTGCACGCCGATGGAGGCATGGGTCGCGCCCGGTCCGCGCGTGACCATGCAGATGCCGGGCTTGCCGGTCAGCTTGCCATAGGCCTCGGCCATGTTGGCGGCCCCGGCCTCATGACGGCAGGCGATGACTTCGATCTTGTCGCGCACGTCCGCCAGGGCATCCAGCACGGCCAGATAGCTCTCGCCCGGCACGCAGAAGACGCGGGTGACACCATTCATCACCAGGGTTTCGACAAGGCGGCGGGCGGCGGTGTTGGCGGCTTGGGTCATGAGGCGTCGCTTAGCAGATCACCTGCGTCCCTGGCCATGCAACCGAATGGCCACGCTTGGCGTTACGGCGCAGGTTCAACACCAGTGAAGGGGATTTCCCATGAAAAAGATCATCGCTCTGTCCATCGTCGCCGCCGCCCTGGCCGTTTCGGCCTGCAACACCGTGTCGGGCGTGGGCCGTGACGTTTCGGCCGCCGGCCAGGCCGTGTCCTCGGGTGCCGAGCAGGCCAAGAACTAAGGGTCATTCCAGACCTGAATGACGAAGCCCGCCGGGACCCGGCGGGCTTTTTCATGTGCGCGGTCCGTCATCCCGGCGTAGCGTAGCCGTGCCACGCTGGCGTCACACCGCAGATGGAGACGGACAATGGGTATTCTGGACAGTGTTCTGGGCAATCTGGGCAAGGATGCCGGAGGCGGCATCGCCGATCTGCTGAAGGGTCAGGGCGGGGTCGGCGGCCTGGTCGAGAAATTCACCCAGGCCGGGCTGGGCGACACCGTCGGCTCGTGGATCGGTACCGGACCCAACGCCAACGTCTCCGCCGAACAGATCCGGCAGGTTCTGGGCAGCGGCCCGATCGCCGATCTGGCAGCAAAGCTGGGCATCTCTACCGATCAGGCCAGCGAGACGCTGGCAGGGCTGCTGCCGGAGGCGGTGGATCGTCTGACGCCCGGCGGCGACGCGTCCGGGGCCGACGGCCTTCTGGACAGCCTGCCCGGCGGTCTGGGCGACATGATCGGCGGCTTCCTGAAGCGCTAGGAGTCCCCGGCGTATTCGACGCCGGTCAGATACAGCCCCGTCGACGGTGCCACCGGCCCGCAGGCGGCGCGGTCGCGGGCCTCCAGAGCGGCCTTCAGGTCGTCGGGGGTCCAGCGGCCCAGGCCGACCTGGACCAATGATCCCGTCATCGACCGCACCTGTCGATGCAGGAAGCTGCGGGCCTCGAAGATCAGGTGAACCTCGTCACCGACGCGAGTGACGCGGGCGACGTCCAGCGTCTTCTCCGGCGACTTCGACTGGCAGTTCACATCGCGGAAGGTGGTGAAGTCGTGCAGCCCGACCAGGGCCCGGGCCGCCGCTTGCATGGCCTCGACTCCCAAGGGCTGTTTCACATGCCAGACGCGGCCCCGGTCCAGCGCCGGGCGGCCGGGCCGGTTGAGGATGCGATACAGATAGCGCCGCCCCGTCGCGGAAAAGCGGGCATGCCAGTCGTCGTCCACCGTCACGCAGTCCAGAACCGACACGGCCTCCTCGACCATATGGGCGTTCAGGGCATTCATGACGGTGGACGCGGGCCAGGCCTTGTCGAGGTCGAAGCTGATAACCTGACCCGTGGCATGGACACCCGTATCGGTCCGGCCCGCCGCTGCCATTCGCACGGCCTCGCCGCAAAAGGCGGTGATGGCGGTCTCGACGGCGCCCTGCACCGTCGGCTGATCGGCCTGGGCCTGAAAGCCGTTATAGCCCGAGCCGTCGTATTCGAGGGTCAGCCGATAGCGGGGCATGGGGGGTGTGTCCTAGCGCTCGCCGCTTGAGGACAGGACGGTGCCGGATGGGAGCGCCAGCCCTCTGAGCATCTCCTGCGCCGACTGAGCCGCCTTGCCCGCGCGCTGGACGCGGGTCAGGCTTACCGCGCCCTCGCCGCAGGCGACGGTCAGGGCGTCGTCCAGAACCGTGCCGGGCGCGGCGTTTCCGTCGGCGACCTGGGACATCAGGGCCTTGATACGGATCGGCCCGTCGGCACCGGACACCTCGAACCAGGCCCCCGGAAAGGGCGACAGGCCGCGGATGTGGGCATCGACGTCGGCGGCCGGGCGTGTCCAGTCGATACGGGCCTCGGCGGAGGTGATCTTGCGGGCATAGGTCGGCTCGCCGGTCTGCTCCGTGCCGGTGACCCCACCGCGCTCGATGGCCGCCAGCGCCCGGGGCCATAGCCCGGCCCCGATGTGCGACATGCGCTCGGACAGGCTGGCGGCGGTGTCGTCGGCACGGATATCCATGACCTCCGACAGCAGGATGGCCCCCTCGTCCAGACCCTCAGACATGCGCATGATCTGGACGCCGGTCTGGCGGTCGCCGGCCATGATGGCCCGCTGGATCGGGGCGGCCCCGCGCCAGCGCGGCAGCAGGGAGCCATGCAGGTTGAAACAGCCCAGACGCGGAGCCTCCAGCACCTCGGGCTTCAGGATCTGGCCATAGGCCACGACGCAGGCGGCATCCAGGTCCAGGCTCTGGAAGGTGGCGATGGCGTCAGGTGATTTCATGGAGGCGGGCGTGAAGACCGGCAGGCCCATGGCCTCGGCAAAGGCCTGAACCGGCGAGGGCGTCAGCTGTTGCCCGCGTCCCTTGGGCCGGGGCGGCTGGGAATAGACGGCCACGATCTCGTGCCCGGCGGCGATCAGCTCGGCGAGGGAGGGGACAGCGAATTCGGGCGTACCCATGAAGGCGAGGCGCATCAGCTCACGCTCTTGAACAGGTTGTCGACGGGCAACCTGACTATTCCCAGCGGGTGGAAACGCCGCCGCCTTCGTCCCATTCGCCACCCGCATCCAGGGCGTCGTCGAAATCCAGCAGACGATCCAGCACCACGCCGGCGATGACGCCCAGGGCGGCGACGCCGACCAGGGTGGCCAGGCTGCCGATGCCGATCTTCTCGTTGCGCGTCAGGCGACGGCGGCCCATGGGGTCGATGATGCGGTCACGGTGGCGTTTCAGACGGGCCATCAGGCAGCCAACCTTGCGTTCTTCTTGACCTTGGCGACCGCGCGGTCGCGCTTCAGTCGGGACAGGTGGTCGATGAACAGCACGCCGTTCAGATGGTCCATCTCATGCTGGATGCAGACGGCATACAGGCCCTCGCACTCTTCTTCGACCGTCTCGCCCTGATAGTTCAGGTAGCGGATGCGGGCGCGGGCAGGACGTTCGACGGCGTCGAAATAGTCCGGGATCGACAGACAGCCCTCTTCGTAGGGCAGGGTTTCTTCGGACGTCCACAGGATCTCGGGATTCACGAAATAGCGCGGGTTGCGGCGTTCCGCCTCCCATTCGGCGCGGTCCTCGTCGCTCATCTCGGCGGGATCGTCATCGCAGGCGACGCCGTCCTTGTCGCCCAGGTCCATGACGATGACGCGACGGGTGTCACCGATCTGGACGGCGGCCAGACCGATGCCGGGGGCGTCGTACATCGTCTCCAGCATGTCATCCATCAGGGTCCGCACCTCATCGGTGATCGGTCCCTCGACGGGGGTCGAGACTTGCTTCAGCACCGCCAGGTCGGCGGCGTTGTCGATGGTGAGGATGCGACGGATGGCCATGCCCGGCAGGTAGGCCGTGGGGGGCAAAAGGTCAAGATTTCCGACCGTTTCGCTGGGTTATGCGACGACGCCGGGCAAGGGACGAGGGTTGCGGTCCTGATCGATGGCCACATAGGTGAAGACGCCCTCGGTCACCCGGTCCGAGGTCGCATGGGCCTGATTGCGCGGGCGTTTCCAGGCCTCGACATGGACGCGGATCGAGGTGCGGCCTGTCTTGATCACACGGGCATAGATGGAGACCTCGTCGCCCACCGACACCGGCTTGTGAAACACCATGGCGTCCAGGGCCACTGTAGCGCAGCGCCCTTGGGCCAGTTCGAATGCCGGGGTCGCCCCGGCCAGATCCATGTGTGCCAGCAGCCAGCCACCGAAGATGTCGCCCTCGGGATTTGTGTCCGCCGGCATGGCGATGACGCGGCCCACAGGCTGGCCCAGCGGCTGGTCGGAAGGCACGGGTACGGGGGCGTCGGTCACGCGGGTCGTTTCCTGATCGAGAGAATGGCGCACCCGACACGATTCGAACGTGTGACCTTTGCCTTCGGAGGGCAACGCTCTATCCAGCTGAGCTACGGGTGCGCACTTGCGGCGATGCGCGGACGAAGGGCCTTACAGCAGGATGCGGCGGCCCTCAATCCCGAATGCATGACGGTGGGGCTCGCCGTGGGTTGAGCGTCATGGCGGCCACGCCTAGCGTGCAATCCGTACGTCGCCGTTTCTGTCCGGAGAGCGCCATGCGCCGCCTGATCCCTGCCCTTGCCCTCCTGCTGGGAGCCTGCGCCTCGACCCTGCCACCCGCGACACAGCCGGAGCGCCCCGGCGTGCGCATCGGCGGCGAGGGCGGGCCCATGAGCGCCGGCCTGGTCGAACAGGTGACGATGAGCGCCTTGGCGCGGGACTATGTGGGGCTCATCCTCGAGATCGGCGAGCATGAGCCGGGCTATGTCGATGCCTACTATGGACCGGCGGAATGGCAGGCGGAGGCCAAGGCGGACAAGCGCGCCCTGCCCGACCTGCTGGCGTTGGCGAACAGGATGGTCGCGGATCTGGAGGCGGCGCGACCGACCGAGCCGGAGGTGATCCAGCGCAAGGCCTATCTGATCGCCCATACCCGGGCGGCCGCCGCCCGCATCCGCATGCTGTCGGGCGAAAAGCTGGGTTTCGCCGATGAGGCCGAGGCCCTGTTCGGCATCCGGCCGGAACTGCGGCCGCTGGCCAGCTTCGACTCCATACTGGCGCAGATCGACGCCCTGGTGCCGGGACAGGGTGAGCTGACGGATCGCGTCACGGCCTTCAAGGCGCAGTATCAGATCCCCAAAGACAGGCTGCAGGTCGTGATGGACACGGCCATCGCCGAATGCCGCCGCCGGACGGTCCAGCATATCGCCTTGCCGGCCAATGAGCGGTTCACCCTAAGCTTCGTCGGCGACAAGCCGTGGTCGGGCTATAACTACTATCTCGGCGACGCGGCCAGCCGGATCGAGATCAATGCCGATTTCCCGATCTACACGGAGCGGGCGATCGATCTAGGGTGCCATGAGGGTTACCCCGGACACCACGTCTACAACGCCCTGCTGGAGCGGACCTTTGTGCGCGAGAAGGGCTGGGTGGAGATGAGCGTCTATCCCCTGTTCAGCCCCATGTCCTTCGTGGCCGAGGGCAGCGCCAACTATGGGATCGACCTGGCGTTTCCGGGTGACGAGGCGACCGCGTTCGAGCGCGACGTGCTGTTCCCGCTGGCCGGGCTGGATCCCTCGACGGTGGAGGCCAAGGCCGAGCTGATGGCCCTGACGCGGCAGCTGGCACGGGCGGAGTATACGATCGCAGACGACTATCTGGCCGGGCGGGTCGGCCGCGAGGAGACCATCGCGCGGCTGGTGAAATATACGCTGGCGGAGCCCGACAAGGCAGCCCAGCGCCTGCGCTTTATCGACACCTATCGTAGCTACATCATCAACTATGGCCTGGGCCGGGACGTGGTTCAGGCGTGGGTGGAGCAGCAGGGTCCGGATCGCTGGCAGGGCATAGAGACGCTGCTGTCCAGCCAGATCCTGCCCGTGGACCTGATCCCCGAAGCATGAGCGAGCCGCGCATCTTCATCGACGCCGACGCCTGTCCGGTGAAGGACGAGGTGTATCGGGTGGCGGCCCGCTATGGCCTGCATGTCTTCGTCGTCTCCAATGCCTTTGTGAACACGCCGCGTGAAAGCTGGATCGAGCGGGTGTTGGTCGATGCGGGGCCGGACGTGGCGGACGACTGGATCGCGGAGCGGGCGGGGCCCGGCGATATCGTTGTGACCTCAGACATTCCGCTGGCCGATCGCTGCCTGAAGGCGGGGGCACAGGCGTTGAAGTCGAACGGCCAACCGTTCACGTCCGACTCCATCGGCTCGGCGCTGGCCGGGCGCGAGATCGGCGAGCATCTGCGGTCCATGGGCGTGGCGACCAGCGGGCCGCCGCCGTTCGGGCCGAAGGATCGCTCGGCCTTTCTTCAGGCCCTGGATCGCGCGGTGGTCATGGCCAGACGCGTGGCGCGATGACGACCATTCCGGAGAGCGAGCTGGAGTTCCGCTTCTTCCGCTCGGGCGGCCCCGGCGGGCAAAACGTCAACAAGGTCTCGACTGCCGTGCAGATGCGGTTCGACGCCCGGAATTCCCCGTCTCTGACCGAGCCGGTGCGCGCGCGGCTGATGAAGCTGGCAGGCAGTCGTCTGACGCTGGACGGGGTCATCCTGATCAGCGCCGTGCGGTTCCGGACTCAGGAGCGCAACCGGGCCGACGCCATCGCCCGCTTGCAGGCGATGGTGGATCAGGCGTCGGTCGCCCCGACCTATCGCGTGCCGACGCGCCCGACGCGCGCTTCAAAGGAGCGAAGGCTGGACGGCAAGGCCAAGCGATCGACGATCAAAAGCGGGCGTGGTCGTCCGGGCGCGGACGACTGAGCGCCAGTCCGAAGCCGGTGAAGTCTCGCCTTACTGGGCAGACGGAGGCGTCGTCGAAGGCGTGGCCGAGCCCTCGGCTGGCCGGAACAGCAGGGCGGCAACCTTGCCGCTCTCGTTAATACCGACGATCCATTCGGTTTCGGCCTGGGCGAAGTTGACCACGAAAAGGTCCGCGCCACTGCGGCTGCCGACGAAATCCAGCGCCTGGATAGCTCCAAAACCCTGCATGATCGGCACGATCGTCTCTGCCTGAGTGCGCATCTGGCTGGCCAGATCGTCAGTCAGCAGGCTGTAGTCCGGTGTCCCGGCCTGGAGGCTGGCGATAATGGTGCGCAGCGTCTCTTCGGACGCCGCATTGGCCGGTGTCGGCGACATCACCGGGGCAGCGGCCGGAGCAGCGGCCTGCGCCGGTTGAGGGGCGGGGCGCGACGGGGGCGCAGCGGTTGCGGGGCGGTCGAAGGTGTTGGGCATGGTACCGGCGGCGACCTGGGCCGCAGCGACAGACGGCAGGGTCAGGGCTACGGCGAGGGCGGCCGGGGCGGCGATGGTCAGAAAACGCTTCATGGGCATTGGAACTCCAGAACTATGCCGGAACCATATCCTGCTCAGGATGAACGGCGTCCGACCCGATCAGGTTCAATCTGGCTCAAAGGATGTCGGGCCAAAGCGACAGAACAAGGGCGGCAGCCGAAATCGCCAGAGCCAGGGTTACGCCGACGATCAGCCAAGCGGGGGTGTAGGCCTCCCGCACGACGATCGTTTGGGGCGCGGGCGGACTCTGCACCAGGCGTGACGCCGCCTTCAGGGTGTCGCGGATTTCGTTTACGGCGTCCCGCACCTGGGCCTGCGGGCCCAGCTCGCGGCGGATCCAGCGTTCGACCACCGGCTGTGCCGCGGCCCACAGGTCGTGGTCGGGGTTCAAGCGCCGGGCCACGCCCTCGACCGACACCATCGTCTTTTGCAGCAGGATCAGTTCGGGGCGCAGGCGCATGTCGAACAGGTCGGTGATCTCGAACAACTGGCCCAGCAGGCGGCCCATGGACACCTGCGACGCGGCCTTGCCGATGACGGGCTCGCCGACGGCACGCAGGGCCTGGGCAAAGGCCTCGACGGAGTGTTCAGGGGGAACATAGCCGGCCTCGAAATGGACGCGGCTGATGCGGTCGTAGTCTCTGGAGATGAAGCCCCACAGGATTTCGGCCAGGTAGCGGCGCTCGGCCGGGCCCAGTCGTCCCACGATGCCGAAGTCGATGGCGGTCAGCTCGGCCGGCGCGTGGCAGAACAGATTGCCCTCGTGCAGGTCGGCGTGGAACGCCCCGTGGTCCAGCGCCTGGATCAGGAAGGAGCGCACGACATTGTCCGCCAGGGCATTGATGTCCAGACCTGGTTGCTCGACGGCAGTCGGGTCGGTCATGGCCTTGCCGGGTGCCCATTCCATGGTCAGGACGCGCTTGCCGACGCCGTCCCAGACCACGGCGGGCGCATCCATGTGGCCACCCAGTTCGGTGCCGCGATCCTTGGCCAGGACCTCCTTGATCTCGGACGCGGCGGCCGCCTCCAGCCGCATGTCCAGCTCCAGCTGGAGCGCACGGGCGATGATCTCGACGAAGGCTTCGGGCTGCAGGCGGCGCGACAGCGGCACGAACCGGTGGGCCAGACGGGCCGCCAGGCGCATGGCGTCCAGACCCTGGGCGACCTTGCGCTCCACGCCGGGACGCAGGATCTTGACCGCGACCTTGCGCCCGTCGGCCAGCCAGGCGGGGTGGGCCTGGGCCAGGGAGGCGGCGGCGACGGCGGGGCCGAAGTCGGTGAACAGGCTCTCGACCGGCCGACCCAGCGAGCGCTCGACCTCGCGGCGGGCCTGATCCAGCGGAAAGGGCGGCAGATTGTCCTTCAGCCGACCCAGGTCGCGCGCGAACTCCACGCCGAAGATGTCGGCCCGCGTGGCCAGCACCTGTCCCAGTTTGATGGCGACGGGCCCCAGGTGTTCGAAGGTCCGGCCCAGGCGCTGGCCGGGGCGTCCATCGCGGCCCTCGCGCCCGGCGAAGATGTGCAGGAGATGGGCGATCCACCGCACCCAGGGCGGAAGCAGCGGCGTGATCTCGCGCGGCACCAGGGCGTCATGGCGGATCAGAACCGCCAGCCAGCCCAGCAGCCGAAAGGACGACTCGACCGGATGACGCACCGGCTGAGTGGTCGGGGCGGGCGGCGGGGTGGCGGCGTCGATGCGGCGGGTCAGATCGCCCACCCGTGATGAATGGCGGCGACCCCGCCCGACAGGTTGGTGACGGTGACCCGGCTGAAGCCCGCCGTCTCGATCATGGTCTTGAAGGTCGGCTGATCAGGGAAGCGGCGGATGCTTTCGACCAGATACTGATAGCTGTCGCGATCCTTGGCGATCCAGCCACCGATGCGCGGAATGGCATTGAAGGACCAGGCGTCATAGGCCTTGCGGACCGCCGAGGCGGTGGGGCGCGAAAACTCCAGGCACAGGAACCGCCCGCCGGGCTTCAGCACCCGCCGCGCCTCGCGCAGGGCCTGATCGATGTCTGCGACGTTACGGATGCCGAAACTGATCGAATAGGCGTCGACCGAGGCATCGGGCAGGGGCAGGGCCATGGCATCGCCGACCGACCAGGACATCTCGGGCTCGCCGCCCTTCTGCACACCCGCCATGATCATTTCGGCATTGTAGTCCAGCACGATGACGCGGGCGTCCTCGCCACCGCGCCGCTGCTGGGCCGCGCGGGCCATCTTGGAATAGCGGCGGGCCATGTCGCCGGTGCCGCCCGCGACGTCCAGGATGACCTCGCCGGGGCGGGGGTTCAGCTTCGCCGCCGCCGCATCCTTCCACAGACGGTGGACGCCGCCGCTCATCAGGTCGTTCATCAGGTCGTAGTTGGAGGCGACGCTGTCGAAGACGCCGCGCACCATCTGCACCTTCTCGGTCGCGTCCACGTCGCGAAAGCCGAAGGAGGAGGTCTTGCGGGCAGTGGCGGTATCGTCGGTCATTCAGGCGGTGTAGCCGCTGGCGAGGGCGGCGTCACCGGTCCGTGTGGTCGCGTATCAAGTCCGCTTGTGGCGACGGGTCCGGCGCGATACGGCTGATCCAAACAGGAGCGCCCATGACCAACCGGATTGACCCTGCGGAAGCCTTGAAAGGCCTGCCCCTTTGGCGCGTGGACGAGGGTGAGCGCGAGGCCATCGCGCGGTCGCTGACCTTCGCCGATTTCAACGCGGCCTTCGGCTTCATGACCCGCGTCGCGCTTCTGGCTGACAAGGTCGATCATCATCCCGAATGGTCCAATGTCTACAACCGGGTGCAGGTGCTTCTGACCACGCATGACGCAGGCGGCGTGACCCATCGCGACATCGACATGGCCGGCTTCATCGACGAAGCCGCCGCCGCCCTGGGAGGCAAATAGATGGATGTTCAACGTAAAGGCCGGGTCGAGGGCAAGGCCGCCCTGATCACCGGGGCCGCCGGGGGTCTGGGCGCGGCCATGGCCTGGATGCTGGCGCGCGAGGGGGCCAAGGTCGCCCTGACCGACGTCAATCTGGACGGGGTCCAGCTGCTGGCTGACGCGATCAATGGCGAGGTGCCAGGTTCGGCCTTCGCCTATGCCCAGGATGTGACCGATGAGGCGGACTGGGTCTCGGTCATCGAGCGCGCGGTCGCCGACATGGGCGGGCTGTCGATCCTGATCAACAATGCCGGGATCGGCGGGGCCTTCGTCTGGTCCGAGCAGGACACGCTGGAGAACTGGCGCAAGGTCCAGTCGGTGAACATCGAGTCCATCATGCTGGGCTGCAAACACGCCATGCCGCATTTGAGGGCGTCGGGCGCGGCCTCGATCGTCAACATCTCGTCCGTGGCCGGGCTGGCGGCGGCACCGGGCATGGGGGCCTATAACGCCACCAAGGCGGCGGTGTGGATGTATTCCAAGACCATCGCCTTGGAAGCCGCCAAGGCCGACTGGAATGTTCGCTGCAACTCGGTGCACCCGGTCTTCATCAAGACCCCAATCCTGGATCCCTTCATCGCCATGGCCGGTGGCGACGAGGGCAAGGCGCACGAGCGGCTGGCGCGGGGCATTCCGCTGAAGCGGATCGGCGAGCCGGACGATGTCGCCTATTGCGTGCTGTATCTGGCGTCGGACGAGAGCAAGTTCGTGACCGGCTCGGAGTTCAAGATCGACGGGGGCATGCTGGCCCAGTGAGGCGGCGGAACGCCGCCTCACTGGTTTAGATCAGCGCGTATAGGCCGGGGGCATGGCCCCTTCGCCGCCGTCGCGGTAGCGGTCGCGCAGCAGGAATTGGCGGCTGGTCGGGGCCTGTTCCTGGCCGTTGACGAAGATGGTCTCGGCCAGGCTGAGCGGTTCCAGCGGGTCGCCGGACCAGACGACGACATCGGCGGCGGCCCCGGCGCGGAGCTCTCCGAACTGGCCGGTCATGCCGAAGATGCGAGCCGGATTGACGGTCAGGGCCGCGATCGCCGCCTCATAGGGCAGGCCGTGGGAGACGGCGTTGCCGGCGTTGTAGCGGGCCTCGCGCGCCCGGTGGATCGAGCCTTCATTGCCCTTGATGGCGATGACCACCCCGGCCGCATTCAGGGCGGCGGCATTCTGCATCCGCGCGGCGCGCGTCTCCAGATTGCCGGGCAGGTTGGAGATGGGGTTCAGCAGAACGGGCACGCCAGCGGACGCGATCTGGTCGGCGACCAGCCACGCTTCTTCGGCCCCGTCCAGGATGACCTTGACGCCTTCTTCGCGGGCGAGGCGCAGGACCTGCTGGATGTCGGCGGCGCGGCGCACCGTGACGATCAGCGGCATCTGGCCGTTGGCGACCGGGATCAGGGCCTCCAGATCGGCGCGGGACAAGGAGAGCTCGCGCAGGCCCGCCCGGTCATAGGCGGCCTTGTTGCGGGCATAGAGGCGGACCTCGGCCAGAGTTTCCTTGAATTGGGTGAACTGGGCCCCGCGTGCGCCGCCGACGATGCCTGCTCCGGCCTCGCCGAACGGGGCGACCATGGCCACGCGCGGCTTGACCAGGATGTCGGTGCCTTCAGCCAGATGGATGATCGCGGCCTGACCGGCGAACAGGCCGGGCGATTGCAGGCCGGCGTGGCCGACGCCCGCGAAGTCGCTGTCGTCGTGGCTGTGGCCGCCGCCACCGCCACCGGCGTGGCTGGGCATTACGATGGCGCGGGTGATGCCGCCCAGACGGGCGACGGGCAGGGTGAAGGACCAGGGGTCCAGACCATAGGAGACGTCGAACGAGGCGCTGATCGAATTGGCGCTGTTCCGCAGATCGTCCGAGCCGCCGACCGACGACACTTCAGAGCCGCCCAGGCCGCTGTCGACCGCGACGAAGCCGGGGGAGACGACCTTGCCGCGCGCATCGATGACGCGGGCGCCGGAGGGTGCGGCTCCGCTGCCGACCGAGACGACCCGGCCGTTCTGGATGACGACGGTGCCGTTCTCGATGATGGACGAACCGGTCAGGACGCGGCCGCCGGTGATGGCGGTGAGTTCCTGGGCCAGGGCGGGAGAGGCGATGGCGACGACAGAAGCCGCAGCGAGGATGAGGGTCCTGAGGCGCATCAGCGGGCTCCCTGCGTGACGTTGGCGGCGGAGAGGCCGAAGCCGGGCTGGCCCAGTTCATAGTCGGAGACCGGCTGATAGGCCGGGTTCATGCGGTCGAAGGCCAGACCGCCGTCGACGAAGACCTGATCGGCGCGGGCGTAGACGCTGAACGGATTGGCGCTCCAGATCACGACGTCGGCGCGTTTGCCCGCCTCCAGCGAACCCGTCTGGTCCGCGATGCCCAGCGAGCGGGCGGCGTTCAGGGTGATCCAGCGGATGGCGCGTTCCTCGGAGATGTCCATGCCGATGCGGCGACCGGCGGCCAGGGAGGCGGCGGCTTCCTGGTTCAGACGCTGGGTCAGTTCGGCGTCGTCGGAGTGGATAACGGCACAGCCGTTCTCGGGCGCGTCGACCAGGGCGGCATTGGCCTCGATCCCGTCCAGGCTTTCCATCTTGAAGCCCCACCAGCCGGTCCACATGTCGGCGCAGATGCCTTCGCGGGCCAGCATGGGTGCGACCTTGTAGGCCTCGATGGCGTGGTGGAAGGCGGTGATGCGGAAGCCGAACTCGCGCGACAGATCGACCATCTGGGCCATTTCATCGGCGCGATAGCAGTGGTTCTGAACCAGGATGGAGCCGTCCAGAACGCCGACCAGGGTCTCGTTCTGAAGGTTGCGGGTCGGGGGCGAGCCCTCGCCGTCCTCGCGCCACTTGTCCCATTTGGCCTTGTAGTCGCGGGCCGCGATGAAGGCGGCGCGATAGCCGGCCATATTGCCCATGCCGGTGGCGGGCGACTGGTTGCGGCTGCCATAGACGCGTGAGGGATTCTCCCCGCAGGCCATCTTCAGCCCATAGGGCGCGCCCGGCATCTTCATGCCCTGCATGGTGACCGAGGGGATGTTGCGCACCGTCACGCCGCGCCCGCCGAACAGATTGGCTGAGCCGGGCAGGATCTGGAGCGTGGTGATACCGCCCGCCCGTGCATGGTTGAAGCCGGGATCCTGGGGCCACAGCGAGTGTTCGGCCCAGACCTGGGCGGTGTTTGGGCTTGTCGCCTCGTTGCCGTCGCTCATGCCCTGCACGCCGGGCGAGGGGTAGACGCCCAGGTGGCTGTGGGTGTCGATGATGCCGGGGGTCACGAACCGGCCGCGCGCATCCACGCTGCGGTGTCCGGCCGGGATGGCAGTGGAGGCGTCACCGACGGCGACCACGCGGCCATCCGTGACGACCACGACGCCGTTCTCGAACCGGCGTCCGGCCCCGTCGAAGACCGTGCCGCCGACGATGGCCATGTTCTCGCGCGGCAGGCCGCGATAGGTCGAGGGGAAGGGATCGCGATTGGACGAGGCGTCCAGCCCGGTGGCCAGCGGGGTCCGCTCGGCGCGGTCCGAAGAGCCGCTGCTTTCAGAGCTGTCGTCACCGGTGGTGGCGCAGGCCGAAAGGCCCAGGCCGACGGCAGCCATTACCGCAAGGCTGACGCCCCGCATGCGATCGATCTTCATTCGGAACGCTCCCCGCGCGCCACCCCCTGGAGGCGCTGAACGGGGCGCATAGAAGACACTGCGGGGGCCGCCGTAAAGCCCCCGCGTCATCATTCCTCGCGCAATCTCGAAATCGTCCGAACGCGCGAGGAAATCCGGTCAGCCCAGAGCCGTCATCAGCTCCGGCACGGCGGTCTTGTAGTCGGCGACCAGGCCATAGTCGGCGACCTGGAAGATCGGGGCGTCGGCGTCCTTGTTGATGGCGACGATCACCTTGGAGTCCTTCATCCCGGCTAGGTGCTGGATGGCGCCCGAGATGCCGATGGCGATGTAGAGGGCGGGCGCGACGACCTTGCCGGTCTGGCCGACCTGATAGTCGTTGGGGGCGTAGCCGGCGTCGACGGCGGCGCGCGAGGCTCCGACAGCGGCACCCAGCTTGTCGGCCAGGGGGTCCATGACGGCGTGGAACTCTTCGGCGGAGCCCAGGGCGCGGCCGCCGGAGACGACGATCTTGGCGGCACCCAGGTCCGGACGGTCGGACTTGACCATTTCCTCGGAGACGAAGCTGGCCTTGGTCACGTCGGAGCCGGAGGCGGTTTCAACGGAGGCGGACCCGCCTTCGGCTGCGGCGGTGAAGGCCGTCGGGCGCACGGTGATGACCTTCTTGGCGTCGGACGACTGGATCGTCTCCAGCGCATTGCCCGCATAGATGGGGCGCACGAAGGTGTCGGCGGAGACGACCTCGACGATGTCGGAGATCGGGGCGACGTCCAGCTTGGCGGCGATGCGCGGCATGAAGTTCTTGCCGTCCGTGGTGGCGGGCGACAGGACGGCGTCATAGCCGCCGGCCAGACCGACGACCGTGGCCTCGACCGCCTCGGCCAGTTGATGACCCAGGCCGGCGCTTTCGGCCAGCAGGACCTTGCGGACGCCCGCGATGGCGGCGGCGCTGTCGGCGGCGGCCTTGGCGCCCTGGCCGACGACCAGGATGTCGACGTCGCCGCCCAGGGCGAGGGCGGCGGTCACGGTCTTGTGGGTGGTGTCACGCACGGCGGTGCCGTCGTGATCGGCGATGACGAGAACGGCCATTTACAGGACCCCCGCAGTCTTGAGCTTGGAAACCAGTTCGGCGGCGTCGGCCACCTTGATGCCGGCGCTGCGCTGGGCCGGGGCGGTGACTTTGACCACCTTCAGGCGCGGCGCGGTATCGACGCCGTAGTCGGCGACCGCCTTCATGGCGATCTCCTTCTTCTTGGCCTTCATGATGTTGGGCAGGCTGGCATAGCGCGGCGTGTTCAGGCGCAGGTCGACCGAGACGACGGCGGGCAGAGGGGCCGCCAGGGTCTGCAGGCCGCCGTCGACTTCACGCGTCACGGTGGCGGTGTTGTCGGCGATGACGATCTTACCGGCGAAAGTGGCCTGGGGCCAGTCCAGCAGGGCGGCCAACATCTGGCCCACCGCATTGTTGTCGCCGTCGATCGACTGTTTGCCCAGCAGGACCAGATCCGGCTTTTCTTCCTCGACCACGGCCTTGAGCAGCTTGGCCACGGCCAGGGGTTCCAGGTCGGCATCGGACTGGATCAGGATGCCGCGATCCGCGCCCATGGCCAGGGCGGTGCGGATGGTTTCCTGGGCCTGCTGCACGCCGATGGAGACGACGACGATCTCGTCGACCGTTCCGGCGGCGTGATGCTCCTTGCCTTCCTTCATGCGCACGGCTTCTTCGACGGCGATTTCGTCGAACGGATTCATGCTCATCTTGACGTTGGCCAGATCGACGCCGGTCTGGTCCGCTTTCACACGGGCCTTGACGTTATAGTCGATCACCCGTTTGACGGGGACGAGTACCTTCATTGCGCTGTCCATATGTTCGCCGGAATATGGGGGCAGGGAATGGAACGGCTGTCACGGCCTGTCAACGTAACGCAGCGTCAAGGGCTCTCAACAGTCCGTGCGCAAGATGAGGAAAGTGCGCATGAACCGCCTTCTGACCATGAAGCGCCTCAGCATCCTGTTCGCGGTCCTGTTTGTCGTGGGGGTGGGCGGGCTGATGGGCTACAAGGCGCTGGTCACCGAGCCCAACGAGCGCTGTCAGGCCCAGGGTCAGTGGTGGGATCCGGAGGGCGGCGAGTGCGTCACCCCCATCTTCCTGCCCGACATCACCGGCCGACCGATCGATCAGAGCCGCGCGGACGCCTCCGCCGAGAAGAACCGGGAACTGGTCGAGATCGAGGACGCGCTTGCGGCCCAACGTCGCGCCGCCGCCGCCGACACGGCCCGGCAGCGCCAGGCGCTGGAGAACTGATCCGCCTCAGCGCGTTGCGCCCGGCTTCCATTTGACGTCTTCGGCCCCGTTGGCATTGGCGCGGCGGGCGGCACAGAAGAGGTGGTCGGACAGGCGGTTCAGATAGCGGATGGCGGCGGGGGTGACGGCTTCTCCGGCCTCGACCAGTCTCACCGCCTCGCGCTCGGCCCGGCGGGCGACGGTGCGGGCCAGATGCAGGTGCGCCGACAGGGGCGCGCCGCCCGGCAGAATGAAGCTGTCCAGGGCTTTGAGGCTTTCGTTCATCCAGTCGATCTCGGCCTCCAGCCGTTCGACCTGGCTGTCGATGATCCGCAGGGCCTCCCATTTCGGAGGTGGATCCAGGGGTGTGGCCAGATCGGCCCCGAGATCGAACAGCTCGTTCTGGATGCGCGCCAGCATGGCGTCGATGCGATCGTTCTGGCCCGAGTGCAGTCGGGCGACGCCGATGACGGCATTCAGTTCGTCGACACAGCCATAGGCCTCGACCCGGGCGTCGCTCTTGGACACCCGCGCGCCCGAGGCCAGACCCGTCTGCCCGTCATCGCCGGTCTTTGTATAGATGCGGTTCAGGACCACCATGGGCTCAGGCCCCGTAGGTGGATTTCCACCACATGCCGGTGACCAGAAGCACGACGGCCAAGGCCTGCAAGGCCACGCGCAGCCGCATCAGCTTGTTGGAGTTGGATCGCGCATAGTCGCCGCCCCGGTACAGCGAATAGATCCCGAACCCGAGGGTGATCGCCACGGCACCGATGGCCGCCAGAATGAGGATGTCGAATACGTTGCCCATGTGCGCAACCTAGGCCGGACCCGGCCGCGACGCCATAGGACAGAGGCGCGCGCCACATGACGAATTGCGACAGGTTCGCAATTACTTCTTGCATTCCCGCCTGACTCGATATTGAGAAGCGCTCTCAAGTATCAACGGGGCTGTTTCGAATGTTTGCTTCTTCTCATCGCGCCACGCGTTCCGTCTGGCTTTGCTCCTCCGCCCTGCTGGTGATGGCAGGCCCGGTTCTGGCGCAGGACCGGATGATTGTGGCGGCCACAGAGCCGACCCAGCTGGAAGAAGTCGTCGTCACGGCCTCTGGCTTTGAACAACGCATCACCCAGGCCCCGGCTTCGATCAGCGTCATTCCCCGGGCCGAGATCGAGGAGACTCGCGCGACCTCGATCGCCGAAATCCTGACCAGCATCGAAGGCGTCGATGTTGGGGCCCCGGTCGGAAAGACGGGCGGCCAGACCATCAACATCCGGGGCATGGGGTCGGACTATACCCTGATCCTGATCGACGGCCGCCGCCAGAATACGGCGGGCAGCGTGACACCCAACGGCTTTGGCGAGACCTCGACCAGCTTCCTGCCGCCCGTCTCGGCCATCGACCGGATCGAGGTGGTGCGCGGGCCGGTGTCGACCTTGTACGGGTCGGACGCTATGGGCGGGGTGGTCAACATCATCACGCGCAAGGTCGGCGATGTCTGGGGTGGAGCGGTTACGGCCAACTACACGCTGCAAGGCGACGATGCCTTCGGCGACCTGTTCGGGGGCGACGTCTATCTGAGCGGACCACTGGTGCCCGATCTGCTGGGCCTGTCGCTGCGCGGCAACTATTCGGCGCGCGAGCAGTCGGCCCTGACATTCGAAAATGTGGGCGGGGTCGAGACGCCCGTCAGCGGCTTTGGACGCAGTTCGACCGAGAACGAGATCTGGTCCCTGGGCGGGCGGCTGAGCCTGACGCCGCATCCTGACCATGACCTTTGGCTGGACGTCGATGTGGCGCGGCAGTGGTACGACAACGCCAATGGCCAGTTGGGTACCAACACCACGGCCGGAGGATACGCCAATGCCCTGGAGTTCAACCGCGATCAGGTTTCGCTGGCCCACGACTGGCGTCTGCCGTTCGGCCAGCTGTCGTCCAACCTGTCCTATGGACGAACCGAGACGATCGGGCGGATCATCCCCAATGGCGTGGCCGGGGCCGGGGGTCCGCGCACGCTGGAGTCGGAGAACACCATCTTCGATACCAAGCTGTACTCTCAGTGGCGCAACCACACCTTCACCGTCGGAGGCCAGTTCTGGGACGCCCAGATGGTCGACGGCGTCGCGCCCGACATCTTCGAGCACCAGCAGTGGGCCCTGTTCGCAGAGGACGAATGGCGGTTCAGCGACACCCTTGCCCTGACCCTGGGGGCACGGCACGACGACCATTCGGTGTTCGGCGCGCACTTCAGCCCGCGCGCCTATCTGGTCTGGAACGCCACACCGGAATGGACGATCAAGGGTGGGGTCAGTCAGGGGTTCAAGACCCCGCGTCTGGAGCAACTGGCCAGCGGCATCAACGGCTTTGGCCAGCAGGGTCGGCTGCCGCTGCTGGGATCGCCTGGCCTGATGCCCGAGACTTCCACTTCGACCGAAGTCGCGGTCTTCTATGACAACGGCGGGGCGTTGAGGGCCAGTGCGACGCTGTTCCACAACCAGTTCGACGACAAGATCGCGACCGGCTCGCCGGTGGCCAACTGCACCTTCGGCCTGACGGCGGCCCAGTATGAAGCGGGCGGATATCCGACCACGGGCTGTGTTGATGTCGGCTTCTGGCCGAACTTCGCCACCTTCGGCCAGAGCGTGAATATCGACGAGGCGGAGACGCAAGGCCTGGAGGTCTCTGCCCGCTGGCGGTTCGCCACCGACTGGAGCCTGCAAGGCAACTATACCTATACCGACAGCGAGCAGAAGTCGGGCTCCGGTGCCGGCCTGCCGCTGACGAATACCCCGCAGCATATGCTGAACGGCAATCTGCGGTGGGCGGCGACGGACCGGCTGGGCCTGTGGCTGCGCGGCGAATACCGGTCAGAGCGGTTCCGGGGCGTCGGTGCGGCGCGGGACGCATGGGGCGACTATGAGGCCTACAGCCTGTTCCATCTGGGCGGATCGTATGACGTGACCGATCGCGTCACGGTCAATGCGGCGATCTACAACCTGTTCGACACCGACTTCGTCAGCCTGCTGCCCTACGGCACACCGGTTACCTACACGCCGGAGTATGCCAATAATCAGGAGCCGCGCCGCCTGTGGATGTCGGTGGCCATGACGTTTTGACGCACGGGTCAATGCGAATGGTGACGCTTCGCTAAGGGCATGGTCATCTTTTTCTGAGAAACGGGGTTCTTCCAAGGAATCCTATGACCGACCGCTCTGTCCGCAATCTGGTTCACCTGCGCTCCTCGGCGTCGACGGCGCGCGTGCTGAATCTGCTGAACGTCTACAAGGAGCACGGCGACACCGAGGAATGGGCTGAAAAGCCCATGTTCCGGACGCCTGCCCTGAACCGGTCGATGATCATCAAGCACCGTTTGCGGCGTGATGAACTGGACGCCTTTCCGATCAAGCGGCAGGTGGCGACCAAGATCGTCATACCGATCGACACCAACGATCTGCGGACCGGCGGACGCTTCCTGTTCGTGGGCCAGCGCCATTTCGAGCGCCTGCTGAAGGAAGCCTTCGGCATGGAGCACGATCATCCGGACATTGCTGTGCTGCGTCTGTTGGACCGTTTGCCCTCGCTGGACCCGTTTTTGTTGCGCGAACAGCTCAAGCGCAACGGGGTCGAACCGGCCCCCTGCTATCTGGCCATCAGCGAATCCGACATGGCGCGGATGATTCATTTCGTGGAGGAGGAAATCCGCCCGCTGGTGACGCTCAGCCTGGGCGGAGAGAACGCCAACTCCGCCTCCTCGCGACGTCTGGCCGGCAAGATCCTGTCCAATGAGCCGGGCGACCGCATGGAGGCCCTGCGTCACACCCTGCGTCTGGAGCCCGAGGACTATCAGGAGGGCATCTTCTGCTGGAAGGGCTTCCTCTATTACAAATGGGTGCTGAACAGCCTGCGCGGCGAGATCGACGGCGTGGCCAAGGCCGTGCGCACGGTCAAGCCGATCGGCAAGGTCGATCGTGCGGCCAAGGAGTATCTGGACCGGGGCCGTGAAGTTCTCAGCGAACGGATTTCCAAGACCTGCGAGGACGTATCCCGCACGCTGAAAATCTACGACGATGCCTATGTTGGCCTTTCGGTCGAGGGCGGGGCCAATGCGTTCCGTGACTTCCTTCTGTCGGCTCCGAACCTGTTCGCGAGGCTGGGCGATCAGCTGGGCGCGGTCCAGCATGTCGTCAGCTTCTGGCGCTTCCGCTTCGGGCCCAATGCCAACCCGGTCAGCGTCGAGGAGTTGATCGACATCTTCATGGACTTCGAGAACGGTCTGGCAGATCGCAATCAGGACCTGGGCCAGTCGATCATGGCCGCCTGATACGGCAAGGGCCGGAAGCATAGCTCCCGGCCCAAATCAATACACCGTCGCGCTCAAGCAGCGAGCGACCGCGTCGCGCGCGGTAGCGCCCCTAGTATCTGTAATGATCCGGCTTGAACGGACCCTCGGTCGGGACCGAGATATAGTCGGCCTGTTCCTTTGACAGGGTCGTCAGCTTGGCCCCCAGCTTGCCCAGGTGCAGCATGGCGACCTTCTCGTCCAGGTGTTTGGGCAGGACATAGACCTGGTTGTCGTACTTGGCCTTGTTGGTCCACAGCTCGATCTGGGCTAGGGTCTGGTTGGTGAAGCTGGCGCTCATCACGAAGGACGGGTGGCCCGTGGCATTGCCCAGGTTCACCAGACGGCCCTTGGACAGCAGGATGATCTTCTTGCCGTCCGGGAATTCGACGTGGTCGACCTGGGGCTTGATCTCGTCCCACTTCATGTTCTTCAGGCCGGCGACCTGAATCTCGCTGTCGAAGTGGCCGATGTTGCAGACGATGGCGTTGTGACGCATCGCCCGCATGTGATCGACGGTGATGACATCCTTGTTGCCCGTGGCGGTCACGAAGATGTCGGCCTTGTCGGCGACGTCGTCGAGGGTCTGGACATCATAGCCTTCCATCGCGGCCTGCAGGGCGCAGATGGGGTCGATCTCTGTCACGATCACGCGGGCACCGCCCTGGCGCAGCGAGGCCGCCGAGCCCTTGCCCACGTCGCCGTAGCCGCAGACCACGGCGACCTTGCCCGACAGCATGACGTCGGTGCCGCGACGGATAGCGTCGACCAGGCTTTCGCGGCAGCCGTACAGATTGTCGAACTTGGACTTGGTGACGCTGTCGTTGACGTTGATGGCGGGGAAGGGCAGGTCGCCCTTCTTGGCCATTTCATACAGGCGATGAACGCCGGTGGTGGTCTCTTCCGACACGCCGCCGATGGCGTCGCGAATGGCCGAGTAGAAGCCGGGCTTCTCTTTCAGATACCGCTTCATGACCGCGAAGAGGGCCTCTTCTTCTTCGTTCTGCGGGTTGTCCAGAACGCTGATGTCCTGCTCGGCCTTGGGACCCAGCACGCACAGCAGGGTGGCGTCGCCGCCGTCATCGAGGATCAGGTTCGGATAGCCACCGTCCGACCATTCGAAGATCTTGTGGGCATAGTCCCAGTATTCTTCCAGCGTTTCGCCCTTGGTGGCGAAGACCGGCGTGCCGTTGGCGGCGATGGCGGCCGCGGCGTGGTCCTGGGTCGAGTAGATATTGCACGACGCCCAGCGCACCTCGGCCCCCAGGGCTTCCAGCGTCTGGATCAGGACGGCGGTCTGGATCGTCATGTGCAGGCTGCCGGCGATGCGGGCACCCTTCAGGATCTGCGACGGACCGAACTCCTCGCGCAGGGCCATCAGCCCGGGCATTTCGGTTTCCGCGATCGCGATCTCCTTGTTGCCGAAGGGGGCCAGGGAGATGTCGCGTACGATGTAGTCGGTCATGGGCGGGGTCCGGTCGATAAGGGTTGCGGCGCATATAGACTGCCCACCCTCTCGCGGCAAGAAACACATAAGGATGTCTTTATGTGTTTGGCGATGGTGTGGCCTGTGTAACAGCTTGGCGGCACGGACAGGCGGCGCTAATCAGCGGCCATGACCCAAGCGACTGCGACCACTATGGCCACGCCCCGCAACGACTGGACGCTGGAGGAGGTCGAGGCGCTGTTCGCCCGGCCCTTCATGGAACTGGTGTTTGAGGCCGCGACGGTTCACCGCGCCTGGTTCGATCCATCTGAGGTGCAGAAGTCGCAGCTGCTGTCGATCAAGACCGGCGGCTGTGCCGAGAACTGCGGCTACTGCTCCCAGTCCGCCAGTTTCCAGACGGGGCTGAAGGCCGAAAAGCTGATGGACACGACCAGCGTCCTGGCCGAGGCGATGGCGGCCAAGGCGGGCGGAGCCTCGCGCTTCTGCATGGGGGCGGCGTGGCGCGAACTGAAGGACCGCGACACGCCCAAGCTGGCGGCGATGATCTCGGGGGTGAAGGCCCTGGGGCTGGAAACCTGCGCCACCCTGGGCATGCTGACGGCGGATCAGGCGCGTCAGCTGAAGGACGCGGGCCTCGACTATTACAATCACAACCTGGACACTGGCCCGGAGTATTACGCCGAGGTCGTCACGACCCGGACCTATGACGACCGGCTGGATACGCTGAAGCATGTGCGCGATGCGGGGATGTCGACCTGTTGCGGCGGCATCGTGGGCATGGGCGAGGCCCGCCGGGATCGGGCGGGCCTGCTGCATGCGCTGGCGACCCTGCCGGTGCATCCCGACAGCCTGCCGGTCAATGCCTTGGTGCCGGTCACGGGCACGCCGCTGGGCGATCGGGTCAGGCGTGAGGGAGAGATCGATCCGATCGAGTTCGTGCGCACCGTCGCAGTGGCGAGGCTGGTCTGTCCCCGCGCCATGGTCCGTCTGTCGGCCGGGCGCGAGACGATGAGCCCGGAGATGCAGGCGCTGTGCTTCCTGGCCGGAGCCAACTCCATCTTCGTCGGCGGCAAGCTGCTGACCACGCCCAATCCGGAGCAGGACGAGGATGCTCAGCTGTTCGCCCTGCTGGACCTGAAGCCGATGGCCCCGCAGATCGCCCCATCACAGACGCAGGCCGCGTAACCGGACCTTAAGCGCGCTGTGCGAGGGTTCGGGCATGGATCGTCGCGCCCTTCTCGGCCTAGCAGCCGTTGCCGTGTCTGCCTCTGTCCCATCCGCCTCGGCGGCTGGAGGCAAGGATACGGCCGCCCCCCAGGCCACCTTCACTCGCCTGCCGACTGTGACGGGCAATGTCACCGGCTCGAACGGGCGTCGCGCCATCATGTCGGTGGAGCTAGGGCTGGACGTACCTGACGCGGCCCTGCGCACCCGTGCTACCCAGTCCGCGCCGCGCCTGCGCGCCGCCTATGCCACGGTGGTCCAGCGTGTCGCCTCCACGACCCTGCCGGGCATGGCCCCGGACGTCGAACGTCTGGTCGCCCAGCTTCAGGCCGCGACCAATGCGACCTTGGGCCGGTCGGGCGCGCGGCTGCTCATCGGCACGGTGATGGTGGTTTAGGGACTAGGGTCTAGGTTTTAGGGGCCAGGTTCCCGGGAGGGTCCGGCCCGTCTTTCTTCCCTAGAACCTAGAACCTAAAACCTAGTCCCTCGTCGGATCGGCCTGGTTGTCGTCGCCATAGGTCAGGGCCAGGAAGACGTCTTCCAGATCGGGATCCTCGGTGGTGATGTCGGCGATGGTCACGCCGGCGGCGCGGACGGCGGCCAGCACGTGTTCGACCGAGGACTGGCCCTTCTTGTAGCTGACCGAGAATGACCCGTTGGGCCGAGCGACGGCCTCGAATCCGTTCAGTTGCGGCAATGCTTCTAACGGACTGTCAGGCGTCACCACCACATTGCGGGTGTCGAGACGTCGCAGAAGCTGCGGCGTCGGTTCGCAGGCCACGACCGAGCCGCGGTTCATGATGGCGATGGTGTCGCACAGCTCCTGGGCCTCCTCCAGATAGTGAGTGGTCAGAAGGATGGTCACGCCCTCGGCATTGATGCGGCGGACGTAGTCCCAGAGCTGGCGGCGCAGCTCAACGTCTACCCCGGCGGTCGGCTCGTCCAGGATCAGGATGGGCGGATTGTGGACCAGGGCCTTGGCCACCATCAGGCGACGCTTCATCCCGCCCGACAGCGCCCGCACATAGGCGTGGGCCTTGTCCGACAGGCCGAGCGCAGCCAGCAGTTCGTCGCTGCGGCGTTCATTGGCGGGCACGCCATAGAAGCCGGCCTGAACCTCCAGCGCCTCGCGCGGGGTGAAGAAGACGTCGGCCACGATCTCCTGCGGCACGACCCCCAAGGCGGCGCGGGCGTCGCGCGGCTGGCTGTCGATGTCGCGGCCCCAGATGGCGGCGGTGCCCCCGGTCTTGTTGACGATCCCGGCCAGGATGTTGATCAGGGTGGACTTGCCCGCGCCGTTGGGGCCCAGCAGGCCGAACATCGACCCGCGCGGAATGACCAGATCGACGCCGTTCAGCGCGGTCTTGGGCGGCGACTTCTTGTTGCCGGCATAGGTCTTCTCCAGCCCGCGCACCTCGATGGCATTGACGGGCAGGGTGTCGGTCTCGGTCATCAAGTCGGCTTTGTTGGAACGGTCGCGGAAGCGCGAGTGTGCATAGGTATGGGCTGTCCTGTCCCGCGCCAAGTCTGGAGCGAAAAGAGTGAGTCTCAGGATGTGTCAATGACGCTTGACAAAGGATGCGCACGTGTCTAGCTTCCTTGTCATTGTGTAGCGCATCCTTGACGGAGACGAATGATGAAGCCTCTTAACCGCACCCGCATCATCGGCTTTGCCGCCATGGGCGTCTGTGTCCTCGGTTATGGCGGCATGGCCGTCGCCCTGATCCTGGGCAAGACCGAGGCCCTCACCACCCCCCAGTCCCTGATCATCGCGGGTATCGCGGCCGTGATCGGCGAGATCGGCCTGTGGGTCGGCGCAGCCTGTCTGGGACTGACGCTGTTCAAGAAGCGCAAGGCCATGCTGGACCGTCTGATGGGCCGAAAGCCTGCCCCCGTGGTCACAACGGGCCCGGATGTTCGCGAGCAGGTTTGACCTTGGCGGCGGGTCCGCATAGGACTCGCCGCGTTCACTCCGAGCCCGTATCCAGCCCTGTCAGGTCGACATGCCGCCGCGCCATCCCGACGTTCTCGTTCCCCCGCCCGAGCAACTGGTCGTGTCGACCAAGCGCGTGGCTTGCGATGGTGGCGGCGGGGCGCTGGGCCACCCACTGGTCTATATGGACATGGGCGAGGACGACTTCGTCGAATGCGGCTACTGCGACCGCCGCTTCGTTCTGAGCGACAAGCCGCACGCCGAGAGCGAATATCTGGATCCTGCGGCACGGCCGCCCGAAGCTCACTGATACGGCGATCCCAAGAGGGTTGCTTTTGAAAACGGTAGTGCGATAGTCGGCACATGACCGCCGCGCCCTCCTCCACCGCTGCCGCCTTTGCCACCATGACAGGACGCGACCTGCTTCAGGCCGTGATCGATGGGCAACTGAAGGGCGCGAGCATCGCCGACAGCCTGACGTTCGAACTGGTCGAGGTCGGAGAGGGCTTCGTGGCCTTCGAGGGCGACACGGGTCCGCATCTGCTCAATCCCGCCGGCATGGTGCATGGTGGCTGGGCCCTGACGCTGATCGACAGCGCGGCGGGCTGCGCGGCCCACTCCACCCTGCCCGCAGGGGTCGGCTATTCGACCCTGGAGACCAAGGTCAACTTCGTGCGCCCCATCGCCATCGATACGGGCCGTGTCCGTTGCGAGGGCCGGGTGATCAATCCGGGCCGCCAGATCATCACCGCAGAGGGAACGGTCAAGGATGCGGCGGGGCGTCTGCTGGCGCACGGAACATCGACATTGATGATCCTTCAGCCGAGAGGCTGAAACGGCTCGTTAATCGACGCGGCGCACCCTGCGGTTTCCAGCCGGGAGAAGACGCGGTGTCGACCATCCAGACCAACAGCTATCGTCGCCCGAGAGATCATTTCGAGCCCGAGGACAATGATCCCCAGGAGCAGCGACGGATTCGCGGCCTGCTGGAGCAGATCGACTATTCCGCCTTCGTCGCCAATCGGGAAGTGGTCAGCCAGATGCTGCCGCCGCTGGATCCTGCCGTATTCCAGCGCCTGGCCGTGCTGACGGCGACGTCGCGGGCGAAATGGGTGGCAGAGGCGTTGCGCCTGTCGGAATCCGGGGCGCCGGCCACGCCGGATCAGGTCGCCCGGCTCACGTCAGCCCGCACCGCCTATGAAGAACTGGGCGAGGCCTATGAGGGCCTGCGCCGCATGGTCGAGCGTGGCTATGTCGCGATCAAGTCGCCACCGGCCTGACGATCGGTCCTGAACCCTAGTCCAGCGGCTGAGGGCGAGTAACCACGGGCGCGTCCGGATCGCTGGTCGGCGGCGCGGCGATCGTCGGGGGCGGCCCCACCGGTTGCGTCGGAGCGATCTCGATCACGACGGGCGGCGGTGACTGAACCGTGGGGGCCGGCGTCGGCGCAGGCGTGCTGGCCGGAGCCGGACGGGGCGCGGCGGGTGTCGTCGTTCGAGGCGACGGTGTGGTTTCGGCACGGTTCGGAGGAGAAGCGACGGGCGCGGTCGTAGGTGTCGAAGCCGTGGTCGTCGCGTCCGACGTCGCCGTGGCGGGAGTGGCATCGGCCACGGGCGCGGCCGCAGGCACGGCCTCGGTCGAAGCGGGCAGGGAGGTCGCCGGTGCGACAGAAGCCGCCGCAGGGGCGACCGGGGCGCGGTTGACCCACCACACGCCAGCAGCGGCGACAGCCAGAACCGCAACGGCTCCCCCGGCGATCAGGGGCATGCGGCTTGTCTTCCGAGCGGTGCGCGCGCGCGTCTGGGTGATCGGAGTGGAGATCGTAGACGTCCCGGCGACTGCCTCGACCGGCCGTGCTGCGTCTGGTCGTGGCTGTTCAGACGGAGGCACCGGGGTCTTCTGCGCAGCCACGGGCGTCGGCGCGGTCGCTGCTGCCGCCGGAGCCTTAGCGGGCGTCGGCAAGGGCCGAACCGTCAGATCGGGCGCGGGCGTGACTGGCGCTGCGTCCGGGGATGTCTCGACGACGGGTGTCCCGGTCTTGACCTGCTGCTGTGTCGGCAGGGCCGGCGACGGCTTGTAGGCTGGCCGGGGGATCATGGAGCCGGAGAAGATGTCCGGGCGCGTTCCCATCAGCTGAGGCGGCTGCTGCTGAGGTACGGCGGCGTGCGGCGTGGCGATCACGGGTGGCTGGCTGCGCGGCGGCTCACTTCGGGGCAGCTCGGGCAGGGGCGGCAGGCGTTCGCCGCGCGGCAAGGGACCGGCGCGGAAGGTCGTCTGTGGCGGACGGCCCCAGATCGCCGGCTTGCGGAACGGCTCTGCGGGGGGCGTGGACTTGGGATTGTTGTCGGAGGGCATTGGAACTCCCGCGCCGGATCGGGCGCGTCTGGCAGACTTTAACGGTCAAGGGTGCGGGCCGATCTGGCCCGTTTCGTGACAAACATGCTGGAGCGAAATCTGAGCCGAGCCGGACGGCGTCCAGCTCGAACGATTTGGCTCTAGTTCTTCAGACGATAGCCGGTCCGGAACATCCAAACCACAATGCCCAGGCAGACAGCAAAGAAGGCCAGGGTGGCCAGGACGCTGATCCCTATGCCGACATCCCCCTGGCCATAGAAGGTCCAGCGGAAGCCGGAGATCAGATAGACCACCGGATTGAACAGGGTGATCGTGCGCCACATCGGTGGCAACATGTCGATCGAATAGAAGGACCCGCCCAGGAAGGTCAGAGGCGTGACCACCAGCATGGGGATCATCTGAAGCTGCTCGAACCCGTCGGCCCATATGCCGATGATGAAGCCGAACAGGCTGAAGGTTGTCGAGATCAGGATCAGGAACAGCAGCATCCAGACCGGGTGCAGGATCTCCAGCGGCACGAACAGGGCCGCCGTGGCCAGGATGATCAGGCCCAGCACCGCCGACTTGGTCGCCGCCGCCCCGACGTAGGCCAGCACGATCTCCAGAGAGGAGACGGGGGCCGACAGGATCTCGTAGATGGTGCCGGTGAATTTCGGGAAGTAGATGCCGAACGACGCGTTGAAGATCGACTGGGTGAACAGGCTCAGCATGATCAGGCCGGGCACGATGAAGGCCCCGTAGGGCACGCCGTCGACCTCGGTCATGCGCGAGCCGATGGCCGAGCCGAAGACCACGAAATACAGGGCGGTGGTGATCACCGGGGTCACGATCGACTGCCAGATGGTGCGCAGCGCCCGCGCCATCTCGAAGCGATAGATGGCCCAGACGCCATGACCGTTGAAACTGATCGCGCTCATGCGGCGGCTCCTGCGGGACGGTCCTGGTGCACCAGGCTGACGAAGATGTCCTCCAGCGAACTCTGGCGGGTGTTCAGGTCCTTGAAGGCGATGCCGTTCTCGGAGAGCGCCCGCATCAGCGACGGCACGCCGGTGCGTTCGGCGTTGGAATCGAAGACATATTCCAGCTCATTGCCCTCGGCCTTCAGCGTCAGGTTCCATTCGGCGAGGGGGGCAGGGACGGCGGTCAGGGGTTCCTGCAGATTGAGCGTCAGCGTCTTCTTGCCCAGCTTTTTCATCAGGGCCGCCTTCTCCTCGACCAGGATCAGCTCCCCCTTCAGGATGACGCCCACGCGGTCGGCCATCTCCTCGGCCTCCTCGATATAGTGGGTGGTCAGGATGATGGTGACGCCGCTCTCGCGCAGCTGGCGGACCAGGTTCCACATGTCGCGGCGCAGTTCGACGTCCACGCCCGCCGTCGGTTCGTCGAGGAACAGGATGTCCGGCTCGTGGCTGAGCGCCTTGGCGATCATGACGCGGCGCTTCATGCCGCCGGACAGCGTCATGATCTTGGCGTCCTTCTTGTCCCACAGGCTGAGGTCGCGCAGGACCTTTTCGACATGGGCGGGGTTGGGGGCCTTGCCGAACAGACGCCGGCTGAAGTTCACCGTGGCCCAGACCGTCTCGAAGGCGTCGGTGGTCAGCTCCTGCGGCACCAGGCCGATCCGCGAGCGGGCGGCGCGGTAGTCCTTCTGGATGTCGTGACCGTCGGCGATGACCGTGCCGGTCGAGGGTGTGACGATGCCGCAGACGATGGAGATCAGGGTCGTCTTGCCCGCCCCGTTGGGGCCCAGCAGGGCAAAGATTTCGCCCTTGCTGATGGTCAGGTCCACGCGTTTCAACGCCTGAAGGCCCGACTTGTAGGTCTTGGTCAGACCGTCGATCTGGATGACCGGATGCATGTGCGCCCTCCCGTGAGCGATGCGCAGATAAGCCTGAGGCCGCGCGACCACAAGCCGACGATCCGGTTGATTTCGACCAAGCGGAGCCTTATCGCCTGCCGCGCATTTGCAGCCTCGTGTCCATTCTGTCCCCATCCAGACCCCGTCGCCTGATCCGGAACCTGCCGTCCACGGACAGTCTGCTGGAAGGGGCGGCGCGCGTCGGCTATGGCGCACGCGGCTTCGTCTATCTGTCCGTGGGCCTGATCGCCCTGATGGCGGCGATGGACTGGATGGCCGATGCAGTGGGCACCAGCGGGGCCGTGGGCTGGCTGGCGCAGCAGCCGTTCGGGCGGGTCTGGCTGGTGCTGCTGGGCGTTGGCCTCTGGGCCTTTGTGCTGTGGCGGGTGCTGCAGTCCGTCTTCGATGCCGACCGGGAGGGTACTTCGCTGAAGGCCTGGGGCATGCGCGGGGGGCAGGCGATCAGTGGTCTGGTCTACGGCTTGCTGGCCGCCGGTGTTTTCGAGCTGCTGGATGAGGTCAAGGCCAATCCCGCTGCCGAGGATATCGCCGAGAACCAGCAGAAGGCAGCGGCCCTGCTGGAAATGCCGTTCGGCCACTGGCTGCTGATCGGCGTGGGACTGACCGTCGGCGGGGTGGCGATCGGAAACATGATCCGGGGCTTCCGGTCGGACTTTTCCAGCGATCTGGCCTGTTCTGCCGACATCTGTCGCCGGGTCGTGCCGGTGGCGCGGGCGGGCTATGTAGCGCGGGGGTTTGCCCTGCTGCCCCTCGCCCTGTTCGTCATCATCGCGGGGTTCCGGGCCAGCGCGGCAGAGGTCTCCAGTTTCGGGGCCGGGCTCGATGCACTGGAACGCCAGCCGGGCGGATCAATCATCCTGTCGCTGACCGCCATCGGCCTGATGGCATTCGGAGCCTTCGCCTTCGTGGAGGCACGGTATCGCCGGATACGGGCACCGAAGGACCTGAACCCGTTGAAATAGAGGGCATGGCGTCGCGGCCTGCGTCCGGACGCAAGGCGCGTCGTATATCGATGGTTATCATCACCTGCCGGAGCCGCATCATGTCTGTCCGAAGCCTCGCTGCCGCCATTGTCGTTGCGCTTAGCCTGGGGGCCTGCGTGACCGCCCCCTCGCCGGATCAGGTGCGCGCGCCCCAGCCGTTGAAGCCGGTCGATCTGGAGCGGTTCTATTCCGGGCGCTGGCTGGAGATCGCCCGCCTGCCCATGCGGATCACCGACGGCTGCGTCGCCGGGGCCACCAACTATGTGATCGTCAATCCGACCCGTGTGGATGTTCGCGACACCTGTCAGTCCGGCACGCCCCAGGGGCAAGAGAAGGCCATTGGCGCACGCGGTGAAATCCTGGATCCCGGCACCAATGCCAAGCTGAGGGCGCGTTATCTGGCCGGGTTCGTGACCTGGGACTACTGGGTTCTGGATCGGTCCGACGACTACAGCTGGTTCATTTCCGCGGACCCGACCTTCGACAAGCTGTGGATCTACACTCGCGAGGTGCCCGACTCCGCAGAGCGTGAGCGGCTTGTCGCCCGCGCCGCGGCTCTCGGATATGATGTCAGCCGTCTCGAGTTCCCTGAGTTCTGACGGAGCCACCATGACACCATCCATTGGCCGACCCCGCCTCCTGGCGGCGGTCGCCTGTCTGACACTTGCCGCCTGCGCCGGACCTGCGGCTCTTGATCCTTTGGTCGGGTTCGGACCCAATCCGACATTGCCGGAGCCGACTTCGTCGCTGGTGCCGCGGGTGAACATCGCCGATGCTGTCGGCTGGCCCGAAGGGCGCATGCCGGTCGCCGCGCCGGGGTTTCGGGTTCAGGCCTTTGCGTCGGGGCTAGACCATCCGCGCTGGCTGTATCGCCTGCCCAATGGCGACATCTTGGTGGCCGAGAGCAATGCGCCGCCCAAGCCGGACGACAAGAAGGGCGGTCTGCGCGGCTGGGTCCAGGGGCTGATCATGGGCCGGGCCGGGGCGACGGTGCCCAGCGCCAATCGCATCAGCATGTTGCGTGACGCCGACGGCGACGGCGTGGCCGAGACAAAGACGGCCTTCCTCGAAAACCTGATGTCGCCCTTCGGCATGGTCCTGGTCGGCGATACTCTCTACGTCGCCAATGCCGATGCGGTGGTGGCCTTTCCCTATCAGCCGGGCCAGACGCGGATCGACGCCGCGCCGCGCACGGTCGTGGCCCTGCCTGCCGGGCGCAACCATCACTGGACCAAGAGCCTGGTCGCCTCGCCTGACGGATCGCGGCTGTATGTCGGGGTCGGCTCCAACTCCAACATCGGCGAGAATGGCCTGGACGAGGAAGAGGGCCGCGCCGCCATCTGGGAGATCGATCCGGCGACCGGGGCAAATCGCATCTTTGCTTCCGGCCTGCGTAATCCCGTCGGCATGGACTGGCAGCCGGATAGCGGCAAGCTGTGGGTCGCGGTCAATGAGCGGGACGAACTGGGCAACGACCTGGTGCCCGACTACATGACATCGGTCACGCCGGGGGGCTTCTATGGCTGGCCGTGGAGCTATTACGGGCAGACGGTCGATACGCGCGTCGAGCCCGCGCGGCCCGACAAGGTAGCGGCGGCGCTGCGCCCCGACTATGCGTTGGGGGCTCACACCGCATCCCTGGGCCTGACGTTCGGCGAGGGCGACAGTTTCCCGGCACAGTATCGCGGCGGTGCCTTCATCGGTCAGCATGGATCGTGGAACCGCAAGCCCCGCAGCGGCTACAAGGTGATCTTCGTGCCCTTCGCCAACGGCAAGCCCAACGGCGGGCCGCAGGATATCCTGACCGGCTTTCTCAACGAGAACGAACAGGCCATGGGGCGGCCTGTCGGTGTTCAGTTCGATGGAACCGGAGCCCTCCTGGTCGCCGACGATGTGGGCAATGTCATCTGGCGGGTGTCGCCGACCTCTTGAGATCGGCAGCAATTGGAAAGGCCCCGACGGAGCGATCCGCCGGGGCCTTCTGCTGTCTGGTGCCTGCGCTTAACCGGCGGGCGGAACCACGATCACCGGGGCCGGCGTGGGAGCCGGGCTGACCGGCGCGGGAGTCACGACGACTGGCGCACGATTCAGCGTCGAGGTCGGCGACGGGGCGGCGCTGGAAGCCGGTGCCGACGGTGTGGCATTGTACGGCTGCGGACCGGTCAGGACGGGCTCTGGCGTCGCTTCAACGCGCGGTGTGGCCGGGGCTGCGGTACGCGGGGCAGAGCGGCGAACCGGGGCGGACTCACGGGCGGGCTCGACCGGACGCGCCACAGGAACCGGGGCCGGAGCGACGTCCACAGGGGCGGGGTTCGCCGCTGCCGTCAGGGGCGAGGTAGCCACGTCAGGCTGCAGCGGCTGGCTGGTCAGAGGCGCAGGGGTCGCCACCTCAGCCTCGGCCATCTGGCTCGCCTCACCGCCGCCCATCATCATGACTGCGCCGATGCCCCCAATGGTCAGGACGCCGATCGGAGCCAGGATCATCCAGGTCCTGAGACCGCCCTTGTTCTTGCGGGCCTGACGGCTGCGGGCGTAGGCGGGGACGTAGGGAGCCTCGCTGTCCAGCGGGCGGTCCAGAATGGTGTCATTGTCGGTGTAGGTTACGGACATGTCGTTCACCTCCATTAGTGAGGTCAGAAAAACCGGTTCGAAAGAACGAAGTTCCTGAAAATCAGCGTTGCCGTGAAGAAACACCGAAGCTGCCGCATTTGAGGTCGATTAAAGATCGAACTGTGTTCTACAGAGTATCATACTATGGGTTTCGTCCCCGCGTGACCGGGCGAACGACTTGCCAGGGTCTGAATACAGCTTGTCTCGATAACGATCGACAGTGCCGCGGGCCGACGGACTCTCAAGCTTTACCCAACGTCACCGCTGCATCGATGCCACGCCCGGTGATCAAGGCGAGCGTGGATACCGATAAACGCGCCGAAGGTTCGCTCGCCGGTTGACCGGGGCGGATGGCTTGTCCATCACCTTGGAACGGCTGAATTTTGATGGAGGCACGGGTAGGCAGATGGGTCTGGTGGCGAACATCAAGCGCGATATCCGGTTCGCCAAGGGGCTGAACCGCCTGTTCAAGCGCATCAAGCCCATCGAACTGGATAGCCCGGTCCTGGTCTGCGACGACTGGGAAGAGGCGGTCGACAAGTTCGGTGACAATGTCGCCATCCAGGACGATCAGCGCAGTCTGACCTATCGCGAGCTGGACGCCATGGCCAACCGCTTTGGCCACTGGGCCCAGAGCCGTCGGCTGAAGCGGGGCGATACCGTCGCCCTGGTCATGCTGAACCGCGCCGAATACATCGCCGCCTGGATGGGCTTCGCCAAGGTCGGGGTCGGTACGGCCCTGATCAACACCAATCTGACCGGCCACGCCCTGGCTCACTGCCTGTCGATCTCCAATGCCTCCCAGGTCGTCACTGATCTGGAATGCTGGCGCAGTGTGGACGATGCGCGCCTGCTGTCGGGGCGAAACCTGATGCTCTGGGTTCTGGGGCTGGGCGATACCGATGAGGCCGACAGCCGCCGGGGTCTGGACAAGCCGGTACGCAGCGGATCGTCCGTGCGGCCCAACCGCTCGCTGCGGTCGGGCCTGACCAATCGCGACACGGCCCTGTATATCTACACCTCCGGCACGACGGGCATGCCCAAGGCGGCCAAGATCACCCACGCCCGGGCCCGCACCTACATGCGCGCCTTTGCCGGAGCGACGGCGGCGACCGACAAGGATGTAACGTTCAACGTCCTGCCGCTTTATCACTCGACAGGTGGCCTGGTCGGCATCGGCCCGGCCCTGCTGAACGGCGGCAAGCTGGTCCTGCGCCGGCGGTTTTCCGCCTCCAGCTTCTGGCCCGATGCCAAGGCGACCGGGGCGACCCTGTTCGTCTATATCGGGGAGCTGTGCCGCTATCTGGTCAACTGCCCAGAGCAGCCGGATGAGCGGTCGCACAAGTTGCGGCTGGCCTTCGGCAACGGCCTGCGCCCCGATGTCTGGGACGATTTCCAGAAGCGGTTCCGCATCCCCGACATTCTGGAGTTCTACGGCTCGACCGAGGGCAACGTTTCGCTGTTCAACTTCGACGGCAAGCCGGGGGCCATCGGCCGCGTGCCCGGCTTCGTGAAGAACAAGATCAACTTCAAGCTGGTGAAGTTCGACATCGATACCGAAGAGCCCCTGCGCGGCAGCGACGGCCTGTGTCAGTTGACCGGGCCAGGCGAGGTGGGCGAGGCCCTGGGCAAGATCAGCGACGACCTGCGTCACAGCTTTTCCGGCTATGCCGACAAGGCCGCGTCGGAAAAGAAAATCCTGCGCGACGTCTTCGTGCGCGGCGATCGCTGGTTCCGTACGGGTGACCTGATGCGTCAGGATTCCGAAGGCTATGTCTATTTCATCGACCGGATCGGCGACACCTATCGCTGGAAAGGCGAGAACGTCTCGACCGCCGAGGTCGAGCAGCGTCTGGCCGATGCGCCGGGCGTCAAGGAGGTCATCGCCTACGGCGTACCGATCCCCGGTCAGGAGGGCAAGGCGGGCATGGTCGCATTGGTGCTGGACGGAAAGTTCGAGGCCGCCGGCTTCGCCCAATGGGTTGAGGCCGAGTTGCCGTCCTATGCGCAGCCCTGTTTCGTGCGGGTGATCAAGGCGGCGGACACCACCGGTACGTTCAAATACCGCAAGATCGACCTGGTTACCGATGGCTTCGATCCGGGCAAGGTCGACGGGGCCCTGTACGTCCGGGGCGGCAAGAGCGGCTATACCAAGCTGACGGCGGCGGCACGTGCAGCGATCCTGAGTGGCGAGACGCGTCTTTGATCGACCACGGTTCGCAACCGCCCCTTAATCATTAACGGCGATCATGCGCGTCTCTCCTGCCAGGACGCGCCCGCCTCATGTTTCAGATCATCGGTATCGTCGTGCTCTTCGGCATGGTGTTCGGCGGCTATACGATCGCCGGCGGCAAGATGGGGGTCATCCTCCATTCCCTGCCCTATGAGATGATGATGATCGGCGGGGCGGCGATCGCGGCCCTTCTGATGTCCAACTCGCCCAGCACCCTGAAGGGCGTGCTCGGCAGCTTCGGCCGCATCTTCGGCGGACCGAAATGGAAGAAGCAGGACTACAAGGACCTGCTTTCCCTGCTGTTCCAGCTGACCAAGACGATGAAGTCCAAGGGCGTGATCGCCCTGGAAAGCCACATCGAGAAGCCGGGCGAAAGCACCATCTTCCAGCAGTACCCCAAGGTGCTGAAGGACCATTTCGCCACCGACTTCATCTGCGACACCCTGCGGATGATGACGATGAACCTGGAGGATCCTCACCAGATCGAGGACGCCATGGAAAAGCAGCTGGAGAAGCATCACCACGAGGCATTGGGACCGGCACATGCCCTGCAACAGATGGCCGATGCCCTGCCGGCTCTGGGGATCGTTGCCGCCGTTCTGGGGGTGATCAAGACGATGGCCGCCATCACCGAACCGCCCGAGGTTCTGGGTGGCATGATCGGCGGCGCCCTGGTCGGCACATTCCTGGGCGTCTTCCTGGCCTACGGTCTGGTCGGGCCACTGGCTGCGCGCCTGCAACAGATCGTCGACGACGACGGCTCCTACTACAAGATCATCCGTTCGGTTCTGGTCGCCCATCTGCACGGCAATGCGGCCCAGATCTCGATCGAGATCGGTCGCGGCGACATTCCGTCGTCGGCCCAGCCGTCGTTCGCCGAGATGGAAGAAGCCCTGTCGGCAGCGCCCGCGGCGGCGTGATCAGCGTTCACGAACGCGTGATAATTTCGCTTGCCTGACGCCTCGCCTTGGCGTTCACTCCGTCTCGCGGGGGCGTCTGATCCCGCATAACCTTCTGAAGGACTACACACATGCGCATCACCGCTCTGGTTGCTGCCTCGGTTGCCGCTCTGGCCCTGGCCGCCTGCACCCCTGCCGCTGAAGACAACGTCGCTGACGCCAACGAAGCCGCCGCCGACGCGACCCAGGCCGCTGCCGACGCCACGGCTCAAGCTGCCGAAGCGACGACCGAAGCCGCTGCCGCCACGTCGGACGCCGCTGCCGCCACCGCCGAAGGCGCGATGGCTCCTGCTCCCGCTGCCGATGGTGCAATGGCTCCTGCCGCCGACGGCGCAATGGCCCCGGCACAATAAGACGAACGTCTCAGCCTTTCGGCTGTGCGAGAGAAGGGTCGCCCGCAAGGGCGGCCCTTTTTTCATGGCTGAAGGGTGAGGGCATCGGGTGCGACCGGCGCCAATGTCTGTTAGGCAAAGCCGTCATCGCCCCCGACCCAAGGCCCCCTCATGCGCTTTCCCCGCGCCGCCCTGACCCTCTCGCTCTTGTCCGTGCTGACGATTGCGGCGTGCAGCAAGCCCGCCGAAGAGGCGGCACCTGAGGCGCACGCCGCCGAGGCGGCGGATGGCGACCATGCCGAGGCTGCGACCGAAGAGGTCGTCACCATGGAGCAGGCGGTCGAGGATGCCCGCGCCGCAGCCGAAGCGCCGGCCGCCGCGACACCCACCGCGACTGCGCCCGCCAATGGAACTCCGGCTGCCGAAGGTCACGATGCGGCGTCGGGCGATCATGCGGCATCGGCTGAAGCCGCGCCTGCCGCCACTGCCGAACACGCGTCGGGCCATTGAGCGACGACCGCTCGCCGCGTCTGCTGTGGGCCGATGACGGCGCGCCGCGCTCGGGCCGATTCGACGATGTCTATTTTTCAAAGGAAGACGGTCTGGCCGAGAGCCGGGCAGTCTTCCTGACCGGCTGCGACCTGCCCAACGCCTGGGCGGGACGGCGGCATTTCACCGTGGCCGAACTGGGATTCGGTACGGGGCTGAACATCGTCGCCCTGCTGGATCTGTGGCGGCAAGAACGACCGGCCGATGGCCATCTGCATGTCTTCTCCATGGAAGGCTTCCCCCTCGGCAGGGATGAGGCCGCGCGCGCTCTATCGGCGTGGCCGGAGATGGAGGCGGTCGCTCAGGCGCTGCTCGACCGCTGGCCTGCCGGCACGCCGGGCTTTCACCGCGTGAGCCTGCCGAAGTTCGGGGCGACGCTGAATCTGGCGGTCGGCGATGTGCAATGGGCCCTGACGGAATGGTCGGGACAGGCCGATGCCTGGTTCCTGGACGGGTTCGCCCCCTCGACAAATCCCGGCATGTGGTCGGACGCGGTGATGGACGCCATCGCCGCCCGGTCGGCACGGGGGGCACGGGTCGCCACCTTCACCGTCGCCGGGGCCGTGCGGCGCGGTTTGAGTGAGCGCGGCTTTCAGGTGGACAAACGCCCGGGCCATGGTCGCAAGCGCGAGCGGCTGGAAGCGCGGCTGCCAGGTACCATGCTGGAGGCCTTACCTCCGACGGTCGTCGTCATCGGAGCAGGCATAGCGGGGGCCTCCCTGGCGCGGGCATTCGCCGCCCTTGGCTATCGCGCGACGGTCGTGGAGGCGGAGCATGCCGGTGCGGGCGGATCCGGCTTTCCGGCCGCCCTGGTCACACCGCGACTGGATGCGGGAGACAGCGAGATCGCGGCCCTGCACGCCCAGGCGCTGGCGCGTGCGGGGGCGCTGTATGCCGCTGTGCCAGAGGCGGTGGTCGCGCATGGTGTGCTGCAACTGGAACAGGCAGCGCGCGATGCCGGTCGGTACCGCAAGATCGCCGATCAGGACCTCTGGCCAGCGGGGACCATGACCGTCGTCGATGCCGCGACCGCCTCGGCTCATCTGGGGGAGGGCGTCGAGACCGGAGGGCTGATGATGGCTTCCGCCCTTGCTGTTCGGCCCGCGCCCGCACTGGAGGCCTGGCTGGCCGAGGCAAATCGGGTGACGGCCAGCGTCGAACGTATCGAGCAGACCGCCAAAGGGTGGCGGCTGTTGTCGGCGGAGGGCGACCTCATTCTGGCGGCGGACGTCGTGGTCGTGGCGGCGGGCTGGGGCACGGCGGCGCTGGCGGATTATCTGCCTCTGTCGCCGGTCCGGGGCCAGGCGGATTGGGTCGATGTCGAAGCGGAGACATTTGTCCCACCGGTCGCCTGGGGCGGCTATCGCGTGCCGACGGGCGAGGGCTTTCTGTTTGGCGCGACCCATGATCGGGGTCGTGTCGATACGGCGGCCTCGGCAGAGGATACGGCCCGCAACCTTGCCACGCTCTCGGCCCGCCTGCCCGAGACAGCCGTTCTGATGCCCGGGACGATGCACAGCCGCGCCGCCATACGTGCCACGACGCCGGACCGCCTGCCGCTCGCGGGCGCGGTCCCCGATAGACCGGGTCTCTACGTTCTGGGCGGTCTTGGGTCGCGCGGCTTCTGCGTCGCGCCGCTGCTGGCCGAGCATGTCGCCGCCCTGGCGACCGGAACGCCGTCACCGCTGCCAAACGACCTGGCCGCTCGCCTCTATCCGGGGCGTGGCAGGGCGTCGGCCCTTGCGGAAACGGCGAAAACGGCGGACCCTTGATCGACAGCGGGGGCTGTCGTGGAGCCAGCCATGCGTAGCGTCACCACCCTCATCGCCCTGATGATCCCATCCGTCCTTGCGGCCTGTGCGCCCATGTCGGGCGATCCGACACAGACGGCGTCCGCAGTCCGACCCGAGCGCCAGTGTTTCAACGTCGGCCAGGTCAACAACTTCCGTCAGGGGCGCGCCACAGAGGTCTATCTGAAGGTGGGCCGCAGCGACGTCTATCGGCTGGATGCGGCGGGTGGCTGCAACGATCTGGATTTCGCCCATCGCCTGGCCATCCTGCCGGATGGCGCAGGGCTGAGCGGCAGCCGTCTGTGCACGGACGACTGGGCACGTCTGGTCGTGCCGGGTTCGACCACGCCGGCCAGCGTCTGTCGCGTGCGGATCAGTGAGCGGCTGACGACCGAAGAGGTCGCGGCCCTGCCGTCATCCTATAAGCCCTAAGCCTTCTGGGCGTAGCCGAGCCGCTGGTTCAGCTTTTCGATCAGGTCGATGGCCGTGTCGGCGATGACGGAGCCGGGCGGATAGACGGCGGCGGCTCCCATGTCGATCAGGGTCTGGACGTCGCCCGGCGGAATAACGCCGCCGACCGTGATCATGATGTCGGGCCGCCCCAGCTTGGCCAGTTCAGCCTTCAGTTCGGGCACCAGCGTCAGGTGGCCGGCGGCTAGGGACGAGGCCCCCACGACATGGACGTTGTTGGCCACGGCGTCGCGCGCGGCCTCGGCCGGAGTCTGGAACAAGGGCCCGGCGACGGCCTCCAGCCCCAGGTCGCCATAGGCGGTGGCGACCACCTTCTGACCCCGGTCGTGCCCGTCCTGGCCCAGTTTGGCGATCAGGATGCGGGGCGGCCCGCCGTCGTTCTCGACGAAGGCGGCGACCATGTCGCGGGCCCTGGATATCCTTGGATTTTCCCCGGCCTCTTTCGCATAGACACCCTGGACAGTCTGGACCCTGGCGACATGGCGTCCGAAGGCGGCTTCCAGCGCGTCGGAGATTTCGCCGACCGTGGCGTGCGCGCGCGCGGCCTGCACAGACAGCTCCATCAGATTGGCCTTGCCTCGAGCTCCTTCGGTCAGGGCATTCAGCGCGGCCTGCGTCTTCGCCTCGTCGCGTTCGGCCCGCAGCTTCTGCAGCTTCTCGATCTGGCGGGCGCGGACCTCGGCATTGTCGACCTTCAACATGGGGATGTCGTCGAGGGTGTCGTTCAGATAGCGGTTCACGCCCACGACCGTCTGCTGCCCCGTGTCGATCCGGGCCTGAGTCTTTGCCGCCGACTCCTCGATCCGCAGCTTGGGGATGCCCGCCTCGATGGCCTTGGCCATGCCGCCCAGTTCACGCACTTCGGCCATGTGGGCCCGTGCCCGCTCGGCCAGTTCGTGGGTAAGCCGCTCGACATAGTAGCTGCCGCCCCAGGGATCGATGACGCGGGTCAGGCCGGTCTCCATCTGCAGCAGGATCTGGGTATTGCGCGCGATCCGGGCCGAGAAGTCCGTCGGCAGGGCCAGGGCCTCGTCTAGGGCATTGGTATGCAGGCTCTGCGTCTGACCGCCTGCCGCCGCCATGGCCTCGACCATGGTGCGCGGCACATTGTTGAACACGTCCTGGGCCGCCAATGACCAGCCTGAGGTCTGGCAGTGGGCGCGCAGGGACAGCGACCGCGGGTCGGTCGCCCCGAACTCGGCCTTGACCGCCTCGGCCCACAGCAGGCGGCCCGCGCGCATCTTGGCCACCTCCATGAAGTAGTTCATGCCGATGGCCCAGAAGAAGCTGAGACGCGGCGCGAACCGGTCCACCGCCATGCCCGCATCGACGCCCGCCCGGATGTATTCCAGCCCGTCGGCCAGGGTGTAGGCCAGCTCGATATCCGCCGAGGCCCCCGCCTCCTGCATGTGATAGCCGGAGATGGAGATGGAGTTGAACTTGGGCGTCTCCTGCGCCGTCCAGGCGAAGATGTCGGCGATGATCCGCATCGAGGGTGCGGGCGGATAGATGTAGGTGTTCCGGACCATGAACTCCTTGAGCACATCGTTCTGGATCGTGCCGGTCAGGTCGGCGTGGGGCACGCCCTGTTCCTCGGCGGCCACGACATAGAGCGCCAGGATCGGCAGAACCGCGCCGTTCATGGTCATGGAGACCGACATCTGATCCAGCGGAATGCCGTCAAACAGAGTGCGCATGTCCAGAATGGAATCGATCGCGACCCCGGCCATGCCGACGTCGCCCGCCACGCGCGGATGGTCCGAATCATAGCCCCGGTGCGTGGCCAGGTCGAAGGCGATGGACAGCCCCTTCTGACCCGCCGCCAGATTGCGGCGATAGAAGGCATTGGACGCCTCGGCGGTGGAGAAGCCCGCATACTGGCGGATCGTCCACGGATTGCCCGCATACATGGTCGGATAAGGGCCCCGCACATAGGGGGCGATGCCGGGCAGACCGTGGATGAAGTCCAACCCTTGCACGGCCCCGGCGTTATAGGCGGTCGCGACGGTCAGCCCCTCGGGCGTACGCCAGGCGTCGCGCTCGGGACCGGTGCCCGTGGCCGATGTGTCGAGAACGACGCGGGAGAAGTCAGGAAAGCTCATTGCGTCTCTCCCGGGTCATTCGTCTCGAAGGCAGCGGCAAAGCGTGTGGGGGTCAGGGGTTCGCAGGTGTCGCCGCCCCCATGGGCCACCATCATCGGCTCATCTTCGACGGGGGCCGGACGCGGCTCTGCATCGACGTATTTGGTTACCCCCACGATCTGCGCCGCGCCATTGGCCAGCGCCTGTTCGCGCAGGGCCCGGGCCCGCGCGACGCGCGGCTGGATCAGTCCGCCCTTCAGCGCGTCGATCAGCCCGCCTTCGGCCTGGATGATCTGGAACTCGGCCCAGGCCGCTTCGGCCAGGTCGCGGGTGCGGGCGTCGAGGTACCAGGAGCCGGAGGCCGGATCATCCACCCGACCCAGATTGGCCTCCTCCATCAGCACCAGTTGTGTGTTGCGCGCCTGACGCCGGGCAAAGGCGTCGGGCCGTCCCGCGGCGCGCGAAAAGGCATCGACCACCACCGCATCGGCCCCGCCGACCGCGCCCGCGAAGCCCGCCGCCGTCAGCCGCAGCAGATTGGGCCAGGGATCGACCCGGCTCAGCATCCGCCGCGACGACCGCGCCTCGATCATGGCCGGGGCGTCGAAGCCGAAGGCCCCCGTCAGCGTCTTCCACAACATGCGCAGGGCCCGCACCTTGGCCAGGCCGTCAAAATATTCGGCATCGACCGACACCCCCAGAACGGTCGCCCTCAGGGCCGCCTCGGCCGTCATGCCCGCGTCGGTCGCCGCCCTGGCCAGGGCCACCGCATTGGCCAGGACGAAGGCCAGTTCCTGGGCGATCGAACCGCCCGCCTCGTGCACGACCCGTCCGCCAGCCATGAACAGGCTGGCGTCCGGATAGGCCCCGGCATGCCGGGCCGCCGTATTGGCCGCCAGCTCCAGATGCGCCGCGATCGGACGCGGCGAGGCCCCCGCCTCGGCAAAGGCGGACAGGGGGTCCAGGTGGAACATCAGTTTCGCGCGCGGCGAGCCCTTGCCCACGACCGCCAGGGCATTGGCCGCATCCGGCCCGTCCAGACCCGCGTCCAGCCCGACCGCCGCCAGCTCCAGCGCCACGCCGTCCAGCGCCCGCGCCAACGGCTCGCTGTCGTTCAGGATCGCGCCTTTCAGAATCACCGAGGCCGCGCCGCCAGTCAGGTCGGCCAGCACCGCCGAATTGACGGCGTCGGGCGCGTCGCCCTCGACCAGGGTCCGCAGATCCCACGCCCGGCCCTCGGCATCCGACGGGCGCGGCGCAACGATCGGCTCGACCGTCGTCGCCTCTGCGTATAGCGGCCGAACCGCCAGATGGTCCGCGTCCAGATGGACCAGACTTTCCAGAGGCCGGTCCTTCAGCGCCTTCTGGGCCAGCTCGCGCCATTGGGCGGGGGAGGGGGTATCGAACAGGTTCGCCATGGCGCTTCATTGCCCCCGGATGCGCGCCCGGTCCAGCCCGGCGGAAGCGAGGGGCTCAGCGTTTCCTGAACCGCGCCGCCTCTGCGGCCATGCCCGCGCCCCAGGGTTCGGGCGTATCGTCATCAGGCTGGAACGGCAGTTCGCCCGCCACGCCGCGCATGGCCAAGGCCAGCGGCAGGGCGAACTGGTCCAGCATGCGCAGGGGCTTGCGCCGGTCGCTGGTCACGTCCCAGCCCTCGGCCTCGAACGCCTCGATACGGTCTTGCCCTTCCAGCCGGTCGATGCCGTCCCAGTCGGCGGGCAGGGCGATGGCCTCGGCCTCCTCTACGCTCAGGCCGAAGGCGGCACGGGCGCAGTCGTCAATGTCGGGAAACTCTGACCGATACGCCTCGTCGGCATAGCGTGGCTTCATCAGCGCCTTGAGCTCGAGGTCGTTGACGCCCGGCAGGTCGATCAATCGGCGCAAGGGAGCGGACATGGTCATTCTGATCCCATGAACCGGTCAGGTCGATATGGAAAGAGAAGGAATGGTGGACGCGACAGGGATTGAACCTGTGACCCCCTCGATGTCAACGAGGTGCTCTCCCGCTGAGCTACGCATCCGCCAAGACGGTTCCGAGGAAACCCCGGAACGGGAAGGAGGCGTCTATACCCCACCCTTCGCGCGGACCGCAAGGGCGAAACGCAGGCTGTTTGGCGCCGAATATCGGTCGCCCTGATGCGGCTTATGCGGCGGCGACCATCTTCTCGACCTCGCCGACCAGATCGCGCAGGTGGACGGGTTTGGACAGGACCTTGGCCTGGGGACTGGCTTGGGCGGCGGTCAGGGCGACGGCCGCGAATCCCGTGATGAACATGATGCGAATGCCGGGCTGTCGGGCGGCGGCGACGCGGGCCACCTCTATGCCGTCGGCCCCGGGCATGACGATGTCGGTCAGCAGCAGGTCCCACGGCCCCTGGTCCAGGGCGTCGATGGCGTCGTCGCCGTTTTCGCAGTCGACCACGGAATGGCCGGCCCGTTCCAGGGCGCGTGTCAGGAAGCCGCGCAGCGAACTGTCGTCCTCGGCCAGAAGAATACGCGCCATATGTGGATTTCGTCCTGTCGTTACAGCGGTGACGCTACGCCCGGAACGGTAAACCGGCCATGAAAATCACCGTTTGCGCGAGTGGTGAAGCTGTGGACGGAGCCTGTTTTCCTCACACCGAAACAGGATATGGCTCGACCATGGATCAGGGTGGCGACGAGCAGGCTGACGGCAAGGGAAGGGGCGCGCCTTATGTTGTTACGTCTGCCTCACGCCCTGGCCGGTTCGTCTTCGCTTCCCCGCATTCCGGCACACTCTACCCCGATGACATGGCGGCGTCGCCGCATCTGGACGAGGGGGGGCTACGCAGTGCCGAAGATGCGCTGATCGATCGGTTGATCGCCTCGGGGCCTTCGCAGGGGGTCGCGGTGATCGCGGCCACGGTGGGGCGGGCCTATCTGGACCTGAACCGTGATCCCGAAGAGCTGGATCCGGTGCTCATCGAGGGGGTGGCGGCCGGAGCGGCGACATTGCGCACTTCAGCCGGATACGGCGTAGTGGCCCGGCTGTCGGGGGACGGGTACCCGCTATATGATCGGACGCTATCGATGTCCGAGGTGGCGGGGCGGATCGATCGAGTCCATCGCCCCTATCATACGGCCCTGTCGGACCTGATGCAGGAGACATGGGCGCGTGAAGGTTTGGCTGTGCTGATCGACTGGCATTCGATGCCGTCGCGGGTGACACGGACAGGGGCTGGTGTGCGGGGCGTCGACGTCGTGCTGGGCGACCGGCATGGGACGGCGTGCGACCCGGCCCTGACGCGGCGGCTGAAGGCTCTGTTTGAGGGTCTGGGCTGGCGGGTGGCTCTGAACCATCCCTATGCAGGCGGCTGGACGACGCAGGTCTGGGGGCGACCGGCTGAGGGTTATCAGGCCATCCAGATTGAGCTGAACCGCGCGCTGTATCTGGACGAGGCGACGCGGCAGCCGGGGCCGGGGTGGTCACGGTGTGAAAAAGGGGTGTCGCGGGTCATCGCCGCCTTGCTGTCCGACGGCTGATCAACCCGAGTAGCAGACAGAAAAAAGGCCGCGCCCGAAGGCGCGGCTTGAAAAGTCTATAGGGAGGAAACGCCCAGGAAGGGCATGACGCCGAAGCGTCGAAAATCAAGCTAGTGTGCGGTGCACAATCCGTCAAGCGGGTATTTCGCACCTGCGGTAACGCTGTGTAACGGGGTGTTTGGCCTTCAGGAGATCGTCGTAACCGGTTTCAGCGGCAAGTTTCGCCTCCAGGGTGCCGCTGGTGCGAACGACCGACCGCTATTTGGGATCCAGCAGCCGTCGGGCGCTCCGCAAGGCCCTCGCCGCAGGTGATCCAGCCTGTCGCCAGACCAGAAGCCCGGTCGTCAGGGCCACACCCAGCGCCAGCCAGATCGGTCCGAACAGCCAGGCGGCCGCCGCCAGCGAGAAATAATAGCCGCGCACTCCCTGGCTGAAGGCCCCCAAGGCCGGATTCATCACGCCCGTCGCTGCCTCGCCCAAAGCCACGCGGTCCGCCTCGGTATGGGCTTCCGGTGCCGCTCCGATCAGGGCCAGGGCGTAGTTCAGCTGCCGGATCGACCAGATGAAATCCAGGAAACCGCGCGCCAGACAGACCAGCACCAGCGCCATCTTGGCTTCCATGAGTTTCAGCGGCACCTGTTCTGCTCCAACCACGGCAAAGCCTTGCAAGGCCGCCTCGCCGCCGAACAGAACGCTGGCGACCGCCGCGATCAGCAGCAGGTTGGTCGAGGCGAAGAAGCTGGCGGTGTTGATGGAGTTGCCCATCAGATGGCTGTCGATCAGCCGGACCTCGCGGTGGGTCATGGCCGTCATCCAGACACGGCGGATCACGGTCATGTCGTCGTTCAGCGAGCCGCTGCTGCGCGCCAGCAGGGTCAGGAACGGTCCGTAGCCCAGCCAGCACACGACAAAGAGCGACAGGGCCAGTCCATCCAGCAGGGTCATCGTCGTGCTCCTTCGGTCTGTCTCTTCCTGCAGTCAGCGGACGGTGGGGGCAAGGGTGCGGGGCCGCAATGCTTGCCTAGAAGCCATCCGGAGCCTATCACGCGCGCCTCCCCGTCTTGCAGTGCACAACAGTTGAGCCCGTCATGAACATCGACGCCATCCCCGTCGGCCCCAATCCCCCCTGGGACCTGAATGTCATTATCGAGATCCCGCAGGGTGGCCTGCCGGTGAAGTACGAGATGGACAAGGATAGCGGTGCCCTGTTCGTGGACCGCTTCCTGCACACGGCCATGTATTATCCGGGCAACTACGGCTTCGTGCCGCATACCCTGGCCGACGACGGCGACCCTTGCGACGTCATGGTGCTGAACCCTGCGCCGGTGGTGCCGGGCTGTGTCATCCGCTGCCGCCCGATCGGCGTGCTGATGATGGAAGACGAGGCCGGTGGCGACGACAAGATCCTGGCCGTGCCGGTCGACAAGCTGAACCCCTATTACACCGACATCGCCAGCTATCGTCAGCTGCCCGCCATCCTGGTCGAGCAGATCGAGCACTTCTTCACCCGCTACAAGGACCTGGAGAAGAACAAGTCGGTGACGGTCAAGGGCTGGGGCGACGCCGGCAAGGCCGCCGAACTGATCGCCGACGGCATGCGGGCCCACGATGCCAAGCAAAAGGCCGAGGGCAAGGCCGCCAACGCCGCCTGATAAGAAAAAGGGGTGAGGCCGCTGCGGCCTCGCCCCTTTTCAATTCTGACTTCCGCGCTCAAGCAGCGAGCCGCCGCGCGGCGAGCGCTAGCGCTCTTCCCTCACTAGAAAGGAAGAATGTTCCGCTGGCGGCTGTAGGCCATGCTGCCGACGTTGGCACCGGCGCGCAGGCCGACGCCCGTGCGGATCGGGGCCAGGACGATGCCGTCCGCGCGCTGATAGTTCACGCCAAGGCCCCCGATCAGATAGGCCGTACCTTCCACGCCGGGGTAACGGCGATAGATCATGTCGGGGTGGTACAGGCCGTAGACCAGGGTGAAGACCCGGCTGGCATTGCCGCCGATGTCCCAGCCGATCGAGATCCCCTGCCAGAAGACTTCCTGCGAAGCGGACAGGTCCTTCATGTGCAGGGCCCCACGTCCGTAGCGCAGGCCTATGGCGGCGGCCCCGGCGGCTTCCTCGCCCGCGATATAGGCTGTCGGACGGTCGCCGTTGTCGGCAAAGATGCGCTCGATCGCGCCGCCGATGGCCTCGGCGGCGATGCCCAGTTCGCGTGAACCGGCGGCGACCAGTTCGTCAGCCGTATAGGCCTGGGCGTTCTGGTCGGAGCGGATCGGATAGTTGGGGTCGGACGGCTGGCCGTTGTTGGTGGTGGCGCAGGCGGACAGGCCGACGGTTCCGGCGGTGGCGGCGAGGCCCGAGAGGATCAACTGGCGGCGATGCATGACTTTTGGCTCCGAAGGCGAGACGGTCCGCCCGACTGGCGCGGGCGCTGACGACACCGTCGCCGCTCTTTGAGTCAGCCTTGCGGCGGCAAGGTTAACGGAACCTTGCCGCGCGCCGGATTAGGCCCGCAGAACTGCGCCTGTCTTGGCCGCCGCCGCGACGATCTTCGCCGACAAGGCCTCGATTTCGGGCTCGGTCAGGGTGGCCTCGCGCGGCTGAATCATGACTTCCAGCCCGACCGAGGCATGGCCTTCGGCCACGCCCTGGCCGCGATACAGGTCGAAGACCCGCACATCAGTGATCAGGGCCTTGTCCGCCCCGGCCACGGCGCGGACCAGTTCTCCGGCTGCCTTGCCGTCCTCGACCACAAAGGCGAAGTCGCGGCTGAGCGGCATCAGGTTGGCCAGTTGGGCCGGACCGCGGGTCTTGGCTTTGGCCCCGCGTGGTTCGGGCACGGAATCCAGCACGATCTCGAACGCCAGCATGGGACCGTCTGCGTCCAGCGCCTTGAGCACGCGGGGGTGCAGGGCTCCGAACTCTGCGATCACGGTCTTGGGGCCCAGTTGCAGGCGTGCGGACCGGCCTGGATGCCACCAGTCGCGGTTCTGGCCCTGAACCAGCTGCAGCGAGGCGACGGGTGCGCCGAGCTGGCTCAGCAGGGCCATCAGATCACCCTTCAGGCCGAACAGAGCCTCTTCGCCGTTTCCGCTCCAGTGACGGGCGGCATGAGGCGCGATCAGGCCGGCGATGACGGTGCGCTGACCGGTCGGCTGATCGTCCAGATAGATGGGGCCAATCTCGAACAGGGCCGCATCGGCATGGCCGCGCGCAGCATTGCGGGCGGCCGCCTGGATCAGGTTGGGCAGGGCCGAGGGCCGCATGCAGTCGAGGTCCGCCGCGATGGGGTTCTCGACCAGCAGGCGGTCGTCACCGCCGCCGAACAGGGTCGCGGTCGACTGTTTGGTGAAGGACCAGGTGACGGCCTCGGCATAGCCCATGGCGGCCAAGGCGCGTCGTGCCAGCCGCACGCGGGCCTGACGCGGGTTCAGCACACCGCGCGACGGTGCGCCCTGATCGGGCAAGGGGGTTGAGGGCAGGGCACCGTAGCCCTCGATCCGCGCGACTTCCTCGATCAGGTCAGCCGCGCCTTCGACATCGCGCCGCCACGAGGGTGGGGTGACGGTCCAGGTCGAGCCACGTGCGATCTCGAAGCCCAAGGCACTCAGGATTTCAGCGATGCGGTCGTCGCTCAGGCTCAGACCCGTCAACCGCTCCACCCGCGCGGGATCGAAGGTGACGGGCGCGGGCAGGGCCGGGGCCTGTCCGGCGACGATGACGTCGGATGGCTCGCCCCCGCACAGGTCCAGGATCAGCCGCGTGGCCAGCTCCAGTCCCGGCACGACGGAGGCCGTGTCCACGCCGCGCGCGAACCGGTATTGGGCGTCGGAGCTGATGCTCAGGGTGCGGCCGGTCTGGGCCGTGGTGATCGGATCGAACCAGGCGCTCTCGAGGAAGACGTCGGTGGTGTCCTCGGAACAGCCGGTGCTCTCGCCGCCCATGACGCCGCCCAGGCCGATGGGGCGCTCGCCCGCTGCATCGGCGATGACGCACATGTCGATGCCAAGCGCATAGGTCTTACCGTCCAGGGCGATCAGATGTTCGGGCTCTCCCGTATCCGACGCGACCTGACCACCACGCACGACGATCTCGGACCCCACCAGCTTGGCCGCGTCATAGACATGCAGGGGCCGGGCGCGGTCGTAGGCGATCAGATTGGTCACATCGACCAGACGGTTGATCGAACGCAGGCCGATGGCGCTGAGGCGATGCTGCAGCCAGGCCGGCGACGGCCCGTTCTTCACGCCCCGGATCAGTCGCCCGGCGAAGACGGGGCACAGGTCAGGCGTCTCGATCCGGACGGTGATGGGGCAGGCAAAGCCGCCGCGCACTGTGGCGATCTCATAGTCGATCAGGGTGCCCATGCCGGTTGCGGCCAGGTCGCGCGCGATGCCGGCGACGCCCAGCCAGTCGGGGCGGTTGGGGGTGACCTCGAAATCAATGACCGGCTCGGCCCCGAAAACAGCGGCGGCGGGCGTGCCGACCTGAAGCTGGCCGGGCAGGTCCAGAATACCGTCGCTATCGCCGGGTTGTTCCAGTTCCGACGCGGAGCACAGCATGCCGTTGGAGACCACGCCCCGCACCGGCTTCTCGACCAGGGTGACGCCCAGCCCCGGGACATAGGCCCCGATGGGCGCATAGATGGTGGTCAGGCCCGCCCGCGCGTTGGGCGCACCGCAGACGATCTCCTTCATTCCGTCGACGGTCTCGACCTGACAGACGCGCAGCCGATCGGCATTGGGATGCTGTTCCGCCGAGACGATCTTCGCCACTGTGAACGGAGCAAGGGTCGCTATGGGATCGTGGACGTCCTCGACCTCCAGACCGGCCATGGTCATGGCTTCGGCCACCGTGGCGGCATCAGCCTCTGTGTTCAGGTGGGACTTCAGCCAGGAGAGGGTGAATTTCATATCTTTGGGGCGGTTCCGGAAACGAGAAGAAGCTGGTCCAGAATTTCGGACGGCCCGGTGAAGCCGACGTTGAGGAACTCGCAGCCGTCGAACAGGGTATCGCGGAAGGGGATGGTGCCCAAGGCTCGCTTGCCTTCTGCCCTGAGCACCAGGTTTCGCATGTCGCCGTCGGGATCGCCGAAGTTGCAGTCGTTGAAACGGACACCCATGGAGACCAGCATGATGGCCGGCCCCTGAAGGCGGCATCCGCGAAATGTGCGACCGACGATAACGCCCAGCCCCGGGCCGTTGTTGTCGACATGCAGGTCGAAGAGGTTCAGATCGACGTCTTCGAAAACCGTCGCGCGAAGGTCTGACGCGATGCGAATCTCACGGGTGATCGGCAGCCGGCTCATGACGACGCGCTCGCCTGACTGCGAATCCCGGATGCCATCTCATCCAGCAGCTGGTCCGAGCCGGTGAAGCCTACCTGCACGAAGCGGCAACGCACGAACCGGCAGTTCGAAACGCCGACCACGCCAGCCATCTTCACATCGCTGACAGGGCGATAAAGCAGTGCTTTCACGTCGGTCGTCGTGCCCATCGCGCAGCTATCGAAAAAGGTGCCGTTCATCACGGCCATGACTGCAGGGCCTTCGATCACACAATCCGTAAACGTCTTGTCCTTGATCGACATTTCACCCGCATTCCAGTGCTGGACTGCCAGCATAGGCAGCCATACCGCTTCCTTTTCAAAAGTAGTGCGGGCCACCAGAGCACGGCCGGCGGCCTCTTCGGCTGACATCGGGGTGGTTTGGTCGGTCATGATGTTCCTAGCTCAGGCCGGAGGCGGGATTGGGTGCGGAGAAGGCTGAGAAACCGTAGTGGGCCAGCCAGCGGGTGTCGGCGTCGAACATGGGGCGCAGGTCGGGAATGCCGTATTTCAGCATCGCCAGGCGATCCACGCCCATGCCGAAGGCAAAGCCTTGATACTCGTCAGGGTCGATGCCGCAGTTTTTCAGCACATTGGGGTGAACCATGCCGCAGCCCAGGATCTCCATCCAGCTGTCGCCGGTGTTCAGCTTCAGCTCCCCGCCCGAACGGTCGCAGCGGATGTCCATCTCGGCCGAGGGCTCGGTGAAGGGGAAGTGGTGCGGCCTGAACCGCGCGTCGACGTGATCAAGCTCGAAGAAGCGCGCGACGAAGGTTTCCAGCGTCCACTTCAGGTGGCCCATATGGATGTTCTTGTCGATCACCAGACCTTCGACCTGATGGAACATCGGCGTGTGGGTGGCGTCCGAGTCCTTACGGAACGTCCGGCCGGGGGCGATGATGCGGATCGGCGGCTGTTGCGACATCATTGTGCGCACCTGAACCGGGCTGGTGTGCGTCCTCAGCACCTTGCGTTCGCCGGTCTCCGGATCGGGCTTCAGGAAGAAGGTGTCATGCATTTCCCGCGCCGGGTGTTTGGGCGGGAAATTCAGGGCCGTGAAGTTGTGGAAATCGTCCTCGATGTCCGGACCTTCGGCGACGGCGAAGCCCATGTCGGCGAACAGGGCGATCATCTCGTCCATCACCTGCATGGTCGGATGGACGCTGCCGGCCCGGCGCGGCCGTGACGGCAGCGTCAGGTCGATGCGCTCCCTCAGAAGCCGGGCGTCCAACTCAGCGGCTTCCAGCTCGGCCTTACGGGCCGCCAGTCCGGCGGCGACACGGTCGCGCAGGCCATTGATCACAGGCCCCTGCTCGCGCCGCTCATCAGGACTCATGGCCCCCATGCCCTTGAGCAGGCCAGAGATGACGCCGGTCTTGCCCAGGGCCGAGATGCGGATGTCTTCGACGGCGGCGACGCTGTCGGCCGCACCAATGGCATTGATCAGGTCGAGTTCAAGTTGGGCGAGATCGGTCATTGTGAGTTTCGTCTAGCCGCTGGGGCTCAAAGCAAAAAGCCCCCCGGCGCGAACCGGGGGGCTTTTCAGCATCCGTTACCGGAAAATCAGGCGGCCTTCAGGGCGTCGCGGACCTTGTCGGCGATGGCCTTGAACGCGCCTTCGTCGGCAGCCATCGCGGCCAGGACCTTGCGGTCCAGCTCGATGCCGGCCTGGCCCAGGCCGTGGATGAACTGGCTGTAGGTGAAGCCTTCGATCCGGGCGGCGGCGTTGATGCGCTGGATCCAGAGGGCGCGGAAGTTGCGCTTCTTGGTGCGGCGGTCGCGATAGGCATATTGCCCGGCGCGGTCCACGGCGGCCTTGGCCGTGCGGATGGTGTTCTTGCGACGGCCCCGGAAGCCCTTGGCCTGTTCCAGAACCTTCTTGTGTTTGGCGTGGGACGTTACGCCCCTTTTGACGCGAGCCATTTTGTTTTTCCTTCGGAGACCCCTATCGCGCGCCGCGCGGCGGCTTGCTGCTTGAGGGGATCAGTTCAAATTCAATGCGGTGAAGTCAGATCGGTATGTGCTCTGCGCCTCAGGCGTAGGGCATGTAGGATTTGATCTTCTTGGCGTCGGCATCGGCCATGACCGAGGTGCCGCGGTTCTGGCGGATGTATTTGCTGTTGTGGCTGATCAAGCGGTGACGCTTGCCTGCTACGCCGGCCTTGACCTTGCCAGTCGCCGTGAATTTGAAGCGCTTCTTGGCGCCCGACTTCGTCTTCAGTTTGGGCATTTCAGTTCTCTTTAATGAGTGGGCTATCGCCTGTCGGCTACTTGAGCCCACAGGAATATCCCTGATTAAGAACCGCCCAGGCATGCCTGTTAGCCCGGCGGTTCGGTACGCGAAGGCGCGGTGTGTATGTGAACCGGGGCCACAAGGCAAGATGGTTCTTGTCGGCACACCCCCTGAACGCAAAACGCCCCGGACCAGCCGGGGCGTCTGAGCGATGCAATCGAGGCCTATTTAGGGGCCAGGATCATGATCATCTGGCGGCCTTCCATGCGCGGGGCATATTCGACCTTGGCGACTTCGTCGAAGTCTTCCTGGACCTTGTTCAGCAGCTTCATGCCCAGTTCGGGGTGAGCCATTTCGCGGCCACGGAAGCGCAGCGTCACCTTGACCTTGTCGCCCTCGTCGAAGAAGCGGTGCATGGCCTTGGCCTTCACCTCATAGTCGTGGGTGTCGATATTGGGCCGCAGCTTGATTTCCTTGAGCTCGACGACCTTCTGGCGCTTGCGGGCCTCGGCCTTCTTCTTCTGCTCCTGGAAACGGAATTTGCCGTAGTCGAGGATCTTCACCACCGGCGGTTCCGAGGTGGAAACGATCTGAACCAGGTCCATGCCCGCCTCTTCGGCGGCTTCCAGCGCGGCGGATGTGGGCATGACGCCCTGTTTCTCGCCGTTCTGATCGATCAGCAGAACGCGCGGCGCGCGGATATCCTGGTTCATGGGGGGGCCGTCCTTGACGGGCGGCTGGTTCATCGGACGGCGAATGGGCGTCGTTTCCTTGCGTGAATGGGGGTCGTGTGACGGCGAAGCGAAGGGCGCGACGGATCGCTCTCTTCACCCTACGGGCTTCTATATGACCGCGAACGCGCCATTTCACAAGGTTCGGCACGTGTATGGCCTAGCGAATGAAGTCGTCGTGCAGGGCCAGAACCGCCTGAAACACACGATCGACGCTGAGGTCCTCGATGGGAGCGAACTGACCGCGCGTCTCGTTGGAGGCGACCGTGCGGGTCTTGGGTCCCCACGGACCGTACAGCCACCATTCAGTCGGCCCGAACAGCCCTAGCGTCGGGCCGCCCAGCGCCGCCGATACATGCATCAGGCCGGAATCGTTGCCGACGAACAGGTCCGCCCGATCAATGGCGGCGGCCGAGGCCAGGATGTCTCCCTTGCCCACGAAGTCGATGCCGCGCGCTCCGGCAGCCTCCAGTGCGGGTGTCGCGGGTGGCCGGTCGCCCGGCCCGCCGACAGGCATGAAGCGCCAGCCATCGAAGCGTGGCTCAGCCTTCAGCCTTTCGACCAGTGCGCCCCAGCGGTCGGCGGGCCAGCTCTTGCCCGGCTGATGCGCGATCGGAGCGAGGGCGATGATGCGACCCGGTCCGGGGCCGGCAGACAGTTGAGGGTCGATGACGGCGGCAGCCTCAACCCGCGCCTGTTCGTCCAGCCAGATCTCGGGGTCCAGCGGCGCCGCCGACCCCATCAGGCGCGACACCATCTCGACCTTGCGCAGGCCCGTCTCCCAGGAGCGGTTGTAGACGATGCGACGCTTGGCCGGGACCAGATAGCTGAGTGCTGATCCACGGATGTCGATCACCAGGTCCCAGCGGGTGCCGACGACCTGTTTCCATAGATCGACCCAGTGTCCGGCCAGCTTCTTCTTGTCCAGGATGATCGTCCGCGTCACGCCCGGGGCCGAGCGAAAGAAGGGGGCGGGCGGGCGACCACAGGCGACGGTGATCTCGGCTCCTGGCATCTGGCGCAGAATCTCGCGGATGACGCCCGACGAAATTACGCAGTCGCCGATGCGGTTGGAGGTGACGAACAGAACCTGTGGCGCGGTAGACATGCGCCTGTGTTCCGTCATCGCGTAACGGGGTCAAGTCCGGCTTTGATCGACACCGAGTGACGAACCGCACAGGAGGCGGCAAAAGACACCATGAGCGACATCCAGACCTTGCATCGCCCCGACGGCGAAACCCTGGCCTTCAAGCGCGTCGATGGCTCGGGCCCGACCGTCCTCTGGATCGGCGGCTTCCGCTCTGACATGGAGGGGACCAAGGCCCTGGCCCTCGATGCGGCGGCGCGCGAGCGGGGCTGGAACTTCGTCCGCTACGACCACTTCGCCCACGGCCAGTCATCCGGCGATTGGCGTCAGGCCACCATAGGCCGCTGGCGCGAGGATGCGATCGCTCTGATTGACAGTCTTGAAGGGCCGGTCATCCCGGTGGGCTCGTCCATGGGCGGCTGGATCGCCTTGCTGGCCGCACTGGCTCGGCCGGCGCGGATCAAGGCTCTGATCCTGATCAATCCGGCTCAGGACTTTACCGAGCGCCTGATGTGGCCCGGCCTTGCCGATCATGAACGTCAAACCATTCTGCGCGATGGCGAGACAACCATAGTCGAGGACGGGCTGGGTGAATACGTCCTGACCCGCACCATGTTCGAGGAGGCGCGTGACTGGCTGTTGCTGGACGGCATCATCCCTGTAGCGGCCCCGATTCATATCCTTCAGGGGCGCGACGATACGACTGTTCCTTGGAGGCATCAGGTAGAGCTGATCGCGCGTCTGTCCGGTGGCGACGTGTCTCTGGACCTCATCACCGGCGGCGATCACCGTCTGTCGTCACAGGTAGATCTGAGGAGGATGGTCGAAACGGTTGCGCGGAACCGCTGATCGGCGTTCACATTCCTTATTCAGACCAAAGGAAACATGACCCATGCGTATCGCCCTGGCTTCCACCGCGCTGGCCCTGTCATTGGCCGCTTGCGCCTCGTCTCCCGGACAGGACCGCTACACCAGTGAGTTCAACCGGCTTTCCGCCGACTGTGAGGCGCGAGGCGGCATTCTCGCACCCATTGGACGGCAGACCGGTCGTCCGGAGACTGACAATGTCTGTGAACTCCGCAACGGCGGCGGGCGGATCCCGAACCGTTAGACGGCTCTAGAGGAGGGCGCTGATCGCAGCCCTTGCCGCATCGCCCAGATCGGGGCGTTTCAGCGCGAGGGCGACATTGGCTCGCAACAGTCCGATCTTGTCGCCGCAGTCGTGGGTGATCCCCTCGTATTCGACCGCCGTGAAAGTCTGGTCCTTCATGAGCCGGGCCATGCCGTCGGTCAGCTGGATTTCGCCGCCTGCACCACGTGGCTGGTTTTCCAGTATGCCGAATATCTCCGGCTGCAGGATGTAGCGCCCGGATATGGAAAGGTTGGACGGTGCTTCGCCTCGTGGCGGCTTTTCGACCATGCCCTTCATGCGGATGTGAGCGCCGTTGCGCCCCTCGGGCCCGTCCAGGGGATCGACGATTCCGTATTTGTGGGTCTCGCTCTCGGGCACGGCCTCGACGCCGATGACATTGCCGCCCACCTGGGCATAGACCTCGGCAAGCTGCTTCAGCGCTCCTGGCTGCGAATCCACGATGACATCGGGCAGCAACACGGCAAAAGGCTCGTCACCGATGATATCGCGGGCGCACCAGACGGCGTGGCCCAAGCCCAGGGGCTGCATCTGGCGGGTGAAGCTCATCTCGCCGGCGGTCGCCAGCTCGGCGATCATGGCCTCCAGAATCTCGGTCTTGCCCTTGGCCAGCAGCTGGGCCTCCAGTTCGATCTGGTGATCGAAATAGTCCTCGATCGCCCCCTTCGATCGCCCCGTAACGAAGACGATGTGCTCGATCCCGGCCTCGCGTGCCTCCTCCACGATGTAACTCAGGATCGGCCTGTCGACGACGTTCAGCAGCTCCTTGGGCGTTGTCTTGGTCCCGGGCAGGACGCGTGTGCCCAGGCCCGCGACGGGCAGGACGGCCTTGCGGAGACGGCGGGAATGGTCGGTCATGGATGTTCCTGAGAAACGGCTCGAAGCAGCCTAACGCATTCGCAGCCAGTTGCGATCACTCAACTGTCACGGACTTGGCCAGGTTGCGCGGCTGGTCCACGTCCGTGCCTTTCTGGACGGCCGTATAATAGGCCAGCAACTGCACCGGCACGGCATAGACCAGCGGGGCGATCAGGGGGTGACAGTCGGGAGCGTCGACGCGGCGAATTCCGGTGCCGTGCAGGTCGGGCGCAGACTTGGGCGCGATCATGATGACCGGACCACCACGTGCCGCAATTTCCTGCAGATTGGAGGCTGTCTTTTCGAACACATCGTCCAGCGGTGCCAAGGCGACGGTGGGGGTCTCCTCGTCGATCAGGGCGATGGGGCCGTGCTTCAACTCGCCCGCGGCATAGCCCTCGGCATGGATATAGCTGATCTCCTTCAGCTTCAGCGCCCCTTCCATGGCCAGGGGGAACATCGCCCCGCGACCCAGAAACAGCACGTCGGTCGCCCGGGCCAGATCATGGGCCACGGCCTTCAGCGCATCCTCCATCAGCATGGCTTCGGCAATCAGGCGTGGGGCCTCGAACAGAGCCTTGACCAGCTCGGTCTCGCGGGTCGCGTCGATGGTGCCGCGCTGGACCCCCGCCGCCACGGCAAGGGCCAGCAGGGCCGCGACCTGGGCGGTGAAGGCCTTGGTGGAGGCGACGCCAATCTCGGGGCCCGCATGCGTGGGCCACAGATGATCGGCTTCGCGGGCCATCGATGACGAGTGCACATTGACCAGGGCGGCGGTCTTCAGTCCCTTGGCTTTGCACCAGGACAGGCTGGCCAGGGTGTCGGCGGTTTCGCCCGACTGGCTGACGGCGACGGCCAGGGTGCCCTTGGACAGGGCCGGGCTGCGATACCGGAACTCCGACGCGATCTCGACGTCGCAGGGCAGGCCGGCCAGCTTCTCGAACGCATAACGACCGATCTGACCCGCATAGAAGGCGGTGCCGCAGGCCACGATCTGGATGCGGTCTACAGCGGCGAAATCGGTGTCGCCGGACTTGGCCTTGGCGTTCACGAAGTCGAGGTAGTGGCTCAGCGTGTGCTGGACGCTGTCGGGCTGTTCATGGATTTCCTTCTCCATGAAGTGCCGATACTCGCCCTTCTCGACCAGGGCCGAGGAGGCGGAAACCGTGACGATCGGGCGCTCGGCAGGCTGGCCCGACACGTCGAACATGCGCGCGCCGTCGCGGTTCAGGGCGACGAAATCGCCTTCGTCCAGATAGCTGATCTTCTGGGTAAACGGCCCCACCGCCAGGGCGTCGGAACCCAGATACATCTCGCCTTCGCCCCAGCCGACGACCAGCGGGCTGCCGCGTCGCGCGCCAAGTATAAGCCCGTCCTCGCCCTCGATCAGCACGGCCAGGGCATAGGCTCCGGTCAGGCGGTCCAGCACGGACTTGAAGGCCACCAGCGGATCATTGCCCTTGGTCAGTTCTCGATCCAGAAGATGGGCGACCACCTCGGTGTCGGTCTGGCTTTCGAAGACGTGACCTTCTGAGGCCAGATCGGCCTTCAGTTCGGCGAAGTTCTCGATGATGCCGTTGTGAACCAGTACGACCCGCCCCGCCTTGTGCGGATGGGCGTTGGCGGTGGTCGGCGCGCCGTGGGTGGCCCAGCGGGTATGACCGATCCCGACGGTGGCCTCCAGCGGCTCGGCGGCCAGCACCGCTTCCAGCTCGCGAATCTTGCCCTTGGCGCGGCGGCGCTCGATGCGACCCTCCACGAGGGCCGCAACCCCGGCGGAGTCATAGCCCCGGTATTCCAGCCGCTTCAGGCTGTCGATCAGACGGGGAACCGCCGGGCCGGTCCCGGTCACGCCGATGATGCCGCACATGAGAAATCGTCCTTGAGGAAACGGATGGGGCCCGCTTTGCGTGCGGGCGCGTGAGGGTCTAATCCGACCCTGAACTGTCACAACTCGCTTAGGCGACAGGGACGGGGTTCGCATCTAAAAAGCGGTTTCGCAAGATTTCTGCGACGCCGATCAGGGAAGACCAAGCTTGGCCGACAGACGATATTTCGGGACCGACGGCATTCGTGGCCGCGCCAACACCCACCCCATGACGCCCGAGGTGGCGCTGCGCGTCGGCCTGGCGGCGGGGCGGATGTTCATGTCGTCCGACGACCGTCGCCACCTGGTGGTGATCGGCAAGGACACGCGCCTGTCGGGATATATGATCGAGCCGGCGCTGGTGGCGGGCTTTTCCTCGGCCGGCATGGACGTGCTGACGTTCGGGCCGCTGCCGACGCCTGGCGTGGCCATGATGACCCGGTCCATGCGCGCCGATATCGGGGTGATGATCTCGGCCTCGCACAACGCCTATCTGGACAATGGCATCAAGCTGTTCGGACCGGACGGCTACAAGCTGTCGGATGAGGTCGAGCTGAAGATCGAATCCATGATGGACGAGGCGCTGGATTCGGGTCTCGCCCCGCCGGACAAGCTGGGGCGCGTCAAGCGCATCGACGACGCCCAGGCCCGCTACGTCGAGATCGCCAAGGCCAGCTTCCCCAAGGGTCTGAGCCTGCAAGGCCTGCGCATCGCCGTCGATTGCGCCAACGGGGCCGGCTACAAGGTCGCGCCGACCACGCTTTACGAACTGGGGGCCGAGGTCTTCTGCGTCGGGGTCGAGCCCAATGGCCTGAACATCAACGAAAACTGCGGCTCGACCCACCCACAGACGCTGGCCAAGGCCGTGCTGGAGCACAAGGCCCACATCGGCATCGCCCTGGACGGCGACGCCGACCGACTGATCATCTGCGACGAGAAGGGCCAGGTCGTGGACGGCGACCAGATCATGGCCATGGTCGCCATCGACTGGGCCCGGCGCGGCCTGCTGACCGGCGGCGGGCTGGTCGCCACCGTCATGTCCAACCTGGGGCTGGAGCGGGCCCTGGCCGCCGAGGGCCTGACCCTGGAGCGCACGGGCGTCGGCGACCGCTACGTCATGGAGCGGATGCGTCAGGGCGGTTTCAACATCGGCGGCGAACAGTCCGGCCACATCATCCTGCACGACCACGCCACGACCGGTGACGGCCTGATGAGCGCGCTTCAGGTCCTGGCCGTCCTGATCGAATCCGGCCGTCCCATGAGCGAACTGGCCCGCCAGTTCGACCCTGTGCCGCAACTGCTGGAAAACGTCCGCTTCACCGGCGGAAAGCCTCTTGAAGACGCCGCCGTCAAGGCCGCCATCGCCGACGCCGAGGCCCGTCTGAAGGGCCAGGGTCGCCTGCTGGTCCGCCCCTCCGGCACCGAAAAACTCATCCGCGTCATGGCCGAGGGCGACAACGAGGCGCTGGTGAAGGCGGTGGTGGCGGATGTCGTGGCGGCGGTTAAGGCTGTGGGTTAGTTTTGGAGCGGGTCTGGTCCAAACCGGTTGGGCCCGACCGTTCCTCGTAGGCACAGCATCACAATCAGGCTGATCAGCCCGACCATGTAAGCCAAGTTGTTGAAGAAGAGCAGGAAGAACAGGGCCGGGTTGGGCTCTGCAGCCTCCATCATGCCGGTCATCATGATCGGAAAGAAAACGACACCGAAAATCAGGAACGGGACCGGCATCAGGCCCCACAGCGCTGACTTTCCGAGATCATGAAGGCGGCGGCTGACGGCGGCCGCCAGCAGCGCGACATACATCACAATGCTGACCCCCATGACGGCAAAAAAGGCCGTGAGGTCCGGCATCAGGCCATAGCCCGAGACATCCACCTCTCTCGAATAGTAACCCGGTCCGCTTTCCACCGTCACGACTTCGGGGTGGGTCTCGGCAACCCGCATCGCCTCGGCCCAGAAGCTCGACATAGCCCAGAGCATGGCGGCACCCATGACCACGAAGGTGAGAGCCACCGCAACGCCCGCATAGGGCCAGAACTGGCTGCGCCGGTCACGGCCGGAAAAGCGTGTCAGGTTGCAAAAGCCGCGAATGATCGGATTGGTCATCAACTTTTCTCTGCCACCGGTTCCACCGTCAGCACCACATTGTCCGGCGTCCCTAGCCCGCCGACCGGGCACCGCGCCGCCTTGAACTCCAGATCGTGGCAGATGCGGACCTCGCGCAGGCGGTTGCCTGAGGCGACAGCGACATAGATCGCATCACGGGGCAGGCCGGGGTTGGCGGCCACGAAGGCGTCGCGCAGTTGGCCTGCGGTGGGGCCGCGCGCGCCAGGGGCCAGAGTCGTGGGGTCAGGCCGGTTCAGGCCGTCGTACAACCGCGCGGCATCGGCGAAATAGGCCTCCGGTGTGTCCCAGCCACAGGTACCGTGCGCGGCCCATTCGTGCTGGACCAGATCGACCGACGGCGTGCGGCACAGGTTGGCGCGGATGGTGGCCTCCGGCACTTGGGTCGCCGGGCGGCAGTAGCGCGGATAGGGTCGCCCGTCCGCATTGGGCCATAGTCCGTGCAAGGTCCAGCCGAAGCGGTTGCTGCTCCCGCAGGCCAGGTCGCCTTTTCCGTCGCCGCCGCCCTTGCAGGTCTCGGGCATCCAGGTGACGGCCAGCATATGGTACAGGATGGTCCGTCCGGCCACGACCTCGTCCGGCCTTACCCGCTCCATCTCGGGTGGGGGAAGACTTGTCGGCAGGATGCAGGTCCCGGGACCTGCCGCTGACGTCACGAGCGTGTCCGAAGCCGGACTCAGTCGCGCCTCGCACGACGCCAGCAAGGTGCCGCCGAGTATCAGCAGGCCGATCAACCCCAGGCGTTCCATCACGCCGTCTCCGTCGTCGTTGCCTTCAATGTCGCCGCCACATCTTCGATCCGCTTGCGGATATCGGGTACGGCGATGGTTTCCCAGAAGGCGGCTCTTGCCGGCGGACCTAGGACCAGCAGCCGGTCGTCCGGCACGCCGTCCGCATCCAGCACGCAGCCTTGCGCATCCAGATCCAGCCCCAGCCGCAATGCATCCATCCGCGCCCTCCCTGCGGCGATCAGCGGCCCGGTCAGGACATCCTTGGCTGGATCATGTCCCGGCCCGGTGCAGTCGATCAGCCATTGGCCCGTGATCGACGGCTGGTCCGGCCCACGCCGGGGTCGCCAGTCCAGGGTCACGCCCGTCTCGTCCTGATCGATCCGCTTGACCCGTCCCGCAATGATCGTCAGGCGACCCTCGGCCTCCAACGCCTCCAGCGAGGTGGCGATACTGTCTGCGATCCGGTGCCGGTGCACGTCCCACCAGGGTCGCAGATGGCGCACGAAGCGTGCCCTCAGATCGCTGTCCGCCGCCGCCCACAGATCGGCGGTGACCGGCCTCAGACCCTCCATGACCGAGCGCCAGCCGCTCTCGCCTGCCATGCGCCGGGCCTCGGCCAGACGACGCGAGGCGGGGGCCAGTTTCAGCATGCCGGTGGGTGTCGCCGGGGTGTCGGGCGTCGCCTCATGCGCTCGGGGCTTCAGCCCGCGCCGCGACAGGGCCAAGGCCTTGCCCCGCCATCCCCGTGCGACCAGCCACTGCACCATGTCGACCATGGTCAGGCCGGTACCGACGATGATCACGTCGTCTTCGTCACCAATCCGGTCCAGCGCCCCGGCGGCCCAGGGATCGCCGATGATCCGCCCCTGGGTCTCGTCCGGCGCGGCCGTCTTCGGGGCCGGGTTGCCGGTGGCCAGTACGAGGGCGTCAGCCTCGATCAAACGACCGTCGGCCAGTCGCACGGCGGCGTCCTCGACCGTTACGGCTTTTCCAACGACGCGCGTGATCAGGCCAGGATGCGTCGCCTCGACGCCCGCCAGCCGGTCCTGCACATAGAGGCCGTAGAGCCTCCGGGGCGCGAAGCCCTCGGGCGCGGCCTGGTCGGGATGATGAGCCTGAAGCCACTGCACGAAGTCGTCGGGCCGCCCCTCAACCGCGCTCATCCGGTTGGAGCGAACGTTCAGCAGATGCCCGTCGAACGGCGTCGAATAGGCCACGCCGAGGCCGATGTCGGCGTCGCGGTCGATGATCGTCGATGCGATCCCGCTTTCGGCCAGCCGCGCTGCCAGCATGGCCCCGGAAAAGCCGCCGCCGACGATGGCGATGTGTCTGCCTGTCATGGCTCCCCCGAACCCGAGCCTGTCTGGCTCAGATTTCCTGGTTGTACTCGCCGATCTCGGAGTACTTGGCCAGTCGCGGCTTCACCTCGTCATGGAACAGCGCCCGCATGTCGTCGGCCGAGCGCATGCTCTCGACCACCACCACCAGTTCCGGCTTGTTGGACGAGGCACGGACCAGCACCCAGGATCCGTCTTCCAGATGCACGCGCACACCGTTGACGGTGATGGCCTCCACGATCTTGCGGCCCAGGATCGATCCGCCCGCATCGGCCAAGGCCTGATATTCGGCCACGACCCGCTCCAGAACCTCGTATTTCAGCTCGTCGTCGCAATGCGGCGACATGGTCAGGCTGGTCCAGGCGTCGGGCAGGGCGGCCTTCAGCTCGGACAGCTTCTTACCGGGATTGCGGTCCAGCATGGCCAGAACGGCACCGGCCGCCACGATGCCGTCGTCATAGCCGTGGCCCAGGGGCGCATTGAAGAAGAAATGCCCCGACTTCTCGAACCCGGCCAGGGCCCCCAGTTCGGCGGTCTTGCGCTTGATATAGCTGTGGCCGGTCTTCCAGTAGACGGTCTCGGCACCATTGGCCTTCAGCACCTCATCGGTCTTGTACAGACCCGTCGATTTCACATCGACGACGAAGGTGGCGTTGGGGTGCAGGGCCGACAGGTCGCGGCCCAGCATCAGGCCGATCTTGTCGGCATAGATTTCCTCGCCCGTATCATCGACCACGCCGCAGCGGTCGCCGTCGCCGTCGAAGCCCAGAGCCAGGTCGGCGCCCGTCTCGCGCACCTTCGCTGCCATCTGCATCAGCATGGCGTGATCTTCGGGGTTCGGATTGTATTTGGGGAAGGTGTAGTCCAGCTCGGTGTCCATCTCGATCACCTCGGCCCCCATCCGGCGCAGGGCCTCGGGCGCAAACGCCCCGGCCGTGCCGTTGCCGCAGGCCGCAACGACCTTGATCGGCCGGGTCAGTTTCACCTTGGACACGATGTCGGCCAGATAGGCCTCGCGGAAGCCCTCGACGCGGGTCAGCGAGCCGCCTTTCCGGGCCACGCCTTCGCCGTTCAGCACGATGTCCTTCAGCCGCCCGATCTCGTCAGGGCCGAAGGTCAGCGGCGGCTGCGCCCCCATCTTGACCCCGGTCCAGCCATTCTCGTTGTGGCTGGCGGTGACCATGGCCACGCAGGGTGCCTCCAGCTCGAACTGGGCGAAATAGGCCGTCGGCGACAGGGCCAGGCCGATATCCAGCACCTCCATCCCGCCTTCCAGCAGACCCAGGATCAGCGCCTGTTTCACCGACAGCGAATAGGAGCGGTAGTCGTGGCCCACCACGATCCGGGGCGTCTGGCCAATCTCGTGCACATAGGTGGCCAGGCCCAGGCCCAGCGCCTGGATGCCCAGAAGATTGATCTCCTTTTCCAGGATCCAGCGGGCATCGTACTCGCGGAACCCCGTCGGCTTGACCAGGGGCGTTGTCTCGTAGTCGGCGGTATTGGGTTTCAGATCCTGGCGGGGCTTGATCATGGTTCGATCCTGATGCGTTTCGCCCATCGTATAGACCGGGCGTCGGGACCGTCACAACGCGAGAGCGGCACAAGTGCTGCAAACCTTGACCGGTCAGTGGCCCCGGCCTACCGAAAAAGGACCTGTTTGGAGAGTTGAATGCCCCGCCTGATCCTGCTGCGTCACGGCCAGAGCCAGTGGAACCTGGAAAACCGCTTCACCGGATGGGTCGACGTCGACCTGACCGCCGAGGGCGAGGCCCAGGCCCGCAAGGGCGGCGAATTGATCGCCCAGGCCGGGTTTCGTCCTGCGGTGATGTTCACCTCGGTGCTCAAGCGCGCGACGCGAACCGGAGCCTTGGCAATGGACTCCGCTGGACTGAAGGATATTCCTGTCGTCGAGGACTGGCGTCTGAACGAGCGTCACTATGGCGGCCTGACCGGGCTGGACAAGGCCGAGACAGCGGCCAAGCACGGCGAGGATCAGGTGAAAATCTGGCGGCGCAGCTACGATATTCCGCCGCCGCCACTGGCTCCGGGCGGCGAGTGGGATTTCGCGGGCGACCCCCGCTATGTCGGCAAGGCCATCCCCGATACCGAGAGCCTGAAGACGACCCTGGATCGCGTCCTGCCCTACTGGAACGAGGCGATCGCGCCGCGGCTGAAGGCGGGCGAGGATGTGCTGATCGCGGCGCACGGCAACTCGCTGCGGGCGATCGTCAAACATCTGTTTGCCGTGCCGGACGACCGGATTGTCGGGGTCGAGATTCCGACCGGCAATCCGCTGGAGATCGATCTGGACGCCGGTCTGAGCCCGACCGCCGCGCGCTATCTGGACGCGGCCCGAGCCACCGACCTGCCGCCCCTGCCGGAAAGCGCATCATGACCGACGCCCAGGCTGCGTCCGACGATATCCGCTTCATGGGCCGGGCCATTGCCCTGGCGCGGGGCAATATGGGCCAGACCTGGCCCAATCCGTCGGTCGGCTGCGTCATCGTCAAGGATGGCGAAGTGGTGTCGGAAGCTGCAACCGCGTCGGGCGGACGGCCCCATGCCGAGGAACAGGCTGTCCCCGCAGCAGGCGACAAGGCGCGCGGTGCCACGGCCTATGTCACCATGGAGCCCTGCGGTGCCCGATCGTCGGGCCGGACGTCATGCTCGCACTTCCTGATCGACGCGGGCGTCGCACGGGTCGTCATCGCGGCCGTCGATCCATCGCCCTTTGCTTCGGGTCGCGGCGTCGAGCGGCTGAAGAAGGCGGGGCTGGAGGTCGAGACCGGCCTGCTGGCCGATCAGGCAGCGGTTCTTTACGAAGGCTATCTGCACCGGGTCGAGACAGGGCGGCCCATGGTCCGCATCAGCGCTGATGGCGAGGGTTTCGACGCCCGCTTCGCCGCCTCGGCAAAGGCGGACCTGAACACCGAGCTGAAACGTCTGGGCGAGGCTGGATACACCCGCGTGTGGGTCGGCCCCGGCGAGCTGGCCGAGGCCCTGGCCGAGCAAGGACTGCTGACCGCCTGATCTTCGTCTCCCGCAAGGCTTCCTTAAAGCCTCGCCGTTAAGGATGAACGCCATGACGGGGGAAACCGCGAACACGGTCGCCAGAAGGCGCATCGAACAGGCCGAACTGGACGCCATCTGCGCCCGGCACGACCGCTTGTGGCAGGCCAAGCCGGGCGGGGCCCGCGCCGTCTTCGCCTGGATGGACCTGTCGGGTCTGGACCTCAGTGGCCGACACCTCGCCGATGCAGATTTTTCCGCCGCCTGCATGATCGGGGCGAACCTGTCCGGCTCGCGGCTGGACAATGCGGTCTTCTTCGGCACGGACATGCAGGACTGCAATCTGTCCGAGGCCAGCCTGCGGCGTGCCGATCTGCGCGGAGCCTGCCTGCGCGGCGCCGATCTGACGGGGGCCGATCTGTTCGAGGCTGACCTGCGCGAGGGTACTATCGCCTCCGCCGACGCCAAGATGGGTTACCGCGTGATCGAGGCCCGCTCGCGCAACGAAACCCAGGCGCAGGGGGCCTGCCTGGCCGGGGCCAATCTGGAGCGGTCCAAGCTGACGGGCGTGGTCGCCGTCGCCGCCGACTTCTCCGACGCCATCATGAAGGACTGCAAGCTGGTCCGGGCCAATCTGAAACAGGCCAGTTTCCGCGGTGCTGATCTGGCCGGTGCCGACCTGTCAGGGGCGGACCTGTCCGGTGCCGATCTGCGCGACGCCATTCTGGTGGGTGTGAAATCGGCCATGTGGCGCACCGACGGTGCCGACATGTCCGGGGCTCTGACCGATACCAAGTCTGCGGGCGAGCCGGTGTCGCGCATGCCCGCCGCTCACATGCTGGCGGAGCATGCCCAGTGGTGCGAGACCGGCGGCGCGTCGGGCCAGCCCTCGGTGTTCGACGGTGTCGATCTGCGGGCTCTGCGGTCCATCACCGGCTACAATCTGACCGCCCTATCTGCCAAGGGGGCCGTCTTCTATGGCCTGGACATGGAAGGCGTGCAGCTTCAGGGCGCCCATCTGGAGGGGGCCGATCTGCGCTCGGTCAACCTGAAGGGGGCCGACCTGCGGGGTGCGCGTCTGAAGAATGCCCGGCTGAACGGTTCGGACATGCGGGGTGCCCAGTTGGGGCCACTGATGATCGCGGCTGACCGTCTGCTGCCCGCTGACCTGACCGGGGCGACCCTGCGCGGGGTCGATCTTTCAGGGGCCGACATGAAGCGGGCGGTGCTGACCGGTGCCGACCTCAGCCGAGCCCGCCTGCACGGGGCCTGCCTGCGTCAGGCTGAGCTGACCGACGCGGACACGCATGGCTCCCACGGGCTGGAAGCGGCTCTGAGCGCCTGACACAATAAAGGGGGCGGCGCGGACGCCACCCCCTCATCACATTTGCCCGGTCGCGCGGCTGCGCGGCTTGAGGGCGTTCAGCTTCAGGCCGCCTTGGGCTTCTTGCCTTCGATCAGCGCCTTGCCCGAACCGATCTCGATGCGGCGGGGCTTCAGCGCCTCGGGCAGTTCGCGGGCCAGTTCGATGGACAGCAGGCCGTTGACCAGGTCCGCGCCCTTGACGATCACATAGTCGGCCAGCTGGAACCGGCGCTCGAAGTCGCGCTCGGCCAGACCGCGGTGCAGATAGGTGCGCTGCTCGACATCGTCATTGGCGGTCTTGCGGCCCGTTACGGTCAGAAGGTTTTCCTTGACCTCGAGGTTCAGCTCGTCGGGCTTGAAGCCGGCCACGGCGATCTCGATCCGGTAGGCGTTCTCGCCCGTTGTCTCGATGTTATAGGGCGGCCAGCCGTTCTCCTGGCTGGAGCGCGCGGCGCTTTCCAGCAGGCCGGCCAGACGGTCGAAGCCCACGGCGGAGCGGTAAAGGGGAGTAAAGTCGACAGTACGCATGTCATCCTCCTGAGGATCAGCAAGGTTGAACCGTTCCCGCGTTTTTATTGCCCGGAACGGCGGTTGGGGATCAGTCCGCACGGCCCGATGTTCGGCCCCGTCCGGTCTGGAGGACCCGGAAGCGGCATCCTCAGACCACGATGTGGGAAGCGGTTTTCCGGCGTCAAGAGCTCCGGAACGTTGCGGCCAACTGTCTTGAGTGTCGGATACGGACTTGCCCCGCAGGAAGGGGTTGGTCAGGGTGTCCTTCGCCCGTTCACCGCATCCGGAACCTCCTCATGCGCCTGCTCACCCTAGCCGCCCTGTCGGCCTTCGTCCTGCCCACGATGGCGCTGGCCCAAACCCTGCCCGCCATGCCGACCCTGGACGAAACCCCGGCCCAGCGTGCCGAGCGCCGCGCCGCCATGACCCCACCGGTGTTTCAGGAAGATGCCGCGCTGCAGGCGGCGATCGGCTCCGACACCCGGCCCGCCGCCGACATCGCCCGCGACGCCTATCGCCATCCGTTCGAGACACTGACCTTCTGGGGCCTGCAGCCCGGCCTGACCGTGGTCGAGATCGAGCCCGGTCGCGCAGGCTGGTGGAGCCAGATTCTGCAACCCTATGCCGAGGCCACGGGCGGGCGCTATGTCGCCGTCAATCGCCCGCTGGAATCCATGGTGGTCGAGGACGGCCAGGCCGACATGATCATCGTTGCCCGCGCCTTTCACAACTGGCACCGCTCGAACCCTCAGCGCACCGGCCCCTATCTGGCCGCCTTCTTCAAGGCGCTGAAGCCCGGCGGGGTCCTGGCCGTCGAGCAGCACCGCAGCGTGGACGGCCTCAATGCCGACGACACGGCACCGACCGGCTACATGCCCGAAAGCTGGGTCATCCGCGCGGCCCAGACCGCCGGTTTCGTGCTGGACGCCCGCAGCGAGCTGAACGCCAACGCCGCCGACGACCGGGATCATCCGTTCGGCGTCTGGACACTGCCGCCAGTGCGCCGGTCCGAACAGGACGGCCGCACCCTGACGGCCGAGGAGCGCGCCGCCTTTGACGCCATCGGCGAAAGCGACCGTATGACCCTGCGTTTCCGTAAACCCGAGTAGGCTTCGGTTTTGACCCTGACGGTGAACATGTTTACTCCCGGCGGCACGACGACCGACGGGGAGGTTTGATGGCGCAGCGGACGACGGACGGCAGTCTTTTCGCCTCGCGCCGGTCATGGCTGGCCGGAACGGCGGCGCTGGGCCTTGTGATGGTTTCCGGCTGCGGTCGCGGCGACGACAAGGCGGCGGCTCCAGAGGCCGAAATCCCTGCGCCGCAGGGCCCGCCCGAGGGGTCGCTGGAATGGGCCGTGGCCGGGCCCTGGCGGTCGGTCTCTGACCGGGCCCGCGACGCCGATCGCCATCCGATGGAGACGCTGCGGTTCTTCGGCCTGCAACCCGCCATGACGGTCGTGGACTTCTGGCCCGGCAGCGGCTGGTACACCGAGATTCTGGCTCCCTATCTGGCGGAAGGGCGGGGCACCTATGTCGCCGCCGGCTTCCAGACCGGGCCTCTGACGGACCCGGCCCAGAGCGCCCTGATGGCGGCATTCGAACAGCGGTTCACCGCCGATAAGGATCTGTACGGTGAGATCGTCCTCAGCGCCTTCGGTCCCACGTCGGGGCCTGTGGCAGAGGCAGGTACCGCCGACATGGTCCTGTTCATGCGGTTCATCCACGCCTGGATGGCAGCGGGCATAGCGGAGAAGGCCTTTGCCGACGCCTTCGCGGCGCTGCGCCCCGGCGGTATTCTGGGCATTGAGCAGCACCGCCTGGCTCCGGACAAGGATCAGGACCCGGCCGCTGCCAGCGGCTACGTCCAGGAGGCCTTCGTCAAACAACTGGCCGCCGAGGCAGGGTTTGTTTTCGTCGCCGCATCGGAGATCAATGCCAATCCGGACGACGACACCGACCATCCGTTCGGTGTCGAAACCCTGGCTCCGCTCCGGCTGACTGCGCCGCGCGGAGAACCGGCCGATCCGGAGTTCGACCGCACCGAGTATGATGCGATCGGCGAGAGCGACCGCATGACGCTGAAGTTCAGGAAACCAGAGTGACCGACACGTCCGCTTTTACCGCCGACGCCCCGTTGATGGGGGTTCCGGGGGCTGCGCCACCGCCCGGCGGCAAGGGCGAGTGGTTTCGCGGAGCGGGCGGTCTTCGCCTTCGTGCCGCCTTCTGGACGCCTTCCACACTGGTTGCGGCCCGGCCGCATGGCACGGTGGTGATCAGTCCCGGTCGCACTGAACCCATCGAAAAATACTATGAGGTCATCGGCAACTTCCTGGCGCGGGGCTGGTGCGTTCTGGCCCATGACTGGCGCGGCCAGGGACTGTCTGCCCGCCTGCTGCCCGACCGGCTGAAGGGTCACGCCCGCGCGGTCGAGGAATTTCTGGACGACTACGATCGTCTGCTGGACGCCTTCGATGATCGTGCGCCCAAGCCCTGGATCATGGTCGGCCATTCCATGGGCGGCGTGCTGAACCTGATGAGCCTGGAACAGGGCGAGACCCGCTTCGCCGGAGCCATCCTGTCCGGCCCCATGCTGCGCATCAAGACCGGCAAGCGGGCCATGTGGTCGGTCAAGCTGGCCGTGCGCTGGAACCTGCGGCACGGCCGGGCCGGGGACTATGTGCTGGGCGACGCCGACGACCCGTTCGACCACACATTCGAGAAGGACGCCCTGACCACGGACGAGGCCCGTTACGATCAATGGCGGCAACAACTGTATGCCTGTCCGCATCTGGCCGTCGGTGGGCCGACCTGGGGGTGGCTGGCCTTTGGCCTGGATGTCGGCCAGCGGGCGCTGAAGACTGGCGCACTGAAATCGGTCCGCATCCCGGTCTGCGTTGTTCAGGCCGCTGACGATGACAGGGTCTGGAAGCAGAGCAGCCAATGGGCCGCCAGACGCATCCCGCGCGGTCGCTATGTCGAGGTGCCGGGGGCCAGACACGAGGTCATCATGGAAACCGACGACAAGCGCGCGGTCTTTCTGGACGAGTTTGATGTCATGGCGGCCGAGGTCGTTCCGGTGTTTGGCTTGCCGGAATCCGCGGCGGCGTTCGAAACCGCCTAGAGGGCGGCCCGTCTGAGCGTTACCAGTGCCTGCTCCCGGATCGACACGTCGCCCACGGCCAGGATCTGGCCGTTGCCGTCAGGCACTTCGCCCCGCCAGTTGGTGACGGCTCCGCCTGCGGCTTCAACCACAGGCACCAGGGCCGACCAGTCCCAGACCTTCAGACTGGTCTCGGCCACCAGATCGATCCGTCCGGCCGCGATCATGGCATAGGCATAGGCGTCGCAGCCCAACCGGGCGAGCCGCGCTGCCGCCCGCACCTGTGTCCAGGCTCCCAGTTCGGCACCGGTGAAGATGTCAGTGTCGGTCGTGGCGATCACAGCCTCCGTGAGGCGGGCGCAGGGACGTACCGCCAGCGGCCTTGTGTCGCCACCCTTCAACAGTTTCGCGCCCGACGGCCCGCCGATGAAGATTTCGTCCAGATAGGGTTGTCCGACAATCCCCACGGTCGGCCGTTCGCCGACACGAAGACCGATCAGATTGGTCCACAGCGGCAGGCCGGCAATGAAGGCGCGCGTGCCATCGATGGGGTCCAGCACCCAGACGTGCTCGGCGTCCGGCCGGTCCTCGCCGTACTCCTCACCAATGACGCCGTGCTCGGGATAGCGTTCGGCAATCATGCGGCGCAGGGCTTGCTCGGCTTCGCGGTCGGCCTGGGTGACCGGATCGAACGCACCGGGCCCACCCTTGTCGATCTGCTCATACTCGCCCCTGAAGAAGGGCAGGCTGACACGCGCAGCCTCGCGGGCCAGATCGATGGCGAACAGTTCAAACTCGGTCATGGGGCTCCGGATAGACAACCGTCCCGACGGAGTCACCACTCCTTGTCGTCAGGCTGCTTCGCCGTCGTGCAGCGACTTGGCCAGGTCAAGCAGGCGGCGGCGGGGACGTTCGTCCAGTTGATAGTAGGCCTGGATCAGGTCCAGGGTTTCCTTGCGGGAAAACATCTCGCCGCCCTGACCGCTACCGCCGCGCTCGATGGCGTCTTCCAGACCGTCGTAGAAATAGCTGACGGGCGATTCCAGCGCCTCTGCGAGTTGCCACAGACGTGCGGCCGAGATGCGGTTGGCCCCGCATTCGTATTTCTGGATCTGCTGAAAGCGGATGCCCACCTGGGTGGCCAGCTGTTGCTGGGTCAGTCCCAGCAGGCGACGTCGACGACGAAGACGGCGGCCGAGGTGAAGATCGATGTCCGTAGCCATTTGCCCATTCCCTGCAACTGTCCCGAAGCGGGACAACTCGCCTGTGACGGCGCAAGGGGCATGCCGGGCTCGCGCCCTGAGGGAATGAGCGGCCGGGAACGGAGCTGTCACCACAGAGTTTGGTGCAGGACGCAACCGCATTGTCGCATGCGCATTTACTGCCCGAGCTTTGCTTTGGAAGAGAGGACTACACTATGGGTATCATTGGATGGATCATCATCGGCATCGTCGCCGGTTGGTTGGCTGAAAAAGTCATGGGCCGCAGCCACGGCCTGATCACAAACCTTATCGTCGGTATTGTCGGCGCTATTCTGGGTGGCTGGATCTCGGGCACCTTCCTCGGCGTCGCCGTCGGCGGTTTCAACATCGTGACGCTGATCGTCGCGTTCCTGGGTGCCTGCCTGCTGCTGTTCCTGCTGGGACTGGTCAAGCGTCGCGCCTGATCTTCGGATCGGTAACGTGAAGAAGGCGGCTCCTTTCGGAGCCGCCTTTTTTCTTGCCTGGGCCTGGCGTTGCGTCCGGCAAAAGCCATTACCTATGGCGAGGTCGGATGCGCTGCTGCGGTAACCTCCGGGCGGAGAGGAATGCTCCTATCGGTCCTCGTCCTGGCCGCTCCTTGTTCAACACGTCCAGTGACCGCTTCTCACAGGTCATCACAGCGCATCTGGCCCCATATATCGACCACCGGCAGCGTCTCCGGCCGGCGATCGACCGGTCGATGACGGACACAGAAAAGGGCGGCCCTGTCAGGAGCCGCCCTCGTCAGTTTTCGAGACGTCGCTTACTCGGGCGAGGTCATGTCGTCGTCGCCGTCCGTGGTCGGCGGGGACGCCGGATCCGTCGGCTCGGTCGGCAGCGTCGGTGCGCTGGCGTCCGGCGGCGTCATGGGCTCCGAGCTCGGAGCGGGCGGAGTCGCCTCGGCCGGGGCCGGCGCTGCGCCTTCGATCGCCGGGGCCGCCTGGAACTGTTCACTGTTCCAGCCGACAGTCACGCCGGGTCCATTCTGCTCGACACCGCCCGAAACGGGAACGCCGCGCAGCTGGCCATCGGTTCCGCGGACGGTCAGTTCCTGACCGGCAGGGGTTGAGCGAGCGCCTTCGAGCGTGCCCAGCGGGGTCCCGTCAACACCAGCAACGGGTGCGCCGGGGGTCAAGGTCAGGGTCTGCGGCTGAGCCGGAGTGGCGGGTTCAGCCGGAGCCATCGGCTCCTGCGGCATGGTTGCCGGGGCAGGAGGGGCGGGGGGCGTTTGCGGAGCCGTGCTGTCCTGGGCGAACGCAGGAGCGGTCATGAGGAGCAGGCCGGCAACGCCACTTAGCAGCGCGGTCTTACGCATGATATTTTCCTTGTTACGCGAGCAGGGAGGCTCGCCACGAGATAAAAACACACTCCATTGCGGATTGTTTCACCTGCCCCGAAATGACCTTCTCCTCGCCCGGTTTGACCGATTCCGGGTCTAAGTGGGCCATGAGTGTGACTCCCCCGCTCGATGCGGGACCGTCAGCGCAGAAACGAAAAAGGGCGGCAAGGCTGTGCCCGCCGCCCTTGATGTCTGCCTTGATCCCGAAGGATCAGTCTTCGCGAACGCGCTTCTTGCGGAAGCTGGGGTTCAGCACGGCCTTGCGCAGGCGGATCGACTTGGGCGTGACCTCGACCAGTTCGTCTTCCTCGATATAGGCGATGGCCTGTTCCAGCGACGGGCGGCGCGGCGGGGTCAGGCGAACGGCCTCGTCCTTGCCGGCGGCACGGATGTTGTTCAGTTGCTTGGCCTTCATCGGATTGACGTCCAGGTCATCCCAGCGCGCGTTCTCGCCGATGATCATGCCCTGATAGGTCTTCTCGCCACCGCCGACGAACATCACGCCGCGATCTTCCAGGTTCCACAGGGCGAAGGCCGCCGTCTCGCCGTCCGAGTTGGAGATCAACACGCCCTTCAGGCGACCCTCGATCCGACCCTTGTGCGGCTCATAGTGGCTGAACACGCGGTTCAGCACGCCCGAACCGCGCGTATCGGTCAGGAACTCGCCCTGATAGCCGATCAGCGAGCGCGACGGGCAGGACAGCTGGATGCGCGTCTTGCCGGCACCCGACGGACCCATATCCTTCAGCTCGGCCTTGCGGGCCGAAAGCTTCTCGATGACGACGCCGGAGTATTCATCGTCGACGTCGATCATGACGTCCTCGATCGGCTCCATCTTCTCGCCGTTCTCGCCGGTCTGATAGACCACGCGTGGACGGCTGATCGACAGCTCGAAGCCTTCGCGGCGCATGTTCTCGATCAGAACGCCCAGCTGCAGTTCGCCCCGACCGGCGACCTCGAAGGCATCCTTGCCGCCCGTCTCGGTGACGCGGATGGCGACATTGGCCTCCGCCTCCTTGAGCAGGCGGTCGCGGATCACGCGCGACTGGACCTTGTCGCCTTCACGGCCGGCCAAGGGGCTGTCGTTGACCGACACGGTCATGGAGATGGTGGGCGGATCGATCGGCTGGGCGGGCAGGGCCTCGGTCACTTCCAAGGCACACAGAGTATCGGCCACGGTGGCCTTGGACATGCCGGCGATGGCGACGATGTCACCGGCCTCTGCACCCTCTTCGACCGGCTGACGCTTCAGGCCGCGGAAGGCCAGCACCTTGGTGATCCGGCCCTGTTCGATGGTCTTGCCGTCGCGGTCCAGCGCCTTGATGGCCAGACCGGGATAGGCCTTGCCGCTTTCGATACGGCCGGTCAGCAGGCGGCCCAGGAAGGGATCGCTCTCGATCAGGACGTTCAGGATCTGGAACGGCTTGTCCTTGTTCTCGACCTGTTTGGGCGGCGGCACGTGGCGCACGATCAGGTCGAACAGCGGGCCCAGATTGTCGGACGGCTGGTTCAGGTCCAGAGTAGCCCAGCCGGCGCGGCCCGAGGCATAGATGTGGGGGAAGTCCAACTGCTCGTCCGTCGCGCCGATGGCGGCGAACAGGTCGAAGGCCGCATTGTGGACGCGGTCCGGATCGGCGTGGGCGCGATCGACCTTGTTGATGCACAGGATCGGCTTCAGGCCCATCTTCAGCGCCTTGGTCAGCACGAACTTGGTCTGGGGCATGACGCCCTCTTCGGCGTCGACCAGCAGGACGCAGCCGTCCACCATCCCCAGGATCCGCTCCACCTCGCCGCCGAAGTCGGCGTGGCCGGGGGTGTCGATGATGTTGATGCGGGTCTCGCCCGCCTCGCCGTTCCACAGCACCGATGTGGCCTTGGCCAGGATGGTGATGCCGCGCTCGCGCTCCTGATCGTTGGAGTCCATGGCGCGCTCGGTCGTCGCCTCATTGGCTCGGAAGACGCCGGACTGGGCCAGAAGCTGGTCCACCAGCGTGGTCTTGCCGTGGTCGACGTGGGCGATGATGGCGACGTTGCGCAGGTTCATTTGAGTATCACGAATAGGCGGCCGGAAAGCAGGGGCCGCTGGCAGAGGCATAATTGCGGGAAGGCGCGCGCCTCTTACCGAAGCGCGCGCCGAAAAGCCACCCTATTGCCCGGTTAGGGCGGATTGAAGGCCCCGTATATCGCTCTAGACCTTGGCCGACTGTCTGCGGACCCAGGCATAGAGGGCGAAGGCCAGACCGGCGAAGACCACCAGACCCGCAATCATGGGGGGCCAGGCTGAGCCCTCGGGCAGCATGGCGAACGGTGCGTCATTGCCGGTGCCGACGATGACGCCCGCCGTCATGACCAGGAACAGGCTCTCGCCCACGATCAGGCCACTGGCCAGAAGCACGCCCATGCGACGACCGACGTCGGCGAAGCGGGTCGTCTTGATCGCCCGATCGTAGATCCAGCCGCACACCGCCCCGATAACCAGCATCGTCGTGACCGCAGCAGGCAGGTAAAAGCCGATCCCGACAGCCAGCGGCGGCAGCTTCATCCGGCCCTTGGTGGCGCTGTTCAGAATGATGTCCAGCACGATGATCACTGTGCCGATCACAGCGCCCAGTCCGATCAGGTCCCAGCGCAGGTCTCCGCCGATGACGCCGCGCGCCAGGGCCGAGATCAGTGTTGCCTGGGGAGCAGCCAGCGGCTCGTCCGCGATACCCCGGGGCCCGCCTTCGAAGCCGAAGGCCGCGTTCAGCAGGTTCAGGATCAGTGGAATGACGATGGCCCCTGCGATCACGCCGACGATCAGGGCCGCCTGCTGACGCCAGGGTGTGGCCCCGACCAGCTGGCCGGTCTTCAGATCCTGAAGATTGTCATTGGCGATGACCGCCACGGCAAAGACGATGGCCGTCACGATCAGGGCGAAGGCCACCACCGACGGATCGGCGGGCAGGCCGGCGATGGCCAGCACGCCCAGCATCAGCAGCGATGCAATGACGATGGCCAGGATGCCCACGCCCGACACGGGGCTGTTGGACGAGCCGATCAGCCCGGCCATGTAGCCGCAGATGGCGGCGACCGCGAAGCCGATCAGGATGACATAGATCAGACCGCCCCCGACCAGCAGCCAGGTCGATCCGGCCAGTGTCGGATTGCTCTGGGCGAAGAAGGCCAGGATGAAGCCGATACCGATCAGGCAGGCGACCGACAGACCGGCCACAATATTGATCGGAATGTCCTGCTCGGTCCGGTCCAGAACCTCGCCGCCCTGGCGACGGCGATTGGCGGCCAGGGCCGAGGTCAGCCCACCGATCAGCGGTCCGGCCAGCTTGATCAGGGTCCAGATCGCGGCCACGCCGATGACACCCGCGCCCATGAAGCGCACTTCGCGGCTCCAGACCGTCATGGCCAGTTCCTCAGCACCTGCACCGGGCGGCAAGGTCGTGGCGATGGACGGAATGCCGTTGGCGGTCAGCCAGGCGATGGTGTCCGGGCTGGTCAGGATCGGCACGGCGACGCACCAGGCCAGGATCAGTCCGAACAGCTGCGCCAGGCCCACGCTGAGCCCGATCAGGTGACCGGCCCCTAGAAGCGCGAACTGCATACCGAAGCCGATGCCCGTCGCTCCACCACCCAGAGCCGCCGGCAGTTTGAGGAACCGCGCCGTCTCGCCGGCAAAAACCCGCCCCGCGACCAGCAGGGCATAGCCCGCCGACACGAGGGCTCCGGTGACCACAACCCACAGACCGGCCGCATTCTCGCGCACCGCGCTCTCGGTCTGTTCGGCCCCGCGTGAGCCGACGGTCAGCACCTCGGCCGCCGCGACGCCTTCGGGATAGGGAAGCCCCGCCTCGACAACCAGCGCCCGGCGCAGGGGAATGGAGAAGGTGACGCCCAGCACACCGCCGAAAACGCAAATCAGCACCGATTCCCAGAACGGAAACTCCAGCCACCAGCCGACCATGACCAGACCCGGCAGCACGAAGATGATCGAGCTCATGGCCCCGCCGACCGAGGCCACGGTCTGGACCGTCATGTTTTCCCAGATGGTCGAGGTCTTGAACATCCGCAGGATGGCCATCGAAATGACCGCCGCCGGAATGGCCGAGGCAAACGTCAGCCCGACCTTCAGGCCCAGATAGGTATTCGCCGCCGTGAACACGACCGCCAGCAGACAGCCCAGGACCAGGGCCCGCAGGGTCAGTTCGATACGTTTGATGCCCGTCGCGGGCGCGCTCGAAGGCGTGTCGGTCATGTGGTCGTCCCTCTCCGAACGGCGACGTAAACCGAGAATGGCCAAGGGAGCAATCTCCCTTCTCCCGTCAGGAGAGACGCGTTACGAACCCCCATGCCTGAACTCCCCGAGGTCGAGACTGTCCGCCGTGGCCTGGAACCCGTGCTGGCCGGCGCGCGCCTGACCCATGTGCGCCAGAACCGGCCTGATCTGCGCTTTCCGTTTCCCGAGCGGTTCGTGGAACGGCTGGAAGGCGCAACGGTCCAGCGCATCGACCGCCGCGCCAAATATCTGCTGATGCCGCTGTCGACGGGCGAAACCTGGGTCACACACCTGGGCATGACCGGTCGCTTCACTCTGGACGGCACCCAGCTGGGCGAGTTCGAGGAACCGGCCCCCATCAGCGGCAAACATGAACACGTCAGCCTGTGCGCCGTCTCCGGCACCACCCGCACCCGCATCGGCTTCGCCGACGCCCGCCGTTTCGGCTTCATGGGCCTGATTTCCAGCGACGCGGTCGAGGCGCATCCCTGGTTCGACCGCATGGGCCCCGAACCTCTCGGTAATCATTTCTCCGGCGCGCACCTGGCCGAGGCGTTCCGAAACAAGTCCCAGAACATCAAGGTCAGCCTGCTGGACCAGCGGATCGTCGCGGGTCTGGGCAATATCTATGTGTGCGAGGCCCTGTATCGCGCCCGCATCTCGCCCCTGATCGCGGCGGGCAAGGTCTCGCGGCCCCGGCTGGAAGTTCTGGCCGCCGTCATCCGCGACGTGCTGAACGACGCCATCGCCGCGGGCGGCTCCACCTTGCGCGACTTCGCCAATGCGGATGGTGGCCAGGGCTATTTCCAGCACCGCTTCGACGTCTATGGCCGCGAGGGCCAGCCATGTCTGGGCGAAGGCTGCACCGGCACAGTGAAACGCATCGTCCAGGCTGGACGCTCCACCTTCTACTGCCCGTCCTGCCAGAGGCGCTGAGATGACCCATCGCAAGACCCATCTCTGGATCAGCCTGATCGTCGGCCTGGCCGTATGGGGCGTCTATTTCGGCCATGTGATCCAGTCGTTCCGGCGCGGCGATCCCGGCAATCTGGCGCTGTGGTTCCTCGGGGCCCTGGCCGTCATCATTCTGGCCGAGACGGTCGCGACCGGCCTGATCGCCTGGCTGTTCCGCCGACGGTCGCGCGCGCTGGACGAAGGGCCGACGCTTCAGGCCGCGCTCAAGGCCAGCCATGTCGCCCTGATGATCCTGGTCGCCCTGGTCCTTGTAACCGCGGCTGTCCTCGCCGCAGCCAGTCTGTTCGGCTGGACCATCGACCTGTCCGCTGCGCGCACCCAGGTTCTGGCCGCCAATGCCCTGCTGGGCATGGTGGTGGTGACCGAGCTGTCCCGCGCTGGCCTGACCCTGGCGCTGATCCCGCGCCGCTGACGACCTACTTGCGCAGGGCGTGGCCCTCTTGCTCGCGCAACCAGTTGTGGGCCTTCGTCGCCGCGACGGCCCCGTGGCCCATGGCGACCGTGATCTGATCCAGACCCTGCACCACGTCGCCCGCGGCCCACAGCCCCTCGACGCCCGCGCCGAACGGACTGTCCTCCGCCAGGCAGTCGCCCTCTCCGCGCCGCGCGCCCAGACGCAGCGCCAGTTCGCTGCGGGGGCGCAGGCCCAGCGCCGGATAAAGAATGTCCACCGTCACCGTCCGGCCCGTCGTCAGATGCACGGTCATGGTGTCCGGCGTTGGCTCCAGCCGGTCCAGCGCCCCGTGCAGCACCGTCACCCCCGCCTGGTCCAGCTGAGCCGTCTCGTCCGCCGTCAGCTCGGAGTGGGCCAGCGGCATCAGCGTCACATCGTTCGTATATTGCCGCAGGAACAGCGCCTCGGCCGCGCCATTGGTGTCGGCCCCGATCACGCCCATCTTGCGGTCCGTCCCCTCATAGCCGTCGCAGATCGGACAGTAGCGCAGCACCCCGTCCGCGATGGCCTTCTCGTGCACCGCATCGGGCAGATCGACCTCGTTCATCGACACCCCCGTCGCCATGATCAGGGCCCGCGTCCGCCAGGTCCGGCCCCCGCCGCTCAGCACGAAGCCGTCGCCTGATCGCTGGATATCCTCCACCCGCGCCTCGGCGATCGTCGCGCCATACGCCATCGCCTGGCGTTCCATGATCTGCACCAGCGCCTTGCCCGCAATCCCGTCGGGAAACCCCGGCACATTGTGCGCCATCGGCCCGCGCAGCGCCCGGCTGGTCCCGTCGTGCAGCACCAGCACCCGTCGGTGATACCGCGCCAGATACAGCGCCGCCGTCAGGCCCGCCGGTCCCGCCCCGACCACGATCACATCCGGCTGGTCCATCGCGCTTGCCCCCATGCGCACCCTAATGGTCAAGCTGAGGCAAGAGTTCCGCCGCCAGGGGTTTCGGCCCGGACCGAGGTCGCGCTAAACCGGGCCAAACGCGGAGCCTGCCCCCCATGACCGATACCCCCACGACCGATACCTATGCCAACCTTCTGATCGAACGCCACGCCGACGGCTATGCGGTGGTCACCCTGAACCGGCCCGAGGCGCTGAATGCCCTGAACTCCGCCCTGTTCAAGGATCTGGCCGACTTTCTGGACGCCGTCGAACAGGACGACAGCGTCCGCTGCCTGATCCTGACCGGCAGCGGGGAAAAGGCCTTCGCCGCCGGCGCCGACATCAAGGAGATGGCGGACCAGTCCTATGCCCAGATGTACACCGGCAACTATTTCGCCCTCGGCCACGACCGCATCACCCGCTTCAGGAAGCCGATCATCGCGGCGGTCAACGGCTTTGCCCTGGGCGGCGGCTGCGAACTGGCCATGCTGTGCGACTTCATCGTCGCCAGTGACAAGGCGAAGTTCGGCCAGCCCGAGATCAACCTGGGCGTCGCCCCCGGCATCGGCGGCTCCCAGCGCCTGACCCGCCTGGTCGGCAAGTCCAAGGCCATGGACATGGTCCTGACCGCCCGCATGATGGACGCGGCGGAAGCTTTAGCGTCCGGTCTGGCCAGCCGCGTCTTCCCCCATGACACCTTGCTGGACGAGGTCCGCAAGATCGCCGCGAAGATCGCCTCGCAAAGCCCGCTCGCCGTCATGGCCAACAAGGAGATGGTCAACGCCGCGCTGGAGACCACCCTGACCCAGGGCGTCCAGTTCGAACGCCGCCTGTTCCACAGCCTGTTCGCCTTCGAGGACCAGAAGGAAGGCATGGCCGCCTTCGTCGAGAAGCGGAAGCCGGTCTTCACGGGGCGGTAGGCTCAAATCCTCCCCTATCGGGGGAGGGGGCCCGCCTCACGCGCCGGACCCCGCTTGCCACGCACGGGCGAACCGGGCCAAGTGCGGGCTGGGGAGAGCCGCTTGGATATCGACGCCTTCATCGATCGCTGGAGCGCCGCGCGTGGCGGGGCCGAGCGCGCAAACTACCAGATGTTCCTGACGGAGCTCTGCGAGGCGCTGGACCTTCCGCGCCCTGATCCTGCCAGCGACCAGACGGCGCTGAACGACTATGTCTTCGAGCGGGGCGTCAAGCGTCGGGAGTCCGAAGGGTCCGCCTCGACCCTGCGCATCGACCTGTACAAGCGCGGCTGTTTCATTTTGGAAGCCAAACAGTCCCGCGCCAGCCAGCGCGACGACCAGCCCGCCCTGTTCAAGGCCGACGAGACCGCCTCCACCGCCGCCAGTGAAGGCCGCTGGGACGTGCTGATGCGCAACGCCCGCAAACAGGCCGAGGACTACGCCTTCCGGCTGCCCGCCGATCATCCTGCCCCGCCCTTCATCATCGTCTGCGACGTCGGCTATGTGTTCGAGGTCTATGCCGACTTCTCCGGCTCGGGCCGGGCCTACGGTCATTTCCCCGACCGCAAGGGCTTTCGCATCCGGCTGGAGGACCTGCGCCGCCCCGAGATCGTCGAGCGGCTGAAGGCCATCTGGACCGACCCCCAGTCGCTGGACCCCTCGCGCCACGCCGCCCGCGTCACGCGCCAGATTGCCGAACGCCTCGCCGCCGTCTCACGTCGGCTGGAGCGCAACCACCCGCCGGAAGAGGTGGCGCATTTCCTGATGCGCTGCATCTTCACCATGTTCGCCGAGGACGCCGACCTGCTGCCGCGTGGCCAGTTCACCGCCTTGCTGGAAGAGTGCCTCGACAGTCCCGCCGCCTTCGCCCCCCTGCTGCGCGATCTGTGGAAGCGGATGGACGAGCCGCTGTACGAGAACCGCTTCTTCTCCGGCTTCAAGACCCATCTGCGCTACTTCAACGGGGGCCTGTTCCACGACGCCAAGGCCTTCCCGATGACGAAGGAAGAGATCGGCGAACTGCTGGCCGCCAGCCGACACGACTGGCGCTATGTCGAGCCCGCCATCTTCGGTACCCTGGTCGAACAGGCGCTGGACCCCAAGGAGCGGCGTCAGCTGGGCGCCCACTACACCCCCCGGTCCTATGTCGAGCGGCTGGTCGAGGTGCGGTGATGGAGCCGTTGCGCGCCGACTGGAATGCGGCCCAGCTCAAGGCCGGCGATGCGAAGGAGCGCGGCGATGTGAAGGAGGCGGTGGCCGCCGTGCGCGCCTTCCACCACGCCCTGTGCTCCACGCGCGTTCTCGACCCCGCCTGCGGCACCGGCAACTTCCTCTACGTCTCGCTGGAGTTGATGAAGCGGCTGGAGGGCGAGGTGCTGGAGGCCCTGGCCGAACTCGGCGAAACCGAGACCATCGGGCTGGAGGAGGTCGATCCGCACCAGTTCCTGGGCATCGAGCTGAACGTCCGCGCCGCCGCCATCGCCGAACTGGTTCTGTGGATCGGCTATCTGCAGCAGCACTACCGCAACCGCTCCGAACACCCTGCCGAGCCCATCCTGAAGGCCTTTGGCAACATTCAGCAGAAGGACGCGGTCCTGACCTGGGACGGCTATCCCGAGCTGCAGTTCGAGATGCGGGATGGCGAAGCGGTTCAGGTGTTTCCGAACGCGCGGCGACCGGACTGGCCAGAGGCGGAGTTCATCGTGGGGAACCCGCCGTTTATCGGTGGTGCCAACCTCCGGTCTCGCATGGATGCCGGTTATGCCGAGGCCCTTTGGCGCGCCCATCCGCACATGAACGAGAGCGCGGATTTTGTCATGTACTGGTGGGATCGGGCCGCCGAGCTCCTGACCCGCAAGAAGGCGACCCTGCGTCGCTTCGGCCTCGTCACTACCAACTCAATCAGCCAAGTGTTCCAGCGGAGGGTGATGGAGCGTCACCTGAACGCCAAGGCTCCGGTGTCGATTATTTTCGCAGTGCCGGATCATCCGTGGACCAAGGCGTCGAAGGACAGTGCGGCCGTACGGATCGCGATGACCACAGCACAAGCGGGCGCGCACCTTGGCGAGTCGCGCGTCGTCGTTTCGGAAGCGGGGCTCGATACCGATACCCCTGTTATTGCGTTCGCTACGCGTGGTGGCCGCATCAACTCTGACCTGTCGATAGGCACAGACCTGACGCGGATTACCCCACTGGCTTCAAACGAAGGCGTTAGTTCGCCTGGCGTGAAGCTTCATGGCTCAGGTTTCATAGTCACGCCCGCTGAGGCGGAGCACATCGGCTTGGGTCGGCGTCCGGGTCTCGAGCGGCACATCCGCCCTTATCGGAACGGCCGCGACCTCACGGGGCACTCGCGCAAAGTCATGATTATCGACCTGTTTGGGCTGTCAGCGGGGCAGGTGCGGCAGGACTATCCGGAGGTCTATCAGCATCTCTACGACACGGTCCGGGTCGGGCGATTAGCGCAAGCCGCAAAATCTCCGACCAAAGACGCAAAAGCTTATGCGGACCAGTGGTGGCAATTCGGAAAGCCCCGTTCCGAGCTTCGCCCGGCCCTTGACGGTCGGCATCGGTACATCGCAACAGTTGAGACAACAAAGCATCGTGTTTTCCAGTTTCTCGACGCCAGCATTCTCCCTGACAACATGATCCTGGCGTTCGCCAGTGCCGATGGTTGGCATCTCGCTGTTCTGTCGAGCCAGCTTCACGTCACTTGGACCCTCAGTGTCGGCGGTGTTCTTGAGGATAGGCCGCGCTACACCAAGAGTGGCTGCTTCGACCCCTTCCCCTTCCCCGACCCCGACGAGGCTACCCGCGCCACCCTCCGCGCCCTCGGCGAGGAACTCGACGCCACCCGCAAGACGGTGCAGGCCGAGCATCCGGACCTGACCCTGACCGGCCTCTACAATGTGCTGGAAAAGGTCCGTGCCGGGACCGCGCTCTCCGACGCCGAAGCCGATGTGAAGGCGCGCGGCCGGGTGCTGATCCTCAAGGACCTGCACGACCAGATCGACCGGGCGACCGCCGACGCCTACGGCTGGCCCCACGACCTGACTGACGAGCAGATTCTGGAAAAGCTGGTCGCCCTCAACGCCGAACGCGCCAGGGAAGAGGCCGCCGGCCACGTCCGCTGGCTGCGCCCCGACTACCAGATCCCGCGCTTCGCCAAGGGGGCGGCCGCGCCGAAGACCGGCGAGCTGGATCTCGGAGCGAACGTCGTGGCCATCGACAAGGGCCTGCCCGCCTTCCCGAAGGACAAGGGCGAACAGGTCATGGCCATCCGCGCCGTGCTGCAGGCCTCCGGTCGCCCCATGGACGCCGCCGCCGTGTCCCGCGCCTTCAAGGGCGGGGGCCGGAAGATCGAGCAGCGCGTCGTCCAGGCCCTCAACACCCTAGTCCGCTATGCCGAGATCACGGCCCTGGCCGACGGCACGTTCGCGGCCCGCCGCGCGGCATGATACGGTGTCCGAAGGATCGTGGGGTGGCCGTCACGGTGCGGCGTGCTGAACCTCCAGACTCCGCCTTGCCTCCCCACGGCCTTTCCGCTATAGCCGCCCGCTCTTGAGGTTCCTGCGCCGGGGACGGACGTTTCCGCAGCGCTTTCGCACGATAGGTTTTTGACTGATGGCCAATAACGCCGGCGCCAAGAAGGCGATCCGCAAGATCGCCGCCCGCACCGAAGTGAACAAGGCGCGCCGCACGCGCGTCCGCACCTTCCTGCGCAAGTTCCAGGAAGCCGTTTCGGGTGGCGACGCCGGTGCCGCCAAGACCGCCTTCATCGAGGCCCAGTCCGAGCTGATGCGCGCCGTCTCCAAGGGCGTCGTTCACAAGAATACGGGCTCGCGCAAGGTCGGTCGTCTGGCCGCCCAGCTGAAGAAGATGTCGGCCGCCTGATCCATCGGGCACCGGACGGCCTTTCATAGGCCTGTCATTGTAAAGATCAGTGATTTCAACGGCGAGAGGGCTCAGGCTCTCTCGCCGTTGGCACGTGCGCGGCTAAGCGATTGAGCGCGGAATCGGGTCGCCGATTATGGTGAACACGGTTTTTTTCCAAGCCGCTCCGGGCTTTAGCGGAGTCAACGATTTTAACTTCAATTCTGACCGCGAATCAGCGTTGACGCCCCCCGCTCGGGGCGTAAGTTTGGGGCTCTGACGCACTTCCATCCCCTCACGGATGAAGACGGCGCGAGACCTGATTTCGCGGCGGCGTGAGACGCCTTTTCAAGAGTTCGACCCCACCGTTGAAGCACCGCTTCGAGGGACCGGAGAAGTCGTGCCTTGGCTCAGGCGGCTCTGCGAAGCGTGTTCGGTGATGGGTTTCTAATGCGGGTGGCTGAACGATGACTGGGGGCGCAATGATGGCGGGGATGACGGATCCGGATCACATCTGGACCGAGGCGGCGAGCCGTCTTCGGGCCGAGATCGGCGACGGGCCTTTCAGCTCCTATATTGCGCCGTCGGCCGTGCGCGCCGATGGGGCCGGCCAGCTGATCCTGGTGACGCCGACCGCCTATGCCCGCGACTGGGTGCGCAAGAACGCCCTGCGCCGCATGAATGAGCTGTGGCTGGGCCTCGATGGCCTGAACCGCCGTCTGGACGTCCGCTGCCGTGCCGAGATGGGCTCTGTCGCTCCTGCCTCCCAGGTCGCCGCCGGCCGGGCCGAGGGTGCTGCCGTGCCCACACCACATTCATCCCCCATCCCGATGCCGACCGTGGCCCCCGTGGCCGATGGCGAGCGCGCCGTCCGCGCCGCCGGCCTGCAGGACCGGCTGACCTTCGACAGTTTCGTGGAAGGCCAGGGCAATGCCTTTGCCTTGGCCATCGCCCGCCAGGCCGCCGCCTGGGCCGACGGCCACTTCAATCCGATCTTCTTCTGCGGCCCCTATGGCTACGGCAAGACCCACCTGCTGAACGCCATCGCCTGGGAGGCCCAGCGCCTGCGTCCGGACGCCAAGGTGGTCTATCTGACCGCCGAACGCTTCCTGTCGACCTTCGTGCGAGCGATGCAGGACCGCTCGACTGCCGCCTTCAAGGAAAGCCTGCGCAGCGCCGACATGCTGCTGATCGACGACGTCCAGTTCGTCGGCGGCAAGGCCTCCACCCAGGAAGAGCTGCTGGCCACGCTCACCTGCCTGATCGAGGACGGCAAGAAGATCGTGCTGTCCGCCGACCGCCCGCCCATGGCCCTGACCGAGGTCGAGCCGCGCCTGCGCAGCCATCTGGCCTCGGGCCTGACCTGCCCGGTCGAGCCCGCCGACCGCCAGCTGAAATTGGCCGTCGCCCGCAACCGTTTGCAGGCCCTGGCCCGTCTCGGCGTCGTCTCGGGCGAGGTCCAGGCCGATGTGCTGGAACATCTGGTTGACCGCACCCCCGGCTCGATGCGCGAGCTGGAGGGGGCCGTGAACACCCTGGCCGCCGTCGCCGGCGCCCGCCTGTCCACCCTGGGCGTCGACGAGACGCAAGGCCTGCTCGGCTCTGCCCTGCGCGGGGGCCCCGAGCGCCGCATCACCGTCGACGAGATCCAGAAGACGGTTGCCGACCACTTCAGCCTGAAACAGGCCGACCTGCTGAGCGAACGCCGCACCCGCGCCGTGGCCCGCCCCCGCCAGATCGCCATGTGGCTGTGCAAACAGCACACCACCCGGTCCTACCCCGACATCGGACGCCGCTTCGGTGGCCGCGACCACACCACGGTTCTTCACGGCGTGCGCAAGGTCGAGGAACTGATCGCCGCCGACGACCAGATCGCGCGGGACGTCGAGACGCTGACGCGCAAGCTGAGAGGTTAGGGAACAGGGTCCAGGTTCTAGGTTTTAGGGATTGTCCACAGGTGCCCGCGACATCCTCCCTGGAACCTAACCCCTAGCCCCTAGACCCTTCCTTGCTCCCCGCCACCAATCCGCTAGTGTCCAAGGCCCTTATCTTCGCGGCGACGCCTGAGTCGCCGCCGGCGGGCGAGACCACATGCAGCTGACCATCGAACGATCCGCGCTCCTCAAGGCCCTTGGCCACGTCCAGAGCGTCGTCGAACGCCGCAACACCATCCCCATCCTGTCCAACGTCCTGCTGTCCGCCGGGCGCGACAAGCTGGCCTTTGCCGCCACCGATCTGGACATGGAGATGGTTGACGAGGCCGAGGCCCAGGTCCAGGTCGAGGGTCAGATCACCGCGCCTGCCCACACCCTGTACGAGATCATCCGCAAGCTGCCGGACGGTGCCGAGGTCTCTCTGACCTACAACGGCGACGATCCTCGCCTGACGGTCTCGGCCGGACGGTCCAAGTTCAACCTGCCGGTCCTGCCCGCAGGCGACTTCCCGGTCATGTCGACCGACACCTCCGGCTCCCGCTTCGCCCTGCCCAAGGAAGACCTGGCCCGGCTGATCGACAAGACCCGTTTCGCCGTCTCGACCGAGGAGACGCGCTACTATTTGAACGGACTTTACCTGCACACGGTGGCCGAGGCCGGCATTCCCCTGCTGCGCGCCGTCGCCACCGACGGCCACCGCCTGGCCCTGGCCGAGACGCCCGCGCCCGAGGGCGCGGCCGGCAGCCCCGGCGTCATCGTGCCGCGCAAGACCATCGATCAGGTCCGCCGCCTGCTGGACGACGGCTCGGGCCCGGTCGAGGTGATGGTGTCGCCCCAGAAGATCCGCTTCGAGTTCGGCCAGGCGTCCCTGACCTCCAAGGTCATCGACGGCGCCTTCCCCGACTATATGCGCGTCATCCCCAAGGGGAACGACAAACAGGCCGACATCGACAACGCGGTCTTCGCTTCCGCCGTCGACCGCGTGGCCACCATCTCGGCCGAGAAGAGCCGCAGCGTGAAACTGGCCTTCGACCTGGACCGGGTCACCCTGACCGTGCGCAACATGGAGGCCGGGCAGGGGGTCGAGGAGGTCGAGATCGGCTATTCCGAGGAGCCTTTCGAAATCGGCTTCAACGCCCGCTACCTGCTGGACGTCGCCGGCCAGATCACCGGCGAGACCGCCCACTTCAAATTCGCCGACCCCGCCAGCCCGACCCTGGTGCTCGATCCGGGCGATCCGGGCGTGCAGTATGTGTTGATGCCGCTTCGGGTGTGACCGCAGTCGAGGCCGAGGGCGTCGTCGTAAGGGTAGATCGCGGCAAGACTCTGATCTCGCTCTCGATCATGATCGCCTTGGTGCTCTTTCTCGGCGCAAGCCTCTACCCTGTCTTGGCGGGTTCAAATGCTCTGGTGTTTGCCGACCTGGGCGGCCCGGTACAGACGATTGTTGCGCTTATTCTCGGCCTCAGCGCCATCTTGATTTCTGCGATTATCGGAGGGCTTGTCGTCAGTCTGTTTCGACCGCCCTATCTGGTGCTGACAGCCGATGGGATAGAGATTTTCGGGTTATTGTCTCGCGCAACCGTCGCGTGGCGGGACATCGAGGCGATCGAGGTCGGCTATGACCGTCGGCGGCATCGGCAGTTTGTCGGCTTTCGCTACAGGCGTGGCGCGAACCCGCTCGGCTCGACAGATGGAGCCTTGCAACAGGCAATCGGTTTCGGTTGGCCGGGTCGCCCTGAAGACTTCGCAAGCCAGCTCGAAGAATGGCGGCTGCGTTACGCATGATGATCGACGTCTTCGCAATGATAACTTTGTAGGGTCGGCCCTTGATCACCACCCTCACCCTCACCGACTTCCGCTCCTACGCCTCGGCTACCTTGCCGATCCAGGCGGGCACGGTCGTGCTTCACGGGCCGAACGGCGCGGGCAAGACCAATCTTCTGGAGGCGCTCAGCCTGTTCACGCCGGGCAAGGGTCTGCGCGGAGCGACGGCACCGGAGATGGGCCGGCGCGAACCCGGCGAGGCGACCGGCCGGGCCTGGGCCGTCGCGGCGGTGCTGACTGACGCGGAGGGCGAGACCAAACTCGGTACCGGCGTCCAGTCCGCAGGGGCCGCCCGCCGGATCGTCCGCATCGACGGAGAAACCGCGCCGCCCGGCCGCCTGCTGGATCACCTGCGCCCGGTCTGGGCCACGCCGGAACAGGACCGGTTGTTCTCCGACGCCCGCGCCGAGCGCCTGCGCTTCTTCGACCGGCTGGTCTTCGCCGCCGACCCGTCCCATGCCGCCGCCGTCTCGGCCTATGAGAAGGCCCTGCGCGAGCGGCTGCGCCTCCTGACCGACGGGGCCGAGGGCCAAAACTCTTCAGGAAGGTTGGCCGCCGACCCCCTGTGGCTCGATGCCCTGGAGATCCGCCTGGGCGAGGCCGGGGCCCGCGCCGCCCTGGCCCGCGCCGGTGCCCTGGCCACGCTCCAGACCGCCATCGACGCCCGCGCCGACCGCCCCTTCCCCCAGGCCGATCTGGGCCTGACCGGAGAGGCGGAGGGCCTTGCCGCCACCGGCTCCGACGCCGATGCCATCGCCGCCCACATCCGCGATGGCATGGCCCGCGCCCGCCCGCGTGACGCCGCCGCCGGCCGCTCCCTGTTTGGCCCGCACCGCTCCGATCTGACCGCGCTTCACCGCGAGAAGAACCGCCCCGCCGCCGAGGGCTCCTCCGGCGAGCAGAAGGCCTTGGTCCTCAATCTGATCCTCGCCCAGATCACCCGCCTCGCAGACCAGAGCGCACCCCCTGTCCTCCTGCTCGACGAAGCCCCCGCCCACCTCGACACCGCGCGCCGCGCCGCCCTGTTCGACGAGATCGAGGCCCTGGGTCTGCAGGCCTTCATGACAGGCACGGAGGCAGAGCTGTTTGCCCCGCTCAGGGGGCGTGCACAGTTTGTCCGCGTGGCAGACGGCAGGTTCGATGTGGCGTGAAGACGTCCCGGCGACGACAGGAAAAGCTCTGCTGATCTAGATGTGGATCGCATGCCCCAGGGCCCGCAGGCTTGCCTCGTGGAAGGCCTCGCCTAGCGTCGGGTGGACGTGGATGACGCCCGCGACATCTTCCAAGACCGCGCCCATCTCCAGCATCTGGGCGAAGCTGTTCGAAAGTTCGGCGACATGCTGACCGACGGCCTGTATGCCCAGAAGGCGGTGATCGGACTTCGATGCCAGCACGCGCACGAAGCCGCCGTCCTCGCCCGCCTCGATGGCGAGCGCCCGGCCGATAGCGGCCAGCGGGAAGACGGCCTGGATCACGTCGTCGCGGCCCTCGACGTCCAGCGGACCGAGACCTGCGGACACGATCTCCGGTTCGGTGAAGCAGACGGCGGCGATGGTCACCGGGTCGAACCGCCTGTCATGTCCGGCGACGATCTCCGCCACCACCTCGCCCTGGGCCGAGCCCTTGTGGGCCAGCATGGGTTCGCCGGTCAGGTCGCCGACGGCCCAGACGTTCTTCATGTTGGTGGCGCAGCGGTCGTCGATCTTCACGAACGGCCCGTCCATGGTCACGCCCATGTTTTCCAGACCCCAGCCCTTGGTGCGCGGACGGCGACCCACGGTGACCAGCACCTTGTCGGCGGGCAGCTGCATCGGCGTGCCGTCGCGCGTGGTGATGGACAATTGCCCGTCACCGAACCCGCCGGCCTTGGCCCCCAGATGCAGTTCGACGCCATGCTTCTCCAGCCATTTGGCGACCGGATCGGTCAGGGCCTTGTCATAGAGCGGCAGAATACGGTCGGCCATTTCGACGATGGCGACCTGGGCCCCCAGCTTGCGATAGGCGATGCCCAGCTCCAGCCCGATATAGCCGCCGCCGACGACGACCAGCCGCTCCGGCACCGCATCCAACGACAGGGCCTCGGTCGAGGAGATGACGTCGCCGCCGAACTTCAGGAACGGCAGCTCGACCGGCTCGGACCCCGTGGCCAGGATGACGTGTTCGGCGCTGATGACGATGTCGCCGTCATCCGTCTTCACCGTGCAGGTCTTGGCGTCGGAGAAGTGGGCCCAGCCCTTGATGACCTTGACCCTGGCCTTCTTCAGCAAGGCCGCGACCCCGCCGTTCAGCTTTCTGACGATCCCGTCCTTCCAGGTGACCGTCTGGGCCAAGTCGATGACCGGGTCCGCCACGGTGATGCCCAGCGTCCCGCCATTGGCGGCCTTGCTGACCGTCTCGAACTTGGACGCCGCATGGATGATGGCCTTGGACGGAATGCAGCCGACGTTCAGGCAGGTCCCGCCCAGCCCGTCGCCGCCGTCCACAAGAATGGTGTCGAGCCCCAGCTGGCCGCAGCGGATACCGGCGACATAGCCGCCGGTGCCAGCACCGATGATGAGGACTTTGGTTTTGAGGGTCTGGGTCATTGAAGTTCTGTCTTGCGAAGCCGAGCGGCAGCAGCCCGAAGTTGAGTGGGGATTTGACGGTCAGTGACCATCCAGAGCGGCACGGCTGAGACGATTTCCGGCCGCCCCCGGTTCAAAAGACGGCGCCACCAAGGGAGTTTTCGAGCATAGAATATCGCAGACTCGCCTATCGCCGGGTAAGGGGTCGAGCCACAGTTATTGCCAAAATTCGGCGCGTAGACATCGCCGATTTGCTGCCTGCTCACCACTCCCTTTAGCGAGACCACCGGCGAGAGGCTCGTCGCTATTCGATTCTCGTCGATCACTCGAAGCAGGCGTACCTCAGCAAGAAACACGTAGTCAGCATCTCTCCAAAGCGCTCGCTGTCTGGCCAATTCGTCACGTTGAATCCGACGCTCTACAAAAGCGCGCAGTTCAGTGTCGCTCAACCCTGGCGGCGGCTCATCTTCAGCCGATGTGATGATTGTGCAGGCAAATGCTGACGAGCTCACGCAGGTAGCCATAACAAGCGCCGCGATCAGCCGAAGCACCGCCCTAGCCCATCCACAACGTCGCGGGATGCTCCAGCAGGCCCTTGATCCGCTGGACGAAGACCGCCGCGTTGTGGCCGTCGACGATGCGGTGGTCGAAGCTGGAGGACAGGTTCATAATCTTGCGCACGACCATCTGGCCCTCCCGCACCACGACCCGCTCAGCGATCTTGTTGGGGCCGATGATGGCGACCTCCGGGTGGTTGATGATCGGGGTGTGGACCACCCCGCCCAGCGTGCCCAGCGAGGTGATGGTGATGGTCGAGCCGGACAGTTCCTCGCGCTTGGCCGACCCGTCCTTGGCCGCGCCCGACACGCGCGCGATCTCGGCGGCGGTGTCGTAAGGGTCGCGTGCCTCGGCATGACGCACCACCGGCACCATCAGGCCGTTCGGGGTCTGGGCGGCGATGCCCAGATGCACGGCGGCGTGGGTGGTCAGGACCCCGGCCTCGTCATCATAGTGGCTGTTGATCGTCGGCTGATCGCGCAGGGCCACCACGATGGCGCGGGCGATGAAGGGCAGGACGTTCAGCTTTCCTTTGCCCGTCGTCTTGGCCTGGGCATTCAGATGGGCACGCAGTTCCTCCAGCGCCGTGACGTCGATCTCTTCCACATAGGTGATGTGCGGAATGCGCCGCACGCTCTCGGCCATCTTCTCCGCGATCTTGCGGCGCAGGCCGATGATGCGGACCTCCGTCGTGCCCTCGGCCTTCGCATAGGTCGAGGCCGATGCTCCGGACACGGACGATGACTGGCTCGCGCCGGACACGAAGGCGTCCAGATCGGCATGGTCGATCCGGCCCGCGGGGCCGGAGCCGGGCACGAACTGGAGGTTGATCCCCATGTCGCGGGCGCGGTTGCGGACGGCGGGGGAGGCCAGCGGGCGCTGGTTGCGGTCGGAGAGGGTGCGGGCCTTGGCCCCCTCCCCCGCTTCGCGGGTACTCCCCCCAACGGGGGGAGAATGGGGAGTCGGGGACGATTTAGTTCCTCCCCCATCGGGGGTGGAGGAGAGGTCGGCGGAGCCGGCCTGACGACCGGACCGCGTCTTCGCGGTGGAGGGGGCCGGGGCAGGCGCGGAAACCGAAGCAGGTTGCGGCGCAGCCGCCACATTCCCCTTGCCCTCGACATCGAACCCGACCAGCGGCCCGCCCACGGCGATCTGCTGTCCCGGCTGGCCATGCAGGGCCGCGACCGTGCCCGCGACCGGGCTGGTCAGCTCGACGGTCGCCTTGTCCGTCATGACCTCGGCCAGAAGCTGGTCTTCCTCGACCGCATCGCCGACCGCGACGTGCCAGGCGACCAGTTCCGCCTCGGCGGTGCCTTCACCGACGTCGGGCAGTTTGAAGACGTAGTTGCCGGACGTCGCCGCAGGCGCGGGCTCTGCAACCGGAGCAGCGGACGCGACAGGTTCTGCAGCAACTGGTTCCGCCGCGCTGGCAGGCGCAGAAGAAGGCTCGGCGGCCTCCGCCGCATTCCCCGCCCCCTCGACCTCGAACTCGACAATCGCCGAGCCGACCGCCGACATCACGCCGGGTTCGCCGTGCAGGGCCGTCACCTTGCCGGCCACGGGCGAGGTCAGTTCGACCGTCGCCTTGTCGGTCATGACGTCGACCAGCAGCTGGTCTTCCTCGACCGTGTCGCCGACCTTCACATGCCAGGCGACCAGTTCGGCCTCGGCGGTGCCTTCGCCCACGTCGGGCAGTTTGAAGACGAAACGACCCATCTCAGCGACCTCCCGTCATGACGGACTTCAGGGCATCGGCAACGCGCTGCGGGCCGGGGAAATATTCCCACTCATAGGCATGAGGATACGGCGTATCCCAGCCGGCGACGCGGGCGATGGGGGCTTCCAGATGATAGAAGCACCGCTCCTGCACCAGGGCCGACAGCTCCGCGCCATAGCCTGACGTCTTGGGGGCCTCGTGCACGATGACGCAGCGGCCGGTCTTCTTCACGCTGGCCTCGATGGCCTCGATATCCAGCGGCACGAGCGAGCGCAGGTCGATGACTTCGGCGTCCACGCCCGCATGCTCGGCCCCGGCCAGCGAGACCCAGACCATGGTGCCATAGGCCAGGATGGTGACGTCGCTGCCCTCGCGCATGATCCGCGCCTTGCCGATCGGCTCGACATATTTGCCGGTCGGGACCTGGGCCAGATCCTGCGCCTTCCAGGGGCTGACGGGGTTCTGGTGCCAGCCGTCGAAGGGGCCGTTGTAAAGGCGTTTCGGCTCGAAGAAGACGACCGGATCGTCGTCCTCGATCGCGGCGGTCAGCAGACCCTTGGCGTCATAGGGGTTGGACGGGATGACGACCTTCAGCCCCGCGATATGAGTGAACAGGCTCTCAGGGCTCTGGCTGTGGGTCTGGCCGCCGAAGATGCCGCCGCCATAGGGGCTGCGGATGGTGATCGGGCTGGTGAACTGACCGCCCGAGCGATAGCGCATCTTGGCCGCCTCGCTGACGATCTGGTCGTAGGCGGGATAGATATAGTCGGCGAACTGGATCTCCACGACCGGACGCAGACCGTAGGCCCCCATGCCGATGGCGGCGGCCACGATACCGCATTCGCTGATGGGCGCATCGAAGCTGCGGGTCAGCCCATGCTTCTGCTGCAGCTGGTCCGTGACGCGGAAGACGCCGCCGAAATAGCCCGCATCCTCGCCGAAGCTGAGGACGTCAGGGTCCTCGGCCATCTTGACGTGCAGGGCCGAGTTCAGCGCCTGGATCATGTTCATCGGCTGAACGCCCGGCTTGTCCGAGGTCTCGGACTTCGGGGCCGCATTCTGGTCGACCATATCGGGCTCGATGCCGTCGGTGCGGTCGGACTCGGTGAAGGTTTGCTCGCTCATGATCAGACCCCGACCTCGCCGCGCTGTTCGGCGATACGCCAGTCTTCGGTGGCGAAGACCTCGTTGAACATCTCCTTCACGCTGGGACGCGACTGACCCAGGGTGCCGATGGCCTCGGATTCCTTGCCGGCGGCCCGGACCTGGGCGACCGCATCGGCCTCCGCCTCGGCCTGAGCTTCGTCCGACCATTCGCCGATCGCGATCAGATGCTGCTTCAGGCGCACGACCGGATCGCCCAGAGGCCACTTCTCGTGCTCGTCGCCGGGACGATAGCGGCTGGGATCGTCGGAGGTGGAGTGTGGGGCCCCGCGATAGGTGAACAGCTCGATCACCGTCGCGCCCTGATTGGTCCGTGCCCGTTCCTCGGCCCACTGGGTCGCGGCCCAGACGGCCAGGAAGTCGTTGCCGTCGACCCGCAGTGCGGGCAGGCCATAGCCGATGGCCTTGGACGCAAAGGTCGTCTCCAGACCGCCGGCGATGCCCTGGAAGGAGCTGATGGCCCACTGGTTGTTGACGATGTTCAGGATCACCGGCGCGCGATAGACGGCCGCGAAGGTCAGGGCGTTGTGGAAGTCGCCCTCCGCCGTCGCGCCGTCGCCGATCCAGGTGATGGCGATCTTGTCATCACCCTTGTAGGCGCTGGCCATGGCCCAGCCCACGGCCTGGGGAACCTGCGTCCCCAGATTGCCGCTGATGGTGAAGAAGCCATAGTCCTTGGCCGAATACATGATCGGCAGCTGGCGGCCTTTGATCGGGTCTTCGGCGTTGGAATAGATCTGGTTCATCATGGTCGCCAGCGGATAGCCGCGCGCGATCAGAAGCCCCTGCTGGCGATAGGTCGGGAAGCCCATGTCCTCGCGCGACAGGATCATGCCCTGAGCCACCGCGATGGCCTCTTCGCCCGTGCACTTCATGTAGAAGCTGGTCTTGCCCTGGCGGTGGGCGCGATGCATCCGGTCGTCGAAGGCGCGGGTCAGGATCATCGCCTTCAGGCCCTTCTTCAGGGTCTCGGCGTCCAGGCGCGGATTCCACGGCCCGACGGCCTGTCCCTGATCGTCCAGGACGCGCACCAGGCGAAAGGCGTGATCGCGCATGTCATAGGGCGCGGTCGACACCTCGGGCCGGTCGACGGCTCCGGCCTCGTCCAGTTTCAGATGACTGAAATCGGTGGGGTCGCCCGGACGGCCCGAAGGCTCCGGCACACGCAACGACAGGGGTTGGCTATTGGGCTTGTTCATTCCGTCCTGCTGTCCGGTTGATCCGACCGCGTTTTCCTCGTGATCGCCGTGTTAGCATGAGGCGCTGGCCAAGGCTCGCCCAATTTCACCTTGCACTCTGCGGTTCACGGGTATTTTATTGCCCTATAATAACAATGGGAGAAACGCATTGGCTGACGATCTGGATCCCGTCGACGCCCGCATCCTGGATATCCTGCAACAGGACGCCGGACTGTCGGTTGCCGAGGTCGCCGAACGTGTGGGCCTGTCCGCCTCGCCCTGCTGGCGCCGGATCAAGCGGCTGGAGGACACGGGCTTCATCAGGAAGCGTGTGACCCTGCTGGACGCGGGCCTGCTGGGCCTGGATTTCGAGGTCTATGCCATCGTCAAGCTCAGCCTGCCGTCCACCGAAAACCTGAACATCTTCGACGCCGCCGTGGCCCAATGGCCCGAGGTGGTGCAATGCGCGACGATCACCGGGCGCGAGGACTATGTGCTGCGGATCATCACCTCCGACATGCATGCCTTCGACCAGTTTCTGAGGAACAAGCTGCTCAGCCTGGGCATCGTCTCGGACTGCGAGAGCCACATCGTCACCCGCGGCGTGAAGAACGTCACCACCCTGCCGCTGGGTATCGTCACCCCTCACGTCGGCTAGCCGTATCCTCCTCTCGCCAGGCCTGGTGGATTCCGGTGCCCGGAACTGCAAAGCTGCGGCTTCGTCACCTGGGAGGGGATATGCCGCACGGATTGTTTTTGCGCGTGAAGAGCCTGTCGCTCACGCTTGCGATGCTGGGCACCGCCTGCCTGGTGCCTGGCCCCGCTGTCGCCGGGAGCCAATCTGGAGAGGTGCACACCCGAAACCAGAGCGCCGCGCCTGCGACCGAGAGCGACGTCATGGCCTTTCGTCGTCTCCGCACCGAAGCCATCGCAGCCGCCACCGCCGATGATCTGGACCTCGCGGCGGCCTTGCTGGCCCAGGCCGACGGGCGGATCCCCAATCACCCGGGTCTGATGGCGCTGCAGGCACGGGTCGACGCGGCGCGAGGAAACGGGGCAGGCGCGATCAGCCATCTGCAGCGCTATGCGCGTGCAGGCTTCATCATGAATCTTGAACGGGACGCGGCCCTGTCGGCCCTGTCGGACATGCCGGGTTTTGCGCAGGCTGCGGATCGGATCACGGCCAACGCGCTGCCCATCGGTGCCGATCGGCTGTCGATCCTGGCTTCCGTGCCGGGGGCGGGCCTGATCGAAGGCGTCGTGCGTGACGAAGCCGGGGAGGGCTGGCTTGTTTCCCGGGTCGCCGGACGTGACATCCTCAGGCTTCGAGGCACAGAGTTCACGACCTTTGTCGGTGCGACCCCCTCGATCGAAGGCCTCCTGGGACTGGCACTGGATACCGATACAGGGGTCCTGTGGGCCGCCAGCAGTCCGGCTCCACCCGCCGTTCATGCCCGCCAGGGCCCGACCGGCCCGGCGGCCCTTCTGCAGATCGGCCTGGACGACGGCCGCGTCCGGGGCGTCTATCCCGTGCCTGATGAACCCGGGCTCGAGGCTCGTGAACATGGCCTGGGTGATGTCGCGGTCCACCCTGATGGCACCGTCTATGTGTCCGACGGTCTGGCCGGTGAGGTCTATCGCCTGGCCCCGTCCGGAGCGGCGCTCGAAACCCTCGTCGCCTCGGGGACCCTGGGTTCGCCACAGGGGCTGGTGGTGACGCCGGATGGCACGGCGCTGGTGATCGCCGACTATTCCTCCGGCCTGTGGCGGGTCGCCCTCGGCGGCGGCGTACCTTCACGCATGGTGGTGCCTGCGGATGCCGGCCTGATCGGCATCGATGGGCTGATGACAGATGGCCAGTCACTCTACGCGCTCCAGAATGGAACCGCCCCCCAACGGGTCCTCAGGCTTGTGCCCGATGCCGACTGGACGCGGATCGATACGGTAGAGGTGCTGGCCGCCAATCTCCCTCAGATCGCCGAACCCACGACAGGTCTGGTGGCAGGGGGTGAACTCGTGTTTGTATCACGCTCGCAATGGAGTGATTTCGCCGCTGACGGATCGCTGCGTACGCCTGAACCTGCCCCGGGTATCATTGCGCGCCTGCGGCTCGACTGAAGGAAACACCGATGATCGAGATGGTGATCGACGCGCGGCGCAAGGATCTTGGCGGCTTCGAGGTGGGACGCGTGCTGCCGTTTCACAGCCGCCGGATGGTCGGCCCCTTCATCTTCCTGGACCAGATGGGCCCGGCGGAGTTCGCAGCGGGGTCGGAGGCCATCAACGTCCGCCCGCATCCCCACATCGGCCTGTCGACCCTGACCTATCTGTTCGAGGGCGAGATCATGCACCGGGACAATACCGGCGCGACCCAGGCCATCCGTCCGGGCGAGGTCAACTGGATGACGGCCGGCAAGGGCATCGTCCATTCCGAGCGCACCGATCCGCTGAAGAAGGCGCAAGGCGGTCCCATGCACGGCATGCAGGCCTGGATCGCCCTGCCGGACGAGGCCGAGGAGGTCGATCCCAGCTTCCATCACCACGGCGAAGCGGATCAGCCCGCCTATGACAACAACGGCCTGTTCGCACGGCTGGTCGCGGGCGAGGCCTACGGGGCCAGGGCGGCGGTGAAGACCTCGTCGCCCCTGTTCTACATCCACTGGGAACTGGCCGAGGGGGTGCGCACCGCGCCGCCGCCGGGCAAGAGTTTCGTCGGCTCCGGCGGCTATTCCGAACGCGCCCTCTATATCGCCAAGGGCGAGATCGAGGTCGGCGACCGCACCTTCCACGAGGGTCAGATGGTCGTGCTGGAGCCAAACGCCGAGCCGACCATCAAGGCCATCCGCCCGTCCAGCGTCATGGTCCTGGGCGGGGAGCCGGTCGGCGAGCGGCTGATCTGGTGGAATTTCGTCTCCTCCAGCCAGGCCCGACTGGATCAGGCCAAGGCCGACTGGAAGGCCGGGCGCATGAGCCTGCCAGACGATGACTCTCTGGAGTTCATCCCCCTGCCTGACGTGCCCTCGACGCAGGAGCCTGCGCCGAAGCCGGAGCCGACCCACCCGGTGTAAGCGACGCACGACCGATTCTGACGCAGCGTCGTGTCAGCCTGTGCGCATGACCGATGCCTCGCCAGAACCCGCATCCGCCTCTGCGCCCCGACGTATCCGCCCGGACATCGTCTGGGACAGGGCCAGAGATGACTATCTGGCCGGGGCCACGGCCGAAGAGGTCTGCCGCCGCCACGACCTAGGCCTGTCCGCCTTCAAGGTTCGTGCGCGTCAGGGCTGTTGGCGTCGCTCGGATCAGCCCGCGCCCGATCCGGTCGAGGACGACATCGATCTGGACTCGCCCGCCGAACCTCGCAGTCGCATGCTGGACAAGGCCTGGCGGCGCGTATCCCATGCGCTGGATACGGGTCGCTCGACCGAGGCGATGCGATGGATGCGGGTCCACGCCATGCTGCTGGCTGCCGAACGCAGCGAGGCCCGCGAGCGCGACTGGAATTCGGCCGAAGAGATGCGGGCCATCACCCGCACGGCTCGCGGCATAGAGGCCCAGGCCACCTCGATGATCCGCCAGATCCAGGCCGAAAATCCGCTTCGAAAGCCGCAAGTGCACACAGTGCACTCGAAAAAACCCGCTCCCGCTGCATCCACCCCACCCGACCCCGACGAGCCCGGCCTCAGCCGCGCCGAGCGACGACGACGGCTCAAATATCGCGCCAAAGGTCCTTGAGAAGGTGTTGGGGCCCACTGGGCGCGCGGACCTGCCGGTCCTCAGTCTTCACCGTGCCACGACCCAGTCCACCACCGTCGAAAGCGCCTGCGGAGCGATGGTGGTCTCGATGGCCTCGTACTCATTGGGCAGACCCGTCACGGCGGGCTGCATCAGATGGTTCAGATCGGGCAGGACGACCACCTCGGCATCGGGCTTGAGGCGGGATAGCACGGGCGCATTCTGATCGGCCGGCACCTGCACGTCCTTGCCGCCGTAAAGCGCCAGAAGCGGCACATCCAGACCGGCCAGGGCCGGGCCGGGGTCGTGGGCGATGAACCAGCGCGTCCAGGCACTGCCGGTCTGGCGGGCCTGCTCCTGGCGCTGTGCCACCGACAGTCCGGCGTCTGCGAGAACGGCATCCACCGCCGCGATGGTTGCGTCGGCGCTGGACGCATTCTCTTCCACGGCGCTCATGATGCGGGCCTGTATGGCGACATTGGAATCGACCACTGCCGGCGCGATCCCCATGGCGACCTGGGTGACACGGGACTGTTCGGTCAGCAGCGCCCCGCCCGACACGGCGGGTCCGGCCAGCATGACCACCCAGGCGACCGGCACGCCTTCCTGTGCCACCAGCGGCGCGATCGTACCGCCCTCGCTGTGACCGATCAGGCCGATGCGTCGCCCGTCGATCTCGGGCCGTGCGGCCAGGTATGCAAACGCCGCATCGGCATCGGTGGCGAAATCGGCGCTGGTCGCCGCCGCGAACTCACCCGTAGAGCCGGCGGTACCCCGGTCGTCATAACGCAGCACGGCAATGCCACGCCGGGTCAGGGCATCGGCCCAGACCGCGAAGGGCTTGTGGCCAAAGACCGTCTCGTCCCGGTCCTGAGGACCTGAACCACTGATCAGGATCGCCGCCGGAAACGGCCCGTTCCCTTGCGGCAAGGTCAGCGTCCCGGCCAGTCGCACGCCGGGAGCGTTCGCATTGTCAAAGGCGACCTCCTCGGCGCGATAGGGATACGGCGGCAAAGGGTTCTGGGGTCGGACCAGTTCGGCGACCGTGGCGCTCATGCGGGTCAGGACCAGCGGCAGGGTCACCCCGCCTTGCGACAGGACTCCCGTCAGGACTGCACCGTCGTCCGAGCGGCGTCCTTCGAACCGACCTCCCAGCGCAGGCACGGTCAGCCGCACGACACCGCCCTCTACCGTCGGGGTCTCCACCGGAATGTCGCGCGCACCCTGATCGGGGCTGTCCATGACGGCCGTCCCGTCTGGCCGGATGCGGAAGACGATGCGGATGGACTGGCCGCCGACGGCCAGTGGGCCTTCCCATGTTCCGGCCAGATCGCCGGCGGGTGTGGTGGCCTGTGCAGGCGAAACGGCGACGGCGACGGTTCCCAGGATGGATGCGGCGATGATCATGGTGGCCCCCTGAACGACATGGCTGTGCCAGCTTAGGGCGCTGCGGACGCCCTCGACAACCTCGTGGGTCTTGATTGACAACGCCCTCGACCCGATCTGGCGTCCATGACCGATTTCTCAGTGCTTGACCTGTCGCCCATCGTGGAGGGCGGCGACGCCTCGCGTGCGCTCGCGGAAACCACCGCCTATGCCCAGGCGGCCGATCGGCTGGGCTTCAAGCGGTTCTGGCTGGCCGAACACCACAATATGCCGGGCATCGCCAGCTCGGCCACCGCCGTGGTGATCGGCCATGTGGCAGGGGCGACGACGACGATCCGCGTCGGTTCCGGCGGTGTCATGCTGCCCAATCATCCGCCTTTGGTCATCGCCGAACAGTTCGGCACCCTGGCGTCCCTCTATCCCGACCGGATCGATCTGGGTCTGGGCCGCGCGCCGGGCACGGACGGCGAGACGGCGCGGGCCCTGCGCCGCTATTTCGAGGCGGCGGACCAGTTTCCGCGCGACGTGCTGGAGCTTCAGGCCTTTCTGGACGATCCCGTCGACGGCCAGCGCGTCACGGCCTGGCCGGGCGCAGGCACGAAGGTGCCGATCTGGCTTCTGGGGTCCAGCCTGTTCAGCGCCGAACTGGCCGCCCACCTGGGCCTGCCCTTTGCCTTCGCCAGCCATTTCGCGCCCGAGCTGCTGATGCAGGCGCTGCAAACCTATCGCGCCGGTTTCCGCCCGTCGAAGGTTCTCAGCGAACCGCACAGTCTGGCGGTCATCAACGTCTTCGCCGCCGAGACGGATGCCGCGGCCCTGCGCCTGTCCACCAGCATGCAGCAGGCCTTTGCCGCCGTGGTCACTGGCAAGCCGGGTCGGGTCAAGCCACCCGTGGACGACATCACCACCGTGCTGGACCCGCGCCAGATCGCCGCCGTCCAGAGCCGCCTGACCTATGCCGCCATCGGCGGGCGCGACACGGTGCGCGACAAGCTGGCCGCCTTCGCCAATCAGACCGGCGTGGACGAGGTCATGGTCACCGGCATGGTGTACGATCTGAACGACCGTGTCCGCAGCCTTGAGATCACGGCCGAGGCTGTGGCGGGTCTATAGGCCAGCAAGGAAGTCCAGCAGCAGCCGGTTGACCTCCACCGGCCGCTCCTGCTGCAGCCAGTGACCGGACCCGGCCAGCACATGCGAACCGCGCAGGCCTGAAAGCCAGTCCTTCAGCCCTGCCTCATGCTGACCCGAATAGTGGCGAACCGGGTCGCGCTCGCCGACGAGGAAGAGCGCCGGCTGAAGAATGCGCTGATCCTGCACAAACGCCGTCAGGGCCCAGTTGCGGTCCAGGTTTCGATACCAGTCGATCGGCCCCTTGAAGCCGCCCTGCGCAAAGGCATCGACATACTCCTGAAAATGGGCGTCGCTCATCCACGGCGGCAAGGTGGCGTCTTCCGGGACCGTCGATAGAAAGTCCTGACCGGCCGGAATGAAGCCGGTCGACTGCCGCGCATCCGGCGTCGCCCCGTCATAGGCATAGAAGCCCTTGCGCAGGCCTGCCGCGACATCGGCCTCGAAGATGGCGTGCGCATCCGGAGCCTGGAACTGGTTGATATAGAGCTCGCCCAGACCCGCCCGCTTGGCGATGGCGGCCATGGCCGGGGTCGGGGGACCACCCGGTCGGCGCGGCTGGAACGGTACGGACAGACCCGCCACCGCCCGGAACATGTCCGGACGCAGCAAGGCACAGTGCCAGGCCACCGGCGCCCCCCAGTCGTGTCCCACGACCACGCACTGCGTCCGGCCCAGCGCCCGCACCAGGGCGACCATGTCCCCGACCAGATGCAGGATGGAATAGTCGGCTGCGGCCTCCGGCTTGTCCGTCGCCCCATAGCCGCGCATGTCGGGCGCGACGGCGTGATATCCCGCCTCGGCCAGCGCCTCGACCTGCGCGCGCCAGCTGATGCCCAGCTCGGGAAAGCCGTGGATGAACAGGACCAGAGGGCCGGTCCCAGCCTCAAGGACCGACTGGCTGATAGTATCGGTCTGGATCAGGCGCGTTTGCATGGCCGCCACCCGATCATTCCCGGGCGAAGTCCGCAAGAGCGCTAAAGCACCGCCCCGGTCGTCCGCATGATCTCGGCGCGGAGCTCCGGCATGCCGTCGCCCTTCTCCGCCGAGGTGACGATCACCGCCGGATAGGCGGCGGGGCGTTTGGCGATGGCCTTCAGCGTTTCCGCCTGGACCTTGTCGGCCTCGCCCTTCTTCAGCTTGTCGGCCTTGGTCAGGATGATCTGATAGCTGACGGCGGCCAGGTCCAGCGCATCCAGCGCCTCATCGTCGACCTTCTTGAGCCCGTGGCGGCTGTCGATCAGTAGATAGACCCGCTTCAGCGTGACCCGCCCGCGCAGATAGTCGCGGCCCAGGTCCTGGAATTTCCTGACCGTCGTCTTGGACGCCTTGGCCCAGCCGTAGCCGGGCAGGTCGACCAGCCGCATCTTGCCGTCCAGATCGAAGAAGTTGACCTCGCGCGTGCGGCCCGGCTCGTTCGACGCCCGGGCCAGCTTGTGCATGCCGACCAGGCCGTTGATCAGGCTGGACTTGCCCACGTTGGACCGACCCGCAAAGGCCACCTCCGGCAGGTCAGGTTCCGGCAACTGCTCGATCTTGGCGCAGCCCATGACGAAGGTCGCGGGCCGCGCAAACAGGATACGGCCCTGTTCCAGTTCTTCGGGGGTGAAGTCTTCCAAATCAGGCCTTCTTGAACCGGGCGAAGAAGGTGTCGATCGGGTTCTCCGACTTCAGCCGGTGCATGATGATGTACTGCTGGAAGATGGTCAGCACGTTCGACCAGGCCCAGTAGATCAGCAGGCCCGCCGGGAAGGTGGCCATGATGAAGGTGAAGACCACCGGCATGAACTGGAAGATGCGGCGCTGCATCGGGTCCGTCGCCGGCGGGCTCATGGCCATCTGCAGCCACATGGTCAGGCCATAGACGATAGCCAGCACGCTGAGCGAGGCATTGGTGGTCAGGAAGGTGCCGATCAGCGGCACCGTCGCCGGGTCCCACGGGATCAGGCCGTACAGGTTCCAGATGGTCGAGGGGTCCGCCGCCGACAGGTCGCGGATCCAGCCGAAGAACGGCTGATGCCGCATCTCGATGGTCACCGTCAGCATCTTGTAGACGGCATAGAAGAACGGGATCTGGATCAGCAGCGGCAGACAGCCCGCCAGCGGATTGATCTTCTCCTTCTGATACAGCGCCATCATTTCCTTCTGCTGGCTGGCTGGATCGTCAGGATATTTCTTCTTCAGCTCTTCCAGCTTGGGCGCGAGGGTGCGCATGCGCGACATGCTCTCGTAGCTCTTGTTGGCCAGCGGGAACATGATCAGGCGCACGACCAGGGTCAGCGCCAGGATGGCCAGACCGAAATTGCCCAGGATGCCGAAGAAGAATTCGACGATCAGGAACATCGGCCGGGTCAGGAAGAACAGGAAGCCCCAGTCGATCGCATAGATGAAGCGCGGCAGGTCCAGCGACTTCTCGTAGCCCGCCAGGATCTCATTGCGCTTGGCCCCGGCGAACAGGCGGGTCGTCTCGCTGATCTCGGCATTGGGCGCAATAGTCTGGGACTGTCCTTGCAGATTCACCGAATGGGTTTCGGCCGCCGGAAGGTTCGAGATTCTGAACTCGGCCTTCACCTGCTCTGACTGAGTGGGAATGAGTGCGGCGAGCCAGTATTTGTCAGTGATACCGATCCAGCCGCCGGTCGATTCTTCTTCCTGTACGGGCTTCTTGGCCCACGCTCCGTATTTGAGCGAGGTGGTGGCGTATTTGCCTTCCGTTCCGAAGGTGCCGATGGCCCCTTCATGCAGGATCTGGTTGCGACCCAGATCATCGGGAACGCCCTGACGTTCAACCTTGCCGAAAGGGGTGATCTGGATGGACCGGGGTGTGAAGTTGGCGACCGTGTCGGTGATCGTGAAGAGATACTGGTTATCGATGGCGATGCGGCGTGTGAAGCGAAGGCCCGCTCCATTGTCCCAGGTCAGCGTGACGGGCGTTGTCGGCGTCAAGGTTGTGCCTTGGGTCAGCCGCCACGGCGTGTTGCGATCAGGAACGCCCCCTTCGATATTGCTGCCGCGCCACTCGAAGATGGCCTGATAGCTGTGCTCCATGCCCTCGGGACGGAACAGTTCGACCGAGGGGGAGCCGGGAGCCAGGGTGTCCTTGTAGTTGGTCAGATACAGGTCATCGAGACGCGCGCCACGCAGCGAGAGCGAACCGGACACCGTCTCTGTCTTAATCGCCACGCGATCGCCCAGGGCACGCCGTGCCTGCTCGCGATCCGTGATGAACGCCGGGGCGCTGTCGGTGGTCGCACCCGTTCCGCCTGCTGCGCCGGAAGCTGCCGCCTGCTGCTCGGCAGCGGCACGGGCCGCCTTCTGGCGCTCGGCCTGCGGCTGCATCACGAAGAAGCTGTAGGCCAGGAGCATGAGGCCAGCGATCACCATGAAGATGATGGTGTTCTTGCTGTTATTCTGGGGAGGCATGGAGATCAGGAATCCTGGCCGGCGGTTGCGGGCGGAATGGGCGCGGGCGGGGTCGGCGCGGTCGAAGGCTTCGGAGCCGCCGACCGTGGGGTCGCCAGCCTTGTAAGCGCCGATTTCACATCGTCAAGCAAACGGTCCCAGGGACGGTCCGCCGTGCCCATGCGGGCGATGAAGACATAGTCGCTGCCGGGCCGTCCGAACTGCGGCGCAAGGGCGCGGGCGGCCTCTCTCAGCCGGCGTTTGGCGCGGTTGCGAACGACGGAGCCACCGACCTTGCGCGTAGCGGTAAAGCCCAGACGTATGGTGGAGTCGTCGTCCCGGCGATCCAGCCGCTGGACCACGACCGCACCACGGGCCTCTGAAACGCCTTTCGCGGCCGCCAGAAACTGGGGCCGCGAAGTCAGACGTTTGATATCTGGAAAGTCGGTCATGCGTCCGTAGACGGACGCCTGACGGGTCAGGCCGTCAGGCGCTTGCGGCCCTTGGCGCGACGACGCGCAACGATCTTTGCGCCGTTCTTGGTGGCCATCCGCGAACGGAAGCCGTGACGGCGCTTGCGCACTAAACGCGACGGCTGATAGGTCCGCTTCACGGTCGGCTCCCAACTTTAAATAATGAGGCGGCGGACAAAGGCATCCGTCGCGGGAAGGGCGGGCGTATAAGCGGAGGGGCAGGCGGTGTCAACGCCGATGCGTCTGCGTTGGAGTGAAGATGGACCGTCTGAAACGCTTTCTGCCCCTGATCCTGCTGGCCGGCGTCATCGCGCTGATCTTCGGCATGGGCTGGAATCGCTATCTGTCGCTGGACACGATCCGCGACCACGGTCAGGCGTTCCGGGCCTTCACCGCCGACAACTATATCGTCAGCCTGCTGATCCTGATGGCGGTCTTTGCCATCCTGACCGCCAGCGTGGTGCCCGGCGTTTTCTTTCTCACCATCACGGCGGGCTATCTGTTCGGACCCTGGGTCGGCGGGGTGGCCACCTCCATCGCCGCCACGATCGGGGCCCTGATCGTCTATGCGGTTGCCCGCACCGCCCTGGGCCAGTCCCTGCGCGAAAAGGCCGAGCGGGACGCGGGCCTGATGCAGAAGGTCTGCAACGCCATCGACAAGGATACCTTCTGGTATGTGCTGGCCAGCCGACTGGCCGTCGTGGTGCCCTTCCACATGATCAATATCGCCGCCGGGGTGATGGCGGCGCGGCTGAAGCCCTATACGGTGGCCACCGTGATCGGCCTGTTGCCGGCCCACACCATCTATTGCTGGATAGGCGCGCGACTGAACACCTTGCTGGTCACTGATCCCGATCCGGACTTCCAGGCCCTGTTCGGCCAGTTCTGGGCCCCGATGACGGGCGTCTTCGTGCTGGCCGTCGTCCTGCCCGTGGCGCTGAAGGCCTTGCAAGGCGCGCTGGGTCGCAAGGCGGCGACATGAGCGAGGTCGCACCCCATACCGGCCCTCGCCTGTGGACCTGGGTGCCCGAGGGCCTGAGGCGGCGGTTGGGGCTGAACCCGCCGGATGCCCTGGCGCGACGGCTGATGCTGCTGACCATGGTCTTTGCGGTGGCGGTGGAAATCCTGATCATCACTCCCAGTGTGGCCAGCTTTCACGAGCGCTGGCTGACTGACCGGCTGCAATCCGCCGAGCTGGCCTCGGTCGCGGTCCAGGCCCTGCCTTATTCGGCGGTCGAGGATGATACGGCAGAACAGCTTCTGGCCATCGGCGGCGTGCAGGCGGTGGTCGTGGCGGACCAGGGGGTGCGGCGACTTCTGTTGCAGGCCCCTAATCTGTCGAGAACGCCCGACCTGATCGATCTGCGGGAGAGCCGCCCGGTCTCACGCCTGATCGATCCCTGGCGGACCCTGTTTGGCCATCCGGATCGCTCTATCCGGGTCCAGGCCCGGCCGCGTTATCGTACCGGCGACTTCATCGAGATCGTGACTCTGGCCCAGCCCCTGAAGGCGGAACTGCGCACCTTTCTGCTGAACAGTCTGCTGGTGTCGCTGCTGGTGTCGATCGTGGCGGGCGCTCTGCTCTATTCTGGCCTGGCCTTTCTGGTGCTCCAGCCGTTGCGGCGGGTAACCCGCTCGATCGAGCGGTTCGCCCGCGATCCCGAGGCCGAGGGCGAACCGCCCAGCGGTCGCCATGACGAGATCGGCCGGGTCGAGCGCGAACTGGCCCGGATGCAGGAAGAGGTGCGGCTGTCGCTGCGCTCCCGCGCCCGGCTGGTGGCGCTGGGCGAGGCGGTGGCCAAGATCAACCACGACCTGCGCAACATGCTGACCTCGGCCCAGCTGGCGTCCGAACGACTGGCGGAATCGCCCGACCCCGAGGTGGCCCGCGTCCTGCCCCGGCTGGAACGGGCCCTGGGCCGCGCCGCCGCCCTGTCCCGCAATGTCCTTGAGTATGGTCGCAGCGAAGAACCCGAGCCTCAGCGTGTCGCTGTCGTCCTGGCCAGCGCCGTCAGCGTGGCTGCCGAAGATGCAGGTCTGACACCCGACACCGTGCAGCTGGTCCAGAGCCTGCCCGCAAAGGCCACAGTTCAGGCCGATCCGGACCAGTTGCACCGCATCCTGGTCAACCTGATGCGCAATGCCCGTCAGGCCATTCAGGGCGACACCAGACGCAAGGCTCCGCGCCGGGGTAGGGTGACGGTCACAGCGTCCCAGGACAGCGTCGGCTGGTTGCTTCGCATCGCCGACGACGGGCCGGGCATTCCGTCCAGGGTGTCGGAACAGCTGTTCGATCCGTTCGTCAGCGGCCGGGCTTCGGAAGGCACCGGCCTTGGGCTGACCATTTCGCGCGAACTGGCCATGGCGCACGGTGGCACACTGGACCTGATCGAGACGGGGCAGGACGGGACGGTCTTCGCCCTGCGTCTGCCTGACTGACACCCTCGGCACCGATCAGGGCCTCCAGGCGTTGAGGCTGGTCGAGGGCCGCGAAATGGCCCAGCTTGCGGGTCAGCGTCCGCACCGACCCTGATGGAGACCCCTTCGATGTCCCGATCGTTCACGACCGTCGCCGCCGCCCTGGTTCTGGGGAGTTTTTTGAGCCTGCCCGCCGCGGCGCAACAGGTCAGGCCCGCGTCCGCACCGGTCCAGACCCCCGAACTTGCAGACACTCCCGTTCCTGGCTCGGAGCAATGGGACCGCCAGCGTGGCGAAACCTATCGCGCCGTGCCTGACAGTCGCCAGGATCCGGCAGAGCTGGCCGCGACCAGCAAGCTGAACGCCGGCATCCTGGCCCAGAACGAAGAGGCCGCTCGTCGCGAGGCGGATATCATCGCCTCCAACGATGCGGCACGGGAAGCCTGGCAGGCGGAGGCCGCGCGTATCGAAGCCGATAACGCCCGTATCGCCGCAGAAAATGCTGCCGCCCAGGAACGCTATCAGCGCGACATGGCGCTGTATGAGCAAAGTGTTCGGGCCTGTGAGCAGGCCGGTGGCCGAAATTGCAGGGTCAGGCCGTAACCTTTCGCCGCCGGATTGCGTAGTCAGGATTACCGTGACACCGTCGCTGGACGGCGGGAAGGCGCAGCATGACCGATATCGCAGACGAAGCGCCCATCGACGTCGCGTCCGCCAGGTCTGACCGGCCGCTGGGCCAGGGCCGTACCCTGATATGGCGGCATCCCGTCTGGGTCCGGATCACCCATTGGCTGAACGTCGTGGCGGTGGTCGTGCTGATCATGAGCGGGCTGAACATCCTGGCCGCGCATCCGCATCTGTACTGGGGCCTGACCTCCACCTTCGCCGATCCCTGGGTCAGCACGCCGAGGGTGCCGAACTGGCTGCTGATCCCGCAGGGGCGCAATCTGGCGGAGGCGCGGAACTATCACTTCCTGTTCGCCTGGATCTTCGTGATCAACGGGCTGATCTATCTGGCCTTCGGTGTGATTACGCGGCGGTTCGGTCGGCGGCTTGCCCCCACGGCGGCGGACCTGAAGGGTATCGGGGCCTCCGTGGCCGAGCATGCGCGGTTTCGTTTCCCCACCGACGACCACGCCCGCACCTATAATGTGATCCAGAAGCTGACCTATCTGGCCATGATCGTGATCGTCCTGCCGATGATGCTGATCACCGGCCTGTCGATGTCGCCGGGGTTCAACGCTATTGGCGGCATATTGCTGGAGATCATGGGCGGGCGGCAGTCGGCACGGACTCTGCATTTCATCTCGGCGGCCCTGATCGTCGGCTTCATCGTCATCCATGTCGGGCTGGTGATCTGGACGGGGCTATTCAACAATATGCGGGCCATGGTCACGGGCTGGTTCGTCATCGAACCGCCGGGATCGGTGGCCGGGCCCGGCGGACGACGCAAGGCCTCGGACGACGCGGGAGAGCCGTCATGAACCGTAGACACTGGCTGACCGGAGCGGCTGCAACCCTGCTGGCCTCGGCCCTGTCGGCCTGCGATCAGGCGCGGATCAGCCTGGCCGAGCAGGCACGCCGCATGGGCGAGGGCCTGACCCGCCGCACCCAGCGCCTGCTGATCCCCCGCGAGGCCCTGGCCCCGACCTACGACCGGTCGGAAATCTCGCCAGACTTTCGGGCCAATGGCTCGACCGATCCGGCAGCGGCGGACTATGTGGCGCTGAAGACGGGCGGCTTTGCAGACTACCGGCTGGTCATCGACGGCCTTGTCGAACGGCCCCTGTCGCTGTCCCTGGCCGATCTGCGCGGCCGTCCGGCCCAGAGCCAGATCACCAAGCATGACTGCGTCGAGGGCTGGACCTCCATCGGCGAATGGACCGGCGTGCGGCTGGAGACCCTGCTGGACGAGGCGGGCCTGAAGCCCGAGGCCCGGTACATCGTCTTCCACTGTTTCGATGCCCTGGATCAGACCGAGACGGGCGACCGCTATTATGAAAGCATCGACCTGATCGACGCTCGCCACCCCCAGACGATCCTGGCCTATGCCATGAACGGCCAGACCCTGCCTGTGCCCCATGGGGCCCCGCTACGCCTGCGGGTCGAGCGCCAGCTGGGCTACAAACACGCCAAATACATCCGACGCATCGAGGCGGTCGAAAGTTTCGCTCATATCGGGGGCGGCAAGGGCGGCTATTGGGAAGACCGCGGCTATGAGTGGTACGCGGGGATCTGACGACCCCCGCAGATCCCGTCAGCCGATGACGCCACTCATGTCGCGCCGCGCCATCATGCGGTCGAACTCGGTCCAGACGCCTTCGGCACCGTGCCACGACCCTTGCGTCGCCGCCTTGGAATATTCCGTGGCGCGGGCCTCGAAGAAGTTGGCGTGTTCGACGCCTGACAACAGCGACTGAAGCCAGGGCAGCGGGTTTTCGCGGCCACCGCCGTACAGCTCCGGCAGGTCCAGCTGACGCAGGCGCCAGTCGGCGATGAAGCGGATGTATTTCTTGATGTCCTCGGGCGTCATGCCCTGGACCTCGCCCGCCTCGAAGGCCAGGTCGATGAACTTGTCCTCCAGCTTCACCACCGTCTCGCAGCACTGGACGATGTCATCGGCCACGGCCTTGGTGACCACGCCCGTCTCCTTGTTGAAGGCGTGGTACAGCTTGATGATGCCTTCGCAGTGCAGGCTCTCGTCGCGCACCGACCAGGACACGATCTGGCCCATGCCCTTCATCTTGTTGAAGCGCGGGAAGTTCATCAGCATGGCGAAGCTGGCGAACAGTTGCAGCCCCTCGGTGAAGCCGCCGAACATGGCCAGGGTGCGGGCGATATCCGCCTCGGTTTCCACCCCGAACTCCTGCATGAAGTCATGCTTGTCGCGCATGGCCTCGTACTCCATGAAGGCCCCGAATTCGCTCTCGGGCATGCCGATGGTTTCCAGCAGCAGGGCATAGGCCGCGATGTGGATCGTCTCCATATTGGCGAAGCTGGACAGCATCATCTTCACCTCGGTGGGTTTGAAGACGCGGCCGTATTTTTCCATGTAGTTGTCCGACACCTCGATGTCCGACTGGGTGAAAAAGCGGAAAATCTGCGTCAGCAGATTGCGCTCCTTGTCGTTCAGCTTGACGGCCCAGTCCTTGAGGTCCTCGCCCAGCGGCACTTCCTCGGGCATCCAGTGGACCTGCTGCTGCTTCTTCCACATGTCGAAGGCCCACGGATAGCGGAACGGCTTGTAGGCGGCTGACGGGGTCAGCAGGCCGGGGCGGGCAGGCTTGATGATGGTGTGGGCGTTCATCGGGCGACTCGCGAAACCGGAGAAAGGACAGGCCCTAACCATGCGGCCAGACGCGCCCGGTGCCAAGTCGAATTGCGGCTATTTAGCGATCACTTTGTCGCACAACGCTACATGTGGTGTTCCCGCCGCAGTTTGGTGGGGAGAAGCTTGGGGATGGTCTGAGCAGTGCGCCGGTGCCTCTCATGCCTTTCAGAAAAGCCCCGCCTCGCGCGCGTCGCGCTCGAGGCTGTCCCTGAACTGCGGATCGGCGAGGCCGACAAGGGCGCGGGCACGCTCGGCCGTGGTCAAGCCTTTGAGATTGGCGTGCCCGTGCTCCGTCACGACCATATGGACATCGTTGCGCGGTGTGGTGACCGGCCCGTCGAGCCGGGCGACGATGCGCGATACCGTGCCCCTGGCGGCGGTCGAGTGGCAGGCGATGATCGACCGGCCACCCTGTGAGGCATAGGCCCCTCGCACGAAATCGAGCTGGCCACCCGAGGCCGTGAACTGTCGTCCGTTCAGATACTCCGAGCAGCAGGCTCCGCTGAGATCGATCTGGAGCGTCGCATTGACCGAAATCATCCTGGCATTACGGGCGATGACGGCCGGATCGTTCACATAGGAGACCGGGTGGGCTTCCAGATCGCGATTACCGTCCAGGAAGTCATAGGTCGATCGGTCGCCCATGGAGAAGGCGAACACCCCCTTGCCCGGATGTGATGTCTTGCGCGCATTGGTGATCACACCCGCGCGCATCAGCTCGACCAGGCCGGGCGTCAGCATCTCGGTGTGGATTCCCAGATCGCGATGATCCTTCAGGGCGTCGCAGACGGCATCGGGCAGGGCCCCGATTCCCATCTGCAGCGTCGCGCCCTCCTCGACCATTCCGGCGATGATCGCGCCGATGGCCCGATCCTGGGGCTGGGATGCAGCCTTGGGAATTTCCAGAAGCGAGGCGGCGTGCTCGACCACCGCCGTGACCTGCGACACGTGAACGGTGCAATCGCCGAACACGCGCGGCATGTGCGGATTGACCTCCAGGATCACCCGTTTGGCCGTGCGAGAGACCGGCAGGCTGTAGTCGGTATTGGTGCCGAAGCTGAAGAAGCCGTCTTCGTCCATCGGCGAGACGGTGCAGACCAGTGTGTCCACGCCGACCTCCTCGCACAGCACGCGCGGCGTCTGCTGAAAGCCCGTCGGGATGAAGTGAACGGGGTTGGGCCGTCGCTCCTCGGCAGCCCGCGCCTCCAGCCGCCGCTCGATCGCGCCGTGGAACAGACTGTGAGGGCGGATACGATCCACCACCTCCCAGCGCAGCACGGTGTCGCCTGCGATGGCCGTGGACAGCAGATAATAGAGATTGATCCCCTCCACCTCTCCCGCCTCTGCCCGGTCAGCCAATGCCTTGAGCAAGGCCGGTGGCTGGCTGACGCCCAGGCCCATGACCACGCGCGCGCCGGACGGGATCAGCGCCGCCGCCTGGCCTGCGGTCATCAGACGTTCGGCATAGAGGGAGGCGTGGGCAGGGTCGGGCATGCAGGGCTCCGGCAGCGTCGCAGTCAATGATTGGCCCAGACGCAGGAGCCAAGGTCTGCATAGTGCCACGCATCGCCGGAATGCACGCGCGACAAAGGTCGAAGGCGCGTCAGCGATCAGCCCGGATCGGCTTCATCCTGAAGCGCGGCATGGTGGGCGATCTGGCGGCGTTCCACCGCATAGGCAACCAGCCACAGGGCCATGGCCCAGGCGGCACCGACGCTCCAGCCGGCCAGAACGTCCGAGGCCCAGTGCGCCCCCAGATAGACGCGGGTCGTTCCGATCAGCAGCGCAATCACGATGGCCGCCCCCAGCACGAAAGCCTTCACATGGCGGCGCGAAAAGGCGCGGGTCAGCATGACCCCCAGGCTGAGATAGAAGACTGTGGCCAGAAGCGCATGGCCCGACGGGAAGCTGGCATTGATCGTTTCCACCGCCTGAAAGGCCGCAGGGGGACGTTCGCGCTCGAAGATCGCCTTCAGGCCTTCGCTTAGCGCCACTCCGCCTGCCAGGCCGACCACCAGAAGCAGGGCCGACAGCCGTTTGCGGTGGATCAGCAGGAAGCCGATGGCGATGGTGGCGAACAGCGCCAGCACCGATATGCCGCCCAGCGAGGTCAGGTCGGCCGCCGCCTCCTTCATCCACCATGGCCCGCGCGGTTCGCCCGCCACGGGCTGAACCCAGGCCAGGACCGACTGGTCAAAGGCCTGACCGTCCGCCTCGGTCATATCATCCGCCAGCTCGACGAAGGTCATGACGCCGAGGGCGATGATGAACAGGGCGCTGACCGCCGCGATTTCGGTGCGGGCGATGCGCAGGGCGCGGCGGAAAAAGGTCACGGTCTGGTCTGCGGTCATCGCGCCCAAACGGTCACGCTTGTGAGACGTTCCCGATCACGGTTTCGTGATCTTGATGCTCCCTCCCTGTCACGCCGTCGTCGCGGCCTGTCCACAGGCTCATCCCCTGTCATGAATGCGATTCGCCCAGAAAGTGATCGTCAACCCCGTTGACGGCTCGTTAGCCATCTGTGCCCTATATGTGGGTTGGGGAAGCGAAGGGGCCACTAGATGATGTGGTCTCAGGCGCGGTTGACGATCAATCAGAAGTTCAGGGCGAATACGATCATGGCCGGCGGCGAAGCGTTGAAGACAGTGGAATTGCAGTCGGTTATCGATGCGCGGGCACTCGCCGAACAGGCCAGTCGTCCCCATCTGTCGGTCGTGCCCTCCATCCAGATCGATCGGTCGCGTGACGACCTGCTGACCGAGTTCGGCAAGAAGACGCTGGAAGACCGATATCTGCTGGCCGGCGAGTCCTACCAGGACATGTTCGCCCGCGTTTCGCTGGCCTTTGCCGACGATGAAGCGACCAATCCGGGCCATGCCCAGCGCGTCTATGACTATATGTCCCAGCTGTGGTTCATGCCCTCGACGCCGGTGCTGTCGAATGGCGGCGCGGCGCGCGGCCTGCCCATCTCCTGCTTCCTGAACTCCGTGGCCGACAGCCTGGACGGAATCCAGAACGTCTGGAACGAAAACGTGGCCCTGGCCTCGAACGGCGGCGGCATCGGCACCTATTGGGGCGGCGTCCGTTCGATCGGCGAGAAGGTCAAGGGTGCGGGACAAACGTCCGGCATCATTCCCTTCATCCGCGTGATGGACAGCCTGACGCTGGCGATCAGCCAGGGCTCGCTGCGTCGCGGTTCGGCCGCCGTCTATCTGGACGTGCACCACCCGGAGATCGAGGAGTTCCTGGAGATCCGGAAGCCCTCGGGCGACTTCAACCGCAAATCCCTGAACCTGCATCACGGCATCAGCATCAGCGACGAATTCATGGAGGCGGTCCGCGACGGCAAGGCCTTCGACCTGGTGTCGCCGAAGAACCAGGAGGTCATGAAGACCGTCGATGCCCGCAGCCTGTGGCAGAAGATCCTGGAAATCCGTCTGCAGACCGGCGAGCCCTATCTGATCTTCTCCGACACTGTGAACCGCCAGATGCCGCAGCATCAGCGCGACCTGGGCCTGTCGGTCAAACAGTCCAACCTGTGCAGCGAGATCATGCTTCACACCGGGCGCGATCACCTGGGCGTCGACCGGACGGCCGTGTGCTGCCTGTCGTCGGTCAACGCCGAGATGTTCCTGGAGTGGCGCGAAGAGCCCCGCTTCATTGAGGACATCATGCGCTTCCTGGACAATGTCCTGGAGGACTTCATCACCCGCGCCCCGCCCGAAATGGCCGCCGCCGTCTATTCGGCCAAGCGCGAGCGCTCGGTCGGCCTGGGCCTGATGGGCTTCCACTCCTTCCTCCAAGGCCAGGGCGTCGCTTTCGAAAGCGCCATGGCCAAGTCGTGGAACATGCGCCTGTTCAAACATCTGCGCCGCGAGGCCGACAAGGCCAGCCGCCTGCTGGCCGAAGAAAAGGGCCCCTGCCTGGATGCCGAAGAGCGCGGCGTGATGGAGCGGTTCAGCCACAAGCTGGCCATCGCCCCGACCGCCTCGATCAGCATCATCTGCGGCGGCACCAGCGCGGGCATCGAGCCGATCCCGGCCAACATCTATACCCACAAGACCCTGTCCGGCTCGTTCGCGGTCAAGAACCCCTATCTGGAGCGTCTGCTGGACGGCAAGGGCATCAATACCGAGGCCGTCTGGAACTCGATCCTGGAGAACGAAGGCTCCGTCCAGCATCTTGATAGCCTGGACGAGGACGAGAAGGGCATCTTCAAGACCGCCTTCGAACTGGACCAGCGCTGGATCGTGGAACTGTCGGCCGACCGCTCGCCGGAAATCTGCCAGGCCCAGTCGATCAACCTGTTCATCCCGGGCGACGTCAACAAATGGGACCTGCACATGCTGCACTGGCAGGCCTGGGAGAAGGGCGTGAAGTCGCTCTACTACCTGCGCTCCAAGTCGGTTCAGCGCGCGTCCTTCGCCGGCGCCGCCGACAAGGTCGAGGCCGAGGTCGATCCCAACCAGCCGGACCTCTTCAGCGCCGCCCGCACCGACTACGACGAGTGCCTGGCCTGCCAGTAGGCTGACCAACCTCTACGACCGTCGAACGGCGGTCGCAGAGGAACCCTGCCACATCCCCGACGTTCGACCGCCTGATATGTGGCGAGAGAAGTCTGTTGGCGCGCGGGGCCCTTTGGTGCAGGGTCGAGGCGTTGACGGACTGGGGAGGGTCCCGTTGATGCTGAAAACGACGGCCATTTCAGTAAAAACCGCTGCGCTTTTGGCTATGGCCTGCGCGGGCGTGGCGACCGTTGCTACGGCTCAGGAGGCCGTCCGGCTGGCCGATCCCTTTGCGGACGGCGCGGACCGGCCCGTCACGGTCTCCGATCTTCTGACCCGACTGGAGCGCGACGGATCCGTCGCCGCCTTCGACGCCCCCATCACCGATATCGAGCCACGCTGGGTCGCCAGCGTCTCGCGTGCCGATCGTGCCGAACCGCGGGCGGTGGCGGAACGCGACGTATGGTTCTCGGGTGGCGGCTTCGACGACCGGCTGCGCCTGCGCACCGAAGGCTCCATCCGCCGGGCCGATGGCGCGCCCGTGCCGCCTGGGCCGCTGGACCGCGCGGGCTGGGACACCGAACATTACGACGTCTCCTATGTTCGCGGCTGGACCGAGACGCTGGGCCAGACGGGCTCGGGACTGGACGTCACCTTGACGCCCCATGTCGGCGTCGGCGTCGGCAGCCGGGGCAATTCGACCGAGGCGGGGGCGACCCTGCGTGTCGGACGCAATCTGGATCGCCTGGTGCCCGATGGCACCGAGGCCTTTGGCGAACGGCCGCGCTGGTATGTCTATGCCGCCGGCTCGGGGCGGGCCGTCGGCTACAATTTCGCCCGCACGCGCGATGGCGACTATGCCCGCTCGGGCGTCAGCCACGACAGCGGCAACTTCCTGGGCGACGCCTCCATCGGCGTGGCCATGCGAAAAGGGGCGATCCAGAGTTCCGTCGGCCTGATTTACCGCGAGATCGAGACCGAAGGATTTCGCGCTGGCCATGGCGTCGATACCGATGTGTCCGAAGGCGTGATCGCATTTCAGTTGTCCATCAAGCCGGAGTAGGGGTCAGGGACTAGGGATTAGGGACCAGGGCAGATAGCCGAAGGCTCGGAACCCTGCTTGTCTTCCCTGATCCCTGATCCCTCATCCCTAAAACCTCGCCACCCCTTCCCGCCGGTCGTCCGCCCCGCCGTCCCAGCTCCAGCCGTCCGCACTCTGCCGCCATAGCCCGCCGTGCAGGCCGGAGTTCTCGCTGGCGTTGGGGCGGATGACGACGCCCTCAGCGGCCATCCCTTCGCGCACAGCCGCCGGGAATCGCTCTGTGTCCGCCCCGAACCCGTCGCCCTTGGCCACCAGATTGGGCAGGTCGAACGCCGCCTGAACCGGCAGGCCCCAGTCCAGCACGGCGATCAGCGCCTTGGCATTATAGGCGAGGATCGAGGAGCCGCCGGGCGACCCCAGCGCCCCGATCAGACGGCCGTGCCGGTCCAGGATGATCACCGGCGACATGGACGAACGCGGTCGCTTGCCCGCCGCCACCGCATTGGCCGCGGGCTGGCCGCCTTCGCGCAGCGGCTCGAACGAGAAGTCCGTCAGCTGATTGTTCAGAAAGAACCCCGCCGCCATCCGGCCCGAGCCGAAGATGCTCTCCACCGTCGTGGTCATGCTGACCGCATTACCCGCTGCGTCCACGACGACGAAATGCGAGGTGCCGGCCGGTTCGCGCGTGGCATCGGGCCCAGCGAAGACACCGCCCGGCGGCGTGCCCGCCTCGGCCGCGCCCGTCAGACCCACCGCCAGCGACGCGCGCTCGGCCACATAGCCGTCGTCCAGCAACCCCTGCACCGGCACACCCACGAAGGCCGGGTCGCCGACGTAGCGATCGCGGTCGGCATACATCACCCGCTGAAGCTGGGCGAAGGCGACCCAGGCGTCGGCATCCTCCGCCCCGCCATCGATCGCCGGTGTACGCTCCGCCATGGCCAGCAGTTGCAGGATCGCCACCCCACTGGACGGCGGCGGCGGCACACAGACCACATAGACCCGGTAAGGGCGGCACAGGGCCCCGCGTTCGATCGGCTGATACGCTGCGATGTCCGCCGTCGTCAGCGCCCCCGGGCGCGGCCCCTCGGCGAGGGTGGCGGCAATCTCCTCCGCAATGCGACCACGATAGAAGACCTCAGGCCCACCCGCCGCCAGTTCGGCCACCGTCTGGGCATATGCCGGGTTCTGCAGCACATCGCCCGCGACCAGCCGCTGGCCATCCGGTTTCGTAAAATAGGCATTGGCCCAGCGCGACCGCGCCTGACCGCGCGGCTGGGCGATCATGCCGGCCAGACGCGGACTGACCACAAAGCCCTCGCGCGCCAGGCGCTCGGCATCCCCGAACAGGGCGCTCCACGGCAGGGCACCATGCTCGGCCTGCGCCATGCCCAGCATCGCCACCACGCCCGGCGTGCCCGTCGATCGACCGCTCAGCACGGCGTCCCCGAAGCCCAACGGCTGGCCGTTCTCGTAGAACAGCCCCGGCGTCGCCGCCGCCGGGGCCGTTTCGCGCCCGTCATAGCTGGTGACCTCGCCCGTCTCCGCCTCGAACACCATCATGAAGGCCCCGCCGCCCAGACCCGACGACTGCGGCTCGACCAGCCCCAGCACTGCCTGCACCGCCACCGCCGCGTCGACGGCCGAGCCACCCTCGCGCAGGATCTTCATCCCCGCCTCGACCGCCAGCGGATTGGCCGCCGAAACGAACGGCCCGCGCGCCTGAGGCATGGCCGGGACAGAGGCAGCGTCCATAGCCGACGCCCGTCCTCCTCCGTCCTGAGCGGTTTGCCCGGCGTCGCTCGCACAGGCCACAAGCGCCAGTGTCAGGGCTGCGACAGCCAGTGGTCTGACCAGGCGGGAAAGGGAGGATGGCATCAGGCACTCGCGAAGACGACCGGGGAGGTTCGTCTCAACTTGACGCCTGCGCCTCGGCTTAGAAACCCCCGATCGAAACTTGCCGCGAAAACCGCGCTAAACCCCTTGCCCCCTGCCCACACCTCCGCTAGGAAGCCGCCTCGCCGTTCGCGGCCATGCGCGCCCGTAGCTCAGCTGGATAGAGCATCAGACTACGAATCTGAGGGTCGGACGTTCGAATCGTTCCGGGCGCGCCATTTTCTGATAAATAGCAGCAGCTTACCCGTGCTGATCAGTAGGCTGCTTATGTGGTCGGCTTGTAGCGAACCGACCGCCGCTCGCTTAATTTCCTGAAATTACAAAACGACCAGGCCTCGATTTGGGTCTGGTGCTTGCGCGCCAAGTTCTTGGCTCTTGACTCTCCATATCGAGAGAGAGGCATATGGAGGAACATAACAGGAACATGCGTTGTCTTCGGCCCTTCAGATCGACCAGTTGAAATCCCGCCTGGCCAAGCTGTCTCATCATGAGACCGGGCCCGAGCCGGGACGATTCACGCTCGGGATGGATCGTGTCGATGCGTATCTGGACCCCGGACCTTGCCTCTTCTGCCTCCACGACATTCATGCCGAAACCGCCGCCGATGCTGTGGCCGCCAATGCCTTTGCGCTGGGTCTGGCGTCTCGTGCGACAACGGAGAGGCCCCTGGCCTGGGTGGTTCAGGCATTGGCTTGCCAAGAAGCGGGGGCCCTGCATGGGCCGGGGCTGCACGAGTGGGGCTTGCGACCCGAGAACGTGCTGATCGTGCGAGTACGAGACGCTACGGCCATGCTGGCTGCGGGCGAGGAGGCCTTGAAGAGTGGGGCTGTCGGAGCCGTGCTGATGAGCGGTTGGGGCGAAGCCAAGGCCATGACCCTGACTGCCAGTCGGCGTCTGGCTCTGGCGTCACGGGCGGGGCGAAGCACAGCGTTCCTGGTCCGAGCGGCGGCGGCGGCTTTGCCCAGCGCGGCCGAGACCCGCTGGTCGGTGCGCGCGGCCCTGTCGACGGCGCTGGAGGCCGGGGCTCCCGGCCGCCCCGCCTTTGTCGCCGCCCTGACCCGCAGCCGACAGGGGGCCGCCCCCGCCAAATGGACGCTGGAGTGGGATCGTGAGACTCGCGCATTTGCAGAGCCCGCGCCGCTATCTGGCCGTCTGGTTTCCGTTCCTGTCGTCGGATCGGTTGGGTCGGGAGGAAGCGCGACAGGGTTTCGCCGAACCGGGTGAACGCGCCCCGCCAGACGCCGTCGTTCTGGTCGAAAAGGTCCGGGGCGCCCTGCGGCTCGCCGCCCTGAACCTGGAAGCCTGCGCCCTGGGACTGACGCGCGGCATGACCCTGGCCGACGCCCAGGCGCGGACGCCCGCCCTGCGCACGGTCGTGCATCGGCCCGACGCCGATGCGGCCCTGTTGACTCAGGTACTTGAGGATTTCGGGCGGTTCACGCCGATGGCGGCGATCGATGGCGACGACGCCCTGATCCTGGACGTCACCGGCTGCACCCATCTGTTCGGCAATGAGGCCGGGCTGGTCCGGGCGGTGGAAATGCGCGCCGCTCTCATCGGCCTGAGCGTCCGCACGGCCTTGGCCGGCACGCCCCAGGCCGCGCGAGCCCTGGCCCGGTTCGGACGGGGAGGAATCCTTGAAGGCGGTCAGGACGCGGCAGCCGTCCGAGCCTTGCCGATCGCAGCCTTGGAGCTGGACGAGAGGGAGCATCAGGCCCTGAATCGGGCGGGCCTGCGAACCCTGGGCGATCTGGACGACCGCCCGACCGCCTCCCTGGCCGCGCGGTTCGGGACCGACCTGCCGGTACGGCTGGCGCGTATCCTGGGCCGGGAGGACGTGCGGATCACGCCGCTGCGGCCGCCCCCGGCCTGCGTCGTTGATCGCATCCTGTTCGAGCCGATCACCCAGACTTCTGATGTCGAGGCGGTGATCGGTGACTTGCTGATCGAGGCCATGGCCTGGCTGGACCAGCGGCGGCAGGGCGGGCGGGCGTTCGCGGTGGCCTTTTTCCGCATCGATGGGGCGACCCGGCGGATCACAGTGCGAACCGGGCAGGCGACGCGCGACGCCACCGGGGTGATGCGGCTGTTCAAGGAAAGGCTGGCGGCTCTGGCCAGTCCGCTCGACCCCGGCTTCGGGTTCGACCAGTTGCGCCTCTCGGTTCCTGTCACCCAAGCTATGGCGTCAACGCAGACGAGGCTCGAAGCCAAGCCGCCAGATCGCAATGGGACGGGTGCCGAAAACTTGGACCGGCTGATCGACCGACTAACAGCGCGTCTGGGGCCAGAAGCGGTTAGCCGGTTCGAACCGGTGGAGTCGCATCTGCCTGAACGCGCCACGCGTCTGGTCTGGGCTGGGCGTCGCCGGGGCGAGACCACCTGGCCCGCGCGCGATCCAGAATCCCCGCCTCAACGCCCGTTGCAAATGTTCGATTCACCCCAGCCGATCGAAACCATCGCTCTGGCTCCTGATGGACCTCCGGCACGGTTTCGCTGGCGGCGAGTCACGCATCAGGTTGCACACGCAGAAGGTCCCGAACGCATCGGCGGCGAATGGTGGCGTCGGCCCGGACATCGCACGCGGGATTACTACCGCGTCGAGGACCATGAGGGGCGGCGATTCTGGCTGTTTCGTGCAGGCTTCTATGGCGAGGTTCCCGAACCGCGCTGGTATATCCACGGTCTGTTCGCATGACGGACGTCACTTCTTCCACCGCCTATGCAGAGCTGGCGGCAGCGAGCAACTTTTCGTTTCTACGTGGTGCCTCGCATCCCAAGTCGCTGGTTTTGAGCGCGATCCTGCGGGGCCACACCGGTTTGGGTCTGGCGGACAGGAATACGGTGGCGGGTGTCGTTCGAGCCTGGAGCGCGCTGAACACTCTGCGAGAGGAGGGATTGTCGCCACCCGAGAAAGTCCGCGACGGTGGCGGGCCGGGCGAGACCATCTTCGTCGAGGACACCATGAATGATCCGGCCCTATCAGACCTGGTAAAGGCGCGGGCACAGGATTTTCGCCTGCTGACGGGTACACGACTGGCCTTCAACGACGGGGCACCCGACATCGTCGCTTATCCCGAAGATCGGGCGGGGTGGGGGCGGCTGATGCGGTTGCTGACCCTGGGCAACCGCCGTGCTGTGAAGGGCCAGTGCGATATCGGCTTGGCTGACCTTCTGGCCGATTCGGAGGGGTTGCTGCTAATCGTCATGCCAGAGCGTCGTCTGGAGGGCTTGCCAACCATCCTGAAACGGCTGGAGGCGGCGTCGCCCGGTTCGATCTGGCTGGCTGCGGCGATGCTGCGACAGGGCGACGATCGGCGTCGTCTGGCGCGGTTAAAGGCGATGGCTCAGGCGGCCGATGTACCCCTGCTGGCGGTTAACGACGTGCTTTATCACGATCCGTCGGAGCGCGATCTTCAGGACTTGCTGACCTGTATCCGAGAGGGGGTAACGGTCGAGGCGGCGGGGCGACGGCTGCTGGCCAATGCGGAACGACACCTTAAAACCCCTGCCGAGATGAACCGGTTATTTGGGGATGCGCCCGAGGCCCTGGAACAGACGCAAGTTCTGCTGGCCCGCGCCCGGTTCGACCTGAAAGACCTGACCTACAATTATCCGCAGGAACCGACGCCGCCAGGTCGTTCATCGCAGGAGTATCTGGAGGAACTGACTTGGAGGCATGCCCAAACCCGGTATGCCGACGGCATTCCAGACAAGGTCGTCGACCTGTTGCACAAGGAACTGGCCTTCATCCAGGCTCAGAATTTTGCGCCTTATTTCCTGACCATCCACGACATCGTGCGGTTCTCTAATTCCAAGGGAATCCTGTGCCAGGGGCGAGGGTCTGCTGCGAACTCGGCGGTCTGTTATGTGCTGGGCATCACCTGCGTGGACCCGGCCGAGAACGACCTGTTGTTCGAACGCTTTCTGTCAGACCATCGAGGAGAGCCGCCCGACATAGATGTGGATTTCGAGCACGAGCGGCGCGAGGAAATTATCCAGCACATCTACGAGCGCTATGGCCGCCACCGCGCGGGCATCGCCGCCACCGTCATCCGCTATCGCCCCAAGAGCGCCATCCGAGAGGTGGGCAAGGTGCTGGGCCTGACCGAGGACGTGACCGCCCGCCTGGCCGCCAGTCAGTGGGGCAGCTGGGGAGCCGAGATCGGAGGCAAGCATGTTGAACAGGCCGGGCTGGACCCTGCCAATCCGATGATCGGGCGGGCGGTCGCCATGGCGACGCGGCTGCGGGGCTTTCCCCGCCACCTGTCCCAGCACGTCGGCGGCTTCATCCTGACCCAGGACCGGCTGGACGAACTGGTCCCCATCGGAAATGCAGCCATGCCGGATCGGACGTTCATCGAATGGGACAAGGACGATATCGACGACCTGCGGCTGATGAAGGTCGATGTGCTGGCGCTGGGGATGCTGACCTGCATCCGAAAGGCGCTGGACCTGATGCGCGATCACGAAGACGCGCCCTATGAACTGCACACCATCCCGACAGAGCAGATCGATGTCTACGATATGCTTTGTCGGGGCGACTCGATCGGCGTGTTCCAGGTCGAGAGCCGGGCCCAGATCAATATGCTGCCGCGCCTGAAGCCACGCACATTCTACGATCTGGTGATCCAGGTGGCGATCGTGCGGCCAGGGCCTATTCAGGGCGACATGGTGCATCCCTATCTGCGCCGGCGCGCCGGCGTGGAGGAGGCCGACTACTCAAAACCCGGTCCCGGCTACAATCCGGATGAACTGAAGGAGGTTCTTCACAAGACGCTGGGGGTGCCCCTGTTCCAGGAGCAGGCGATGAAGGTCGCCATGGTCGCCGCCGAGTTCACATCCCGGGAAGCCAACGGCCTGCGAAAGGCCATGGGCACCTTCCGGGGCGACGGAACCCTGTGGAAATACGAGGGCCGGATGGTCACTCGCATGGTCGAGCGCGGCTATGATCGCGCCTTCGCCCAGCGCTGTTTCGAGCAGATCAAGGGCTTCGGCTCATACGGTTTTCCGGAGAGCCATGCGGCCAGCTTCGGCAAGCTGGTCTACATCTCCTCCTTCATCAAATGCCGCTACCCGGCAGCCTTCGCCTGCGCACTGCTGAACTCCCAGCCAATGGGGTTCTATGCACCGGCCCAGATTGTGCGCGATGCCCAGGAGCACGGCGTCGAAATCCGGCCTATCGACGTCAATCTGAGCGACTGGGACAATAAGCTGGAGGGGCCACCGGGATCGCTGGCGCTGCGGCTGGGCTTTTGCCAGATCGACGGATTCCGCAAAGACTGGGCCAAGGCCCTGATGGCTGCCCGCAGCATTTTGTTCGAGGGCGTCGAAACCTTGGCTCGGCGCGCGACCCTGCCCGGCGCGGCGATGCGCAGACTGGCGGAGGCCGACGCCTTTCGCTCGATCGGCCTGGACCGACGCGAGGCCCTATGGGCCGTGCGCCGCCTGCCCGACGACGCACCTCTGCCGCTGTTCGCCGCGGCCGACGCACGCGAACTGGGCGAGGAGGCCGATGCCCGACTGCCCCTTATGGCTCTGGGCGAGCATGTCGCCGCCGACTATCAGACAACCCGCCTATCGTTGAAGGCGCACCCTATGGCGATCCTGCGGCCGATCTTTGCAGCGGAGACAATGCTGACCTGCGCCGAACTGGAAACCAAATGCAGCGGCACCAAGGTTCGCACCGCCGGCGTCGTCCTTGTCCGGCAGCGCCCGGGAAAGGGCAATGCCATCTTCATCACCCTGGAGGACGAAACCGGCGTCACCAACCTGGTTCTGTGGGCGCGAATGTTCGAAGAGTATCGAGGCGTCGTCATGGCTGCCCGGCTGATGGGCGTCGAAGGCGTGGTCGAGAAAAGCCCGGAGGGCGTCGTTCATCTGATGGCGCACCGGGTCTTCGATCGCTCTGCCGAACTGAACCGGCTATCGGACGGGCATTGCACGCAGATCACCCTTTGCCGCGCTGACGAAATCGTGCGTCCGCAGTATCCGCGCCACCCCGGCCACACGCATCCCCGTAACGCTCGGATAATGCCGGGATCGCGCGACTTCCATTGATGTCGCCGCGCGAGCGTGCCTCCAGCCGCTATCAGAAAGCCGACGAGATTTGTAACGCGCCTCGCCCTCCCTAAACCAGCGTCGGCTGTCACTGCCTAGGATGGCTGCGCCGAGAAGTTCCAGAAGCACTGCGGACGGCTGGATGAAGACATGTGCGCCGGTCAATGGAAGCCATCAGCGCCCATATGAACTCGCAGGCAGGCGCACACAGGGTTGAGGGGATCGGGTCCGTTTACATCAGACCGTCCGCCAGCGATGCAGATGGTCGAGGACATCGTTGACAATCTGCGTCTGGGTGAACCCCGTCACATCCCGGACGCGCGCGACATCGTCGGAACGCGCCGTCATGCGCCATTCCTTGGCACGGTGACGTTCGGGAGCCTCCAGTGCCGTCAGAGCAGGACGAGGTCGCTCACGCGCTTCGAGATGGTAGTGGAAGGCGGCACCGGCCCCTGAAGTGGCCAGAAGGGACAGGCCCGTTGCCTCGCGGCTAACCTCGGCCTCCAGACCCTCCGCCGCCAACCCTTGGCGCACGGTCTCAAGCGCTGGTGCGCCCACCTGATCAATCTGCCGTTCGATGTCACGTCGGGTGGCCGGAGACAGTATCCGCTTGAGCTTTTCTGCGAGGGGAGGGCCCTCGGTCTCGACGGTTCGGCCGGCGACGTCAGCGTTCATCTGTCGGACCAGCCCGGCTGCCAGGAGGATCATGATGACCGCAAACGGCAGGGCAGCCACCAGCGTCGCCGCCTGCAACGCACCCAGTCCTCCAGCGAGAAGCAACAGGGCCGCCGCCAGCCCTTCCAGGGAACACCAGTAGACCCGCTGCCAGCGCGGAGTGTCATCAGCCCCGCCGGACGCAATGGTGTCGATCACAAGGGAGCCCGAATCCGCCGATGTGACAAAGAAAACCGCCACAAGCGTCACCGCCAGCGTCGATGTAATCGCAGTCCCGGGAAGTTCTTCGAAGAAGCGGAACAGGGCGGTCGACAGGTCTGCGGTGACCGCATTCGAAATGGCACCGGCCGCGACGCCCATGTCGAGGCTGATGGCTGTGTTGCCGAAGACCGTCATCCACAGGAAGGTGAAGCCGGTCGGCACCAACAGGACGCCGATCACGAACTCCCTCACGGTCCGGCCGCGCGATATCCGGGCGATGAACATCCCCACGAAGGGAGACCATGCGATCCACCAGGCCCAGTAGAACAGCGTCCAGTTCGCCATCCACCCCCTGGGTTCATAGGCGTAGAGATTGAAGGTCCGGACGAAGAAATGGTCCAGATACAAGCCGAAATTCTGCACGAGTGCCTTGAGCAGGAAAGCCGTCGGCCCGAAGGCCAGCACGAACAGCATGAGCAGCACCGCCAAGACGAGGTTCAGCTCCGATAGTCGCCGAACGCCCTTGTCCAGTCCCGTGAGGACGGACGCGGTCGCCCCCGCCATCACCAGGACAATCAGTCCGACCTGCATCCACGGTGTGTTCGGCAGGCCCGTCAGATAGTTCAGCCCTGCATTGATCTGCGACACGCCAGACCCAGGGAGGTGGCAATGCCAAACAGAGTCCCGCAGATGGCGAACACATCCACCGCATCGCCGATCGGACCGTCGATCCTTTTGCCCAACAGCGGTGCCAGACCAGACCGTAGCGTAAGGGGCAGGCCTTTGCGGTGGGCAAAATAGGCGAGGCTCAGACCGACGAGCGCATAGATGGCCCAGGCGTGAACGCCCCAGTGGGTGAAGGTGATCACCATCGCCTCGCGCGCCGCGTCGAAGGTCTGGGTCTGGGCTTCCGGAGGGCTGGCGTAGTGCTGGATCGGTTCGGCAACCGCAAAATACATCAGGCCGATGCCCATGCCTGCTGCGAAAAGCATCGCCAGCCATGAGAGGTAGGGGAAGTCGGGTTCCGAGTCGTCCGGACCGAGCTTGAGCGCTCCGGTCGGGCCGAAAGCCAGAAACAGGACGACCATCAGAAAGCCGGCCACCGAGGCGACATAGAACCAGCCGAACGTCTCGATCACCCATCCCTGGGCCGCCTGAAACAGGCGGTCGGACTCTCCGGGAGCAGCAATGGCTACAGCGAGCAGGAGCCCGATAATCAGGCTCGCGCCCCAGAAGACGCGTGGGTTCATCTTGGTTCTAGGCATGGTCCTATAGTGTGACATCTGGCCCAAGGTTTCCACCGCAGCCGAAAGGCCCTGGCCGATACGGCGTGGACCCTGCTTCAGGTGCATGAAGTGGCCAGCCCATCGTTCGGAAAGCCTTATGGTGTCGCCCGGTTCTTATGAGAGGCCCCTCCCATGCCGGCTTGCTTCAGGACACGGCGAACGAGTTGACGGCCTCCCGATATTGGTAAGGGCTCCCCGAATATCTTCTGCCTGACTGTGTCGAACTGCTGGTCTTCCTCACTGGTCAAGTCCGAGAAGGACTGACGCTACCGGTCTTCTCCGGGAGCGCGGCCGTGCAATTCATAAAGCCAGCGACTGTTTCGAGCGTTCGGGATTGAGAGAAACAACGTCAGCCTTGTGGTCCGGCCAGCTCTCTGAAAGGGCAGATCGGCTGTGCTCTACGAAGCTTTGAAGCTTCGCGAGCGGCAGCGGCCTCGATACCCAGTAGCCCTGGATGACGTCGCATCCGAGAAGCGTCAGGCACGAGGTCAGTTCTTCGGTCTCCACGCCTTCGGCTACAACAGACATGCCGAGACCATGTGCCAGATCGACCGTGGATTTCAGGATGAGGCGGTCCCGCTGGCTGTCCAGCGCATCGACGACGAGTGAACGGTCGATCTTCAGCTCGTCCGCATTGAGCATCTTCAGATAGCTGAGCGACGAGAGGCCCGAGCCGTAGTCGTCGATCGAAATCTTGATGCCCGCTGCCCGGAAGGCAGCAAGGGCCTGTTTGGCCAGACCGGGCTGCTGAATCACGGCCGTTTCGGTGATCTCGAAACACAAAGCGGCTCCGGATGTCCCGACCATGTCGAGGACCCTGGCCTGGAAGGCCTGATCCGCAAGCAGACGCCCGGAGATGTTCAGTGCGATGACAAGGTCCTGCCCGCCCAGGCGGAGCACTGCGTGATCCGTGAGTGCCTGCGCGATGCTCCATTCGGTCAGGACACGGATCTGGCCGGTATCCTCGGCGATAGGGATGAACAGATCGGGAGAGACAAAGCCGCGTTCTGCATGCCGCCAGCGACAGAGGGCCTCGACCGATCGGATCACACCATCGGCAGTGCTCATCTTGGGCTGGTAATGGAGCGAGATGTCCCCGGCGGCGATCGCCTCGCGCATCTCTGACATCAGGGCCAGATTGTTTTCGGGCGTGCCCTGCCCGTCATCGTCATAGACCACGCCGCGATCGTCCGAGGCACGGGCGGAGTTGAGTGCGGCCGTCGCGCGCTCCACCAATGCCTCTGATTCCAGCTGACCGCCTCGTTCGAGAGCCGCACCCAGGCGAAGGAAGATGTCGATGGAATGATCCCCGACGACGAAGTTGGTCTCAAGTCCCTTGAGCCGTGTAAGCAGTTCGGCGAGGCCGGTTGCGCTCAGATCCGTTCTCGCGAACGCAAGGACAGAGCTGGAAAGCTGGGTCACCCCGCCGGTGGCACCGAAGGCTTCCAGCCGGGCCGCGAGCTGGACCAGCACGGCGTTGGCGACGTTATAGCCCACCACGCCCCGCATCTCGGCGTGTCGCTCCACCCCTACGGTAATGACGGCAAGCTCTGCATCAGACGAGGCCGCCCAGGTGTCGCCGATGATCTTCAGCAGGGCCCGGCGGTTGGGCAACTCGGTTTCCGGCTCGTGCATGGCCAGGTGCAGCAGGCCCGCCTCGCGCTCGGCGACGATGGCCCGCTCGCGCCGTTCCAGCTCGACGCGTGTGCCCCAGATGGCAAACAGAAGCTGCGTCAGCATCAGTGGGGCAGGGTTCAGGCTGATCGGAGAGACTGCCTGAAGCACCACGGGCCCGATCAGGATGGCTGCTGCAGCCAGGGCATGGACCTGGACCAGTCGATGGAGCGATGCCCCGCCGTCGCGTCGCGGCAAGAGGAGGGCACCCACAACAAGGCAGAGCGCGAGCAGAAGGCCCGGGTGAAGCCCCACCAGAGCCCGGCCGCCAATCAGGCTCTCGTAAGCGAGGCCATGGATGTAGACGCCTGGAATGAGACCCGCCGGCGTGGCGAACTCGTCCCCAAGTTCGACGGCAGTCGCGCCGATGAGTACGACCCGGCCCGAAACCAGCGTCCTGTCAAAGTCGCCGGCCAGAACGTCCTCGAAGCTCAGATGCGAAATCGTCCGGTGGTCGACCCCGAAATCGATATCGAAGCTGGTTCCGCCACTGCGTCCTGCGACGACCGCCGCCAGCGACGGCTGGGATGCTCCCGATGGTGTGACGTCATAGCTTCTGACCTTGCCGTCCACATCGACAGGTACATTCACAGACGCCAGCAGCGCATCCTGGCGAAGGCTGGGGATGGGCGTGTTCTCGCCGACCGCGCTGTCCCTCGATCCGTAGGATTCCTTCTGGAGGAAGTTGGCCAGAACCACCTGTCCCGGATGACGCGAGACTGCGGCCGCCAACTCGGCGTCGGCCGCCGTTTGCGAGGGTGCGCTGAAATCCACGTCGAACGCCACCAGGGTGGCTCCTGCCTCGACCAGATTGTCGATCGCGGTCGCATACCGCTGCCGGTCCCAGGGCCAGGCTCCCGCCGCCTGAAGGCTGCGCGAGTCGATCTCCACCACAGTGAGGGTCTGGCTGGCCTCGCGGTCAGTCAGCCTGAAGCGAACGCCCGCCAAGGCGTCGCTGACGGGGCGCAGAAACCCCGACAGCAAAGCCATCGACACCACCACGATGATCAAGGTGGCCCAGAACAGGTTGACCGAGCGAACTCCGAACTCTCTTCCCGCGACGGTAATCAAGATCAGTCGTCCCCATCATCGTCGTCGTCGTCGGAGCCACCGCCCCCACGGCCGCCGCCGTTGCCGCCGTCGTCGTCATCATCATCGTCGTCATCGGAGCCTCCGCCCCCACGGCCGCCACCGTTGCCGCCGTCGTCGTCGTCATCGTCGTCGTCGTCATCGGAGCCACCGCCACCGCGACCGCCACCGTTGCCGCCGTCGTCGTCGTCATCGTCGTCGTCGTCATCGGCGCCACCGCCTCCACGGCCGCCGCCGTTACCGCCGTCGTCGTCATCATCATCGTCGTCGTCGGAGCCACCGCCTCCATTGCCGCCACCGGAGTTGCCGCCACCGTTTCCGGGACCACCGTTGCCGCCGCCGTTTCCGGGACCACCATTGCCGCCATCGTCGTCGTCATCGCCGTCGTCGTCGGAGCCACCGCCTCCATTGCCGCCGCCGTTGCCGCCGCCGTTTCCGGGACCGCCAGGTGTGCCGGGGCCTCCATTGCCGCCGCCGGAGTTGCCACCGCCGTTGCCGGGACCGCCAGGTGTGCCGGGACCACCGTTGCCGCCGCCGTTTCCGCCCCCGTTACCGGGGCCACCGGGCGTGCCGGGACCACCATTGCCGCCATCGTCGTCGTCATCGCCGTCGTCGTCGGAGCCACCGCCTCCATTGCCGCCGCCGGAGTTGCCACCGCCGTTGCCGGGACCGCCGGGCGTGCCGGGACCGCCGTTGCCGCCGCCGGAGTTGCCACCGCCGTTGCCGGGACCGCCGTTGCCGCCGCCGTTGCCGCCCCCGTTACCGGGACCGCCAGGCGTGCCGGGACCACCATTGCCGCCATCGTCGTCGTCGGAGCCACCGCCTCCATTGCCGCCACCGGAGTTGCCGCCACCGTTTCCTGGACCCCCAGGTGTGCCGGGGCCTCCATTGCCGCCGCCGTTGCCGGGTGCACCGGAGCCGGAGTCATCATTATCACCCGGATTGTCGGATCCGGCTCCGCCACCCGGCAGGCCGGGAGGAGGACCCTCACCTGCATTTCCGTTCCCGCTCCCCGAAGGGCTATTGCCCCCGTTGCCGCCCCCCCCGGAGTTTGCGCCCGCACCGCTATTTCCCGTACCCGCTGCGTTCGATCCTCCACCGGCACTGGCGACGGAACTGCCGCCAGGGGTGCCGGTATTACCGGTAGTGCCGCCGGTGGGGCTTGATGTTGGGGGCAGCGACGCCAGAGTCGCCGGAGGGTTCTGTACCAGGCCGCCAGTCACTTCCTTGAAGTCGATGGGAGCCAGCGCCACAACGGGGCCTGTGACGACCACGTTTGCCGAAGGGGCTGTGATCTCAACCGAATCCGGCTGGGTGCGCGATACGACACCGGTCGCGCCCGGGCCCACATCACCTCCAGCGTTGCCGCTGATCGCCCGCACTTCGACCAGGCCTTCGGACACGTGCACCCGGTCGCCCTGCGAGTCGACGCTGACAGTGAAGGTCGTGCCTTTAACGACGGCGGCGAGAAGGGGGGTTTCGACGCGGAAATGCTGTTGTCTTTGTCGATCCACTTGGAAAAGCGCCGACCCGAGATCCTGAAGGATACGGGTCATGCCACGCTGCTCTGCCGCCAGGGTCGTGCGGCTGTTCGGCCCGACGACAATGCGCTGATCGCCGTTGGTAATCACGGCCCGACCGTTACCGCCCGTCGTCACACTGGTTCCGATCGGAAGCATCTGGCCGACAACGCCTGGGGCGATGGCCCGCGCGGGTACTGCCACCCGGACGCCGCCGCTGACTTCACGCAGCCGCCAGTCGGCAGCCCAGGCTGATGTTGGGCCGAAGATCAGAAGTATGGCCAGTGTGACCACGATTAACTTGAGTTTTACCACGTCCAGAACCCTCGGCGCACTATTTTACGCAGTCACTTTTACCCTCGCTTAGCTACGAGGCCCTTAAGCGGCAGACTTAATCTGAACTTAATCATGCATCGGTATGATCAGGACTGTCCAGTTTGTGTCCGGAAGCCGACATAGTGCCCAGTTATTTGCGTTTTACTTGTCGTCTATTGCAAAAAGCCGCGATTTTCGCAGCTCTTGTGGCAGGAGGCGCTCTATCGGGCGCGGCTGTGGCATCAGACGTTCCTGAATGTGAGCAGGCCTGCTTTGTCCTGACGGGCGTTCAGCTACAGGGTGTCTCAGCCTTCCCTGCGTCAGAGCTGGCCTACACCTATGAAGACTATCTGACGCGCCCGGTCGCGGTTGAAGACCTGGTGAAGGTCGCCGCTTCCATTACCGATCACTATCGCGCCGAGGGCTATTTCCTGACGCGCGCCGCCGTGGCTCCACACGATGGCGTAAGCGGCCTGGCGACGATCGTCGTTTACGAAGGCTACATCGACGAGGTCATTGTTGAAGGGTCCGATCCTTCGACTATCCGAGCCCTTGTTGGCCCGTTGGGGCGACGCGACCCCACGACGATTGCCGAGCTTGATCGTCGGCTGACGCTGGCCGCCGATCTGCCCGGTTATTCCCTGGAGAGTCGGATCGAACCTGTGCTGGGTGATCCAGCTGGCCATCGGCTTGTCGTGACGCCGGAGTTTGAAAGATACTCGGCTTACGCCCGCGTCACCAACCGCGGATCCGATACGCAAGGTCCATGGCAGGTCTATGTTTCCGCTGCGGCGAACTCGATAATCGCAGATGGCGACCAGATGACCCTGGCCGCGTCGACGACCCCTCAAAACCCCGACGAACTGACATCGGCCAAGTGGGGCTACTCTCTGCCACTGAGTGATGGACGTCGTCTTGAAGCCGGGGTCTCAGGCTACACCACAAATGCCAAGCCCTCCTCGACAAACGGCCGCCTCAGTGGGCAGAGCGTCGAAGTCTGGATGAACCTGGCCCAACCGCTGATCCGCAAACGCAAGCAGAGCCTGTGGCTCAATACGAGCCTTGATGTTCGAGAGAAGCAGCAGACCTATGCCCAATCGGGTCGCGCTGATGAGACATTGGCGGTCGCGCGGGCATCCTTGTTTGCCTGGCAGCGGTTTGCCGACGGATATCTGTCCAGCAGCCTGGAAGTCTCGCAGGGCCTGGAAGCATTTGGAGCAACGGTGGGGAACGCTCCCAACCTCTCCCGCAGCAACGCAGATGGCATCTTCACCAAGCTCAATGCACGAGTTTCGGGCTACACCGACGTCTGGCGCTTTCTCGGCATCTACGCCGAGGTTTCGGGACAGTGGTCCAACGATCCGCTTCTGAGCTCGGAAGAGTTTTCCGTGGGTGGACCGACCTACGGCCGCGCCTACAACTATGGCGAGGTCAGCGGGGACATGGGGGCGGCGGCCGCGATCGAACTTCGTGCAGGATGGGACCCTGACTTTGCCCCGGTCAGTTTCTTCCAGACCTACGCCTTCTACGATGCGGCCTCGGTTTCCAACTATACGCGTACCGGCACCCGCTCCAACGAGTTGTCCTCTGCCGGCGTCGGCGTGAGGGTCACGTTCAAGGACAGAACGACCTTCAGGGCCGAGCTCGCCAAGCCTCTCGACTGGGTCCCCTATACAGAGACTGACAATGACTGGCGGGTCTTTGTCACGCTGTCGAGACAGTTCTGACTTTTCGAGTCCAGGCAGGACAGGACCCGGCGTCCAATCCTTTTCAGCCTTGATCGCCCAGCTTGGTGTCGATGAACGGATAGCCCGGCGCAAGCCGTGTCCGGTCAGAGTTCTGTTCCAGGCCGGAACAGGCGCGTTCGATTCAGGAGGCGGCCCCCCCCCCGGCATGCCAACTCGGCCGCAGGCCGGTACGGATCAGGGACCGGCCCGTGTTCATTCTGCGCCGGACCTTATGAACCGGCATAGGTATATTGCCGACTGTTTTCAGGTTGATAGCCTGCCTTGCGTGAGCAGGACGAATGACCTCCAGCGGGTCGGCCTGGATTATTTTCGCCCGCCTTCACGCACACTTAACGCCAAGGTTGCATAGTGACCTCTCGTTTAGGGAGAAGGCCATGCGTGGACGACTCAAGCGACCTCATAGGTCTGAGCGAGGCTCGGCTGCAGTCGAGTTCGCAATGGTTGGACCCTTGTTCATCCTGCTCTTGATTGGTTCAGTCGTTTACGGCGGCTGGATGTGGATGGCGCAGGGGGTCCAGCATCTGGCGGCCGAAGGTGCAAGGGCGGCGATTGCAGGTATCGACGTAGACGAGCGCGATACATTGGCACGTTCTGCCGTGTCCGGCTCGCTGGACGGCGCTACAATCCTCGACCCCGAAGCGGTTCAGGTTGAAGTGACCAGCGATACGGGAGCAATCCGGGTCACCATAACCTATGACGCATCCGGCCATCCGCTGATGGCGCTGGCAAGGCTTGTCCCGTCGCCCCCCCCGCACTATCCGCCGAGAAGCGGTGATCCGTACAGGAGGCTATTGATGCGTCCGCGATGCCAGTCCCTCCGGCGGTGCCGCAAGGGGGGAATCGCCACCATGGCGGCTGTGGGGGCGGGCCTTGCCTGTTTGCTGGCAGCAGTCGTCATCGACGGTGGCTCTATAGCGCTGGCTGCACGACGGGCCCAATCGGCGGCAGACCTCAGCGCGCTGGCGGCCGCGCGCGACCTTGCTAACGCCGAGCAGGCTGCGGAAGCCACAGCAAAGGCCAACGTCGGACTAGACTTGCAGATCATGACTGCAACAGGGGTCTATGCCCCGAACGCTTCGCTTGCGCCGAATGAAAGATTCATTCCAGGCGACACAGACGCCAACGCCGCGCAGGTAACAGTCACTATGCCTGCTCAAGTCTGGTTCTCACGATGGCTTTTGGGCAAGGATCGGGTCGAGGTGAAGCGGACAGGCACTGCAGCTGTTCGTTCTGCCGAGCCCATGGCCACGCTGTCCATAGGTTCGCGCTTGGCCGCGCTGGATGGGGGCTTGGCAAACCAGGTGCTGAGCGGGCTTACCGGCAGCCAGGTCTCGCTGAGCCTGATGGACTATCGGTCTCTGGCGGATGTGAATGTCGACCTGCTGGGCTTTACGGACGCCCTGGCGACACATGCCGGCGTGACGGTGGGAGACTACGAGACCTTGCTGGCCCAGGACGTCGATGCAGGAGACGCCTTGCGCATTCTCGAGACCCTGACGGATGGAGCGGACAGTGGGTTGAACCGACTGGCGCGTGCGGCAGATGGCCAAAGATTTCAGGTCGGCCAGTTGATCGGGGCGGAAGCAGGCGCTGAACAAGGGCTGCGAGGCGGACTGGAGGTTGCCGTGTCGGCTCTGGACCTGGCCAATGCCGTATTGGAGCTCTCCAGTGGCGATCGACAGGTCGCGCTTGATCTGGGAGCCAGGGCCGGGCTGGCTGATCTGGACGTCTGGCTGGCCATCGGGGAACGGCCGAACCGATCGCCCTGGCTGGCGGTGGCCAAGTCGGGCCAGCCCATCATCCGTACAGCCCAGGCGCGGCTTTATATCGAAGCAAGGACGAGCCAGAGTTTGTCAGGACTGGCCCAGGTCAAGGTGCCCCTGTTGGTCGAGCTGGCATCGTCGGAGGCGCGACTGGAGGCGATAGACTGTGAGGGCGCTCGATCGGTGCGTTTGGGCGTCCGGCCAGGCGTAGCAAGGGCGCGGATCGGCACGACCAGCATTGCCGCCCTCGATGACTTCAAGGCCGCGCCTGCCGTGCAGGCGGCGTCTCTGGTGAACGTTGCCGGTCTGATCGTCATCAAGGCGGCAGCGGATATTGAAGCGGCGGATCAGAGCTTCAAGCCAATGACCTTCAGCGATGCCCAGATCACGAGCCAGACGCCGCAAACCGTAAAATCGACCGGCTTCACGTCCGGCCTTGTGTCCTCGTTGCTGGGCAGAATGCAACTGGATGTAAAGGTCGTCGGACTGGGTTTGGGGCTGGGTAATCTGACCCAGTCTCTGAGCGGGTTGCTGTCACCTCTGGGGCCGGTGCTGGACGGCGTAGTCAACGGTGTTCTCGACACTCTTGGCCTGTCATTTGGCGAGGCCGATGTGACCGTCCACGGGGCAACCTGCCCGATCGATGGCGGCGCGGCCTATCTGGTCGGCTGACGCCTTGGGGCTACATCCTCTTGCCAAGGCACGAATGTAGCGCATGATATCTCCGGGAACGGGGAGATTGTCATGAGAGTGTCGCTACTTTGCGGAGCGTTTCTTCTGGTCTGTGCGGGGCCGGTTATGGCCGAGAACTGGAATTCCGTATCACGCAGTCCGAACAACGCATTCATGATCGAGGTGGACAGCATCGTGGTGACCGGTGACGTCACGATCGTGTCGGTGGCGACTGTACCGCGTAGTGGCGACGCGACTGACTACAGTCATTCTATCGAGACCTACGAGTTCAACTGCAATGCCGGTCAGTGGCGGACTGCGGGCATCGTCGAATATGGCGAAGACGGATCCGAAGCAGACCGCGTTCCCGAAGAAGGCGGCAGCTGGGTGCCGATCCGCGCCAACACCCTGCCCGAATACCTGAAACAGATCGCCTGTGACGGAATGCGCGCCGCCCCACCAACATGGACCTCGATCAAAGCCTTCGTCGACGCGGGGCGCGTACTGCCACCGATCTAGCCAACAGCATCAGGCGTCGACGGCGGCGTCCAGGGCGTTGGCCTGGATGAACTCGCGACGCGGCTCGACCACGTCGCCCATGAGCTTGGCGAACAGGTCGGAGGCATCCTCCTGATGCTCGACCGACACCTGCAACAAGGTGCGGGCGTTGGCGTCCAGGGTGGTCTCCCACAGCTGTTCGGGGTTCATCTCGCCCAGGCCCTTGTAGCGCTGGATGGCCAGACCCTTCTTGCCAGCGTCCAGGACGGCCTCGAGCAGGTCGAGCGGACCGCGAATGGTCACGGATTTATCCTTGCGGCGATAGACCGACGGGGTCGAGAACAGGCCGTCGAAAGCGACCGAGCGCTCGGCCAGCCGGCGTGCATCCTGGGACCGGATGAGGGCTTCCTCCAGCACGATCCGTTCGGTGACGGCGCGGCGCACACGTTCAAAGACCACGGCTCCCTGGGCACCCGGTGCGCCGGACCAGTCGCCGTCACCCTCTTCGGCATAAAGGTTCAGGCGAGCCGCCGCCTTGGCCGGATCGGCAGCGTCTTCATCGAACAGACCAGCCAGTGCGGCCTGTTCGACCGCGAAGGCGGGGGCGCGCTGCGACAGGCGATCAACACCGGCCTTGAAGGCCTTGGCTTCGCGTACCAGGGATTGCAGGTCCATGCCGGTTCGGCGCTCGCCCGTCGGCAGATCCAGTTCCGCCTCGGATGAGCCCTCCTCGATCAGATAGGAGTCCATTTCGGACTGGTCCTTGAGGTAGCGCGACTGCTTGCCCTTGGAGACTTTATAGAGCGGCGGCTGGGCGATGTAGACGTGACCGCGCTCAATCAGCTCGGGCATCTGGCGATAGAAGAAGGTCAGCAACAGGGTCCGGATGTGGGCGCCGTCGACGTCGGCGTCGGCCATCAGGATGATCTTGTGATAGCGCAGCTTGTCGGCGTTGAAGTCGTCACGGCCGATGCCCGTGCCCAGCGCCAGAATGAGCGTCCCGATCAGTTCGGACGACAGCATGCGGTCAAACCGCGCCCGCTCGACGTTCAGAATCTTGCCGCGCAGAGGCAGGACGGCCTGGTTCTCGCGGTTGCGAGCCTGTTTGGCAGAGCCGCCGGCGCTGTCGCCCTCGACGATGAACAGTTCGGACTTGGCCGGATCGCGTTCCTGACAGTCGGCCAGCTTACCGGGCAGGCTGGAGATTTCCATGGCCGTCTTGCGGCGCGTAAGGTCGCGCGCCTTGCGGGCGGCCTCGCGGGCGGCGGCGGCCTCGATGATCTTGGCGACCACCTGTTTGGCTTCGGCAGGGTGTTCTTCGAACCATTGCGACAGGCCCTCGGAGCACAGACCCTCGACGGCCGGGCGGACTTCGGACGAGACCAGCTTGTCCTTGGTCTGGGAGCTGAATTTGGGGTCCGGCACCTTGACCGACAGAACGCAGGTCAGGCCCTCGCGGGCGTCCTCGCCACTGACGGAGACCTTCTCCTTCTTGGCGGCACCGGCGGCGTCGATATAGCCACCCATGACGCGGGTCAGGCTGGCCCGGAAGGCCGACAGGTGGGTGCCTCCATCCCGCTGGGGGATGTTGTTGGTGAAGCACAGCATGGTCTCGTGGTAGCTGTCGTTCCACCACAGGGCCAGATCGATCTCGATCCCTTCCTTCTTGCCGCGAATGACGATGACGTCCTTCAGGATCGGCGACTTGGACTTGTCCAGGTGGCGCACGAAGGCCTCGACGCCGCCTTCGTAGTGCAGGATTTCCTCGAAGGGTTCGGCCCCGCGATCGTCGCGCAGCTTGATCACAACGCCCGAGTTCAGGAAGGCCAGTTCGCGCAGGCGGTGTTCCAGCGTCTTCAGGTCGAAGTCGATGTGGCTGAACGTCGTCACCGACGGATAGAAGGTGACCTCGGTGCCCGACAGGGGCTGGCCCGCCTTGTCGCCCGTCTCGCGGATGGGGGCGTCGCCGGTGATGACCAGGCTTTCGACCGTGTCGCCGCGCTCGAACTTCATCTCGTGGCGCTTGCCGTTGCGATAGATTTTCAGCTTCAGCCAGTCGCTGAGCGCGTTGACGACCGAGACGCCCACGCCGTGCAGGCCGCCGGAGACCTTGTAGGAGTTCTGGTCGAACTTACCGCCCGCGTGCAACTGGGTCATGATGACCTCAGCGGCAGAGACGCCCTCTTCGCCGTGGATGTCGGTCGGGATGCCGCGACCGTTGTCGGTGACGGTCACCGAGCCGTCGGCATTCAGAATGACCTGAACCAGATCGGCGTGTCCGGCCAGGGCCTCGTCGATGGCATTGTCGACCACCTCATACACCATGTGGTGCAGGCCCGAGCCGTCGTCGGTGTCGCCGATGTACATACCGGGCCGCTTGCGAACGGCGTCCAGCCCTTTGAGGACCTTGATGGAATCGGCGCCGTAGGCGGCCTCCTCGGCGGTATCGACGTTGCGCGCGGTCTCGGTGTTTTCGGTCATCTATTCGGTCGGTGAAACGCCCCTGATCGGGGCCTCTGAAGGCGGCGGCCAAACCGCCTTGGACGGACTGTTTTCGGGTCACGAATCCGATCCGCGCCACATACCCATATATATAGGAATCTGCGCGTGAATTGCGAGCAAAAGCGGGACTGCACAGGTATGGCTATTCGCTGTCCGCAAGAGCTTAGCCCTTGACGGGTGGGATGGGCCGGCAGGTTGCCGCCCCCGTCACCTGCAGATCGTTCGAAGACGGTTTCCGATACCGTACCGTCTCGACTTCACGATGTGTTTGACCGGGTGACTGTCGGCTCGGAGGCTCGTCGAATCCGGTCTCCGGACGCATGGGCTCCCGGCGGCATTTCCTGTCGCTTCGGACCACGCAGGCCATGCGCGTGCTCGCGACCTGAAGGCGGACGTTGGTGTGATGATCGTACAGACGGATCGTTGCCGATTAGTCGACACTTTTAAAACGTCTCCTCACGACCATCGTCTGACAACCGTGCGAATTACGTACCCGGTCTTCGTCCTAGCGGGCAGAGTCCTCCCTCCATGCACAAGGAACATCTTGGCTTCCCTTTCGTCCAACCGTCACAATCCTCTGTTCTAAGCGCCACGAACCTTACGGAGCTGTTCTCATGACCCGCACCCTTCTCGCCGCTGCCTCGGCCCTCGCCCTTCTGACCCTTGGCGCATGTGGAGACGGCGGGGCGGGGTCGCAGACGGCGCGGTCGGGCATCTGGGCGGCAGGCTCCTCGACGGTCTTCCCGTTCACGACCCGCGTGGCCGAAAACTATGCCCGCATGTCGGGTGGCGCGGCGCCGCGCGTCGAATCGCTGGGCACCGGTGGCGGCATTCAGGCCTTCTGTCAGGGCATCGGCCCGGCCACGCCCGACATCGCCAATGCCTCGCGCCAGATGAAGAAGTCCGAGTTCGACATGTGTCAGGCCAATGGCGTGACCGAAATCATCGAGCTGAAGATCGGCTATGACGGCCTGGTCATCGCCACGGCGCTGAACGCGCCCGACTATGGTTTTGAAGGTGACGACCTGTATCTGGCGCTGGCCAAGGAAGTTCCGGGACCGAACGGCACCTATGTCGCCAACCCCAACGTCAACTGGAGCGACGTGAACCCCGGCCTGCCGTCGACCCGCATCATGGTCTATGGCCCGCCGCCCACCTCGGGCACGCGCGATTCCTGGGTTGAGCTGGCCATGGCTCCGTCGGCCGAGGCGATCCCGGCGCTGGCGGCCCTGGCCGAAAGCGATTCCGACCGGTTCGAGACCCTGGCCCATACGCTGCGTGAAGACGGCGGCTGGATCGATTCCGGCGAGAACGACAATGCCATCGTCCAGACGCTGAGCCGGACGCCCGGCTCGACCGGGGCCTTTGGCTATTCCTTCCTGGAGCAGAACTCCGACTCAGTGAAGGCGCACAGCGTCAATGGCGTGATGCCCACGCTGGATACGATCGCCTCTGGTGAATATCCGATCTCCCGCTCCATGTTCATCTATGTGAAGAAGGCCCACGTCGGCGTGACGCCGGGCCTGGAGCAGTTCGTGCAGGAATATCTGTCGGACGCCTCGGCCGGTAGCGGCGGCTATCTGCAGGACCGTGGCCTGGTGCCGCTGCCCGCCGACCAACTGGCCGCACAGCGCGCGATCGCTTCGGCTCTGACGCCGATGACGGCCCCGGCGAAGTGATGTTGGTCGTCGCGGCATTGCTTAGCCTTGTCGGCAGTCAGGAGGCTGCGCCCACGCCTCTGACTCCCTTCAGGGACGTGCCATGGACCCGCAGCCCGCAGGTCGAATACCCGGCGGCTGCGCTGTCGCGAGGGGTGGATCGTGGTGTGGTGACGATCGACTGTGCTGTCGAGACGACGGGCGCGTTGTCGGACTGCCGGACCACCGAGGATCAGCCGGCCGAGCTGGGCTTTGGGCGAATGGCTCTGTCGGCCATGCGTCAGGCCCGGGTGGACACCGCGCGCTGGACCCTGCCGCGGGTCGCGGTGCGGCTGTCGTTCGTCTCGAACTAGGTTCAACCCTTGGACGGCAGGAACGGCGAGAAGGTGATGACCGTGAATGTGTCGCGGATGTGCGGCCGGGTCTGAACCGACTTCGTCACGAAGGTGCCGATGTCCATGTCCTTCGGCAGCTGAAACTTGGCCAGCAGGTCGTACTGACCCGAGGTCGAATAGACCTCCGACACGTGCTCGACATTGTCCACCATGTCGGCGGCCACGTCATTGGCGTGCCCCAACTCGCATTTGATGAAGACGAAGATGGCGGTCATCATGGCGGTGGTCCCTTGCGCAGCGTGCCGGACCTTTAGCGGATGGTGACGTGACAGGTAAGGGATCAGACGTGATCGATCTGGAAGCCCAGTACAACAACCGCGCCCTTGTGCCGGACCATCCGGCGGTGATGGAGGGCTGGCGTGAGCGGGCGCAAGGCGCGCGGATGGCGCATCCGCCGCGTCCGGCTGCCTATGGGCCGGGCGAGCGGGAGGTCATGGACCTGTTCGAGGCGGCACCGGGTGCGCCCATCGCCGTCTTCCTGCACGGCGGCTACTGGCAGGCTCTGGGGCGGGAGTGGTTCAGCGGTATCGCGCCGTCGCTGCTGGCGCACGGTGTCAGCCTGGCCATCCCCTCCTATGATCTGGCCCCGACGGTGCGCCTGGGCCGCATTCTGTCGCAGGTGCGTCAGGCGGTGGAGGCGGTGCGGGACCTGTCGCCCAACCGCGCCCGCCCGGTCGTCTTTGGCCACTCGGCCGGGGGCCATATGGCGGCCTGTATGCTGTCCGAGGGGCGGGCCAGCGCAGCTGTCGCCATCAGCGGTGTGTTCGACCTGGCCCCGCTGATCCCGACCAGTGTGAACGCAGCCCTGGGTCTGGACGTGCGTGAGGCGGCGGCGTTGTCGCCGATCCACTGGCCGGTGCCAAACGGCTCCACCCCCGGCGGAACGGTGCTGGACTGTGTGGTCGGCGGCGACGAGAGCGCAGAGTTCATCCGCCAGTCGCGCATAATGGCCGACCTCTGGGGCGGGCAGGGGGTGCAGACGCGATTCGAGGCCGTCGAAGGTGCCAACCACTTCACAGTGCTGGAGCCCCTGTTCGATTCTGGAAGTGCGATGACGCGCCGCATCGTCAATCTGACCGCAAAAGCTTGACCTTGAAGGCAAACCGCCGTTTTGAAGTGCGTCGTATACCTGACATACCCTTGATTGTTGACCAGAGACGCCATGTTTCGCGCCTTGCGCCGCCTTGTTCGTAGACTGAAGTGCAAACGCCATCGCTGGCGTCCCGACAGACGCCGTCCGGGGATCGAGTTCTGCGACCTGTGCCAGGCGACCCGGCACGAAAAGCCCGGTGCCGCCTGACGGGCGAAACACAAAGTTTGGCGGGCCGGCTTTGACACGACCCGTGCGGTGGTTAAGCAGGTCTGTCCCGAACTCCGGTGGAGCCTGAACGCCGATGCGCCACGACCGTCTGTCCGTCCTGACCGCCCTGGAAGCGCAGGGCGTCGCGCCTGTCTTCTATCATCCCGATCGGGACGTGTGCCTGAACGTCATCCGCGCCTGCGCCCGGGGCGGCGCGCCGGTCGTGGAGTTCACCAATCGCGGCGACTTCGCCTGCGACCTGTTCGGCGAGATCGCACGGGAGCTTCAGGCAACCGATCCACACATCGTCCTGGGCATCGGGTCGGTCGTCGATGCAGGGACCGCAGCCCTGTTCCTGAACCGGGGCGCGCGGTTCTTGGTCAGTCCGGGTCTGGTGGAGGAGGTGGCGCGCACCTGCAACCGGCGCATGATCGCCTATTTCCCGGGCTGCGGCTCGGTGAGCGAAATCCTGAAGGCCCAGGAACTGGGCTGCGAGATCGTCAAACTGTTCCCCGGTGCCAGCGTCGGCGGGGCGGACTTCGTCAAGGCCGTCATGGGGCCCATGCCCTGGACCAAGATCATGCCCACCGGCGGCGTCGACCCTGACGCGGCCTCCATCGCCAAATGGTTCGGCTCGGGCATCGTGGCGGCTGGGATGGGGTCGAAACTGGTGACGGACGCCGCGGTCAAGGCGGGCGACTGGGCCGGCATCGAGGCCAGCGTCCGCCAGACGGTCGAGGCGATCAGGACGTTCCGCTCAGCGACATAGGCCCTCCCCATCGCCGCAGGCGACGGGGAGGGCAAGCGGTGCCTACAGCCCCAGCGTCGGGCTGTTCAGATCCAGATCGGCCGCCGGGATGACCACCACATCGGGATGGGCGGCGCGCAGGGCGTCGATGAACATCGCCGACTGGCCGACCACGACGACATAGGCCCCGTCCGCGCTGACGGCCTGGGCCGCCTCAGTCACGGTCTCGGGTGTCGTGGCGCGGATACGGTCGGGATAGGCCTCGACCTCGCTGAGCGGCAGGCCGTTGGTGACCGCCTCGGCCAGGACGCCGCCCAATCCGCCGGTGGTTTCGGTCGCGCGCGAGAAGCTGCCGGTCAGCCAGGTCTCGCGGTTGGTGACGTCGGTTTCGCTGACCGGCTCGGTCCGCAGACGGTCGAACTCGGCCAGGACCAGGGCGACGACCTCGGCGGCGCTTTCGTTCTTGGTCTGGGTCGTGGCTGACAGAAGCCCACCGTCCACGCGCGTCGCCAGCGAGGAATAGGCCCCGTAGCTGAGGCCGCGCTTGGCGCGCACTTCCTGGAACAGACGGCCGTTGGAACCGCCGCCGATGATGCTGTTGACCACGCTCAGCGGATAGAAGGCCGGATCGGCGCGGCGCGGACCACGCACGGCCGCGGCGACGGCCGCCTGACCGGCGCCGGGCAGGTCGATCACGACGACGCGGGGTGGGGTCGGGGTGCCGGCGCGGTTGGCCACGACGGGCATGGCCTCGGCGGGCTTTGTCCAGTTGCCCAGGGTGCGCTCGGCGAAGGCCGCGGCCTGATCGGGCGTCATCCCGCCGGTCACGATCATGGCGGCATTGTCGGGCCGCCACCAGCGAGCGTGGAAGGCGGCGATCTCGTCGCGGGTCAGCCCCTGCAGCGAATCCGGCGTGCCCGAGCTGGGTGAGCCATAGGGGGCCGCACCATAGGCCAGTCGGCCCAGCACCAGTGACGCCAGCGGCCCCGGCTGGCGCAGATTGACGCGCAGGCCGTTGACCGCCTGGGTCCGGCTGCGGGCCACCTCGTCCTCGGCGAAGGTCGGGCGCATCACGACATCGGCCAGCACCGCGCCCGCGGCGTCCGCCGAGGCGATGGGCGCGGACAGGAACAGGCTGGTGGCATCCGCCCCCGCTCCACCACCGATATTGGCTCCCAGCGCCTCCAGGGTGCGGGCGATCTCCGGGGCCGTGCGATCTCCGGCCCCTTGCGAGGCCAGGGCGGCGGTCATGGTGGCCAGACCGGGACGCTCCGTCGGATCCGCCGCCGCGCCGCCGCCGATGACCAGCTGGGCATTGACGATGGGCAGGTCGGTGGACTTGGCGACGATCAGGCGCATACCGTTGGACAGGGTCCGCTCCACGATCTGCGGCGCGGCGATGGCGCGAACCTCGCCCGGTGCGGGCGGGGCCATGCGCTGCCCCTCGGGCAGCAGTTCGTTGGCCGGCAGGATGGCGGCGGGGACAGTCACGAACGTCGGCATGGGGGCCGGGTTCTTCCAGCTGTCCTCGGATGCACCCGCAGGCCGCGCGCTCTCGTCCTGATAGCGGATCGAGACCCGGGCCTGTTCATCCAGATAGCGGCGAGCGACCCGCTGCACATCGGCGGCGGTGACGGCCTGGATGGCGACCAGATTGGCGTCGGGGGCGCGGGGATCGCCCTCGTCCACCAAGGCTCTGCCCAGGATGAAGGCCCGGCCCGAGGCGGTTTCGCGCTGACGCAGTTCGCTGGAGACGATCTCGGTCTTGGCCTCGGCCAGTTCGGCCTCGGTGACAGGCGCGTTGCGGATACGATCCAGCTGGGCGTTCAGCGCCGCCTCGACATCGGCGATGGCCTTGCCCTGGGCGACGATGGCGCTGACGACGATCGAGCCGTCTTCTTCCAGGGTGCTCGACCCAAGGCTGGCGCTCGAGGCCAGCTGGCTCTCATAGACGAGGGCCTGATACAGGCGCGAGCTGTCGCCGCGCGACATGATGGCCGACAGCACCTCCAGGGCGGCCGCGTCCGGATCGGAGGCCTTCACGCCCGGATAGATGGCGGCGACGGCGGGCAGGGGCACATTGGGGGCAAAGGCCTCGACCAGCCGCGGCTGGGTGCGGGGCGTTTCCACCGGGCGGGTCATCACCGGCACGGCGCGCGCGGGGTTTTCGATGTCGCCGAAATACTGATCGACCCAGGCGTCCAGCTGGGCCTGGTCGAAGTTGCCCGCCACGATCAGGGTCGCGGTGGCCGGCCGGTAATAGGCCTCGTGGAAGGCGCGGGCGTCGTCGATGACGGCGGAATCCAGCTCCTCGATCGAGCCGATCACGCTGCGCCGGTAGACGCTTTCATCGAAGGTGTTGTCGCCGATCACGAAGGTGCCGAACCGGCCATAGGGCGGGGCATAGACGCGCTGGCGCAGCTCTTCTTTCACGATGGAGCGTTCGGCGTCGAACACGGCCTGATCGACCACGGGCCGGGCCATACGCTCTGCGTGGGTCCACAGCATGGTCTCCAGATACTGGGGCGGGACCGTCTCGTAGTAGTTGGTCATGTCCTGGCTGGTCGAGGCATTGCGCGTGCCGCCCGCATTCTCGACCAGGGTCGCGATCTGGCCATAGGGCAGGTTGACCGTCTTGCGGCTGAGGATGTGTTCGAACAGATGGGCGAAGCCGCTGCGGCCCTGCGGATCATCCTTGCCGCCGACGTCGTACCAGACCTGGACCGTCACCGTTCCGGCGGTCGGATCGGGCATGGCATAGACGTCCAGTCCATTGGCCAGTTCGCGATGGCTATACTCCAGCGGCGGCACCGTGATCGGCGCGGGCGCGCTCTGCGCCCAGCTCATGGCGGGCATGGAAAGGGCGAGCAGCGAGGCTCCCAGCAGCGCGGCGGTGCGTGTCATGTGGCGGTTCCCGATAGGCGTCTCTGAACAGGTGCCAGACCCTATCCCGCGCATCGGCCAGCCCTAGTTACGAACTTGTAATGATCGCCTCGACGTCTTCCCGCGTGGGCAGGGAGGGCTGGGCCCCTGGCCGTGTCGCGGCGATCGCTCCGGCGGCGCAGGCGAATGTCAGGGCGGCTTCGGGCGACTGGCCCTCCAGCAGGGCGACGCAGATCGCGCCGACGAAACAGTCGCCGGCCCCGGTGGCGTCGACCGCCTTGACTTTGGGCGGCGTGGCCGAGGCGATCAGGGCTCCACGCTGGTACATTTCGGCCCCGCGTGCACCGAGCGTGACAACCACCCGTCCGCCCCCGTGGTGCAGAAGGTCGCCGTAGAAGGCGGCCTCGTTTTCATTGACCACGATCAGGTCGGCACGGCGTAGCATCTGGTCCGACACCGGCGCGGCGGGGGCCAGGTTGATGCAGACGAAGTCGGTGGCCCGACCGACCGCCGCCTCCACCGTCTCGACGGGCAGTTCCATCTGAAGGATCAAAGGACCCTCGATGCGCGCCGGAAGCTGTTCGGGCATGACGCTGTGGTTGGCACCGGCGGCGACGACGATCTGGTTCTCTCCGTCCGGGTCGACGGCGATCAGGGCCACGCCCGTCGGGGCCTCGGCATCGGTCAGCACGCCGCCGGTATCGACATCGTCGGCCAGAAGAAGCGCCAAGGCTTCCTCGGCCATGCCGTCGCGCCCGACCCGTCCGATCATGCAGACCTCGGCGCCCAGGCGCTGGGCGGCCAGCGCCTGATTGGCCCCCTTCCCACCCGGGTGGCGGGCCAGGGTCGCGCCGGTGACCGTCTCGCCTGCACGGGGCAGGCGGGGAGCAGTCGCGACGAAATCCAGATTGATGGAGCCGACGACGGTGATCCTCACGAACAGCTCTCCGCGATCAGGTCGAAGACGCCGTCGGCCTTGACCCCGGTGGCCCAGCGATGGGGCGCCGTTTCCGGATCGACCCGGAACTCCACCGCCGTGTGCCCACGCGTCAGTTCACTCTGGACCTCCACGGCGATCCGGCACGGCTTGAGCGTGAACAGGTCCGGGTTCATCAGCCAGGCGACGGGGCAGGGGTCGTGGATAGGTGGTGCGTCCCAGCCGACGATCCGTTTTTCCACGTCCTGCGAGAACCGCATCATCGCCGCTGCCGTATCTCCGCGTGCGGTCCCCAGCGCCGCCAGGCGCGCGATCCGCGCATCGGTCGCCCGCACCAGATGCGTCACGTCCAGGCCGAACATCACCACCGGACAGGCGCTGCGCAGCACCTCGTCCGCCGCCTCCGGGTCGGCCCAGATGTTGAACTCGGCAGAGGGGGTGATGTTGCCGCCTTCGCTGCGGGCGCCGCCCATCACCGCCACGGGCCCTAACCGCTTCTGGATCATCGGCTCCTTGCGCAGGGCATGGGCCAGATTGGTCATGGGCCCTAGGATGGCCAGGGCCACCGACCCCTCGGGACGGCTCATGACATTGTCGATGATGGCATCCACGCCGTGGCCGTCGGCGATGCCGCGATCGGGCGTGAACGGCGGCAGATAGCCCAGCCCCTCCTCGCCGTGGAACTCGCTGGCACTGGAGGGCTTGCGGCGCAGAGGCCGGTCCGCTCCGCCGCGCACCGGAACGTCTCCGCGACCCGCGATCTGGCGCAGCATCAGGGCGTTCCGGGTGGTCTTCTTCAGCGGCACATTGCCGCCCACCGTGGTCACCGCCAGCAACTCCAGCCGTGCCGCGCCGAACGCCAGCATCAGCGCCACCGCGTCGTCCACGCCGGGGTCACAGTCGATGATCAGGGATTGCGTCGTCATGCGGCAGGTTTGAAGCGGGTCGCGCGGATGGGCAAGCGTTTGGATGAGCCCGCTGCAGGTCTTGCCCCGCGTGCATCCCCCCGCCACATGCACACGTAACCATGGGCGTCCCGACCCGGCCTGAAAGTCGCAGGTCGGGTTGAACATATAAGGATGTCCTTATATGTCTGCTGGCCCTTTCGGCCCGACTGGAGTCCGCCTTGTCCCGTTCCACCTTCCTGTTCACGTCCGAAAGCGTTTCGGAAGGCCATCCCGACAAGGTCGCGGACCGGATTTCCGACACCGTCGTGGACCTGTTCCTGGCGCGCGATCCTGAAGCGCGGGTGGCGTGCGAGACGCTGTGCACCACCAATCTGGTGGTGCTGGCCGGCGAAATCCGCGGCAAGGGCATCTGGGAGAACGATGCCTGGGTGCCTGGTCTGGAGGCCGAGATCGAGGCGGCCGTGCGCGCGGCTGTGCGCGACATCGGCTATGAGCAGGACAAGTTCCACTGGAACACCTTCGAGTTCCAGAACCACCTGCACGGCCAGTCGGTGGACATCGCTGTGGGCGTGGACGCCGGCGACAACAAGGACGAGGGCGCGGGCGATCAGGGCATCATGTTCGGTTATGCCTCGAACGAGACGCCCGAATTGATGCCGGCGACCCTGGCCTTTAGCCACGCCATCCTGAAGAAACTGGCCGAGGTGCGCCATGCAGGCGGCACCCTGCTGGAGCCGGACGCCAAGAGCCAGGTCACCATCCAGTATGTGGACGGCAAGCCGGTGCGGGCCACCTCCATCGTCCTGTCGACCCAGCATGCTGTGGGCCGGGCCGATGAGGTCGCGGCCTTCGTCAAGCCGCTGATCCTGGAGGTGCTGCCCGAGGGCTTTACCGACGACAACACCGTCTGGCACATCAATCCGACCGGCATCTTCGAGATCGGCGGACCGGATGGGGATACCGGCCTGACCGGACGCAAGATCATCGTGGACACCTACGGCGGAGCTTCGCCCCACGGCGGCGGGGCGTTCAGCGGCAAGGACCCGACCAAGGTGGACCGGTCGGCGGCCTATGCCTGTCGCTATCTGGCCAAGAATGTGGTGGCGGCGGGTCTTGCCGATCGCTGCACCATCCAGATCAGCTATGCCATCGGCGTGGCCGAGCCCCAGTCGATCCACGTCGATCTGCACCGCACGGGCCGGATCGACGAGAGCGTGCTGGAGCGCGAACTGCTGGGCCTGATCGGCGGGGCCACGCCGCGCGCCATTCGCCAGCACCTGGGCCTGAACAAGCCCATCTATGCCCGCACCGCCGCCTATGGCCATTTCGGCCGCGAGCCGGATGCGGAAGGCGGCTTCGGCTGGGAGAAGACCGATCTGGTGGATCAGTTGAAGGCGCTGGCGGGCTAGAAGGCAGATTTGCCCTAGTCCTCCCCACCCGGTCGCAGCGCGACCACCCTCCCCATGAAGGGGAGGGAGAGGTATAGCGCCCCGATGTCCGACCTTCCCGACCCCACACACCGCCCCCTACGCTCCTTCGGTCGTATCAAGGCGCGGCCGATCAAGCCGAAGCAGGCGGCGCTGTTCGACAGTCTGTTGCCGCGCATTGCCGTGCCCGATCCGGCGGCGGGGCCGATCGATCCGCAGGCGCTGATGCCGGGGGCCGAGGGTGTCTGGCTGGAGATCGGATTCGGCGGGGGCGAACATCTGGCGACCCAGGCGGGACGGCATCCGGACGTGCTGATGATTGGGTGCGAGCCGTTCCTGAACGGGGTGGCCTCGGTCCTGAGGCACATCGATGAGGGCGGGCTGGAGAATGTGCGCGTCCATGCCGACGATGCGCGGGCAGTGATGACGGCCCTGCCCGATGCGTCGCTGGATCGGGTGATGATCCTGTTCCCCGACCCCTGGCACAAGGTGCGGCACAACAAGCGGCGCCTGTTGCAGGATGAGACGGCCGCCGAGATCGCGCGGTTGCTGAAGCCCGGCGGGGTGGTGCGGTTCGTGACCGACTGGGAAGACTATGCGGGCTGGGCGCTGGAACGGCTGATGCGAACGCCGGGGCTGGCGCGGGTGCCGTCGCCTACAAAAGAAGGCATGGGTGACGACTGGACCGTGCCGTGGGGGGACCATGTCACCACCCGCTATGAAGAAAAGCGGCTGGGTGACACCACGCCGCTGTTCATGGAGTTCAGGCGGGTCTGACCGGTACGAACCGGGCCAGCGCCGGGGTCAATGCGCGGGCTGCCAGCACGACCAGCAGCGACTTGATCACGGCACCGGGAATGAAGGGCAGGGCCCCGTTGCGCAGGGCCGGCTCCATGCCGACGTCCAGTGCCAGCCAGGCGCTGCCCCAGGCCAGAATCAGCAGATGCAGCGCCACCATCCAGGCCGTGGCCGGGATCAGCCGCGTCAGCCGGCCATTGCGGGCCAGCCAGCCTGCGAGGAAGGCCGCAGGGATGAAGGCGACCAGATAGCCCGCCGTCGGGCCGGTGAAGCGCGCAATGCCGGAGGCGGCGTCCGACAGTACGGGCAGGCCGACCATGGCCGCCGCCAGATACAGCAGCACGCTGGCCACGCCCCACCGCGGACCCATGACCGCCCCGGCCAGAAGCACGGCGAAGCTCTGGAGCGTCATGGGAACCGGCACCATCGGCACGGCGATCTGGGCGCTCAGGGCCATCAGGGCGGCGAAGGCCACGACGGCGGCGAGGCGCAATGCGATCGGGGAGGAGGTCATTCAGCTTCAGTCGCGCAGGGCGGCGAAGGTACGGATGAAGGCGAACTGTTCGTCGGTTTCTGGCACGGGGCGACCGCGCGCCTTGCCGACGCGAAGGACGGCTTCGTCCGGGTCCATGCCGCCAACAATCAGGGCACAGATGGCAAGAGACGGGGCGCGCCCCAGGCCGGCGCGGCAGTGGATCACGATGGCCTGTCCCGCGCGCAGCCGCCGGTCGATGGCCTGGGCCAGCTTGCGATAGGCGGCGACATCGGCGGGCAGGCCGTGGTCGGGAATGGGGAAGTTGTGAAAGCCGACGCCGTGCCGCGTGGCCGCCCCGCCCTCGTCTGCGAGGCCTAGCTTCTGGGCCTCCGCGGGCTCCAGCATGCTGATGACATGATCGACCATGCCGTGCGACAGGCCGGCCATCTGTTCGTCGAGGGCCTCGCCCCCGTCGGGCTTGCGCGACACGCCCAGGCGGCCGGTGGTGTTCAGTCCGATCCAGTGGATTTTCATCGGCGCTTTCTGGCGGCGCGGGGCAGCGAAGGCAATGACCGTCGTCGGCCTGTAGCGAGAAGGGGCTGACAAAGCCGTTCGGGAGGGCTATACGGCGCCCTACATCGTTAGACCGGCGTCAAACGGCGTCGTTCCAAGCGGCGGCCCCGGATGGCCCGCCGCTTTTTTATTGCCCTGCTTACGACCCCGAGAGACCAGTGCCTTGAAGGCCAAGACCGTCGAAGACCGCGCTCTGCTGGAGCTGATCGAACCCGTGGCCGAAAGCCTGGGTCTCGACATCGTGCGGGTGCGGCTGATGGGCGGCACTCTGCGTCGCCGCCTGCAGATCATGGCCGAGCGGCCCAGCGACCACGACATCGCGGTCGAGGAGTGCGCCCGCCTGAGCCGCGCGGTGTCGGAAATTTTCGACGCCGCCGATCCGATCGCGGGCGAGTACTTGCTGGAAGTGTCGTCGCCGGGCGTGGATCGGCCTCTGACGCGCCAGTCTGATTTCGACCTGTTTGAAGGCTATGAGGCGCGACTGGAAACCGACCGGATGGTCGAGGGCCGCAAGCGCTTCAAGGGCATTCTGGCCGGGACGGAGGGCGAGAACATCGCCATCGATCTGGACGGGGAAGAGGACACCGCCCTGATCCCCTTCGACTGGCTGGTGGATGCCAAGCTGGTGCTGACCGACGAACTGATGAAGGCGGGTGCCGAGAAGCGCGCCGCCCGCAATGACAACGATACAACCGAGACCGAGGACTAAAGACATGGCTGTTGCCGGCGTTTCCGCGAACCGTCTTGAACTGCTGCAGATCGCCGATGCGGTCGCGCGCGAGAAGAACATCGACAAGGAGGTCGTCGTCGAGGCGATCGAGGAGGCGATCCAGAAGGGCGCCAAGTCGCGTTACGGCGCTCATCACGACATCCGCGCCAAGATCGACATCAAGACCGGCGAACTGAGCCTGACGCGCCACGTCACCATCGTGGCCGACGACTGGCAGCCGGAAGACGAGCTGGAAGAGTTCAACGACAGCGCCATGGTGCGCCTGACCGACGCGTCCAAGCGCGATCCGGAAGCCGAGGTCGGCAAGGAATATGTCGAGGACCTGCCGCCGTTCGACTTCGGCCGGGTGCAGACCCAGATGGCTCGCCAGGTCGTCATGGGCAAGGTTCGCGACGCCGAGCGCGCCAACCAGTACGAAGAGTTCAAGGACCGCGTCGGCGAGATCGTCAACGGCACCGTCAAGCGCGTCGAATACGGCAACACCGTCGTCGATCTGGGCCGGGGCGAGGGTATCATGCGCCGCAACGACTCCATCCCGCGCGAGGTGTTCAACATCGGCGACCGGATCCGCACCTACATCTATGACGTCCGCGCCGAGGCCAAGGGCCCGCAGGTCATGCTGTCGCGCTCGCACCCCGGCTTCATGGCCAAGCTGTTCGCGCAGGAAGTGCCCGAGGTCTATGACGGCGTGATCGAGATCCGCGCCGCCGCACGCGACGCCGGGTCGCGCGCCAAGATGGCCGTGCTGTCGAACGACAGCTCCATCGATCCCGTTGGGGCCTGCGTCGGTATGCGCGGCTCGCGCGTTCAGGCGGTCGTCGCCGAACTGCAGGGCGAAAAGATCGACATCATCCAGTGGAACGCCGACGAGCCGACCTTCATCGTCAACGCCCTGGCCCCCGCCGAAGTCTCCAAGGTCGTGCTGGACGAAGAGGCCGACCGCGTCGAGGTCGTCGTGCCCGACGAACAGCTGTCGCTGGCCATCGGCCGTCGCGGCCAGAACGTACGCCTGGCCAGCCAGCTAACCGGCTGGCAGATCGACATCATCACGGAATCCCAGGACAGCGAGCGTCGCCAGAAGGAATTCGGCGAGCGTACCGTCCTGTTCCAGGAAGCCCTGGACGTGGACGAGGTCATCGCCCAGCTGCTGGTCACCGAAGGCTTTGCCACGGTCGAGGATCTGGCCTTCGTCGAGCCCTATGAAATCTCGGAGATAGAAGGCTTCGACGAGGACACCGCCGAAGAACTTCAGGCCCGTGCCCGCGACTTCCTGGACAAGCAGGCGGCTGTTCTGGACGCCAAGCGCGTCGAACTGGGCGTCGAGGATGCTGTCCTGGCCGTGCCGGGTGTCACCGGTGCCATCGCCGTCGCCCTGGGCGAGGGTGGGGTCAAGACGGTCGAGGACCTGGCCGATCTGGCCACCGACGAAATCCGTGGCGGCTATGAAGTGAAGAACGGCGAACGGGTGAAGGTGCCCGGCGTGCTGGAAAGCTTCAACCTGGCCCAGGAAGATGCCGAGATGTTGATCCTGCAGGCCCGCGTGGCCGCCGGCTGGATCGATGCGTCGGAACTGCCGCAGCCGCCCGAGCCGGAATACGAGGAAGAGGTCGAATACGCCGAGGGTGAATACGACGCCGACGCCGTGTTCGGTGATGCGCCCGAAGCCGAAGCCGAAGTTGAAACCACCGACGCCGATGCCGACGAGGTCCTCGCCGAGGACTCCGACGACACGCGCGACGCATGATGGGAGACCGGATCGTTCATGGGGTTGCGCGACGCGACGATCGATAGAGACCGCCGGGACCTGGTCACGCACCAGGTCATGGATGAATCTCGTCTGATCCGTTTCGTCGCCGCCCCGGACGGTTCGGTCGCCCCCGATCTGGCGCGCAAGTTGCCGGGGCGCGGCCTTTGGGTCGCCGCCGATCGCGCCTCCATCCAGGCAGCGGTCAAGAAGAACCTGTTCAGCCGCGCGGCCAAGGCCCCGCTGAAACCGGCGGCCGATCTGGCCGACACGGTCGAAAGCCTGCTGGCCAAGCGCTGTCTGGACCAGCTGGGTCTTGCCCGGCGCGAGGGCGTGCTTATCTCTGGCTTCGAAAAATCGCTGGCCAATATCCGGGCCGGAAAAGCGGCCTGGATCGTGGAGGCGTCTGACGGCTCTGCCGATGGCCGAAGCAAGCTTCTGGCCCTGGCCGGGCACATGTCGCCGCCCCCGAAAGTGTGCGGCACATTCAGCGCCGACGATTTGAGTTTGGCCCTTGGGCTGGAAAATGCGATACACGCCGTCCTGCTGACAGGCGGGCGGGCCGATCGATGGACCATAGAGGTCGAGCGGCTGGCGGGATTTCGATCGCTGATACCCACGCAATGGGGTGTCGGAGCGGCTGAAGGCCCGAGCAAGGATTCAGACGGGCGGAGTTCCGTTCCCTCATAGGGGGCGGGGCGACGCGCGGCTTTTTGTGTTTGAACGAGAGGGTGGCGGATGTCCTGCTGCCCCGAGTAAAGCGACCGAATGACTGACGAGAACGACAAGACCAACGAAGGCGCACCGCAGGCTCCGACCGGGACCCCCTCCCAGACGGGACCGCGCGCGCCTCTGAGCCTGAAGCCACGCCAGGCGGGAGCGGTTTCGGCCGGCACCGTCAAGCAGAGCTTCAGCCACGGCCGCACCAAGACCGTGGTGGTCGAGACCAAGCGCCGCATGGGTGCCACGCCTGGGCATCAGCGTCCGCAGGGCTTTGATGTCGCGCGTCCGCGGACCGAGGCTGCCCCGCCGCCGCGTCCTACACCTGCGCCCTCGACTGGTCCTGCCGGAGGCCGCCTGTCCAACGAGGAACAGGAAGCCCGTCGCCGCGCCATCGAACTGGCCACCCAGGCCCAGGCCGAAAAAGCGCGTGCCCAGGCCGCCGAACAGGCGCGCCGCGATGCCGCCGCCCGCGAACAGGCCGCCGCCGCCGAACAGGCGTCCAACGCCGCCCAGGCCGAGGCTGCAGCAGCGCGCGCCGCTGCCGAAGCCGCCCGCGCCGAGGCAGCCAAGCTGGCCGCTGCCGCGCCCGCGCCGTCAAAACCTGCCGCCAAGCCGGCTGCGCCTGTGGCGGCCGCTCCGACGCCAGCGCCTGCCCCGGCGGCTGCTGCACCGACCCCTGCGCCTGCCGCTCCGGCCCGTTCGGCTCCGCCCGCGCGTCCGGTGGTCAATTTCGGCCAGCGTGTGCCCAAGGCCCCGAATCCGTCGCGTGCCCCAGCCGAGCGTCCTGCCTTCGGTGGCCGCTCCGCCCGTGAAGAGGCGATGGGGGGTGGCGAGAAATCCTATTCCGATCGTCCCGCCAATGCGCGTCCCGCCGGTGCCAAGCCTGCCGAGCCGGTTCGCTATTCGGCTCTGAATCCGCGCCCGGCACCGGGCGCGGCCCGTCCGGGTACGGCTCGCACCGGTCCCGGCGGACGCTCGACCCCCAACGCCCCGCCCGCCCAAGCCGAGGTGGCGCGTCCCAGCCGTGCACCTGGTGGCGGTTTTGCCCGTCCGGTCAGCCGCGAGGACGACCGCGACAAACGCTTCTCCGACGCCGGAAAGGCCGTCTCGCGCACACGTGGCGAGCCCAAACGCCGTGAAGGCCGCCTGACCATCTCGGCCCTGGCCGGTGACGGCGATACCGCCGAGCGGATGCGCTCGCTGGCCTCGGTCCGCCGCGCCCGCGAGCGGGAGAAGGAAAAGCGCAAGGGTGGCTCGACCGACGCGCCGAACCGTCCGCGCGAAGTCGTCATCCCTGATGTCATCACCGTGCAGGAGCTGTCCAACCGGATGGCCGTACGCGGTGTCGACATCATCAAGTTCCTGATGAAGCAGGGCCTGATGATGAAGATCAACGACGTCATCGACACCGATACGGCCGAGCTGGTGGCCGACGAATTCGGCATGACCGTGCGACGTGTTTCGGAATCCGATATCGAGACCGGTTTCCTGTCCGACGCGATCGACGACGAGGCGGTCACGCCGCGCGCGCCGGTCGTGGCCATCATGGGCCACGTCGACCACGGCAAGACCTCGCTGCTGGATGCGCTGCGCACCACGGATGTGGCGGCGGGCGAGGCCGGCGGCATCACCCAGCACATTGGTGCCTATCAGGTGAAGACGCCGTCGGGCGACGCCGTGACCTTCCTCGACACGCCAGGCCACGCGGCCTTCAGTGCCATGCGGACACGCGGTGCCAATGTCACCGACATCGTCATCCTGGTGGTGGCGGCCGACGACGGCGTCATGCCGCAGACGATCGAAAGCATCCAGCATGCCAAGGCGGCCGGAGCCCCGATCATTGTGGCGGTCAACAAGATCGACAAGCCGGATGCCGATCCGCAGAAGGTCGTCAACGAACTGCTGCAGTACGAAATCATCGGCGAGGCCCTGGGTGGCGACACCCAGATCGTCGAGGTCTCGGCCAAGGCCCGCACCAATCTGGACGGCCTGATCGAGGCTATCCTGCTGCAGGCCGAGGTCATGGACCTGAAGGCCGATCCGGAACGCACCGCCGAAGGCGTGGTCATTGAGGCCAAGCTGGACAAGGGTCGCGGCCCGGTGGCCACCATTCTTGTCAAGCGCGGCACGCTCAAGAAGGGCGATCTGGTCGTGGCCGGCTCCAGCTTCGGTCGCGTTCGCGCCCTGCTGAATGAGCGTGGCGAACAACTGAGCGAGGCCGGTCCGTCCGTACCCGTGGAAATCCTGGGTCTGAACGAGGCCCCTTCGCCCGGCGAACCTTTGGCCGTGGTCGAGAACGAGGCCCGCGCTCGCGAGCTGACGGAATACCGTGCCCGCATCAAGCGCGAGAAGGCGACCGGCGGCATCAACCAGGTCAGCCTGGTCGATATGATGGCCAAGCTGGGCTCCAAGAAGATTTCGGAGCTGCCGGTCCTAATCAAGTCCGACGTCCAGGGTTCGGGCGAGGCCATTCAGGGCTCGTTGGAGAAGATGGGCAACGACGAGGTGCGCGCGCGCGTCGTCTATTCGGGTGCTGGCGGTATCACAGAGTCGGACGTGCAGCTGGCCAAGTCGGCCGGTGCGCCGATCCTGGGCTTCAACGTCCGGGCTTCGAAACAGGCCAAGGATCTGGCCGACCGCGAGGGCGTGGAGATCCGCTACTACTCTATCATCTACGACCTGCTGGACGACATGAAGGGTGTCCTGTCGGGCATGCTGGCTCCGCTGCAACGGGAAACCTTCCTGGGCAACGCCGCCGTGCTGCAGGTCTTCGACATCTCCAAGACCGGCAAGATCGCCGGTTGCCGGGTGTCCGAGGGCGTGGTCCGCAAGGGCGCCAAGGTCCGGATCATCCGCGACGATATCGTCGTGCTGGAGCTGGGCACGCTCGCCACGCTCAAGCGGTTCAAGGACGAGGTCAACGAGGTGCCGTCGGGCCAGGAGTGCGGCATGCATTTCCAGGGCTTCCACGACATCAAGGTCGGCGACTACATCGAGTGCTTCACCGTCGAAGAGATCAAGCGCACGCTGGACTAGTGATATCGGTACGGAGGCACGGCGACGTGCCTCCGTTTCGCCTCATGCATTGAGGATCAAGCCTGGTGAAACGCATCCTGATCCCGCTTCTGGCCTTCGTCTCTGTTGCCGGGCCGGCCATGGCGGAGACGCGCTATCTGGCTTTCGACGCCTCCAACCGGGTGACCCAGGCCCTGACGCGCGGCGTGACGCTGGAGGCGGATCGAGGCCTGTTCGGCGCGATCAGCGTGCGGCGGATCATCTCCACCTCTAACCGGGGTTCAGCCGACATTCGTCGCGGCGGACCGGATGCGGTGCGCCGTGCCCTTCCGGACGGCTCGCGCGAGACCAGCGTCTATACGATCACCCCGGAAGGCGGCGGGCGTGGTCTGAGCCGTGCGCTGTGCCCCAGTGCCGAAGAGGCCTGGCTGGTTCTGGGGCGGGTGCGTCTGGGGCGTCCCCTGACGTTGCATGCTGTCGGGCGCTGGCCGGACGGTGGCTATCGCCACTGCGTCGAGCTGTCCTACGACTGGCGCGGGGAATGGGCCATACCGCCAGCGGGTTCGCCAGACGCGGACGCGGCGGCATCGCGCCCCTGAAGTCCCCGCACGCGGTGTTGACTATGTGGCCCCTGCGTTCGACAAGGTCTGACCCTTTTTTCTAACGGTCCCGCCGCCTCCCGCGCCGGGGCCGTCGCGCTTCTGGAGGTCTGTTCCGTGTCCACCGAACATTTGATGGGTGTCTACAACCGCGCGCCGCTGGAGGTCGATCGCGGTCAGGGCGCACGTCTGTGGGCCAAGGACGGGACCGAATATCTGGATTGCGTCATGGGCATTTCGACCAATGCCCTGGGCCATGCTCATCCCGTGCTGGTTCAGGCCGTCAAGGATCAGGCTGAGAAGCTGTGGCACGTGTCCAACATCTTCCGCATCCCGGGCCAGGAGGCACTGGCCGACGCCCTGTGCGAAAAGTCGTTCGCCGATGTGGTCTTTTTCACCAACTCCGGCACGGAAGCCGTGGAGTGCGCGATCAAGACGGCGCGCAAATATCACTCGGCCAAGGGCAGTGCCGAGCGGATCGACATTTATGGTTTCGACGGCAGTTTCCACGGTCGGACCTATGGCGCGATCAATGCTGCGGCCAACCCCAGCTATACCAACGGCTTCGGTCCGCCGATGGAGGGCTTTCACCAGCTGAAGTTCGGCGATCACGACGCGATCAAGGCCGCCATCGCCAACCCGACCACGGCCGCCATCATCGTCGAGCCGGTGCAGGGCGAGGGCGGATGCCGGGCCATCCCCGAGGTCTGCCTGCGGGGCCTGCGCGAGCTGTGCGACGAGCACGGCGTGCTGATCATCTTCGACGAGGTCCAGTGCGGTATGGGCCGGACCGGCAAGCTGTGGGCGCATGAGTGGGGCGGCATGGCCCCCGACATCATGGCCATCGCCAAGGCGCTGGGCGGCGGCTTTCCCATCGGGGCCTGTCTGGCGACGACCGAGGCGGCCAGCGGCATGGTCGCGGGCGTGCATGGCTCGACCTTTGGCGGCAATCCGCTGGCCATGGCGGTCGGACTGGCGGCGTTCGGCGAAGTCTCGAAGCCAGAGACCCTGGCCAACGTCAACGAGATCGCGGGCTATCTGAAGCAGCAGTTGAACGGGCTGAAGGACCGCTATCCCGACGTCATCGTCGAGGTGCGCGGCAAGGGCCTGCTGATGGGAGTAAAGCTCATCCCTAACAACCGCGAATTCATGGGTTGGGCGCGGGACGAGGCGCATCTGCTGGTGGCGGGTGGCGGCGACAATCTGGTGCGCATACTGCCGCCGCTGAACCTGACGCTGGACGAGGCGCGCGAGGTGGTCGAGCGGTTCGAAAAGGCGTGCGTGGTCGCGCGCGGCAAGATGGCAGCGGCCTGACGTGTGGATTGGCGTTCGGGCAGGGGCGATCATGCTCTGTGCGCTTTGGCTTGCCGCTTGTGCGCCGATGTCGAGTTTGCCGAGCCAGCCCGCAGAAGCCGTGGCTTTAGAGGGCTATTTGTCGACCGGTCTTGGCTTGCGCCTCTACAGCACGCTTGAGAGCCGCAGCCGCGGGTCCAATCAGGATTGCATACAGGTAATCCGGCCCGAAACTCGCCAGTCCGAGCCGTTACCAGCGAGCCGAGTTCGGGTAAGCGGACGCTTGGGTGTATTTGACGACATTGCCGCCCTGGCCAAGATTCAGATCGGCAGTGATCACGCGACCCACGAGCTTTGCGAAGCCCGATATTTGATTGTCACAGACATCGCTCCTGAATCCGGGACTGGACCATGACAAGACACTTCCTCGACATCCACCGCCTGTCCGCCGAGGACCTGCGGGCCATCCTCGATGACGCCCATGCCCGCAAGGCCGCGCGCCAGGGCTGGCCCAAGGGGCGCGTCGATGCCGATGCGCCGGCGGAGGATCGCGTGCTGGCGATGATCTTTGAGAAGAATTCTACCCGCACGCGCTTCAGCTTCGATGCCGCCATCCGCCAACTGGGCGGGTCGTCGATCATCGCCAATGCCGGAGACATGCAGCTAGGCCGTGGCGAGCCGGTTGAGGATACAGCGCGGGTTCTGTCGCGCATGGTCGATGCGGTGATGATCCGGGCCAATGACCACGAGGATGTCGAGCGGTTCGCCCGGGTCTCGGCCGTGCCGGTGATCAACGGCCTGACGGATCGTTCGCACCCCTGCCAGATCCTGGCGGACATCCTGACGATCGAAGAGCATCGCGGGCCCATCGCAGGCAAGACTGTGGCTTGGGTCGGGGACGGCAACAACGTCTGCCACAGCTTCATGCATGCGGCGGCTAAACTGGATTTCCATCTCCAGGTGGCCTGTCCGGCGGACTATCATCCCGACCTGCACGACCTGGCCCGCGGCGGGGCACATGTGACCCTGACCAGCGATCCACGTGATGCGGTCAAGGGGGCCGATGTCGTGGTCACCGACACTTGGGTGTCGATGGGCGACGGGGACTATGAGGATCGGCTGGAGGCGTTCGATGGTTATACGGTCGACGACGCCCTGATGGAGGCGGCCGCATCCGATGCGGTCTTCCTGCACTGCCTGCCCGCGCACAGGGGCGAAGAAGTGTCGGACGCCGTGATCGACGGGCCGCGCTCGCTGGTCTGGGACGAGGCGGAGAACCGCATCCATGCCCAGAAGGCCGTGCTGGCCTGGTGTTTCGGGGGCTAGTCTAAACCAGCCCCCGACGACCGATCAGCGCAAGTTGACGTCCGCCACCCCGCCCGCATCCGGCGTGGTCTTGGTCAGATTGGCTTTGGCGATCTCATAGAAGAAACCGACGGCACCCTTCTTCGACACCCAGACGCGGCCGTCGTCGCCCTCGAAGCGCAGCAGGGTCAGATGCGGGTCGTCCTTGCCCTCGGGATACCAGGCGGCGATGATCGGGTTCCAGTTGCGGTCGATGACACCCTGATCATGGTCGATCGACAGCTTGCCATGAAAGCAGGCCCAGACTTCCTGATCCTTGGAGCAATAGGTGAACATGGCGTCCTGGGCTCCGCCCGAAACGTCTCTGGCCAGATCGGTGTCGTTGCGGGTGAAGAACCAGATGGTGCTGGTCTCCTCGTCGCGGAAGGCGGTCATTGGCTGGCTGTGATAGCCGGGACGGTCCAGCCCCAGCATGCCGGTGTTGGACGATTTCAGGTGTTTCCAGAACTCGGTTTCGGCTTCGGCGGCGGTGAGGGTCTTGTCGCTCATGGCGGTCTCCTGATCGTTCGGGGATGGACAGGAGAAGGGTTCAGGCCCGGCGATGGTTCCGCTCAATACGTTCTCTGAGGCATGCCCATCAGGGCGGCCAGGTGGATGACCAGGATGAAGACGGCGGTCGCGGACAGCAACATGACGATCCGCCAGGGGATCATGCGAACGCCCTTGCGCGGGTCCCAGGGCCTCGCTCCGCGCCAACCGGCGAAGACAGTCAGCGCCACGGCAGCAGCAATCAGGGCGAGGGTGACGCTCAGGGGCATGGCGGCGAAGTGGCGTGTGACCCGCTTTCACGCAAGGGCGCAAATCCTTGCCGGGGGGTTAATCTTTACGACGCATTAACCGCATCAGCGCGAGAAATCTTCCCTGCGGGTCGGTGTCCACAGGAAGTTGGTGACGACGCAACATCTAGCGGTTAACCACGCATTTACACCCACGATCTGGACGATTAGCGTTCGGCGTGAAGGTGGGGAGACGAATCAGTGAGCGCAGCGGCGCCTTGGAGCGTGAAGGGGATCGAACCCAAGGCCCGTGAGATCGCCAAGGACTTGGCGCGTCGCTCGGGCATGACCCTGGGCGAATGGCTGAACACCATGATCCTGGAAGACGGCGACGACGATGACGGCGTCGTGCCGCTGGCGCGCCGCCCGCACGTCTCCGACACCTATGAGCGCCGCGGGCGCAGCCGCCGCCTGGATGACGCCTATGGGTCGGGCGACGAGGGCTGGCAGCGTTTGGGTGCCTCCATCGATGCCATCGCCGCCCGTCTGGAAGCCGCAGAGCGTCGATCGACTGTGGCTATCCAGGGCGTGGATCAGGCCGTCAGCGGACTGGTGCGTCGTCTCGACGGGCAGGACGCGACCGGCAAGACTTACGCTCGCCGTATCGACGACATCGCCGAGGAACTGCGCGAGGGGCACAAGCGGCTGCGCAGGTTCGAGCAGGAAGTCGGGCCTCAGACGGCTGATGCCTTCGGCAAGGTCGAGGCGTCGGTCGGGGCGATCACGGGTCGCCTTTACGATATCGAAGAGCGTCAGCGCGCGGGCACCGAGGACCTGCGCCGCCGCATGGAAGCCATCGAGAAGGCCGCTGGTCCTGGCGTCGGTACCGATTTGCTCGCTCAGGTCGGCGCGCGGCTGGACGAGGCCCAGGCCCGCACGACCGAGGCTCTGCGTGGGCTGGAGCGTTCCTTCGCCGGGCTGGATCAGCGCATGCGTGCCGCCGAGGGTCGGGTCGAGCCGGAAGGGGTTCGCGAAGCCGCCCGTTTCGAGAAGCTTGCCGAGACCCTGAGCCGTCAAGTCGAGGCCAGCCGCTCGGAAATGATGCGGCGTCTGGACACTGCCGAGACCGAGGGGCGGATCGACCGCATCGAACGCGCCGTCCAGGCCATCGGCGATCAGGTCAAGGCCTCTGAAGAACGCGCCGCCCGCGCTGTCGAAGCCATGGGCCGCGAAGTCCTGAAGATTGCCCAGAACCTGAATGGTAGGGTTGAGGCTGTCGAGCTTGAGGCACCGGGTCGTCTGGACCGGATCGTCGAGGCGGCCAGCCTGGCGGCGACGCGCAAGGTCGAGGCCGATCTTGGAGAGCTTTCGCACGCCCTGACCCAGTCGCTGGATCAGCGGATGGAGCGTCGTCTGACGTCATCGGACGACCGTCATGCGCTGGCGCTTGAAACCCTGGGCGGTGAGATTACCCGCATCTCAGACCGCTTGAGCGAACGCATCGCCCAGTCCGAACGCCGCTCGGCCCAGGCTCTGGACGACATCGGTCAGCGGTTGAGCGAAAGCTCTGGCCGCATCGAGCAGCGTTACGATCGTGCTTCGGGCGAACTGGCCGAGCGCATGCGGCTGTCGGAAGAGCGGACGGCTGCATTGCTCAGCGAGGCCCGCGACACCCTGCTGCGCCGGGTCGAGCCCAAGCCGACGGTTGCTGCTACCGTGCGTGAGGCCGAGCCTGACTGGCGCGGCGCAGCCTATTCCGGAGCAAGTTTCCCTGACGCGGCCTTCCCTGACTCCGATTTTGGCAAGGCGGACTTCGGTGGCGTGGAATCGCCGTTCGCGGATCCCATGTTCGAGGACGAGGCACCGGCCGCGCAGTCCGCGTGGGCCGACGAGACGTTCGAGGCCGACGCACCGTCATCGGCGACCGTCGAGCCCGAGATCGATGACCAGATCGCTCCGGCAACCGGATCGTCTGCAGCCCTGGTGTCCGACGATCTTCTGGATGCCGTGCTGCACGGCCCGCTGGCCCATGACCGGGACGAGGCATTCGAGGCCGAGAACGATCAAGCCGTCGAAGTCGATTCGCCTGTCCTGCCGACGTTCGAGAGCGCACCCCCGTCTCGGCCAGCCGCCACGCCCTTCGGGCAGGGCTTCGGCGGTGCCGATGTAACGGACGCTCTGGCCGCGACCGCGCCGGACATTCTGGATGACGACGTTGACGACTTCGGCGCGGATTTCGATGCCGGGACGGACTTCGTCAGCGATCGGGCGGTGCGTCCGTCCGATACCCGCCAGACCATTGATGCAGCCCGCGCGGCCATGGCCCCGGCAGAGGTCGAGGCTCCGCGTTCCGCCTTTGGCCTGAAGCGCGGCGGCAAGTCCCGGCTCCAGGAGCGGATGGACAAGCAGTCGGGCGGCACGGTGCGCAAGGCGCTGGGGGCGTCGGCCCTGGCTGCGACCCTGACTGTGGCGGGCGTGGTCGCCTATGGCCAGATGACCGGCAATGGCATCGCCATCCCCGGTCTGGACCGGTTCACCGGCGGTGGCGAAACCGTAACGCCGACGGCGGCCCTGGCCATGACGCCTGCGGCCCCTTCAGCCGCCGATCTGGCGCGAGGTGAGACGCTCTATGGCGAGGCTATCGCCCAGCTGGATGCCGACGACGCGACGGGGGCAGAGACCCTGAAACAGGCGGCGGAACTGGGATACGGCCAGGCGCAACTGCATCTGGCGGGTCTGTATCAGGACGGTGCCAAGGGCGTGGAGACCAACCCGGTCGAGGCTCGTCGTTGGGCCAAGAGCGCCGCCGAAGGCGGTGACGCCCGTGGCATGCACGCCTATGGCATGTATCTGTTCGAAGGCTTCGGCGGCACCCAGGACGGACCGTCCGCCCTGACCTGGCTGCGTCGCGCGGCGGATCAGGGTCTGGTCGACAGCCAGTACAATGTCGCCAAACTGTACGAGACCGGCGAGAACGGAATCGGCCAGGACCTGTTGGAAGCTTACAAATGGTATCTGATCGCGGCGCGTTCCGGTGACGGCGATGCCCAGGCTTCGGTCGAGCGTCTGAAGGCGACAGTGCCGACCGAAATTCGCGGCCAGGCGCGCGCCGAAGCCGAGCGATTTCAGGTCGAACCTCTGGGCTGAGGTTTCCGGGCTGATATTCCGGGCGCGACGGGTGGCGGTAAACATCTGACGCGTCTATGCGTTTGAGACCTTCACCGTCGCTTTCGGGCGTTTGATTTTTCGTTCCAGCCGAAGGCGCGTCCTTTGGATATCTATCTGCCGATCGCCGAGGTTTCGGTGAACTGGCCGTTCCTGGTTCTTCTGGGTGCGACGGTCGGTTTCGTGTCCGGGCTGTTTGGCATCGGCGGGGGCTTCCTGATGGCCCCCATCCTGATCTTCATGGGCATCCCCCCCGCCGTGGCCGTCGCCAGCCAGGCCAGCCACGTCGTGGCCTCCTCCACCTCGGGCGTGATCAACTACGCCGGCAAGAAGGCCATCGATTTCAAGATCGGCGGCGTCATGGCGGTCGGCGGGGTCCTGGGTGCTTTGCTGGGGGTCGAAATCTTCCGCTACCTGCGCCTGCTGGGTCAGGCGGATCTGGCGGTCGCCCTGTCCTACCTGCTGTTCCTGGGCGCCATCGGGCTGATGATGCTGTACGAAAGCCTGGGGGCCATCCTGCGCCGGGTGCGCGGCGACGTGGTGCCCCACAAGGAGCGGCGGCGTCCACTGTGGCTGTACGGCCTGCCTCTGAAGATGCGGTTTCCCCGCTCGGGCCTGTACATCAGTGCCATTCCGCCGCTGGGTCTGGGTCTGTTGGTGGGCATCCTCTCGGCCATCATGGGCGTGGGCGGTGGCTTCATTCTGGTGCCGGCCATGCTGTACGTCCTGCGCATGCGGGCCAGCGTGGTGGTGGGGACCAGCCTGTTCCAGATCATCGTGACGACCGCCATCACTACCGTCCTTCAGGCCGGACGCAATCAGACGGTGGATGTGGTCCTGTCGACCATACTGTTGCTGGGTGGGGTCGTCGGGGCTCAGTATGGGGCGCGCTGGTCCGGCAAGTTCCGGGCCGAGGAGCTGCGGGCCGTTCTGGGGCTGATCGTCCTGCTGGTCGGCATCCAAATGGGGCTGGAGTTGTTCGTGCGGCCCAGTGACCTGTTCGCTTTTGCCCCCGGCGTGAACTGAGGAGGGTGTGATGATGCAACTGCCGCCTCCGCCGCCCGCCGTCGAAGCGCCTGCGCCCTCGCCGTCTATCGCCACAACCGATCAGGTCCGAGTCGCCGCCGCCCTGACCAATGCCGAGGTGCGGGTCGATTCCAGTTTTCGCGGGGCGTCGATCGTCCTGTACGGCGCGGTGTTCAATCCGACGGATACGCCCGCCGATGTCGTGGTGGTGGTGCGCGGCCCGGATGGTCCGGTCCGTCTGGTCAAGAAGACCCGCAACACCGGGGTCTGGCTAAACAGTCGGCCTGTGCTGTTCGAGGGCGCGCCGGGCTTCTACATGACGGCGACCAGCCGCCCCCTGTCCGACATCGCCGACTTCGGCCAACTTCGGCGCGAGGGCATCGGCCTGGACCACCTGCGCATCAATGCGCCGGAGGAGAGCCGCACGGTCACCCGCTATGGCGTGCGTGACGTGGTCGTCAGCCGTCTGGGCGAAGACTATCTGGACTGGCGCCGCGCGGTGATCCGCCTGCGGGAAGATGCGGCGCTGTACAATACAGATCCGACCGGGGTCACATTCGTGGACCGCGGCCTGTTCCGGGCCCAGATCGAACTGCCCGCCGTCGCCCCCACCGGCAAGTACGAGGCCGAGGTCTGGCTGTTCCAGGACGGCCAGCCCGTCAGCGCGACCCAGATGGACCTGACCGTCGAAAAGGTCGGCATCGAACGGGACATCTACGAGTTCTCGCAGAACCGGCCGTGGACCTACGGGATTCTGTGCGTCCTGCTGGCCGCCTTCACCGGCTGGGCGGCAAGCCGGGTATTCAGGAGGAACTAATGCGATGTCCCTTCTCACAGTGGGAGAAGGTGGCGCGTAGCGCCGGATGAGGGTTGGCTGTTTCGGTCGGCGTAAGGCGTAGCTCAGTCAGTGAAGCGGCTTACACCGAATGCAGGCCGTAGCCCCTCACCCTTTCGCCTGACCGATCGCTTCGTTCTCGGAGGCTCAAGCCCTCTCCCGCCGGGAGAGGGAAGGATCACCCCGCCGCGAACTCGCTCAGGGCGTCGATGACCGCGCGGTTCTGGTCTTCGGTACCGATGGTGATGCGCAGGGCTTCAGGCAGGCCGTAGCCGCCGACGGCGCGGACGATGATGCCCTTGGTGTTGAGATAGTCGTTGGCCCCGGCGGCCTGCTCGGCATCCTTGAAGCGGACCAGCACGAAGTTGCCGGCGGAGGGGAAGACCTCGAAGCCGAAGCCCTTGATGGCCTGGGTCAGGCGGGGCCGCCAGGTCTCGACCAGGTCGCGCGAGGCCTGCTGGTGCGCCTCGTCGCCGATGGCGGCGGTGGCGGCGTCCAGGCCGGGCACCGAGACGTTGAAGGGCAGGCGGATGCGGTCGATCGCCTCGCAGATGGCCAGCGGCGCATAGCCGAAGCCGATGCGCAGGCCGCCCAGGCCGTGGATCTTGGAAAAGGTGCGGGTGACGACGATGTTCGAGGCGTCGCGGGCCAGGCCGAAGCTGGTTTCCCAGTCGGGCGCGGTGACGAACTCGGCATAGGCCTCATCCACGACCAGGATCACGTCGGCGGGCAGGCCTTCGTGCAGGCGGCGGATTTCCTCGGCGGTATTGTAGCTGCCGGTCGGATTGGCCGGGCTGGAGACATAGACGATGCGGGTGCGGTCATCGACCTGGGCCAGCAGGGCTTCGGGCGTCGCCTTGAACTCGGGCTCGGGGGCCAGCTTGACCTGAGCCTGGTTGGCGAGGGCGCTGATCCGGTAAGCCAAGAAGCCGTACTGGCCGCTGACGATATTGTCCCCGGCAGTCAGATAGGTCTGGTTCAGAAGGGCGAAGACCTCGTCCGAACCATTGCCGAAGATCAGACGCTCGGGCTCCAGACCATGATGCTCGGCGACCGCGTCGCGCAGCTTTCCGGCCCGGCCATCGGGATACAGGTGGATGTTCTTCAGCGCAGCCTCATAGGCGGCGCGGGCCTTCTCGCCGGCCCCCAGGGCATTCTCGTTGGACGACAGCTTCATCGGCTCAGCGACGCCGGCGATGGCGGACTTGCCGCCCACATACGGCGCGATGTCGAGGATGCCGGGCTTTGGAGCAGGGCTGTTTGTCATGCGATCCTCGAGAAATCAGAACAGGGGGGCGGCACCGATGATACCGTTCAGTGTGCCCGGTGCGTCGATCAACCGGACGTCTTCGGCCTGCACATAGCCCGCCAGAATGAATAGCTTCAACCCACCCGCCGCGATCAGCGGTGTCGCGGCAAGGCCCGAGGCCGACAGGGTCTCGACGATGCGAGCGTCCGGAGCCGCGCTGTCAGTAACCCAGAAGGTGCGGTCGTCGCCGGTGGGGCCAGGCGGGGTCTGTTGCACCATCAACGCACGCGGCATGCCGTGCCGGTCGTCGGGCAGGGCACCGACGATACGCAAGGCCGGCTCGGCCAGCAGCCGCCCCCACCAGGCCTTGGCGGGGGTGAGGTCCAGCATGGCGCGGGAGCCGGAGCGGACGGCGGCCAGGGCCTGATCCGGCTCGGCGGCGACGCGGGCGCTCAGGCCGAACCGGTCAGCGGCCAGAACCTGAGCCGAGGGTCCCCAGACGACCAGCGGCAGGCCCTGCGCGGCGTCGATGCGGCCCAGGACGGCACGGACGGTGGCGCTCTGGGCGGCCGTCAGACCGGCCAGGGTCTGACGCAGGGTGATGGCCTGGGCGTCGGGATGGGCGTGTGCCGGAGCGGCCAGGCGATCGCGCACGGCCTCGGCCACCGCCCGGTCCAGTGCCAGGAGAGCGGCGTCGGTCTGCGGCTCCGTCAGCATGGTGCGCGGTGCATCAGAACAGCTTGGGCGCAGGGGCCAGGGCGAAGGGGCCCAGCCAGGTGCGGCCATCGCGGAAGTCGATGGTCAGTTCGACCGGTTCCTCGCCTTGAGTGGCCTGCTCGGCTCCGGCAGCGACGGCGGCGCCCGCTGCGGCGGGACGGTTGACGGCCCCGGTCTGAGAGCCTGCCAGACCGGCGATGGCCTGCATGGGCTGTTCGGCGACCACGGCCAGGGTGCCGTTCAGGCGACCGTTGGCATCGGCGGACAGGGTCTCGCTGGACAGGCGCGCGCGGCTGTCACCGGCGCGGATTTCACCGCGCACGGGCGCGAAACGGCCTCCCGCATCGGTGAAGGCGGCGAAGACGCCGCGGCTGTCGATAGCCCGCAGGTGGCTGGCTCCGATGATGGTGGTTTCCAGATCCAGGCTCAGCTCGCCCTGCCGCGTCGCACCCTCGACCGGGCCGCCGGGACGGCCCTTGGCCTCCACGAGGCGGAACAGCATGTCGACAGAGTCGTCACCCGCCGTTGGGGTCTGGGCCGGACGCGTCTCCAGCTGGATGTGCCGGGCCGAGGCGATGGGGAAGGGTTCGGCGCCGGGCAGGGGGGTGAAGGTCGGGCGGATCATCTCGACGCGCAGATCAGGGAAGCGGGCGCGCAGGTCGCTGATGCTGAGGCGCAGGCCGCCGCCGCCGATCTTCACCCGGCCCTTGGCCGCGCGGGTCAGGGTCAGGCCGTCGGGCGCGATCATGACCCAGTGGTCGGGGTTCCAGGCATTGGCCTCGGCCACCAGCTCCGGCGCGGCGATACCGTGGCCGGACGGGGCCAGGATGTCGGCCTGCGGCAGGGCGACCCGCACACGGAACGGGTAGCCGCTGATGTCCGTGCCGTCATGGGTGATGATCCAGCCGTCGCTGCGCAGGGCCGCGACCTGAGTGTCCAGCCGCGTCCGCACCTGATCGGACAGATACAGCCACCACCCGCTCCAGACCGCCAGCGCCAGGCCGACGATCAGGAAGGGGATGATCAACCCCCGGCGGGAGTGGCGGACGGCGCGGTCGGTCATGGGACGCCCTTGCCTACAGCAGGCGCTTGCGCATCGCCTGGGACAGCATGTCGATCAGGGTGACCGCCACGATGATGATGATGGCGATGGTCGAAACGGTGCTGTACTCGAAAGCCTGAAGGTTCTCGAACAGGGCCTGGCCGATACCGCCCGCGCCGATCAGGCCCAGAATGGTGGCCGCCCGGCTGTTGGATTCAAAGCGATACAGGGCAAAGCTGGTCCACAGCGGCGCGACCTGCGGGATGACGCCCCAAGTGATCTCGTGCAGGCGCCCGGCCCCCGTCGCCTTGACCCCGTCGATGGGGCCCTGATCGATCGACTCGACCGCTTCGGAGAACAGCTTGGCCAGAACACCGGCAGTGTTGAGCGCGATGGCCAGCACACCGGCCAGAGGGCCCAGGCCCACAGCGACGATGAACAGGGTGGCGATGACCAGATCGGGGATGGACCGCATGATGTCCATGACCCGGCGCACCGGCCAGACCAGCCAGGCGGGCGACAGGTTGCGCGACGCCATCAGGCTGAGCGGCACGGCCAGGAAGACGGCCAGGAACGTACCCCACAGCGCGATCTGGACGGTCAGCCACATCAGGCCGACCAGCTGACGCCACTCGCTGAAGTCCGGGTTTAGGAAGTCGCGGCCATAGGTCTGCATGCGCTCCGGGTTGGAGAACAGGTTGCCGATATTGGGCAGACCCACCGTGCCAAAGGCTGCGATCAGAATGATCGCGAACCCGCCCCAGAGCAGGATATCCAGCGACCAGGCGGCAGCGGACTTCTCTGGCGGTGCCGGAATCTGACCGTCGGCCAGAGCTGCCGGAGCCCTTTTCCTGCGCAGATTCATCAGCATCGCGCCAAGCACGAGCAGGCCGATCAGGGCGAACGGGCCAACCTGTTTGATCCTCTGCGAGGGGCTGACGACGGGCGGAGCGACATCCGAGGGCCGGTTTTCGCGTCGCGCCTGATCGGCTTTCATCTCGCGGATGGGGTTGAGGTAGCTGTTGTCGGCGGCGCGGAACTGGGAATAGTTCAGCTGGTCCATGACCGCCTTCTGGCGGTCGGCCTCGGGGCCGAAGCCCTGGCCGTAGTTGACGAAGAACTCGCGGATTCGGGCCTTCAGTTCGGGAGGCAGAGTACCCCGCACCAGGATGCCGGACTCCGGAATGGGCGGTGATTCCCAGATCACCTCGATCTGGCGGGCGACCTCGGGATTCTGACGCGTCAGGAAGACGGTGTTGACCGAGTTCGAGGTCGCGATATCAACCTGTCCGTTGGCGACAGCGAATGAATTACCCTGATGACTCGCGGATCGTACCGTCGAGAAGCAGGTGGTCGGGTTGATGTTCCGGGGCCCGAAGAAATAGGTCAGCGGTGCCAGAGTGCCGGACGTCGACTGGGCGTCGCCGATGCCGAATGTGTATTTTTTGCCGCACGCCGCCACGTCGTCAATCGTGATGCCAGAACCGCGCTGAACAATCAGCGACGAAACATAGGAATCCTTGCCCTCGACATCGACAGTGCGGGCGATGACCTCGGCCTCGGCGCGGTCGATGGCCTGGACGGCGGGCAGGGCCGAGAACCAGCCGATCTGGGCCTGGTCGGCGCGCATGGCCTCGACCAGGACCGAATAGTTGGAGCCGAACACCGGCTCGACCGGCACGCCGATGGCGCGCTCCAGATCGTCCAGCAGGGGCTGCCACAGTGGGCCGGAGTTGGCCTGACCCTCGGCGGACAGGATGGAGAAGACCAGCTTGTCGGGCTGACGCGGTTGTTCGGTCTGGGCGACGGCGGGCGCGAGGCCTGACAGAAGCAGGGTGGCACCGGCCAGGATGCCGGCGGCCAGGCTACGAAGACGGCTCATGCCTTGGCCTCCCAGAACGCATCCTCGAACTCGGGACCGTAGATGTCGATGAGGGTCTTGGTGTCCAGGCCGCTGGATGGGCCGTCATAGACGATCTTCCCGGCCTTCAGCGCCACGACGCGGTTGCAGTAGCGGATGGCATAGTCGACCTGGTGCAGGGTGACGATGACACCCAGGCCGTCGCGCTGATTCAGTTCGACCAGCAGTTCCATGACCTTGCGGGCCGAGACGGGATCGAGGGAGGCGACGGGCTCGTCGGCCAGAATCGCCTTGGCTCCCTGGACGATTGCGCGGGCGATGGCTCCACGCTGCTGCTGGCCACCCGACAGGGTGTTGGCGCGCTGGGCGGCATAGTCGGCCACGCCGACGCGGTGCAGAGCCGCCATGGCGCGGGTCTTGTCTTCCGAAGGCCAGGCCCCGGCCAGACCGCGCCAGCCGGGAACGCGGCCCAGCGCGCCGAGCATGACGTTGGAAAACAGTGACAGCCGTCCGACCAGATTGAACTGCTGGAAGATCATGCCCAGGGTCTGGCGTGCAGCGCGGACGGCACTTGTGGTGCGGCCGTTCTTCTGGACCACGGTGCCGAACACCTCGATCACGCCGGGACCGTTGTCGATCGACTGCAGGCCTGTGATGGAGCGCAGCAGGGTCGATTTGCCGGAACCGGACGGCCCGATCAGGGCTACCATTTCGCCGGCGGCCACCTCGACGGACACGCCGTTGAGGGCCTTGCGGGCACCGAATGTCTTGGACACATCCCTGACGGATGCGACGGCGGTGGATGCGGTCATGGATCTCGCTGGAGGCCATTGAACAAAGGGCGCGCCGCATCGCCCGAAAACCGGGTGCGAGGCAAGTCTTAATGACACGCCGGGCGCGATGACGTCCAGCGCCCGTGGTTCCGGGGCTACGATCCGTTCCCGACCCCGGGTCTCAGCTCAGGTCGGCGTGCTCGTCGGCGACCGCCCGGGCGATGCGGTCGATGTCGTCACTGACGACCAGACTGGCCCGGCTGCGCTCCAGCGAGACGCGCGCCATGTGTGTCGCCGCCTGCGCCAGATCGGTGTCCGGGCTGTGTTTCAGCACGACCAGAGCCTTCTGCAGGCGGACTGAGGCGGCCACGTCTGACGTTCCGAAGCGCGATATCGGGCCCAGGACATCGTCCAGCAGATCCGATGACTTCAGTACCGGGGCTCGCAGACGCGAGTGGCGCACTTCGCAGGGCTCCGTTCGGGCCTCACCCCACCGCTTGAGCAATCGAACGGCGATGCCCGTCACCTGTATGGCCGTGCCCGGATCATTGACGGCGGGCGACAGCGCCTTGCCCGCGATCTCGCCCAGAACGATCAGGCCAAAGCGCACATCCTGATCGAAGGTGCGGGCATGGCCGATGGAGAAGGCCGCCTGAATTTCCTCCGCAACATCGTCTGAAACGGTGCCGCAAGCCCGCGCTACCGCATGCTGGTCCGTCACGAAGGTGCCGGGCAGGCAGGTCAGTTTCAGGATCAGGTCGTGGCGTTCGGCGAGGTCCTGCAATCGGGGGGTATCGATATTCTGGACATAGCCCGTGGCGGTGGCGCTGATGGTTTGATCAAAGACGGCGGCTTCGGCGGGATCGATCGGACAGGCTCCCAGCCGCGGTGCCGCGATGCGGTCGTCCATCGAAGAGGCGGCTTCGCGCTCGACACGATCCAGGATGTAACTCATCCGCCCGACCCGGCCCAGATGATCGGTCCAGCGCAGCAGTGTCCAGGCCAGAACCATGATCAGGGCCAAGGTTCCGAAATAGATGATGGCACGCCCCTGGGCGCCGTAATAGGCGGCCTCGACCGCCACCAGGGCGACGATCGAGAACAGGAAGCCGCCGATGAAGGTCGACAGCGCCTTCTTGGTTCGAGGGTCGGCCACGACCAGGGCGGTGGCCCGTGGTGTGGCGGCGGTGCTGACGGCCGTATAGACGCTGACCATCGCCCCCAGCGAGAACGTCGCCACCGCCAGCAGGCTGGACGCCAGGATCGTCAGCAGAGCCTCGACCGCCTCGAACTTGCCAAACCGGTCAGCCGCTTCCTCGGAAACAAACGGTGCGAACAGCACGGCAGCCAGCGCCAGCAGGACGCCCGCCAGTCCGTAGAGGCTGACCGTCGCCCAGAGCTGTCCTGTCAGCCGTTTCCAGTAGTAGAGCCAGCGGTTCATCGTCATCCCCCACGCGCGAAGTCATGCCGCGCAACGGGCTAACCCACCCGAACGGCCAAGGTTTCAAACGCGGTCCGAATCCGGAGGTTTTTGCCGCGCTGACAGGCGCCGCGCTCAGGCCTGCCTTCAAAAAACCGCTTTACATGACAGTGCGATATCCCCATATCGCGTCTTCCGGCGGACCCCGTAGGTCCTGTCTGCGCCGCTAACGCCGGTCTGGGTTTAACAATTAGCAGGGGGTTACGTGAATTGCGCACGTACCAATTTCCCCTGGACCTGGTCCGTGAGCGGTCCCCTGAACGTCCCGTCGCCCTCGTGCGGCCGCGTTCGGTTTCCGTAGCGGCGCGCTGGTTCCAGGATAATCTAAAGGCCGACGTCTTCTATGCTGTGAAGGCCAATCCCTCGCGCTGGGTCATCGAGACCCTGGTCGAGTCTGGCGTCACGGCCTTCGACGTCGCTTCCATCGCCGAGATCGAACTGGTGCGTTCGGTCAGCGCCGACGCGCGCCTGGCCTTCATGCATCCGGTCAAGAGCCGCAGTGCGATCACCAAGGCCTATTTCGAATACGGCGTCCGCACCTTCTCGCTGGACAGCCACGACGAGCTGGCCAAGATCATCGATGCGACGGGCGGTGCGACCGACCTGAACCTGCTGGTCCGCATGGCGGTCTCGGCGGACGGCGCGGCCTATTCGCTGTCGGGCAAGTTCGGCATCACGCCGGATCACGCCCCATCGCTGCTGCTGGCCACGCGCCAGGCGGTGACCGATGGCTTGATGGGTGTCTGCTTCCACGTCGGCTCGCAATGCATGCGTCCGTCCGCCTATGAGGCTGCCATGGCCCAGGTCGGCCGCGCGATCAGCCGTGCAGGCGTGTTCGTGGACATCGTCGATGTCGGCGGCGGCTTCCCCTCGGTCTATCCGGGCATGGTCCCGCCTGACATGCAGGAATATGCCGACGCCATCCATCGCGGCTTCAACGAGATGCCCGTGTCGGAAACGACCGAGCTGTGGTGTGAGCCCGGCCGGGCGCTGGTGGCCGAATCGTCCTCGGTCCTGTGTCGCGTCGATCTGCGCAAGGGCGACGCCCTGTATCTGAACGACGGCTCCTACGGCTCGCTGTTCGATGCCACACATTCGCGCTGGCCCTTCCCGACCAAGCTGGTCCGGGACGGCGACAGTGCCAATGAGCTGAAGCCCTTCCGCTTCTACGGCCCGACCTGCGACAGCATCGACCACATGCCCGGCCCATTCTGGCTACCAGCCGATGTGCAGGAAGGCGACTTCATCGAGATCGGCATGCTGGGCGCTTACGGCGTGGCCATGTCGACAGGCTTCAACGGCTATGGCGAGCATGAGCTGGCTGCGGTCGAGGATGCCCCGATGGCGTCGCTCTACGGCCTGGCTCCCCGCTCCATTCCGACCGTGCGCACCACGGCGGAAGAGCAGGCGCGCAAGGTGGTTCGTCTGAGCCGTCCCAAGGGCAAGGCCGGTCAGCGCAAGCAGCGTCGGCGCTAAACCGTCATCCGTGCACACTAGACAACAGCGGCCCGTCGCTCCGTCCGGGCCGCTGTTTTTGTTGACGACGGGCGCTCACCAGAGGGAAACCCGAGAGATGAACGCACCCGTCCCGTCCAACGCTAAGGCGCAGCTCCTCCAGAATGTGGTCGAGCACATCGACATTACGTCCTTTGACGCGCGGCCGATCATCGACAGCATGCGCAAGATGTCGTTCTCGAGCCGCGATACCGCCCGCGCTGCCGACATTTTCTCCATGGCCATCGAGGATGCGGATTGCTCGCCCTGGCTGATCCTCGCCGGTTCGACCTCGGCCGGCGGCTGCATGCATGTGTACCGCGACATGGTAAAGTTCGGCATGATCGACGCCGTGGTCGCCACCGGTGCTTCCATCGTCGACATGGATTTCTTCGAGGCCCTGGGCTTCAAACACTACCAGGCCGCCGGCGAGGTGGACGACAACGTTCTGCGCGAAAACTACATCGACCGGATCTACGACACCTATATCGACGAGGAAGAACTCCAGGCCTGCGACCACACCATCCTGGAGATCTGCAACCGGCTGGAGCCGCGCGGCTATTCCTCGCGCGAGTTCATCTGGGAGATGGGCAAGTGGCTGTCCGAAGGGAACGCCAAGAAGGAAGGCAGCCTGATCCAGACTGCCTATGAAGAAGGCGTGCCGATCTTCTGCCCGGCCTTCGTCGACTCATCGGCCGGCTTCGGCCTGGTCAAGCACCAGAAGGAGCGGATCGCGGCGGGCCAGCCCTATCTGATGATCGACGCAGTCGCCGACTTCCGCGAACTGACCGACATCAAGATCGCGGCGGGCGTCACCGGCCTGTTCATGGTCGGCGGCGGCGTTCCGAAGAACTTCGCCCAGGACACGGTCGTCTGTGCCGAAATCCTGGGCATCGAGGCCGAGATGCACCGCTATGCGGTCCAGATCACGGTCGCCGACGTGCGCGACGGAGCCTGCTCGTCCTCGACGCTCAAGGAGGCCGCCTCCTGGGGCAAGGTTCAGACCACCCACGAACAGATGGTCTTCGCCGAGGCGACCACGGTGGTGCCGCTGATCGGCTCGGACGCGTATCATCGGGGTGCCTGGAAGACCCGCGACAAGCGCCGCTGGGCGAAGCTGTTCGGAAAGTAACCCCTCTCCTTGACATCAGGAAAAGGCCCCGCTTCCGGACTGGAGGCGGGGCCTTTTCAATAACGGGGGGGGCAGGCCGTGTCAGTCGCGCTCCACGCACATGGCCACGCCCATGCCGCCGCCGATGCACAGGGTGGCCAGGCCTTTCTTCGCGCCCGATCGCTTCATCTCGTGCAACAGGGTGGTCAGAATGCGCGCGCCGGAGGCTCCGATCGGATGGCCGATGGCGATGGCTCCACCGTTGACGTTCACCTTGGCCGGGTCGAGGCCCAGTTCCTTGACGACGCACAGGCTCTGGGCGGCGAAGGCCTCGTTGGATTCGACCAGGTCCAGATCGGCGACCGTCCAGCCCGCCTTCTCCAGCGCCTTCTTGGACGCCGGGATGGGGCCGGTGCCCATGATCGAGGGATCGACCCCAGCGGTGGCGTGGCTGACGATGCGGGCCAGCGGCTCCAGTCCGCGCGCCTTCGCCTCGTCCGCGCTCATCAGCACCAGGGCGGCCGCGCCGTCGTTCAGGCCGGAGGCATTGGCGGCGGTGACGCTGCCCTCCTTGGCAAAGGCGGGTCTGAGCTTCTGCATGGCGTCGATGGTCGCGCCGTGGCGGATATACTCATCTTTGTCGACGGTGACGTCACCCTTGCGGCCGGGGATGACGACCGGGACGATCTCGGCGTCGAACCTGCCCGCAGTCTGGGCCGCCTCGGCCTTGTGCTGGCTGGCCAGGGCGAAATCATCCTGGGCCTCGCGGCTGATCGACCATTTGTCGGCGATGTTCTCGGCCGTCTGGCCCATGTGATAGCCGTTGAAGGCATCCCACAGCCCGTCGCTGATCATGGTGTCGATCAGGCTGACGTCGCCCATCTTGTGGCCGCTGCGCAGCGCCTGGGCATGCGGGGCTTGGCTCATGCTTTCCTGACCCCCGGCGACGACAATCTTCGCGTCACCCAGGGCGATCTGCTGGGCCGCGATGGCGATGGCGCGCAGGCCCGAGCCGCAGATCTGGTTCAGGCTCCAGGCCGCAGCCTCCTTGCGCACGCCCGCGCCGACGGCGGCCTGACGCGCGGGGCCCTGACCGGCGGCGGCTTGAAGCACATGGCCCAGGATCACTTCGTCGACCTCGTCACCTGACACACCGGCGCGCTCCAGCGCGGCCTTGATGGCGATCTCGCCCAGTTTGGAGGCCGGCAGGCTGGACAGCCCGCCCAGGAAGGATCCCACGGGCGTGCGGGCGGCGGAGACGATGACGACGTCGGTCATGAGTTTTCCTTTCGGGGAGAAAAGACGTGTGGCGCTTGTGCCGCATCGCAGCGCCTTCGTCACCTGCGACATGGGCCGTTCAGCAGCCAGTCACCACGTCGTGAGACTTTGAGGGAACGAACCCAGCGCTCGGCGGCTTGAAGGAGCCATGCTGATGAGACTGAAACGACTGTTCACCCGGGTGTGCCAACCCGACGAGCTCGACATGGTCGAGCATTACAGGACGCCTGCCGAGAAACGGGCCGATCTGTGGGTTCATATCGTGGGGCTGGTCCTTGCTGCCATCGGCGGGATCGTTCTGGCCGTGCTGGCAGCGGTCTATTCCGGTATCGGGGCGACGGTGGCGACGGCCATCTATGCGCTGTGCCTGATTGCCATGCTGTCGATCTCGACGGTCTATAACCAGATCAGGCCCTGCGCGGCGCGGCCGATCCTGCGGCGGCTGGACGAGGCAGCGATCTTCCTGATGATCGCCGGCAGCTATACCCCCTTCACGACCCAGCGTTTCGAGGGAGCCTGGTCGATCGGATTTTCGGTTCTGGTCTGGGCCATCGCGTTCGGGGGCGTGTTCGCCAAACTGGCTCTGCCGCGACTGTCCGACGCGATCTGGAGCGCGGTCTATGTCGGCTTTGGCTGGGTCGCAGTGCTGGCGCTGAAACCCATGATGGAGACGGTCCATCCGATCGCTCTGGGCCTGCTGGTGGCGGGCGGCCTGATCTATACGGCGGGCGTCTTCGTCTTCATCAGCCCGAAGGTGAAGTTTCGCCGCGCCATCTGGCATGGCTTCGTCGTGACGGGGGCGATGACGCACTGGGCGGCCGTCCTTGTCGGCGTGGTTCTGGCCCCAGCGGCGCTGGGCACCTGATCGCACCGGCACACGATTTGGTCAGGTGATTTGCGCTGGCCTTCTCGCTGCGGGATAGTGCGCGCCAGAACAATAAAATGTCAGGGAACGCAGCGTGGCCGACAAGAAATCCGGGACCGACAAGAACGGCACCGTCATCATCAAGAAATACGCCAACCGTCGGCTCTACAACACCGCAACTTCGGCCTATGTGACGCTGGAAGATCTGGCCAAGATGGTCCGCGAGGGCGTCGAGTTCGTGGTCTATGACGCCAAGACCGAGGACGACCTGACCCGTCAGATCCTGACCCAGATCATCTTCGAGGAAGAAAGCCGGGGCGAGGCCCTGCTGCCCGTACAGTTCCTGCGTCAGTTGATCGGCTTCTATGGTGGCCAGATGCAGGGCGTGCTGCCCAGCTATCTGGAAATGTCGCTGGACAGCTTCACCCGCCAGCAGGAGCAGATTAGGGGTCAGTTCTCCAAGGCCTTCGGGGCGACGCCGGGCGCAGGCCTGATGGACGAGGCCGTCAAGCGCAATATGGCTATGTTCAGCGAGGCCATGAAGATGTGGCCCGGTTTCGGTGCCGTCATGCCCAAGGCTCCGGCCGCCTCCGAAGCCCCGCCGCCCATGACTGACCCCCTGGCCATGATGCAGCGCCAGATGGAAGAGATGCGCGATCAGCTGGATCGACTGGCTGGGGTAAAGCCGGGCAAGGCGGAGTGACATGAGCGACGACGTTCGCCCCATCTCTGCGGTTCAGCCGCGCGAGCGTCGATCCAGCCAGCGACGGGGCGAGGAGCGCCGGGCCGAGGCGATGCAGGCGCGCCGTGAGGTGGTTCCGGTCGAACCCGTCGTCGATCACGAGCCCAGCCCGGCAAGACCTGCCCCGACACCGCCCGTCAATGCCTCGCCGGCCGCCTTTGCCGCCCAGTTGCTGGGCCAGTCGGGTCAGAAGCGTGGGCTGAAGGGCGGCCCGCCCGTGCTGGGCGCGGCACGCAATACCTATCTGGGCGCGGAATATTCGGGACCGTCGGAGCGGCGGCCGTTGCCGGGCAAGGCAACCGACACCGACATCTGATCGCGGCACGGTCCTTGCTGGTGAAGGGGCTGATCGCCCATCTGCCGGACACCCGCCATGCTCACCTTCCTCGCCCGCGCCTTTGATGTGACCGTGGTTGCGGTGCTGTTCGTCGGCTTTTCTTGATTTAGCCCTATCGCCTAGCGGCTACTTGAGGGCGGCTGCGCAGCGTCACCGACCCGCGCCGAAGTCCAGGTCCTTGCGCGACGAGATGATCGTCACGATGAACCCGGCCAGCACGTCCAGCAGCACCATCGTGCCGATCAGGAAGAAGGTCGAGGTCGCGAACCCGCGCAGCAGCAGGAACTCGACTAGGCAGACGACCAGCAGGATCATCGACAGGGCATGATTGACGATGGCGATCCGCTGGCTGGACGTCGATTTCAACAGCTCGAAGAACAGCAGCACCAGCGACAGCAGAAGGATTAGATCGCCGGCCCCTACGCTCCAGTCCGCACCAGAGGCCATGGGAATGGAGAAGATCGGATCGCGCAGTATGGCGTCAGCCCCTACGCCCATGCCGGTGTCGCCCATCAGTCCGCTCAGGACCACGATGTTGTAGAGCACCACCGGAATGACCAGCAGCGGCAGGGCGATCAGCATGACAGGCTCCCCGAGCATGGACGCGAGCGCCGCGTCCAAGAGCCTTGCTTAACGCAAGGCGATGCGCTTCGCCATTGGCCTCAAAACTCCGAGATCGACCCCGGTTGGCGCGAGCGCGATTTCAGCCAGACCACGCCCATCAGGTCCGAGACCGAGGCCATCAGCCGTCCCCAGTTGGTGTATTTCGACTGGCCGACCTCGCGGTGACGGTGGTCCACGTCCAGATACAGGTTCTGATAGCCCTCGCGGATCATCAGGGCCGGCAGGTAGCGGTGGATGTGATCGAAATAGGGAAGCCGCAGGAAGAGGTCGCGCCGAAAGGCCTTAAGCCCGCAACCCGTATCGTCGGCATCGTCGGCCAGCAGCTTCTTGCGGATGCGGTTGGCCCAGCGCGAGGCCCAGCGTTTGGCCTCCGAATCCTGACGCTTTGATCGCACACCGCCCACCAGGCCCACGGTGGCGGGTGATGCGGCCAGAAGGTCGGCCAGTCGGGGGGCATCGGCCGGGGGGTTCTGGCCGTCGCCGTCCAGGGTCACCACGATGGGCGCGCGAGCCGCCAGGACGCCCGTACGCACGGCCCGGCTCTGGCCCGCATTGGTCGCGTGGCTGAGCACCCGCAGCGTCGGCAGTTCGGCCATCAAGCTGCGCAGTTCGGCCAGGGTGTCGTCGCGCGAGGCATCGTCGACGAAGACCATCTCGTAAGATCGGCCCTCGAAGGCCTCGGCGATCTCGCGGGCCAGCGGCGCGGCCGCCCCCTGTTCGTTATGGACAGGGACGACGACGGAAATGTCGGGCAGGGCTTCGTTCATCAACCGTGTCTAGCCGAGTTCGGTCGCGTGGGGGAGGGGCCGGAATGTGCAGGCATGACGAAGGCCGGAGGGGCGTGTAAGGACGTTCATCATGATGCGTCTCGACTTTGATCGTTACATCGCCGGCTGGCGTGGCCCGCTGCTCGCAGCCTTTGTGGCCCTGTTCGCCGGCCTGCCGGTGGTCATGCTGTTGCCGCCGCTGGATCGCGATGAGAGCCGCTATGCCCAGGCGACGTCGCAGATGCTGCAAAGCGGTGACTATGTCGACATCCGTTTCCAGGATGATCCGCGCTGGAAAAAGCCGGTCGGCATCTACTGGATGCAGGCGGTGGCCGTGTCTGTCACCTCGGGCGTCGAGGCGCGAGACATCTCGGCCTATCGCATCCCCTCGCTGCTGGCGGCCATGCTGGCGGCGGCCGCGTGCGCCTGGGCCGGTGCGGCGATGTTCGGCCAGCGCGCGGGGTTCCTGGCCGGAGCGATGCTGGGGGCCAGTTTCCTGCTGTCGACCGAAGCGGGGATCGCCAAGACCGACGCCATGCTGTGCGCCGCCGTGACCCTGTCGATGGCGGGTCTGGCGCGTGTGTATCTGGCGCGGCGGGCGGGCGAGATACCCCTGAGGCCGCACAAGCTGATGTTCTGGTTCGGGCTGGGGTTGTCGATACTGATCAAGGGGCCGATCGGCCTGATCGTCGTAGCGCCGGCCATAATCGCGTTGTCGATCTGGGACCGCGACTTCAAATGGCTGCGCAGCCTGGGCTGGGGCTGGGGTCTGCCGCTGGTCGCCCTGATCGTCGGGCCGTGGGCCATCGCCATCACCATCGCCACCGATGGCGGCTTCTGGCGCGAGGCTATCGTCGGCGACCTGGCCCCCAAGATCGCGGGCGGACATGAAAGCCACGGGGCCTGGCCGGGCTATTTCCTGCTGCTGGCCCCGGTCCTGCTGTTCCCGGCCACCTTGGTACTGCCCGCGGCCCTGTCGACCTGCTGGCATCGACGCGCCGAGCCCGCTGTGCGGTTCCTGGTCTGCTGGCTGGTGCCGGCCTGGCTGATCTTCGAGCTGACGCCGACCAAGCTGGCGCATTACACCCTGCCGACCTTCGGCGCGATCGCCCTGCTGGCGGCGGCCGCCCTGACCCAGCCGATCGGCAAGGTGTCGCGCATCACGGGGGCAGCGCTGGCGCTGTTAGCCGGCCTGGTCGTCGTCCTCATCACCGTCTATGGCCTGACCGAGTTCGGACGGTCGACGGCCCAGACCTGGGCAACCCTGACCATCGTCTTTGCGGCTCTTGCGGCCCTGGTCGGGGCCTTCCTGCTGATGCACCGGGCGGCGGTGACGGCGGTGCTGATCTCGATCACCCTGGGCCTGGTGGCCCATGCAGGGCTGGCTGGGACCATCCGCCAGCTCAAACCGCTGGCCATCGCGCCGCAACTGGTCGAAGTGTTGGGCAATGCCGACCTGCTGCCCAGTCAGGGTCGTAATGGGCCGGTCGCCATCACCGGCTTTCACGAGCCCAGCTTCGTCTTCCTGACCGGGAAAGATACCGAGTTGACGGACGCGGCGGGGGCCGCTGCCGCCCTGGCCGAGGGGCGACCTGTCATCGTTGAGGCCCACGACGCCGATGCCTTCCGGGCCGCCAGCACTGCCCTGAACGTCACCGGGCGGGAGGTCGGGGTCGTGCGCGGCCACAACTATTCGCAGGGCGATGACGTGACTCTGACCGTCTATGCGCCGCCGGAACGGGTCCGGCCGACCCTGCGGCGATCCGCTCCGACACCGCTGGAGGTCGAGACGACCACCGAGGACGGCGTCGATCCGGCCTCCATCACCGAAGACCCGCCCGAGACTGCCCTGGTGCCTGCGCCCGGGCCGGACGAGCCTCCTGTGGTCATCGTGCCTGCGCCGGGTCAGGCCGTTGCACCGGCCCCGGCTCCTGTTGCGGGACCAACACCGGCTCCGCCGCCCGCTGCCACGCCAGAGTCCGCTCGGTGAGCCGGCCTGTCACTATCGTCGAGGTCGGTCCCCGCGACGGACTTCAGAACGAAAAGGCGGTGCTGGAACCCGCTGTCCGCGCCGATCTGGTCCGACGGCTCGAGGGGGCGGGCGCGCGGCGGATCGAAGCTGTCAGCTTCGTCCATCCGAAGTATGTGCCGCAGATGGCCGGGGCCGAAGAGGTCATGGCCGCCCTGCCTCATCAGCCGGGACGCAGCCGCATCGGCTTGGTACTGAACGGCAAGGGCTATGACCGCGCGCTCGGTACGGCGGTGGACGAGGTCAATGTGGCCATGAGTGCCACCGACGGCTTTGGCCTCAAGAATCAGGGGCTGTCGGTGGATCAGCAGGTCCAGATGCTGGCCGACATCGTCGCCGGCCGCGCCAATGGCGAAAGCTCGTCCGGCGGGACGCCGTCCCTGTCGGCGACCCTGTCGTGCGTCTGGGGCTGCCCGTTCGACGGCGAGGTCTCGGTGGATCAGGTCGCCGAGCTCGTCGGCCGGATCGCGGCCATGGGCGTCGCCGAAATCGCCTTGGCCGACACGATCGGCGTGGGCAATCCGTGGGCCGTGAGCCGCATGGTCGAGGCGGCCCGCAAGGCCGCGCCGGATACGACCCTGCGACTGCATTTCCACGACACCCGCAACACCGGCCTGGCCAATGCCTATGCAGGTGTCGAGGCCGGAGTGGACGTGCTGGACGCCTCGGCTGGCGGCATAGGCGGCTGTCCCTTCGCGCCGGGGGCCACCGGCAATATCGCCACCGAGGACCTGGTCTACATGCTGGAGCGTGAGGGGTTCTCGACCGGCTACGATCTGGATGCCCTGATCAGAACCGCGCGCTGGATCGGCGAGAAGATCGGAAGGCCGGCTCCGAGCGCGTTGAGCCGGGCGGGCGGGTGGCCCAAGGTCCGGAACTGATGTTGATCCTCGTCTACTTCGCTACGTTCGTGCTGTTCTCGATCATCTTCACGAGGGAGGTGATAGCTCCAGCCTCAAAAGCCAATTGCGACAAGCGCTGGCGAATATACGCCGGTGCATTGAATGGTCTGAATCTTATTGTCGTCGTTGTCGCCGGTATCTTGTTTGGTAACTGGATTGAGTCTTACTCGCTGCTCCAGTTGCAAGGTCGGTTTGACACCATTACCAACAGCTTATTGGCGTTTCTCGCGTCCAGCCTGCTCGCCTATTGGTACCATCGTCTGGTTCACAAAAGTGATCGGCTCTGGCGTTGGGTGCATCAGTTACACCACAGCCCAACCCGCATTGAGGCGCTGACAGCGTTTTACGTACATCCGGTCGACGCTCTGCTTGCCACACTAGTCAACGCTTTCGTTGCCTACTTTGTGCTGGGCGTGGGGCCAGCCTCAGCTGCTCTGGCTCTGTTTTATGTCACCGTCTTCAATCTCGTCGCCCATGCGGACGTACAATCGCCGAGGTGGTTGGGGTTCCTTCTCCAGCGTCCAGAGATGCATCGTGTTCATCATGAGAGAGACGTGCATGCGAGCAACTATGGTTTGCCCTTATGGGACCTCCTGTTTGGAACTTGGCGTAACCCTGAGAAAGGCCCAGAAGAATGCGGTTTCGCAGACGACAAGGAGCGATTGGTTGCTCAGATGCTGCTGCTGAAGGACGTGGACGGCTGACAGTTTAAAGATTCAGCAGCGCCGGGTCGCCGCCCTGGGCGGAGATGTTGTTGCTGATCGCCTTTTCCGCCGCATAGCGGATCAGGCTGTTGGGGCCGCCGGCCTTCGGACCGGTGCCGGACAGGCCTTCGCCGCCGAAGGGCTGGACGCCAACCACCGCGCCGGTGATCGAGCGATTGATGTAGACATTGCCGGCGGGAACCAGGCGGATCACTTCCTCGGCAAAGGCTTCGATACGGCTGTGCACACCGAGCGTCAGGCCATAGCCGCGCGCGGCCAGCTTGCCGGCGACGGTCTTCAGGTCCTTGGGCTCATAGCGATAGATGTGCAGGATCGGGCCAAAGACCTCGCGCTCCAGGAAGTCTGGCGTGGGTATCTCGGCAATGGTCGGGGCGAAGAGGTCGCCGCGTTCCGAACCTGAGGGCAGGGTGGCGCGGGCGATGACCTTGGCCTCCTTGCGCAGGCGGGCGACGTGGGCCTCCAGCAGGGCGCGGCTCTCGGCGTCGATGACCGGGCCGATGTCGGTGGCGGGATCGGTCGGGTCGCCCACGACCTGAACGGCCAGAGCGCCCTTCAGCCCCTCGATCAGGGCATCGGCACCCTCCTTGGGCACATAGACGATGCGCAGGGCCGAGCAGCGCTGGCCCGCAGAGCCGAAGGCGGAGTTGATGACGTCGTCGATGACCTGCTCGCGCAGGGCGGTGGAGTCCACAAACATGCCGTTCAGCCCGCCGGTCTCGGCGATGAAGGGAATGATGGCACCGGGCCGCGCGGCGATGGCGCGGTTGATCGCATAGGCGGTGTCGGTGCCGCCGGTGAAGGCCACGCCGTCAATGGCCGGATGGGACACCAGGGTCGCGCCCACCGTCTCGCCACGACCGGGGACCAGGGCCAGCAGGTCGGGGTGCAGGCCCGCCTTGTGGAACAGGCGTACGGCCTCGGCTGCGATCAAGGGGGTCTGTTCGGCGGGCTTGGCCAGGACGGCATTCCCGGCGGCCAGGGCGGCTGCGATCTGGCCGGTGAAGATGGCCAGGGGGAAATTCCAGGGGCTGATGCAGGCAAAGATGCCGCGACCGTGCAGGACCAGCTGGTTGATCTCTCCGACCGGACCTTTCAGCTCCTCGCGCCCGCCGAAGTCGCGTTCGGCCAGCATGGCATAGTAGCGGCAGAAGTCGGCGGCCTCGCGCACCTCGGCCACGCCGTCGTTCAGGGTCTTGCCCGCCTCACGGGCCAGCAGGGCGATCAGCCGGTCCATGTCGGCCTCCAGCGCATCGGCCATGGCGCGCAGGATCGGGGCGCGGCCTGCGCCGCCCTTGCGATCCCAGGCGACCTGGGCCTTGGCAGCGGCGTTCAGGGCCGTGTCGATCTCGGCTGGTGTGGCCTCGGACACATGGCCCAGCACCTGGTGGCGATCCAGCGGATTGGTTACGTCCTGGGGGTCGGTCCCGGCCTGAAGCCGACCGCCGATGAGCGGGCCCGAGTTGAACTTCTCGCTGTCGACCTCGGCCAGGGCCAGGGCGTGGCGCTCGCGGTCGGCGCTTTGTGAATAGTCGCGGCCCAGCGAGTTCTGGCGGTCCATGTACATGTCCTTGGGGGTGGGTATCTTGGCGTGGCGGTCGGGATGGGCCTCGACCTCGACGATGGGGTCGGCGGCGACGGTAGAGGCGGGGATGCGCTCGTCCAGCAGGGCATGCACGAACGAGGAGTTTGCCCCATTCTCGAGCAGGCGGCGCACCAGATAGGGCAGCAGTTCCTCATGCCCGCCGACGGGGGCATAGCCGCGCACGACGATCTTCTCCGCCCCCCACATCTCGGCTGCGGCATCGTAAAGCGCCTCGCCCATGCCGTGCAGGCGCTGGAACTCCATCTTCACCCCGGCGCGATTGGCCATGTAGTGGACGGCGGCCAGGGATGTGGCGTTGTGGGTGGCGAACTGCCCATACAGATGCGGCGAGGCGTCCAGTATGGCCTGGGCACAGACCAGATAGTTCAGGTCGGTCGCGGCCTTGGTCGTGAAGACGGGATAGTCGGGGCGGCCCATGACCTGGGCCCGCTTGATCTCGGTGTCCCAGTAGGCCCCCTTGACCAGCCGCACCATGATCCGGCGACCCGAGGTTTCGGCCAGGGCGGCGACGCGCGCGATCACTTCGGGCGCGCGCTTCTGATAGGCCTGGACCGCCAGGCCCAGTCCCTTCCACTCACCCAGGTCCGGGTCGTTGGCCAGCCTGTCCAGCAGCTTCAGCGACAGGGCCAGACGGTCGGCCTCCTCGGCATCCATGCAGAAGTTGATGTCATAGGAGGCCGCGATCAGGGCCAGGCGTTTGACGCGGGGATACAGTTCTTCCCAGACGCGCGCCTCGTGCGTGGCCTCATAGCGGGGCGACAGGGCCGACAGCTTGACCGAGACGCCGTGGCCCGTCTGGGGCCCGCGCATGTCCGGCCGCGACGGCATCGCCTTGCCGACGCCGTGGATGGCCTCGGCATAAACCTTTTCATAGCGTTCGGCGTCGGCAACGGTGCGGGCACCCTCGCCCAGCATGTCGAAGCTGCACAGCCACTTCTCACGATTGGCCCGCTTCAGCGCCCCGTTGATCGTGCGGCCGACGACGAACTGCTCGCCCATCATGCGCACGGCAGCGGCGACGGCCTGACGGATCACCGGCTCGCCGATGCGGCCCGCCACGCGCCGCAGGAAGCCGGGCAGGTCGCGACGGGCATCCTCATCCACATCGACCAGACGACCGGTCAGCATCAGGCCCCAGGTCGAGGCGTTGACAAACAGGCTGTCGGACTGCCCCAGGTGTTTGGCCCAGTCGGCCGAGCCGATCTTTTCGGCGATCAGCCGGTCGCGGGTCTCCTCGTCCGGCACGCGCAGCAGGGCCTCTGCCAGACACATCAGGGCCAGACCTTCGCGGGTGCCCAGCGAAAACTCCTGCAAGAAGCTTTCGACCACGCCCTGTTGATCGGCCGATTCACGTGCGCCCTCGACCAGTCGGGTCGCGACCTCCAGCACCTTGGCCCGCTCGGCGGAGTCCAGCGGAATACGGGCCAGATTGGTGGCCACGGCCTCACGCTCATCGGCGAACTTGCCGTGGTCCAGCGTGTCCCATCCGGCGACGCTTGAGGGGGAGAAGTCGGCGGTGGTCATGCTTGAAATTGTCCTGATGTCACGGCGCATATATGGCGGAGATGACCGACTGTGCATCGTATGATAAGCGGCTGAAACGAAGGATGTTCCGGCAAAAGGGTCTCTCGCCGATGGAAGCTCTGGATGCCGTGGACCGCCGCCTGTTGCGGGTCCTTCAGGACGATGGCCGTATCTCCAATGCGGAGCTGGCCCGGCGTTGCAACCTGTCACCCGCCGCCTGTTTCGAGCGGATGCGGCGGCTGCGCGAGAAGAAGGTCATCACCGGCTATGCGGCCCTGATCAACCCGGCCAAGGTCGGGCGCGGCCTGATGATCTTCGTCGAGGTGCTGCTGGACCGCACGACGGGCGACATGTTCGAGGCCTTCGCCGAGGCCGTACGCCGTCAGCCCGAAGTGCTGGAGTGCCATATGGTGGCGGGCGGTTTCGACTATCTGATCAAGGCACGCGTCGGCGACATGGAGGCTTATCGCGCCTTTCTGGGAGACGTTCTGGTCAAGATGCCGGGCGTGCGCGAGACGCGAACCTATGCCGTTCTCGAAGAGGTGAAGTCGACGACGGCCTTGCCGCTTTGACCCAGTCTCGCCAACGTCACCGCAAACCGCTAGACCGTCCCTCCGATCAACGGCGGAGCCAACTGGCCCACATGCGCATCGTTCTGGCCACCGACGCCTGGGAGCCCCAGGTCAACGGCGTCGTCCGTACCCTGACCCGGACCATCGCGGAATGCCGCGGCATGGGTCATGAGGTCGAGGTCATCGAGCCCAGTCAATTCAAGACCATTCCCTGCCCGACCTATCCGGAAATCCGCCTGGCTTTGGGTGCTGAAGAAGAGATCCGCGAACGCCTGCGCGCCTTTGAGCCCGAGGCGGTCCACATCGCCACCGAAGGGCCTATCGGGATCGCCACGCGGCGCATCTGCGTGGAGTGGAAACTGCCGTTCACGACCAGCTATCACACCAAATTCCCGGAGTACGTCTCGGCCCGATTCCCGATCCCGGTGCAGGTCGGCTATGCCTATATGAAATGGTTCCACAAGCCGTCCGGGCGGCTGATGGTGGCGACGCCAACCTTGCGCGATGAGTTGATGGCGCACGGGTTCCGCAACGTCTCGCCCTGGACGCGGGGCGTGGATACCGAACAGTTCAATCCGGACCTCGAACGCATCTATGACGAACTGGGAGGCAAGGACTGGCCGCGCCCGTTCTTCCTCAACGTCGGCCGCGTCGCTGTCGAGAAGAACATCGAAGCCTTCCTGGAGCTGGATCTGCCCGGCACCAAGATCATCGTCGGTGACGGCCCGGCGCGCGCCGAGCTGAAAGAAAAATACCCGCAGGCCAAGTTCCTGGGGGCGAAGTTCGGCGAAGAGCTGGCGCGGTGCTTCCGTGACGCCGACGTCTTTGTCTTCCCCAGCTGGACCGACACCTTCGGCCTGGTGATCCTGGAGGCGATGGGCACGGGCACGCCGGTTGCCGCCTATCCGGCCCACGGCCCCATTGACATTATCCCGGGCTCCAACGCCGGTGCCATCGACGATGATCTGAAGACTGCCTGCCTCAAGGCGCTGGAGTGCGATCGTGCGACGGTCCGCGCCTATGCCGAAAAGTTCAGTTGGCGGGCCTCGGCGGAGCAGTTCGTCGAGAACCTGCAGCCCTATCCTGAGCCTGACCGTGGCCGGTTCTGGCGCCGCCTGCGCCGGATCGCGCGACTGAGGCGCAAGGTCGCCGCCTGAGGGGAACCCCTGCGCTGCCATCGCGCTTTGTCGGAGACACCAAGGAGCGCGCCATGACCGATCAACAGCCCGATCCCAAGCCCCAGACCGACGACGCCGCGGAGGCCGACTCCATGGGCGAGAAGCCTGATCTGGGACGCACGCCCGACGGCATGCGCGAGGCCCTGGACAGGGCCTTGTCAGGAACGGATTCGGGCTCAGATACGCGTGCGGGTTCTTTGCAAGGCGGCGCGGCGTCTGGTTCGGATGACGATCCGGACTCCGACATCATCAACAAGGCGCTGGCCAGTGAAGGCCGGGCCTCGGCAGAGCGCAATGCTGAGCGCCCGGCAGACCCGGACCCTGTGAACAACACCGGCGACGACAAATCCGCCAAGGGCGAAGCCGACGCTGCGACCGGCTGAACACACTCGCCACACCGTCAGCATCCAGACACCGCGCGAACGCCAAGCCGCCTTGCCGCCGCCCCACCCTTGGGCCACGGTGAGCGGAACAATAGAATAACCAGGGACGTAAGGAATGAAGCGCATTTTCGCGGGCAGCGCAGTACTGGCGGCTCTGGCCGTGACAGCCTGTGGCGGAGATGCCGAACCCAAGGCCCCTGCTGCCGATGCGCCCTCGCCTGCAACCACGCCTGTGACCGCCACACCTGAGGCGGTTGTTGAGCCCACGCCGGCTGCGTCCAATGCTCCTGATTTCGCTGTTCTTTACCCTGATGCCACGCCGGTTGGCCCGGCAACGGTGGCGCGTGGTCCGGCTGGACCTGGCGGTATCATGACCTTCACGACACCGGCCGAGCCCGATGCCGTCGTGGCCTTTTATCGTGAGCGCGCAGAGGCTGCGGGGCTGGCGACGATCGCGTCGATGAACCAGGGGGGGACGCGGGCGTATTCCGCTGGCGACGGCACCAGTAGCGGAAAGCTGCTTCGCGTTATTGCTACACCGACGGAAGGTGGCCCGACCAATGTGCAATTGGATTGGACCGCCGGGCGGTGAGGCCAGCAGCCGGCCTTGCGGCACGGCTGATCGGCGCGGCGCTGCTGGCTGGTTGCACATCCACCACCATCGGCCGGTCTCAACCCGTGCCGGGTTATCTCGGTATCGCAGACCTTGCGACATTGGCCGGGTCTGTGCCTGATGCACCATCCGCCAACAGCCCGGAACAGGCCCGCGATATCGCTCTATCCCAGCGCTTTCGCGCGCTGGAAGACACAGACCGCTGGTGGATGGCTACGGCCCATGCCGAGGTCCGGCCGCCGGAAGCGGCACAGCATTTCGACTGCGCCCTGGGCACGCGTCTGGCCGAACAGCCGCGCCCTGCGCTCGACCGCGTAATGGGGCGGTTGCTGGTCGATTCCGAGCGTCTTGCCGTTGATCTGGTTGCGCGCCATCCACGGCTGCGACCGCTCGCTGTGCCGGAGCGACGATCCTGCCAGCGGCTGAACGAGGCAAGCCGTTTAGGGGCCACCAGTTATCCGTCCGTAGCCGCCGTCGCAGGCGCGGCCTACGGCGAGATGTTCGCCGACCTGGCCCCGGACCGTGCTCTTACCGCCCGTCAGATGGGACAGGAGATCGGCTTCAGCCGTGCCGTCTGCGCGACCAACTGGCCCTCTGATGTCGCTGTAGGCCATGCCCTCGGCGTCGCTCTTTACGAGGCTTCATCGACCGAGGACGATTTCGCGCTCGATCTGGAGGCGGCGCGTGCCGAGCTCATCGCTGCGCGTGCCGAGGGCCTGACCAACCCCGGGTGTGCCTCTGAAGGTCTGGCCTTGGCGCAGGGTCAGGCTATTCTGGGGGACTAGGTCTCAGGCCGGTCGTGGGCTGGACAATGCCCCATACAACTCTGGACGGCGGTCGCGGAAGAAGCCCCAGGCCGCGCGGTAACGATCCAGGAAATCCAGATCGAAGGTGTGGACCAGCACGCCCTCCTCATCCTTCAACTGCTCGACCAGATCGCCGCGGTGATCGGCGATGAAGGAGTGGCCGTAGAAGGTCTGACCCACCTCGGTCACCGTCTCGTGGCCGATGCGGTTGGCGGCGACCACGGGCGTCACATTCGACACGGCATGACCCTGCATCGCCCTTTGCCAGGGCAGGGCGGTGTCCAGGGTCTCGTCATGCGGTTCCGAGCCAATGGCGGTCGGATACATCAGGATGTCGGCACCCAGCAGGGCCATCGCCCGCGCCGATTCCGGATACCACTGGTCCCAGCAGATACCGACGCCGATCCGGCCGAAGCGGGTGTCCCAGACCTTGAAGCCCGTATCGCCTGGCCGGAAATAGTACTTCTCCTGATAGCCGGGGCCGTCGGGAATGTGGCTCTTGCGATAGACACCCAGGGCTTCGCCATCGGCGTCCAGCATGACCAAAGAGTTGAAATAGTGGTGGCCCTCCTTCTCGAAGATCGAGACGGGGATGGCCACGCCCAGTTCCCGCGCCACCGGCTGCAACTGGACGACCGCCGGATGCTCGCGCCACGGATAGGCGGTGGCGAACCAGTGCTCCTCCTGGCTGACGCAGAAATAAGGCCCCTGGAACAGTTCACTGGGCAGGATGACCTGTGCGCCCTTGGCTGCGGCCTGACGGATCAGAGCGATCGTCTTGTCGATGTTCGCCTGCATGTCCGTGCCATAGGAGGTCTGGATGGCGGCGACGGAAATCGTGCGGGACATCAGGCGGGCTCCTGCTGGGAGATGCAGTGGAACGACCCGCCGCCGGTCAGGATGTTGATCGAAGGCAGGGGAATGATCTCGCGGTCGGCGAAGACCGTCGCCAGTCCCTGACACGCCAGGTCAGCGGCGCGGGCGTCGCCATAGGTCGGCACGATTATCGCACCATTGGCGATCAGGAAGTTCATGTGGCTGGCCGGCACGGGCCTGCCGTCGGCATCGGCGACGAAGCCGGGCGAGGGCAGGGGCAGCAGGCGGATCGGCTGACCTTCGGCATCCGTCATGGTCGACAGCGTCCGCGCCAGATCGGCATAGGCGTCGTCATTGGGATCGCCCCGGCCCCAGGCCACAGGATGCGCGACCACGCCCGGCGCGACGAACCGGGCCAGATTGTCGACATGGCCGTCGGTGTGGTCGTTCAGCAAGCCGTTGCCCAGCCACAGTACCTTGCGTGCGCCAATCGCCTCGGCCAGCGCCGCCTCGGCCTTCTCCTCGGTCCAGTCGGTATTGCGATTGCGGTTCAGCAAGCATTGGCGTGTGGTCAGGACGGTGCCCTGTCCGTCATGATCCAGTGCCCCGCCTTCCAGAATAAAGTCGTTGCGATCCAGCGGCACGCCCGAGGCCGCCCCGATCTGGGTGGCGACCGTGTCGTCGTGCTCCATCTCGAACTCGCCGCCCCAGCCATTGAACTGGAACGCGGCTGCACGGGTCGATCCCGCCTTAAAGATCGGGCCGGTGTCCCTCAGCCAGATGTCCCCGAACAGACCGTCCACGACCTCGACATTGGCGACATCGGCGAACCGCGCCTTCGTTTCGGGAAACACATCCGGATGTCCGGTCATCAGCTTGACCTGCTCGCGTCCAGGTCCCGCCAGAGCCCGTACAAGAGCCTCCACCTCGGCGCGTGCCTCCTCCAGATTGTCCACCCACAGCTCGGCATGGCTAGGCCAGCCGACCCACATGGCCCGGTGCGGTGCCCATTCGGCGGGTATGGGGGTGGTCATGGCGAAAGCTGATCCTTGGAACGTCGGCGGGCAGACCGTGTGCGGACTGCGCCAGATAGACACCCCAGCCCGGGACTTCAACTCGCGCGGTCTGCGGGCGATCCCGTGGCAGGCATCAGCGCAAAGAAAAGAGGCGGCCCGTTTCCGGACCGCCTCAGTTCATTCAGTCGACGTTTGCGTTGGTTTAGAAGGCCACCCGCAGGGTCGCCGAGATCGTGCGCGGAGCGCCGACCGAAGCGAAGGGCTGGCTGAAGCCGGGCGTGCCCGGGGTCGCCGAGGCGCGCGTGCCCAGGTTGGCGTAGTACTGCTCGTCGAAGATGTTGTCGGCGTTCACCTGGATGAACGTTCCTTCGTAGCCGAACTGCGCCAGGTCGAAGCGGACGTTGGCGTCGACGGTGGTGAAGGCGTCAACCTTGAAGTCGTTGACGTCGGTCACCCAGCGTTCGCCGGTATATTTGGCCTGAATGCCGGCTTCCAGATACGGGGTGAACTGGTAGCTGGCGCGTGCTGCCAGCATCCATTCCGGTGTCTCGACCAGTTCCTTGCCCTTGGTGGCAACGATCTGCGGAACGCCGCCAACGGTGTTGTTGACGTAATCGTCCTGCACTTCGGTGCTGATCCAGGTGGCCGAACCATACAGGCTCAGGGCTTCGATCGGCGACCAGCCGATGGAGCCTTCGGCACCGATACGCTCGACCGCACCGACGTTACGGTCGACGAACTGACCCAGATCCTCATCGAAGGAGCTGACGATACGGTTCTCTTCGTTGTTGGCGAACACCGAGACGGTGCCGACCAGGGTCGGGTTCGAGTAGCGGTAGCCCAGGTCGAAGTTCTGGGCATTCTCCGGCTGAACGGTCGGGTTACCGATCGAGCCGTCGGCGAAGCGGCGAACGCCGTAGAGGCTGTCCGTACGCGGAGCCGACAGGGTCTCGGCGTAGCTCACATAGACCGAGTGACCTTCGCCCCAACGGTACGAGGCACCGAAGTTGGGCAGGATGTCGTCGTACTTCACTTCGCGCGAATAGGGCGCAATGTAGACTGTATTGCTTGTGCCGAAGCGGACGTCACCGAACGGGATCGGAGCGGCTACGCCGCCAACCGGCAGGAAGGTCGTGATTGGCGTTTCGGTGGTGCAACGCACATTCGACGAAGAGTTCTGCGTGTAGCAGAAGTTGTTCAGCTCACGGGTGAAGAATGGAGCGCGGACACCGATGTTCAGGGTCAGAGCATCATCCATGAACTGACCGCGGTACTCAACCGAGAACTGGTTCAACTCGGCGATCGAGAGACGGTCACGCGACCGAAGCTCGTAGCCGTCGAGGTTCACCACGCGGTTGTTCTCGTCGTTGCGACCGCCGAACCAGTCGACGAAGCGAGGGTTGGTCGGGTTCGAGAAGTTCACGCGGCCGTACTGACCGGTCTGGCGGTGACGACCGAAGTCGAGCGCATAGGCGGCGCGCAGACGGTGGTTGTCGTTCAGGTCCCAGATCAGCGAGGTGTTCAGACCATAGCGGTGGGTGTTCGTGTTGGACGGCGTCATGACGCGAACGCGATCCAGAATGTCCCCGTCACCATTCAGGTCTACGCCGCCGGTGGCGAAGGACCCGCGCAGCAGGGCGTCATTTTCTGCCAGGACGGCCTGCTGGGTGCCGCCGTTTGCCAGGGTGTACTGGAATGACGGGTCAACCGTCAGGACCAGATTTTCAGCAAGGGTAAAGCGCGACTGGCCACGGATGCTGCCGGTGTTCGAGGGGTTGACGCGCAGACCGTAGAAGTTCGAGCCGTTGGCGTCGTTGTCTGCCAAGCCGTTGCGGAAGGTCGGCGCGATGTAGGTCGTGTCGAAATCGACGTCCCAACCGCGCGGGTCGGTTTCAACCTGCGGCAGGATCGAGCCGGTCGCCGTACCGAGGTTCGGACCGAGGTAGTTGTTATTGCGGTTCTCGTTGTAGTTACCCGACAGCGACAGGAAGTCGCCGTTGTCGCCCAGCGGCTGATAGATGCGGGCATTGAACTGCGTCTTTTGCAGATCGCCCAGACCCTTGAACTTGTCGTAGTCGGTCTTGGAGACGGCAAACCAGGCCGAGGTACCCCAAGGGCCGAACTCGCCAGAGTTGATCAGGAACATGTACCGGCGGTAGTCGAAATCGCCGAACGAAGCCTGTCCCCAGCCGCTGAAATCGGCGGTCGGACGAAGGGTCACATAGTTGATGGTGCCGCCGGTGGCCGCAGCCGTCGGGCTGTCGACGTCGGTCGAACCGGTGTTGACCGTAGCGCGCTCGATCAGTTCCGGGTCCAGCTGCTGGTTGGTGTAGGTGGCATAGTTGCCGGTGTCGTTCAGCGGGATACCGTCAAACGTCAGCGAGACGCGGTTGCCGTCGAAGCCGCGCAGGCGGATGTTGCCGCCCGACGAACCGTAAGAGTCGGTGTTGGTGAAGCTGAGGCCCGGCGTCAGGTTCAGCGTCTGCAGGATCGTCTGGCCCGGCGTCTGGGTCGAGATGAATTCCTGGCTGATCGTGTTACGGGTCTTCGAAACGGTCTCGGCTGTGGCCAGGCCGTCGATGTTGCGCGGTCCGCGCGTACCCGTCGCAACGACTTCACTCAGCTCGGTGGCTTCTGTCGTTTCCGAACCCGTCGATTGGGCCGAAGCGGCACCGGCCATAAGCAGGCCGCTGAACAGGGCGGTCGTCGCCCAGAACGCGCGTTTGCGGTTCATCATTATCATCTATCCCCAGATGGCTCGGGCGAAAGCGCCCACGCGCCGCTGACCGGCCCGTCTAAATCACGCTCCGTCTAGGGCCGGGATGGGAAGCTGCGACGACAGTCATGTGACAGCGGTGTGACAGTGACCGGGGGTTGCCGAAGGGCCACACCCCCTTGAGTGCCTAACGGTTGGCCGAGCCCCATACGGCCCGAAGCCGTGCGGCACGGCCGCAGAACCGGGTATAACCGCCATAGCGTGTGGGATTCAGGCGTGCGAAATCCTGATGATAGGCTTCTGCGGGCCAGAAGCGTGCGGCATCACGCACGGGTGTGACAAAACGCGCATTGCCGATAAGCTGCGCGGCGGCGCGGCGTGAGGCTTGGGCTGCCGGTTTCTGGGCGGCGGTCGCGAACACAGCCGTGGCATAGGGCGCGCCCTGGTCGCAGAACTGGCCGTCCGGGTCGGTAGGGTCTATCGTTCGCCAGAACCGATCAACCAGTTGGCGATAGGTAATCCGGGCCGGGTCGAACGTCACCTGGACCGCTTCGAGGTGGCCCGTATTCCCGCGGACCACCTGGTCATAGGTCGGGTTTGCAACGCGTCCCCCAGAGAAGCCGGAAACGGCAGATACGACGCCCGGTATGGCCTCGAAATTGGCCTCTACCGACCAGAAGCATCCCCCGGCGAAGACAGCCACTTCCCGGCGCCCACTGTCGTTAGCCTGAGTGCCGGTTGCAGATGTGGGCGCACTCTGGGCCGGTTCTCCCGGAGAACATGCCGCTACGGCGATGGCGAATAGAGCGGCGGAAAGACGAATGCCCATAGGAAGACTCCTGCGACGGGGCGTCACCTCATCCTATACGGCGATCGGGAGCCGATGGTTTCATGTCCTTGACCACCCGCGTCAAACGACACCGCCCGCCCTCGTTTCCGAAGGCGGGCGGCGGGTAGTTTCGTATCGACCGTCCGGTCTAGCCGGGAGCCGGGGTCTGTCTTGCGACAGGCCCCGGTCCGTTTGGCTTAACGGAAGTTGATGCCGACCGTGGCGCGACGGTTCAGCGGCTCACGCACGCCGTCAGCCGTTGCACGGGCCAGGGCGGTTTCGCCCTTGCCGTCCAGCGAGATCACGCCGCCGTTGATGCCCTGGGCGACCAGAGCGTCACCCACGGTGCGGGCGCGGCGGTTGGACAGGCCGACGTTGTAGGCGGCCGAACCCGAGGTGTCGGCGTGACCGACGATCAGGACGCGCGTCGGACGACCAGACTTGGCGTAGTTGGCGGCTTGGGTCACGACCGATTGAGCTTCAGCCGTCAGGTCCGAGCGATCCCAGTCGAAGTAGACCACGAACTCGCGGTCAGCCGGGACGACCGGAGCCGGCGGCGGCGTGACCGGGCGCGGCGGCTGCGGTGCGGGCGGCAGAGGAGCCGGGGCGGGCGGCGGCACATAGGCCGGCTCGTCGGCACCGAAGGCGTAGCGCAGGCCCAGGGTCAGGGTGTGGCTGTTGTCGAAGTCACCGGCGAAGTTACCGATGTCCGAAGCGGCCGCAGACGTGAAGGTGTCGAACTCGACGTCCGTCATCAGGTAGCGGTAGGTCACGTCCAGGTTGGCGCGGTCGCTCATGCGGACGGCGAAGCCGGCCAGGGCCTGAGCAGCCAGTTCGGTGGAGCTGTCGTCAGCGCCGACGGCGACGGTGCGGTTGCCGCCCAGGGTGCCGACGAACTCGGTCGTGACGTTGGCGACACCGGCACCCAGGCCGACGAAGGGACGGAAGGCCCAGTCTTCGTTGCCGAAGTCATAGATCACATTGACCAGGGCCGTGGCGGTCTTGAAGCTGCCCTCGGGGTTTTCGCAAGCACCGGCGACGGGCGAGATGTTGCAGATGCCGGTCGGCAGACCTGCGCTGGGGTTGATCACGGTGCCGAACTCGTTCTCGGCGCGGTAGCCGCCTTCCAGTTCAACGCGCCAGTTGGGCGTGAAACGGTAGCCCAGGCGGGCGAAACCGGCCCAGTTGTCGTCGGTTTCAAAGTTCAGGACCGGACCGTTGGTCTGCGAAACCAGCTCCAGATCGTCCGAAATCGTGTGATAACCGGCGTCGATCGCACCGTACCAGCCGTTCGGCTCTGCCGAGGCCGTTCCGGCGGTGAACAGGCTCGCCAGGGCGACGCCAGCAAGAAGTTTCAGCTTCATGATAGTCCTCATACTCGTGATTGTCGGATGTCCACGTCTTTACACGTGACACTCGCAGGCCGAACGACAATGTGTCGCTCCGGTTCCGCGTTCCCGCCAGCAATGCGGCAACTGTGGCGCCATTTCAACATAATTACCTTGATTAACCAGTTTATTGGCCGAGCAAAGGTGCAGGAACGCAGAATTGCGGCATTCGGGCACATTGCTCACATCGATCAGCTCTGAACGGGCCGCATGGATAAGTCCTTTAATGCAAGCCTGTTTTCTTCCCACTGATCCGGCGCTAGGGACAATGGATCTCATAGCAGGAGCATGCGCATGGCGATGACATTCGAGGGTCGGGTAGCGATCGTGACCGGAGCAGGCGGCGGACTGGGCCGCGAACACGCCCTGGCCCTGGCCAAACGCGGAGCGAAGGTCGTGGTCAACGACCTGGGCGGCGCACGCGATGGTTCCGGCGGTTCAGCCACAGCGGCCGAAGCCGTGGTCGCCGAGATCGTGGCGGCGGGTGGTGAGGCCATGGCCAATGCTGCCTCTGTCACCGACGCGGCGGCGGTCCAGTCCATGGTCGATGAGGTCATGGCCAAATGGGGTCGGGTCGACATTCTGGTCAACAATGCCGGCGTCCTGCGCGACAAGACCTTCGCCAAGATGGAGCTGGAAGACTTCCGCTTCGTCGTCGACGTCCATCTGATGGGGGCGGTCAACTGTACCAAGGCTGTGTGGGAGATCATGCGGACGCAAAACTATGGCCGCATCGTCATGACCACCTCGTCCTCGGGCCTGTACGGAAATTTCGGCCAGTCCAACTATGGTGCCGCCAAGATGGCACTGGTCGGTTTCATGCAGACCCTGTCGATCGAGGGGGCCAAGAACGACATCCGGGTCAACTGCCTGGCCCCGACGGCCCACACGCGCATGACCGAGGACCTGGGTGCGGCCCTGCCGCTGGAGAAGCTGGGGCCCGACATGGTCACGCCGGGCCTGCTGTATCTGGTCAGCGACGACGCCCCCAGCCGCTGCATCCTGGCCGCCGGTGCCGGCGGGTTCGAACGCGCCTATGTCACCCTGACGCAAGGGGCCTTCATCGCCGGCGACGACGCGCCCGAACAGGTCGCCGCCCGCTTCTCCGAGATTTCGGACCGCACCGGAGAGATCGTGCCGGACATGGGTGCGGCCCAGGGGATGATCGAACTGTCCAAGGCCCAGAAGGCGCATGGGTGACATTCAGGCTTGTAGGCTGGGGCACTTGCCTTGACCCGACGGCAAGCGCTTACAGTCCCTAGCGAGGAAACCCGCGCTCAAGCAGCGAGCGACCGCGTCGCAAGTGTTAGCGCCCCAAAAAGAAGGAGCATCCCAGATGCGTGAAGCCGTCATCGTCTCGACCGCCCGGACCCCGATCGGGCGCGCCTATCGCGGGGCCTTCAACGACACCCAGGCGCAGCAACTGGGGGCCCACGCCGTCAGGCATGCCGTCCAGCGCGCAGGCGTCGATCCGGCCGAGATCGAGGACGTCGTCATGGGCGCGGCCCTGCAACAGGGTTCGACCAGCCAGAATGTGGCGCGTCAGGTCGCCCTGGCAGCCGGCCTGCCGGTCACGGTTCCGGGCATGAGCCTGGATCGCCAGTGTGCCTCGGGCCTGATGGGCATCGCCACGGCGGCCAAGCAGGTGATCTTTGACCATCAGAAGATGGCGGTCGGCGGCGGTCTGGAGAGCATCTCCCTGGTCCAGAACGAGCATATGAACCTGTACCGGATGAAGGACGAGGCGCTGCTGAAGCAGGCCCCGCACATCTATATGTCGATGCTGGAGACGGCCGAAGTGGTGTCGCGCCGCTACGGCATCTCGCGCGACCGGCAGGATGAATATGCGCTCCAGTCCCAGCAGCGCACGGCCCAGGCCCAGGCCGAAGGTCGTCTCGACGCCGAGATCGTGCCGATGACCACCACCATGCAGGTGGTGGACAAGGCGACCGGTCAGGCCTCGGCCAAGGAAGTCACCCTGTCCAAGGATGAGGGCAATCGCGCGGACACGACGCTGGAAGGCCTGAAGTCGCTCAAGCCCGTCTTCGGCGGCGGTGAAGAGATCCAGCAGGGCGAGTTCATCACCGCCGGCAATGCGTCGCAGCTGTCCGACGGGGCTTCGGCCAGCGTCATCATGGAGGCGGGCGAGGCGGTGAAACGCAGCCTGCAGCCGCTCGGTGCCTATCGCGGCATGGCCGTGGCCGGCTGTGAGCCTGACGAAATGGGCATCGGCCCGGTCTATGCGGTGCCGAAACTGCTGAAGCGCCACGGGCTGACCGTGGACGACATCGGCATCTGGGAACTGAACGAGGCCTTTGCCGTGCAGGTTCTGTATTGTGCCGACACCCTGGGCATTCCGATGGACCGGCTGAACGTCTCGGGCGGCGCGATCTCCATCGGCCACCCCTACGGCATGAGCGGGGCCCGGATGACGGGCCACGTCCTGATCGAGGGCAAGCGGCGCGGGGCCAAATACGGCGTCGTCACCATGTGCGTCGGCGGTGGCATGGGCGCGGCGGGCCTGTTCGAGATTTATTGACCGGGTTCAGGCGCAGGGCTCGCTGTTGCCCTGCGCCTCCCACTTCGCCCGCTCGGCCTCCATCAGCTTGAACCAGCGTGCACGCAAGTTGGCCGGTCGGCCCGGATAGCGGTCGTCCAGATAGTCGGCCTCGACCACCCGATCGGTGCGGAAGGTGCGGAAATCGTCGCGCGTCTCGCACCAGCCGACCAGCAGCCTGGTCGTCTCTCGATAGCCGACCAGGCAGGGCCAGATGATCCGCTGCGTCTCGCGCCCCTGTTCGTCTGCATAGTGAAGCCGCAGTTTGCGGCCCGCGTGGATGGCGGCGCGCACGCGGGCCATGTCCAGGGTCTCGACCGCATGCTGCCAGGCGGGCGGCGTCGATACGGCCGGCTCCATCACCACGGGGCGCAGGCTCTCGGGTACGGTGGCCGCGATCTTGGCAATCAGGTCGCGCGCCGCCCGCGCCAGACCCGGGTCGCCGCGCCCGGCCACCCACTGCGCCCCCAGAACCGCCGCCTCGACCTCGTCCGAGGTCAGCATCAGTGGCGGCATGTCGAAGCCGCCGTCCAGCACATAGCCGATGCCCGCCTCGCCCCGGATCGGCACGCGCTGCGCCATCAGGGTAGCGATGTCGCGATAGATGGAGCGTTTGGAGGTCTCGAGCTCTGCCGCCATGGCGTCGGCCGTCACCGGCCTGGAAGACCGGCGCAGCACCTGGATGATCTGGAACAGTCGGTCGGCGCGTCTCATCTATTGTGGCGCTATCGCAAACGACGCGGTCGTTTGCTGCTTGAGCGCGGACTCCTTCTTCGATGACCAAGTCATGATGCCGCATCACTGCTGACAGCATGCTGGCAGCAGCGTGGCAGTAGTCAAGGGTGTCGGCGACGAGGGGTCGCCCGCCCCTTGGGAGATTTAGAATGATCACTTTGTTCCACGCCCCGCAGTCGCGCTCGTCGCGCATGGTCTGGCTGATCGAGGAGCTCGGCATCGACTGCGAGGTTCGGTACTGCCAGATCGCAGTGCGCAACGGCCAGGCTGTCGGCGAGGCCGATCCGGCCAATCCGCACCCCGACGGCAAGGTGCCGGCCCTTCTGCATGAGGGTGCCCTGATTACGGAATCGGCGGCGATCGCCCTGTATCTGGCCGACCTGTTTCCCGAGGCCGATCTGGGTGCCTCAGTGGGCACAGCCGAACGCGGACCGCTGCTGACCTGGATCTGCTGGGCGGTGGGCGAACTGGAGCCGGCGATCTGGTCCAAGATGACGGGCGAGGCGGATCGCGATCCCCTGGCCAAGGCGCGTTATCAGGCGGCCGTGGATCGGCTGTTGGAGGCCCTGTGGGTCGGGCCTTACCTGATGGGTGAGCGCTTTACAGCCGCCGACGTCATGGTCGGTTCCAGCCTGGCCTGGGCGCGGTTGTTTCTGCCGGAAAGCCCGCTGCTTGATGCCTATGCCGATCGGCTGGCCCGGCGTCCCGCCCGCATCCGGGCGGATGCCAAGGACTCGGACAAGGGTATGTCCCAAACAGACGAGGTTCAGGCCGCGTAAATATCCCTCCTCCGCTCATCCCGGCTTTCGCTCGGGATGAGCCGAAGGCGATGTTCAGGCGGCGTGAGCGGGGACGGTATCGTCGTCTCCGTCCGCGGGCTTCTCGATGGCGCGCAGGGTGGAGACGAAGTCATCGCGCCAGATCCCGACGTCGGTGTCCCGCACCACCTGCATCAGCGTCTGCCACTTCCGCTTGCGCTCTTCCAGCGGCATGGTCAGGGCGCGCTTGATGGCGTCGGCGACCTCCTCACGGCTGAAGGGATTGACCAGCAGGGCCTCGCCCATCTGCTCGGCCGCGCCGGCGAAACGCGACAGCACCAGTACGCCCGGATCATCCGGATCCTGGGCTGCGATATATTCCTTGGCCACCAGATTCATCCCGTCGCGCAGCGGTGTCACAAGCCCGACCCTGGCCGCGCGATAGATTCCCGCCAGCTGGTCGCGGCGATAGGTGCGATTGATGTACCTGATGGGCTGCCAGTCCATGTCGGCAAAGGCCCCGTTCACGCGCCCGGCCAGGGAGTCCAGGCGCCCGCGAATGTCCTGGTAGGTGTCCACATCGTCACGGCTGATCGGCGTGACCTGCAGGAGGAAAACCTTGCCGCGCATGTCGGCATTGTCCTGCAGGAACTGCTCATAACCCAGCAGCCGCTCTTCCAGCCCCTTCGAATAGTCCAGCCGATCAACACCCACGATCATGGAGCGAAAGGCCGAGGACGCCGCCATCCGGTCATAGGTGCGGCGTCCGAATACGGAGTTTCGCGCGTCGAGAAAGCCATCCACATCGATACCGATGGGGAAGACGCCGGTTTGTACGGTCTTGCCGAAGGCCTCCAGCGCGTCGTTGGGCAGAAGTTTGCCGTCCACGCTGGGTTCGGACGCCACATAGTCGCGGAACAGATCCAGCCATTCGCGGGTGTGAAAGCCGATCAGGTCGTAGTCGAACATCGACTCCACCAGCCGGCGATGATGCGGCAGGGTGACCAGCAACTGGCGCACGGGCCAGGGCGTGTGGAGGAAGAAGCCGATCCGGTTCTTGATCCCCAGGCGGCGCAGATCCCGCGCCATCGGGATCATGTGATAGTCGTGAATCCAGATGATATCGTCCGGCTGGATCAGTGGGGCCAGAACCTCGGCGAAGCGCGCATTGGTGCGCTCATAGCCCTCGCCATAGGTGCGCTCATAGGCGGTCAGATCGACCCGGTGATGGAACAGCGGCCACAGGGTCTTGTTGGCATAGCCGTTGTAATATTCATCGACGTCCTGGGCCTCCAGGTCGACCAAGGCGACGGTGACACCCGCGCGATCCTCGATCTTGGCCTCGCCGGTGAACGTCTCGACGGTGTCTCCGGACCAGCCGAACCACAGTCCGTCATAGGTCTTCAGAGCGGCGGACAGCGCCATGGCCAGACCGCCCGCGGATCCGGCGGAAGGGTCCTTGGGGGCAGAAACGCGGTTGGAAACGACGATCAGGCGGCTCATGGACACAGGCTCATCGCGCGTCCGTCCACGATCGGCTGAGCAGGACCGCGCAGTTGATGATGCCAACCAGCGAATAGGTCTGCGGATAGTTCCCCCACAGCTCGTTGTCTCCCAGCGAGATGTCTTCGCTGAGCAGGCCCGCATGGGTCCGGCGGCTCAGCATCTGTTCGAAAATCTCGCGCGCCTCCTCGATCCGCCCGTTCTGATGCAGGGCCTCGATGAACCAGAAGGTGCAGAAGTTGAAGGCCGTCTCCGGCTCGCCGAAGTCGTCCGGTTCGACGTAACGGAACAGATAGGGGCCCTTCTTCAGATCGCGCTCGATGGCCTCGAACGTCTTGACCTGGCGAGGGTCCATCGGATCGATGAAGCCCAGGTCGGTCATCTGAAGCAAGGAGGCATCCAGTTCGCGGTTGCCGAAGCTGGCGGCGAACCGGCCTTCGTCCGGCAGGAAAGTTTCCGCCTCGATGCGGGCATGGATGATGTCGGCCCGATCCCGCCAGAAGGTTGCGCGATCCTTCAAGCCAAGATGATCCGCCGCCTTTGACAGGCGGTCGCAGGCGGCCCAGCACATGACCGAGGAATAGGTGTGCACCCGCGCGATGGTGCGGAACTCCCACAGGCCGGCATCGACCTGATCGTGCATGGCGAAGGCGCGGTCCCCGACCTTCTCCAGGGCGTGGAAATCGGCAACGGTGCCGGGGCGCAGCAGCCGCTGGTCGTAGAAGCTCTGGACCAGCGGCAGGACGATCTGGCCATAGACGTCGTGCTGAAGATGCTCGCGCGCCTGATTGCCTACGCGGACCGGCTTCATGCCGCGATAGCCCGCGACCGTTTCGGTGATCCGCTCGTCGATGTCTTCTTCCAGACCGACGCCATAGACGGGCTGAACGTGTCCGCCCGCCGACTGATCGACCAGATTCCTCAGATAGGCGAGGTAGTTCTCCAGGATGTCGACGGCACCCAGGCGGTTCAGGGCCCGCACGGTGTAGTAGGCGTCTCGGATCCAGCAGTAACGATAGTCCCAGTTGCGTCCGCTCTCGGGAAACTCGGGCACAGAGGTCGTCATGGCGGCGACGATGGCCCCCGTCTCCTCATAGGCGCAGAGTTTCAGGGTGATGGCGGCACGGATCACCGCCTCCTGCCAGTCCAGCGGCAGGTACAGGGTCCGAACCCAATCCTGCCAATAGGCCACGGTGCGATCCAGCGCCGCCGCGACGCCCGGCCCGACTTCCTGGTCGTAGCCCTCGTCCGGCCCCAGGAAGAAGGCATGCGGCCTCTCCAGCCGGAAGGTCCGCTCGTTCAGGATGTGCGAGACCGGACAGTCGGTGGTCAGGCGGAAGGTCACGTCGGTGCAGATGTAGCGGATGTGGTTCGACCCATGAGTCGTCTCCGCCGCCCTCGCGCCCCAGTCGGCCGAGGGCCGCAACCGCACGGTGATGCGGGGCGAGCCTTCCAACGGGCGCACGATCCGGCCGAAGGCCAGCGGGCGGTAGGTTCGGCTGTGCTTCATGTGCCGCGGGGCGAAGTCGATGATCTCCAGCGATGCCCCGTCCCCCGCCGTCAGCACCGTGCGCAGGACCGGCGTGTTGCGGATATAGGCCTGTTCCACCGAAACCTGATCTTCCAGACGGATGTCCCAGAAGCCGTGGTCCGGATCCGTGCCGTTCATGAGAGCCGAGAACACCGGATCGCCGTCCACGCGGGGCGCACAGGCCCAGATGAAACGCCCCTCACGATCGATCAGGGCGCTGATCGAACAGTTGCCGATGGGGGCAAGGTCCAGGTTGGGGGTCATGCGATCTCCTCGATCCGGTCCAGCCAGTCCAGCACGGCGTCTACATCGGGCAGGCTGAAGCGGGCCGCCGTCTCACGCGGAGGGCCGACCAGAACGCCGAACCCCCCGAGGGCTTCTGCGGCGCGAAAGCCATATTCGTCGGTCAGGTCGTCGCCAAGCATGACCGGTACGGCCCCCTTGAAGGGAGCCTCGTTCATGAAGGCCGTCAGGGCGGTGCCCTTGTCCGCGCCGGGCGTCTTCAGTTCGACCACCAGATTACCAGGTTGCAGGCTCAGCCCCGTCTTCTCGGCCAGTCGCCCGGCCAGGGCCTCGGCAGCGGCGGCGTGGGTGGGTGCGCCCCGGAAATGCAGGCCAGCCGCCACCGTCTTGTCCTCGACGATCATCCCGGGCCGCGTGCGGGCAAAGTCGTCGAAGGCTTCCACGGCCTCGCGCACAGCCGCGTCCGGTCTAGAGCGGAGCATCTCCCCATCGGCCCTGCGGCGTTCCAGACCGTGCACGCCTGAGGCCGAAGTCACGGCCTCGTCGGCGATGCGGTCGATCTCCTTGATCGTCCGCCCGCTCAAGATAGCGACCCGACCGACCAGCCGCTTCCCCAATGACATCAGGCTCGCGGTACGGCGAGGGTCGGCGACCACATCGTCGGGGGTAGGGGCCAGGGGGGCCAGAACGCCATCCATGTCCAGAAACAGGGCGGGACGTTGAAGTCGTAGGGGTGGAGGCGGCAATTGCGCGGGGGTGTCGGCGCGCGCTGTCGCGGCACCCTGGGTCGTCTCTAGCGTCACCATGGGCTTCCTAACGCATCAACCGCTCTGGGTTTCCCGCAAGCGTCACCTTTTCTTCGCAGGCGCAGCATGCATGGGCCAGGGCTCAACATTGTGAAACCGGCGGGGATGGGTCAAATCCCTGTCCATGAGCACGCTCGAGCCCCTCTCCGCCGATCCCGCCGCCATGGTCGCCCGTGCGCGGGAGGTCATCGCCCTGAACATCTCCGCCCTCCGGCAACTGGAGGGGGCGATCGACGACAGCCTAGCCCGGGCGGTCGAGATCATCCTGTCGCGCCCCGGCTATCTGGTGGTCACCGGCATGGGCAAGTCCGGCCATATCGGGGGCAAGATCGCCGCAACTCTGGCATCGACCGGCACCAACGCCTTCTTCGTGCACCCAGCAGAGATGAGCCACGGCGATCTGGGCATGCTGCGCAAGGACGTGACCCTGCTGGCCATCTCCAACTCTGGCGAAAGCCGTGAACTGCGCGATCCGCTGATCTACTGCCAACGCGAAGGCATTCCGGTCATCGGCATCACCCAGAGGCCGAACAGCTTTCTGGCCCGCATGTCCGCCGTCTGCCTGACCCTGCCCAATGCGCCCGAGGCCCATCCCGACGGCCTGGCCCCCACCACCTCGACCCTCATGACCCTGGCCATGGGCGACGCCCTGGCCATGGTCCTGACCGAGCGGCGCGGCTTCACCGCCGAGGATTTCGGCCTGCACCACCCCGGCGGCAAGCTGGGCATGAGCCTGCAGAGCGTGCGCGACTGGATGGGCGACCGGCCGCCTGCACCAGCCACAGTCTCGATGAATGCCAGTTTCGCCGATGTCGTCTCGGCCATTACCGAAGGTCGCAAGGGCGCGGCCGCCGTGGTCAATGACGACGGCACCCTGGCGGGGATCGTGACAGACGGCGACGTGCGCCGGGCCTTTGCGCGGGGCGATCTGAGCGGCCTGACCGCCGCAGACGTCATGAGCCCCCGCCCCAAGGTCATCGACCCCAGCGCCCGCATGAGCGATGCCATCGACCTGATGACCCAGAACAAGATCGCCACGCTTCTGATCGTCGAGGACGAACGCCCGGTCGCCATCGTGCACATCGCCGAGCTGATGCAGGCGGGCTACGTCGGCTGACACCTTCGGGCCGATCCTGCGTTTGGATCGGCAAGGAGGCTTCATCCATGATCGACCATGTCGCATTCGACGTCGCCGACATCGCGCGTTCCCGCGCGTTCTATGCCGCCGCTCTCGCGCCGCTCGGCTATCGCATCCTGGCCGAGGAGAGGGACGGCGACGCTTCCGTCGTGCTGTTCGGTATCGAAGAGCCGGACTTTGTGATCGCCGACAAGGACCGGCCCGCCCAATCCAACCACATCGCCTTTCGCGCAGAAAGCCGCCTGCAGGTCGAGGCTTTCCATCAGGCCGCATTGATGGCGGGTGGTATCGACCACGGTGCCCCCGGCCTTCGCACACAGTACGGCCCCAACTACTATGCCGCCTTCGTCCTCGACCCTGATGGCATCAACGTCGAGGCCGTGTGCCATAGGCCCGCATAGGCCTGTGAAGGCCAATATCTTCACCGGAAAATAGGCTTGCATCCGGCTTCTAACTTGACGTTGACGTAAACGTAGGGCTTTTGTCCCAGCGCGTTCTAATTGCAGACGTCCCTCAAGCAGCGTGGCGCCGCGCGCCAAGCGATAGGGACCCAAAAAGAGAGACACCTCTCCATGACCGAAGCCTATATCTACGACGCCGTCCGCACCCCGCGCGGCAAGGGCAAGAAGGACGGGTCTCTGCACGAGATCACGGCCCTGTCGCTGGCCACCCAGGTGCTGGAGGCCCTGCGCGACCGCAACGGGCTGGACACCACCAAGGTTGACGACGTCATCCTCGGCTGCGTCTCGCCGGTGGGCGAGCAGGGGGCGGATATCGCCCGCACCGCCGTGCTGAACGCCGGCTGGGCCCAGACGGTGGCGGGCGTGCAGATCAACCGCTTCTGCGCCTCGGGCCTGGAAGCCGTAAACATGGCGGCGGCCAAGGTGAAGGCCGGCGAGGCCGACTTCGCCGTCGGCGGCGGTGTCGAGGCCATGAGCCGCGTGCCCATGGGCAGTGATGGCGGGGCCTGGCCGGTCGATCCGTCCAGCGCCTTCTCGACCTATTTTGTGCCCCAGGGCGTCTCGGCCGACATGATCGCCTCGAAGTACGGCCTCTCACGCGACGACGTGGATGCCTATTCGGTCGAGAGCCACAAACGTTCGGCCCGCAGCTGGGCCGAGGGCCGGTTCTCGAAATCGGTGGTTCCGGTGCGCGACCAGCTGGGTCTGGTCCGCCTGGACCGCGACGAGACCATCCGTCCCAACACCGACATGCAGACCCTGGGTGCACTGAACCCGTCGTTCGCCGCCATGGGCGAAATGGCGTTCGACGCCGTGATCAACCAGCGCTACCCCGAGGTCGAGCGCGTCAACCACGTCCACACCCCCGGCAATTCGTCGGGCATCGTCGACGGCTCGGCCGGCGTCCTGATCGGCAGCCTGGAAGCGGGCAAGGCCCTGGGCCTCAACCCCCGCGCCCGCATCGTCGGGGCCGCCTCGATCGGCTCCGAGCCTTCCATCATGCTGACCGGTCCGGAGTTCGTGACGAAGAAGCTGCTGGGCAAGCTGGGCATGACCACCGCCGACATCGACGTATGGGAGCTGAACGAGGCCTTCGCCGCCGTGGTCCTGCGCTACATGCAGGCGCTGGATATCCCGCATGACAAGATCAATGTGAACGGCGGCGGCATCTCCATGGGCCACCCGCTGGGGGCCACGGGGGCCATGATCACCGGCATTGCCCTGGACGAGCTGGAGCGGTCCGACAAGTCGACCGCCCTGATCACCCTGTGCATCGGCGGCGGCATGGGCACCGCCACGGTGATCGAGCGGGTGTGATCCATTGCTCCCCCGTCGGGGGAGCTGTCAGCGAAGCTGACTGAGGGGGCTGGCCCCTAACGCCAGTGGCTGCGGTGGGCCCCCTCCACCGCTTCGCGGTCCCCCTCCCCCGGTGGGGGAGGAATAAGGAAGAGAGACCATGGAAAACTTCAAGATCGACGTCGACGCCGACGGCATCGCCCTGATCACCTTCGACGTTCCCGGACGGTCGATGAACACCCTGACCAGTGGCGTGATGAAGGAAATCCCGGAGTGGGTCGAGCGGGTCAAGACCGACGACGCCATCAAGGGCGTGGTCCTGACCTCGGGCAAGGCCTCCGGCTTCTGCGCCGGTGCGGACCTGGGCGACATGGCCGGCGGCATGCTGGCGGGCGGCTCGCTTCAAGAGGCCTATGACGCCGGCTGGAAGCTGAACGGGGCCCTGCGCGCGCTGGAAACCTGCGGCAAGCCCGTGGCGGCCGCGATCAATGGCCTGGCGCTGGGCGGCGGTCTGGAACTGACCCTGGCCTGTCATTACCGCGTCGTCGGCGACAGCCCGAAGATTCAGCTCGGCCTGCCCGAGATCAAGGTCGGCCTGTTCCCCGGTGGTGGCGGCACCCAGCGCCTGCCACGCCTGATCGGCGTCCAGGCGGCGATGATGGCCATGACCGAAGGCAAGTCCTTCCGCCCCAACGACGCCAAGGGCGCGGGCTTCATCCATGAAGTCGTCCCCGTCGGCACCGAAGTGGAGGCCGCCAAGGCCTGGATCAACGGCGGCGGCAAGGCCGTCCAGCCGTGGGACGACAAGTCCTTCAAACTGCCCGGTGGTGGTCCCTACCACCCCGTCGGCGTCCAGAATTTCATCGTCGGCAATGCGATGATCCGCAAGCAGACCTACGGCAACTATCCCGCCGCCACCAACCTGATGAGCGCCGTCTATGAGGGTATGCAGGTGCCGATGGACGCAGCCCTGCGCATCGAGACCCGCTACTTCATCAAGACCCTGATGACGCCCCAGGCCCAAGGCATGATCCGCTCGCTGTTCCTGTCGAAACAGGAACTGGACAAGGGGGCCGTCCGCCCCGCCGGCGTGCCCAAGTCGGACCCCAAGAAGGTCACGGTCCTGGGTGCCGGCATGATGGGCGCGGGTATCGCCTATGTGCAGGCCCTGGCCGGCATCGAAACCATCCTGATTGATCAGACCCAGGAGGCCGCCGACAAGGGCAAGGCCCATGTCGAGGAACTGCTGAAGAAGCGCTTGTCGCGCGGCCAGATCACCCAGGACAAGTTTGACGCCCTGCTGGCCTCTGTCACCGCCACCACCGACTATGATCACATCAAGGGCTCGGACCTGGTTATCGAGGCCGTGTTCGAGAACCGCGAGATCAAGGCCGAAGTGACGAAGCGTGCCGAGGCCCAGCTGGCGCCCGGTGCCATCTTCGGCTCCAACACCTCGACCCTGCCGATCACCGGCCTCGCCGAGGCCTCGGTCCGCCCCGAGGACTTCATCGGCATTCACTTCTTCTCGCCCGTCGACAAGATGATGCTGGTCGAGATCATTCTGGGCGAGAAGACCGGCGAGGCAGCCATCGCCAAGTCGCTGGACTACATCCTGAAGATCAAGAAGACCCCGATCGTCGTCAACGACGGCCGCGGCTTCTACACCTCGCGCTGCTTCGCCACCTACGTCGCAGAGGGCCTGGCCATGCTGCAGGAGGGTTATGCCCCCGCCCTGATCGACAATATCGGCCGCATGACCGGCATGCCGCGCGGTCCGTTGGAAATGCACGACGACGTGGCCCTGGACCTGTCGGTCAAGGTCGCCAAACAGACGGCCATCGATCTGGGCGACAAATACGTCCCGCTTCAGGGCGCGGAGATCGTTCGCACCATGGTCGAGGATATGGGCCGTTACGGTCGCAAGAACGGCAAGGGCTTCTACGACTACGACACCAAGCCCAAGACGCTGTGGAAGGGCCTGTCCGACCTGGCTCCGGTGACGATCAACGATTCGACACCCGAAATGGTCGAGGATCAGAAGCGCCGCCTGCTGTATCGTCAGGCCGTCGAGGTCGCCAAATGCTGGGAAGAGGGCGTCATCGACGATCCGCGCGAAGCCGATGTCGGTGCCATCCTGGCCTGGGGCTTCGCGCCCTGGACCGGCGGCCCGATCACCTACATCGACCAGATCGGCCTGAAGGCCTTCGTCGAACAGGCGGACAAATACGCCGCTCAGTACGGCGACCGCTTTACCCCGCCCCAACTGCTGCGCGACATGGCCGCCAGGGGCGAGACCTTCTACGGCAATTTCGAAGGCAGGAAGGCCGCGGCGTAAATCTTCTCCCTCCCCTTCATGGGGAGGGAGAACTATTAGAGGTTCACCACCTCGAACCCGTCCTCGCTCGCCAGCCGTTCGGCCAGGACGGCCCGGTGGCAGCCCGCATGGTCAGCCTCGAAACACAGCAGAGCCGCCCGCTTTTCGCCCGCCAGAGCCCGCAACTGCTGGAAGGCGGCTTCCGATGCAGGCTCGCTCATGTGGCCCGCGAAGATGTCGCGCATCTCTCCGATCCGGCCCTTCTTCGCCGCCTCGCGACCCGCCTTGGGCGTACCCAGCGGGCGCAGGTGTAGATAGTCGATCCCGGCCTCTCGCAGGCTGTTGCCCAGGATGGTCTTCGAAAAGCCCGCCCGGCGCGAGGCCGCTACGGCGCGGACATCCACCAGAACCTCGACACCCGCAGCCTTCAGCCGGTCGATCACGGCGGCCTGCGGCTCGCCCTCATATCCGATGGTGAACAGTTTCATCGCCGTCAGATGGGAAGCATGAGCCCGATCGCCAGCGCGACCGTTTCTGACGCATCCTCGTGGCACAATCCTCTCCTCGGAGGCGTAGGCCGGGCGAAGTGGACTGAGTGGACTCAGTGGACTGTGTTTTTGTCGCCTTGACCTCTTTGCCGTCGTGTCGCACGGCCTTGGCTGCTGTTCAGGAGTCTGCCGCATGATCCGCCGCCTCGTCCTCGCCCTGCTGCTCTCCGGGGCCGCCACCACGGCCCATGCCCAGGACCTGCTGATCCGGGGCGGACCCATCTATACGGGCGTAGAGGCCGCCCCGACCGCCGAGGTGGTTCAGGTCCGCGACGGCCGCATCTACTATGTCGGCTCCTTCGCCGAGGCCCCGACGGGCGACGGCCTGACCCTGATCGACCTCAAGGGCGCGGCCCTGTTTCCCGGCTTCACCGACGGCCACGCCCATCTGGACGGCATCGGCTGGCGCGAGCTGACCCTGAACCTCGAGGGGTCGACCTCGGTCGCCGATGCCATGGCCAAGCTGACCGCCTGGGCTCAGGCCCATCCCGATGGCCCCATCGTGGGGCGTGGCTGGATCGAGACCCGCTGGCCGGAGGCGCGCTTCCTGACCGCCGCCGATCTGGATGCCGCTGCACCCGGGCGTGTCGTCCTGCTGGGCCGCGCCGATGGCCATGCCGTGGTCGCCTCGACCGCGGCCCTGACTGCTGCGGGTATCACCGCCTCGACCCAGGCACCTGCCGGGGGTGAAATCCTGAAAAGTCCCGACGGTCAGCCGACCGGCCTGCTGGTCGATGCAGCCGAACAGCTGGTGGCCCAGCTGATGCCTCAGGCCGACCCCGCTGCCCTGCGCGAGGCCTACCGCGCCGGGTTCCGCGTCGAGGCTCAATATGGCTGGACCGGCATCCATTTCATGAGCGCCCCATGGCGCGACATCCCCCTGCTGGAAGAGATGGCCGAGGCGGGCGAGGCCCCCTTGCGCGTCTACAACAGCGTCACCCCCGACGGTGCCGCCGCCCTGATCGCGGGCGGCCCGCGTAGCGTGGCGGACGAGCGAGTCGTGACCCGCGCCATCAAATACTATGCCGACGGCGCCCTCGGCTCGCGCGGCGCGGCCCTGTTCGAACCCTATGCCGACCGGCCCGACACCACCGGCCTGATGCAGATCACCGAAGCCGAGATCGTGCCCCTGTATGAGGCGGCGCTGAAGGGCGGCATCCAGGTCGCGACCCACGCCATCGGCGATCGCGGCAATGCTTCCGTGGCCGACTGGTATGCGCAGGCCCTGGCGGCGGTGCCTGCGTCCGAACGCCCCGACGGAGCCGATGTGCGCTGGCGCATCGAACATGCCCAGATCCTGCGCCCGGCCGACTATCAGGACTTCGTGGATCTGCCGATCATCGCTTCCATGCAGCCCAGCCACGCCATCGGCGACCTGCATTTCGCCCCGGCCCGCCTGGGCGACGCTCGTCTCGACGGGGCCTATGCGTGGCACAGCCTGGTCGATCGTGGCGTCATCGTCGTCGGTGGCTCGGACGCCCCGGTCGAGCGCGGTTCACCCCTGATCGAATTCTACGCCGCCGTCACCCGCCGCGATCTGGAGGGCTTCCAGGGCCCCGACTGGCGTCCGGGCGAGGCGGTCGACCGCATGACGGCGCTCAAGATGTTCACCCTCTGGCCCGCCCATGCCAGCTTCCAGGAAGACGATCTGGGCACCATCGAGATCGGCAAGCGCGCCGACCTGACCGCCTTCGACGTCGACCTGATGACCGCCCCCGCCGCCGACATCCCCAAGGGCAAGGCGACCCTGACGGTCGTGGATGGCGTGGTCGTCCATCAGGCCGACTAGAAACGACGACGGGGTGGCACGCGCCGCGCCCACCCCGTCTTGAGCTTGGTGCCCTAACCGCCTAAGGCTTCGGCAGCGCGGGCGTGATGTAGTGGTAGCCTGAAAGCTTCCCAAGCTTTTCGTGCGGGTTCGATTCCCGCCGCCCGCTCCAGCCGCAGGGCATTTGCGGCTCACTGATCATCAGAGCACGGACCAGTTTTTGCCTTTTTGCTTTTATTTTGCCAACGAGGCGCATCACGGCTGTTCAACTGCCTAGTTGGCATTAGATAGCGGTTCTGAAGGTCCGAACCTGAATCAAGGCGGCGGTTTGGAACGTCCGCTTTCTCCGCTAACAACCGGGCCATTTTCATGAAGACTATTCCGAGGAGAAGGGTCTTCCCTCTCTGCGGCTCTGAACTGGCCGAGAGGAGTTGAGACAGGCTGGAAACAGAAGGCCGTCACTAAGGCTGGCGGCGATCCGCTCTGCCTTTTCGGTCAGTTGTTGTGCGGGCCCGGTCTCAAACAGTTCATCCGCTGTGGTTCTCCAAAGGGCGAGCCAACGATCGAACATCTCTCCGCGGATCGGCAGGCTCCGATGCGCCGCAAACGGATTGCCCTTGTAGCGTCCTGTTGTGAGCATCACCGAAGACCAGAAGTCGACGAGGCGGGCCAGGTGCGCATCCCAATCGGGGACGACCGCCGCGAACACTGGGCCAATCATGTCGTCGGCTCGCGCGCGGGAGTAAAAGGCCGCGACGAGAGCAGTGATCCCGCTCTCGTCGAGACACTCCCGTTTGCGTGCGGTCGCGCCGGTTTGATGAGCCGCCACCGGGGTCACCGCCACCTCGAACCTTCACCGTGTTTGCCGACGCTTTCCCACTCCGGCGGAGCGGCCTTATGCACGAACTGCTCGCTGACCATCCAGCCCTTGAGCGGGCGAAGAACTGCGAGGCAGGCGACGAAGAGCAGTGGCATGGTCACGACCATGTGCACCCAGATCGGAGGATGCACGCCGAACTCGAACCACATGAATAAGCCCATGCCAACGACCCCCACCGCGCTCATACCGAAGAACGCCGGCCCGTCCGCCGGGTCCGCGAACCCGTAATCCAGACCACAGGCCGGGCATGCGGCGCGGATGGTCAGGAACCCTTGAAGCAGATCGCCCTTGCCGCAACGGGGGCATTTGCAGGCCAAGCCGGTCGAGAACGTGCTCAGGGGCGGGTAGGCCGGCGGAGCACGGTTCGGCGCGATTATCAGAGACGGGCGTTCGCCCGACGCTCCCGCGTCGGGCGGAGGCGAGGCTGGCGACATCATGCCGCGTGCTTCCAGGTGGGCTCAAGCGCCACGTGGGGCGGACAGGGCGCGACGGCCTGGATCGGCAGCCCCGCCAGTTCGTTGGCATAGCCGTGGTTGACGTCGCGATGATGCGCCTCGTCGGCCCGCACGACCAGCACCACATCCCGCAGCGTGGCGTCGTCGGCGAGGCCCCAGTAGCGTTTCGCGATCTCCGGCGCCGGCACGTTAGGACTGCGGCCTTCGTCGATTTCGGCGAGATAGTGAGTGTAGCTGGTCACCGCCTCCTCCTCGAAATACCCGACGACGCGGTGGGCCGTCTTGGAGGACACGAGATAGAGCCCGAAGAAGAACAGATAGAAGACCCACTGCACCGAGACGATGACGAAACGCTCGAACAGGGTCGGCTGCGAGATCTCGATGAAGGTCATCAGATGCATGCGCTCGTTCTCGGCCTCGTCCATCAGGGTCTTGATCCACCCCTTGTCGTCGCACATCCGGCGCAGGCAACTCAGGTGGTTGATCGTGGCGCCGACCATCCCCGGCACCGCAGCGACGGTCTCCAGAACGACGGCTCGGTGGCCGTAGCGCTTGGCGAAGAAGGTGTCGGCGCAGAAGCGGAGCAGCTTGGTGAAGCCAAAAGCCACCGTGTCGGACAGGCCTTTGGGCCGGTGGTGGATCGAGAGATCGACGAGGGGGGCGGTCATGGCCTTAGTTCCTGCTGAACCGGAGAGGCTCCGGGCCGCTGCGGCGGCGTCTTGAAGATGTCGTCGGTATAAGTGGCTCGCGGGGCGCGCGGCATTCGGGTCTTCGCCCTAAGGGGAATCCCGGAGGTCTGAGACCCCCGCACACACCTCGAACCCGCGGCGTGGGGTACGACTGGCGCCCGCTCTTGTATTGATGCGTCCGTCGCAGCTGCATCCCGATCTTCGGCGTAGCCTTCCTTTTCGCCTTGCCGATCTCTGGCAACCCGGAGTGTTTCTCGTCGTTGTTCGATTGGGATCGTCACAATGGGCAATGCTGGCTTCACCGAGCTTCGGCATTCCCCGATTAGCCTTCTCGTGTGCCGTCGCCATTCACCAGGCGGCGGCCAAACACCTGTCCCCGACGAGGTGCTCTGCGGGAGTCTCTGCAGCCATTGCGGCGGGCGAGGCGTGGTTCGATGCGAGCCCTGGAAGGCTCTGATGGAGAGCGACTGATGGCGACTGGCTTCACCACCATTGGTCACTCCAAGCGCGGTCTCGAGGAGTTTCTGGAGATGCTCCGTCAGGCACGCGTCGATCTGCTTGTGGATGTTCGCTCGTTTCCGCGTTCTCGCAACAATCCGATCTTCAACATTGACCGGCTGCCTGACGATCTGGCGTTGATCCAGATCGCCTACCGACATTTTCCAGAGCTTGGCGGACGTCGTCCCAAGCAGCTTGAGGTCGATCCGGCCCTGAATGGTCTGTGGCGGGTACAGAGTTTCCACAACTACGCCGATTACGCTCTCGGCCCGGCGTTCGGCGACGCCTTCAACACGTTGATCGAACTCGGTCGTGAGCAGCGTGTCGCCTTGATGTGTTCCGAAGCCGTGTGGTGGCGCTGTCATCGGCGCATCATCACTGATTACTTGCTGTTCAGGGGAGAGACCGTCGCGCATCTGATGGCGATCGGAAAGACCGTCAGTGCGACGCCAACACCCGGCGCCCGACCGCTGAAGCCCCATCATGTGATCTATCCCGGTCGACCTCTGGAGAACGACCAAGGCCAGCCGGGTTGAACGGATTGGCTACTTCACAAGCATCGAAATTCGTGTTTTATATCGCAATACGATATAAATTTTGTGCAGGAGGTCGTAATGCTTGCCTCAGGGCACCCACCCGATGTTCGTGCGAATTTCGATGAGGATCTGCTGCTCGCCGTTCGTTTTGAAGGCGACTGCTGGCTCCTCGACTGCGGTCAGCGTTTTGAAACCTTGGTATATCGATCCGGAGGCGCAGCCGAGACTGCCGCCCGGACCTTGGCGGCGCGGCTCGCCGAGTGCGGACAAGGCGTCCACCTTTCCGTTGAGGATCGGGGGCATGCCGTCGTCGGGACCCGCCTCTACTTTCCATTTGACGGTTCTGCCCGGTTTGACCGGTCGGCGGCGGGACACAGGGTGTGAAAGGCGTGTTGATCGGCGCGGCGGGCGGCATGCTTGTCCTGTTCGCGGGGATATTTCTGCTCGTCTTCGGCAGCCTTACGCACACATCGCTCGCGATGGCGGCGGCAGCGGTCGCCATCCCGGCCGGGCTCGGGCTCCTGGGGTGGTCTGTGGTGGCCCGGAATCGGAAACTCTAGGTATCGTGCCTGACTTTCATGCCGATCAACCGCAGCAATGCGCCAAACCTCCTGGCGAAGAGGTGGGGTTTGACGGGCGCGGTGTCCAGTGACGGTCGCTTTGACGCAGGCAGACTTCGAAGCCCTGGCGCGTTTTCGGCAGTCGGTCCGCCAGTATCTGGCTTTCGCGGAAAAGGGAGCCAAAGCTGCGGGACTGACCTCGCAACAGCATCAGGCTCTTCTTGCGATCAAGGCCCAAAGCTACTCTGGAGCCATCACGATTGGCGACCTGGCCAACCGTCTGTTACTGCAGTCGCACAGTGCGGCTGGATTGGTTGATCGCTTGGTTGCCGCTGAGCTGGTAGCTCGCGAAACGGGCTCGACCGACCGGCGTGTTGTGCACGTCCGGCTGACTTCCAGGGGAGAGCATGTGCTCGCGCTGCTCTCGGAACGGAATCTCCAAGAATTGAAGATTATTTCGCCCTCGTTGGAAATGTCCCTCAACCGGTTCGAATACCTGCGAGAGGACTAGCCCTATTGGTGTGAGGCGCCGCGTTTGCACTTTGATTCGCAACGATTCGACCCGATGAAATCCTGTCGTAGATGCACGAGGCAGGCATTTTGTCCGTCGAGCAGGTTCAATGGGGTTTCATCGAACCCGACGGCAATCTGTCCTTCGTCCGGGCGGACGACGGAGATACAGGCTCCGTCGACGACAAGTCGGTAGGTTGAGCGCGATCCGCACATACCGAACAGCGCGCATGGGCTTTGACGCAGGCCTTCTCGAGCGTCGAAACGCCAGACCACCAAGGAGTTGCTCCTCTCGGCTCTCCCGGAAACACACCGTCGATGCCGCTCCTGACGGCGTACGAGAATCCAGGGTCATGTCGAGCGCGGCGTAGCCAAGCTAGTCTGGGAAAGACCCCGTTGTCATGACCATCCTTACCAGCTCCGACAGACTGCCAGCGTGCATCTTGGTCATGGCGTTGGCGCGATAGACCTCGACGGTGCGCGGGCTAATTCCGAGATCGAACGCTATGACCTTGTTGGCATGTCCTTTGACGAGCCCATCGACGATATCGCGCTCGCGAGGGGATAAGGTGTCTAGCCGGACGGCGATAGCCCGGCGCTCCGCGTCTGCGGACGTCGCCTTTCTGGACTGGTCGAGCACGCGATGTATCGATGCGAGGAGTACTTCGTCATCGAACGGTTTTTCGATAAAATCGACAACACCCGCGCGCATGGCCTCAATGGCCATGGGCACGTCTGCATGGCCGGTGATCACGATGACAGGCTCGACCGATCCGCTGTCGCGCAGCCGACGGGCCAGTTCGATGCCGGTCATGTCCGGCATGCGGACATCGGTCACGATACAACCCGCCGGGCGCTCAGGTTCCGCGAGGAAGTCGATCGCGGACTCATAGGTCCGCGCCGTCAGGTCGGCCGTCTCCAGGAGGAAGGCCAGGGAATCGCGCACGGCTGCGTCGTCATCGATGACGTGGATAATGGCGTCAGTCGTCACCGTTTGCCTCCTCTTCCAGACGTCCGCGCTGGAGCGTGAAAATGAAAACTGCACCGCCGGCAGGGTTCTCCTCGAACCAGATTCGCCCACCGTGAGACTCGACGATGGTGCGCGAAATTGACAGGCCCACGCCCATTCCCGTCCGTTTGCTGGTCACAAAAGGCTGGAATAGCTGCTCCACGAAATCTGCTGCCACGCCGGCCCCGGTGTCCGACACCGAGACCTGGATCAGATCGGCGTTTACAGGCACCGCGCCGATCACCAGGTCCCGCACCGGCGCGTCTTCCATGGCGTCCATCCCGTTGCGGATCAGGTTAAGCAGAACCTGTTGAATCTGGACCTTGTCAGCCAGCACCCGATCGGCCGCAGGGTCGATCTCGAACCGAACCCGAACGCCGTGTTCGCGCGCGCCGACGAGCGCAAGGGCGCTGGCCTCCTCGATGAGCTTCGGAAGGTCCTCAATCCGACGTTCGGTCTCGCCGCGCGAAACGAACTCGCGCAGCCGCCGGATGATGACCCCCGCGCGCATCGTCTGTTCGGCCGCGTGTTCGAGAGCACTGGCGATCCGCTCATCGCCCAGTCCTTTCGAGGCCATCAGCCGTGTCGAGCCTTTCAGATAGTTGGAAATGGCCGTCAGCGGCTGGTTCAGCTCGTGAGCCAAGGCCGACGCCATTTCGCCGAGCGCGGTCAGCCGGGACACCCGCACGAGATCGCTCTGCAGTTCTTGCATCCGGGTTTCGGCCTGCTGGCGTTCGGTCAGGTCGCGAACGAAGCCCGTGAAGAAGCGGCCGTCGGCCGTCCGCATCTCGCCCACGGCCAACTCCATCGGAAATGTGGAGCCGTCCTTGCGTTGACCAACGACGATCCGACCGAGGCCGATGATGCGGCGCTCGCCTGTTCTGTAGTATCGATGCAGGTAGCCGTCATGCGCTTCTCTGTGCGGCGAGGGCATGAGGGCGCTCACGTTCTGGCCAATAACTTCGTCCAGGGACCAGCCGAAAAGTCGCTCGGCCGTCGGGCTGAAGGCACGGATCCGGCCGCCGTCGTCGATCAGGATCATGGCGTCCGGGATGGTGTTCAGGATGAGCCGGAGATGGGTCTCGCGGGATGAGAGCTCGCGATGCGCCCGCTGGAACCATTCGCCGCCCAACGTCACCGAAGCCGCCACGCCGACGAACAGGAAAGCCTCAATCCACAGTGCCGGGCTCAGAGGTGAAAGCAGCAGGCCCCCGCCGAGGCCGATCAGGGTCGCCGCAAATCCCAGCAGCCAGCCGCCCATGGCGGCGCCGACCACGACGGCCGGCACGAAGACCAGGAAGGCTCCGTGATCGCCGATACGCTCGCCCAGTCCGGCGCGCAAACCCGCGCCGGCCATAGCAACGATCACCGCCGCCGCGAACGCCATCCAGGGAGAGGCGGGGCGGATCAAGGCTGAGGGCGCTGTTTCAGGGGGCTGAAAAGCTCGCATCGATATCCCTTATCGCGGCAGAGCGGCCTGCGCGCCTCCGGGGTTCCCCTAAGACGAAGTTCCGAGGACCACCGTGAGCATTCTTTCTAAACCGACAGCATGATCCTCGGGAGGTCTCGAAACCATTTTGTTCGAGCGTTTCGTCGTCATTCGGTGCGCACCGCGACGAGGTTACGATCTCGCGTCACATGATCACCGGTGCCGAGGGGGAGGGGCCAGCAAAAGTGCTCGGCTAGAATCGGAGACCGACAGGAGGCGTGACGCGAGCGACGGACATCGGGTTGATGGTGCCGTCCCGACCGGGCCACCAAATCGTCGTCCCGAGCCGGAGACCGATCAAGGCGGCTCCCTCCCTGGACAATACTGATATGAACCCGGCCGCAGGGTCAGCTTCATCGGGGTACACCAGCAGAACATCTGGCGACCGGACTCCGGCGTCCTCGAACCGTATGATGCCCGTCAGCGTCACCCGCGCCCATTCTGTGAGGGCCAGCCCCCTGTTCACCGGAGAGACTTCACTTTGCCTGTCCGTCTATGCATGGGAGAGCGGAGGAGCGATTGGGGAGCTCGTTGAGGCCATGACGTCTGTCCTGTCTGAACGCGACGCGACGACGCCATTTTGAGCGCTTTGGACGCCTGTCTGTCAGGACTGATCCTATTGCCAGGGCCGGCAGAGTACTATTCAGATCGGGATAGTCGCCAAAGCCCTCAGGACGAGGAACACGATCAGCGCTAAGGCGCAGTGTCAAAGCTGTCCGCTCTGGCGAGGCTCCAAGCCTGGCCATAGAAGTCTCGGTCAGAGTTGCCCGTTAATAGTTCGCCCTTTTCGAGAAACATATGCAGCTGCGAGAACAATCTAATCTCGGTCAGACTGACGCGCCGAACGAGATGATGCGGGCCAAGCCTGCTCGGATGATCCAGCCCAGCTGCGGCGATCATCTCGGATAACGCCAGCAACGTGTTTCGGTGAAAGCTGTAAACACGATCGGCCTTGTCGCCTACCACGAGCGCTCTTTGTCGTATCGGATCTTGCGTGGCTACGCCGCTAGGACACTGGTTCGTGTGGCACGACAGGGATTGTATGCAACCGATGGCGAACATGAAACCGCGCCCTGCATTAGTCCAGTCCGCGCCGAGGGCCATGATCGTAGCGATATCGAATGCGCTGACGATTTTGCCGGCGGCACCCACCCTAATGCGGTCGCGAATGCCTGCTCCCACAAGGGTGTTATGCACAAAAAGCAGGCTCTCGCGGAGCGGCATCCCGAGATGGTCCGAAAATTCGAGTGGGGCCGCCCCCGTTCCTCCTTCGGCACCGTCAACGACGATGTAGTCCGGATAAATCCCCGTCTCGAGCATCGCTTTCACGATACCCATAAACTCCCAAGGTTGACCCACGCACAGCTTAAATCCCACAGGCTTGCCGCCCGACAAATCGCGCAACCGCGCGATAAAATGTGCGAGCTCAAGTGGCGTGCTGAACGCTGAATGTGAGGACGGAGAAATACAATCCTTGCCGACCGGAATACCCCGAGTGAGAGCGATTTCGGGCGTGACCTTCTCTCCCGGCAGTATCCCGCCTTTCCCCGGCTTCGCCCCTTGGCTGATCTTCAACTCGATCATCCGAATCTGGGGATCAGCAGCTTGTTCAGCGAAGCGGTGCGGATCGAACTTACCGTCATTGTCGCGGCATCCGAAGTAGCCGCTCCCTATCTCCCAGATGAGGTCTCCCCCGTGTTCACGGTGGTAGGGGCTAATGGAGCCTTCGCCCGTGTCGTGAGCGAAATCACCGAGCTTTGCGCCTTTGTTTAGCGCGCGGATGGCATTAGCGCTCAAAGCGCCGAAGCTCATCGCCGAAATATTGAAAATTGAGGCTGAGTAAGGGTGTCGGCATTCTTCGCCGCCGATCAGAATTCTGAAGGTGCCGGGATCTGCTGCGGGAACGGGTCTTGTCGAGTGCGCTATGAATTCGTAGCCGTTCTCGTACACATTCAAAAGGGTGCCGAACGGACGATCGCTGACCTCATTCTTAGCGCGCGCGTACACAAGAGAGCGCTGGCTTCGGGAGAACGGAGTTTCTTCGTGCTCGTCCTCGAACAGGTACTGTCTGATGAGAGGGCGGATTTCCTCAAAGAGCCAGCGAAGCCGACCCACTATCGGGTAGTTGCGTCGGACAGAATGCGCAGGCTGAGTCAGGTCGTAAACTCCCAGCGCAGACAGGGTCGCGGCCAAGCCGCACACTGCCCATGCCCAAGGTTCAGGAAGCGCCGGCATGACCAAAAGCATTGCGGCGAGACTCGCTGCGAGCGGGGCAAAGCGAATGACTGACAAAAGGGACTCCGAACTCTGTGCAGAGACGTAATGGCGACCCGGCCAAGATGACGTCGATGCAAGTGGGAAGGCTGGTGGTCACTCCGGGACCACTGCGTTGAGGCCGTATCTTTCGACACCGGCAAAGATTGCTAACCGACAAGCTAAGTGTTGGAGGCGACGTCAGCCGACCCCCACGACGAACAGACCGAGACAGCTTGCGAGAACCAACGCCAAGATGATCCAGCGCTTCTTGGCGTGAGGCCTGACGACTTGGAGTCTCGAATGGCCCCCGGGGTAGAATGGCGGCTTTGGACGGCCGACCTCGGACCCTACGATGTTGTGTCGGCCTCTCATTACGCACCGCTCCCGGCAAGGCGATTGATCCAGCGGTTCACGAAACGCCAAGGCCCTTCGCCAGACAGCGTTTCAGCGCGCTCGAGAAGCTTTGGGATCGAGCACAGCATTGTCAGCCTCACAGCGTCCGAGGCCGGGATACCCGGATGGCTCCAGAGCTCTTCCTGGAGGATGGCATCCTGCCTCAGACATTCAGCGAGAAGGTCATAGCGAGCGTCCTGGCACAGGCGTCGCGCGTGACGCGCCTCGATCGCAGAGACGACGCTTTCCGTCTCTGATCGCTGGTGCGGCCCGAGAGCAAAGACGCGATCGATGATCACACTGCGCGCTCCAGAACAGCAGTCCAGGTCGATCAGCGGGCGATCCGGATGAAACGACTCGACGCCGTGTTCAAGAGCCGCCGACAACAGTTGGTCCCGGGCAATAGGCGACATTGCGAGCTCTGCCGCCTTGGCGAGGAGGAGGTCCTTGGGGTCCTGGCCGGGACGCCGGGTTTGCAGGTCGATACGGTCCCACTGAGCGGCCGCAATCGCGTCTGCGACCGCAGCATCAAGGATCCGAACGCTGAGGTCACTCAAGTTCGGCATGAGGCTCGTCTCCTATGTGGAGAACCTTCAAGCGATGCGGACGGCCATTGTCGTCTGCCCAGGCAAACTCGGTGTCAGCCACCAAACCGAGGAGCGAAGCCCCTACAAGGCTGAGTACAGAAACCTGGCGCTTGTCGATATCGGCGTCGACAGGCGCGACAAGTTTGATGTTTCGTACCTGTCCTGAACCGAGGTCCTCATACGTGACCCAGCTGCCAATGCGACAGAAGGGTCTCCCGGAAAAGGACTCGTTAACGATCACGGCTCGTGACAGCTCCTCCTCCAGCAGCCTTCCAGCCGCACCGGAGCACGACGCGTGCCCCATGAGTGACTCGATGGTCTCCATATCCTGAGACGTCATCAGTAGCCGTGGCTTGCGAACGGCTCTCGCCTTGACGCTGGTCATTTTCAACCTTCCGGGTTCGGTCATGAAATCGCGCAGCCGAAACGATCGACTGAAGTCGACGCGTCTGACTGGATGATTGAGATTTAAGTGTTCGGCTGAACGCCTGAGCAACAACCCATTCGAGGGTCGCTACACCGTAGTGTTTTCAAACGAAAACAGACCCCAAACTCTGAGCTTTCGCTCAACGTGAGTTTGGGGCTAGACGCCTCCGACGAAGCGTCCGGCGTGAAGCGTATTCCGCGAATGGATAGCGCATTTCCACATGATGATGCCATCTATGGATTTACTAGTGGTGTCTTGTCAACTTCGCGGCCTTGGCGAGTGCTATTCTGCCTTCAGAAAGGTCGATGCATCGCGTTGGGGGAGGGACGCACTTCGCTGCCCGCAAAGCCGGCCAGAAAGCGTTGCGTGCTTCGTCAGGCGATGGGCGAAGTAAACCTACGTCGAGGATGGGCGGGTGGGTCCCTCGGACCTACGCCCGTCAAGGTGAACCCAGCCAATAGGCTGCTTTTGCTGATGCCATACGACAGGCGACCACTCCTCGCCGCAAGCCGTCACATCAAAGACGACCTCCATGCCGCTAAGACGCGATTGCGCGTGGCCCCGGGCTATCTCATTTTCGCTGAACATGACGCCGTGCTCTAGGCAGTCCAGAAGGACCAGAGACGCACCGGGTGACAGCTTAATGATGATCGGTCTCAACACGTCAGCCTCGCTCCGCACGCCGGCGGACCATCTCAACCTTACCACAACCCCCACCCCTCGCTTGCCTATTACCCATGGCGCACGATCGGCGCGGGGTAGTCACGATAGCCGCCGCCCGGTGCGGGGTTTGCCTACGTCGCATTGCCCGTCATTGGCCATGACCACGATCGCCTTCGGGCTCGACCACATCCGGTGGAAGTTGCACAAGCTTCAGTGCTCTGTCGGGCGCATCATTTTCTGGACGACAGGGTCCAGGAGTGACGAGATGACTTCAAGGTCGAATGCATCTTCGGCTTCGGCTAGGTCCGCCAAGACGCGCGGTTGGTTCTGGCGCATGGTGGATATGCGATAGTGACAGCCGTTCGCCCGACCGTATGACTTCGGCTCCCCAACTTCGTATAGCTTTACCCCCGCCTCTTCGCGCAGCAGCTTCCTAGTCGATGCCATGACGTTCACTCTCCACCATGAAGTTCATCACAGGCAACCAACGGAGTCGAATTAATCTCCTCAGCCTCTCGTGGGCCTCCTGGCCAAATGTGCGTGATGGGTGGAGATACGGCACGTCAAATGCTGTGCATCATCTTAGGCAGCAGGGCCTTGGCGTCGGCAGCGCTTTGCGCAACGAGATGGCGTCGGTACAGAAACTTTTGGGCGAGGAGTTCACAACGGTCGTGAGCTGAAGGATCGTTGCTCACAAAGATCGTGTAGCTTTGTTCACTCGTTACGGCGTTGAATGCAGCCGCGATAGTGTCCAGCTCTTCGGAGGTCGCCTGCTCGTGGGGCTTGCGGATATCGATGATCCAATCTCAACTACCGAGGGCCGGTCGAAGCTTCGTCAGTTGCAGGATGGTTGCTGCGACGGTCGTGGCTTGAGGCTCTGGGAGAACGGTGAGCCAAGCCCGCTTCAATTCTTCTTCGAGTTTGACGTGCACGGACATCGTCTAGTTCCTTCGACCTCAAGACGTCGTCAACCGGGATGCCAACCGGATGGCTTGTGCTAGCCCGCGAACGTTCATCTTGCTGTAGATCGAGCGCAAATGGGTGCGGACAGTGTTGGTGGAGATCGACAGACCGGCAGCGACCTGTTTCGGAGCCTCGTCTTCCAAGATGAGCCTCAGCACATTGGCCTCCGCGAGAGTGAAGCCAAACGCGTCGCTTAGCTGGTCGATGACTTTGGATGCGCTGTCACTTTGGGCGAGGGCGACGAAGGCCATCGCGCGGTCTGCCACAGGTACGACCCAGATCATTCTCCATTCCGCATCATCTGCGCGAAGTAGCCGTTGAACTCTGTCCCTGCCGCCTTTGCAGACCGCCGATAGCGCGGCGCAAAGAATCCGCTGGCTCGCCTCACAGTGAAAACGCAGCCGCCCTCCGCATTCAGACAGATAGGATCCGGCAGCGAGAACGCGGCGCGCCTCCCAGTTGGCGGCTTGTACACGGCCTAAAGCGTCCACCAGGAAGCAGGCTCGAGGGCTGATCTCAAACCATTCTGCAGTCTGCGCGGTTGGTCGGCCGACAGCAGGGGGAAGTGGCAGCTCGGATTGTGTTGGTTCGCTGAACTGATCTAGGTCGCTTACAACAAGGGGATGAACGTGCGTTGTATCTGTCGAACGTATAATCTGCATGGTCGTCTCGCTCTGTGAGGAACGCAACTGCTGGATTTGTGTGGTGCTCCCCGTAGGATCGAAATAACTGAACTCGAGCTGACGGTTAGCTGCCTAGCTAAAACACTGATCAAAATGATTGTTAGCCTAACGCTGTTATACTAAGCTAACAATCTAGTCCTTCCCTCATGGGAGTCAAAAGGGAAAATAGCCCAGCGAGCTCGGAATGCCTCAGCGTGACCTTGGTCGTTCTGTCGGCGTCAGCCGAGCGTGTCCATGACCCGGTCAGGGCCGCCGCGCCAAAACCGACTGCGGTCCAATTTTCACCCCGCGTTGTGCGCTGGCTTCGGGCGGTACGCGGGGCGGGGCCCTTGTTCTTCGCTTTGGTCCGTCATGCGTATCGTTGCGCATAATGGACATTCCGTGAAACGGCACCGTCAGTTCTAATGGGCCACGCTCCCTTCCGGTCTCTTCGTCAGACTGCCAGATGGGAGCGCTCGATGCCGCTGTTTTCGCAAAGCACGCTTGCGCAATGCAGGTGCCGAAATCCGGCAAACTGACCGCACAGTTAGGTTCAGGTCATGCGCACAAGGCTCATCCGGACCAGCGACGACAGATTCTCGGCCCCCATCTTGGCCATTACATTTGCGCGGAAGATTTCGACGGTCCGCGGGCTAATCTCCAGATTAATGGCGATCTCCTTATTAGACTTGCCTTCTACTAAGGCTTCAAAAACCTCGCTTTCCCGCTTCGTCAGGGTGGCCCGCCGCAGTTCTGTCGTCGCCGAGCGTTCGCGTTTGAGCCGCTGGTCCGTCAGAAAGCCGATGCATCCGCGTACCGTCTCGACCAGCCGCTGAGGATCGAAGGGCTTTTCAATGAAATCGACCACACCGGCCTTCATCAACTGAACGGCCATGGGCACTTCGGCGTGGCCCGTGATGACGATGACGGGCCACGCATGGCCCTTGATCTCGCCCAGTCTTCGGACGACCTCTGCCCCATCCATGTCCGGCATGCGAACATCGGTCACGACGCAGGCCGAGGCTGCGTCCGGCAAGCGACTGAAGAAGTCCGCTCCACTGATGAAACCGCGCGCCGTGACGCCCTCGCTCCTAAGCAGGGCCAGCAGGGAGTCTCGCACAGCATCGTCGTCGTCGATGATGAATACAGGATGATCTGTCACGCCTCCTCCAGCTCTCGTTCCCGCATCAGACTGAATGAAAAGGCGGCTCCTCCCATGGGGCTGCGATCCACGCTCAGGGTTCCGCCATGACTTTCAACGATGGTCCGGGTCACCGACAGGCCAAGCCCCATCCCGGAATTCTTGGTCGTCATGAGAGGTCTGAAGATCATGTCGAGTTGTGCCGCATCGACCCCCAGTCCGTTGTCTTCGACGCGTAGCTCGAACAGATCGGGGCTGAGCGCCCGACCGGTAATCAGGACCCGACCGTCCGGGCGCCCTTGCAGCGCCTCCACCGCATTGCGGATCAGGTTTAGCATCGCCTGCTGGAACTGGATTCGCTCGACGCGCACCTGATCCGACAGGTCGTCGATATCGACGTCGATCGTAACGCCGCCGTTGCGCTGGATCATGCCCAGAACACCCTGCATGTCGGCCATCATGGCGGCGACACGTTCGACGCCGAGGCTGCGGCTTTCATGGGCCAGAAGCTCGCGCATACGCCGGATGATGGCCCCCGCCCGCAGCAACTGGGCTTTGGCCAGATCGATGGTGGAAACAGCCGCCGTCCCCATCGGACCCGCCTTCTCCACGGCATTGCGGCTGGCATGCAGATAGGTGGTAGCTGCGCTGAGCGGCTGGTTCAGTTCATGCGCCAGAGACGCGGCCATCTCTCCCAGGGAGTTCAACCGCCAGACACGATTGAGCTGGGTGTGCAGTTCCCTGGCCCGCGCATCTGCGGCATGGACCTGGGTCAGATCCGTCAGGCACAGAGTGGCATAGTCGCCGTCAGGATTGGCAGGCATGACCCCCAACTGGATGCTGAGGGGATAGGTGCGTCCATCGGGACGACGGCCGGTCCAGACCACGTCATCGCCCGCCTCCCCCTTTGCCGCGCCCATGTCGTAGGCGTCAACGAAATCGGACATGGGACGGGCCATCGCCTCATCGGCCGACACGCCCAGAACGGTGCAGGCATGGTCGGTCAGGAAGCGTATGCGCGCCTGTCTATCGACCGTTACGACAGGAACGGAGGTCAGGATCGCATCCAGCATCTGGTTGCGATAGGCGAGCCGCTCCGAAAGATCCTGGGCCCGTTCCTGATACGCCCGCAAGCGCCAGCACATCTCGGCCACGAACCAGGACACCACGATGAACAGCAAGCCATTGGTGGTCAGATCGACCAGACCCTCGCGCTGGACCAGCATGCCGTTCGCCGCGATGGACAGGCCGATGGCCAGCCCCGTCGCCAGCCGGTGCGTCAGCATGGCCGTGATCATGACGGCAGGTACAAAGGGAAGATAATAAAACTGGCCGAAATGCTCCAGCAGTTCCCGCACCAGTAGCGAAAGACTGACGGCGACAATCGGCACCAGAAAAGCTTTCGGCCCTTCCATTGCGCGAAAGATTCGCAAGTTTGGCATAGCAGGCAAGGATCGGCTCATTTATGCACAACAGCGCCGCGCGGCCGTTAACTGTGCTTTTCTATCAAATCGTCTGGCTTGGGAACAAAAAAGACTCAAGTATCACCGTTTGTCGAGCATCTGTGCTTATTACTATTGCTGATTGCCGCATTCCCGCCACCTAGGGATTTCTACGTATCGGCAGGCTTACGGTCTCTTGTTGAACTGCCGCGATGGTCTGGATCGTGGGAGTAAAGTCATGAAGCCTGCTCTGACGATCCTGGTGGTCGATGATTCCGAGCCGATGCGCGCCATACTGGCGACCATCCTGACGTCCAGGGGCCATGCCGTGGTGCTGGCCGATTCGGTGTCAGCGGCCAAGGATGCGCTGATGGCACAGCGGCCAGACCTTATCCTGACCGACTACAACATGCCCGGCGGCAAGGGGTCGGAGCTGGTGCGATGGATCAGGGCACATGCGGTCTTCGACCACGCCCCGATCTTCGTGGTGTCCAGTGAACAGGACCCCAGACTGCACCTGCGCATGGCACAGGCGGGCGCGAGTCTCTGGATCAGCAAGCCAGTCTGTATCGGATCGCTGTTGAGCGCCGTCGACGCGGTGGCAGGTCAGCATTACCTGCTCTCGCCCGACAATTTCGAGACGCGCGCACGGGCCGTCTGAGCCGCCGCGGCCATGCGCCCTGTCCCCGCAATCCAGCGCCTGCCTGACCAGAGACCGCCCTAGGTATTCCTACGTATGTGACGGTTCATATTTAATTCCAGCGTTCGGCAGACTTTCGGGATCATCTTCAAACAGAGTTCAATGATCCGCAGAATGCGTATTTCCAATCTCCTCGCAGCCATCATCACAGCCGGTACAGCCGCGCTTCCCGCCGTCGCCACGGCCCAGGACTTCAGCGGCCAGATCGGCGTCGCCAGCCAATATGTCGGCAAGGGCCTGGGCAAGAGCGCCGAGGATCCTTCCGTCTTCGGCTCCGCCGAAATCGAGGCCGGCCAGTTCTATGGCAGTGTTTTCGTCTCGACCGCCAAGCTGTCGCAAGGATCCGATTCAGAGATCGTTTCGGCTATCGGCTACAGACCAGAGGTCGCCGGCTTCGACCTGGACCTGTCGGTCATCAACCGCGAACTGCCGGGCACCCGCGCCGGGGTCGACGCCAACTACATGGAATACCAGGCCGACATCTCCCGCAAACTGGGACCGGTCGCGACAAGACTGCGCGTCAACTATACGCCCGACGGGTTCGCCGCCACCCAGGAAGCCTGGTGGGTCGAGGCGCAAGGCACGATCGCGCTGGATGGCAAGACCAAGGCTTCTGCGGCCCTGGCCGAACGCTCGGCTGACGGCGGGGCGGAATATGTCGCCTGGAACGTGGGCGTGAAGCGCAAGCTGACAGACCGGATCGCCCTGGACGTCCGCTGGTTCGACACAGACGGCCACAGCTATGGCGAGGCCTATGATGGCCGCCTGGTCGGTGCCCTGTCCTTCTCCTTCTGATCTGAATTCCCGCGCTCGCGCCCTGGAACCCAAAGGAATCTGCCGTGAAACTGTCCAACCTGCCCCTCAGCCGAAAGCTGATCTTCGCTTTCGCCGCCGTCCTGCTGGCCATCGCGGCCATGGGGGCGACGGTGTTCTTCAACCTGCGTGCCCTGTCTGCGGCGGGTGAACTGCGCAGCAGTGCCAACCAGATCGTGCGCGACACGGCCATGGCCGAGTTCAAGCTGGCCCGGCAGGAGAACGCCCTGCGCGGCTACATGCTTTCGGTCGACGACTATTACGTCGAGCGCGTGAACGGACATCGTGCGGATTTCAAGGAAGCCCTGGGGTCGATCCGCGAGAACGGCACCCCGGCCACGGACGCTCAGGTCGATGCCATCGAGGCCGCTTCGGACGAATGGTTCGATCAGATCGCCGAGACAGGCATTGCCCTGGCTCGCGACCCTGCGACCCGGCAGCAGGCCATCGCCATGATCGGCCCTGATGGCCCGGCCGACGGCCTGATGGGCAAGGTCGAGGAGGCACTGGAGGTGCTGAAAACCGCCAATATGGCGGCTCTGGACGTGGCTCGCGAGGGACAGCAAAGCGCAAGCAACACCGCGCTGATGGCCCTCTTCGCCGGCCTGTTCGCCGCACTGGTGATCGCCCTGGGTGCCGGCTGGGTGCTGAGCCGCGGTATCGGAGGTCCGATCGCGAACATGATCGGCTATATGCGCCGTCTGATCGGTGGTGACACCAACTTTGAAGTGCCCTGCGTCAGCCGCAAGGACGAGTTCGGCGAGATGGGCCGCGCGGTCATCGCCTTCCGCGACGCCGCTATAGAAAAGACCCGTCTGGAGGCCGAGACAGAGACGCAACGCGCAGCCGTCGAAGCCGAACGGGCCAGGAACCAGGCCGCCGCCGATGCCGCCGCTCGCGAGCAGGCTGTGGTGGTCAGTGCTCTGGGCGAGGGGCTGGATCACCTGACGCGCGGTGACCTGACCTATACGCTGAGCCAGACCTTCCCGGGCGTTTATCAGAAGCTGAAGGACGACTTCAACGCCGCCATCGGCCAGTTGAAGGACGCCATGAGCGTGGTCGTCACCAATGTCTCGGCCATCCGATCGGGTTCCGGCGAAATCAGCCAGGCGGCCGACGACCTGTCGCGCCGTACCGAGCAACAGGCCGCCAGCCTGGAAGAGACCGCCGCCGCCCTGGACGAGATCACCGCCACGGTGAACCGCACCGCATCAGGCGCGAAACAGGCGTCGGAAACGGTCCGGGCCGCCAAGGGCGATGCCGAAACCTCCGGCGTCGTCGTCCGCGACGCAATCACCGCGATGGGGGCCATCGAGAGCTCGGCGCACCAGATCAACCAGACCATCGGCGTGATCGACGAGATTGCCTTCCAGACTAATCTGCTGGCCCTGAATGCCGGCGTCGAGGCAGCACGGGCCGGCGATGCGGGACGCGGCTTTGCGGTCGTCGCCTCCGAAGTGCGGGCCCTGGCCCAGCGCTCGGCCGAGGCAGCCAAGGAGATCAAGGTTCTGATCTCGGCCTCGACCACCCAGGTCAACTCGGGCGTCAGCCTGGTCGGCCAGACGGGCGATGCGCTGCAACGGATTGTGTCGCGAGTGGCCGAAATCGACGGCCTGGTCTCCGAAATCGCCGCCTCCGCCCAGGAGCAGGCGACCGGCCTCCAGCAGGTCAACACCGCCGTCAACCAGATGGACCAGGTCACCCAGCAGAACGCCGCCATGGTCGAGCAATCGACCGCGGCCAGCCACTCCCTGTCGCAGGAGGCTGAAAGCCTGGCCGCCTCGGTGTCGCGCTTCCAGATCGGGGCGACTTCGCAACCGGCCCGCGCTCCGGCTCGTCAGAGCCATCGCCCCGTGGCCGCGCTGAAGACGGTCGGGCGCGGCGGCGCGGCCCTGAAGCCGCAACCGATCGCCAATGAAGATGGCTGGGAGGAGTTCTGATGACGGCATCCGTCACCCTGCCTGCCGTGCTGGATCTCCAGCAGGCCGGCCCCTTGCGGGACCAGTTGCTGGCGTTGCGCGGACAGTCCGTGATCGTCGACGGGTCCGCTGTCGAACGCCTGGGGGGGCTTTGCCTTCAGGTTCTGATCTCGGCCCAGCAGACCTGGGCCCGCGATGGACTGAGCCTGGTCATCGACGAGGTCTCGGAATCCTTCGCCAACCAATGGAACGCCTTCGGCGCGTCCGATCTGGGAGAAGTCGCGTGATCAAGACCGTGCTGACCGTCGACGATTCGCGGACCATGCGTGACATGCTGATGCTGGCTCTCGTCGAGGCGGGCTATCGCGTCATCCAGGCCGTCGACGGCATTGACGGGCTGGAAACCCTCAGCGCCGAAGGCGCGGATGTCGTCATCACCGACATCAACATGCCGCGCATGGACGGCTTCGGCTTCATCGAAGGCGCGCGCGCCGATCCCAGATACCGCGCCACACCGATCCTGGTCCTGACCACCGAGAGCGATGCCGTCAAAAAGCAGCGCGCCCGCGATGCCGGTGCCACGGGCTGGATCGTCAAGCCCTTCGACCCAGTCAAGCTGGTTGATGCCGTGCGCCGAGTGGCCGCCTGATCATGACCGACGCCGTCGACCCCTTCGAAGCCATCAAGGTCGTCTTCTTTCAGGAATGCGATGAACTGCTGGGCGACCTAGAAACCGGCCTGCTGGCCATCCAGTCCGGCAGCGCCGACGACGAGACTATCCATGCCGTCTTTCGCGCCGTGCATTCGGTCAAGGGCGGGGCGGGAGCGTTCGGTCTGGATGATCTGGTCCGATTTGCGCATGTGTTCGAAACCCTCCTGGACGAACTCAGGGCGGGACGCAGGCCCTGTGATGAGCCGACACTGAACGCCTTGCTGCGGGCCGCCGACGTGCTGGCCGACCATGTCGCCGCCGCGCGTGGCCAGGGGGCCCCGGTCGAGCCTGCACGCTCCGCGGGTCTGGTCGCCGAACTGGAAGCGCTGACGCATGGTGATGTCGCGCCCGTTGCCGAAACTGTCGTCGAGACCGTGGCCCCCTTGCCGGTCGAGGCGGACGAATTCGGCTTCAAGCCCATCGCCTTCGACCTGTCGTCGCTGGACGCTCCGGCGGTTGCAGAGCCTTCCGGGGGCTGGCGGATCGTTCTGCATCCCCACGCCCAGATGTATGCCAAGGCCAATGAAACCGGCCTGCTGCTGCGCGAACTGGCCCGCCTGGGTCCGGTCGCCGTGTCGCTGGATACCTCCGCCCTGCCGGACCTGGCCGAAATGTCGCCGGAAGACGCCTATCTGAGCTGGACCATCGAACTGACCGGACCGGTGGATGAAGCCGCCGTGCGCGAAGTCTTCGATTTCGTCGAGGCCGACTGCGACCTGAGCGTCCGCCCGCTGGACAGCGTGGCGACGCCGCTTCCCGTCGCCCAGACGACCCCGGATTTGGACATCGCCGCCCTGCTGGCCCGCGCGACAGCCGACGTGCCCGCGCAACCCGAACCCGCGCCCGTCGTCGCCATTCCTTTCCCGACGCCCGCTCCAGAGCCCGTGCCCGTGGCTGCTCGGGTTCAGGCCACTCCGACCCCCGCTGCCACGCCCGCGCCGGCACAGGCCCCTGCCGCTGCCCCGACGCCCCCTGCCGCCGTCACCATCCGCGTCGATCTGGAGCGGGTCGACCGCCTGATCAACGTCGTCGGCGAACTGGTCATCCAGCAGGCCATGCTGGCCCAGCGCGTGACCGAAAGCGGCCTGGCCCGTTCGTCGGGCATTTCCGTCGGTCTGGAAGACCTGGAGCTGCTGACGCGCGAAATCCAGGACAGCGTCATGGCCATTCGTGCCCAGCCGGTGAAGTCTGTATTCCAGCGCATGCCGCGTCTGGTCCGCGAAGTCGGCGAAATGACCGGCAAACGCGTCCGCCTGGTCACCGCCGGCGAGGACACAGAGGTCGACAAGACGGTGGTCGAACGCCTGGCCGAACCCATCACACACATGCTGCGCAACGCCATCGACCACGGACTGGAAAGCCCCGACGACCGCGTCGCCGCCGGCAAACCGGCCGAAGGCACGGTGAAGCTCGTCGCGCTGCACCGCTCGGGCCGGATCGTCATCGAGATCAGCGACGATGGGCGCGGTATCAACCGCGAGCGGGTCAAGGGGATCGCCGCCGCCAAGGGGCTGATTGCAGACGACGCTGACCTGAGCGACGAGGAGATCGACAACCTGATCTTCCTGCCCGGCTTTTCCACCGCTGAGACGATTTCGGACGTGTCTGGCCGGGGCGTGGGTATGGACGTCGTCAAGCGCTCGATCCAGGCGCTGGGCGGGCGGATATCCATCGCATCCAATCCCGGCAAGGGCTCGACCTTCACACTCAGCCTGCCGCTCACGCTGGCAGTGCTGGACGGGATGGTGGTGGCCGCCGCTGAACAGACGCTGGTAGCGCCGCTGACGGCCATCGTAGAAAGCCTGACGCCGCGTGTTCAGGACGTCCATCACGTCGGCGGCCATGACGCCGTCATTCGCTTCCGCGACGAGTTTGTGCCGCTGATCGACGTGGCCCTGAACATGGGATTCCGTGACACGCCCGTGCCTCCGTCCACCGGTGTGGCCGTGGTCATCGAGACGGAGGCCGGCTTCCGTGCCGCCCTGCTGTTCGATGCCATCCAGGGCCAGCGCCAGGTCGTCATCAAGAGCCTTGAGACCAACTACCAGCAGGTCGAGGGCGTTGCCGCCGCGACCATACTTGGCGACGGCCGTGTCGCCCTGATCCTCGACGTCGATGCGATCGTGGCCACGGCCAGACGCAAGACGACCCGTCCCGAACTGAAACTCGCGAGCTGATGATGACCGAGCAATTTTCCACTCCCGCCGCCGCCTCACGCGAGCTGATCGCCTTTCGCATCGGCGAACAGGAGTTCTGCGTGGACATCATGGCCGTGCGCGAAATCCGCGGCTGGACCCCGGCGACGCCCCTGCCGCGCTCGCCCGGCTTCATGAAGGGGGTCATCAACCTGCGCGGGGCTGTTCTGCCGATCATCGATCTGGGCGTGCGGTTCGGCCTGACCACATCAGAGCCTACGGCGCGGCACGTCATCATGGTGGCCCACATCGGAGGGCGGCTGGTCGGCCTGCTGGTTGATGCGGTGTCAGACATCATCCAGCTGCGCGACGAGGAAGTTCAGCCGACGCCCGACGTCGCCAGCGATCATGTGAAGGCCTTCGTCAAGGGCATCTTCGCGCTGGATGGCCGGATGATCAGCCTGATCGAACTGGACCGGATCTTGCCGGAGACCGAGGCCGAGGCTGCATGACCACTGCCACGGGACGCGACACCCTGGTGGAAGGCGAGTTCGTCTTCACCGCCGAGGATTTTCGCCATATCGCCCACATCCTGCATACCCACGCCGGCATTGCACTGAACCAAAGCAAGGCGGCGCTGGTCTATTCGCGCCTGGCCAAGCGGTTGCGCGTGCTGGGCCTGCGCAGCTTTCGCGACTATTGCGCCCTGGTTCAGGGCGTCGATGGTGTTGACGAACGCCAGGCCATGACGGCGGCCCTGACCACCAATGTCACCCGCTTCTTCCGCGAACCGCACCACTTCGACCACCTGCGCGACGTGGTCATGCCCGGCCTGGCCGAGCGTGCTCGTGCCGGGGGGCGGGTCCGCCTGTGGTCCGCCGCCTGTTCGAACGGCCAGGAGCCCTATTCCATGGCCATGACCGTACTGTCGGTCCTGCCCGAGGCGGCGGATCTGGACGTGCGCATCCTGGCCACCGACATCGACCCGAACATGGTCGCCCAAGGCATCACGGGCGTCTATTCCGAGGAGACGCTGGAGGCCGCGCCGGCCCTGCTGCGTCACCGCTGGTTCGACAAGGCCCCGGCCCACGGACCGGATCGTCTGAGCGCCAATGACACCCTGCGTCGGCTGGTCAGCTTCAAGGAGCTGAACCTGATCGGCGACTGGCCCATGCGCGGCAAGTTCGACGTCATCTTCTGCCGCAACGTCGTGATCTATTTCGATGACGCGACCCAGGAAAAGGTCTGGAACCGCTTCCTGCCGACCATGGCCGCCGACGCCACACTGTATATCGGCCATTCCGAGCGCGTCAGTGGATCCGCTACGGCGCGGCTGACCCCCAGTGGGCTGACCACCTACAGGCTGGCCGCATGACCGTCTCCGTCCTTGTCGTCGACGACAGCCCGACCATGCGCGGTCTGATCACCGCCGCCCTGCGCCGCGACCCGGAGATCGAGGTCGTCGGCTCGGCCTGCGATCCCCTGGAGGCGCGCGAGGCGATCAAGCGGCTGAACCCCGACGTCATCACCCTGGACGTCGAGATGCCCAATATGAACGGGCTGGAGTTCCTGGAAAAGATCATGCGCCTGCGGCCCATGCCGGTGGTCATGGTCTCGACCCTGACCCAGGCGGGCGCAGAAGTGACGCTGGCAGCGCTGGAGCTGGGCGCCGTCGATGCGGTCGGCAAGCCCGGTGCCGGAATGACCGCTCAGGATGCCTTTGCCGATCTGGCCGCCAAGGTGAAGATCGCTGCGCGGTCGAACGTCAGGGCCGGAGCCGGCACTGCCCCTGCACGCGTATCGGACACCTATCGCGCCGCCGCCGACCATGTGCTGGCCATCGGGGCGTCCACCGGCGGGGTCGAGGCCCTGCTGAGCATCATTTCCGCCTTTCCGGCCAACTGCCCCGCCACCGTAGTGACCCAGCACATGCCGGCCACCTTCACCCCCAGTTTTGCTGCGCGGCTGGACCGGGCCTCTGCCGCCACCGTGCGTGAGGCTACCGATGGTGCCCTGCTGGAACGAGGCTGCGTCTATATCGCCCCCGGTGGAGAAGCGCATCTGGAGGTGTCCGGCGTGACGCCACGTTGCCGACTGGTGCGGTCCGAAACGGTCAGCGGCCATCGCCCATCGGTGGACGTCCTGTTCGGCTCCGTCGCTCGCCTGCGCCGCCCGATGACGGGTGTGATCCTGACCGGGATGGGTCGCGACGGAGCTCAGGGGCTTCTGGAGATGCGACAGGCGGGGGGCCGCACCCTGGGTCAGGATGAGGCCAGCTGCGTCGTCTACGGCATGCCCAAGGCCGCTTTCCTGCTGGGGGGCGTCGAGCGCCAACTGCCCCTGTCCCGCCTGCCGTCCGCCATTCTCGATTTGTGCGCCGATCCTGTTGCTTGAGGTTTTTCAGTCATGCCCGCTGCTTCCGCCATCCACACTCTCATCGTCGACGACCAGGCCTCGATGCGTTCGTTGATCCGCGCCAGTATGCAGCAGCTCGGCTTTCGCGAATTCCGCGACGCAGCTGACGGCGAGATTGGCCTTCGCGAGATGATCACCAAGCCTGCGCACCTGATCATCTCGGACTTCAACATGCCGAATCTGGACGGGCTCGGCCTGCTGCGGGCCGTGCGCGCCCACCCGCCGACCGCAGGCGTGGCCTTCATCATGCTGACCGGGCGGGCGGATCGCGACCTGGTCCAGCGCGCGGTGCAGTTCGGCGTCAACAACTATCTGGTCAAGCCGTTCACCGTCGCCCAGTTGAAAGAGAAGGTCGAAGGCGTCTTCGGGCCTCTCACATGACGGGCGCGGTTCCCGATATCGGCCACAAGGTTCACGTCGGCCAGGGCGAGCATTTCGTCACCGATGATCCGGCTGTGATGCTGACCACGATATTGGGCAGTTGCGTGGCCATGTGCCTGCGCGATCCGGTCGCGGGCGTTGGCGGCATGAACCACTTCCTGCTGCCCGAAGGCGATGGCGGCGGTACCGCCGCGGGCCGCCGCTACGGGGCCTATGCGATGGAAGTGCTGATCAACGACTGCCTGAAAGCCGGAGCCCGGCGCGAGCGGATGGAGGCCAAGCTGTTCGGTGGCGGTCGCATGTTCGACGCCCTGCGCGACGTCGGTCTGGCCAATGCAGAGTTCGCAGAGCGCTTCCTGCGTGACGAGGGCATCTCCATGATCGGTGGAAGCCTGCGCGGCGTGGGTGGGCGACGGGTGCAGTACTGGCCTGTGTCCGGTCGCGCGCTACAGCGGTCCGTCAATGACGCCCACACGCCAAGGGCCCCGACACGACGCGCCGCACCGGTCGTGGATGCCGGTGCGCTGGAGCTGTTCTGATGACGCCATCGCAGACCCCTTCGCTGCTTTCCGCCCTGGCCGACGAACTCGCCTTGACCCTGCCTGTCGTGGAAGGCCTGTCTGCCCTGGTCGTCGAGCATGCGATCCAGGCCGATGCGCTGCACAGGCCGCGCATCCTGATCCAGGCCCAGGCCGTCGACGACCTCAGCCAGCGGCTGGCCGCGCTTCGAGACCTGACCGAAGCCCTCTCGCACGGTGCGAAGGTCGAGGCCGCGCTGGACACGGTATCGCTGGCAGAAATGGCCGCACGGCTGCGTCTGGCCGTGAACGGCACCGCTTCGAACACCATGCCTGTGGCTTCCGCCACGCATGGCGACCTGATGCTGTTCGATCACCCATGATCCGCGATCCCCGCCCCTCCAGTCGTGTCAACCTGGAACAGGCCACGGTCCTGTTGATCGACGACAATCCGCAGGCGCTGGATATCCTCAGCTCCATCGTCCAGGGCTTCGGCGTGCGCGAGCAGATCCGTTGTGGGTCGGCCGTCGAGGCCAGCGAGATCGTCAAGAACCGGGCGGTGGATCTGATCCTCGTGGACTGCGCCATGCCTCAGATGGACGGCCATGATTTCGTGCAATGGCTGCGCCGCGAGACGCCGGATCCCGTCTGTCTGACACCGGTCATCATGCTGACCGGTCACGCGGCACCGTCAAAGGTTCACAAGAGCCGGGACTGCGGGGCCAGCTTCGTAGTCACCAAGCCCCTGACGCCTGCGGTATTGCTGCAACGGATCCTGTGGCTGGCCAACGACAAGCGAGACTTCGTGAAGGCGGAAGGCTATGTCGGACCCGACCGGCGTGTTCGCAGCTTTGGACCTCCGCTTGGGACCGTCGGGCGCCGCTCGGGTGACCTGTCGACCCATGTGGGCGAAGCCTCGGAAGCCAATATGGACCAGTCCGATATCGACACCCTCATCAAGCCGCGCCGGGTAGCCTTGTGACCGAAGCCAAGATTTTCAAACACCGGTCCAGTCTGGCCAAGAAGATGGCCGTGCCCGGCGGCAAGGCCGTTGACGACGCCCTGCAAGCCGCCGAGGCGGCCCTGGAAACACACCGGGATGCGGCCATGCATACCCTGGACGTCACCCTGATCCGCCTCGACGCCTGCTGCGCCGCGCGCGAGCGCGATCAGGTCTATGTCCAGGCCGCCGCCATGCTGGACATGGCCGGCTTCTTCGAAACAGGGCCCCTGCACCCCGCCGTTTTCAGCCTGTGCGAAATCAGTGATCCGGCCGGCGACCATGTCTGGGACTGGCCCTCCGTCGAGGTCCATCTGCGCGCCCTGCGGATGATACTGCTGGATGAATGCCGTACGACCCAGAGCAGCCAGGTCCTGCTCGATGGCCTGGCTTCGGTGCGACAACGGTGCCGGTTGATCGTGCAGTCAGGAGGGGGCTCTGTCAGCCCAAACTTAGCCGGCCGGTAATCGGGGGCACGTAGCGTCGTCGCGATGGCCAAGTCGAAAAACCCGTCCCGCTACTTCGACAGCGCGCCGAAGGTGATCCTACTCGGGCGCTGACATGTTAGCTGGACTAGCTGGTGTGTCTGCCGATCCTCAAGATAGCAACTGGCTTAAGAAGTACGTATTACAGCTTACCTTAATATTCATTAGTAATTCAGACTGATGTGCGACCGTTTGGACGCAATGTTCACTCGCAAAAAGCTTGGTTTTGACAGCGATTTCGACCTGACGGGTGCGGACACTCGCGCTCAGGCCGGCACGCGCTTGTTCGTCGCCGTTTTGGTGTTTGCCTCAGGGCTGACGGCCATCGACTGGCGCATTATGGTCGTTTGGGCGTGCGTCTTCGCCGTAGGCGACTCGCTGCTCTGGGTTGCGACAAGTCCCAAAAATCAAGAACGCCACCCGCTTGCCTTCCGCATCCTGCGTTTGGCGTCGACCTTCATATCGACGTGCGCTTGGGTCGGGGCCGGCATTCTGTGGTGGATGTCTGGGGGCGATATCGGGAAGGCGGCCGGGACGGCGCTCATCGGCGGCGTGCTGGTTTACATCGTTCGCGGCTGTCACAAGTCTTTGACCCAGTTGATAATCACCGCAGGACCTCCTGCACTGGTACTCCTCGTGCTGCCTTGGTTCGAAGACACGTGGCGCGAGAAGATCGGTCTTCTGACCTGCACAGGGTTTCTGGTCTGCTACGCGCTAAGCTCAGCGATCAACGCTGTGCGATCATACTGGCAGCTTCGCGAGACAACTGCGGCGCTCATTGTAAAGCAGTCAGAGGCTGAAGCAGCGAGTGTCGCCAAGAGCGAGTTCCTGGCCAATATGAGCCACTAAATCAGAACGCCTTTGAACGGGGTTCTCGCCATGGCCCACGTCCTAGCTGACGCCCCGCTTCCGCCGAGAGAAAAAGAGGCCGCCAAACTTATTTGCTCTTCTGGCGAGACGCTTGAGCGGTTGCTCTCCGACATTCTGGATCTGGCAAAGGTCAAGGCGGGACAGCTCGAGATTGAGCTCACCAGCTTCCATGTCGGCGAACTCGCCCGAAGCGTTGCAGGTCTGGGCCAGACCCTAGCCGATGCAAAGGGTGTCACGCTCTCGCTTTCGGTCGTGGATGGCGCGGATCGCTATGTTGCTGGTGACGAAGTCCGCATCAGACAAGTCGTTACAAATCTTTTGTCCAACGCGATCAAGTTCACACCCTATGGCTCAGTGACGCTGACGGTCTCGCGTACGTCAACGGGCGCTTTCCGCTTCTCAGTCCAGGACACAGGCGTCGGTTTTGGTCCGCAGGAGAGGGGCCGCATATTCGAACGCTTTCAGCAGGCCGATGGCACCATCACCCGAAGGTTTGGCGGAACAGGTCTCGGGCTCTCAATCTCAAAACACCTCATCGAAATGATGGACGGAACTCTCGACTGTGCAAGCGAGGTGGGGGTGGGGTCTACCTTCTGGTTCGAACTGGAGCTGGAGGAAGTCGAACCCCCTCAGGCTGACAACCACAACCACCCCGACGGCTCATCGGCATCATCAACACGCCTCCTCGTAGTTGACGACCATCAGACCAACCTGAAGGTTGTCGAAATAATTCTGACGGGTGCTGGCATGTCAGTGACCACAGCGACCAATGGCAAAGAAGCCCTGGCCTGTTGGGCTGAGGGATCTTTCGACCTGATTTTGATGGATATGCAAATGCCCGTCATGGATGGTTTAAGCGCCGTGCGCGCAATACGCGCCGGCGGAAAACACACAGGTCGGGCGAGAACGCCGATTATAATGCTGACCGCTAACGCGTCCACCGAACACATCTCAGCAGGAGCGTTGGCGGGTGCCGATGGTCACCTGACCAAGCCCATCCCTCCAGCTTCGCTCTTTTCGACGATTGACGTTGTGCTGCCTGAGAGCGAGCAAGCGGGCGCAGAAGAGGCCGGCTAGCTGATTTCGACACCGGTCGGGTGGGTCACTTTGGCCGCATCGGATCGCGCATAGATGCAGGTATAGCGCAGGTCGGAATTTCGGCGCTTCCCACGTCAAAGTGCGTAAAGTTGAGAACGCTTCGACCACCGGTTCAGCTCAGACTGGGAAGGGGTTGGGTCTGCGGTTTCCGCTGTCGCGAATTGTCCCAGAAACTGATGCCGCGCTTGGCTTATGACCTCGCGCTTTCCTAGATTTCGTAATGATGGGGTCAGGTGTTCTATTGACCTGGGCGGCACTACTTCTTCCGAAACCCTGCTAAACAGGGAGGCCTATGTCGCCATCGCCGACGGTCGGACCGTTGGCCAGAAATATGATGTCGGCGTCAGCGCGGGCGATACCCTCTTCGCCTGGAGGTACGCCCTGCACTCGGGACAGGCGTTCAGGCTCATCGGGCAATGACTGGTGTTCGTGGGGCGTGGTGACGACTATGCTGTGCGTCGCGGGCTTGATGTTGTGGATGCGGTGCCAACGCAAGTAGACAGGTTTCATCACCGATGGGTCTGTTTCAGGCAGTCGGACATGCGTATGGCGACGCTTTCGGGAATTGGACATCGGACAGATTGTGACGGGTGCAGTTCGTGATAGCCCGGCTCAACATCGACGACCCTAAACAGCCAAGGGTCCCGAGCGATTTCTGCCGCTAGCCACACATCGCTGACCAACGTGCTGCGACGCTCGACCCCCTCGGCTCCCAGGTAAGCGCATAGGTCGATCAACGCTCGTTTCATGGTCGGTCCTTCCGCCTTTGGTACTAGTCTGATGCTGCCTTGAAAGCGCGCCTTGTCGGGTTTCTGCTTCGTAGGCAATGCACTTGCACCACGGCGGAAGTCGACGTGATGCACAACGCCTCCGCCCTTCTTCATCGGCTGCAAATGCCAATCCGCCAGCACCGCGACATCGTCTAAGTGACGGCTTCCCTGGTCATGCCCCGCTGCTTCAGCTTCGAGACGCTGGATCCGCTCGGCAATGCTTGTGACGACAGTGGTGCGGTCTACGTAGACCGCGAGCAGACGTTCGACGCGGCTTTCTTCCCAGCCAAGTACGTCCGCTATCTCAGGAGCCGTCAGACCGGCCTTTCGCAAGCGCGTGGCGAGAGTTCCACGCGCGTCGTGGAGGTGCTTTTCGATAGGTGGCTGTGCGGCAGCACGCGTGTCGTTGAACCGGGTCACTAGGCCGGAGTACTTCCAAGGCCTTCCAAGGGTGTTGGAAAGGACCGTCAGTGGCAGGGTAGGGGGCTCCTCGCCCCGGGCCATAGCTTGGCGCGTCAGCTCGCCGTGACGCAGCTTTTGCTGCGACTTGATTTGCGCCAAGAGCGAGCGTGTTTCGGCCAGAAGAGGGATCACAGCCGTGCGTTTGCCGCGACCTTTGCGAGTGACCTTGATCACGGCGACATCGGTTACCTCAGTCCAAAGCAGAGTGGTGAGGTCGTGAAGGCGCAAACCCAGGAGACATGCCAGTTGTGCGACACAGGCGATCTCAGGCGAACTCGCTGCCTTGGCGAAGCGGGCCAAGTCGTCGGCTGTCCAAACCTGGTCTGAACGGTTGTTCTTGTAGAGCTGCCCGACGCCTGTTGCAGCATTGGCCGCCAGCAACCCTCTCTGCTGACCCCAAGATAGGATCCGCGAGAGGACCTGCATCAGATAGTCAGCGGCACGCGGCGTCTCCTGCCACTGATCCCGCCAGGCCAAAAGATCAGATTTGACACGCGGGTCGTTCAGGGCAGCCAGCGGAATGCCACCGATATCGAGTGGGTGGCTATCGACGGCGATCTTCGAGATGCGCCGACGCCACTCCTTCTGCGTGCTCTCCGCCAATCCCGCGAACTCGGGCGACGCCTGATACTGCAGCGCCAGGGCTCCGAGGGTGTCATCGGGCTGACCGCGCTGGTTTTTAACGGCCTGAGAATACGCCAGCATAAACTCGCGCGAGCCAGGTTGGCCGGGGAGGCGGGGCCCGCCTTTCCAAGCATACCAGTAGGTGCCGAGCACCTCACTGGTCGGGCTGCGTCGTACGACCCGCTTAATGCCTTTGGGAAGGTGCGACTTGACGACCACGCCACTCCTCCAGCGGATCGGCTTGGGGGGCGATCATGTCGGCCATGTCGATCGACACTTCGCCCGATGTTGCCACGCGGATAGCTCTTGGAATGAGGCCTTCAGCATGCACAGCGCGCACAATGCGGCGCACATCTGACTGTCGGACTGACCGATGCTTGATCGAGTTCATGGCTCGACCGTGAAGACGACGTCGCCACCCGGGCCTGACGAGAAGGTGCCGAAGTGGCCGACTTCTACACTTCTGCCCATTCCCGTTTGCTCAAAGACGACCTGTGCCAGCAAGTCCAAGCACCGTCGGATCAGCTCGGGGTGAAGGTACATAGGTTCAAGACTCGTGATTTCGGCACGGAGCTCATCATCTGACATGTGGGGTGGTGCTGCGGCCATAGGCTTCTCCTGCCGAAAAAGTGGCAGATGTGCAGCCGTACCACAACCCCTCAAAGCGTAATTAAACTACTGAATCCATTACGAAAAATAGCGCTTGACGGTGGGTCTTCGAAGCTGCGGATTTCGCTGCAGAAACTGCCTTGGCGTTGCCGAAGAGCCTAACACTTTTTGCGAAGGGCCTCATCGGCAGCACGAGGGGCGGGAGCAATATGGTGTTTCGCGTACCCTGACCGGATCAATGACGAGAAACGATAGTCAGCTTCTCAGCACGGGCTTCGATGTAATGGCGACCCACACCGCTCAGGCCCATCTCTCCCTTGGCGTACGGCTCGCCCATTTCGTCCGTCAGCTGCAGGTAGAGACGAGGCCAGGGTCCCTCAAGCAGGTGGATGCAGACCGGGTCGGGGTTGCGCAGTTCGTCGCGGATCAGGTGGAAGGTCACCGGGGTTGGTGCGGCAGAGGCTACATCCTTCGGCAGAAACCCATTGCCATCTGGGTTAGGCGGAGCGGTGGTGGCGATAGCGAAGAGATTGATCGTTTCGGGCAGTGGCTCGCCTTGAAGGCGATCGACCACGCCCGCGGCTGAGCGGAAGACAGTGGGTGTCATGGGATGTCCAATAATGTGAGGGAAAGAGTGGCCATCCCCCGGACGGCCATTTGGTCGCTTGAGCGATTGAAACGGATCTTACCTGACCCCTTAGGGCAGATCAAGAAACGCGCACACGGGTAGACCCGAAACTGCGGGACCTTCAATCAGGCGGCCCGAATATTGGTGTCAGCGTCATATGAATACCGGTTTACGGCGGGTATCGTTTGAGTTGAGAACAGGACCACAGTTCATACCTATCAGCGGCTTGGGCTATATCGACATCAAACTGAGAGATAGGTCTTCGATTGCGGTGCGAGCTGGTTGAAGCTGCCCGCCTCCACCTTGCCCTGGGCGATGAGCCTTTTAAGGGAGGAGCGCACCCGACTTTGTGCCGCGACGCGTGTCATCGGTTCGTTGGACCGAACGGCGTCAATCAACTCTCTAACATGAAGTGGCCGACCCTCTTTTTTCAGAGTTTCGTGAACGATTCCATAGCTCTTAGAGGGCCGACGCGCCTCATTGCTATGGCCAATCTCGAACTGAAAAGAGAACGTTCCAAGTTCATGATACTGGCTGTTCCGCAGACCCTGACCAAGCACCATCACGAAATCATGCACCCCATTGGCCATCTTAAGCAGGCTGCTGATCTGGCCCTCAACATGGAGCGTCGCCCCCCTGAAGCCGCGCTCCTTACCAAGCGGAGCGGGAAGCGGCTCGACCGTGATCTTGTCGACCAAGGCTCGGATCGCATTGCGTGCATCGAGCCCGGCGACGCTATCAGTACCCATTACGGCCGTGAGAGTCTGGAGCTGCGACCTCATTGAACTCGCAATATCGTCTCGGGTTCCGACGACGCGCGGAGGGACCTCGACCTCACAGATCCGGTTAGAAATCAGAGCCTTCTCAGACTCGAACTCCGCCATCTGCTCGACGATGCGCGCCCTGACAGCGCTCGACATGTTTGCAACAGCGAGGCTTTCCAAAAGGCCTAGTATTTTCTTCTCTAACTCGTCCCTTCTTCGGGTCAGAAGCAGGATTTCATTGGGTGCAGCCGAGACTTTCTCCGCGAGAGCCTCGATGTATGCATTAACATAGACCTCAGCAGCATCGGGCTTGTTGAGTAGGGAGGTGAGATTTTGGATGAAGCCATCCTCGGCTTCCTGATAAGAAATTCGTCGGTTGTTTGAGCAGCCTCCAACTCGCGCGTGCCCGCTACAAGCCATATAGCGGCGCTCGATCATGACGTATGAGTGCCCGCACTCTGCGCACTTCATTTTGCCACTAAGAAGAAACGCTGGCGGTTTCGCTCTGGGCCCCCCTTTCTTGCCCGCCCCGTTCAGCCTGACTTGGACGCGCTCGAAAAGATCCTGCGGGACGATCTGCAGGTGCGGAGCATCGCCGTAGCTTGGCTGGGGGTTTGCGAACTGTGCAGTGACGCGCGCACCAGAGATCGGGTGCCGCTTATACATTTTATTCCCGTAACGCGGTTGGCCGAGATAGGTGGGGTTGCGGAAGATGCCCGAATTCAGTTTAGGGCTGCCAGTAAGGACGCCAGGGTCCCAAACACCCCGTCCGTCTCTGCGTCTCGCACCCGGTCCAGCAACACCTTCTTCGTTCAGCCGCTTGCAAATGGCTGTCGTGCCCATGCCTGCATCGTACTCCTGAAAAGCACGCAATACATATGGGGCTTGCGCCTCATTTATCTTCCGGATCGCCACAGGAGGCTTGCCGACCCAGTCGACTTCATATCCGTATGCCAGACCACCGATGTATTGGCCTCGTTCAGTAACTGCCGCGAGTTGTCCCCTCCGGACCTTGGCCGCTAGAACCCGGTTCGCGTGCTGGGCTTGGGCGAACTTCTGCGTGATCGATGAGGAGGACTCGATCCCGTCGGATAGCGTGATGACCTCACAGTCATAGAACTTACAGATGTCAAAGAACCCCAAACCTTTTGAGGTGCTTCGAGCAAGGCGATCAGCCTCCTCGACGATGACAGCGTCGAATTCACCGAGCTGAACGCGCTCCACCATCTCCAGAAATCCGGGGCGATTTTCGATGGCTTCGCCGTGTTTGGCGTCGTCGCGAAAATCCGCGACGACTTGGATGCCATGACTCAAAGCATAGGCACGAGCCATCCGAAGCTGGTCGTCATTTGACAGCGGATTCGATGCAATCGAGGAAAAACGGGCATACAATGCACCGCGGATCAGCTTGGACATCAGGTGCGTCCCGCCTTAGCGTCCTGGTTAGCGGCAAACTCGGCTAGCGCTACAAGAACCAAAAGCAGCGAGGCATCGAGATGCGGATGACGCGCCTCGATCTCCCTCAAACGCCGTTTGAGGGCGATTTGCACCTGAATCCGATCGAACGAAGTCAGTTCAGCTTGGTGAAAGACAGTCATGAACAGGTACCGTTGTTCACGACATCAGTGCCAAACGTCGATGTCTGACGGGCCCTTACAATGAGCTCACGAAGAACATCCGCCGCATTGCGGTTAGCCACGATTAGCACTCCGTCGATCAAGCCGAATGCACGGCCCGCTCGAAGTGCGACAACCAAAGACTTACCTTTAAAGGTGAAGCGCAGGTCTCGCTCGTAATGGTGGCGTTCAAATTGCAGGCGGTTGCGTGTCGATCGTTTAGGGGAGTCAGATTTCATTTTTGCTACTTTCGGTAACGATTAAGTTCGATACCGGGTGTAGCTCCCCGATGAGCCCCTTATTGCAGACTAGGAAATCTTTGTCAAGTCATACCTTTCATTTTCCTAACAATCTGCAGTTCGGGTGAGTATACTGTACACGCATGTTAATATTAACGGCGATTCTAGACTGACATAAGGACGCCGACTCTGCCGCGTCGACTGCACGGCCGCACTCAAGGTGCGAAACAGATACCCAAACTGGGGCTGAGATAATTGTCTACAAGGGACGTCAGAAAATGGGTGGTTTTCACCATCTGACCGGGTCACCCGACGACTCTTATCAAAACGCTTCGGCATCTGCGCGGGAGCGATTTCCTTGCGTGAGTCCGAAGCGACCGCACGCTTAGAGCGGCCTATCGGCCCCATCACCCCACTCGCTATGCGGCTCAACGCCCCGTCGCTCGGCCGTCACGAAGATTGACTTCTCTACACAACAATATCGCCTGACGGTATCCGAGACGGGCCGGTCACTCCTCGGCTTCGGTCCCGAAGCGGCGTTCGAACAGACCATGATCGCGTCCCTTCTCACGCCCGAGAGCGCGGCCGAGCGCAAGAGCCGGCTAAGCGAAGCCATAAATCATGTCGGCGATTATGAATCCGATTATGAGATGCTCGACGGACGCTGGCTGGAAGTGCGTGGCAAGATGCTGGCGGATGGCTCGGGCAGGCCGGAGCGCCTCGTCGGGACGATCCAGGACGTGACGGCCCACCGGGTCGCGTTCAAGGCGCTGAAGAAGAGTGAGGCGCGGCAGCGTATCCTCATCAACGAGCTGAACCACAGGGTGAAGAACACCCTGGCCAAGGTGCTTTCGATCGCGACCCTGAGCGCCCGCAAGTCCGACAGTCTCGAAGGGTTTTCCGAGGGTTTCCGGGCCCGGCTGATGTCCCTGTCGGCCACACATGATCTTCTGACAAGGGAAGTCTGGGAGGGGACCGACATCCGCAATGTTCTTGAGGCGGAACTGGCCCCCTTCGACCGTGACCAGTATCGACTGACTGGACCTTCGCTGTGGCTTCAGGCCGAAACCGTGCTGAACCTGGGTCTCATCGTCCACGAGCTTGCAACCAATGCCACAAAATACGGGGGCCTGAGCCAGCCGGGGGGATGTATCGATATACGCTGGACGGCCGGCGAGGGCCTCATGTCGCTGAGCTGGCGGGAGACGGGTGGTCCCGTCGTCGGCGAACCGGCCCGACGCGGCTTCGGATCCCGGCTTGTCGAGGCCAGTACCCGGGAGGCGAGATTTCGTTATCCCCCTGCCGGCTGCGAAGCCGACCTGGTGCTTGTGCTTGCGGAGCGTGCGACCGAGCCTCTGGACATCTAATAGCTGCAACCGGATGTCCGGGTCGCCGAAAGGGGCAGGGGAGGGCACCGGGCGTTCGGATTTGCGGTCAAGTATGCATGAATTCACGGGGGCGAGTTCTCAAACGGTACCGGTTTGGGCCGATCGCCGCGACTCCGGTTAAACGGGATGAATGACCCAGGATGAGCTTGACCAGACCCTCGACCGGATGTTCGCCGAGGCGCAAACTGAGGACTCCCAGCCGGGGGTCATTACGGTGAGCACCGATGACTGGACCGGTCGTCTGGCCGTGTCCCGGGCACCTGTGCCTCGCTGCAGGACGGCCTGCGCTACCGCGAAATCCAGGTCCTGGTCGCATCGATGTTCGAGACCCGCGTCCTGTCCCGGCGTGAGGCGGACGGACGCGGCGCGCCGTACAGGGAACTGACACCGCGGTCGAACGCGGGGATTCGCCCGCTGCCGTGAGGACCGGCGGCTGCCGACCGCGTGGATGTCCCCCGGTTCCGGGTCGCTCCCTCTAGGTCCGGAACCGGTCACAGGGATGACGGGCTCGGCGGGTGTGCGCATAGCAAGCTGAGCCGCAAGTTTACGCCTTCTCTGACGCATGCGCGCGAGCCGAACCGCCACCCAGGCTCGGTCTCGCTAGAACGGCCGGGTGAAACGATGTGGCCTCCGGAAATGCTGAGGCTGCAAAAGGTCCTGCCATTTGAACCGCAGAGCTTCACAGGAGTTGAGGACGTTCAGGTCCAACCGCCAGGCAGTCCCGACAGACGATGCGTTTCAGTGCTCCAGACCCGTCGCCCAAGGCCGAACGCGATGCGGAACGCATCGCCGGGGAGGTGCTGGGACTGGAAAGCTCCACCGATCCCTTCGTGTCTGCGGTCCGGGCGACCCGGATGCCGATGATCATCACAGATCCCCGGCAGACCGATAATCCGGTCGTCTTCGCCAATGACTCTTTCTGTCGCCTGACCGGCTATGCGCGGTCGGAAATCCTCGGGCGCAACTGCCGCTTCCTGCAAGGGCCCGAAACGGACCCGGAGACCGTCAGGCAGATCCATGATGCCGTCGCGGCGGTCGAGCCGATCGAGGTCGACATCCGCAATCACCGCAAGGATGGCGAGCCCTTCTGGAACCGTCTGCTTCTGGCCCCGGTGTTCGACGCCGATGGTCGACTGGCCTATTTCTTCGCCAGTCAGGTCGACGTCACCCTGGAGCGCGAGCGGCTTGCGAACCTGCAGTCCAACAATGCGGCGCTCGCTGCCGAGCTGACAGCGCGATCGCATGTCGACCGGGAACGGGAGCGAGAACTCGATCTCGCCATGCGGGCCGGCGGACTGGGGGCCTGGAGCGTCGATGTGCGAACCCGCACCCTGGTGGCGTCGGAGGCCTACAAGACCCTGATGGGATGGCCCGTCGATGAGGTCTTCACCTACGAGGACCGCCTGAGCCTCATCCATCCCGACGACCGCGACGCCGTCCGCGCCCAGAGCGAGGCGACGATCAGCCGGGGCGCGGACTATCATATCAATCATCGCGTCGTCACGCCGGACGGATCGACCCGCTGGATGGAGGCGCGCGGGATCCTGATCCATGACGCCGAGGGCCGCCCCCTTCGGCTGGCGGGCGTCACGACCGATGTCACGGAACGGGTGCGCGCCGAGCGTCTGCGGACGGCCTTGATGGAGCTTGCGGACGCCCTGCGGGATGTTGCCGACCCCGACGATCTGACCCACGCCGCCTGCGAGATCGCGGGGCGAACCCTGGACGTCGATCGCGTGGGGTTCGGCATGGTCGACCGGCCGACCGAGACCATCTCCATCGCCAGGGACTGGAACGCACCGGGAATCCAGAGCCTCGCCGGCGTGCTCCATTTCCGGGATTACGGCAGCTATGTCGAAGACCTGAAGCGCGGTGAAACCGTGGTGTTCAGTGACGCCCGCCTCGACCCCAGGACCCGGGACACGGCGGCGGCCCTTGAGGCGATTTCCGCCCGGGCGGTGGTCAACATGCCCCTGCAAGACCAGGGGGAGACGGTAGCGCTCTTCTACGCCAATACCGCGGGAGCGCGGGTCTGGCTGGCCGATGAGCTGCAGTTCATGCGCGATGTCGGGGAGCGCACCCTCGCCGCCCGCGAGCGCCGCCGGGCCGAGCGGCATCTGGCCAGACTGGCGGCTTCCCTCGAGCGCACCGTCGAAGAGAGGACGGCCGAGCTGATGGCCAGCGAGGCCGCGCTGCGGCAGTCCCAGAAGATGGAGGCGGTCGGACAGCTGACCGGGGGCATCGCGCATGATTTCAACAATCTGCTGATGGCCATCTCCGGAAGCCTGGAACTCGTCAGCAAGCGGATGGCCGAGGGGCGTTTCGAAGACACCGCAAGGTTTGTCACGATGGCCCAGACGGCGACCGAGCGGGCCACGGCCCTGACACACCGCCTGCTCGCCTTTTCCCGGCGTCAGACCTTGGAACCGAAGGCCACCGATGTGTTCGCCCTGGCGCGCGACATGGAAGAGCTGATCCGGGGTTCGGTCGGCCCCGGCATCACCTTGAGCACGGTTTCGTCCGAACCGCCCTGGCCCGTACTGGTCGATCCGAGCCAGCTCGAGAATGCGCTGCTGAACCTCTGCATCAACGCCAGGGACGCCATGCCGGAAGGCGGGGATCTGATCCTTTCGATCAGCAATGTCACTTTGGAGGATGACACCGTCCTCGGGCCGGAATGCACGCCTGGCGACTACGTCCGGCTCAGCGTCACCGACCAAGGGGTCGGGATGTCCGAGGAAACGATCGCCCGAGCCTTCGACCCCTTCTTCACGACCAAGCCCATGGGGCAGGGAACAGGCCTGGGCCTGTCGATGATCTACGGCTTCGTCCGGCAGTCCAGCGGACAGGTCAGCATTGCCTCGAAGCCGGGTGAAGGCACCACAGTCAGCATCCACCTTCCGCGACACCGTGGGACTGTTGCGCCCGAACCGCGCACGGAGGCGCACGAACCGGATCCAGACCGGTCGCGCCGCGCCATGGTCGTGATCGTCGACGACGAGGCCCTGATCCGGATGCTGGCGGCCGAAGCCCTGGCCGAGGCCGGTTTCGACTTCGTCGCGGCGGAAGACGGGCGGTCGGGACTCGCCCTGCTCGGTGCCACGGGCTCGGCGGAGTTGCTGATTACGGACGTCGGCCTTCCCGGGGGCATGAACGGCAGACAGCTGGCCGACGCGGCCCGGGCCATGAGACCGGATCTGAAGGTCCTGTTCATTACGGGCTATGCCGAGAGCGCCGTCCTGAGCGGAGGCGACCTGGAGGAGGGCATGTACATCATGACCAAGCCGTTCGAGCTGAAGGCCCTGGCGCGGCGGGTGGCCGCTATACTTGACGGCCGGGCCTAGCGTCCCGGGATATCTGCGCGAAGCTAACGCGCCAGCCGGCTCGGGGTTGGGCGGACCTATAATTGGCTGGGTGGTCGTGTTGCCCGATAACGCCCTTCCGGGTCTGAGTTGCGGCGATGGAGAAGCGTCATGAACCGAACACGGTCGGACGAGCCTTGAATGAGGAGCGCCGACGCCCCGCGGCAAACAAGTCGTTGAGACGACGGGGCATGGGCAGGCCGAGAGAGAAGCGCCCACCGCGCCAGTGTCTGATCGACGGTGTTCGGAACGCAGCCGCGACACTGGGGTTGTTTCGGCATGACAGATCAGGACAGTCTTCGATCGCAGGCCAACAGTGCGACGCTTGTCGTTCGAACAGGAAAGGCGAAGGCTGCGGTCAGGGTGAAGGTCACCAATGGAGGGCTGCTCGCCATCGGCGGGCTGGTATCGAGCATATTGCTGTCTACCGCTGCCCTGGTGTGGGTTTCCACACGCGTTGCCTATCGGCACCCCGTCGCCACAGGCTGGTTCCACCACAGATAGCGCGGGTCGCTGGCTGATGTCGTCACAGCGGCCTCAGGACGAGGTGGCGCTGCCCGCACAAATCCTCAATCGGCTCTAACCGTCGTGAGCGCCCACACCATCGCCGCCCCAAACAGGGCACCCTCGAGGCCTGCTGTCATTGCCTGGCTCACCGGCCCAAACGTGGCCTCACCGAACAGTGCACCGATGTGGTCCAGCCTCAGCCTGGCCTCCGGGAACTGTGCCGCCAGGGCGGTGAGGCTGCCGCCCATGAGCTGGCCGCCGACCAGGGTAGCTCCCGCCCCGGCCAGTCCGGTCAGGCCGGCACCGGCCAGAACGCCGTAGCGGCGTCGTGCATTGAGCTGGCTGATCCAGAAACCTGCCCCGATCGACGCGCCCAGCAGCATGCCTTCACCGGCACCGGTGATGGATTTGGGTGCCGATCCGAAGAGCAGCACGAATGCATCCAGCCCCACAAGTCGCACGAGAGCCCCCACGGCCAGTCCGCCGCCGGCCCCACCGACGACCCGCAACCACCCGCGCTGAGGCACCACGAACCCTGCCGCGCCCACCCCGAACCCCACACTGGATCCCCCGAGCATCCCGACCACGGCGGTGAGCGTGGCCAGGACAAGCAGGCCCGATGCGGCACCGCCCGCGCCACCATCTGCGACCCCTGCAAACCCATAGGCGAGCCCCCCGACCAGTCCGGCCAGGCCCCCGCCGATCAGTCCGGCCCGGCCCATAGCCAGGATGTGTGCCATGGCCTGGGTCTGTCCAGGCTTCTGGAGATGCCCGGACGCTACGGCTCGTGCCGTGGGGCCGACGTCCTGGCGCGTCACGGATGCGATGAAGCGATACCCATGACCGGGGACCGTCTCGATGAATCTCGGACGCCCTGCTTGATCGCCCAGCGCCTTGCGCAGCGACCTTACGCACTGCGTCAGCGCTTCCTCGGTGACGGGCACGCCCTTCCACACCTCGTCGAGAAACCGGGCCTTGGTGACGAGCCGACCCTCTTCGACGACCAGCAGAACCAGCGCATCCAGATAGCGTCCGGACAGCTCCACCCGTCGCCCGTCCTGCGACAGGCGGCGTTCCGCCGGGTCCAGCACGAAACGGTCGAAACTATAGATGCTGGCCACGGTTTTCACGGCTTCCTCACGCGGCGCTCAGGACGCTCACCGCCCGCCCGGCCATGGTTCAAGCCTCATCCAACCCGGCCACGAAGGCAATGACGTACAAACGCCCTATCCAACACAATGACCGATTGACCTCGACCCTGCGCCTTGTCGGCTGGACCCTCGTCGCGGGCCTGCTGATCACCCCCGCCGTCGCCATGCGGTTCAGCGAGGAGGTCCAGTGGACGCCGTCCGACTTTGTCTTTGCGGGGATCATCCTGATCGGCGCGGGCGTGATCGCGGAACTGGCGGTGCGCGCCTCGGGCACATGGTCGTACCGGATCGGGGCCGGTCTTGCGGTCCTCGCTTCGGTCCTCCTGCTCTGGATCAACGGTGCCGTGGGCATCATCGGATCGGAGGATCATCCGGCAAACCTTCTTTATCTCGGCGTGATCCTCGCCGCATTCGTCGGCGGGGTCGTCAGCCGGTTCCGCGCAGACGGCCTGTCCCGCTCCATGGTTGTCGCCGCCGTCGTCCAGGTCGTCATCGGCGTCGTAGCGGTCCTGCGGGGATGGGGGCAGGGCTCGGAGAACTGGCCGCAGCCGGTCATCGTGCTCAGCGTCGTCTTCGGTCTGATCTGGCTGGCGTCCGCGGCCCTGTTCCGCCGCGCGGCCCGCATCCATCGTGCGGCCCCGCCCAGCGCTGCATGATCCTGCGAAGGGTCGCTCGCGCTGGGATCCGCTCCGCCATCTCGGCGAGGACAGGCCATGCGCGCACACAGGTGACGAGCGGTTTTTGTCCGCTCGCGAGGAACCCGCCTGCGTGTCCCCGGTGACCGCTTCAGGGTCGGCAATGGACGGGACAGCCCCGCACCAGGTGCCGGTCTGATCAGTAAGCGGACCTCTCTCGTGAGAGTTTGGGCCCCCGCCGTTTCCACCGGCGGGGGCCTTGTCGTTCCCTGGGTCGGCCAGGCCGAGAACATTTCTCTGTCGCAGCCTCAGCTCCGATCCGGCCTGAACGTGGTGGGCCGGAACAGCGGTTCAGACAGGGTGACTGAAGGCGTGGTGCTGAACAGGAAACCCCTACGGCAAAGCCCAGGCAGACGACCTAGCGCTTTCGCCTCAGGTTCCAGACCAGGCCTGACAGGGCTGTGACGACCAGCGCAAACGCGGTGATGTGCTCGGGTGTGATCATTGAACGTCCTCTCTGTGGAAGCATGATCCCACGGGCGACAGCCCGACTATGGATTCAAATATTGCAGGCGCCCGGTTTGCAGCAGCGGCGGCCATTCCGGGCTGATTTCCGAGCTATTCTGCGCGGACCTGTCGTTGCTTGCTGCCGTCTGGCCGGAGCGAACGGATCTACGATCCCGCAACCTGCGCTTCACACCGCTTTAGTGGCCTGGCTTGTGATGGTGACCGGCCATACACCGCCTCGGTCATGCGGTCGGTGGACCTGAACTCCGGCTTTGCGGCCATCACCGGGCCGCAGGCTTCGGGCGCGAGAACGGCATTTGGGCACCCATCGGACCATAGCCTTGGGACAGCAGCTTCATGGGCGAGCGGGGAGAATTTCACGCGGCGGCGTCCGCAATGTTGCAACTGCTGAAGCTGTTTAGGGGGTGCCATCGGCATGAACGGTTGGACCGTTTCAGGCATTGTGTCGTGAGAGATTTATCGGAACCGCCCCGACGACGCGATGACACGACGACACGACGACGCAGAGCGTCAGACTGTCGATCAATGGGCTGCGCCGGGCGCGTTATCAGGGGCTGCGGGACAGACGCACGGATGACAGGCACGACAACAGGGCTAGGGTTGGATGAGGGTCATCGGCCTGACGTACGCGCAGGCTGGGGTTTCAGCGGACCTCATCCCGAAAACGGCGTGAGCGGATGAGGATCGCGACGTTCAACATCAATGGCGTGAATACCCGGCTGGCCGGTCTGCTCAGCTGGCTTGAAAAGGCTGCGCCCGATGTCGTGTGTCTCCAGGAGTTGAAAGCGACAGGCGCTCAGTTCCCTGAAGCTGCCATCCGGGACGCCGGGTACCATGCCGTCTGGGAGGGAGAACATCGATGGAATGGTGTCGCCATCCTGTCGAAGGTCGGTGAACCGGTGGTCACGCGCCGGTCCTTGCCCGGCGACCCGACAGACACGCAAAGCCGCTACATCGAAGCGGCTGTGCAGGGCGTGCTGATCGCATCCCTGTATCTGCCCAATGGCAATCCGCGGCCTGGGCCCAAGTTCGATTACAAGCTTGCCTGGTTCGGCCGCCTGATCACCCACGCGCACAGCCTCATCGGGACCGATGCGCCTGTGGTGCTTGCCGGCGACTACAATGTCGTGCCGACGGGCGCTGACATCTATAACAGCCGCTCCTGGACACGAGACGCGCTGCTCCAGCCCGAAAGCCGGGCCGCCTTTGGTCAGATGCTGAACCAGGGCTAGACCGACGCCTTGCGTGAGCGCTATCCCCATGACCCTCCACCCTGGACGTTCTGGCAGTATTTCCGACAAGCCTGGGAGCGGGATGCGGGGCTCAGGATCGACCACGTGCTGCTCAATCCGGTGGCCGCCGCGAGACTGCGAGATGCGGGCGTCGATCGGGACGTGCGCGGCGAAGGCCGCGCCAGCGACCATGCGCCGACCTGGGTCGAACTGGACTGGCCTTGAGCCGGGCGACGCCGGTGTCGCTCTGTCGCTGCACACCAGGACGGACCGTTTCGGTCCTAGGCTATCTCGAGCGTACTGATGACGTCGCGGAACATATCCGCAGCGTCCTGGTCATCGAGGTCTTCAAGATCGACTGAGCTGGTGAGGGCGTGAAGCTGGCGGATGACATCGCCGCAATCAGCACGCGCCCCAGGGGCCTCTTCTCGCACCCACTGCGCGATGGCCGCGATGGTGAGAAGCGCCTCCTGGTCCGTCATCTGACTGTCCGGCAGGACGGCGACGGCCGCCACTTCGCTGAGCTCGCGAAGGGCACGTCGGCAGGTCTGGGGATCAGGAGCGTTCATCGTGCCGGCCCGGCTGGCACCCGACAGGGTCTGTTCCTTGGCTCACGCGGCCTGGCCGCCAAACTCATGAAATGCGCTCTGGACGGCCGACGCGCGCTCATCGTCCTGCAGATCAACCGAGACCTCGATCCGCCCTTCATGTGCGCCATCATCGCGCGCCCCTTCGCTCGGTGCGCCCGCTTCTCGATCCGACCCCGAGATCGTCTCTCCTGCCGAGTTGGCAGGCCCTTCCGGGGCCATGAAGATGTCGCTGCGTTCAACGTCATGTTCCTGCACAAGGCGCTCGACCACCAACTCAGCCTCCCGCCGGGTCGTGAATGTGGCCTTCAGCGTCTGGTTCATGATCATGCTCCGTTCTGTCGATCCGACGTCAACGCATCGGACCGTCCCCCGCTCCCGGGCGGCGGATAATCGCCTCGGTGGGTGGCCGTCGCTCGAAGGATGGGCAGTCCAGGCGCGAGCCGCACGCTTGCCCCGACCAGATGGACCTTCGGACGTGTGACTGAGACGACGGCGCGATTGCGTGATGGCGGAGCCTCGGCGATGAACCGCTCCTCGCCATCAGCCGGGAGCTGTCGGCTGGGGAAGCGCCCTGACGTTCGATGTGAGCTCGCCAGGGCTCGCCTTCTGCAGGGAGAGGGTTTGCTCTTCAGACCTGAGCTCCGGACGGTAGCGGAGCGCGGCCTGCTAGGCATCATGGGGTCGGCATCGAAAGCTGAGAACCGAGGGATTGGATCGGCAGGAGACGGCGAGCGCGTCCGCGCGGGCTTCGGTATAGCCCCCGGCTGTCGTGCTGAACTCCAGCCTCTCGCTATCGCCGTCCCGCTCTATCCCCTGCGGCTGCAGACCCTGTGCGGTCAGCAAGGCCCGGACCGACCTTACATCCATAACGGCCTCTGCTCTGAAGCGGATGCGGATGTCGGCATAGCGCCGCTGGGGCAACACCGCCTCAGACAGGCGCACCGCTGCGAGCACCGCCAGCGTGGATAGGGATCCCAGAGCCGCAAGACCATAGAAGCCCACACCGAACAGCACCCCGAGAGCCGAAGTGGCCCAGAGAGACGCCGCCGTGGTGAGGCCCCGGACTGTAAAGCCTTCGCGAAAGATGACGCCGCCACACAGGAAGCCGATCCCGGTCAATATGCCGTGGGCCATGCGCACGGGATCGATCCGGATCAGGTCCGCAGGCGTGTCCGTGAGCCACTGGATCTGGTGCACCGCCGCCAGCATGAGCAGCGCCGAGGACAGGCAGACAAGAATATGGGTGCGAAAACCCGCGGGGCTGGCGCGATATTCGCGCTCGATACCGATCAAACCTCCGGCGACGATCGCGCCGAGAATCGGCCACAGGAAATCCGGATCCGGGAGCTGCATGGCCAAGCCAATGACCCGCCGGTCGGGAGGTTCCTGCATATCGTCTAGAGAACCCCCGACCGGACGCGGGGTGGTCCGGGTGTCAGACTTCGAACACCCTGTAGGGCCGATCACCCAGGGACCGGAGGACCGGCAGGGCGACATTGTAGACTGGCACGCCCTTGTGGGTGCGGCCTTCCGGGGCCCCGCGGTGGGCGTGGCCATGAACCACGAGGCTGACATTGTCGTAGCGGTCTATCGTTTCCGCCAGGCGGGAAGACCCCAGGAAGCAGTGGATTTCCGGCGGCTCGCCCACCACCGTGTCGACCACAGGGGCATAGTGCAGCAGGACCACGGAACGCTCTGTCCGCAGACTTCTGATCGAGGTCTCGAGCTGACTGGCGTCAGCGACCGCCTCCTGCACGAAAGACTTGATCGAGGCCTCGCCGAAAGAGCTCAGCATGTAGCGGCCGAACCCGCCTACAAACCCCTTGGCTCCCGCGAATCCCACACCCCCGATCTCGTGGTTTCGACCGCCAGACAGCATGGTGACGCCCGCATCGCAGAACATCTCCATGACGGCCTCGGGCTGGCCGCACTCGTGTTCATGATTGCCCATGACGCCGACGATCGGGATCCTGCACAGGCTGAGGTCCTTCAGCAGGGCATCGACTTCGGTGGTCTTGCCGAAGTTGACCATGTCCCCGCAGAGGCAGAGCACATCCGCCTCATCGCCGACACGCTCGAACAGGTCGCGGTAGGGCGAAGGCCCTTCGCCGACATGAAGGTCGCCCACGGCTGCCACACGTAGCTTCTGAGGCGGTCCCGGCTCCATGCCCGGCTGAGGCGTCTGGGTGTCAGTCGACAGGGTCATGGCGTTCCTCCAGTCCCTTGCCGACCACATCGCCGAAGCCCCACTCGGTGATGTCCGCAATATAGTCCCGGGGGCTGAAAAGACGGCCCCGGCAGACCCTGACGCGAGGGGCGGGAAGGGTGACCTGGGCCTCGAGACGCTGGGCCAGCTCGGTCATCAACCAGGCCGGGATATTGTCGCGTTCGGTCGGATAGGCGAAGCGGAAGTTCAGGAGGTGCGCCATCAGGACTTCCCAGTAAAGGTCCATCTGGTCGAGCAGCGACTTCCAGTCGATGTGGTCGGCCTGTTTCAGGATGACGTGGTTCACATCTGCGCCGTCATAGCGATAGCGGTCCTGGATAAAGACCTTGGACAGGATCAGTGCGGTCGGCGGGGTGATCTTCACCTCGTGGCCGTACACGGTGATGGCGTCCTCGCCGAACCAGGCGTCCGACACCGCGATGGTGCCGTTCGACATGGCGAAGATCACGTCGAAGAAATGCTTGTCGTCCTTCCAGACCTTGGCGATCCAGCGCTCGTCCTCGACGTCGGTGCGATAACCGCGCGCCTGGAAGAAGGCGAGGATGCGGGGGTAGTCGCCGGGCTTGCAGAAGACGTCTAGATCCTTGGTGGGTCGCCGGATCCCGGTATAGGCCGTAACCGCATAGGTCCCAGATAGCAGAAACGGAATGCCGCTTTCCTTGAGAAGCCCAAGGCTGTCCTCGTAGAAGGCGACGGCTTCCCGCGGGGGGTGATAGCCGGGGTCGTGGAGCGGGGCGTGGGACATGGACGGGCTATGGACTTGCTCGAATGAACGAAGCCTAGCCAACGACGACGGAGACAGGCCGGTTCCTCACACCGGTCAAGCCAGCGTCCGTGTAGGCCCTAGCTCTACTGCTTATTGCCGACACGTCTGCTCGCGGAAGTTCTCACTGCGATAACGGACAGGACAATTAAACGGCTGCCAGGTAGCAGCTTTGCCGCGAGATCGAACTCGGCTAAGCGCCAGTGATCCTTGGGGGGACGTCATTGCTCCAAGGGCATCCGGATCTCAACCGGTCCACGACGGCGGCGTCTTTGAGGGGCTCCCAGCCGCCGATCGTCTAGGATGGTTCACCTCGCCGCGCGGATGGGACATCTTCGGAACGTTGCGCTCGACTTCAGCCGGACATCGCCGAGGACTTCAAGGGGGGCACGCACGCACCTAACGACCGCTTTCCCCCTTTAGCAAACGTCGACCGCGACCGCTTGTGGGTCGCAGGCCAATGCCTGTTTTCGGCGGCGAAGCTCAGGGCGGAAATTCGACCCGTTTCGGACGTCCCACCTTGATTGGCACGCGCGGCTTTCGCCAGTGCCGACGGGGCTCAGACCTACCCTAGAAGTTGACAAATATAGACGCTACGGCCTGGCCCTTGTCTGCGTCGCTATCAACCCAGGTTAGATCTACGCGGAACCGTCCCAGCTCTCGTGCTACCCCAACCGACCAGTCAGCTTTCCCCTCCGAAGCAAACGCACCGTCCTCATAACCGACTGTACTGGTGACTGAGACGGGCCAGGACGAGGGCGCGAAGCTCAGCGACGTCCACCCATAACGGTTCTCCTCGTCACCCAGCGCTGACTGAGCCGGGGCGAATGCCGCACCAATGACCCAGGTTAGCGCCCCATGGGTGCGGCCGAGTTGAAGTGGGAACTCGACATAGTTCACGTCGTCCCCGTCGGGATAGCGATATGCAGCGGCGGCGACATCGACATCGAAGCCTCCTACCTGGCCCGCCCAGCCCAGCGTCCCTGTAATTTCCACGTCGGCTCCGTCACCGTCCGACCCGATGCCGTACTCATCGATCGTGGAGACGAAAACATCGCCGTAGACGCCGGACGCGTGATCCGCCGTCAGTCCGCCCTGAAGAGCCGGTCGCTCGCCGGAGAGTGAATAGCCACGATATCTATAGTCGCTGACGACGCCCGCCGTGCCGCTCAGAGACCAATCGGAGGATTGCGCCCAGGCCGGAGAAGCTATGCCAACGAGGCTCAGGGCGACAAGGATGGACGTTTTCATGATCTCTCAGGCCGCAGCTTCAGCATGGTGTTGGGATGCAAAAACGACGCGGTTGATCGCTTCAAGCAGTTCGGCCGGTCGGATCGGCTTGGGAAGATGGAGATCGGCACCGGCCGCCAGACTTCGATCGACATCGTCCGGCATGGCATTGGCGGTCAAGGCAATAACGGGCATTCGTATAAGCCCACGCGCCGCCTCGTACTCGCGCAGGAGGCGCGTGGCCGTCAGCCCATCCATTTCTGGCATCTGGACGTCCATGAGAACGACGTCGAAGGCCGAAGTGGTCAGCGTATCGAGAGCTTCGCGTCCGTTGTGAGCCAGGGTCAGATCCACACCGAGCGGTTCCAGGATCATCGCCACAACCTGACGGTTGATGGCGTGATCGTCCGCGTAGAGCACACGCAGCGAGCGGGCGTCTTAGTTTTGGGCCTGAGCCACCGGCTCTGGCGTCACGACCTCCACATTGCCGACCCGTGGCAGGCGCAGGTGGGCAAAGAAGGTCGATCCCTTGCCCGGAACCGATCTCACCGAGACCTGCCCTCCCATCATCTCCGCCAGGGATGCGCAGATCGAAAGACCTAGCCCGGTACCGCCGTATCGCCGGCTGACAGACACATCCGCCTGCTCGAACCTCTGGAAGAGCCGTGCGGCTGTCGCCCGGTCAAACCCGACCCCCGTGTCGCTGACCGATAGACAGAGCCTGCGGTCTCCGTGCTTGCGCGCAGTGACCTGGACGCAGCCGGTTTCCGTGAATTTGACGGCATTGCTGATCAGGTTGGACAGAACCTGGGAGACCCGCGTCCGGTCTCCCAGATACACCCCTGAGGCGTCATCCTGGATTGTCAGTCCGAGCGTAATCCCCTTGGCGGCTGCTGCCGCACCGTGAAGCTGGGCGACCGATTTCAGCAACTCGTCCAGTTCAAACGGCACCGACTCGAACTTGAGCAGGCCCGCCTCGATCTTGGCTACATCCAGAATGTCGTTAACCACATGTTCGAGCGTTCGGCCTGAGGAGACGATGGTGGCCGCCATCTCCCGTCCCCTCGCGTCCGTCTGGTGGTCCCGAAGGAGTTCCGTCATGGCGATAATGCCGTTCAACGGCGTCCTCAGCTCATGGCTCATATTGGCGAGAAACTGAGACTTTGCGGCATTGGCGGATTCCGCTTCCGCCAGGGTCCGATCCAGAGCCTCCTCATTGTAGGCAAGCTCCTTGATGAGCCGATAGACACGGACACCGCCGATGACGAGGGCGGTCAGCAGAAGCGCCACCATGATCGACAGGGCAGGAATGGCTCCAACGAGCAGCGACGCGCCAGGACGATCCGGCGTCCACTGAACAGAGCCTAGGCGTTCGCCGTCGCTATTCTTGATCGGTACCGACGCCTCGGTCACGTCTTGAGCCGCGCCCACCAGCCTCGGCTCGATCAGCATCAGATCATTTTCGAGGGATGCCACGAAGGCTTGAACCGTTGCACCGGACAAAACGAAGGGCGCTGGCGTCCCCGGCCGATCATTCTGGGCATCTTCAGCCACGACGCTGGAAACGGAGATAAAATAGGGCTCGGCGCCCACCATCACGGTTGCCTCCTGGGTCACGACGGCATCCAGCCCATATTCTGCGGGACCTGTCCGCTTCGCAGCCGCGCGGCGGCGGAGCTCGGCGACGATGGGGCCCGCCACTTCAAGCAGTTCCGCTTCAGCCTCGGGGGCTGTTTCCTCGCTGTCGCGAGAGGCATAGATGGCGCGCCCGGCCCCGTCGAAGACGACCGTGACTTCATGCTGCATGTAGTCTGCGTAGTAGTCGCCGTAATTGATCTGCATCCATTCGCGGTTCCCGGCCACGGTCTGCGTATAGGCTTCGTTCCAGACGCTCGCCGACAGGACGTCCTCACTCAGGCCTTCGAGGCGCCGCTCGACCTTCCGGGCCACAAGGCTGGTCTGGGTACGGACGCTCTGCTGATCAACAACGGAAGCGGAATAGGCCACCATTCCGCCGACACTGACGATGATCGCCCCCACTGCGAGCAAGGCAAACACCAGAATGCGTAGAAGCTGTGCGCGCGTTACGGCCGACTGTTCTGACATGGTCCGCTCCCGAATAACCGCGTCACATGGGAGCCGTTAAAGACAGATTTAAGACTGCGACATTCTGCCATAGCTCAGCGTTATCGAAGCTGGCTACGGCGGGCACTGACCCCCGGCATACGACGTCGGTCTCACCATGGGCGGGCCGGAGGGAGGCTTAGTCGTCAACAACGGGGCGCAGAAGTGCCGCATTGGCTTCGCATTCCTCGGCATACCGCGTCAGCGAATCGTGCGGCCGGGTCGGTCGGGGCTCTGAGCATGATGAGCGCCCGGTATGCGATGTCGGTTAGACGTTCTAGCTCGGTCATCCTCGACAACGAGCCGCAAAAGTTTGAGCCCAAGACAATCATTACTGCCGAAGCGCTTGAACTTGTCTGTGTTCAGGCGGCCGGTGCCGCTGCCCATGGGCAACGGCGAGAGCCAGACGCCACGGGGCCTCTGCAGTCAGCGTCTTATTTCCAACGACGCCATTTCACGCTGGCGCTAAGTCAGGGCCAGGGCAAACTCCAGTTCGCTGGAGGAGAAGGGTTTCACAAGGGTAGCGTCAGCACCCAGACCCTTGGCCATGCTTAGCAGCGATCCAGCACTGAGACGTCCGCCGCCGCTGATCGCTACGATCCGAAGATCCGGTCGCGTCCGGCGGACCTCGAGGATGAAGTTCAGACCGTCGCGGTCAGGCATGAGGATGTCGACGACCGCGGCGTCGCAATGATGCAGCGCCATCTGCTTCAGGGCGGTGTTCACATCCGGCGCGCTCACGACTTGGCAACCAAGTCCTGTGAGCATCTCCTCCAGATGTTTCAACATGAGCGGATCGTCATCGATGACGCAGACTTGCACGTACACCTCCCTCCAAAGGCTTCCCGGAGCCTCGAAGGTTACGCGACTGTGAGGGGGCACCGTCAAGGCCTCGGGTCCGGCTTCCGCTGGCTGGTCGGACTGGCTGTCGTCTTTGTCCCTCTATTGCTGGCCCTTGTCGGGTTTGAGCTTGTGCAGGAGTTTCGCAGCAATCGCGTAGTTCGGGCCGAAATCGACCGCTCATACCAGACGAGGTCGCAGATCCAGGCTGTGTTTTCCCTCTTGCAGGACGCCGAAACAGGCCAGCGAGGATACGTTATCACCGGCGACGACCGGTTCCTGGAACCCTACGACAATGCGACGCGACAGCTCGACGCTCAGTTGCAGCGGCTGGGTCGCCTCTTTGAGACACAGCCGGACCAGATCGAGAATTTTGAACGGCTGAGCGCCTTGTCGGCACGGAAACTCCAACTCATGCAGCAGGGTATTGACGCCCGGAGCACGCAAGGGGCGGAAGCCGGGATGGCGGTGGTTGCCAGCGGTCAGGGCAAGCTGGTGATGGATGATGTGAGGGCGATCGTCGGCAGGATGACCGCTGCGGAAGCCCAAACACTGGAATCCTATTCCCGGACAGCTCAGGTCCGCACGACGCGGACGGAGGTCATGGTCGGGGTTCTGTTCCTCATCCTGCTGGCGGTGGTCGTGGGGACCTCTGTCCTTGTCTGGCGATACATCCGGACCCGGCAGACACTGTTGCAGAATGTCGAGGCGACGGCTGCTCGCCAGGCTGCGATTTTTGACGGAGCTATCGACGGTATCGTCACCCTGAACCCCAGTGGGTCGATTGAATCCGTGAATGCCGCGGCAGCTCGAATGTTTGGCTATGCAGCGGCCGAGCTTGACCGTCGCGACGTCTCGCTGCTTATCGACATCGCTCCGGACGGGCAGGGGGAGTTTCTCAAACGGCTGGGAGCCTCACAAGGCGCTTTGGAGGGCGGCCTTCTCCGCCAGATGGAGGCGCGGCGCAAGACCGGCGAAACCTTCCCTGTCGATGTGGCCCTGGGGGCCATGACGCTGCCATCGGGCGTGCATGTGGTGGCGATCATACGCGATATCTCCGAGCGACGGCGCATGGAGCAGTTGAAGGACGAGTTCGTGTCCACGGTCAGCCATGAGCTGCGCACGCCCCTGACCTCCATAGCCGGATCACTGGGCCTGCTGGCCGGCGGAGTGGCTGGAGTTCTACCGGAAAAGGCCGCGCGGCTGATCCAGATCGCCCAGGCCAACAGCCAGCGGCTGGTGAGGCTGATCAACGACATCCTCGATATCGAGAAGATCGAGTCCGGCAAGCTGCGGCTCGACATGGTGCCGCTGGATCTGCGGGACATCGCCTGCCGCTCGGTCGAAGGCGTGTCAGGCTATGCCGGCGACCTTGGGGTCAGGCTGCTGCTGCCCGACGGCGATCCAGTGCCCGTTCGTGGGGACGCGGATCGATTGATCCAGGTCGTTACCAATCTGCTTTCCAATGCCCTGAAATTCTCCCCCGCAGGGGGAGAGGTTCGGGTGACGGTCGATCCCACGACCCGCCTGGCGAGGCTCAGCGTTGTGGACGAGGGTCCGGGCATCCCCGACGCCTTTCGTTCACGCATCTTCTCGAAGTTCGCCCAGGCCGACGGGTCCGATACCCGCGCCAAGGGCGGGACGGGGCTGGGGCTCGCCATCGCACGGGAAATCGCGGAGCGGCATGGGGGACGACTGTGGTTTGAATCGGCAGAGGGACATGGCGCGACTTTCCATCTCGACCTGCCCCTGGTCGAAGAAGCGCGCACATCGGCCGAGACAGACGGACCCCGGCTTCTCATCGTCGAGGACGATGCCGACGCCGCAGAAATCTTGCGCGAAATGCTCGAGCAAGACGGATTTGCGGCGGACGTGGCCCCCACGGGGCGCGAAGCCCTGTCGGCCGCGCGCACCGGCGTCTATTCTGCCTTGCTGGTGGACCTCCAGCTTCCAGACGCTGACGGGATCGGTCTCATCAGAGCTTTGCGCGCCAAACCGGAAACGCGGCACCTCCCGGTTGTCGTGGTCTCGGCCGACACAGCGCGCGGGATGGCTCGGGGTCGATCGCTCGAGGTGTTGGACTGGCTTGAGAAGCCTTTTGATCAGGACCGCCTAAGGACCGCAGTGGCCGCGATCTATAAAAAGAACTCGGATCGGAGACCTCGGGTCCTGCAGGTTGACGACGATAGGGATATTCTGGAGGTCACGGCTTCAGCCTTGGGAACGAGCGTGGACATCGTCCAGGCCGAGAGCCTGGCCTCCGCCCGCGCCGAACTGGCGAGGTTCAAACCCGATCTGGTCATCCTGGATCTGGGGCTGCCCGACGGCTCGGGGCTGGAGTTGCTCCACGACCTGGGCGATGAAACGGGGCGCACTGTTCCGGTTATCGTCTATTCCGCCCAAGAGATGGACGGTGCCTTGGCCGACCGGGTCGACGCCGTATTGACCAAATCACGAACGTCCCTGGCCGGTCTGGCACGAACCGTGCGCCGATTGACCGAGGAGCGTGGAGAGACATGATGCTGAACGTACTTCATGTAGACGACGAGCCGGACATTCGCGAGGTGGCCGCCTTCGCGCTTGAGATGGACCCGGGCATGACGGTGCGTTCGGCCTCATCGGGCCAGGAAGCGCTTGACTGGCTTGGGAGCGGCTACGCACCGGACGTCATCCTGCTCGATGTCATGATGCCTACGCTGGATGGCCCCGGGACCCTGGAACGGCTCAGGCAGATGCCTCGGCATGCCGGTACACCGGTCATCTTCATGACGGCACGGGCGCAATCGCATGAGCTGGATCGCTTCCTCGGCCTCGGAGCCATCGCCGTCATCATCAAACCTTTCGATCCCATGACCTTGAGCCGGCAGCTTCGAGACCACCTGGCGTCGGCGTGACAGACCCTCTGGCCGCCTTGCGGGAGCGGTTCCGGGCTCGCGTCGCGGACGATCGTGCCCAGCTGGAGACGCTCGCGGCGAAAGGCATGCAGGGCGATCAGCTGCGCAATCTCGTCCACAATCTTGCCGGAACGGCTGGCATGTTCGGTTTTCCGGACGTGAGTGCCGCCGCTGGCGAAATCGATGACCAGCTGGCCGCAGGCTTGGCGACCAGTGCGGCCAGCCTCGACCGATTGAGGGCCAGTATGGATGCAGTCGGCGCGTCGCGCCACGATGACGCGTCGGGCGAGGCTGCCCTGGACCAGACCTGAAATGGCGCAGCGCATATTCGTCGTCGAGGACGATCCGTTTCTGAAGGAAGCGGTCAGTCTCATCCTGACCCATGCGCACTATGACGTGACGACGACGGCCGTGGGGCGCGGAGCGGTCGATCTGATCCGCAGGGCACGTCCCCATCTCGTGCTGCTGGATATCCATCTACCGGATATCAATGGACTGACGGTCCTGCGGAACCTGCGCAGCGCAGGCCTCTCGATGGCGGTCGTCATGATGACCGCAGACAACCGGCCCGAAACCGTCAGGGACGTTCTGGCCAGTGGCGGCAATGGCTATCTGTTGAAGCCCTTCGAGCCTCAGGATCTTGTCGCCCGTGTCCGCAGGGCCCTCGAAGGACTGGCTACGCCCTGATCGCCGGCGGTAAGGTTTTGCTGCCGCGCGTCACCGGTCAGGGACCACGGCGTCGCATTGCCCCGGAACGCGGATGCCGAAACCCTCTGTTCAGCATATGGGTTCAGACTGCGGTTCAATCCATTCGGCCAAGGTCGGCCCAAGAGCCTCAGTATGTCCCCCGCCCGCGTTCTCATAGCTGACGACGACCCGCTGCTCCGCGGTCTGTTGACCCACAAGTTGAGCGCTGCCGGCTACGCCGTTATAGCGGCGGAAGACGGTCGCCAGGCGCTCGACCAATGCCGTCAACAAAGACCGGACCTCGTCGTGCTTGATGGCATGATGCCCATTGCGGACGGCTTCGAAGTGCTTCGGCGGCTGAAGGCGGACCCCGAAACCGCCAGTCTTCCCGTGATCATGCTGACCGCTCTCCGGCGCGAGGAAGATATTGTAGGGGCCCTGAAGCTGGGGGCTGCCGACTATCTCGTCAAACCCTTCATTCCCGATGAGCTGGTAGCGCGCATCGGGCGTCTTCTGCCGACAGGAACCGACAATGCGAACAGTCTTGGCAATGGCGGCCCTGGCATGTCTCGGAACGGCTGAAGCGGCTCAGGCACAAGACCCGGGCCCCGACCTCGATAGCGTCTATCAGACTTCGGTGCGGGATCGACTGGCAGGTCGCACGGACGAAGCCATCTCCGGCTCACGGCGCGTATTGGCGGGACGACCGGACGACGTCGATGCGCGCCTGAATCTGGGGCTTGCGCTGATCGCGGCCGGGCGGCCGGCTGAGGCCAGGGTGGAGCTCGAAGGTGTTTTGGCACGGGCACCCAACTATGCCGACGCGAGAGACGCACTATCGCAGATCAACCGCCTAAGCGCGGACGTGGCGGAATGGCGGGCTGACGTTTCGGTGGCCTACAGCCATCTGTCCGAAGACCTCGATCCGTGGCGGGAAATCAGCGTGTCGCTGTCCCGCCAGTTCACTCGAGACGCTGTGTCGGCGACGATCGAGCATGCCGAACGGTTCGGCCGGTCGGACACCTATGCCGAAGCCAGGCTGGACCGACGATGGGGTGTGGGCGCTATCTACGGGGCTTTCGGTGGTACGCCAGGTGCCGAGTTCCGCCCCGAAGTCGCCGTTCGTGCAGGGGGGCAGATACCCCTCGGAGATCAGGGGTGGTCCGTGACCGCGGATGCCGCCATTGCCCGCTACGCGGTCGGGACAGTGTCGACGGTCCAGCCAGGGCTCGAATTTGTTACCGCGGATGGGAGGCTGACGCTCGGGGGGCGATGGATCAATGTCTGGGACGAGCAGGACACCTATCGGTCGGGTTACAGCCTGCGCGCCGCGTTGGAGATCGTGCCGAAGCTCCGCCTGAGGGTCGGCTATGCCGATGCTCCGGAATCCTCGGACGGCGCGACCGTAGACGTTCAGTCCACCAGCCTTGGCCTGGAGATCGACGTCACCGAACGCGTTGTCCTGCGGCTCAATGGGGCGAACGAAGACCGGGTGGCCTATGACCGCCAGGAGACCATCCTAAGCGTCGGCCTGCGGTTTTGACATGAGCGTCTTGGGTCTTCTTTGGTGGTCGTCACTCATGTTGGCGGCCATTGCCCTGGCATGGATGGTGGGCTTGATCGCAGCGAAGATCCTTCGGGACGCTCGCGACAACCAGCGTCGCGCCGATCGGCAGAGGCTATCGGCGGCCTATCTGGCGATCATGGGGGGCGTCGCTGATCCAGCCACGCAGCTTAAGCCCTATCAGCACCGAAGCCGCCTTCTGGCGGAAACCCTGCTTGACGTCCTTGGATTGGTACGCGGAGGTGAACGAGACCGGTTGATCTCGACACTTATCGAAGCGGGTGTCGACGATCGTTTCCGGGCTCGCCTGACCCGTGGCAGCCGAACGGGTCGCCTGGTAGTCGTTGAGGCTCTGTCCGCATTCCCCTCGAAGGAAACAAGGATAGCGCTGCGTAGTCTCTACGGAACAAGCCGGGACGCCGAACTCAGAATCGCGACGGTTCGTACCCTCATCGCCATCGGCGATCCTCCTCGGGCCCAGGACCTGCTTGAGGGCCTGGTGGGACGTGCTGAGGAAGACTCGCTGCTCTACACCCCGGTTCTGAGGCAACTCGCGATCGATGCACCAGATGACGCCCTGTCAGCGATGGCTGTCCCGACCCTGAGCGTTACGGCACGAGCTGTCCTTCTGGATGCCCTGGGGGCATGTGGCGACTATCGCGCACTGCCGGTCCTGTCCTCCATGGCCCATGCACCGGAGACGCTCCTGCGCGCGGCTGCGGTTCGAGCGCTGGGGACGATGGGCCACCCCACCACGACCGAGACCATAGCGGCGGCCTTTGGCGACGGTGCCTGGGATGTTCGAGCCGAGGCGGCCGTCGCTGCCGGCAAAATAGGGGGCTCAGAACTATTCCCTTTTCTGATCGCCGGGCTTGAAGACCCGGTCTGGTGGGTCAGATTTCGGGCGGCGGACACCTTGAGCAGGATGGGCCATGGAGGACTGCAGGCCCTGAGGCTTGCGGCCAACTCGCCCGTGGAGGTGGCCAGACGTTCGGCGTCGCTGGCTCTTGCAGAGAAGGGATTGACCTGATGGCTCCCGCCTTCGTCGCAATCGCCGAGATCATTGCAGTGCTGGTGATCAGTACGGGCCTGCTGCAAAACTTGATCTATCTCATCCAGCTGGCCTTGGCAGCTGCAGCCCTGATCGAAACGCCCTCGACCCCGTCGGCGAGCGTCCTCTGGCGGCGATATGCCGAAGCCTCCCCTCCGATTGCCCTATTGGCCCCGGCTTACAACGAAGCCCTGACCATCGTCGAAAGCGTTCGCTCACTGCTCTCGCTCCAGTATCCGAACTTCGAAATCGTGGTCATCAATGACGGGTCAAACGACGAGACCCTGCAGGTTCTGATCGACGCTTTCGGCCTGCAGCCCATCGCCAGAAATTATGACCTTGCCGTCCCCCATGCCCCGATCGTGGCTCTGTATGGCGCAGCGACCCAGCCCAGGCTGGTGGTCATCGACAAGCAAAACGGGGGGAAGGCCGACGCCTTGAACGCTGGGATCAATGTGTCGAGAGCCCCCATTGTCTGTTCCATGGACGCCGACTCGCTTCTGGAGCCGGATGCCCTGCTGCGCGCGGTTCGCCCTTTCGTGGACGATCCGATCCGCACTGTCGCAGTCGGAGGCACCATACGCATCGTCAATGGCTGCCGCATCGACCACGGTCGCGTTGTGGAGGTGCGGGCCCCTTCGAATGCCTGGGCCCTGTTGCAGACCGTCGAATACCTGCGGGCTTTCCTGATGGCGCGCCTTGCATGGAGCCGGGTGAATGCCCTGACCATCATTTCCGGCGCGTTCGGCCTGTTTCGGCGAGCCAACATCATCGAGGTCGGGGGCTACACCTTGGGAACGGTGGGCGAGGACATGGAGTTGGTCGTCAAGCTCCATCGTCTCATGCGGGACCAGAAGCGGCCCTATAGGGTCGTCTTCATTCCGGAGCCCGTCTGCTGGACCGAAGCTCCGGAGAGTCTTGATGTGCTGGGACGGCAGCGATCGCGTTGGCACCGAGGCGCGCTGGAGACCTTCGAACGACACAGGGACATGACGTTCAACCCTCGCTATGGGCGGGTCGGAACGGTTGGGTTCGGCTATATCCTGCTCGTGGACATCATCGGCCCCATCGTTGAAGCACTAGGCTACGTTCTGGTCCCGATCTTCTGGCTCCTCGGACTTCTGTCACTCGACTACGTCCTGGCCTTCGTCGCTGTCAGCTTCACGTTCGGTGTTGTCATCTCGGTCGGGGCTCTCGCTCTCGAGGAATCCGAGCTCAGGCGCTTTCCGAAGGCGACCGATCTGCTTGTGCTCACCTGCGTCGCTGTGATTGAAAACTTCGGCTATCGCCAGCTCAACAACCTGTGGCGACTGAGAGGGGTCTGGCAGTATCTCCGCAAGAGCCAGTCCTGGGGGAACATGACGCGAAAGGGCTTTCGATCAGCCTAATCGGAGCACCACGATCGGACATTTGCGCGAATGCAAATGATCACGGCCTTCATCAGCAGCGCGGTTATTCGCTCAGGTCATTGACCTAGCGGACGTCTGCTCAGATCGGACCCGCTGAACGTTGCATTTCAGCACGCCCCGCAACGTCCGCTTCTGGCGCACAGCGGATCGTCAGAGGCCTAGGCACCAACGTCGGCTTTCCACCCCTCCGAGACATTTGGGCAGTCCGCTTTCGGGCGGGCTGTCCCAAGCCGGCTTAAAGGTCGATCTGCTCAGCAATCTGCAGCGCGTCGTCCACTTCGATGCCGAGATATCGGACGGTGCTCTCTAGTTTTCCGTGGCCGAGCAGGAGTTGGCAGGCGCGTAGGTTTCCGGTCTTCTTGTAGATCAAGGCCACCTTCGTACGTCGAAGGCTGTGGGTGCCATAGGCGCTTGGGTTGAGGTCGATCATCCTCACCCAGGCATCTACCAGCCGAGCGTACGCCTCGTGCCTATGTGCTGTCCATCTCGGCTGCGACTAGGAAACAGCCAGTCGTCGCGCCGTCGCCCTCGGCGCTCCAGCCAGTGAGCCAAAGCTTCCCTCGCGGCTTCAGTGATCTCGAACGGCACCGGCCTACCGGTCTTTTGCTGCACGATCGTCGATCGTTGCCGAATGACGCCGCCCTGAGCGATGTCGCCGAGCCGGAGCTTGACCAGGTCACAGCCCCGCAGTTTGGCGTCCAATGCGATGTTGAACATCGCCAGATCTCGGATCGATCCGACGGACTTGAGATGCTGTCGGATTGCCCAGATGTGCTTTGGCTTAAGCGGGGCCTTGGCTCCGGTCATTCGGCCAGCGTTCCAGGGCTTGCGGGGTAAACGAAAGAGATCGGGCTGGCTCATGGCCACCTCCCACGATCGACGCCCCCTTGTCAGCATACGCTACAAACGGCTCAGATGCGCCATGAGCGGACATTGGCATGCCGCCGGACTCCGGACATTCAGCTGAGCCTGTCGATGTCAGATACTGAGATCGCCTCGTAGCCCAACAACCGAGACCGCACAGCCCTCAGCACAACTTCAGCTCGGATTGGCCGCTCTGCAGATTTTATGAACTACCTTGACCGGACAGCGCCGCACTGCAGGGGTATTAAGCAGCCCCGGCGCTTGCGCTTCCACATACTTGGCGAATCAGCACCTGCATCGAGAAGAGAGCAGCCAGGCAACTGGCCAGCCGCGTCTCAGTCCCGGACCTCACCGCTTTGGTCGGTAAGCTTGTACGCCAGAACCTGTGCGTCTTCGATCTTCGGGAGGCCGTCGAGCAGTTCCGGTGTCTTGGCGACGAGTGCACGGCCAACCTTTCCTGCCAGATGAGCCAGCCTCCCCGCGTCTCCCGGAAAGGTGTCGAAGATGGCGAAGTCGTCGTGACCGAAGCGGAGCGCATACCATGTCGTCGTGTCCGGCTCCTCCATCACGGCAGCCAGTCCGTCGCGCAGGAAGGCCTCGACATCAGCCTCCTTGCCGGGCTTTGCGCGCAGTCGCACGAACAGGGCCTTATTCACGGGTGAGCGGGATTCAGCATTGGCCATCACGGTCTCCTTTCAAGTCCAGGGCGACATGCAAACGCTCCACCGCAGTATTGGCTGCGCCTGAACTGCACAGCGTCTGCGTCGCACAGTGGGGGACGACTACCCGTCCGACACGTCTCTCAAGCTCGGCTCCTCGCCCGGATGGTAACGAGGCCTCGGCTGGGGCAGGAAGAAGAAGGCGACCGCGAGGAGGGTGACGGCCACGCCGATCCGCGGCGAGAAGGCTGAAATCGGAACCGCGACGATCTGGGTGCTTGCGGCAAGCCCGTAGCGACGCGTCATCTGCTGGATGAAATCCGCCGCGAGCCGCTCGTCCATCGTCCGTCGGCCCACCACGCCGTAGAACCGTTTGGCCATCCAGGCGCAGGCGATAAGGGCGACGCCAGTTGTGAATACCACTGACGCGACGGGCTCGAACGCTGTTCCGAGATGGAAGACCCAGATGCGGATCGGGTACGGGACGACGACGATCGCCAGCAGGAACAGAAGGTTGATCGCGCCGAACCAGTGATCGCTCCGGGCGTAGATCCGCCCCGAGTAATGGTGCTGCAGCCAGTAGGCGCCGATGACGATATAGCAGAGCACGAGCGCCAGATGCTCGCGCCTGCTCCGCCATGGCATGGACCAGATCGGTGTAGCCCTGCGGCCCCTGGGGCGACCCCGGCACCTTGATCTCGACGATCAGCAGGGTCAGGGTGATCGCGAAGACCGCATCGCTGAACCCTTCGAAGCGCGTAAGGCCGCGCTCCGCGCCATGGGTCTTCGCATGAGGGCGTGGCGTCATCAGTGAGGATCCCGTTCCATGTGTGAAAGCCCCTTTGCGGCTGGCCCTCCCCGTAGAGCACGATCGAGATACAATGCCGTTCGGCTCTCCGCGGACGCAGCCACGACAGCCGGCGGGCCGCTCGCGACGATCCGCCCGCCCTCGTCGCCGGCGCCGGGGCCGATATCGATCACCCAGTCGCTCGCCGCCGCCACCTTCATGTCGTGATCGACCAGGATGACGCTGTTGCCAGCGTCGACCAGGGCGTTGAGCTGGCCCAGCAGGCGCTCGACATCGGTGGGGTGAAGGCCGGTGGTCGGTTCGTCGAGCACATAGAGCGCGCCGCCGCGCTGTGCTCGCTGCAACTCGGTGGCCAGCTTCACCCTCTGCGCCTCGCCGCCCGAAAACTCGGTGGCGGGCTGGCCGAGGCGGAGATAGTTGAGCCCGACCTCGCGAAGCACCTTGAGCGACCGGCAGACATGGGGCGCGTCGCCGAAGAAATCCCAGGCGTCCTCGACGGTGAGCGCGAGCACCTCGGCGATGGTCTTGCCGCGATAGAGGATCTCGAGCGTCTTCGGATTGTAGCGCGTGCCGTGACACGTGGGGCAGGGGGCGTAGACGCTTGGGAGGAAGAGCAGTTCGACCATGACGAAGCCTTCCCCCTCGCAGCGCGGACAGCGGCCCTTGGCGACATTGAACGAGAAGCGGCCGGCGTCGTAGCGGCGCTTCCTTGCTTCCGGGGTGGCCGCGAACAGGGCGCGGACATGGTCGAACAGACCGGTGTAGGTGGCGAGGTTGGAGCGCGGGGTGCGGCCGATCGGCTTCTGATCGACCTCGATCAGCCGCCTGATCCCTTCGAGACCGCCGAGGATCCGGCCCTCGGTCGCGTCGGCGGGGCCTTCCTCGAGCGCGGCTTCGGCGTCCGCCCCGGATTCGGCTGCGAGGGGAGCGCCGAGGGTGCCGGCGACCAGCTCGACCAGCGCCTGGCTGACCAGGCTGGACTTCCCCGAGCCGGAGATGCCGGTGACCGTGGTCATCACGCCGAGCGGGATCTCGCAGTCGACCTGCTTCAGATTATTGCGCGAGACCCCCTCGAGCCGCAGCCAGCCGGCGGGCTCGCGCTGTCGGCTCGGCATCCCGGCGTCTTCGTCGAACAGATGGCGCCGGGTCTCCGACGCGGCGACCTTGCGCAGGCCCTCGATCGGGCCGCTGTAGAGGATCTCGCCGCCATGCTCGCCTGCGGCGGGGCCGACATCGACGATCCAGTCGGCGCGGCGAACGACATCCATCTCGTGCTCGACGACGAAGAGCGAATTGCCCACCGCCTTCAGGCCGTCGAGCGCTCGTAGCAACGCCTCGGTGTCGGCGGGATGAAGGCCCGCGGACGGCTCGTCCATCACATAGACGACCCCGAACAGATTGGAGACGACCTGGGTGGCGAGCCGCAGCCGCTGCAGCTCGCCTGGCGACAGGGTCGGGGTGCTGCGTTCCAGCGTCAGGTAGCCGAGGCCGAGGTCGAGCAGCACCGAGAGCCGGCGGCAGAGATCGCCGGCGATGCGCTCGACCACCAGGGCCTTCTCCGGATGCGTCTCGCGCAACGTCCCGAGCTTGCCGGCTTTCGCCTCGGCGTAGGGCGCGAAAATCTTCGAGAAGCGGGCCATGGGCAGGCCGCTCATCTCGGCGATATCGAGACCCTCGAAGCGGACCGACAGGGACTCCCGGCGCAGCCTCTTGCCGTCGCACACGGGGCAAGGCCGGGCGATCATGAAGCGCGCGGCGCGCTTCTTCATCATGGCGCTGTGGGTGGTCGCATAGCTGTGGGTGACGTGTCGCTTGGCGCTCGAAAAGGTGCCCATATAGGCGGGCTCGATCTTGCGCCGGATCGCGCGCTGGATCTCGTCATGGCTCCATCCAGGATAGACCGGAACCTGCGGCTGCTCCTCGGTGAACAGAATCCAGTTGCGCACCTTCTTGGGGAGGTCGCGCCACGGCGTGTCGACATCGATGCCGAGTGTGATCAGGATGTCGCGCAGATTCTGGCCGCCCCATGCCATCGGCCAGGCGGCGACGGCGCGCTCGCGGATGGTCTTGGAGGGATCGGGCACCATCGAGGCTTCGGTCACCTCATGGATTCGGCCCAGGCCGTGACAGCGTGGACAGGCGCCTTCGGGCGTATTGGGCGAGAAGGATTCGGCCTCAAGATGCGGCCGTCCCGGCGGGTAGGCGCCGGCGCGCGAATAGAGCATGCGCAGCAGGTTGGAGAGGGTCGTCACGCTGCCGACCGACGATCGGGTGGTCGGCGAGCCCCGCTGCTGCTGCAGCGCAACCGCCGGCGGGAGCCCCTCTATGAGGTCGACCTCCGGGACTTCCATCTGGTGGAACAGGCGGCGCGCGTATGGCGAGACGGATTCCAGGTAGCGGCGCTGGGCTTCCGCATAGAGGGTGGAGAAGGCGAGCGACGACTTGCCGGACCCCGACACGCCGGTGAACACGACCAGCGCGTCGCGCGGGATGTCGACATCGATGTTCTTGAGATTGTGCTCTCGCGCGCCACGAATGCGGACGAAGCCGGTCGCCTTGAGCTCTCGCATGCGAAAATCCTGACCTTCTGTTAGTCCCGCCCAGCCCGTTCGGTTGCATGGGACGGGGATATTCCCGGTCTTCGTCATGGATGGCTGGGCGTCGGACGCGATTAGACAGAGGCGAAACACGGTCTGGGGCGTTCGCTCCAACGAGCCGGAAGGCAGGAGACCGACATGCGCACCGTGACGC